>Ga0213869_10000001_pt1 | contig 552295 bp, 570 predicted proteins | sample PICome_10_FD_160083 | JGI IMG/M metagenome (GOLD analysis project Ga0213869, IMG submission 160083) | Coastal seawater microbial communities near Pivers Island, North Carolina, United States - PICO132 | ecosystem: Environmental > Aquatic > Marine > Coastal | place: USA: North Carolina... | reverse complement strand
GACGTTTCCAGTTCCTCCCCAAGCTTGCTTGGGGAGGTGGCAGCGCGAAGCGCTGACGGAGGGGCAGGTGCCTCTTAGCGATGCGCTATCCGGCCTGTGCCCCTCCACCACTCGCTACGCGAGCGGTCCCCCTCCCCGTGCCGGGGAGGAATGTCTTGTTCCCACCCATCCCGGACACCCCTGCCTGCCCGTCCGGCTTTGCCTTTGGCGTCGGCGTCGCTAACAGGAGTGGGTGGCTGATCTGGAATGCGATCTTGCGATTATCGGCGGGGGCCTTGCCGGGGGGCTGATCGCGCTTGCCTTTGCCGAGCGGCGGCCGGGTACGCGCATCCTGTTGATCGAGCAGGCCGATCATGTCGGCGGCAATCATATCTGGTCCTTCTTCGACGGGGATGTCGATGCGCGCGACCGCTGGCTGGTCGATCCGCTGGTCAGCAGCCGCTGGTCGCAGGGGCATGAAGTGCGCTTTCCCGGCTATCGGCGGCAGCTCGGCACGCCCTATAACAGCATCGCCTCCCCCCGTTTCGACGCGCATGTGCGGGCGGCGCTGGGCGAACGCCTGCTGACCGGCGCGCAGGTGGCGACGATCGGCCGGCAATTTCTGGTGCTGGAGGACGGGCGGCGGATCAGCGCGCCTGCGATGATCGATGCTGGGGGGGCAGGCGACCTGTCGGCGGTGCGCTGTGGCTGGCAGAAATTCGTCGGGCAGACGCTGCGACTGGCGCAGCCGCACGGGATTGCGCGGCCGGTGATCATGGACGCGACGGTGGCGCAGATCGACGGCTATCGCTTCGTCTATCTGCTGCCGCGTGACGCCCGGACGATCTTTGTCGAGGATACCTATTATAGCGACGGGCCGGCGCTGGACGAGACAGGGATCGCGGAGCGGATCGCCGCCTATGCGCAGGCGCAGGGTTGGCAGGTGGAGGAAGTTATCCACAGCGAGAGCGGCGTTCTGCCGGTGGTGCATGGCGGCGATTTCGACCGCTACTGGCCAGCCGATGACCCGGTCGCGCGGGCCGGGGTGAAGGCCGGCCTGTTCCAGCCGATGACCGGCTATTCGCTGCCCGATGCGGTGCGATTCGCGACCTGGCTGGTGGAGCAGCCGCTGAAGGGCCTGCCGGCGGCAACGCGGACCTATGCTGCGGCGCACTGGAAGAAGGGACTTTATTATCGGCTGCTTGGCCGGATGCTCTTCGGCGCTGCGGTGCCGGACCAGCGCTGGCGCATCTTTGCGCGCTTCTATCGATTGCGGCCGGGGCTGATCCAGCGCTTCTATGCTGGGCGATCGACCATCGCCGATCGCATCCGCATCTTGTGCGGGCGTCCCCCGGTGCGCATAAGGGATGCCATGCACGCATTGCTGAACCCACCCGCCTGATGGAGCGGAAAGCGATTGTCATTGGCGCGGGCTTTGGCGGCCTGGCGCTGGCCATCCGTCTGCAGTCGGCCGGGGTGGCAACCACCCTGATCGAGGCGCGCGACCGCCCCGGTGGCCGCGCCTATATGTGGGAGAAGGACGGCTTTACCTTCGACGCGGGGCCGACGGTCATCACCGATCCGGCCTGCCTGGCCGAATTGTGGCGCCTGTCGGGGAACGACATGGCGCAGGATGTCAGCCTGGTGCCGGTGTCGCCCTTCTACCGGCTCAACTGGCGCGACGGCACGAATTTCGACTATTCCAACGACGAGGTGGCGCTGCGCGCGCAGATCGCCAAGCTCAATCCCGAGGATGTCGCGGGCTATGAGCGGTTCCTGGATTATGCCGATGGCGTTTATGAGGAGGGCTATCGCAAGCTCGGCTCGGTCGCCTTCCTCGACTTTGCCTCGATGGTGCGGGCGGGGCCGAGCCTTGCCAAATATCAGGCCTGGCGATCGGTCTATTCGATCGTATCGAGCCATGTGAAGGACGAGAAGCTGCGCCAGGCGCTGTCCTTTCACAGCCTGCTGGTCGGCGGCAATCCCATGACCACCAGCGGCATCTATGCCCTGATCCACAAGCTGGAAAAGGATGGCGGGGTGTGGTTCGCCAAGGGCGGGACCAACCGGCTGGTGCAGGGCATGGCGACCCATTTCGAGCGGCTGGGCGGCGTGCTGCGGCTGGGCGACGCTGTGGTCGAGATCGAGACCCATGGCGATCGGGCGGTGGCAGTGCGCACCGCGTCGGGCTGGCGCGGGGAGGCGGATGCGATCGCCAGCAATGGCGACCTGATGCACAGCTATCGCGACCTGCTGGGCCATCATCCGCGCGGGCAGAAGCAGGCGGAAAAGCTGCAGCACAAGAAATGGTCGCCCAGCCTGTTCGTGCTGCATTTCGGCATCAAGGGCAGCTGGCCGGGCATTCCCCACCATATGATCCTGTTCGGCCCGCGCTATGAGGGGCTGCTGACCGATATCTACAGCCATGGCGTGCTGCCGGCGGATTTCTCGCTCTATCTGCACCATCCGACCGTCACCGATCCGTCGATGGCGCCAGAGGGCTATTCGACCTTCTATGCGCTTGCGCCGGTGCCGCACATGGGCAAGCTGCCGATCGACTGGGATCGATTCGGCCCGGCCTATGCCGAGCGTATCCTGGACGAGATCCAGCATCGGCTGATCCCCGACATCCGGTCGCGCATCGTGACCCAGTTCCATTATGCGCCGAGCGATTTCGGCCGCGACCTCAATGCCCATCTGGGCAGCGGCTTCAGCCTGGAGCCGCTCTTGACCCAGAGCGCCTGGTTCCGCGCCCATAATCGCGACGATGTCATTCCCAACCTTTATCTGGTAGGGGCCGGCACCCATCCCGGCGCGGGCATCCCCGGCGTGGTGGGCAGCGCCAAGGCGACCGCGGCGCTGATGCTGCAGGACATGGCTTGAGGAGCGCGCGGCGCTTCGGGACTGGAAGATGATGAAAAGACTGGCTGTTTATTGTGGTTCGGCGACACCGGCCGACCTCACCTATATCGACGCGGCGCGCCATGTCGGCCGCACTTTGGCACAGCGCGGAATCGGCGTCGTCTATGGCGGCGGGCGGCTGGGCCTGATGGGCGCGGTGGCGGACGCGGCGCTGGAGGCGGGCGGCGAGGTGATCGGCGTGATCCCCGAGGCGCTGGTCGGCGCCGAAGTCGCGCATCGCGGCTGCACCGAACTGCACGTCGTCCAGACCATGCACCAGCGCAAGCAGTTCTTCACCGACCTGTCGGACGGCTTCGTCACGATTCCGGGTGGCGTCGGCACGATGGACGAGCTGTGGGAAGCGATCAGCTGGGCGCAGCTGGGCTATCACAACAAGCCGGTCGGCCTGCTCAATGTCGCGGGCTTCTATGACCAGTTGATCGGCTTCAACCGGCAGATGGTGGAAGCCGGCTTCATCCGGCCGCAGCATGCCGGCATCATGATCCATGATGACAGCATCGAGGGGCTGCTGGACCAGATGGCCGCCTATCAGCCGCATGAGACGATCTTCGCGATGAAGGCCGCGCGGCTCTGAAATAATATTCCCCTCCCGCTTGCGGGAGGGGTTAGGGGAGGGCATGTCCGCTTCATGGACTTAACAGGCCCTCCCCCGGCCCCTCCCGCAGGCGGGAGGGGAGAATGGAATCGCCCCGCCCTGGTCGCCCATGCCCGCGACAGCATCGCGCGGGGCTCGAAGAGCTTTGCCATGGCGTCGAAGCTGTTCGACCCGGTGACGCGCGAGCGGGCCTGGCTGCTCTATGCCTGGTGCCGAAAATGCGACGATATCGCCGATGGGCAGGACCATGGCGGGACGATGCGGGGCGTGGCCGACGGACAGGCGCGGCTGTCGACGCTGCGGGTGCTGACCGATGCGGCGCTGCGCGGCGAGCCGACCGGCGACCCGGCCTTTGACGGCTTTGGCGTCGTCATGCGCGAATGCGCGATCCCGCACCGCTATGCCCATGACCTGCTGGAGGGGTTTGCACTCGATGCGCGCGACTGGCGGCCGCGCAGCGAGGCCGACATGCTGCGCTATTGCTATCATGTCGCGGGCGCCGTGGGCTGCATGATGGCGGTGCTGATGGGCGTCGACCCGGATGACGAGGCGACGCTCGACCGCGCCTGTGACCTGGGCATCGCGTTCCAGCTCGCCAATATCGCCCGCGACATCAGCGAGGATGAACTGGCCGACCGCTGCTACCTGCCGGTCGAATGGCTGGTGGAAATGGACATGCCCCCCGGCGAGCATATGAAGCCCTGGCTGCGGCCGCAGCTGGCGATATTGGGCCAGCGACTGGCCGACATGGCGGCCGCCTATGAGGACAGCGCGCGCCATGGCACCGGCGCGCTGCCGGCGCGGGCGGCTTGGGCAGTGCTGGCGGCGGCGGGCATCTATGGCGACATCGCGCGCGAAGTGGCGCGGCGGGGCGAGCATGCCTGGGACCATCGCGTGGTGACGCCGGGGCGCGAGAAGCTGGGCTGGGTGATCCGCGCGGGACGGCAGGTGCCGGGACGGGCGCGGCGCTGGCCGGCAGGGGCAGCGCGGTCTGCCAGGTTGTGGACGCGGCCTACTGTCTGACTTGGGGTGGGTTCCGCTATTCCCCTCCCGCACGCGGGAGGGGTAGCGAGACTTGCGCGCGCAGCGCGTTAGTCGCTGCGGGGTGGGCTTTCGCGATGCCCAGCCCACCCCCTAACCCCCTCCCGCCTGCGGGAGGGGGAACAGGTCCGCTTCTGGTCGCTGCCAGCCCCCCAATTCCGACTGCCTGCCCTGTGGATAAAAATAGGGCCGGTGTTTTCACACCGACCCCAAGGCATGTTCGCAGGAGGAACAAGGCGAGGCGGGCGGGCCGTATCCCGGTCGGGCGGCCCGCCCTGCCAATCTCAGTAGTTGTAGGCGCGCTCGCCATGTTCGCCGAGGTCGAGGCCTTCATATTCGACCTCCTGGCTGACCCGCAGGCCGGTGATGGCCTTGGCGATGAAGATGGCGATGGTGGTGCCGATCGAGGCCCAGATGATGGTCACGACGACCGCTTCGATCTGGACGAGCAGCTTGGCGCCGATTTCATAGTCCGCCGCTCCGGGGCCGCCGAGGGCCGGCGAGTAGACGATGGCGGTGCCGATGGCGCCGATCATGCCGCCGATGCCGTGGATGCCGAAGGCGTCCAGGCTGTCGTCATAGCCAAGCTTGGGCTTGAGCACGGTGACGGCATAGAAGCAGATGATCGAGGCAACGGCGCCCAGCACGATCGCACCGAACGGGCCCGAGTTGCCGGCGGCCGGGGTGACCGCGACGAGGCCGGCGATGACGCCCGAGCAGAAGCCCAGGGCCGACGCCTTGTGGCCGTTGACGCGTTCAGCCAGCATCCAGAACAGGGCGCCCGATGCGGTGGCGACGAAGGTGTTGATCATGGCGAGGGCGGCCGAGCCATTGGCTTCGAGCGCCGAACCGGCGTTGAAGCCGAACCAGCCGACCCACAGCAGGCCGGTGCCGACGGCGGTCAGCGTCAGGCTGTGCGGAGCCATCGGTTCCTTGGGGAAGCCGATGCGCTTGCCCAGGATGAGGCAGGCCACCAGTGCCGAGACGCCGGCGTTGATGTGAACGACGGTGCCGCCCGCGAAATCGAGCGCGCCGGCCTTGAAGAAATAGCCCGAAGCTGCCCAGACCATGTGCGCGATCGGGAAATAGACGATCGTCAGCCAGATGGCGGCGAACACCATCACGGCCGAGAATTTGATGCGTTCGACCACCGAACCCAGCACCAGCGCAACGGTGATCGCGGCGAAGGTCATCTGGAAGCAGACGAAGACATATTCCGGAATCTCGACGCCGGCGGTGAAGGTCGCAGCCTGCGAAGCGGGCGTGATGCCCTTCAGGAAGGCCTTGTCGAAGGTCGAGACGAAGTTGGAGAGGCCGCTGGTATAATCGGGACCGAAGGCCATCGAATAGCCGTACATGACCCAGATCAGCATGGCGAGGCAGGCGGCGGCGCCGATCTGCGTCATCACCGACAGCATGTTCTTGCTGCGGGCAAGACCGCCGTAGAACAGGGCGAGGCCGGGCAGGATCATCAGGAAGACGAGGATGGTGGAGGTCATCATCCAGGCGGTATCGCCCTTGTCCACGGTCGCGGCCGGCGCGGCCGCGTCCTGTGCCCAGGCGGGCAGCGCGGCGAACAGCGAAAGGCCGGTGGCCCCCAGCGCGCCGCAGAGTTTCTTCGAAAAGGTCATTATTCCCCCCTTCTTACAGCGCGGTTTCGCCGGTCTCGCCGGTGCGGATGCGCACGGCCTGGCCGACATCGAGGACGAAGATCTTGCCATCGCCGATCGCGCCCGAATTGGCGGCGGCCTGCGTCGCTTCCACCACGCGCGGCGCGAGGTCGTCGTCGCAGACCACCTCGATCTTGATCTTGGGAACCATGTTGGTGGAATATTCGGCGCCGCGATAGATTTCGGTCTGGCCCTTTTGGCGACCAAAGCCCTTCACTTCGCTGACCGTCATACCGGCGATGCCAAGCGAGGAAAGAGCCTCGCGGACATCGTCAAGCTTGAACGGCTTGATGATAGCCATGACAAGTTTCATGTCGCCCCCTTATTTGGTGTGCGGCGACATACCAGCAAGAGGCGTGCCAATTTGCTAATGACGCATTAACGCGGGATTTCCACTAGGGGAGATTGTTGCGCCGCCGAAAAAATGTGCAAATGCACAGCCATGCCTAAAAAATAGGCATGTTCCCGCCTACCATTGCGCTCCCTCGGCGACCGCTGCCGCTTCGGCGGGCAGGGTGGTGCGATCAAGGGCAGCGTTGCGATGGGGAAAACGGCCGAAGCGCGCGATGGTTGCATGATGCTGGCGGGCGAAATCGAGCGACCGGGCGTCACCGGTCCCTTCGAACAGGGAGAGCGACAGCTCCTGATCGGCCAGATCCTCGCTATGCTGGAACGGCATGTAGAAGAAGAGCCGGCCCGCCCCGCCAATCTGGATGTCATAGCCCAGCGCGATGGCGCCGCGCGCCACCTCACGAGCGATCGGGTCGGTGGCAAAGGCCTGGGCCTGGCCGCGGAACATGTTGCGGGGCAGCTGGTCGAACAGCAGCACGGCGGCCAGCGCATCGTCGGCGCGGTCGAGGAAGCTTTCGGGCGGAAGCGTCCGCTTCTCGCTCCACAGGACGGCGAAGCGGTCGATGCAATGCTGGTCCAGTGCCGGATCATGGCTGTACCAGCCTTTCTCGCCCACCTGGTTGAACCAGAAGTCGAGCAGGGCCGCTGCCCAGTCGGCGGTCACGGCGTCATGGCTGTCGGTCAGCATGTTCATACGCAAAATACGTATCGATCGCCGCCCGGTTCCTCGGCCCATGGCGGCGGCGGGTCGGGTGACCGCGCCGCCATGGCAGGAATGGGGTCAGGCGGCGGTGCCGCCGACAGTCAGCCCGTCCATCAACAGGGTCGGCTGGCCGACGCCGGCCGGCACGCTCTGCCCACCCTTGCCGCACATGCCGATGCCTTCGTCGAGCGCCCAGTCATTGCCGATGCCGATCACCTTGGTCAGTGCGGTCGGGCCGTCGCCGATCAGGGTCGCGCCCTTGATCGGATCGCCGATCTTGCCATTTTCGACCTTATAGGCCTCGGTGCAGGAGAAGACGAACTTGCCCGAGACGATGTCGACCTGGCCGCCGCCGAAGCTCTTGGCGAAGATGCCCGACTTGACGCGCGACAGCAGCTCTTCCGGATCGTCCTGACCACCCTTGATGAAGGTGTTGGTCATGCGCGGCATCGGCGCATGGGCATAGGATTCGCGGCGGCCATTGCCGGTCGGCGCGACGCCCATCAGCCGGGCGTTGAGGCGATCCTGCATATAGCCCTTGAGGATGCCGTCCTCGATCAGGATATTTTCCTGGGTCGGCGTGCCTTCGTCGTCGATCGACAGCGAGCCGCGGCGATCGAGGATGCTGCCATCGTCGACCACGGTGACGCCCGGCGCAGCGACGCGCTGGCCGATCCGGCCGGAAAAGGCGCTGGTGCCCTTGCGGTTGAAATCGCCTTCCAGGCCATGGCCGATCGCTTCATGGACCAGCACGCCCGGCCAGCCGGGGCCGAGCAGCACGGTCATTTCGCCGGCGGGGGCGGCGACCGAGCGGAGATTGACCTGGGCCTGGGCCAGCGCCTCGTCGATGGCGCGGTTCCAGATCTTGGGGTCCATCACCTGATCGTAGAGATAGCGGCCGCCAATACCGAACACGCCGGTTTCGCGCCGGCCATTTTCCTCCAGGATGACCGAGACGTTGAGGCGGACGAGCGGGCGGATGTCGCTGGCGGTGAAGCCGTCCGCGCGCACGATCTCGATCACCGACCAGCTGCCGGCGAGGCTGACCGAGACCTGGGCGACGCGCGGGTCGCGGGCACGGGCGGCGGCGTCGATCGCGGCGCACAGGGTCACCTTCTCGGCGAAGGGCACCAGCTCCAGCGGATTGGCATCGGTATAGAGGTGGCGATTGGTGCGCTGGGGCGGCGGGGCGGGCTGGCCCTTGGCCGGATCGAGCAGGGTCAGCGTCTGCGCCGCCTTGGCGATCGCCGCTTCGCTGAGGTCATTGGCATGGGCAAAGCCGGTCATCTCGCCCGAGACGCCGCGCAGGCCGAAGCCCGCATCGGTCGAATAATCGGCGGTCTTGAGCCGGCCGTCGTCGAAGCCGAAGCTCTCGCTGGCGCGATATTGGAGGTACAGCTCGCCATCGTCGCAGGCCGAAAGCGCCTGCGCGGTCAGGCGGCGCGCGCCATCGGGATCGAGCAGGCCCGGACGATAGAGCAGGCCGCGGGCATCAGTGAATTGCGAAGCGAGATCGGTCATGCCGCCCGATATAGGCGCGGCATGACGGATGCCCAATGGAAATTTTAGAGGGTGCCTTAGAGACTGGCGCCCGAGGCGATGTCCGGCTTGCTGCCGATCTCGGCATTGTCGGCGACGCTGCCGGCCAGCACGAAGCGGCGATCGCAATAGCCGCAATCGACATAGCCATGCTCGTCGATTTCCAGGAAGACGCGCGGATGGCCAAGGGCGGCGGGAATGTCACCCGAACCGTCGCAGGAGACGCGGGACTTGGTGACTCGGATGATTTCGGGCGGCTGGATCATGGGAGGCGGAATTAGCAGCGGTGACGCGGCGCCGCAATATCTGGCAGCGCGCGATTACATCAGCGGATAGCGGGGCTGGGTGCAGCCGGCGTCGGCGGGGGGCTTTGCCGCGATCCTTGCGCTTGGGGTCTTGGGTTGCCAGTCGGCGCAATTGCCGACCGCCATCACCGCGAAGGGCGACAGCATCAGCAATATCGGCGCGACGGAGCCGCCAAGGAAGAAGCTGATCGGCATGGACGGCAAGATGCCGGAACCATGCTTGCTGCAGGATGAATGTTACGGATGCGGATCGGGGCGGGTTTTGCCTGGATGGCCAAGCCCTCGCTGTCGCTCGGGAGTTTCGCCGGAAGCCGTCCCCCGGACGGCTTCTCATTCGGCGAAACTGGTGGGCGATGACGGGCTCGAACCGCCGACATTCTCGGTGTAAACGAGACGCTCTACCAACTGAGCTAATCGCCCCCATGGGGTGCGGGCGCTTCTAGATTTTTTTGGGCGCGGGTCAAGCGGCCTTTATCCGATGCGGCAGATCAATGCGCGCGATAGCGATGGCTGGCACCGAACCAGCGTATGAGCTTCTCAGCCGCGTCGTCGGCGAGCGCGATGAAGATGCGGCGACCGTCATGCGGATCGGCGCGGCGCTCGACCAGGGCCTTGTCCGTCAATGTGCGAATCCAGCGCAGCGCCGTGGTCGGCGGCACGGCGGACGCGATGCACAGGCTGGAGACAGAGACATGGGCCTGTTCCAGACGGGCGGCGAGCAGGTCGAGCATCATGTCCCAGGCCGGATCGGCGAACAGGTCGCCGGGCAGGAAATCGGCGCGCAGCCGGCGGGCGCGCAGCAGGTCGCGGACCTGTGCGGCGGTGACGGAGGCGGTTTCCGCCATGGTGGCCGCACCGATCGTGGCGATGGCCGGCATGGCGGTATAGCCGCCCTGGCGGTCGGCGATGCGCGCGGGCATGTCGAACGCGGGGAGCGTAGGGCGCGGCCGATCGGTCAGGGCCTCGATGGTGCGAGCAAGACGGCTGACTTCCTCGCTCAGCCGCTGCAGCCGGTTGCCGTCGCTTTCATGGGTGGCGTCATGCAGATTATGGGGCAGTGCGTCGCCGTGCGCGGCGGCGAGCAGGGCGGCGGCGATGTCGCTATTGTCGGGACTGCACAGCAACTGGGTCTGCGGGCTGCGCATGCAGGCATAGGCCATGTCGAGCGTCTCGATCCCGGCGAGCAGGACGACCGCCATGCGATTCTGAATCGCGATCGTCTCGACCTGGACGATCAGTCGTTCGAGCAATGGATCGGGCTGGTGGCAGAGCAGCAGCACGACGTCGCAGCCCACCTGCATGTCGAGCCGGACGGCGGCCTGGCCGAGCGGCACGGTGCCGAGCAGGCGCAGGCCGGCGGCATCGGCCAGCATGGCGGCATCGTCGAACCATTCGTCATCGGCAACGATCAGCAGCCCACGCCGGTCATCCGGCGCGGCATAGGGGCTATCATGATCGGTCGAGAAGGGATCGGCCATCACCACGCAATCTCCCGTGCCTGTTATGTTCCGCAGCTTAGCCGCTTGCCCACCGGGCGCAGCCGGCGCTGACTCCATAATGGCGCAAATGCACGGGGCTGTCGTGATGGCCGTCACGCGCCCGCGATATCGGGGGGAATGCGCAAACGAAAAGGGCGCCGGCTGATGCGGGCGCCCTGTTCTGCCTATTCGATCCGAAATGGACTCATTTCGTCGCAGGTCAGACCGCGGTGCGGCGGGCGAAGTCGATATAGAGTTCGCGCAGCCGGGTCGCGACCGGGCCGGGGGTGCCGTCACCGACCGGCTGGCCGTCGATCCTGACGATCGAGAGGCAGAAGGTGGAGGCGCTGGTCATGAAGGCTTCCTTCGCGGCGAGCGCTTCGGCGAGGGTGAAGGGGCGGCGGATGACGGCGATGCCGCTTTCCTCGGCAAGGGCCGTCAGCGCCGCGCCGGTGCAGCCGGCCAACACCGACTGGCTGTAGGGGCGGGTGACGATGCCTTCGTCGGTGACGATGAAGGCGGTGGAGGAGGCGCCTTCGGTGATGAAGCCATCCTCGATCATCCAGGCTTCCTGCGCGCCGGCTTCCTTGGCCGCCATCTTGGCCATCGCCTGGGCGAGCAGGCCGACGCTCTTGATGTCACGCCGCGCCCAGCGCAGGTCGGCCATGGTGGCGACCGCGACGCCGGTCCTGGCGGCGGGGACGTCGAGGAATGTCTTGTCCTGGACGAACATGAACAGGGTCGGCTGCAGCCCGGCCGGCGGGATGAAGTCGCGGGTGACATCGGCGCCGCGGGTGATCTGGAGATAGACCAGGCCCTCACCAAGGCCGTTATGGGCGACCAGCGCCTTCTGCGCCGCCTCGATCTCGTCCAGGGTGAGTGGCAGGGTGATGCCGATTTCGGTGCAGGAACGTTCCAGCCGGGCAAGATGGCTGGCGCTGTCGACCAGCCGGCCATCGATCACGGCCGCTACTTCATAAATGCCGTCGGCGAACAGGAAGCCGCGATCGAGCGGGGAGATGCGGACGTCTTCGAGCGGCAGAAACTGGCCGTTGAGATAGGCGACGGACATGGCGGCGGGCGATCCTTGATCTGGTGATTTGTGCCGCCGCTTTTGCCGCCGCGGCGGCCGGGGTCAAGGCAGCGAAATAGGATTTGCTCCGCTTAACTTCGCATATTTCCCGCACATTGTGACATTATCTTGCGCTGGCCTGATCCTATCGGAAAGTCAGGGAATGGCAGCGCCGATGATAGGGGAAAGGGGCACTGTAGGACAGGTCAGGCTGCCTTGCCCTTGAGCGCCTTTTGCCGGCGGCGCTGGACCGAGGAGCCGATGCCCATGGATTCGCGATATTTGGCGACGGTGCGGCGGGCGATGTCCATGCCCTTGGCGCGCAGCAGGTCGACCAATGTATCGTCGGAGAGGATGGCATGGGCCTCCTCCGCGCCGATCAGCGCCTTGATATGACTCTTGACTGCCTCGGCCGAGACGGCGCCGTCGCCATCCGCCGCCGCGACGCCGCTGGTGAAGAAATATTTGAGTTCGTAGAGGCCGCGCGGGCAGGAGAGATATTTGTTCGAGGTGACGCGGCTGACGGTCGATTCATGCATCTCGATCGCGTCGGCGACCGCGCGCAGCGTCAGCGGCTTGAGATAAGCGACGCCATTGCGGAAGAAATCCTCCTGCTGGCGGACGATCTCGCTCGCCACCTTGATGATCGTCTTCTGCCGCTGGTCGAGCGCCTTTACGAGCCAGTTGGCGCTGGCGAGACAGTCGGCCAGCCAGGCCTTGCTCGCCTTGTCCTGCGGGCCGCCGGCCAGTTCGACATAATAGGTGCGGTTGACCAGCACGCGCGGCAGCGTGGCGCTGTTGACCTCTATGCCCCAGCCTTCGCGGGTGCGGCTGACGAACAGGTCGGGCGTGACCGGCGTGGCGCTGTCGCTGGCGAAGCGCAGGCCGGGCTTGGGATCATAGCCGCGCAGTTCGCGGATCATGTCGGCCAGATCCTCCTCATCCACGCCGCAGATGCGGCGCAGCTGGGGCAGGGCGCCCTTGGCCAGCAGGTCGAGATTGGCGAGCAGCCGCTGGATGCAGGGATCGTAGCGGTTCGCCTCCTTCGCCTGAAGGGCGAGGCATTCGGCGAGCGAGCGGGCGCCCACGCCGGTGGGGTCGAAGCTGTGGATAACTTCGAGCACGGCCTCGACCGTGAAAAGCGGCACGCCCAGGCCATGGGCGGTCTGGAGCAGATTGGCCTCCAGATAGCCCGCTTCGCTGATCTGGCCGATCAACTGGGTGGCGATCAGCAGGTCCATGCCCGACAGCGTGCTGCGGGCCTGGTCCATCAGATGTTCCTGCAGGCTGGGCGCGGCATTGGCGAAACTGTCGAAATCGACCGCTTCGCCCGAACCGCTGCCGCCGCCGAGCATGTCGAGAGAGCCTGAGCCGCTGCCCGCGGCCATGCGGTCGGCCGGGCCATCGTCGATGAAGGTTTCCGCGCCATGATCGACGTCGAGCGGACTGTCGGCGCCGCCCAGGCCCTGGGCAATCAGATCGTCGCTGGCGCCGGTTTCGGCGGCCAGGGTCGGCGCCTCCACCTCGCGGTCGACGCCGCTGCCTTCCCGGCCGCCGTCATCGGCGGCACCCTGTTCGAGCAGCGGGTTCTTTTCCAGTTCGCCCGCGACGAACGCCTCGATCTCCAGATTGGACAGAGCCAGCAGCTTGATCGCCTGCTGGAGCTGCGGCGTCATCACCAGAGATTGGCTCTGGCGGATGTCGAGGCGTGGCCCGAGCGCCATCAGCCGGGCCGTCCTGCATCAGCGAGGGGGCGCCGGCCGATCATGTCAGAGCTGGAAATTCTCGCCCAGATAGAGGCGGCGAACATCGGGATGGGCGACCAGTTCGGTCGGGCTGCCGGCGAACAGCACCTGACCGCTGTAGATGATGCAGGCGCGGTCGACGATTTCCAGCGTCTCACGCACATTATGGTCGGTGATGAGGACGCCGATGCCGCGCGTCTTGAGCTGCTTCACCAGGTCGCGAATGTCCGCGATCGACAGCGGATCGATGCCGGCGAAAGGCTCGTCGAGCAGCACGATCGAGGGATCGGCGGCCAGCGCGCGGGCGATTTCGCAGCGGCGCCGTTCACCGCCCGACAGCGCCATGGCGGCGGAATCGCGCAGGCGCGTGAGACCGAATTCGTCGAGCAGCTGTTCCAGCTTCTCGGCACGGGCGGCCTTGTTGGGTTCGGCCATTTCCAGCACGGCGCCGATATTCTGTTCGACCGTCAGGCCGCGGAAGATCGAGGTTTCCTGTGGCAGATAGCCCAGGCCCAGGATCGCGCGGCGATACATGGGCAGGCCGGTAATATCCTGGCCGTCGAGGATGATGCGGCCCTGGTCGGGACGGACGAGGCCCATGACCGAATAGAAGCAGGTCGTCTTGCCCGCGCCATTGGGGCCGAGCAGGCCGACGACCTCGCCCTTGCCCACGGTCAGCGACACGTCGGACAGGACGACGCGCTTGTCATAGCTTTTTGCGATCGAGATGACGGACAGGCCCTCGCCCACTTCCTGCGGAGCGAGCGGTCGCGCGGAGGCTGCCCTTTCCTGGGCGGCCCTGTCCTGGATCGTCACATCGTCCATCACTTCAATCCTTGTGCCGCCAAATCGGGGTGCGGTGGACATGGGTCCGCCTGCGGCAATTGGCAAGCTTTGTGCATGGGATCGCCGCCGGGGCAAGGGGAAAATGCGATGGAGAAGAGGGGGATGGGCGTGCCATCCCCCTGATGCACGGGTCATTCCACCATGATGCGCGGGTTGGGCAGGACGACGCCGACATCGCTGGCATAGGCGTCCCACGCCTTTTCCAGCGCTGTCCGGCGCGCCGGCTCACGGGCAGACAGGTCCGTGGTTTCGCCCGGATCGGCGGCGATGTTGAACAGATGCCATTGGCCATCGCCGGCATCGGTGATCTTCCAGTCGCCCTGACGCAATGCGCGCGAGCCGAACAATTCGGTGCCGATCGCCTCGCTGGCGGGATGCACCGTCGGCGCCGTGCCGGCGAGCCAGGGCGCCCAGCTGGTGCCGCGGATCGGCTGGACGGTGCGGCCCTGGAACGTCCCCTTGGGCGGGGCGATGCCGGCGAGGTCGATCAGCGTGGGGGCGACGTCCATGACATTGAGATAGTCATGGGCGATGCTGCCGGGCTTCTTGACCGCTGGTCCGGAGAGGAAGGCGGTGGTGCGGGTGCCACCCTCGGTCGCGAACGCCTTGTAGAGCCAGGAGGGGGTGGTTGCCGCCTGCGCCCAGCCGGGGCCATAGCTGATATAGCTGCTGTCCTTGCCCAGATTGTCATAGCTGTTGTCGGCCGCTTCGGCGCGGGCGCGGAAGCGGGGATTCCTGGCATGGACCAGATCCATCCCCTCGGCGCCATTGTCGGCGAGGAAGAGGATGACGGTGTTGTCATATTCGCCGCTGGCCTTGAGCGCATCGATCACCCGGCCGACATTCTGGTCGAGCCGGTCGACCATCGCGGCATAGATTTCCATCGTCCGCGACGCGGTCTTCTTTTCGTCCGGGGTCAGCTCTGCCCAGGGCTTGCTATTTTCAAGGGGGTGCTGCGCGGCACTGGCCGGGACCAGGCCGAGGGCGATTTGCTTCTTGAGCCGCTCGGCGCGCAGCGCTTCATAGCCCGCCTCATAGCGGCCCTTATATTTGGCGATGGTTTCGGCCGGGGCCTGTAGCGGCCAGTGCGGCGCGGTGAAGGCGAGATAGGCGAAGAAGGGCTTGTCGTCCTTGGTCGCCTTGATCTGATCGATCAGCTTGGTGGCGAAGGCGTCGGAGGAATAATAGTCGCTGGGCAGGTTTTCGAGCGTGCGGCCATCCTCGCGATAGGTGGTGAAGCCGGGCTTGGGCGTGGCCGAAATGTCGGTGCCATAATGATTGCCCGCCCCCTGCAGCAGCGCGAAGCTGTGCTGGAAACCGCGGGCATGGGGATCCTGCTGCGGCGTGAGGCCCAGATGCCATTTGCCCGAAAAGAGGGTGCGATAGCCGCCGGCGGTCAGGACTTCGGGCAGGGCGGCGATGTCCGTGCGCAGATAGCCCTCATGACCGGGCTTGCCGACCTGATTGGGGGCCTGCATTTCCGCCATGGTGCCAAGGCCGGCGCGATGATTGTCGGTGCCCGACAGCAGCATCGAGCGGGTCGGCGAGCAGGTGGGCGCGGTGTGGAAGCCGGTCAGGCGCACGCCCGACAGAGCGAGCCGGTCGAGATTGGGTGTGGCTATCTCGCTGCCAAAGGCGCCGAGATCGGAATAGCCCAGGTCGTCGGCGACGATCACCAGGAAATTGGGACGCTTTTCCTGCGCCGCCGCGGGCGTGGTGAGGGCGGTGGCCAGCGCCAGGCTGGCAAGGACAGTGCGGAGCTTCATGGGGTCTTCCGTGAAAAGGGGCCGCGTCCGAAAAGAACGCGGCCCAGTGTGCCGAAGGGATTTACCTGAGTTCGGGGACAGGTTGGGGGGTGAGCAAGCCCTGCTCAGGCGGCTTCGGCAATCTTGCCATCTTCCTTCTTGATGATGCGGCTGTTGCGGCCATCGATCGAGACAGGGACGGTGCCGGCGATGGTGGCGCGGCGGAGCTGGCGATGCTGGGTGCCGAAATCGGCGATGGCGCGATGCTGGGTGGCGCGATTGTCCCAGATGGCGACGTCGCCCGGCTGCCAGCGCCAGCGCACGGTATTTTCCGGCCGGGTCACGGCATCCTGGAAGGTGGCGAACAGGCGCTGGCTGTCGGCCTGGCTGAGGCCGACGAACTGCTTGAAGAAATGGCCCAGGATCAGCGAGCGCTCGCCGCTTTCGGGATGGACATGGACCAGCGGATGTTCGGTTTCATAGACGGTTGAGGCGAAGACTTCGCGATAGCGCTTCACCGCTTCCTCGTTCGCATTGGTGACGACCGAGGCATAGTCATAGAGGTTGGAATGGACCGCCCACAGGCTGTTGGCGAGCTGGCGCAGCGGTTCGGGCAGTTCCTCATAGGCGGCCGCCGTATTGGCCCAGAGCGTGTCGCCGCCCGCCTGCGGGATGACGATGGCGCGCAGGATCGAGGATTCGGGATAGGCGGGGACGAAGGTGACGTCAGTGTGCCAGCTCGATGCGGCGCGGCCTTCCTTCGAATCCAGTTCCAGCAGATATTTGGAGCCGGGCACGACCGGGACGGTCGGGTGGGCGACGGGCTTGCCGAACCGTTCGGCAAAGGCTTCCTGGCCGGCATCGTCGAGATGATGCTGGGCGCGGAAGAAGATCACCTTGTGGCGGACGAGGGCGGCGCGGATCGCGGCGATGGTGGCGTCGTCAAGGTCGCCGCCCAGCGCGACGCCGCGAATCTCCGCGCCGATACGGCCGGCGACGGGAACGACATCGAGCGGACCGTCGGCATCGGCGGCGTTGAGGAAGCTCTGGGTCAGGATGGTCATGGCAGGTCTCCTTGAGTTTATGCGTGGACGGTCAGGCGGGGATCGCGTCGCGCTGATCGAGGGCGCGGCGGATTTCGGCATGGGCGGCTTCGTCGAGCGGGAAGCGCCAGATGATGAGGGTGGCGATGATGTGGGCCAGGGCCGGGCCGAGGGCGAAGACGCTCTTCAATCCTTCGAGCGCGGTGGGATCGTTGTGCGGGCCGGCGGCAAAGCCGAGCCAGGCGATGAGCGGCAGGGCGATGCCGATGCCGATCGCCGGGCCGAGCTTGGCCGAGAGGGCGAAGACTGAGAAGAAGAGGCCGGTGCGGTCATGGCCGGTGCGCAGCCGGTGGGCGTCGGCCACATCGGCGACCATGGCGCGCAGCATCAGGTTGCCCGACCCCTGGGTCAGCCCCTGGGCAATGGTGAGGGCGAGCAGCAGCGGCAGGCCGCCGGGGAAGACGAAGAGCAGGCCGATATTGATCGCTGCCTGGGCGACCTCGCCGCTGATCGCCGCCTGACGCTTGCCGATGCGGGTGCCGATGCGCAGCCAGATCGGTGCGGCGGCGACGCCGAAGATGAACTGGAGCAGATAGAGGCCGCTCGCCCAGGCGGGCAGGCCCATATACCAGACGGCGAAGAAGACGATCAGGCTGGCGCGGATCGACTGGCCGGCGGTGACCACCGCGTCGGAGGCGAGGACGCGCAGCAGCAGCCGGTCGGAGAAGATGACGCTGGTGGCGCGCCAGAAGCTCTGGCGGACCGGCGGGGTGGCGGGCACCGGCGGTTCGGGCACGGAGAAGAGGGTGAGGACGAGGCTGGGGATGAGGGTGGCGATGATGAAGCCGCCGACCAATTGCAGCTTAAGCGTGCCATTGCCCGGTTCGACCTGATCGAGGATGGTCGGCAGCACCAGCACGGCGAGCAGGCCGATGGCGCGCAGCAGCGCCTGATAGCTGACGACGCGGGTGCGGCCATGATAATGGCGTGACAGCTCGCCGGCCCAGGCGGAGGCCGGGATCTCGATCATCGACCAGCCGAGATAGAAGAAGAAGAGGGCGGCGCCGAGATAGGCGGGCGTCACCAGCGCGGCTGGCGGGAAGAAGAGCAGGGCGGAGGACAGGCCGAACAGCAGGCCGCCGGCTGCGATCCACGGGCGGCGCCGGCCAAAGCGGCTGCGGGTGCGGTCGCTGAGCGCGCCGACCAGCGGATCGGCGCTGACATCCCAGATGCGGCCCAGCAGGAAGATGAAGCCGATGGTGGCGAGCGAAAGGCCGAACTGGGTGGCGTAAAGCTGGGGCACGAACAGGGCGAGCGGCAGGCCGGCGCCGGCGATCGGCACCGCGATCGAGGCGAAGCCGGTGAGGCGCAGGCGCGAGGGCTCCCCCTCCCCGACGCGGGCGGGATCTTCCGGCCGGACCCGTTGCCGGGTCCGGTCATCCAGATAGTCTGCGTAGGGAAGGGTAGCCATGATCTTGCCTCCGGATGGGGGGTCAGAATTTGCTGCGCAGGGTGACGCCGATGGTGCGGGGATCGCCGACGGTGGCGGTGACGAGGCCGGTGTTCGCGACCGAGAGCGTGTCGACATAATCCTTGTCGAACAGGTTCTTGGCCCAGAGCGACAGGTCGATCAGGCCATCGTCCAGCCGCACGCCGATGCGCGCATTGGCGACGCCGTAGCTGGGCACCAGCGAGTAGCGGCTGTCCGACACGGCGGTGTAGTAGGAGGAACGCCAGCTATAGTCGGCGCGGCCATAGAATTGCGCGTCGCCCCATTTGGTGGTGCCGAGCGGAATGGCGAAGTCGCCGCCCGCGCTCCACGACCATTCGGGGACGCCCGACAGCGGCTTGCCGCTAAGGTCGGTCACGGCCGAGCCGCCGGTGGTCGGGTTCAGCGACTCGACCGGGGTCGGGCCGTTCTTGAAGTCGACATAATAGGCGTCGGTGTAGGCGAGCGAGGCGTTGAGATTGACATAGCGGCTGAGCGCCAGCGCACCGTCCAGCTCGAAGCCGCGCGCGCGCGCCTCGGGGATGTTGGTGATGTAATTGCGGGTGCTGTTGGTGCCGACAATCTGTTCGGTGATCGCGGTCTGATAGTCGAAGATGTTGGTCCAGAAGGCGGCGGCATTGAGCGTCGCCTTGCCGCCCCAGAACTGGCTCTTCACGCCCGCTTCGTAATTGTCGACCTTCTCGCCGCCGACATCGGGGCTGACCCCGGCCGGGATGTTGGTGAGGTTGAGGCCGCCCGACTTGTTGCCGCGCGAATAGGTGGCATAGACCAGCACGTCCGGCGTCACCTTGTAGGACAGGGTGGCGAGGCCCGAGAGGCTGTTGTCGGTGAAGCCGGTCGAGTAGCTGGTGACGGGGTTGAGGCTGTTGCGCAGCGCGATCGCGGCGGTGCGCTGGGCCGCGGTCAGGCTGGAGAGATCATTCCCCTCCGCCCACCATTGGCTGTAGCTGCCTTGCTTCTTCTCGTGCGTGTAGCGCAGGCCGAGCGTCAGCGAGAGGCTGTCGGGGATGATGGCGTAGCTGGCCTGGCCGAACAGCGCGGCGCTCTTCGTCTCGGGATTGGAGCTGGAGCGGGCGACGAAGCCGTTGACCGCCGCATTGCTGACCACCGGATCGGCATTGGGGAAGAGCCAGAGCGGCGCGTCCGGGCCATAGCCGGCGGCACCCGAGCCGTTGATGATCTGCCAGAAATAATAGGCACCCAGCACATAGGAGAGGCGGGTGTCGCCATTGGAGGCGACGCGAAATTCCTGGCTGAACTGGCGCTGGTTATTTTCCTGGTGGTTGAGCGTGTTGACCGAGAGCGAGGTGGCGTCGCTGTCGTTGCGGGGGTACCAGTTCCAGGCGCGATAGGCGGTGATGGAGCTGAGCGTGACCGGGCCGACATCCCAGTCGGCCTTGCCCGAAATGCCCCACTGATTCATGTTCGCCTGGAACTGGCCGTCGACATCGACCTTGCGGGCGAAGGGATCGGTGGCGAGCGGCGTGTAACCGGCGCGTGCGGCGCGGATCGCGAAATTGTTCGCGATGGTGTTGCCGTCATCATAGGTGGTGAAGACGGTGCTGGGCAGGCGGACGCAGCAATTGAGCGTCTGCTTGGCATAGTCACCGATCAGGCGCAGGCTGAAGCCCTCACCCTGGGTCAGCAGCAGCTGGCCGCGCGCGGTGAAATTGTCGTAATCGTGAATTTTCTTGCCGCTATGGACATTGGTCAGGAAACCATCGCGATGGGTGTCGGCAATGCTGACGCGCACTGCGGCCCAGTCGGTGAGGCCACCGGTGACCGAGCCGCGCACCTGATGGAAGCCATAGTCGCCCAGCGTCGCTTCCACCTGGCCGCCGAAATCGAAGCTCGGCTGGCGGGTGGTGATGTTGATGGCGCCCGCGGTGGTGTTCTTGCCGAACAGCGTGCCTTGTGGCCCGCGCAGCACCTCGATCCGTTCGAGGTCGACCAGGTCGAACTGGCTGGCGCCGACGCGGCCATAATAGACATCGTCGATATAGACGCCGACGCCATTTTCGAGGCCGTCATTGGTCAGGGCGACATTGGAGCCGAGGCCGCGGATGTTGATGTTGGTGTTGCGCGGGTTGAAGCTGAACAGCTGGAGGCTGGGCGCGACCTGCTGAACGGCGGCGAGCGTATAGTCGCCGCGCTGTTCGACCAGATCGCCGCCGACGACTGAGAGGGCGACCGGCACGTCCTGCGCCTTTTCGGCGCGGCGGCGGGCGGTGACCAGGATGGGGGCGCCATAATCGCCTTCATCGACGGCGGCTTCGGGGGCCGGGGCAGGCGCCGCGGCGGCGGGTTCGTCGGCGGCATGGGCCGCGCTCGGCAGCAGGCCGAGGACGACGCCGGCGAGCAGCAGGCGACGGAGGGACGGGCCGTGCCGGGGTCGGCTGGGCGCGAGGACTTGGGACATGAAGAGGCTTACTCCCTGAATTTCTTGTCTGTTCTGCTTGTGGGCTGCGGACGCAGGGCATCGTCGCGCACGGCATTCAGGCCGTAGAGCGCGGCGGCCGCCTGGAGCAGCGACACGGAATAGGCTGGGTGCGGCGATGCGCGTCGGCCGCGAGCTTCCACGGGCATGCGATCCCCCTTTCCCGCACGACGCATCGGCGGAGGACGGGCGGATGGAGGCGCGCTGAGAAGCAGCGCGCTGCGTGGTGGGCGTCAGGCCCTAGATTTCAGATGGATGGCACATCGTTTCATTCCCCATTCTGTTGGGGGGAACACGAAGCTGGCGTCGTCGCCCGGGCATCGTGCGCTTTAGCTGTTGGTAACGCGGAGCAAGCTGCATCCCGATCAAAAGCCGCGGGTCCGATGCCGATGTCGTCATCCGGGCGGGGACCAGTCCGCTCCGTTTCAGGCAATCTCTACTTATAAGATAGAGTGTCTGGCTCAACCAAGTTTTGCTTGGCCGTGCCCAAATTGCGCTGTGCCGGTCCGTCCGCCCGTTCGAGCATGGCGTCGCGCCGGGCGAGGGTGATGAGGCGCAGGCCCGATTCGGCGGCGCGATCGAGTGCGAGGCTGGTGGGGGCGGAAAGGGTGACGAGCAGCGGGCAGGCGGCGAGCGCGGCCTTTTCCACCAGTTCATAGGAACAGCGCGAGGAGAGGAGGGCGAAGCCGCCATCCCAGCCAAGGCCGGCGCGGGCCATGGCGCCGATCAGCTTGTCGAAGGCGTTGTGGCGGCCGACATCCTCGCGCGCGAGGCGCAGCGTGCCGTCGGATGCGGCGAGGGCGGCGGCGTGGAGCGCGCCGGTGCGCTGATTGCCCGGCTGGCGCGCGTCGAGCGCATCGAGGGCACGGAACAGGGCATCGTCGCTGGCCTGGGTGACGGCGGTGACGCGTGGCAGCGGGCGCAGCGCCTGCTCCAGATTCTCTATGCCGCACAGGCCGCAGGAGGATTCGGCGACGCGGTGGCGGACGCGGGCGAGGATGCGGTCATGGCGATCGGCGATCAGGCGGATGCGCAGCAGCAGGCCCTGGGGCGCTTCATGGATATCGATGTCGATGATGTCGGCGGCACTATCGATCAGCCGTTCGGACAAGGCGAAGCCGGTGGCGAGATCGTCGAGATCGGCCGGGGTCGCCATCAGCACGGCATAGCCGATGCCATTATATTCGAGCGCGACCGGGCATTCGACCGCGACCGCGCGGGTGACGGGTGCGCGGCCGCCGTCCGGGGTGATCCGGGTGAAGCGGACGGGCCGGTCGGCGTCGCTCATCGGGCCGCGCGCACCATGACGGGAATCGACTTGTAGGCGGGGGTGCCGCTGGCCGGATCATAATCGTCGAGCGGGACGAGATTGTTCGCCTCGGGGTAATAAGCCGCGAGCGATCCGCGCGCGATGGCGTGCATGACGATGGTGAAGCCGCGCAATTCGCGCCCGGCCGGCGTCGTCACATCGACCTTGTCGCCATGGGCCAGGCCCATCTCCGCCAGATCGATCTCGTTCGCGAAGATGATGTCGCGCCGGCCATGGATGCCGCGATAGCGATCATCATAGCTGTAGATGGTCGTATTATACTGGTCATGGCTGCGGATGGTGGTGAGCAGCAGCGGCAGCGCGCCCTCGTCGGGCGCGACCGGGTGGGTGATGAACTGCGCCTTGCCGCTGGGCGTGTTCCAGATGCGGTCGCTGGGGCCGATGGTCAGGCGGAAGCCGCCGGGCTCGCGCACCCGGATGTTGAAGTCGCGGAAGTCGGGATAGACTGCCTCGATCCCGTCGCGGATGCGGTCATAATCGGCGACCATGCCGTCCCAGTCGGTGCGGCTGGCGGGCATGGCGGCCTTGGCCAGACCCGCAACGATCGCCGGTTCGGAGCGGACATGGGGCGAGGGGGGCTTCAATTTGCCGCGCGAGGCGTGGACCATCGACATGCTGTCCTCCACCGTCACCCATTGCGGGCCGGCGGCCTGCAGATCCAGTTCGGTGCGGCCAAGGCAGGGCAGGACCAGTGTCTCGCGCGCGGTCAGCAGGCAGGTGCGGTTGAATTTGGTGAGGATGTTGACCGACAGGTCGAGTCGGCGCACGGCGGCGAAGCAGGCGTCGGGATCGGGCATGGCGACGGCGAGATTGCCGCCGAGGGAAATCAGCGCCCTTGATTCGCCAGCGTGCATGGCGGCCAGTGCCTCGACCGCATTATGGCCATGCTTGCGCGGCGACTGGATGGAAAAGGCGGTGTCGAGCCGTTGCAGCATCGCTTCGGTCGGCAGTTCGGTGATACCGACGGTGCGGTCGCCCTGCACATTGCTATGGCCGCGCAGCGGGCAGATGCCGGCGCCCGGCTTGCCGAAATTGCCGCGCAGCAGCAGCAGGTTGGCCAGCGCCTGCACATTCTGCGTGCCGTGGCGATGCTGGGTGATGCCCATGCCGTAGCAGATGATGACCCGATCGGCCCTGGCATAGACATGGGTCATGCTCTCGATCGCTTCGCGGGTGAGGCCGGACAGGCGCTCGATCCACGGCCATTGGGTGGCCTCGATATCGGCGCGCAGGGCGTCGAAGCCCTCGGTATGCTGGGCGATGAATTCGTGGTCGAGCGTGCCGGGCCGCTGCGCCTCGATCGCCAGCAGCGCCTTCATCATCCCCTTGAGCATCGCCATGTCGCCGCCGATCCGCACCTGATGATAGGCGGACGCGAGCGGGGTGGCGCCGGGCGAGAGCATTTCGGTGGGATGCTGGGGCGACTTGAAGCGCTCCAGCCCGCGTTCGCGCATCGGGTTGGCGACGATGATCGGCACGCCGCGCTTGGAGGCGGCGGCGAGCGTGCTCAGCATGCGGGGATGGTTGGTGCCCGGATTATGGCCGATGCAGAAGATCGCGTCGGCATGGTCGAAATCCTCCAGCGTCACCGTGCCCTTGCCGATGCCGATCGACTTGGGGAGGCCGGTGCTGGTCGCCTCATGACACATGTTCGAGCAGTCGGGGAAATTGTTGGTGCCGAACTCGCGGGCGAACAGCTGGTAGAGGAAGGCGGATTCGTTCGACGCGCGGCCCGAGCAGTAGAATTCGGCCTGGTCGGCATGGTCGAGCGCCTGGAGCGCGGCGCCGGCGCGGGCAAAGGCTTCGTCCCAGCTGATCGGCACGAAATGGTCGGTCGCGGCATCATAGCGCAGCGGCTCGGTCAGGCGGCCGGCATCTTCGAGCTTGTGGTCGGTCCAGTTCCACAATTCGCTGACGCTGTGGCGGGCGAAGAAATCGGGATCGACGCGCTTGACCGTCGCTTCCCAGGTGACCGCCTTGGCGCCATTCTCGCAGAATTCGAACGAAGAGGTGTGCTTGGGGTCGGGCCAGGCGCAGCCGGGGCAGTCGAAGCCGTCGGGCTGGTTCATCTGGAGCAGGGCGCGGGTGTCGGGGCTGGCGCGCATCTGTTCGGCGACCGTCTTTGCCACTGCACGCAGCGCGCCCCAGCCGCCGGCAGGGCCGTCATAGCTGGAGACGCCTTCCACCGTGTCGGGGATCAGGTCTTCGGCGGATTTGTCCATGGTCGTCTGTCCCACATCATCGCGGTGCCCCGCGTCGGATATAGGAAAATTCGGCTGGAGAACCAAGGCCGGGCAGGCAGGATGGGTGGTGCCCGAAGGGGGCTGTCATCATCATCTGCAGCTATCGGGAAAGTGATGGTGCGGTCGAGAAGACTCGAACTTCCACGGCCTTTCGGCCACAACGACCTCAACGTTGCGCGTCTACCAATTCCGCCACGACCGCACATCAACAGGGAAACCGGCGGGGCCGGTGCCTTGGTAGGAGGCGGCCCTTAGCAAAGGCTTTTGGGTCATGCAACCAGTGATCGGCATCAACGTTATCTTTGTTTGGCAGAAAGTCGGTTGCGAAAGGGGGCTGGCCCCATGTCGTTGCATTTCTGGGTGGGATCGGGCGGCGCTATGGTGGCCGCCGCCGTGATGGGGCTGGGCCTGGGCGCCTATGTCACCAGCCCGCAAAAGCCGGTGCGGCCTGCGCTGGAGGCGGAACTGGATAACGGCGACATGGCGGCGGTGCCGAATTTGCCGGAGGCCGAGCGCGGACCGGCGTTCGTGACCTGCACCGGATGCGGGCCGACCTTGGAGGAACGGCGGATGAAAGCCGACATGGCGGGGCTGGATGCCGATGGCATGATCGGCGAATCGCGCGATCCGGCGGTGCGCGACTATCTGGCGGAAGAGGAACAGCCGGTCGAATCGGCGGCGCTGGGTGACCCGCCGTTGCCGCAGCCGACGGTGCGGGTCGATCGCCTGCCGCCGCGGATCGAGCGATTCGCGGCGGGCGAGGCGGAACCGGGACCGGCGCTGAGGCCGGTCGCGGCGACGACGGCGCCGCCCCCGCCGGTCCCCGCAGAACCGGCAGAGGCGGGCTTGCCGCAGTAATTATTCGGCAGCGACCGGGGTCGATGCGTCGCTCAGCGGATGGGCCAGGCGATTGACCATTTCCTTCGGGCAGACCTGCCAGATGTAGCGGCGCCAGCGATCCCAATCCTCCAGGATGGTGTTCGACCATTTGCTGTCGGTCGCGACCGCATGTTCGGCGATCAGCGCCTTCAGCTCGCCTTCCCAATGGGCACTGTCGAGACGCTGCCAGACGATGCTTTCCGGGTTGGCGCGGCTCGGGAAGCTGCCATCCTCGTCGAGGATGAAGGCCATGCCGCCGGTCATGCCCGCGCCGAAATTGGCGCCGGTCTTGCCCAGGATCACGGCGGTGCCGCCGGTCATATATTCGCAGCCATTGGCGCCGCAGCCCTCGACCACCACCTTCGCGCCCGAATTGCGGACCGCGAAGCGCTCGCCGGCCTGGCCCGCCGCGAACAGCTTGCCGCTGGTCGCGCCGTAGAGGACGGTGTTGCCAAGGATGGTGTTGTCCTTCGACGAGAGCGGCGAGGACACGGTCGTGCGTACCTTGATGATGCCGCCCGAAAGCCCCTTGCCGACATAGTCGTTGGCGTCGCCGAACACTTCGAGGGTGATGCCCTTGCAGAGAAAGGCGCCAAGCGACTGGCCGGCCGAACCGCGCAGCCGCACGGTCAGATGGCCGTCCGCCAGCGTCGACATGCCGAACTTTTCGGTCACGGCGGAGGAGAGGCGGGTGCCGACGGCGCGGTGCGTGTTGCGCACCGTATAGGTCAGCTGCATCTTCTCGCCGCGCTCGAACACGGCGCGGGCATCCTTCATCATCTGCGCGTCGAGGCTGTCGGGCACTTCATTGCGCCACTGGGGCAGGCTGAAGCGACGATGCTCGTCGGGGGCGTCGACCTTGGCCAGGATCGGGTTGAGGTCGAGATCGTCGAGATGCTCGGCGCCGCGATTGACCTGCTTCAACAGTTCGGTGCGGCCGATCACTTCGTCGAGGCTGCGGAAGCCCAGGCGGGCCAGGATCTCGCGCACTTCCTCGGCGATGAAGGTCATCAGGTTGATGACCTTTTCCGGGGTGCCGGTGAACTTCTGGCGCAGCTTCTCATCCTGCACGCAGACGCCCACGGGGCAGGTGTTGCTGTGGCACTGACGCACCATGATGCAGCCCATGGCGACCAGCGACAGCGTGCCGATGCCGAATTCCTCGGCGCCCAGGATCGCGGCGATGACGATGTCGCGCCCGGTCTTGAGGCCGCCATCGGTGCGCAGCTTCACGCGGTGGCGCAGGCCGTTGAGGGTCAGCACCTGATTGGCTTCCGACAGGCCCATTTCCCACGGCGTGCCGGCATATTTAATCGAGGTCTGCGGGCTGGCGCCGGTGCCGCCGACATGGCCGGCGACCAGGATGACGTCGGCATGCGCTTTCGCCACGCCCGCCGCGACCGTGCCGATGCCGGCCTGGCTGACCAGCTTGACGCAGACGCGGGCGCGCGGGTTGATCATCTTGCAGTCATAGATGAGCTGCGCGAGATCCTCGATCGAGTAGATGTCATGGTGCGGCGGCGGCGAGATCAGCGTCACGCCGGGCGTCGAGTGACGCAGGCGGGCGATGAATTCGGTCACCTTGAAGCCGGGCAGCTGGCCGCCCTCGCCGGGCTTGGCACCCTGCGCGACCTTGATCTCGATTTCCTCGGCCGATCCCAGATATTCGGCATGGACGCCGAAGCGGCCCGACGCGATCTGCTTGATGACCGAATTGGCGTTGTCGCCATTCTCATAGGGCTTGAAGCGCGCGGCATCCTCGCCACCCTCGCCCGACACCGCCTTGGCGCCGATGCGATTCATGGCGATCGCCAGCGTCTCATGCGCTTCGGGGCTGAGCGCGCCCAGCGACATGCCCGGCGTCACGAAGCGCTTGCGGATCTCGGTGGTGGCTTCCACCTCGTCGATCGGCACCGCCTCGCGGGCGAAGTTGAACTCCATCAGGTCGCGCAGATAGACCGGCGGCAGGTCGCGCACACCGCGCGAGAATTGCAGATAGGTCGAATAGCTGTCGGTGCCGACGGCGGTCTGCAGCAGGTGCATCAGCTGGGCGGAATAGGCATGGGCCTCGCCGCCGTTGCGCTGGCGATAGAAGCCGCCGATCGGCAGGCGGACGACCGCGCTGTCATAGGCCTTGTCGTGGCGCAGCATCGCCGAATAGTGGAGCGAGGCATAGCCTTCGCCCGAAATCTTCGCCGGCATGCCGGGGAAGAGATCGTTGACCAGGGCGCGCGACAGGCCGACCGCTTCGAAATTATAGCCGCCACGATAGGAGCTGACGACCGCGATGCCCATCTTGGACATGATCTTGAGCAGACCCTCGTTGATCGCGGTGCGCTGACGCTCGAAACACTGGTCGAGGGTCAGGTCGCCGAACAGGCCACGGGCGTGGCGATCGGCGATGCTGGCTTCGGCCAGATAGGCGTTCACCGTGGTCGCGCCGACGCCGATCAGCACCGCGAAATAATGGGTGTCGAGCGCTTCGGCCGACCGCACGTTGATCGACGCATAGCTGCGCAGGCCCTTGCGGACGAGATGGGTGTGGACGGCCGCGGCCGCCAGCACGCCCTGGATCGCGACCCGGTCCTGCCCGGCACGCTCGTCGGTCAGGAACAGTTCGCTGCGCCCTTCGCGCACCGCCTGTTCGGCTTCCTCACGGATGCGGGCGATCGCTGCGCGCAGCTGTTCCTGGCCGCCGGTCGAGGGGAAGGTGCAGTCGATTTCGGCCACGGCCGGGCCGAAATAGGCCTTGAGCCGCGCCCATTCGGCGCTGTTGAGCACCGGCGATTCCAGCACCAGCACATGGCTGTTCTGCGCATCTTCCTCCAGGATGTTGTGGAGGTTGGAGAAGCGCGTCTTGAGGCTCATCACATGCCGTTCGCGCAACGGGTCGATCGGCGGGTTGGTGACCTGGCTGAAATTCTGGCGGAAGAAATGGCTGATGGTGCGCGGCTTGTCGGAGATGACCGCCAGCGGCGTGTCGTCACCCATCGAGCCGATCGCTTCCTTGGCATCCTCCACCATCGGCGCGAGGATCAGTTCCATATCCTCCAGCGTCATGTTGGCCGCGACCTGGCGCCGGGTCAGTTCCGCCTTGTCCCATGCCGGCAGGGCGCTGGGGACGTCGGGCAGGTCGGTGATGTCGAGGAAGTCCTTGATCAGGTCGCCATAGGGGCGCTCGCCCGCGATGCGATCCTTGATCGCGCGGTCGTCATAGACTTCGCCTTCCTGCAGATCGATCGCGATCATCTGGCCCGGACCCATGCGGCCCTTCTGGACGATGATGGTCTCGGGCACGACGACCATGCCGGTTTCCGAACCCACGATCAGCAGATTGTCGCCGGTCAGCGTGTAGCGCAGCGGGCGCAACGCGTTGCGGTCGACGCCGGCCACGACCCAGCGGCCGTCGGTCATCGCGAGCGCGGCCGGGCCGTCCCACGGCTCCATCACGGAGGCGAGATATTCATACATGTCGGCATGCGCCTTGGGCAGTTCGGCGCTTTCCGCCTGCCATGCCTCGGGCACCAGCATCAGCTTGGCCGTGGGCGCGTCGCGGCCCGAGCGGCAGATCGCTTCGAACACGGCGTCCAATGCGGCGGTATCCGACGCGCCGGCCGGGATCACCGGCTTGATGTCCTCCGACTGCTCGCCAAAGGCCAGTGAGGCCATCTTGATCTCGTGGCTCTTCATCCAGTTCTTGTTGCCGCGGATCGTGTTGATCTCGCCATTATGGGCGAGGGTGCGGAACGGCTGGGCCAGCCACCATTGCGGGAAGGTGTTGGTCGAATAGCGCTGGTGGAAGATGGCGACGCGGCTCTCGAACCGCTCATCCTGCAGGTCCGGATAGAAGACCGACAGCGATTCGGCGAGGAACAGGCCCTTGTAGATGATCGAGCGGCACGACAGCGAACAGATGTAGAAGTCGCTGATCTGCGCTTCGATCACCTTCTTCTCGATGCGGCGGCGGATCAGGTAGAGATCCTTCTCGAACTCGCCGACGTCGCGTTCCTCCGGCATCGGGCCGGCGATCATGATCTGCTCGATTTCGGGACGGGTGCGCTGCGCCTTCTCGCCGATGACGGAGACGTCGACCGGCACCTGGCGCCAGCCATAGATGGTGTAGCCCGCGTCGATGATTTCCGCTTCGACGATGGTGCGGCAGGTTTCCTGCGCGCTGAGGTCGGTGCGCGGCAGGAAGATCATGCCGACGGCGAGGCGATTGGGCAGCGGCTTGTGGCCCGAATCGGCGATCGCATCGTCGAAGAAGCGGACCGGCAGGTCGACATGGATGCCCGCGCCATCGCCGGTCTTGCCATCGGCGTCGACCGCGCCGCGGTGCCACACGGCTTTCAGCGCATCGATCGCGGAGGAGACGACGCGGCGGCTGGGCCGGCCGTCGGTCGCGGCGACCAGGCCGACGCCGCAGGCATCGCCCTCCATCTCGGGATGATACATGCCCTCGGCAGCAATGCGTGCGCGCTCTTCGGGGCTGGCCATGAAATTGGTGTCGGTCATGATGACTTACCCTTGCATCTGGCCGTCCCCTTCTTGGGGCACGGCCGCCTTCATTCTGTTGGTGCCGGCGTGCCGGCGTCGATCGTCAGTTTGCCTTTTGCGTGTCCGCCCCGAGCAATGCGGTGAGGCGGTCGCGTTCGGCCTTGGTCAGGTCTTTATAGGTGCGCGGCTTGGGCAGCTTGGCGAGTTCGGCCTGCGAGGATTGCATGATCTCCGGCATGGCCTTCATCATGTCGGGCATGATCTTCTGCATGCGGCCGATATAATGGGGGTCGGTTGCCAGCTGCATGAAGCCCTCGCCGAACTTGGCGCCGGTCGGCGTCTTCAGGAAGGCGGCGATCTGATCCAGTTCGTTCGCATTGTAGCGATAGGCAAAAGCCTCCGCCATGCCGGCGCGCATGTCCGGTTCGTAACGGCCCATGAAGCGGCCCATGGCGGGCATCATGGTGTTGACGATCACGTCCATCCGCTTGCGGAAATTGGGATCGAGGATCGCCATCATTTCCTCCATCGTGCCTTCGCCCAGGCCTTCGGCCCGTTCGGGGTCGATGCCGCCGACCTTCAGGAACTCGCGGATGGGCATCTTGGTCATGCTGTCCATCATCGGGCCCATCATCTTCTGCATCATCGGGCCCATCATCTTTTCCATCGTGCCGTCGGGCAGGATGAGGGCCGCGATCGGCTGCGCCTTGGCGAGCAGCGCCGGATCGACCGGCTGCTCGGTGGCTACAGGCGCCGCCGGCGTCTGCGCCTGCACGGCGACCGGGGTCGCCAGCAGAAACAGGGACAGGAAGGCGAGGCGCATCACGCGGCAACCTTCTCGCTGGCGGCGGCGACGGCCTTGGCCTTGAGATATTTGTGCATATGGTCGGTCACGTCGCGGCCATCGCGGATGGCCCAGACCACCAGCGATGCGCCGCGCACGATGTCGCCGGCGGCGAAGACGCCGTCCATGCTGGTCATCATCGTCTTGTGATCGACGCGCAGCGTGCCCCAGCGGGTGACCGACAGGTCGTCGGCGCCGAACAGGCGGGGCAGGTCTTCGGGATCATAGCCCAGCGCCTTGATGACCAGATCGGCTTCCAGCGTATGTTCGCTGCCCGGATCGGGCTCGGGTGCGCGGCGGCCCGATGCGTCGGGCGAACCCAGGCGCATCTTCGTCACCTTGACGCCGGTGACATGCTCCGTGCCCTCGAAGGCGATCGGCGCGGTCAGCCAGACGAACTCGACGCCTTCCTCCTCGGCATTGGCGACTTCGCGCTGCGAGCCGGGCATATTGTCGCGGTCGCGGCGATAGAGGCACTTTACCGACTTGGCGCCCTGGCGGATGGCGGTGCGGACGCAATCCATCGCGGTGTCGCCGCCGCCGATCACGACGACATCCTTGCCGGTGGCGAGCAGGGTGCCATCCTCATGGCCGGGCACGGCATCGCCAAAGCCCGCCTTGTTGGAGGCGGTGAGATAGTCGAGCGCCTTGACCACGCCCGGTGCGCCGACGCCCGGCGCCTTGATGTCGCGGGCCTTGTAGACGCCGGTGGCGATCAGGATCGCATCATGCTTGGCGCGCAGCTGTTCCATGCTGGCGTCGCGGCCGACCTCGAACCCTTCGTGGAAGATGATGCCGCCATCCTTGAGGCGCTGGACGCGGCGCATGACGACATCCTTTTCCAGCTTGAAGCCGGGGATGCCATAGGTCAGCAGGCCGCCGGCGCGGTCGTGCCGGTCATAGACATGCACTTCATAGCCCGCGACGCGCAGATATTCGGCGGTGGTGAGGCCGGCGGGGCCGGCACCGATGACGCCGACCGACTGGCCGCGCGCGGCGCCGGGGACGAGCGGTTCGACCCAGCCTTCCTTCCAGGCGGTGTCGGTGATGAACTTTTCCACCGAGCCGATGGTGACCGATCCGTGGCCGGAAAATTCGATCACGCAATTGCCTTCGCACAGACGGTCCTGCGGGCAGATGCGGCCACAGATTTCCGGCATGGTGCTGGTCAGGTTCGACAGTTCATAGGCTTCGCGCAGGCGCCCTTCGGCGGTCAGGCGCAGCCAGTCGGGGATATGATTGTGTAGCGGGCAGTGGGTCGAGCAATAGGGCACGCCGCATTGCGAGCAGCGCGACGCCTGTTCCTCGGCCTTGTCCAGAATGAAGGACTTGCTGATTTCCAGAAAGTCCTCGGCGCGCGCATCAGCGCCGCGCTTTTCCGGATAGGCCTGTTCCTTGCCCACGAACTTCAGCATCGGATTTTCAGCCATGGCATTTCCCTGCAACGATTGTTTGCAGTGCGCATAGCAGGAAAACCCGCGGAGTCACGCGGATTCTGGCATTTAGGGCAGTTAAGCTGACCTATTATCTGGCGGTTTGGGAAAAGGCTGTCGCGGCGCTGTAATTATCTTTCAAATATTAGGTCCGTATCGGCCTTATCTCAGGCTGAGCCAGACCAGCGCGCCGATGCCGGCAATGATTCGATACCAGGCAAAGGGTGCGAAGCCATGGCGCGACACCAGCCCGACGAACCATTTGATCACCAGCAGCGCGACGATGAAGGAGACGACGAAGCCGAGCGCGATGCTGTCCCAGCCGACCTGGGCGCTGGTGAGCTGGTCGCCCTTCTTGAGCAGTTCCAGCGTCGAGGCGCCGAGCATGGTCGGGATGGCGAGGAAGAAGCTGAATTCCGCAGCGGTGCGGCGCTCGACGCCCAGGGTCAGTGCGCCCATGATGGTCGCGCCCGAGCGGCTGACGCCCGGCACCATGGCGAGGCACTGGATGAAGCCGATGCCGATGACGCGGACCAGCGGAATGTCGGCGATGCCGTGGAAGCGCTGTTCCCTGATCAGGCGTTCGATCACCAGGATGGCGACGCCGCCGACCACCAGCGCGACCGCGACCACGCGGGGCGATCCGAGCAGCGTGTCGATATAGTCGTGCAGGGCAAGGCCGATGACGACGGCGGGGATGAAGGCGACTAGCAGGTTGCGCACGAAGCGGATGCTGACCGGATCGAGGCGCAGCAGGCCCATGGCCACCGCCCAGAAGGTGCGCCAGTAGAGGACGACGACGGCGAGGATCGCACCGAGCTGGATCATGACGTTGAACATCGCCCAGACCGACGCATCATAGCCGAGCAGCTCGCTCGCCAGGATGAGATGGCCGGTCGAGGACACGGGGAGAAATTCGGTCAATCCCTCCACGATGCCGAGCAGGATGACCGTCAGATAATGCATGTCCATGGGGATGTCGGATCCTCAAGCAGGGGGCGCATAAGCCAAGCCCTCCCCCCGCGAAGGGAGAGGGCCGGGCAATGCCTATATGTCAGGGATGCACCATGCCGCAGTGCAGCGAAAAGGCAAAGCGGCATGGCCACGGCCGGTCGTGGCCGATCATCGGCCCGTCGAGCCGATGGCGGGAATGGATCAGGCCTTCACGCGGCCGGCGAAGCGGCCATGCTTGCGATAGGGGACCATCCAGCGTTCGGCGACGGCGGCCATCGGCGTGGGGGCGACGCCCAGCGCCTCAAGGCCCGGCGCGCCGGGCGCGGCGACATTGTCCTGGCCCAGCATGGCGAGCTGGTCGCGGGTGATCGGGCCGCCGGGCAGCATCGCCAGCAGCGAGGCGAAGGCGCCGGGCACTTCGACCAGCGGCTTGTCGCCCCGGCCGATCGCCTTGGCGACCCAGGCATTGATTTCCTTCATGCTCATGACCTGCGGGCCGGCGAGTTCGAAGGTCTTGCCGCCAAAGACGCCGGGCTGCTGCGCCGCATTGGCGATCGCCTCGGCAACGTCGCCGACATAGACGGGCTGGAATTTGGTGGCGGCGCCGATCACCGGCACGACCGGGCCGCTGCTGGCGACGCCGGCGAAGCGGTTGAGGAACTGGTCCTCCTGGCCGAAGATGATCGACGGGCGCACGATGGTCGGGGTCGGGAAGGCGGCCAGCACGGCGGCTTCACCCGCAGCCTTGGACCGGCCATAGGCCGAGGGGCTGGCCGCATCGGCGCCGATCGCCGAGACATGGACCAGCGCGGTGACGCCGGCGGCGGCCGCCGCCTGGGCGACATTGGCGGCGCCCTCATGCTGGACCGCGTCGAAATCGCCGCTCAATATGCCGACCAGGTTGATGACGATGTCGCTGCCGTGGAGGGCGCGGGCGACGGTGTCGGGCTTGCGGATATTGGCCGCGACGAACTGGGTCTGGCCCAGATTGCCGAGCGCCTTCACCTTGACCGAATTGGCGAGGTCGCGCTGGGCGATGCGGACGCGCGCGCCGCGTGCCATCAGCGCCTGGGCGACCTGGCGCCCGAGAAAGCCGCCGCCGCCGAAGATGGTTACCAGATTGTCCTTCATCACGCGCGTCCCATGCTGTTCGAAAAGGGGAAAGTTCGTGCCGTTTCCCTTGCAACTTCCGCCGCCCGCTGACAACCGCCCGCCGGCGGCGGCGTTCCCTTTTCTGGAGCGTTTTCTAATCGGGTGATATCACCCGACGCTTGCGAAAACGCGACCAGCCAATCAGCCGATCCAGCCCTGCAGCCCGGCGATCATCCACAGGCCCAAGAGCAGGAAGAGCAGCGCCGCGCCGATCTGCAGCGCGCGCATCGGCACGCGTTTGGCCAGCGCTTCGCCGAACAGCACGGCCGGGACATTGGCCAGCATCATGCCGCAGGTGGTGCCGGCGGTGACGGCAAGCAGATTGTCGAACTGCGCGCCCAGCGCCACGGTCGCCACCTGCGTCTTGTCGCCCATCTCGACCAGGAAGAAGGCGACCAGGGTGGTCACGAACACGCCGGCCTTGGACGGGGCCTTGAGCGGCGCATCCTCGTCGATCTTGTCGGGCACCAGCGTCCAGAGCGCCATGGCGATGAAGCTGCCCGCCACGGCATAGCGGAACCAGGGCTGGGTCAGCACCCCGGCGATCGAATGGCCGACCAGCGCGGCGAGGAAATGATTGGCGATGGTCGCGACGAAGATGCCCAGGATGATCGGCACCGGCTTGCGGAAGCGGGTGGCGAGCAGCATGGCCAGCAACTGCGTCTTGTCGCCCATTTCGGCGAGCGCGACGAGGGCGGTGGAGGTGAGGAAGGGTTCCATGAATATCGTCCGGGCCGGGCTCTGACAAAAAGACACAATGCCACCGCCTTCCCCGCCCGGCCGGACTGGGAAGCCGATGCCATTGGTCTCGCCCGATGCGGCTGATACCGCATCCCATATGCCATGGCCTCTCGGCCAAATATGTTGACATATGGCCCGTCCCGTCAGCGGAACGGCTGGCTACTCCCCAGATGACGCGCTAGCCTGTAGTCGGACAGGCCGCGAAAGGCAAGCCGATGGCGACGGGCGAGAACAAGACCACGGAGACGATGGCGGATGTCGCCGCCTATCTCGACACGGTCGAACCGGCCGAGCGACAGGCGGATGGTCGGGTCGTCGCGGCGTTGATGGCGCGGCTGTCGGGCGAGTCGCCGCGGCTGTGGGGGCCGAGCATCATCGGCTTTGGCCGCTATCATTATCGCTATGACAGCGGGCGCGAGGGCGACATGTGCCGGATCGGCTTTGCGCCGCGCAAGGCGGAGCTGGTCTTCTATCTCGCCGGTCTGGATGACGCCGATTTCACGGCATTAGGCAGGCATCGGCGCGGCAAGGGCTGCCTCTATGTCAAGCGGCTGGCCGATATCGACATGGGGGCGCTGGAGGCGCTGATCGTGCAGAGCCTGGCGCATATGGACGGGCTGTATCCGCGCTAGGAAAAGCGCTCAGGGCGTGCTGCTACTACTCTGCTGCATCCGCCGTTCGGCGAACCATTGCTGCAGCATCTGGGCGGTGCAGCCGGTGAAGCCGTTGCTGCCGATGGCCGAGCAGCTGTTGGGCAGGATCTGGCGCTGGGTCTGTTCCATCGTCGCGACCTGGCTGCCCCAGCCGGGGCCACCCACTTCTTCGGGTTTCTCGCGCAGCTTCTTGGGGATGCGATAGCGCTCGGATTCGGGCTTGCGGGCGCAGACCACGATTTCCTCGCCCTGGCCGGTCGGGCAGGGATCATCGCCATAGACGATGAGGTTGAAGATCTTCTGCGGCGGATCGTCCTGGGCGACGGCCGGCGCGGCGGGCAGGGCCAGCGCGGCCAGGCCGGCGATCAGCAGGGGGCGGGGGAGACGCATCATCAATTCCTTCATTCGCCCCGGTTGCACCCCGTTCGTCCCGCGCTGCACTGGCGCGGGATCGATATGAACAGACGCCGCAGGACGCCCCATGCCGTCACGGCCGGGGCGGCACTTCCTGTTCCTGCGCCTTCTTGGCATCGGCGTCGGCCTTTTCCTCGGCCAGAACGCGCTTTTCGATCGCTTCGCTGTCGGCGTCGATGGTCGACAGGCGCCTGGCGCGCTCGGCTTCGACCAGATCCTTCCAGCTGGCATTGTCGGCCTGCTGCCGTTCCGCCTTGGCGAGGCGCGACAGTTTGGCGAAGCAGCCGGTGGCGCCGCCGCCGCCGACCGGCGAGCAGCTTTCGGTGCCGTCGCGGCCGACATATTCCATCGACTTCACCCGCTCGCCCCAGGCCTGGTTACTGGGCTTGTTGGGGTCGCCGCGCAGCGGCTCGGGAATGCGGTAGCGTTCTTCCTCGCCCTTGCGGGCGCACACGACGATGCCGTCGCCCTGGCTCTGGGGACAGGCATCATCGCCATAGACGATGACCAGATTGACCTTTTCGGAGCCGGTGCTGGTGGCGGCTGTGGGGGCGCTGTCCTGCTGCGCGAGCGCGGGGGCGGCGGTGCCCAGCATCAGGCCGGCGGCCAGAGCGATCAACGGGGTCTTCATCATCGGTCCGTCCCTTGTTCAGATGCGCTTCGACAGCGCGATGGCGGCGCGGCAACCCAGGCGGATCGCGCCGGACAGCAGCGGATAGGCCGGGGCCTGTTCCGCGCCATGGGCGATGGCGGCGTCGCGATGCTCGACCTCCTCCGCCTGGAAATCCTTGATCAGGGCAGAGAGTTCCGGATCATCCTCGCCCAGTTGCTGCAACTGTTCCTCATAATGAAGGTCGATCTCGGTCTCGATCGCGGCGGTGCAGGCCATGGCGGCCTTTGGCCCCATCGCGGCGGTCACGGCGCCCAGCGCGAAGCCGGCGACATTCCAGATCGGATGGATCGCGGTCGGGCGCACGCCGCGTTTGGCGATCAGCGCGTCGAAGGCGGCGCGATGGCGTTCCTCCTGCGCGGCCATGCCGGCGATCAGCCGGCCATAGGGATGGCGATCGCCCATCACCGCAAGCTGCCCGGCATAGATGCGCACCGCGCCGAACTCGCCGGCCTGGTCGACGCGCACCATGGAGGCGCGATCAGTTGCATTGGTGCGACGTCCGGGACGCGGGAAATCCTTGGTGGCGCTCATGCCTTCCTCGCTTTCAGCAGCAGGGCCAAGATGGCGAGCGCGGCCGCGCCCGACAAGAGGCCGTTATAGCCTGCCAGCGAAATGCCGAAGAGGCTCCAGGGCGCAACATCGCAGCGGGTGATCGGCGTTGCCATGATCTGGCTCAAAATATCGGCGCTGCTGCCGCCGGTCGGCGTGGTCGAGCAGGCGGTCAACCCTTCCCACCAGCCATATTCGACCCCGGCATGGAACAGGCCGATGGCGCCGCTGATGCCGATGGCGATGCCGGCGAAACCGGCGAACAGGCCGCTCATGCAGGCGCGGCCGCGCAGCGCATAGGCGACCAGCGCCAGCGGGATCGCGGCCATATGGGGATAACGCTGCCACCAGCACATTTCGCACGGATGCAGCCCACCCAGATATTGGGAGGCATAGGCCGTGCCCAGCGCGATCACGGGCACGAGCAGGGCAAGCAGGCGGGCGCGGCCCAGGGCGGGGGACAAGCTGTTCATATCGCCCGCTTAAACCCTTGTCCGCCTTTCGTCATGCTGAACTTGCCCGTCCGGTCATCCGAACGGGCACGATTCATTTCGCGCCGGGCTTGCGCGCAGCGGCCTGCTGGGTCTGGGCGATGGTGGCGCCCGGCGTGCCGGCGAGGCGGGAAATGGTCTTGAGCGCATAATCGAGCTGGAAGTCCTCGATCCCCTTCTTCTTCAGTTCCTCGGCGGTCTGGGCGAAGCGCGGATCTTCCTTGCTGTCCTCTTCCAGCGCGGCGTCGTCGGTCTTGATCTCGTTGATCAGGTGGCGGCGCAGGTCGCTTTCGCGGAACTTGGGGCGGTCCTTGTAATCCGGGTCGCTGAGCTGCGGCACCTTGATGTCCGGCTGGATGCCGCCTTCCTGCACGCTGCGGCCCGACGGGGTGAAGTAGCGCGCGGTGGTGAGCTTGAGCGCGGTGGTGTTCGACAGCGGCAACATGGTCTGGACCGAGCCCTTGCCGAAGCTGCGTTCACCCATGATGAGCGCGCGATGCTGATCCTGCAGCGCGCCGGCGACGATTTCGGAGGCCGAGGCGGAGCCCGCATCGACCAGCACGATCACCGGCAGGCCTTTCGCGTCATCGCCGGGCTTGGCATAATAGCGTTCGACATCGCCCTTGTTGCGGCCGCGCTGCGATACGATCTCGCCGCGCTCCAGGAAGACGTCGCTGGTCGACACCGCTTCGTCCAGCAGGCCGCCGGGGTTGGAGCGCAGGTCGAGGATATAGCCGGTCGGCTTGTGGCCCAGGCTCTTGTCGATGCTGCGGATCGCCGAGCGGACATCGGCGCCGGTATTGGCCGAGAAGCTGACGATGTTGATGACGCCGATATTGTTCTTCACTTCCCACTTCACCGGCTTGATCTCGATGATCTCGCGGGTGAGGGTCAGGTCGATCGGCTTGTCGCGGCCGGTGCGCACGATGGTCAGCTTGATGCTGGTGCCCGGTGCGCCGCGCATCTTGTCCACCGCCTCGTCCAGCGTGCCGCCATAGATGAGCTGGCCGTCAATATGGGTGATATAGTCGCCAGCCTTGATCCCGGCGCGCCAGGCCGGCGTGTCCTGGGTCGGGGCGATCACCTTGACCGCGCCATCCTCCTGCGTGACCGACAGGCCAAGGCCGCCATAGCTGCCCTCGGTCTGGGTGCGCAGATTCTGGAAATCGCGCGCGTCGAGGAAGCTGCTGTGCGGATCGAGGCTGGCGAGCATGCCGTCGATCGCGCCCTTGATCAGCTTTTCGTCGTCGACCTTCTCGACATAGTCGCTGCGGACCTTCTGGAAGACGTCCATGAATTCGTCGAGCGCCTTGTAGCTCGATGCCTCGCCATCGGCGAGCGCCGCGGTGGTGGCGGGGATGAGCGCAAGCGCGCCGAGCGCGACCGCGCCCTGCAGGAAGGTGGATTTCATGGCTGTCCTTGGAGTCCGCATCAAGGGATCGATATACGTCGATTCGCTATCCAACGCAAAAGCGCGCTTCGACCAATGTTGCCTGGCGTCGATGAGCGTGGGGTTAATGGGGGTGATTATTGCCTTATCCGGCGAGAGCCTTGATCATGAGGCTGATCTTGGACTCGAGCCGTTGCCGCGCCGCATGAATCATTTTGCAACGTTCGATGGCTTCGTTTTCGTCGAGCACCAACGTCTCGCGCACGACTTTGCCGTTCCGTAATGCCTGCAAACGCAAGGTGACGTGCCATCGGCCTTTGTGATCGACGGTGATGGTCTGTGTGCCATGGCACAAGGTCGCGCGCAGCGTTTCAAAGGCGATGAACTCTTCCAGGGCCTTGGATAGTGCCTTGCCTTCAACGGCAAATGGGCCGTCGGTCCCGATGGCCTTGGCCAGTGCGGCAAATCGCTGGCCCACAAGATGGGGCAGATTGATGTTCTTGCCCTTGGTCGGGACATTGGAAAGCTGGATCAACGCCTCGGTCACGGCCGCCTCGGCGCGGGCAAACTCTTCGATCATCCGTCCCCGCCAAGCACTGGCGCTCTGCCACAGGTCGGGCCAGATCTCATGTGCGGGCAGGGGCAAAGGCGTATGGGCGTTCACCCAAGCAGGCGTAAGCGGCAATTCTTGCGATTGCGTTAGCCCAGCCCCACCAGCGGCACGATGTCCACCGGGCGGCCGTTGCGGCGCAGTTCGATGGTGACGGTGGGGCGGCCCTGGGCGGCGGTGAGGCCGACCGGGTCGCCCTGGCGCACGGTCTCGCCGACTTGGGCGGTGACGCGGTGCAGGCCGGTGATGAGGGTGGTCCAGCCCTGGCCATGGTCGATGATCAGGATCTGGCCATAGCCGCGATAGGGGCCGGCAAAGGCGATGCGGCCGGCGGTCGGCGCGACTGCCTGGCCGCCGGCCTGGGTCACCAGGGTCAGGCCGCGCGATCGCACGCCGCCGTCATTCACCTCGCCCATGCCGGTGACGAGCTGGCCGACGACCGGCAGGCGATAGGGCGGCGGGCCGCTGTCCAGCGTCTCGCGGTCGGGCGCGGGCGCACCGGCCTGGTCGGGGCGGGCGGGGCGCAGCACCGGACCGGACAGTTGCGCCAGGCGATCGCGCAGGTCGCTCGCCACCTCCAGCTGGTCCATCAGGTCGACAATGTCACGCGCCTTCTCGCCCAGCGCCAGCGCGCGTTCGCTCTCCAGCCCGGCATTGGCGCGATAGTCGCGGGCGGCGACGCGCTTTTGCGTTTCGAGCTGGCGCAGGGCGGCCTGGCGATCGGTGAGGTCGCGGCGGCTCTTTGTCAGGGCGTCGGCGGCCTGCTGGGCGGTGGCGCGGATCGCGCGGCTGCGGTCCAGTTCGGCGCGCAGGCCCGCGGTGCGCTGCTCGATCACCGGCAGCACCTGTCCCAGCACCGCGCGCATATGGACCGCGTCGCTGATCGATCCCGGCTGGACGAGGGCAAGGGCGAGCGGGCGGCGGCTCATCATCTGCAGCGCGGCGGTCAGTCGCACCACCGGTTCCTGCCGGACGGCGAGGCGCGCGGCCTGGGCGCGCTGCATGCGGGCGATGATGGCGATGCGGGCCTGGGCGGCCTGGACATCGGCCTCGGCCTGCTGGATGCGGGCGGCCATGGCGGCGGCGCGGCGGCCGGCCTGTTCGGCCTCGTCACGGGCCATGCCGGCCTGCCGCTCCAGCCGGACCGAACGGTCGGCGGCCTCCACCGACTGGCGGCGGGCGTCGCGCAGCGCCTTCTGTTCCTGTGCCAGCGTGGTGCCGGCGGTGCCGGGCAGGATGATCGCGGCATCGTTCGCGGCGGGCAGGCGCGTGGCGACAAGGGCCACGATGCCCGCCAGTGCGATGCCCGTGATGCTGTTGCTGATGATGCTGCGCTTCAACCGCTTGTCCCGCCCGATAGGGCTTTGACTAGGCGCAAGCCGTGGGCATGTCGAGCCTCAGCCTTCGCGGTGATAGGGGTGGTTGGCGAGGATCGAGCAGGCGCGCCACAGCTGTTCGGCGAGCATGGCGCGGGCGATCATGTGCGGCCAGGTCATGGCGCCAAAGGCGATCAGCAGGTCGGCATTGGTCCGTTCGGCATCGTCGAAGCCGTCGGCGGCGCCGATCAGGAAGCGGATCTCGCGCGTGCCGGTGTCGCGCCAGCCCTCGATCCGCCGGGCAAAGTCCATCGAGGAAAGCTGCTTGCCCTTCTCGTCGAGCATGACCGTCACCGTGCCGGGACCGACGGGCGGCAGCTTGCCGCCCCGGTCGGGCATTTCGGTGATTTTGTGCGGCATGGTCAGCCGCTTGACATAGCGGTCGACCAGATCGGCCTCGGGCGAGCGCCCGATCTTGCCGCGCGCGATGATATGGAGGAGCATGGCTCCTCCCTAGCCTGTCATCGCGCCCATGTCGAAGGGCGCGACGGCAAGGATCAGGCGTTGCCCGCGACCGGTGCGTCGACGAAGCCCCACATCCGTTCCAGATTGTAGAAGCTGCGCACTTCCGGCTTGAACAGATGGACGATCACGTCGCCGGCATCGATCAGCACCCAGTCGGCGACCGGCAGGCCTTCGACCCGCGCGGAGCGGCCGGTGGCCTTCTTGATCCGTTCGGCCAGATGCTGGGCGATCGCCGCGACCTGACGCGACGAACGGCCGCTCGCGATCACCATATGATCGGCGATGCTGCTCTTGCCTTCGAGGGGGATGGAGATGGTTTCCTGCGCCTGGTCGTCGTCGAGCGACTGCATGACAAGGGCGTGCAGGGCGGCCACGCTATCGGCGGCGGGCGCCGTATCGTTGGCAGGGGCGAGGTTAGTCAATTAAACTCCAATCTAGACGATCATCCGGCGCGTGAGCGGATCGCGCACACACGTTGCTTCATATTCGCGATGCCAGAGGGGGTCCGCCTGCCGTAGCAGGGTTGCCGATCTTGGATCAGGGCGAAAGCGCAATAGCACGAGCGCCGGTGGTCTCCAATTCGTCCAGTCTGCACTCTGGCGCGCGGACCGGACGAAGCGCCGCAGCCAGCTCATGGCCGTAGAGCCACGGGCAGCGTCATCATAGCCTGGACGGGCGATGACGGCAATGGGCATCTGTCGCGCTATGCCGCGCCAGTCGCGCCACTGGCCAAATTGCGCCAGATTGTCGGCGCCCATCAGCCAGACGAAGCGGTTGCGGGGGTAGCGCTGGCGGAGCGTGCGCAGCGTGTCGACGGTGTAGCGGGTGCCCAATTGGCGCTCGATCGCAGTGGCGCGAATCGGTGCGCGGCGGGCGATTTTCTGCGCATGGGCGAGGCGGACCGGCAGCGGCGCCATGCCCTTGGCGGGCTTCAACGGATTGCCGGGCGACACCAGCCACCAGATTTCGTCGAGGCCCAGGGCGTCCCTGGCGAACAGCGAAATGGCGCGATGCCCGCCATGCGCCGGATTGAAGGAGCCGCCAAGCAGGCCGATCTTTTTCATGGGGGCAGCCATGCCAGCGCGGGGGCGGGGCGGCAATGGGCAGATTCTTAAGGCTTGCCCACTATAGCCGCGCCATGCAGGGGCGGCTGATCGGATTCGATGGATTGCGCGGGATCGCCGCGCTCAGCGTCCTGCTGTTCCATGCGCTGACCTGGACCACGGGCGACGCGCGGGGCAACGGCTATCTGGCGGTCGACTTCTTCTTCATGCTGAGCGGCTATGTGATGGCGCGCACTTATGAAGCGCGATTGGGGCAGGGGCTGTCGACCATCTACTTTGTTCGTGCGCGATATCGACGCTTCCTGCCAGTGATGGCCATAGCCGGACTGATCGCGCTGCCCGGCTTCCTCCTTACCAATGAGATGTCGCTCTGGCCGGTGGCCCTTGCCAATCTGCTGCTGATTCCCAGCCTCTTCACCGGGCGTCTCTATCCGTTGAACGGGCCGGCCTGGTCGATCCTCCTGGAACTGATCGCCAACATGGCCCACGGCCTTGTCCTGCGCTGCTTGTCGACCAGGATATTGGTGCATGTCGTGCTGCTGAGCGCGACCCTGTTCGCGGTTGTCGCCAGTCGTGTGGGGATGGACGTGGGGGCGCAGCCTGCCAGCTTCTTCTTCGGCCTGCCGCGGGTGATGTGCGCCTATGGCATGGGGGTCATATTGTGGCGCTGGTGGCGCGACAGGCCGACCATTGCCGTTCCGCCGCTGGCGGCCCTGGTCGCGATGCCGCTCTATTTCGGCATCGGCACGATGATCGACGCGGATGGCTGGATCAGTGGCATGGTCTTCATCCTGCTGGTCTGTCCGCTGATGCTGGCGGGCGGGCTTCGCTGGCAGCGACAATCGCGGTGGATGACGGCGGCGGGGGCGATATCCTTTCCGCTTTATGCCGTTCACGCCCCGGTCTGCATGACGGGGCTGATGCTGGGCGTGCCCGTGGCCGGCGGGGTCGCCGCCAGCCTGGCGGTTGCGGGGCTGATTGCCTGGATGCAGGCGCGGCCGCGTCGTCCGGGATCCGCGACGCTTCCGTCCGCGCCTTTGGCTGCAAGCTAGCCCCAGACGATCCTATTCCGCCGCCGGCAGCGCGCGCGCTTCGTCGGCCTGGGCGTCGCGGGCGAGGACGTCGAGCGGCTCCATCGCCTCGATCTCCTTGCCGCCGGTCTCGATGTCGAGATCGCGGAACTTGCGCCCGGTGGACAGGACGCGGGTTTCGAAGCTGCCGATGAAGCTGTTATAGTTGGAGACCGCACTGTTGAGACCGGAGCCGAGGCGCTTGAGGTGGGTCGCGGCGACGGCGAGCCGTTCATACAGCTCCTTGCCAAGCTGGCCGACCTGCTGCGCCTGTTCCTGCATCTTGGCCTGGCGCCAATGGCCCGCCAGCGTGCGGGCGAGTGGCAGGAAGGTGGCGGGGCCGCAGATGATCACGCGATTCTTGGCGGCGCGCTCCCAAAGCTCCATGTCCGCTTCCAGCGCGGCGGTGACGAAATTGTCGCCCGGCACATACATGATGACGAAGTCAGGGGCCTTGTCGAACTGTTCCCAATAGGCCTTGCGCCCCAGTGCGTCGGCATGGGTGCGCATGGCACGGGCATGGTCGAGCATATGGGCGTCGCGCAGCGCCGGATCGACCTGATCGACCGCGTTCAGATAGGCGACCAGCGAGCATTTGACGTCGACCACCATCTGCTGGTCGCCGGGCAGGTTGATGACGAAGTCCGGGCGCAGGCGGCCGTCCTCGACCGCGACCGACACTTCCTCCTTGAAGTCCACGAAGGGAGAAAGACCGGCGGTTTCGATGAGATTCTTGAACTGCTGCTCGCCCCAGCGGCCGCGCGTCTTGGGCGCGGCGCGCAGCGCGTTGACCAGCTTGGCCGTTTCCTCGCGCACCTGCCCCTGACCCAGATGAACCTGCTGCACCGCTTCGCGCAGTTCGGCATAGCTGCCGACCCGGTCCTTCTCGACGCGGGCGAGGCCTTCCTCATAGCGCTTGAGCGTGGTTTCGACCGGATTGAGCAGCGTCTTCAACTGCGCCTCGCTTTTCTCGCTCGCCTGGGCGAAGCGCTGATCGGCGCGGGTCAGGAACTGGGTCTGGGCGGATTCGAGCAGCTTGCCGCCGATTTCGCTGAACTGGGCGGAGAGCTGTTCCTTGGCGTCCTTGAGCGCGGCGATCTGCTGCTCGAACGCCTGGGTGCGGGCATGGATGTCGGACTGGAGCGCGGCGAGGTCGCGCAGCGCGGCCTCGCGCTCGGTCTGGATCGACTCGATGCGCTGGCTGGCGGCGGCCTGCAGTGCCTCGATCCGCTGTTCGGACGCGGCCTGCGCGGATTCGAGCCGGGCGAGCTGGCTCATGCCCTGCGCGACCCGTTCCTTCTCCACCGCCAGTTCGGCGATCGCGCCGTTGCGCTGGGCAGCGGCGATGTCGAGCTTGCCGGCCAGATCGGCCTTTTCGGTGGTCAGCGGCGCCAGCGCCTTGCCCTTGAGCAGCCAGCCGACGGCGAGGCCGATAAGCAGCGCGACGGGAATGAGAAGGGCGGCGAGGCTGTCCATAACTATCCTTTTTGGGAACGAAACGGGAACTTAGCGGGCGAAGGAGGCGGCCGCAAGAAGCTTCCTTGTGTGTGCCTTCATGCCGCCTGCGCGCTGGGCGCGGCGAAGCGGCTGCGATAGTCGCCCGGCGACAGGCCGACCAGGCGGTGGAACAGCTTGCGGAAGGCGGCGGCATCCTCATAGCCGACGCTCCAGGCGATCTGGTCGATCGTGCGCCGGGTAAATTCCAGATGCTCGCGCGCCCGCGCCACGCGCAGATGCTGGACATATTCGATCGGGGTCATGGCCGTCGCCGCCTTGAACCGGCGCTGGAAGGTGCGTTCCTCCAGCGCGGCCTGCGCCGCCATCTCGTTGACGCTGACCGCCTTCGCCTCCCGCGCGGCGAGCCAGTGCTGCACCTTCAGGATCGGCTCGTCGCCATGGGTCAGGCGCGGCAGGAAGCGGGCGAAATGCTTCTGCTCGCGCCCGGCCGTGTCGATCAGCAGGAATTTGGCGGTGTCGAGCATCACCGTCGGGCCAAGCAGCCGGTCGACCAGTCGCATGCCAAGGTCGGTCCAGGCCATCAGCCCGCCGGCGGTGATGATGTCGCCATCGTCGATGACGATGCGGTCGCAATCGAGCTTCACGGCGGGGAAGCGGGTGCGGAAGGCGTCGGCGAACCACCAGTGGGTGGTGGCCGGGCGACCATCGAGCAGGCCGGTCGCCGCCAGCAGGAAGGCGCCGCCACAATTGGAAGCAAGGGTGGCGCCGGCGGCATGGCGATCGAGCAGCCAGCGGGCATAGGGCGCGGCTTCTTCCGCCTCGGGCACGCCGGTCAGGCGACCGGGGACCAGCCAGATGTCGGGCGTGCCGCCCAATGCTTCATGCGTGTCATGGCTGCGGGCAAAGCAGCCATCGGCCTGCATCTGCCAATGGCTGACGCGCACCACCGGGCCGCCATGCTGGACCGAGAACTGCCCGGCAATGTCGATCAGGTCGGTCATGCCGTGGACCATCGCCTGCTGGCAGCCCGGATAGAGCAATATGCCCACCTCGGCGCGCGGAAGGCTGGTGTCGGACATGTCCTAATCCTTTGTCGGAATCGGCCCGCTTAATGTCGGAACCGCCAATCCCGATCCTCCGCCATTGCCCCTAAATCTGCAAGCACAGGGCGTGAAGGACGCCCTTCTGGAACAGAAGAAGGGAATTTCACATGAGCAACTTTGTCACCACCAGGGACGGCACCCGCATCTTCTACAAGGATTGGGGGCCGCGTGACGGCCAGCCGATCCTCTTCTCCCATGGCTGGCCGCTCAGCGCTGACGCCTGGGACGCGCAGATGGTCTATTTCGCCAATCAAGGCTTCCGCACCATCGCCCATGACCGCCGCAGCCATGGCCGGTCGGATCAGGTGTGGGACAATAATAATATGGACCAATATGCCGACGATCTGGCCGATCTGATCGCGGCCTTGGACCTGTCCGACATCATCCTGGTCGGCCATTCGACCGGTGGCGGCGAAGTCACCCGCTATATTGGCCGCCATGGCACCAGCCGGGTCGCCAAGCTGGCGCTGATCGGCGCGGTGCCGCCGCTGATGCTCAAGACCGAAGCCAATCCGGGCGGCCTGCCGATCGACGTGTTCGACGGCATTCGCAAGGGCACGTTCGACAATCGCAGCCAGTTCTTCAGGGATCTGACCATCCCCTTCTACGGCTATAACCGGGACGGCGCGGTCATCTCCGAGGGCATCGTGCAAGAATTCTGGCGGCAGGGGATGATGGGCGGCCTCAAGGGGCAACTCGACTCGATCCGCGCCTTTTCCGAAAGCGATTTCCATGCCGACCTGGCGAAGGTCGATGTGCCTACCCTCGTCCTCCATGGCGATGACGACCAGATCGTGCCGATCGGCGCGGCTGCCCTGTCGACGGTGAAGATCGTTACGGATGCGGTGCTGATCGTGTATGAAGGCGCCGACCATGGGCTGACGCAGACTCACCAGGACCGGTTCAATTCCGACCTGCTCGCTTTCATCAACGGCTGACACAAATACCGTTCGCCCTGAGCGAAGTCGAAGGGTTCCACCGAGCGGAGCGAGGTGCCTTCGCTTCGCTCAGGCAAGGGCTTCGACTTCGCTCAGCCCGAACAGGAAAATAGTCTTTCAAAGGAGACATCCCATGACCAAAGACACCATCCTCATTACCGGCGCGTCGGACGGTATCGGCGCGGTCTATGCCGATCGCTTCGCCAGGCGCGGGGCCAATCTGATCCTGGTCGCCCGTCGCGCCGAAAAGCTGGAGGCGCTGGCCGCCCGCCTGCGCGCCGACAGTGGCGTCAGCGTGGAAGTGATCGCCGCCGACTTGTCACAAGCTGACGATCTGGCGCGGGTCGAGGCGCGGCTGCGCGACGATGACGCGATCACCGGCCTCGTCAACAATGCCGGCATTGCCGGGGAACAGGCTTTTGTCGAGACCGACCCGGCCTATCTCACCGGCCTCATAGACCTCAACATATTGGCGGTGACGCGGCTGTCCCGCGCCATTGCGCCGCGGCTGGCGGCCAGGGGCGCAGGCACGCTGATCAACATCACGTCGGTGACCGCGCTGATGCCGGACGGCTTCACTGCCGTCTATCCCGCGACCAAGGCTTATGTGCTGGCCTTTACCGAGGCGCTGCAGGTCGAACTGGGCGGCAAGGGCGTGAAGGTGCAGGCGGTGCTGCCCGGCATCACCCGCACCGCCATCTGGACGGCGGAACAGATTGCCGGCCTGCCGCCACACATGGTGATGGATGTCGAGGTGATGGTCGACGCGGCGCTGGCCGGGCTCGACATGGGCGAGGCGATCACCATCCCTGCCTTGCCGGACCGGGCTGACCTCGACGCCTATCTCGCCGCGCGGGCCGCGCTTCGGCCCAACCTGTCGCTCAAGGATGCGGCGCCCCGGTACCGGGTGAGCGCCTGACCTCTTTTGTCACCCCCGCTTTCGCGGGGGTGACGGGAATTTTCCAGGGAGAAGCATCATGATCCTCGGTCTTTCCATTCCCGCCTTCATCGCCCTGCATGTCGCGATCAGCCTGATCGGCATCGTCAGCGGCCTTGTCGCCCTGCCGGCCATGGCCAAGGGACATGTCCTGCCCAAAATGCAGGGCCTGTTCCTGGTGACGACCCTGCTCACCAGCCTGACCGGCTTCCTCTTTCCCTTTCGCGGCTTCACCCCGGCGATCGGCGTCGGCATTATCTCGACGCTGGTGCTGATCATCGCCTTCGCCGCCTTTTACGGCCTTGGCCTGCGGGGCCGGGCGCGGGGCGTCTATGCGGTGACCGCGACCATCGCTTTGTGGCTCAACCTGTTCGTGGCTGTCGTACAGAGCTTCCTCAAGGTGCCGGCGCTCAACCGGCTGGCACCGACCGGCACGGAGCCGCCCTTTCTGGCGGCGCAGGCGCTTCTGCTGATCCTCATGCTGATCCTGGGCGCGGCGATCCTGCGTCAGCCAAGGCTCGCGCGGAAGGCGGCGAGCCGCTCGATCGCCTGATCCAGCGTCGCGTCCTACTTGGAGAAGCAGAGGCGGACCAGATGGGTGACCGGATCGTCGGGGTAGAAGGCGGAGATCGGGATCGCCGCCACGCCCGCTTCATCGATGATCCGGTTGCAGAAGGTCACATCGTCCATCGCGATGCCCGACGCGGGCAGGTCGATCGACAGGAACCAGGTGGCGCCGCTCGGCTGCACGACATAGCCTGCCCTGATGAGCCCCGCCGCCAGCCGATCGCGCGACGCCTGATAGGCGGCGCGCTGGTCGCGGAGCCAATCATCGGGCCAGCCCAGCCCCTGCGCCACCGCCCATTGCAGGTTGGGCGGGGTGGTGAAGGTCAGGAACTGGTGCGCGCGAGCGAGCAGGGTGGCGATCGGCGGCGCGGCGCACATCCAGCCGACCTTCCAGCCGGTGACGGAGAAGATCTTGCCCGCCGACCCGATCTTGACCGTGCGATCGCGCATGCCGGGAAAGCCGATCAGCGGGCGATGCGGCAGCCCGTCATAGACGGTCTCCTCCCATACCTCGTCGCACAGCGTGATCAGGTCATGGCTGACGCAGAGGTCGGCCAGCAGCGCCAGTTCCGCCTCACGCAGCACGATGCCGGTCGGATTGACCGGATTGTTCATCAGCAGGATGCGGGTCCTGGGCGTGATCGCCGCCTCCAGCGCGTCGCGGGTTACGCGCCAGTCGGGCGGGGTCAGCTTCACCACCCTGGCCACGCCGCCAGCCCGCTCGACCAGCGGCAGATAGGCGTCATAGAGCGGCGCCAGCATCAGCACCTCGTCCCCCGGCCGCACCAGCGCCAGCAGGCTGGCGGCAATCGCCTCGGTCGCGCCCGATGTGACGATGATTTCCTGCGGACTGAGGTCTAGCCCCTGACACCGGGCATAATGATCGGCCAGCGCGGTGCGCAGTTCGATCAGGCCCGGCATCGGCGGATATTGGCTGGAGCGGGTCAGCAGTGCATCCGCCGCCGCCTGCAGCACTTCCTGTGGTCCCGGCCCCTCGGGAAAGCCCTGTCCCAGATTGATCGCGCCGGTCTCCCGCGCGCGGGCCGACATATGCTCGAAGATGGTGGTCGGCATGTCGCGATAGACGGGGTGGCCAATTTGGGTGTCGGGCAAGCGGGGCTCCATCGGATCGTCGGCGATAGACCGATCTAGGTCTTTCCATTGCCTCGCGCAAACCGGTCCGGCATCATGATGTCTCCTCATCACAGGGAGACAGACCCATGTGTTCGGACGTCGATGGCATGCATGACCAGCCGCACGGGACGCAGGAGGAGGATGGCGCCGCACCCTCCCGCCGCGCCTTTCTGACCGCGATGACGATGGCGGGTGGGGTGGCCATGGCCGCCCTGCCGTCCGTACCAGCGATGGCGGCGCCCGCCGCCGACGGCCCGGATGCGTCGATGACGCCGGACGCCGCTCTGGCCGAGATCATGGCCGGCAATGCCCGCTTCGTCGCCGGCAAGCCGACCGCCCATCTGCAGGACCTGTCGATCATCAAGGCGCGCGCGGCCGAGGGGCAATGGCCCGTGGTCGGCGTCCTCTCCTGCGCCGACTCGCGTGTGCCGGTGGAGATGGTGTTCGACGAATATATCGGCCGGCTGTTCGTCACCCGCATCGCCGGCAACATCACCACGCCCGAAATCGTCGCCAGCCTGGAATATGGCGTTGCGGTGCTGGGGCTGAAGGCGCTGGTCGTGATGGGCCACAGCAATTGCGGTGCGGTGAAGGCGGCGATCGACAATCCCGAAGTGCCGGGCCAGATCAGCGCGCTCTTCCCCGCGATCCTGCCCGCCCTCTATCTCGCCCGCAGCAAGGATGCGGTCATCGTCACTCGCACCAATGCGCTGGTACAGGCGGCGACTCTGGTCAACGCCTCGCCGGTGATCGAGGAGAAGGTGAAGGCGGGCACGCTGAAGGTGGTCGCCGCCGTCTATGACGTGGCGACCGGCAAGGTCGACATGCTGCCGGTGCCGGCCGACATGCTGATGCGCGGCTGATCCGTCAGGGCCGGGTTGCCGCCGCATTCCAGGCGGCGACCTTCGCCTTCGTCTCTGCCAGCAGTGCGTCGAGCCGGGCGCGGTCCTGCAGCGTGCCGCGCAGGATCACCGCGTCGATCGCCTTTGTGGCGTGGATATCCTCCAGCGGATTGGCGGTCAGCAGGACCATATCCGCCTGCTTGCCTTCCGCCACCGCGCCATAGCGGTCGAGTAGGCCGAACCAGGCCGGGCCGGCGCGGGTGGCGCTGGCCAGCGCCTGGGCCGGGGTCAGGCCGCGATCGACATAGAGCGCCAGTTCCTGATGCAGGGCGAAGCCGGGATAGTCGAAGCTGTTGAGGAAGCCGGCATCGGTGCCGGCCATGATGGTGACGCCGGCCTGCTGCAACAGCGGCAGGATCGCGGCATTATGCTCGTAGATGGCGTGGCGCTGGGCGATCTGTTCGGGCGTCGCCTTGGCCGCGCGCTCGATCCGCCAGTCATAGGTCTTGCGCAGGCGCGGGCCGATATAGGCCAGTTCGGGATCGGCGCTGTGATCGTTCTGGTCGAGATAGGCGACGGTGCGCGAGATGCTGAGCGTGGGCGTCACGAACACGCCGCGCGCCGCCATGTCGCGATAGGCCGCCATGGCGGTGGCTTCGTCAAAGCCGGCATCCAGCTGCGCGCTGGCCTGTGCCCGGTCGATCCTGCCGGCGGCGAAATCGGCGGTGATCCGCGCCTCATCCTTCACGCCCGCCTTGTGCGCATAGTCGATATGCTCGATCGAGCTGATCCCGGCCTCGATCGCCTGGTTGACGGTCAGCGCCATCGGGATATGGCCCGACGCACGCAGCCCGGCGCCGCGCGCCTGGCGCACGGCATAGAGGAACAGTTCGGGCTTCAGGGTGCTGTCCGTGATCTTGACGAAATTGACGTTCAATTCCTTGAGCTTGGCGATCGCTTGGTCGACATCGGCCTGCGACCCGGTTTCCAGCGTACCCTTCCACACCGGCTTGATCCCCTCGATCTTGGGGCCGGAACTCAGCAGGGTCGGGCCGAACAGGCGACCATCGGCAATCTCGCCGCGCCAGCGCAGCACATCATAGGGCAGGTCGCCCGACGCATCGCGCACGGTGGTGATGCCATTGGCGATATAGAGCGGTAGCAGCGCCTTATTTTCTTCGATCAGGTCCGGCCCGCCGCCGAAATGGACATGCATGTCCCACAGGCCGGGGATCAGATAGCGGCCCTTGGCCTCGACATTCTTGCCCGCGCGCCAGGCGGCGGCAATCGTGCCGTCGTTGCCGACCGCGACGATCTGGTCGCCCCTGGTCGCGACCGCCTGGTTGGGGACCAGCCGGCCATGCTCGACATCGACCAGCGTCGCATGGCGGATCAACAGGTCGGCGCGGGCCGGCGCGGCCTTCGCTGCGGTGGGCAGGGGCAACAGGGCAGTGGCGGCCAGCAGCGCGGCGAGAAGCGTCTTCATGAAAATCCCCGGTTCTTGTGCGGCGCGCAGGATAGGCAGGGGCTGCATCATCGACAAACAACATATATGAATGGCAATCATTCATGATCCAAATGGAACGCCATGCTCGATCCGCGCCTGCTCCGTGCCTTTGTCGCGATCGCCGACAGCGGCAGCTTCACCATCGCGGCGCAGCGGCTGCACATGACCCAGTCGACCATCAGCCAGCAGCTCGGCCGGCTGGAACAGGCGGTGGGGCATATGCTGGTCGATCGGGCGGCACGGCCGGTGCGGCCGACCGCGGCGGGCGAGCGGCTGCTGGGCCATGCAAGGCGCATCCTGTCGCTGCAGCAGGAGGCGGAAAGCCTGCTCGCCGATCCGGCCGGCAGCGCGTCGATCCGCATCGGCCTGCCCGACGACATCGCCAGTCGCGCCATGATGCGGGTGTTCGCCCGCTTTTCCGAGCAATATCGGGCGGTGCGGCTGGACGTCACCACCGGGCTCAGCCGTGATCTCACGCGCCGATACCGCTCGGGCGAGTTTGACATCATCGCTGTCAAGGAACCGACGTCGAGCGCCGATTGTCGCGCCAGTTTCGCCGAACCGATCGGCTGGCATGAAAGCGCGGACCGGCAGGGCGATTGGCCCGATCCGCTGCCGCTGGTCGCCTTTCCGGCGGGTGGCCTCTATCGCGACGCGATGTTCGACCGGATCGGGCGGGAAAGGCGGCGCTGCCATGTCGCCTTCACCGGTAGCGACCTCACCAGCGTGCTGACCGCGGTGGAGGCGGGCATGGGCCTGTCGCTGGTGCCGATGCGCGCGGCCGCCGGACGGGCGGTGCGACCCTATGCGCCGTTCGGGACGGAGGCCGATATGCGGGTGTCGCTCTATGCCTGGGACGATGCCGGGCCGACGGCCGAACTGGTGGCGCAGATGGCGGCGGTTCTGGCGGCGCGCTGGTAGTTTCCGTTACGGTAGGTTGGACAATCCAGGCCTGATGGCGCGCTATTATGGTAGCGTTATACAAATAGATATTATCTGTAAAATACGCTTTTTCTTGAGATTTTCAAGCATGGCTGTAAATATTGGGCCTGTTGATTGCATGGCAATCCCGAACATCGGCCATTCTGTCGTTGGATGGTTCCTTGTCGGACGAGGCCATGGGAAAGAGAGGACATGGATAGCGTAGCCAGGCCCGTGCCGGCCGCCGCATCCGGCGAAACCCTATCGGCCGCGGAGGATATCCGGCTGCCGCTCCAGTTCATCAATGATCTTGCCGCGTCGCAATCCATGGCCGACATACCGGCCATCGTCGCTTGCTGGTTCCGGTCGATCTTCGAGGCGGACCGCACCTCGATCACGCTCATCGATACGGATACGCATCTCAAGCTGATCGCGCTGGAGGGGAATGACGCCATTCCCCGCGATACGCCGATCCCGATTGCCGGCACGATGGTCGGCCGGGTCTTTTCCACGGCGCAGGCGGAATGGTGCAACGACCTGGCGCGATCGGCCGATCTGGATGCGCAGATGCTGGCCAGCCATGGCATCCTCTCCTGCCTCGACGTGCCGCTGTTCAGTGGCAACCAATGTTTCGGCACGATCAATGTCGGCCGGACCATATGCAACGCCTTTGACAGTGGCGACGAACGGCGCTTGTCGGCGATGGCCCATTTCATCGCGGCGCTGATGCATATCCATCGCCAGGCCGACTGTCTTCAGCAACTGGCCGATCGCGATCCGCTGACCGATACGCTCAATCGCCGAGCCTTTATCGAGCATTTCAAGGCGATCGGCACGTCGGGAAGGGGGCATGGCGTGGCGCTAATCGACCTTGATCATTTCAAGGCGATCAATGACCGCTTCGGTCATGATGTCGGTGATCGGGTGCTGGTACAGGTCGGGCAATTGCTCCACGGCGTGTGCCGCAAGGGCGACCTGATCGCGCGTTTCGGCGGCGAGGAATTCCTGATCGCGGTCCAGGATATCGACGCGCTGGATTTCCATGCGTTGCTGGAGCGCCTGTTGCAGCGGATGCGGGCCATGCCGGTCGAGACCGGCCAGGGCATGATCCCCGTCACAGCCAGCATCGGTGCAGTCTGCGTCGCCCCGCCCGAACCGGCGTTCGACGAAATCTACAGCCGGGCCGATGCAGCGCTCTATCGGGCGAAAAGCCTGGGCCGCAATCGCATCGAATTCGCGCCGGCGGCTATGTAGGGCGTGAGGCGAAGGAGGCGGCCGCTTGCGCGGCCGAACAAACCGGATGACCGTCCCCCGGACGGTCATTTAATCCGGTTTATTCCCACTCGATCGTGCCGGGGGGCTTGCTGGTGTAGTCATAGACCACCCGGTTAATGCCCTTGACCTCGTTGATGATGCGGGTCGCGACGCGGCTGAGGAAGGCGGCGTCGAAGGGATAGATGTCGGCGGTCATGCCGTCGGTCGAGGTGACCGCGCGCACGGCGCAGACGCTGTCATAGGTCCGGTAATCGCCCATCACGCCGACGGTGCGGACCGGCAGCAGCACGGCAAAGGCCTGCCAGATCGCGTCGTAGAGGCCCGCGTTGCGGATTTCCTCCAGATAGATGAAGTCGGCTTTGCGCAAGATGTCGCAGCGTTCCTTGGTGACTTCGCCGGGGATGCGGATGGCAAGGCCGGGGCCAGGGAAGGGATGGCGGCCGACGAAGATGTCAGGCAGGCCCAGTTCCTTGCCCAGCACGCGGACTTCGTCCTTGAACAATTCACGCAGCGGCTCGACCAGCTTCATGTTCATGCGTTCGGGCAGGCCGCCGACATTATGGTGCGACTTGATCGTCACCGAAGGCCCGCCGGTGAAGCTGACCGATTCGATCACGTCGGGATAGAGGGTGCCCTGCGCCAGGAAGTCGGCGCCGCCGATCTTGGCGGCTTCCTCCTCGAACACGGCGATGAATTCGCCGCCGATGAACTTGCGCTTCTTTTCCGGGTCGGTGAGGCCGGCGAGGCCACCCAGGAAGCGTTCCTCGGCGTTCACATGAACGAGCTTGATGCCATAATGTTCGCGGAACAGGCTGACCACCTGCTCGGCTTCGCCCAGACGCATCAGGCCATGATCGACGAACACGCAGGTGAGCTGGTCGCCGATCGCTTCATGGATGAGCACGGCGGCCACCGCGCTGTCGACGCCGCCCGACAGGCCGCAGATGACCCGGCCGGTGCCGACCTGCTCGCGGATTTCGGCAATCTTGACCTGGCGGAATTCGGCCATGGTCCAGTCGCCGGCCAGGCCGCAGACATGGCGGACGAAATTGGCGATCAGCTTGCCGCCGTCGGGCGTATGCACGACTTCGGGGTGGAACTGCGTGCCGTAGAATTTGCGTTCCTCGTCGGCGATCACCGCGAAGGGGGCGCCGTCCGACACGGCCACGATCTTGAAGCCGGGCGCGAATTTCGTGACCTTGTCACCATGGCTCATCCACACCTGATGCCGTTCGCCGACTTCCCACAGCCCGTCGAACAGGGCGCAGGGTTCGGTCACGGTCAGGAAGGCACGGCCAAATTCGCCGCCTTCGCCGGTCTCGTGACCGGGGCGCACTTCGCCGCCCAACTGATGGCTCATCACCTGCTGGCCGTAGCAGATGCCCAGAATCGGCACGCCGGCGTCGAACAGGGCCTGCGGCGCACGCGGGCTGCCTTCCTCCGGCACGCCGGCGGGCGAACCGGACAGGATGATGCCCTTGGGCTTCATGCGGTCGAACGCGGCCTGGGCCTGGGTGAAGGGGGCGATCTCGGAATAGACGCCGGCTTCGCGCACGCGCCGGGCGATGAGCTGAGTCACCTGGCTGCCGAAGTCCACGATAAGGATGGAATCCTGAAGGGGCAGCGTCATCGAATCGCCTTTATGTCGAGCGGTGGAAGGGATTCGCGCCCGGTTAGTCGCACCGCCCCGATATGTCCAGTTTTCCCGGTTCAGAGCATCATCCGATTAGGGTAAATCGGATGATGCTCTGATTTTCTTTTATTTGCCGCATTCTGCGAGTCGTCGGCTGTTCTAGCCGACTTCAGAATGCTCTAGGCCGGCGCAGGATCATCCTGCTTGCGTCCCGCTGCGCGGCCGAGCAGGGCGGCGCCGGCGAGCACCAGCGCCGCGATCAGGAAGGCGCTGCCGATGAAGGGCAGGATCGGGCGGGTGCCGACCGAGGCGGAATAGACCGCGCCGAAGAAGAGCGGGGAGACGATGCCGGCGATCGCGCCGACACTGTTGTTGGCGCCCTGCAACTGGCCCTGTTCGCTTTCGGAGACGCGCTGCGTCATCAGCGACTGGATGGTCGGCATGGCGAGGCCCCAGAGCGCATTGGGGAACATGGCGGCGACGAACAGCCAGCCTGTCGGCGCCAGGCCCATGGCGGCGATGCCGACCGCGCCGAAGCCGAGGCCCACGACCATCGTCGTGCGATCGCCCAGTCGCTTCACCACCGGGCCGACCAGCAGGCCCTGCACCGCCATGTCGAGCAGACCGACCATCGCCAGCAGGGTGCCGACCTGCCAGGCGCCCCAGCCATAGCGGTCGCCGGCATAGAGGACGAACACGGCCGAGAAGAGATGATGGGCGAAATAGAGGAGGAAATTGACGATCGCGAGGCTCGATAATTCGGGGTGCGAGCGCAGCAATTGCAGCGCGCCGAAAGGATTGGCGCGACGCCAGCTGAACGCCATGCGCTTTTCCGGGGCGAGCGATTCCGGCAGCACGATGAGGCCATAGAGAAAGGCGAGGCCGGACAGGCTTGCCGCCGCCCAGAAGGGCGCACGGTGCGAGATTTCGCCCAGCACGCCGCCCAGCAGCGGCCCGGCGACGAAGCCCGCGCTGAACGCCGCGCCGATCAGGCCATAGCCCCGCGCCCGGCCCTCGGGCGGGGTGATGTCGGCCATATAGGCGAAGGTGGAGGTGAAGCTGGACGAGGTGATGCCGGCAAGGATGCGGCCCAGCGCCAGCCACCAGAGATTGGGCGCGAGCGCCATCAGCACATAGTCGAGCGCCAGCCCCGCGACCGAGATCAGGATGACCGGTCGGCGCCCGAAGCGATCGGACAGCGAACCGATCACCGGCGAGCAGAGAAACTGCATCGCCGCCCAGAGCGCGACGAACAGGCCGTTCCACAGGCCCGCGCTGCTGCTGGAGCCGGACAAGGTTTCGATCAGTTGCGGCAGCACCGGGATGACGATGCCCATCGACATGACGTCGAGCAGCGCCGTCACCAGGATGAAGGCGATGGCGGCGGTGCGGCGCGGATGGGCAGGGGCGGTCATGGCGCAGGCGCTATCCTGCCGGGATGGCGATGCCAAGCGCGATGGCGCGATGTTCAGGCATGGGGCGCCGTTTCAGCATGTCTGACGCCCCCAAAAAAAAGGGCCGCCCCGGCGGGACGGCCCCAGCTCATGCTATGGGATGCATGAAGGGATCAGCGCTGCTCGCGATCCTGATTGTCGCGGCGTTCCTGCTGTCCGCCGCCTTGCTGGCGACGCTGTTCATCCTGTTGGTTCTGCTGGTCGGGCTTGCCGGGCTGACCGCCCTGCTGACCGGGATTCTGGTTCTGGTTTGCCATCTCACACTCTCCTAACGGGCATCATAACCCGCCTGCGCTCAACTTGGGCCGGCGCAGCGATGTTCCGAAAAATCATGCTGATCGAAATCAAGTCCGCCACAAGTTGCGGACAAGCTGCCATATTTCCTGTGTCTCGCCTAAAATTGGGCCGATCGGAGCGGCGATGGCGGCGATGGCGTCATGGGATTGTTCCGTCGGCTTGCGCGACCGTGGGCTTGGGCTAGTCTGCGCCCGTCCATAGCAGGAGAGCGCCGATGACCACCGATCGCGATGATGTGCCGTTTCCCGTCGAGCGGCTGGCGGAGGATCGCAACTGGATCGCCTCGACCGGGCTCAGCCGGCGTCACATCCTCGCCGGCGGCGCCTTTGCCGCCGGTTTTGCCGCCGCCTGCCAGCCGGTCGCGGCCAGCACCATCCAGACCTCGGCCGACGGGCTGGTGGAGGAGGCGGTCTCGATCCCGACCAGCGACGGTTTCGCCATGCCCGGCTTCGTCGCCCGGCCGGCGGGCAAGATGAAGACGCCGGTGATCGTCGTCGTGCATGAGATTTTCGGCGTCCATGAATGGGTGCGCGACATGTGCCGGCGCTTCGCCAAAGCGGGCTATCATGCGGTCGCGCCGGATCTGTTCGCCCGCCATGGCGACGCGACCAAGGTCAGCGACTTCAAGCAGTTGGTGGCGGAGATCGTGAGCAAGGCGCCCGACGCGCAGGTCCTGTCCGACATCGATGCCACCTATGCCTTTGCCGGCACCCATGGCGGCGACGCGGCGCGGCGCGGCATTACCGGCTTCTGCTGGGGTGGCCGGGTGGTCTGGCTCTATGCCGCGCACAGCGCCGCGCTCGACGCCGGCGTCGCCTTCTATGGCCGGCTCGTGACCCAGAAGAACGACCTCCAGACCCTGTCTGTGATCGAGGAGGTGGGGCAGCTCAAGGCGCCGGTGCTCGGCCAATATGGCGAGTTGGACAAGGGCATACCGCAGGCCGATGTCGAGGCGATGCGCGCCGCGCTCAAGGCGGCGGGCAAGTCGCCGCCCGATGCGATCACGGTCCATGCCGGCGCCGACCATGGTTTCATGGCCGATTATCGGCCCAGCTATAATGAAGCAGCGGCGAAGGCCGCCTGGAATGAAACGATCGGCTGGTTCGACAAATATGTGAAGGGGTGACCGGCACCCCTTCGCCGTTGCGCCTTATTTCTGCTTCATCGCCTCGACGGCAGCCAGCGTGCTCTTCACATGGCCGGCATAGCTCATCTCGCTATGGACGAAGGCGATGCGGCCGCTGGGCGCGATCACATAGGAGGTGCGGTCGGTCATGCCCGGCCGCATCTTGAGCGCGACATCATAGCCCGACACGATGTTCGGCCCGGCCGAGGCGACCGCGAACTTGCCGGCGCATTCCTTGGTGGAGAAGGCGACCAGATCGTCGACCGGATCGGCCGACATGCCGATCACGGTGGCGCCGGCCGCCTTGAACTTGTCGATATTCTCGGCGAACTCGCGCGCTTCGGCCGAACAGCCCGGCGTGAAGGCCTTGGGGAAGAAATAGAGGACCACCGGCCCGCGCTTCAACTGGTGCGACAGGGTGACGGTGAAGGTCTTGCCGGCCAGCGCGCCGCGCGTGGTGAATTCCGGCGCCTTGGCGCCGACCGCCAGTGCCGCCATGCTGCCCTGCGTGCCCAGGGCTGCGGCCGCCAGGGCCAGGATGATCTTCGCGCTCTTCATAATCTAGCTCCCATGGGTCGGTCAGGCGGCGGGGGTGGGCGGTTCCCACAATTCGATGGCATTGCCCTCGGGATCATGGATGCGGGCAAAGCGCCCGACATCGGGATGATCCCATTCGGGCTTGGTGATGGCCTCAACGTCCGCCGCGCGCAAGTCCGCCAGCAGCCCGTCGAGATCGGACACGCGCAGATTGATCATGAAGCTCTTGTCGGCGGCGAAATAGTCGCTGTCCTGCTTGAACGGGGAAAAGACCATTGGCCCGCCCAGCGTCTGCCAGACATATTCGTTGACCGCCGGAATGTCGGGATCGGCGCTGCATCCGCCGCCGACGCCCAGATGGGTGCGATACCAGGCGGACAGCGCCTGCGGATCACGCGCGCGAAAGAAAAGTCCGCCCATTCCCAGGACCGGCATGGCATCCCTCCTCGATTGTCGTGGCGGTGATAGCATGGCCGCGATAGCTGGTCACGCGAGGGTTGGGGGAACCCGATGCCGCCCTGCCGGGTTGGCATCGCATGCGTAACCATTTTCTCCTCGCCCTTCCGCTGCTACTGCTCGCCGGTTGCGGCAGCAAGGAACAGAATCAGTCCGGCATGGTCACCAACATTCTGGACCAGGCCTTGCCCAGCACGCGCGATGTCCCGCCCGGCGCCAATGCCATCACCCCGGTCGAGCCTGCGCCCGACCTGCCGGTAGCCAAGGGGGACGCGCTCCACGCCAACGCGATCCCGATCGCGTTGCAGGGGCGCTGGACCGGCACCAAGGAACGCTGCGGCGACCGGGCGGCGGCCCAGGCGCTGGAACTGACCGCGGCCAGCCTGATCTTCCATGAAAGCGTCGGCACGGTGCAGCGCGTCACGCGCGAGGGGGAGGGGCGGCTGGCGGTCGTCGCCAATTTCACGGGTGAGGGCGAAAGCTGGACCCGGACCCTGATGCTGCGTCCCTCGACCGATGGGCAGCAGCTTACCATCACCAATGACGGCACGGCGATCGTGCGCAAGCGCTGCACCCCGGCCGCCTGAACCGCTTCCCCCGGCGCGCAGTCCTCGCTACAGCGGCGCAATGATCGGCCGCCTCACCCTGAGTGATTTCCGCAACCATGCGGACGCGCTGATCGTGCCCGACCAGCCATTCGTCCTGCTGACCGGCGACAATGGCGCGGGCAAGACCAACATATTGGAAGCGGTATCGATGCTGGCGCCCGGCCGGGGGCTGCGCGGCGCGGCACTGCGGGCGATGGCGCGGCAGGATGGCGGCGGCAGCTTCGGCATCGCGGCGGAGGTGGATGGCGTGGTGCTGGGCACCGGCGTCAGCGCGGATGCGCCCGACCGGCGGCAGGTGCGGATCGGCGGTGTCGCCTCCTCCGCCAATGCGCTGGCCGATCATCTCTCGATCGTCTGGCTGACGCCGGCGATGGACCGGCTGTTCCTCGACAGCCCCGGCGGTCGCCGGCGTTTTCTAGATCGCCTCACCCTGGCGCTCCATCCCGGCCATGCTGCGCACAGTGCCCGCTATGAAGCGGCGATGCGGGCGCGCAACCGGCTGCTGACCGATCTGCGCCGGGCGGACCCGGCCTGGATCGGCGCGCTGGAGGCGCAGATGGACGAGCATGGCACGGCGCTCGCCGTTGCCCGCGCCGATCTGGTCGCGCGGCTCAACCGGCAATTGGTCGATCAGCCCGACGAGCCCTTCGCCCGGCCCCTCATCCGAATCGCGCGGGAGGATGGTGCCAGCGACGAACCGTTCGGCCAGCGGCTTGCCCGCGAGCGGCGACGCGATGCCGCGGCCGGCCGCACCCTGTCGGGGCCGCATCGTCATGATCTGGATGTCATCCACATCGCTAAGAATCAGGCGGCGGCGCTCTGTTCGACCGGCGAGCAGAAGGCGCTGCTGCTCTCGATCCTGCTGGCGCATGCGGCTCTGGTGTCGGCTGATCGCGGCCAGCCGCCGGTGCTTCTGCTCGACGAAGTGGCGGCGCATCTCGACCCGTCGCGACGAGCTGCGCTGTTCGACCGATTGCGCGAAACCGGCGGCCAGGTCTGGATGACCGGCACTGAAGATAGTCTTTTCAACGAGTTGAACGGTGCAACCCGGCTCCATGTAACGGCCGGGCATGTTTTTCGTTCCGCAGCATGACGCATCGCAGCAACGACTCATCGCTCGGTGGTTTTCAAGACGAACGGCGTCTGCCCTAAGGAGGTCATCGGGGATTATACCTACCTACAAGTCGGGGGTCGCAAGGAATGATCGGTGGTTTTCGCGCGCTGTTCGCAGCCGCCATGCTTGCGCTCGGTGCCTTCTCTGCCGTTCCCGCCACTGCCGGTGTCCTGCAATGTGCCCCCTTCGCCCGCGAAGTTTCGGGCATCGAGATTTTCGGCAATGCCAACACCTGGTGGAACCAGGCCGCCGGTCGTTACGACCGTGGTCATGAGCCCCGCGTCGGCGCCGTCCTCTCCTTCGCGTCCAGCCGCGCCATGCCGGTCGGCCATGTCGCCATGGTCAGCAAGATCGTCAATGATCGCGAAGTGCTGCTGACCCACGCCAACTGGTCCTATCGTGGCGGTGTCGAGCGCAATGTCCGCGCCATCGACGTGTCGCCCAACAATGACTGGACCGACGTGCGCGTATGGTATGGCCCGATCGGCGACGTTGGCCTGCGTTCGAACCCGACCAACGGCTTCATCTATGCCGACAAGCCGGAAATCGATCAGCCGGTCCAGATCGCCCTGGCCGATCGCGCCACCGCCGGCACCGACAGCGCCAAGGGTGCTTTCTGAGCCGTTAACCCAATCCTTACGGATGGGGCTCTAGGGTCGATCGCGGTGGGGCGATACTCGACGCTTAGAGGTCGCATTAAATGTTTCGATATGTCCGCTGGATGGCTTTGCTGTCCGGCCTGACGGCGGCGCCCGTGCTGGGCGCCACGGCGCTGCAGTGCGTTCCTTATGCGCGCATCGTGTCGGGCGTGGAAATCTATGGTGATGCGCTGACCTGGTGGGACCAGGCGCAGGATCATTACAAGCGCGGCAGCATCCCCAAAAAGGGTGCGGTGCTCGCCTTCCGGCCCGTCGGGCCGATGACCCTGGGCCATGTCGCCGTGGTCAGCCGGATATTGGATGATCGCCGCGTGCTGATCCGTCACGCCAACTGGTCGTCGCCCGGCGCGATCGAGGAAGATGTGCTGGCGATCGACGTGTCGGACGCGGGCGATTGGAGCCAGGTGCGCGTCTGGCACAGCCCGACCGGGCAGATGGGCGCCCGCATCAACCCGACCTTCGGCTTCATCTATCCGGCCAAAGCGAAACTGCATCCCTTCACGCCGGATCCGGCGCTGGGCAGCAGCCTTCGCTATGCCAGCGCCGCGGCCGACACAGGCGATGGTGAGGACGGTGCGGAGGTTGCGCCGCTGCCCAGGGCGGCGACACGGATGGCGTCGGTCCAGACGCATGCGATGGTGGCGGCGGTTTCGCCCAAGCCTGCTGCGCCCCGGCGCAAGGCGGCGCCCCGTATCGAGGCGGACCCGTTCATCATCGAATATGCGGACAACAGCCCGTCGGATCGCTCGCTGGGCGACGTCATCGCCGACGTGAAGCGCGAATCCCTGATGAACTGACCGGCCCCCGCGATCGAGCGGGGACCGGCCTTATCTGCTTATTCCGCGTCGGCGGCCTTGTCGCCCTCGGCGCCTTCGGCCGGGTTTTCGAACCAGGCCTCGACTTCACCCGACAGCTTGATGGTCAGCGGGTTGCCGTGACGGTCGCGGGTCTTGCCGGCGGCAACGCGAATCCAGCCCTCGGAAATCGAATATTCTTCCACATCCTTGCGCTCGCGGCCCTTGAAACGGATGCCGATGCCGCGCTGCAGCACCTCCATGTCGAAATGGGGGCTGCGCGGGTTGGTGGACAGATGGTCGGGGGGCGTGTCGCTCATGATCTCAATTTCCCTGAAAATGCTGCGCAGCGCCTACTCTTTCCTGCCCGCAGGCGTCAACCGCCGCGCCCGTCATCGACATCGCAGAAGATGCGGCGGATGACGCCATCGTCCAGCCAGTTGGCGAAACGTTCCTGCGCGTCGGTCAGCCCGGCAAAGGGATAGGCCACCGGCTGGTCGCCAACGGCACGGCTGGCGGCGGTCAGGCGCATCATCGCGTCCGGCGCCACGGTCAGGATGCGGCCGCGCCGGTCGGTCGATGCGCTGTTGATGCCGACCACCCGGCCATCGGTGGAGAAGACCGGCCCGCCGCTGATCCCCGACAGGGTGCCGTCGCCCTCGGGCAGGCGGCCACGCTCGGCCCAGACCAGCACCGGCTGGTCGATGCCGCTGCTGCCGCGCCGCGCTTCGGCCCGGCCGATCAGTTCGGACAGGACCAATGTCGGTTCGCCGGCGGGAAAGCCCATATGATAGCCGGTGGAGCCGGGCGAGGGCGCACCACTGCGCAGCGGCAGGGCGGCGGGGCTGCGGGGACCGCGTGGGATGATCGCGGCATCCGATTCCCGGCTTTCGATGACGCGCGGCACCTCCAGCGCGCGGCCGCGCTGTTCCAGCCCGACGCGCGAACAGCCATGGGTGACATGTTCGGCGGTCATCCACACGCCGCTGCGATCGACGGCAAAGGCCGTGCCCATGGCGTCGGCCGGGCCGCCGGGCCGATCCTCGATAATATATTGTTCCTCGCCCCCGCGCGGCAGCGGGCGACGGGGCGACCGGGGATCATATTGTTCGATCTGCAAGGACGGTGCCTGCATCTCGCCCAGCCAGGCGAGCAGCAGGATCAGGCCCAGCAGCCAGGGCAGGCAGCCGCAGCCCCCACGCCCCATCGCGTCAGCCCGCCACGGCCGCAGCCGTCAGGCAGGCGACCGCAGCCTTCATCATTGCCAGGAAGATCGCGGCGGAACGCTCATTCGCCTCGATCCGGCCCGACAGCGATCCCAGCAACAGGTCGACCAGGCGAAAGGCGATGAGTTGCAGCACCAGCGTGACGCTGCCCCAGATGACGACATCCCAGACATTGACCGATCCGGCGAGGCAGAAGGCCAGCGGCACGGCGAGACCGACGGATGCGCCGCCGAGCGAAATGGCGGCCGCCTCATTGCCGGCGCGGATCAGCTTGAACTCGTCGTGCGGGGTTATCCACATATAGACCGCCATGGCGGCCGCCCAGACCAGGGTTGCGCAGGCGAGGTGGAGAAGCAGGATCGGCAGGCCCGACAACAGGCTCTGGATGACGGGTGTAGGATCGCTCATGGGCACAGAAATGCCGCAACCCGCCCTCGGGTTCAATCGGGGCGGGCCGCGATATGGATTTGCTCAGGCGGGATCAGCGACAGACACGCACCCGGACCCGACGGTCGCGATAGGCATTATAACGCCATTCGTCCCAGCAGCGCTGGCGATAGGCGGAGCGATGATAGCCGCGTCGTCCGTCATAATAGCGCCGGTCGCCGCGCCAGCGACGGCGGTCGTCCCAGCGGCGATTGTCCCAATGGCGTCGGCCATCCCAGCGGCCATCGCGATCGCCGCGCCAGCCGTCGCTGCGATAATGCTGCGCCTGGGCAGGCGCGCTCGTGGCGGCGATGCCGGCCATGGCCAGGCCCAGCATCGCGGCGCTTTTCCACAGGAATTTCATCTTGCTTCTCCTCTGTCCGACCCGGCTGCCGGGGCAGCGCGGGGACGTGGGGAGGAGAATGGGGGCCGGTCACTGAACCGTCCGGGAACGGGGCTGACAGGCTTTGTTCAGCCCGCCCGGACGGTCGCAATTCTGCCTCGCATCATCGGTGCGCGGCGGTGTTTCAGCGCCCGCGCAGCGCCGTTTCGGCTTCGATCATATAGTCGCGGGTGATCGGTAGCGCCCGGCGGTCGCGCACATATTGGACCTGGAAATTGACCATCGACCCATGTTCGAACACGGTCGCCGCGCCCGCCAGATAGAAGGTCCACAGGCGGAAGAAACGCTCGTCATAGAGGGCGACGATATCCGCCTTGTGCGCCATGGTCCGCTTGTACCAGTCGCGGATGGTCAGGCCATAATGGATGCGCAGCACCTCCACGTCGGTGATCATCAGCCGCGTGCCTTCGCTGCCCGCCACCATTTCCGACAAAGCGGGGATATAGCCGCCGGGGAAGATATATTTGGTGGTGAAGGTATCGGTGATGCCGGGGCCATCGACCCGGCCGATCGTGTGGATCAGCATCACGCCGTCCGGCGTCAGCAGGTCGCGGCACTTGTTGTAGAAGACGCGATAGTCGGCGGTGCCGACATGTTCGAACATGCCGACCGACACGATCCGGTCGAACGGCCCTTCAATGTCGCGATAGTCGATCAGTTCGAACCGGACATGGTCGGCGACGCCGGCGTCGATCGCCCGCTGGCGCGCGACCTTCAACTGCTCTTCCGACAGGGTGATGCCGGTGACGTCGACACCGAAATGCTTGTGCAGGTACAGCGCCATACCGCCCCAGCCGCAGCCGATGTCCAGCACCTTCATACCCGGCTTCAGGTAGAGCTTGGCGGCGATATGCGCCTTCTTGTCTTCCTGCGCCTGTTCCAGGCTGATCCCGGCCTCATTCTCCGCATCGGGGAAATAGGCGCAGCTATATTGCCGGTCGCGGTCGAGGAAGAGGGCGTAGAGCGCGCCCGACAGGTCGTAATGATGGGCGACATTGGCCTTGGACCGGCTGCGATGATTGGCCTTCCACAGCTTGCGGCGCACCGTCTTCAGCGCGCGCTGCACCGGCCCCTTGGCGTCGATCGACTTGCCATTTTCCCAGGCGTTGTTCTGGCGGATCATGGACACGAACTCCATGATGCCGCCGCCTTCGATCGCCACCCGGCCATCGATATAGGCCTCGGCCATGCCCAGGCGCGGATCCTTGACGATGTCGAGGGGCACGCGCTTGTCGAGGAAGCGCAGCGCCAGCGGGGGCAGGTCGGGATCGGGCGAACCGACGGTAACGCTACGGCCATCGGCATAGAAAACGGTCAACTGACCCTTGGTGACAAGACGTCTCAGAACGCGGTCGAAAATCTTCATGGAGCAGGCTGGTCCTTCTCGTTACGCGGCCGTCAAATACCTGCATACCAATCATAATTGGCGCGGTCTTCCCAAAAACCGCCCTTGCCCCGACCGATGGACAATAGGCTCTCGACTGCCTCGATCCGCATCAGATATTTGGCCTGCTTATAGCCCAGTTGCCGCTCCACCCGCAGTCGCAATGGCGCGCCATTGGCGACGCTCAGCGGCCGGTCGTTGAGCGCGAAGGCCAGGATGGTCTGGGGATGGAAGGCATCGATCAGGTCGATGCTCTCATAATAAGCGGTGCCACCGCCCATGTCGTCGGCGCAGTGGAAGACGATATAGCGGGCGCGGTCGCGCAGGCCCGCGCTGTCGAGCAGCAGCTTCAAGGGCACGCCGCGCCACTTGCCGATCGCGCTCCACCCCTCGACACAGTCATGGCGGGTGATCTGTTCGCGATGGGGCAGGGCGTGCAATTGCGACAGCGAAAGCGACAGGGGGCGGGCGACCAGTCCGTCTACGCGCAGCCGCCAGTCGGCAAAGCCGCTGCGCCACAGCGCCTTGTAGGCCGGGGTGTTGGGATTGGCGGTGCCGTTCGCGCGGAAGAAGGGCGAAATCTGATCGGGCCGGAATTCCTGCGCCAGTGCGTCGCGCGCCATGATTGTGCGCTGCGCCCATGAATGGAAATTGTCGGCGGAAAAGAGGATGTCGCGGGCCAGCGGCTGGCGCGCGATCCGGTCGCATCCCGCCAGCGTCGCGGTCGCGCCCAGCAGCAGGGTGCGGCGGGTCAGGATCATGGCCGGTCCTTAGGGAGGCGATAGCGGCCGGTGATCATCGATCCTATCTCGTTCACCGGGCCGGCCAGCAGCACCATCAGCATATGGACCAGGAAGAAGGCGACCAGCGCGAAGGCGGTCAGGAAATGGATCGATCGCGCCGATTGGCGTCCGCCGAACAGGTCGACCAGCCAGGGCCAGGCGGCGTTCATGCCGGGCGACATGGTAAGGCCGGTCAGGATCAGCAGCGGCAGGGCGATGAAGATGACGGCGATATAGCTCGCCTTCTGCAGCACATTGTAGTGCAGCGCCGCGGCGCCGGTGGGCAAGCGCAGCCGGGCATGGTCCCTTATGTCCTGCCAGACATGGCGCGGCGCCAGTTCGCCCCCGCGAAAGGCCAGGTCGCGGGCGACATGGCCGCCGGCCAGACTCCAGAGCATGTAGAAGAGCAGCGCGAAGGCGAAGATCGGCGCGGCGGTCAGGTGCCAGTGGCGCGACAGCGCCAGATTATAGAGGGCGGGCAGGGTGATCCAGCCGGGGAACCGGTCCAGCTCCAGCCAGGCATGGTCGAAATTGGCGCCATATTGCCCCCAATAGAGGCGGGGATGGGCGTTGAAGATGCCAAGGCCGGAGGTGAAGAGGATATAGAGCAGCAGTGCGTTCAGCCAGTGCCACAGCCGGGTGGCCAGGCGGTGGCGGCGGACCATGTCCCCTGGGGCGTAAGGCGGCTCCATGGCCATGACCCTATTGTCTTTCGTCGAAATATCCAGCCGCATCGCGGTCGTTCGCATGTCCAGGCCGGTCGTTGGTCGAATGGCCATGGTGCGCGCCGTGCGATTGCGATCAACGGCTGGCCCTGCAAGGGACTGATGAAGTCGACTTCAAAGAATTTTCGTACAGAAATTTGAATTGATAAAATTCCTCCACGAAACGGGAGTATAAATAAGGTCGCCTGTCACGATTTTCGGCGCTTCGACGCAGATATTGGATGGGTAATATGAAGAGTATAACGTTTTTTATCGCTTCGGCTGTTCTATGTTTTGTTTCGGCGCCTGCCTTTGCGCGGGATTATGCCCCTTTCACGGGTGTCCATGCCGAAATCATCACCGGCTATGATGTGGTCGATGCCAAGGGCGTCAAATCGGCCGACGGCCTCCTCTATGGCCTCAACGCCGGCTATGATTTTGCCCTGGGCGGCCTGATCCTGGGCATCGAGGGCGAGATTTCCGATTCCACCACCCGCCTGCATGTCGCCGGCGGCAAGAGCGAAACCGATCGTGACCTGTATGTCGGCGGGCGGATCGGTGTGCCGCTCGGCAGCAAGGCGCTCGCCTATGTGAAGGCAGGCTACAGCAATGCGCGGATGGAATATGAAGCCAGTGACGGCGAAGGCGGCCTGATCCGCGGTGGCGACAATGGCGATGGGCTGCGGCTGGGCGCGGGTCTGGAATATCGGATCGCCGAAAAGCTCTTCCTCAAGGGGGAATATCGCTATTCCGATTATGAGGCAGGCGTGTCGCGCCACCAGTTGGTGACGGGCATCGGCCTGCGCTTCTGATCGCCCGGAAACCGGGGCTTTCGCGAAGGGGGCGGCGGTCGGGCCGTCCCCTTTTTGCGGCCGGTCGTGCTGCAGGCGCGTTGTCACACTTTTGCAACACAAGCCCTGAAATTGATTGAAATAAAGGCCTTGCCCCTTTGCAAGTGAGTTTGGCGATCCTAGATGGCCACTGCGCTCTCATGATGCAGAGGGGGCGGTTCCTCTCCGAAGTGTCGGAGAAGAATAAGCAGGAGGAAGTGTGACTCTATTTCATATTTTCCTAGCATCAAACCTGAACGCTAGATGAACAATTAAGTCATAGCGTCATAATAAATATCGAGGACTTTATGAAGACTGTGATTTTCGCAGCGATTGCTGCTGCTGCCGCTGTTTCGGCCCCCGCTTTCGCTCAGGATGCTGCGCCGTTCACCGGTCCGCGCGCTGGCGTCACCATGGGCTTTGACAAGGCGCAGGGCGAAGACGGTTTCAGCTACGGCGTGACCGCCGGCTACGACCTCGCCGTTGCCAACCGCGTGACCTTCGGTCCGGAAGTGTCGTTCGGTGACTCGACCGTCGACGGCCAGGGCTTCGACGCCAGCCGCGACCTCGCCGCTTCGGTCCGTCTCGGCTATGTCGTGACCCCGCAGATCCTGGCGTTCGGCAAGGTCGGCTATGCTTCGAGCCGCATCGAAGCCGCTGGCGCCCACACCTCGCTGGAAGGCGTGCGTTACGGCGGTGGCCTGGAATATTCGGTGACCCCGAACACCTACATCTCGGCCGAATATCAGCGCACCGAGTATGAAGATAATTTCGGTGGCCGTGACGCTGGCGTCGTCGGCATCGGCTTCCGTTTCTGATCCCTCTCGATCGGAATATGGGGAAGGGCGGTCCGTTCGGGCCGCCCTTTTTTTATGTCGGCAGCGGCGTCCGATCGGGCGCGACCCAGGCCCGGCGCGCGGCCGGGCTCATCAGCGTCTCGCGCGTCCAGTAGGTGAAGAGCCAGTCCTTGTCGCCCAGCGGCGACGCCATCAGCGCGGCATAGGCTGCGGCCGGCGTCACATCGGCGGGCAGGCCGGCCAGCAACTGCCGGGCCATGTGCAGCGAGGCCTGGGTAATGGTCTCATGATAGCCGCTCGTGTCGCTGTTCACCCCGCCGACGCTTTCATTGTAGCGGCGGATCATGCCGGGCATGTCAATTTCGGCGTCAATATCGGGCCGGCGCAGGATCAGCCACAGCGCGGTCGCGAAATGGGCGCCGTGGGTCCAGTGCGCCTTGGGCAAAGTGCAGGCGCAAAAGCCGGTGCCCAGCGCTTCGATTTCGTCATCGGTCATCCTCATTCCCCCAAAAGAAAAGCCCCGCCGGTATGGGCGGGGCTTGTCGTCGCGCGGCATGCGCGCAGCCAGTCGTCCCCGGATTATCCGAGCGCGGCTTGCTTCTCTTCGGCCAGGCGCTTGAGTTCCGCCTTGCTCTTCTTCTCGCTCGCCGACTTGAGCTGGCCACAGGCGGCCATGATGTCGCGGCCGCGCGGCGTGCGCACCGGCGCGGAGATGCCGCCCTCGAACACGATCGTGCTGAACGCGCGAATCCGTTCCGGGCTCGAACATTCATAGTCGGTGCCCGGCCACGGGTTGAACGGGATCAGGTTGACCTTGGCCGGCAGTTTATATTTGCGGATCAGGCGGACCAGCTCATGCGCGTCGGCATCGCTGTCATTCTTGTCCTTGATCATCACATATTCGAACGTGATGCGCCGGGCATTGTTCGCCTTGGGATAATCGGCACAGGCCTGAAGCAATTCCTCGATGCCATATTTGCGGTTGAGCGGCACCAGCTCGTCGCGCACTTCCTTGGTCACGGCATGGAGCGAGACCGCCAGGTTCACGCCGATTTCCTCGGCCGCGCGCGCCATCATCGGCACGACGCCGCTGGTCGAAAGGGTGATGCGCCGCTTCGACAGGGCCAGGCCATCGCCGTCCATCACCAGCTTGAGCGCGTCGCGGACATGGTCGAAATTATAGAGCGGCTCGCCCATGCCCATCATCACGATGTTGGTGAGCATGCGGCCGTCCGCCGTATATTGCGAATCCTCGTCCGTCTCGTCGTCATTGGCGCTGGCCATGCTGCCCTTGGGCCATTCACCCAGCGCATCGCGTGCCAGCATGACCTGGCCCACGATCTCGCCGGGCGTCAGGTTGCGCACCAGTCGCATCGTGCCGGTGTGGCAGAAGCTGCAATTGAGCGTGCAGCCGACCTGGCTCGACACGCACAAAGTGCCGCGGTCCGCATCGGGGATGAAGACCATTTCATAATCCTGGCCATCGTCCGAACGGAGCAGCCATTTGCGGGTGCCGTCGTTCGACACCTGCGCCTCCACCACCTGCGGCCGGCCGACGATGAAGCGTTCCGCCATCCACAGCCGCATCGGCTTGGCCAGGTCGGTCATCTTTTCGAAATCGGTTTCGCCGCGATGATAGAGCCAATGGAACAACTGCTTGGACCGCAGCTTGGCGGCCTTCTGGTCGAGTCCGGCTTCTTCCAGCACGCCCTTCATCTGGGCGCGGGTCAGGCCCAGCATGTCGACGCGTCCGTCCTCACGGGGCGTCACCGCGCGGGGCACGGGCACAGGGTCGATAAGGCCGGGAATCGGCATGATGGGATTGGCGGCGGAATGCATGGCCGCGCACATAGTCGATTTTGCCGGATTTTTAAAGTGGCGTTGCAATCAGCGTAAACGGGCGCACCCCAGCGCTGCGGCATCGATTGCCGTGGCCGCGCCGCGCAGAGCATAGCTGTCGGCAAAGGCGCCGCCCTTGGCCGATGTCGATTGCACGCTCATGCTGCTGGCGGAGCGCATCGCGGCGATGATCGCGGCATCGTCCTGCGGATTGGCGGCCCAGGCATCGGCCTGGCCCGCGACCAGCGCGAAACGGCGGTCGCCGACGCTGAGCGAGACCCGCGCATTGGCGGCGCGCGGGCGGCTGAGGCGGAAATGGACCTGACCGCGGACATGCTGGCGCGGCCAGGTGCCGACGGCGGCAAAACCCTTGGGCGCATCGCCCGCGCGGCGCGGCACCGGCATGGCGATGGCGTAGCAGCGCGGGCCGTTCTGGCCGGCGCCGGGATCGCGAAACGCGCCCCAGCTTTCGAAAATGCCAAGCGAATCGCGCGCCATGGCCGGACTGGCGAGGATGACGAGCGGGATCAGCAGGGCGGGCAGGCGGCGCATGGTCCGGGCAAAGCGCAAGCCATCGTCATTTGCAAGCCCGGCTTCGTTTCGAAAGCGCGTCGAGGTGCTTGCCGCCGCCGACATAGCGGTTATGAAGGACCATCCATCATTGCCGCCGGGATTCGACCGAATCCTCGCCATCGACGCAAAAAGAACGGACAGAACAGGGACATGAAGGCCACCATCGAACGCGCAACGCTCCTCAAGAGCCTCAGCCACGTCCAGTCGGTGGTCGAGCGGCGCAACACGATTCCGATCCTGTCCAACGTGCTGATCGAGGCATCGGCGGATGGCGCGATCAAGCTGATGGCGACCGATCTCGACCTGCAGGTCGTGGAAAGCGTGTCGGCCCAGGTCGAACAGGCCGGCGCCACCACCATTTCCGCCCACACGCTGTTCGACATCGCCCGCAAGCTGCCCGAAGGCAGCCAGGTGTCGCTGCAGGCGGCCGACGGCAAGATGCTGATCCAGGCCGGCCGCGCCCGCTTCAACCTGTCGACCCTGCCGCGTGACGATTTCCCGGTGATTGCCGAGGGCGACCTGCCGACCAGCTTCGAACTGCCGGCCGAAACGCTCAAGCAGATCATCGACAAGACGCGCTTCGCCATCTCGACCGAAGAGACGCGCTATTATCTGAACGGCATTTATTTCCACGTCTCGGACGAAGGTTCGCCGGTACTCAAGGCCGCCGCGACCGACGGCCACCGTCTGGCCCGCGTCACCGTGCCGCGTCCCGACGGCGCCGATGGCATGCCGGGCATCATCATCCCCCGCAAGTGCATCGCCGAACTGCGCAAGCTGCTCGACGAGGTCGAGGGTTCGGTGCAGGTCAGCCTGTCGGCCAGCAAGATCCGCTTTGGCCTGGGCAGCGCGATCCTGACCAGCAAGCTGATCGACGGCACCTTCCCGGATTATAGCCGCGTCATTCCGACCGCGAACGACAAGCTGCTCAAGATCGACCCGCGCAGCTTCGAGGAAGGCGTGGACCGCGTTGCGACCATCGCCACCGAAAAGACTCGCGCGGTCAAGATGAGCCTCGACAAGGACAAGATCACCCTGTCGGTCACCAGCCCGGAAAATGGCACGGCGGCCGAAGAAGTGCCCGGCGCGTTCCAGGGCGAAGGCTTCGATATCGGCTTCAACGCCCGTTATCTGCTCGACATTCTTGGCCAGATCGACACCGACATCGTCGAACTGCATCTGGCCGATGCGGCCGCGCCGACGCTGATCCGCGAAAATGATCGCAGCCCGGCGCTTTACGTTCTGATGCCGATGCGCGTCTGACCGGTCTTGCCGGGAGATCGCTGAATATCAGGGAATCTCCCGGACCCGGCGGGTAATCGCTTCTCAAGCTTTGTCGGTTAGACGATCGGCATGGCTATTGTCCGCAAAACAGATACTGATGCGCCGGCCAGGACCGCGAGCCTGCTGGTTTCGCTGGGTCTGGCCGAAAGCGGCACGGAAGTCGCCGCCAACTGGCTGTCGCGCAGCTTCACCCATGTCGCCGCCCTGTGGCCACTGATGTTGCTGGCCAAGCTGTGCGTTGCCGCGCTGCTTGGCATGCTTTCCTTCACCCGGCCCGAACATGGCGCCCTGCTGTGCGGCGTGGTGCTGATCGATGGCCTGCTGATGCTGGTGCCGCGTTGGGCGCTGTTCCGTAATCTGCGCCCCCATGTCCAGAACTGGCTGATGCTGCCCGCGCTCTTCTGCTCGGGCTTAAGTTTCAGCCTGTGGCTGGCGCAGGGCAATGGCGTGGCGATGCCGTCCGCCGTGCCGGAAATGGCGATCGCGCTGCTGGCGGTCTGCATCGTCGGCGATCGGCGCCTGCTGGGGCTCAGCTATTTCATGGGGGCGCTGCTGGTGGCCGGCATCGCCCATGCGGGCATGGTGCATCTGGGGCTGCTGGCCAGCTGCCTGGCGGTGATGGCGATCGCCACCCTGCGGCAGGCGGCGGCGGATCGTGAACGGGCGATCGAACAGCATCGGCAGGATCTCAAGGCGCAGCGTTCCGACCGACTGCTGGAGGAATATGAACAGTCCGGCCGCGGCTGGTTCTGGGAAACCGATCGCCACGGCCACATCACCTATATCTCCGCCACCCTGGCCGAACCGCTGGGCGTGGAAGCGGGCAGCCTGATCGGCCGGTCGCTGACCGACATCATCCAGCAGGGTGATCGGCAACAGGGCGATGGCGAGCGGACGCTCGGCTTCCACCTCTCGGCCCGGACCGGCTTTGCCGACATTGCGGTGCGGGCTGCGATCGCCCGCGAGGAACGCTGGTGGTCGATCTCGGGCGAACCGGTGTTCAACGAATATGGCCAGTTCCACGGCTTTCGCGGATCGGGCACCGACCTGACCGAAATGCGCCGCAGCCAGGCGGAAGTAACGCGCCTGGCCCAATATGATTCGCTGACCGGCCTCGCCAATCGCGTGCAGATGCTGCAGGCGCTGGAACAGGCGGTGCTGGGTTCCCGCGGCAAGCAGGGCGAATGTGCGCTGATGATGCTCGACCTCGACCGGTTCAAGAGCGTCAACGACACGCTCGGCCATCCGGCCGGCGACGCGCTGCTGCGCCAGGTCAGCCAGCGGCTCCAGCGCGTGGTTGGCAATCAGGGGCTGGTTGGGCGCCAGGGCGGCGACGAGTTCAAGGTGCTGGTGCATGGCCGCCATGACCGCAACCGGCTGGGCCTGCTGGCGCAGGCGATCATCAGCGCCCTGTCGCAGCCTTATTCGATCGAGGGCACGGGCGTGGTCATCGGCGTGTCGATCGGCATTTCCTTCTGCCCCGAAGACGGCGTCACCGCCGATGCCCTGATCCGCAATGCCGACCTTGCCCTCTACAAGGCGAAGGGCGACGGACGCGGTGTCTATCGCTTCTATTCGGCCGACATGCACGCCGATGCGGAGGATCGCCGCCAGCTGGAACAGGATCTGCGCCATGCGCTGACGGCGGACGGCCTGCACCTTGTCTATCAGCCGATCGTCAGTTCGACGACCGAGCGTATCACCGGCTATGAGGCGCTGCTCCGCTGGGATCATCCGGTGCGCGGCGCCATCTCGCCGGCCTTGTTCGTCCCCATTGCGGAGGATAGCGGCCTGATCGCGCCGATCGGCGAATGGGTCATGCGCACCGCCTGTCGTGACGCGGCGCAGTGGGATGCTGGCATCCGCGTTGCGGTCAATGTCTCGGCGATGCAGTTCGCCAATCCCGGTTTCCCGACCACCGTGATGCAGGCCCTGGCCAGCGCGCAGCTGGCGCCCGAACGGCTGGAGCTGGAAATCACCGAAAGCGTGTTCCTGAACGACAATGACGGCACCGACGCCATGTTCACCCGGCTCAAGGGGCTGGGCGTACGGCTGGCGCTCGACGATTTCGGCACCGGCTATTCGTCGCTCGGCTATCTCAAGAAGGCGCCGTTCGACAAGATCAAGATCGACCAGAGCTTCGTGCGGGGCGCCGCAATCCGGGGCAGCCGCAACAGCGCGATCATCAAAGCGATCGTCAGCCTGGCCGAGGCGCTGGGCATGGATACCACGGCCGAAGGTGCCGAGACGCGCGACGAGCTGGACCTGATCCGGCAACTGGGGTGCAGCCATATCCAGGGCTATATCTATGGCCGGCCGATGCCCGCCGCACAGGTGCTGGAAGGCCAGCGCGCCAATGGCGTCTCCGCCCGGTCGGAAGGCTTCCAGTCGAGCCGGCCGGAGCGCAAGGCGATGCTGCGCACGGTCGCCGTCCATCATGATGGGCATGTCTATAATGGCCGCATCCGCAACATCTCCGCCACCGGCGCGATGATCGAGGGGCTGTGGAATGTGCCGGAAGGCACGCAGTTCGCGATCGACCTGTCGGAGGGGCAGAGCGTCGACGCGACCACCCGCTGGTCACGCGAAGACCGCATGGGGGTGGAATTCGCCGCCCCGATCGATCTGGCCCTGCTTCGCCCGCAGGCGCGCGCACTGGCCGGATAGCGATACAGGCGACCGGCCGGACATCGCCCGGCCGGTCGCCCGGTCAGAAGAACAGCTTGCGGAAGCTGACCGACACGGTCCGGCCGAGCGGGTCGAGATAGCCCGGCTGATAGCGGACCGGCGTGGCACCGGTCGCGTCGGTCACGTCGCGGCGGGTGTTGAAGATATTGTCGATGCCGATCGACACCCGCGCGCCGCGCAGGAAGGGATGGGCCTTTACCAGGCTGGGCATCTGGCCGAAATTGGCGAACAGGCGCAGATTGGCGGTCGCCAGGCTGGCAAAGTCCAGCCGCGAACTGCCGCCCAAGGCGCCATCGACATGGGTGCCGCTTTCCCAGTCGACGCCCAGCCGGCCGCCAATGCCATTGTTCACATAGCCGACCCGCGCCTTCAACTCGTGGCGGGGCTGCCCGCCCGACGAGCCGACCGCATCGCCGTCGAGCAGGTTGAGTTCGGGCACGCCCGGCGCGATCAGGATGCTCTCCGTCAGGTGCCAGGTATGATAGAGGCTGAAGGTCAGCCGCCCGCCGGCCTGGCCGGCGCCGGGGCCACGGAAACCGCCCGGACCGCCAAAGCCGCCGCCCGGACCACCCGGACCGCCGGGCCCGCGCGGACCATCGCCACCGCCCTGCGCATTATCACCACCCTGGCCACCATTCTGGCCACCGGGGCCATCATTGCCGCGCTGGTTGTTGTCGCCGTCGCCGCGGGGCGCGCTGTCATTGCCCTCGCCGCGCGGCGGACCGCCCTCGCGATTGCCCTCCGCGCCGTCGCGCGGGCCACGATTGCCGAAGGCAGCGCGCATGTCCTGCAATTCCTTGGGCCGATCCTCGGGCCTGGCGCCAGCGGCGCGCCACGCCTCGATCACCTTCTGGATGTGCGACTTCAATGAGATGGACAGGTCGAAGCCCCAGCGCAGCTGTTCGCTTTGCGAACGCAGATAGTTGATCGGCCGCCCGTCGATGCTCAGCAACTGGCCATCCTCGTCGCGCATGAAGCGCTGCGGGAAGGCATTTTCGATCGCCGGCGTCGGCGTCGGGAAGGCGGAAATGGGGTTGCTGGTCCGGCTGTTGAGATAGGTCGCCGTCAGCGTCAGGTTCGGTTTCTCGAACGGCTTGATCCGGGCATTGATGCGGAACTGGTCGCGCGTGCTGGATCGCAGGTCCGGGTTGCCGCCGGAAAATTGCGTGACGAACACGGTCTGGCCGGTGGCATAGTCGAACACCGACACGTTGGGCGTCGAAATCACCGGATCGTTGATCTGCGTGCCGGTCGGCGCCGACTTGTCCTGATTGGCCGACACCAGCAACTGCACCGCCGGCACCGGCCGCCAGCGCAGGCCATAGCCCAGCGTCGACAGCGTGCCGAAATCCGACAGATGCTGCGCCCCGGCGTTCATGTTGACGCCGACATCGCCGATCGCGCCCAGAAAGCCCTTGGACCGGCTGGTCAGCGGTATGTCGAAACTGACCTCCCCGCTCGCAATCTCGCGATTATAGTCGAGGCCGCGTTCCACGCCCGACCGCACCGAATTGCTTTCAAAGCCATTGGCCGATCCACCGACTCGCACCGACGTCATGACATTGCCGGCCGGCAGGGTCAGCAGCGATCCGCTGACCAGCAGGTCGCCGCCGATCGCGCGCGATTGCGACCGGGCGCGGTCGGTCAGGCGCGATTGCAGCAGGTCGGCGGTGAAGGCGCCATAGGGATTGACGCTGGCCGATCCAGCATCGAGCGCGGCCTGGATGCCGCCCGTGTCGACGCCGCGATCGGTGCGGGTGCGGGTGTCGGAAATGTCGCCATTGCCGGTGAACGACCATTGCCAGGTGCCGCCCAGCCGGCCGTTCAGCGTGACGCCGACATGGCCGGTGGTGCCGCGGATCTTCTGCCCCAGCGCGCCGGCCTGCTCCAGATAGCGGTAGAGGCGGACATCGTCGCCAAAGGCGGAGAAGGGATTGCCGCCGGGCAGGGTAAGGGCGGCGGCTGACAAGCCCTGCAGCGAATCATTGTCGGACAGTTCCAGCCGGCCGTTGATCGTCGCCGATACGCCGCCCAGCGCGCGCGCCAGCGTCGCGTTGGCGGAGAAATTTTCGGTCGCGGGGCTGAGCGTGCGATATTTGCTGAGATTGCTGACGCTGGTCTGGTTCGCGCCGGCAACGAAATCATTGAGGGCGGGGGCGCCATTGGCGGCGCTGCCGGGCACGCTGGCGACCGTCACACTCTGGCCGGCGGCGGCCGACAGGGCCGGGTCGATTTCCGCCCCCCGCTCGATCGCGGTGATATTGCCGGCCAGCGAATAGGGCATGCTCGGCGCTGCGGCATTGATGCCGCGCTCGCTCTCCAGCAGATTGTCGGCCCGGCTATATTTGACGTTCAGCGTCAGCCGATTGTCGCCCCGGATGCGCAGCACGCCGACTTCGCCCTGGCCATTTTCGCGTCCGCCATCGGTGGTCGTGCCACCGCGCAGATCGACCGTGGTCGCGCGGAAACGCTGGCGCAGGACGATGTTCACCACCTTCTGCGTCGGCGCATAGCCATAGGACAGGGCCACTTCCTCGGGCAGGATGTCGACCCGCGACACCGCTTCGGATGGCAGGTCGGAAATTTCCGAGAAACTGGAAATGCGCTTGCCGTTCAGCAGGATGACCGGCGTGCCATTGGTCTGTGGCGACAATTCGGTGATGATTTCGGAAATCGACGTGACGCCCAGCGCCCGGACATCGGCGGGCGACAATTGCTGTTCGGGCTTGATGTCGCCGGGCACCGCGCCGCGCTGGACCGCGCCGGTCACGACAATCTCGTCGCCCTCGTCCATCTGGGCCGGCGGCCCTTTCTGCTCGGCCTCCTGCGCCATCAGCGCGCCGGGCGCCGCGCCCAGCATCAGTGAAAACAGCAGCAGCGACGTCGTCTGGCGCACGGAAATTTACCCCTAATCTGGACCCTGACAGGATCTCGTTTAGGCCGCACTTGTCGCAAAAATCTGGCAAGGCAAAGACAGTTTTGTCGCAAAGTGTAACGGCGCGTCACATGGTGCAACAAATGCGTGTTCGGGGCGTGATCGGCCTCACTTGCGATCCCGCGTCAGTCGGGCATAGACGGGCTTTCGCGGCCGCGCCTGACGGCCGGACGAAGGGGGATTATATGCGCCATTCCATCATCCTGCTGCCCTTGCTGTGCCTGGCCGCACCGGTCGCCGCGCAGCAGCCTGACGATCTCAACCGCGTCATCGACGAAGGGCTGAACCACAGCCAGGTGATGCAGATCGCCCAGCATCTGACCGACGATATTGGCGGGCGCATGACCAATTCGCCGCAGATGCGGCAGGCCGAGGCCTGGACTGCCGACCAGTTTCGCCAATGGGGCCTGTCCAATGTCCGCAAGCAGGGCTTCCGCTTCGGTCGCGGCTGGTGGATTGCCGGCTCCTCGGTGAAGATGATCAGCCCACGCCCGATCCAGCTCACCGCTATCCCCGTCGCCTGGACGCCGCCGACCAATGGCGTGCTGAGTGCGCCGATCATCGTCGCACCGATGAAGAAGGAGCGCGATTTCGACGCCTGGCGCGGCAAGCTCGCCGGCAAGATCGTGCTGGTGTCGCTGCCCGGCATCGGCGACGAGCCGAACGAGGCCGCCTTCCTGCGGCTCAAGGGCGAGGATATCGAGAAGCTCGACAGGTTCGAGCAGCCCAAGAATGATCCCGCGTCGCTGGAGCGGCTGATGAAGCGCCTCAGCTTCACCCGCAAGCTGGAGGCCTTCCTCAAGGCCGAGGGGGCGGTCGGATGGGCGCGGCAATCCTATCGCGACGGCAAGCTGCTCCATGGCGAGGGCTATGATTTCGGCGTCAGCGACACGCCCGCGCTGCCCGGCGTCGAGATCGCGGCGGAGGATTATCGCCGTCTCGCCCGCCTCGCCAAGACCGGCCCGGCGCCGGTGCTGGAAATCAACAGCGACGTCCGTTTCGATGACAGCGACGTCAACGCCTACAACATCCTGGCCGATATTCCCGGCAGCGATCCCAAGGCCGGCTATGTCATGGCTGGCGCGCATCTCGACAGCTGGGTCGCGGGCGACGGCGCGGCGGACAATGGCGCGGGCAGCGCCATGATCATGGAGGCGGCGCGCATCCTCAAATCACTCGGGATCAAACCGAAGCGGACGATCCGCTTCGCGCTATGGTCGGGCGAGGAACAGGGGCTGTTCGGCTCGATGGCCTATGTCGACGAATATCTCGCCACCCGCGCACCGGGGCCGAAGGAGGAACAGGGGCGGGAGGAAATGTATTTCCGCTACAAGACCCGTTTCCCGATCACGCCCAAGCCCGGCTATGCGGACCTCAAGGCCTATTTCAACATCGACAATGGCTCGGGCAAGCTGCGCGGCCTCTATGCCGAACGCAATGTCGCCGCCGTCTCGCTGCTGCGCGAATGGCTCAGCCCCTTTGCCAGCATGGGCGCCGGCAATGTCGTGTCACAGCCGACCGGCGGCACCGATCATGAATATATGCAGGCGATCGGCGTGCCGGGCTATCAGTTCATCCAGGATCCGCTCGACTATGAAAGCCGTGTCCACCACAGTGGCATCGACACCTTCGATCATCTGAAGGCAGAGGATATGCGCCAGGGCGCGGTCGTCCTCGCCGGCATGCTGTTGCAGGCCGCGAACAGCGACAAGACGCTGCCGCGCATGCCGCTGCCGACCCAGCCAGCGGTCAGCGATCCGTTCAAATATGAGGATCCGGCGCTGGATTGAGCGTAACGGGCGGGGCGGCGGCGTCGCCGCCCCGCCTAGCTCTGGGCGTCGTGGAAGATGATGCCCAGCGTGTGGCGCATGCCGGACAGGAGCCGGCTGACGCCATGGCGCATCTGCACACGGTGGACGCCGCGCGTGCCCGTCACCGGCCGCTCGCGCACCGGGAAGACCACGGCATCGCCCTTGCGCAGCGGCACCATTTCGGCGCGCGACTGCATGCGCGGGCGCTGTTCGGTCAGGATGAAGGCGCCGCCGGTGAAGTCCGCCTCCGGCTCCGACAGCAATATCGCGGCCTGCAACGGGAAGATGGTCGCGCCATAGACATCCTGATGCAGCGCATTCCAGTCGCCCGCCTCATAGCGCAGTAGCAAGGGCGTCGCCTTGTCCTGACCACCGAGCGCGCACTGGTTGAGGAAATCTGCGTGGCGCGCGGGATAGAGCGCATCGCTCCCGAGCATCGCCGCCCAGCGATTGGCGACCTCTACCAGCGGCGGATAAAGTGCTTCGCGCAGTGCGGCGACCGGCTCGGGCAGCGGGTAGTCGAAATAGCGATAGCGCCCCCGGCCATAGCCATGACGCGCCATCACCACCTCCTTGCGGAAGGCTTGGGGCTGGTCCCATAGCGCGACGATCGCGTCGCACTGGTCCGGGGAAAGCAGCGCAGGCAGGCGCGCGGCGCCATGCCGGTCGAGGTCAGTGAGGTCCATGGCGCGCAGCATGGGCGGCGCGGGGCACGGCGTCATCCCGCGCCTTGCGTTCAAATCCTGCGGATCATTTCGGCTTGCGGAAACGGTAGAGGAAACGGTCGGTCTTGCCGCGAATGGCGGGATCGAACACCAGCTTGCTGTGATCGTCGGCGGGGTTGGCGAGCAGCGGGCTTTGCGCCTCCAGCACGAATCCGGCGCGCAGGAAGTCGGCCTTCACCACCGCCGGGTCGATCCGGTGGAGCTTGTCCACGACTGCGCGGGTGTCGCCGGCCGGGCCGACATGGTCGATGATGCCGACGATCCCGCCCGGCCTGGTCGCGGCATAGAGCGTCTTCACGAAGGCATCGGGGTCGGTGCGCGGAATGCCGAACTTGTCCGACTGCCAGTAGAGATCATGGTAGCTCAGATTGATGATGCTGAAGTCGAAACTGTCGGGCGCCGCCGCGAAGGCCTCGAACGGATAGCGCACCCAGTCCACTTCCGGCCGGCGCGCGACCAGTGCCGCCCATTTGGGCTTCTCTTCCTCGCTGGCGTAGAATTGGCTGGGCTCGAACCCGGTCACCTTGCCCTTGGGGCCGACCGCATCGGCCATGATCTCCGCCCAATAGCCCGATCCGGTCATGATGTCGGCCGCCTTCATGCCGGGCTTGAAGCCCAGGAAGGCCAGCGTCTCGGCCGGCTTGCGGCTTTCGTCCAGCGCCCGTGCGTCAGCGGGCCGCTTGGGATCGGCCACGGCCGCGGCAAGATCGGTCTTGGCAAGGGTGATGATCGGCGTGGACAGGGCAAGGCCGCTCAGGGCCAGGGCAAGCATCAGGCGCATGGATTGTCCCCTCATGGAAGGCGGGCCAGCATGCGCCCGATCGCGCATCCGTTCAACGATCCGCGCCGATGCCGGTCGATCGATTCCGGTCGTTGGTCGAAGGGCGGGGCAGGCCTGCCGCGTCCACTCGGCTCTCCACATGCACGTTCAGGCCCAATCATATTGTCATGGTTAACGGGCTCGGCTTGGGACGGCGCGGGGGCAGATGATAAGGAGAAAATGATGTCGCACCCGATGAAATTAGCCCCCATTGCCATGGTGTTGGTGGGCTCGCTGGGGCTGGGTGGCTGTGCCACGAAATCCTTCGTGCGCGAACAGGTGGCGACCGTGAACCAGCGCGTCGATGCGCTCGACGCCAAGCTGCAGACCACCGACGGCACGGCGCAGCAGGCTCTGGCCCAGGCCCAGTCGGCCGCCGGTCAGGCCCAGAATAACGGTCAGCGCCTCGATCAGCTGAACGCCCGCGTCGATGGTGTCGAGCAGCAGATGCGCGAAGCCAAGACCAAGCGCGCCAGAAACTGATCACGTAGCCGATCGCGCAACGAATCCGGTCGGGCTGGTCCCGATCCCGTGCCGGCGCCCCCGCTTCATGGGGGCGCCGGCCCCATTCCCGGATAGGCTCATCCATGCACAAATTCCCATGGGCGCTGGCGATGCTGGCGCTGTTCGGTGTCTCTCCCGCGCTGGCGGCCGCGCCAAAAGCGGCCGCGTCCGCGAAGCCCGCGCCTGAAACGCCGCGATCGCCCGATGCGCGCCGGGTGATCGACTGGATCGCCGCGACCGGCGACAATCATGGCCTGCCTTATGCTATCGTCGACAAGCAGGCGGCTCATGTCTTCCTGTTCGATGCCAGGGGCAAGGCGCTGGCCGATGCGCCGGTGCTGATCGGCATCGCGCCCGGAGACGATGCCACGCCAGGCGTCGGCAAGAAGAGCCTGGCGGAGATCGGCCCGGCGGAAAAGACCACGCCGGCCGGCCGCTTCCTCGCCAAATTCGGCCTGGCGGCGGGCAAGCAACGGGTGCTGTGGGTCGATTATGCGACCTCGGTCGCGATGCACACCATCCCCAAGGGCAATCCCAAGGAAAAGCGGCGCGAGCGCATGCTGTCGCCGACGATCGACGATAATCGCATCACCTTTGGCTGCATCAACGTGCCGATCGCCTTCTATAATCGCGGCCTGCGCCCGCAATTTCTGAAAAAGGGCGGCTATGTCTATGTGCTGCCGGACACAAAGTCGCTCGAAGCGGTTTTCCCTCCCCTGCATGTCCAGTCTTATCGGAAGGCGGACGCATCCTCATAAGGCGGGAGCCATGCGCATGACGATCCGGAGGGCAAGCGGCCTGATACTGGTTGCGGCGGTGGGCCTGTCGCCGGGCAGCGCACAGGCTGGCTTTTATTCGGGCGAGGCGCTGCTGGAAAGCTGCACCGCCGACCGCAATGCCAAGGATTTTTTCGAGAAAAGCTATGAATGCGTCGGCTATGTCGCCGGCGCGGTCGATGCGTTCAACACCACGCGCGAGGTGAATGGTCTCAAAAGCTGCATCCCCGCCGATGTGACGCTCAACCAGCTGAAGGGCGCCACCGTCGACTATCTGCGCGCTAATCCGGACAAGCGCGCCCAGTCCGCCTCCGCCCTGGTCTTCACCGCCACGCGCCAGGCCTGGCCCTGCCCCAAGGCAAAGGCCCAACCCAGCATCAGGCCCAGCACGAAGAAGAAGCGGAAATAGCGCTTATTTCGCGGCCTTGCCGACGGGCCGCATATAGAGGCGCGCCATCGCTGCCTCCATCTTCGCCCGGTCGACCGACAGGATCACGCGCTGCGCCTGCTCGCCCAGATGCGGGCGATAGGATTCCGTCCAGGACAGCGTGTCACCATAAGCCGCCGTCTGGCTGGTCTCGAAATCGACCCACAACGTCTCGTCCTTCGTCACGATCTCCGGATTGAGCCAGGCCATGGCGACGATCTCGTCCCACATCGGATAGCCCGGCTCCAGCCCGGTCTGGAACAGATCGGTCAGCGGCGTGTGGGCGGGCTTCAGCCCGTCGAGGAAGGCGCGGGTCCACTGTGTGCCGGTGGACGGATCGACCGGGATCATCGTGATCTTCTTCCACGGCGCATGGGCAAAGATCTTCGCCGCTTCGGGATCCCAGCGGATGTTGAACTCGCGGCGCGGCGAGTTGACGAATTCGCGGGCGAACTGCTCGGCCGACGGCCCTTCCAGCACCTGATGCGGCGCCAGGCTGCCGCCCATATAGAGGATTTCCTTCACATTGGCGGCGAAGCTCGGGTCCAGGCTCTGGGCGATGGCGATATTGGTCATCGGCCCGGTCGCGAACAGGGTGATCTCGCCCGGATGCGCCTTCACCATTCGCACCAGGAAGGCGGCGGCAATCTCGGCGCTGGGCTTCGTCCTGGGTTTGCCGATCGGCAGGTCGGGCACCTTGGTCGGGTCGGTCGATCCGGGATGCTCCTGGATCGTGTCGCCCGGCCAGTAATCGGTCCACGGCCCCTTGAAGACCAGCCGGCCATATTGGCCTTCCCAGCGCTTGGTCGCCTCGGCGCTGTTGAGCAGCGGGAAGGTCGCGCCCGGCACCACCGGCACGTCGGTCCGGCCCAATATCTCCAGCGTGCGCAGCGCATAGGCGGTCGCCGTGTCGCGCCACACCGATCCGCTGGTGGTGGTGATGCCCAGCACCTCGACATCCGGGCTTTGCAGCAACAGCAGCGGCACGCCGTTGAGGCCGATCATGTCGTCATCGACGATCACCAGCCGCTTGGGCGTTGTCGGCGCGGCGGGCCTGGCATTGCCCCCCTGCACGCCCAGCATCAGCGCCAGCGCGCCCAGCATGATCTTCATCGTCCGCATTGCGTCAAACCCCCATTTCGCTTCGTCCCGCCGCCTGTTAGGACGGTGTCATGCGCAGCCTCTATCCGCCGATCGAACCCTACGCCACTGGTCATCTTGACGTAGGCGATGGCCACAGCCTCTATTGGGAACGGTCCGGCACGCCCGGCGCCAAGCCCGCAGTCTTCCTGCATGGCGGGCCGGGCGGCGGCATATCGCCCGATCATCGCCGCCTGTTCGACCCCACCCGTTATGACGTGCTGCTGTTCGACCAGCGCGGCTGCGGTCGATCGACCCCGCATGCCCATCTCGACGCCAACACCACCTGGCATCTGGTCGCCGATATCGAGCGCTTGCGCGAGATGATGGGCGTCGACCAGTGGCTGGTCTTTGGCGGCAGCTGGGGTTCGACCCTGGCACTGGCCTATGCGCAGGCGCATGTCGCGCGCGTCACCGAACTGGTGCTGCGCGGCATCTTCACCATCCGCCAGTCAGAGATCGACTGGTATCATCAGCAGGGCGCCAGCCGCATCTATCCCGACAAGTGGGAACGCTTCGTCGCGCCGATTCCCGAAGGCGAGCGCGACGACATGGTCGGCGCCTATCGCCGCATCCTGACCGGTGATGATCGCGCCGCGCAGGTCGCCGCCGCCAAGGCCTGGAGCGTCTGGGAGGGCGAGACCATCCGCCTGCTGCCCGACGAGGCGCTGTCCGCCACCCATGAGGGCGATGATTTCGCGCTCGCCTTTGCCCGGATCGAAAATCATTATTTCGTCCATCGCGGCTGGCTGGAAGATGGCCAGTTGATCCGCGAGGCGAGCAAGCTGGCCGGCATCCCCGGCGTCATCGTTCAGGGCCGCTATGACATGGCCTGCCCGGCCGAAACCGCCTGGGCACTGCACCGCGCCTGGCCGCAGGCGCGCTTCGAAATGATCGAAGGCGCCGGTCATGCGTTCAACGAACCGGGCATATTGGACGCGCTGATCCGCGCGACCGACGGATTTGCGGGTTAATTCGCGTTACAGGGGGAAGGCATGGTGCGACTGACCGGAACCGGCATATTGGGGCTCGCCTTGCTCATCGGCGTGACGCTGTCCGGTATATTGTGGGGCTGCCCCAGCTACAATGTCTACAGCAAGGAACAGGCCGGCCGCGCCGCGCTTGCAGAGGCACAATCCTCGCGCCAGATCGCGGTGCTGGAAGCACGCGCGAAGCTGGAAAGCGCCAAGATGCTGGCCGATGCCGAAGTCGTTCGGGCCGAGGGTGCCGCGCGGGCCAACCGCATCCTGCAGGACAGCCTGGGCGGGCCGGATGGCTATCTGCGCTATCTGCAGATCCAGGCGATCGACAACAAGGATGCCAGCCTCATCTATGTGCCGACCGAAGGCGGATTGCCGTTGCTTGAAAGCAGCCGGCTTGCGCCGCGCGCGCCCGGCCAGGCCAATTGAGGGATATTTTTCTGCTGCGCCTTTGTTGAGAGGCTGACGTCTCGAATGGCGCGATGAAGTTGACGGAGGAAAAGACGTGCGGACTATGATGTTGCTGGCGACGGCGCTGTTTCTCGCCTCCTGTGGCGGCGGCGATGAGGTGACGGCGGTCGAGAACCGGAACATGCCCGAAACCGGCGCAGCGGCTGAAGTCGCCAAGCTCGACCCCGACCTGCGCAACGGCGTGCTGGAAAAGGCGATCAAAGCATCGGGCGTCGCCTGCCCCTCGGTCACCGGTTCGGAACGCGCCGAAATCCGGCCGGGCGTCAGGGGCTGGAAGGCCCAGTGCGACAACCAGACCGCGCATCTGATCGAAATCCTGCCCGATGGCACCGCGAAGGTGACCAGCCGGACGCATTAAGCGGGAAAGGCGTCAAGCGGCGCGCGGGACGATGCGATCCAGTTCGCCGTTCAGCGCTCGCTTGGCTTCCAGCAGTTCATAGTCGATCTGGAGGCCCAGGAAAAAACCTTCCGACATACGGAAATAGCGGGCCAATCGAAGGTCGAGTTCACCGTCCATTGGGTGGTCGCCGTCAATCACGGCCTGCACTCGATCCACCGGCAAACCGATCGCGGTTGCCAATTCCGCTACGGTCATGTTCAGCGGTTCCATGAACTCCAGCCACAGCATTTGGCCGGCATGCGCATTATGCAGCCAGTCAGGGTTATCGGTAGTGGTTGGTGATTTCGACATTATGCGCGTGTCCGTCTTTCCAGACGAAGCATATACGCCATTGCATGTTGATGGAAATTGAATGTTGCCCAGCCCGGTCCTCGCTCAGCGCATGAAGGCGATTGCCGGGTGGGTTACGCAGGTCGTCCAGGGTGCGAGCGCGGTTGAGTAGCTTCAATTTAGAAAGCGCGCGGTCCTGCATATCCGAAGGCAGCTTGCGGCTGCGCTCACCATTCCAGATTTTTTCGGTCTCGGGATCGGCGAAGGAGCGGATCATGGCGGTATATTCCCACAGGACGACAATCTAATCTGGCGCAACCTGCATCAGATTTGAATCGACGTTTACCGTCGTGGGGCCTTTTACGTCTAAGGCATAGGCCGGTAGCAGCCAGTCCTACCGCCCGAACTTCCGCGTCGTCTTCCCGAACCGACCTTTCCGTGTGCCCGGCTTGCCTTCGGTCGCGCGACCGCGCGGGGCGGCCACCTGCTGGTCCGCCGGCAGGCCCAGTTCCTCCGCCTCCAGCTTGCGGATCTCGTCGCGGATGCGGCCGGCTTCCTCGAACTCCAGGTCCGCCGCCGCCGCGCGCATCTTCTTCTCCAGATCCTCGATATAGGCGCGCAGATTATGGCCGACGAGGTGGGGCCTGTCCTCCAGCCCCGTCTCGACCGTGACCTGATCCTTGCTCGCCACATGGGCGATGATGTCGCCGATATTCTTCTTCACCGTGAAGGGCGTGATGCCATGCGCATCATTATAGGCCTGCTGCTTTTCGCGACGGCGGGACGTTTCGTTGAGCGCGCGTTCCATGCTGCCCGTCACCCGGTCGGCATAGAGGATGACGCGGCCGTCGACATTGCGGGCGGCGCGGCCGATCGTCTGGATCAGCGATGTCTCGCTGCGCAAAAAGCCTTCCTTGTCCGCGTCGAGGATCGCCACCAGCCCGCACTCGGGAATGTCCAGCCCTTCGCGCAGCAGGTTGATGCCGATCAGCACGTCATAGACGCCCAGGCGAAGATCGCGGATCAGTTCGATACGCTCCAGCGTCTCGACGTCGCTATGCATATAGCGGACCTTGATCCCCGCCTCATGCATGAACTCGGTCAGATCCTCGGCCATCCGCTTGGTCAGCGTGGTGACGAGCGTACGGTATCCCTGTGCCGCGACCTTGCGGCATTCGTTGATCAGGTCGTCGACCTGATCCTCGACCGGCTTGATCTCGACCGGCGGGTCGATCAGGCCGGTGGGGCGGATCACCTGCTCGCTGAACACGCCTCCGGTCTGCTCCATCTCCCACGGGCCGGGCGTCGCCGAGACGCTGACCGTCTGCGGCCGCATCGCGTCCCATTCGTTGAAGCGCAGCGGCCGATTGTCGATGCAACTCGGCAAACGGAAGCCATATTCGGCCAGCGTGATCTTGCGCCGATGGTCGCCCCGCGCCATCGCGCCGATCTGCGGCACGGTCTGGTGGCTTTCGTCCACGAACAGCACGGCATTTTCGGGCAGATATTCAAACAAAGTCGGCGGCGGTTCGCCGGGCAGGCGGCCGGTCAGGAAGCGGCTGTAATTCTCGATCCCCGCGCAACTGCCGGTCGCCGCGATCATCTCCAGGTCGAAATTGGTGCGCTGTTCCAGCCGCTGCGCCTCCAGCAGCTTGCCTTCGCTCTCCAGCTCCTTCAGCCGCTCGGTCAGCTCGAAGCGGATCGCCTCCATCGCCTGCTTCAAGGTCGGGCCAGGGGTCACATGGTGGCTGTTGGGAAAGACCTTCACATAATCGAGGCTGGCGACCTTCCTGCCGGACAGCGGATCGAACTCGACAATCTCCTCGATCTCGTCGCCGAAGAAGCTGATGCGCCAGGCCGTATCCTCATAATGGGACGGGAAGATTTCCAGATTGTCGCCCTTCACGCGGAAATTGCCGCGCGCGAAGCCCGCATCGTTGCGTTTATACTGCAGCGCCACCAGCTTGCGGATGATCTCGCGCTGGTCCTCGATCCCGCCCTTCTTCATGGAGAAGGTCATCGCCGAATAGGTTTCGACCGACCCGATGCCATAAAGGCAGGAAACGGACGCAACGATGATGACATCGTCTCGCTCCAGCAGCGCACGGGTGGCCGAATGGCGCATCCGGTCGATGCTTTCGTTTACCGAGCTTTCCTTCTCGATATAGGTGTCCGACCGTGCGACATAGGCTTCGGGCTGATAATAGTCGTAATAGCTGACGAAATATTCGACCGCATTGTCGGGGAAGAAGCTCTTGAACTCGCCATAGAGCTGCGCCGCCAATATCTTGTTGGGCGCCAGGATCAGCGCTGGCCGCTGCAACGCCTCGATCGTCTTGGCCATGGTGAAGGTCTTGCCCGAACCGGTGACGCCCAGCAGCACCTGGTCCTTCTCGCCCTGCTCTGCCGCCGCCACCAGTTCGGCGATCGCGGTCGGCTGGTCGCCCGACGGTTCATAGTCGCTGACCAGGGTGAAGGGACGTCCACCCTCGCTCTTCTCCGGGCGCGCGGGCCGGTGCGGCACGAAGTCCTGGCCGGTTTCGGGTTCGTCAAGGCTGGTGCGGATCTGAATCGACATGGGCGTAATATGGGGCCTTTGGGCAAGGGCGCAATCCGCGCCCTGGCAAGTCAGGGCTGCAATTCGAACGCGCTCTTGGGCGGCGGCGGATAGATCACCGGCTTGTCGCCGAACCGCGCGCGCAGGACAGTCTCGCGGCGCTCGTCATCGACAATCTCGACATTCACTTCTTCCGGATATTTCAGGCTGACATGAAATTTCCTGTCTCTGACCTCATATTCCAACACTGACCAGCGCATGTTGGGGCCGTCGGGTTCCAGATACCAGGCTTCCCAAAGCATATCGCTGAGATTTGTGTCGCGCGGATTATAATAACGAACGACGTCGCCTTCATCCTTGAAAACGCTGGGGCTTACCCACCCGTCTCCGATTTCCACATACAGAAACACGCCATCTGGATCGCCTCCAACCAAGCTGGCCAATTCTTGACCGATCTCGTTCATGAGCGGTCCCAGGGTATCGAGTTTATCGCTCATGACGCCGGCCCTTTCTTCGGTCATCGGCACGTCCCGCAGTCATGAACGTAACATCTAGCATCAATTTTAGAACAAAAAAAGAACAAATGAGCTTTCATCAACGCCCGGCCGCCCCGGATCGCAATAATCCCGATATCCAGACCCGCCGCCGCTTGCTAAGTCTGGGCCAGATAAAGGGTCGCTTCTACCAAGATATGCCAGGGGAAGCCGGTGATGACCAAAGCCTTGACCAACGGCCTGCTGGCCTGCGCGCTCGCGGCGCTGGCCGGATGCAACAAGCCGCCCGCCAGCCAGGACACACAGATCGCCGCGACCGACGCGATGAGCCATGACGCGGCCGTCACGCAGATCGAGAAGGTGCAGCTCAAGCCCGGCCAGTGGGAAGGGCGCTTCGTGATGGAGCGGATCGACATGAGCGGCGGGGAGGCGATGCCCGCGGCGGCGCGTCAGCAGATGCAGCAGGCGATGAACCGCACCCTGCGTTATTGCGTCACGCCCGAGCAGGCCGCCCATCCCGACGGCCGCGCCTTTTCCGGCGATCCGGGCAAGGATTGCCGCTACAGCGACTTCGCCGTGCGCGGCGGCACGGTGAAGGGCAATGTCACCTGCCAGCGCGATGGCGGCACCAGCAGCATGACGATGGCCGGCATCTATGCGCCCGACAGCTATGCGGTGCAGATGGACATGCGGCAGACCGGCTTGCCCAATGGCATGGAGATGGCGATGAAGGCACGGTCTGAGGGCCGCTGGATCGGCCCGGATTGTGCGGAGGGGCAATGAGGCGTGTCGCGTTCATGGGCTGCGGCGTCGACCTGGCCGGGTGACGCAGAGGGAGGGACAAGGCTGCTGGCTCTGCGCCCGCCCGCTCGGCGCGCGGATCGAATGGCATCATCCCGTGCCCAAGAGCAGGGGCGGGCGACAGATGGTGCCGGTCCATCCGATCTGCCACCGCACCATCCACGCCACCCTGTCCAACGTGGAGCTGGCCCGCACCTATGCCGATGCCATGGCCTTGCGCAGCCATCCCGCCATCGCCCGTTTCCTCGGCTGGATCGCCGACAAGCCGGCCGATTTCCATGCGCCCACCCTGTCCGCCGGGCGCCGACGGCGATGAAGGGACGGGCATGATAATTTCCCTTGCGCCCGCGCGCGCATCGGTAGAGCGTGCCGCGGTGGAACGAACGGGGAGAGGATATGCGTGACATTCTGACGCTGGGCGGCTTGCTGGCCACCAGCCTGACCCTTGCCGCCTGCGGCAGCGAACCGGCCGCTCCGCCCGCGCAGGAGGAGGAAGCCGCGCCGGCGATGATGAAGAGCGGGCAATGGACGCTCAGCCGCAAGACCACCGGCTACAACACCCCCACCGTCACGGCGGAGGAATATCAGGCCGCGCTCAAGCAGGTGAGCGAGGACAAGATCTGCATCAAGGTCGATGCCGCCGGCGTGCCCGACGCCGATGCGCTAGCCGGGGCGGAAGGCAGCGACTGCAGCTACAAGGACAAGATGGTGCGCAAGGGCCGGTTGATCGCGACCCTCGCCTGCAAGGCCGGCGCTGGCACCTCCGAAATCGTGGTCGAGGGCAATTTTACCGAGGATACGCTGACCTTCGGCACCACCATGACCAAGACGCAGGGCGGCAAGCCGGTGCTGCGCACCACCCACGACCTGTCCGGCAAGCGCGACGGCGACTGCCCGGCCTGACAGGCTTTCCGCGGCGGATTAGCGATCCGGTAATCCGCCGCTTCTATGTCCTCCGTCGGGGATTGGGGGACATATGCGACCAGGATGGATGTGCGCGGCGCTGTTGCTGGCAGGATGCAGGCCGGCGCTGGATGATCCCGACAATATTCCGCGCCTGGGCCGCTGGCGCGACGAGACCGTGCCGATCGGCATCACTATGGATGATCGTGGCGTGCCCGATGGCGAACTGCCCGGCGATTTTCGCGATCTGCTCGCCAAGCTCGACCGGGTCGAGGAACATTGCGGGGAGCCTTATCTGCGAAAGCAGGATGAGATGGAGCGCTTCCTCAACCAGCGGTTCGAAGGCTGTCGGGTCGAGAGGCTCGATCGCGATGGTCCGGCGGTATCGGGCCTTGCCAGTTGTGCGCCGATCATGCGGTCGGCCGGAAAGGCGGTGACGCCGGCCGTCCGGTTTGACGGCATGATCGGACCGGACCGGCTGCAACTCGACATGCGGATGATCCAGCGGTTGAGTCTGCCGACCGGCAGCAATCATATGCTGGTCATCTCTGCCCGACGGATGCTTCGCCGCATCGGCGACTGTTGATCGGCCTCAGTCCGCCCGGCGGGCCTGGGCGTGGATTTCCGCCCGCGACAGCAGCAGGTCGAGGTCGGCGCGGCTGATGTCGAAATTGTCGGGCAGTTCGGCCAGCGCCTTGTCGATATCCTCCAGATGAAAGCCCGCCTCCGCGCGCAACTGGTCGGCGATCACCGGCGGCGCGACCGGCTGGTGCGGATAGCTGTGGCCCGACAGGCGGTGGAAGAAGAGGCCGAGGGACACCAGGGCGATCGAATTAATCCCGACCGGCGCAAAGGCGAAGGCATAGCCGGCATCATGAATGCCCTGGCTGCCGATCACCGCGGTCAGCGCGGCGGCGCCGCCGGGCGGATGCAGGCAGCGCAGCAGGCTCATCAATATTATCGCCACGCCCACCGCCACGCCGGCCGCGACCATCATGTCGGGGATCAGTTGATAGGCGGCGACGCCGATCAGGCTGGACAGGATATTGCCGCCCACCACCGACCAGGGCTGGGCCAGCGGGCTCGCCGGCACGGCGAAGATCAGCACGGCCGACGCGCCCAGCGGCGCGACGATGATCGGCAGGTCGCCGGCATGCAGCGGCAATTGGCTGCACACCAATATGGTGAGGCTGATGCCGATCGCCGCGCCCAGGCCCGCGATCATCCGGTCGATCGGGCGGGCGCCGGCCAGCAGCGGCTTGAAAAGATTCATTGCGGATATTCCTTTGGCGCAGCCCCATGCGCCGCCACGGACGAAAAGGCCACCCCAGTTTTTCTTGGCCCCAATATTGCCCGGAGTCGCCCGAGGGCCGCTTATTCCAGCGCGTCGATCGCCCGCTGGTCGCAATGCCTGGGGCCGCGCGGCACCGGGCTGACATTGGGCACCAGCAGCGACTGGCCGATCCGCACCGGCGCGAAGCGCTTTCGCTCTATCCCCTCGCAGCGCAGATATTGCTCCAGCATCCGCGGCGGCGTGTCACGCTTCTCGTAGGAGAGGCGGAAGGTGCCCCAGTGGATCGGGATCGCGGTCGATGCGCCCAGTCGCTCGAACAGCTCGACCGCGCGGCGCGGGCCGATATGCGCGTCCGATTCCATCTGCCCCGGCCAGAAGCGGAAGGCGCCGATCGGGATCAGCGCCAGCCGGATCGGCCCGAACCGCGTCGCATCGCCGGTCCAGCCCATGTCGCCCGCGCCGGTGTCGCCGGCAAAATAGATATTGCCCGCCCGCGTCTCGATCAGGAAGCTCGACCAGAGTGCCCGATTGCGGTCGGTGAACCAGCGGCTGCTCCAATGATGGTTGCGCGTCGCATGGACCCGATAGTCCGGGCAATGCTCGTAATTCTCGCACTGGATCACCGCTTCGGGCACCAGCCCGTTCAACTGCGCGCCGGTCACCGACTGGCCCCAGTCGAGCGCCACCGACGGGATGCCGTTCGCCTTCAATATCGCGTCATTGCCCAGCGCCGTGACGATCCTGGGCCGGTCGCGTTGCCACAATGCCTTGAGCGTCGGGATATCCAGATGGTCATAATGATTATGGCTGATGACGATCAGGTCGATCCTGGGCAGATCCTTCATCCTGATGCCCGGCTCCGCGACCCGTTTCGGCCCCAGCGGTGGAAAGGGGCTGGCATGATCGGACCAGATCGGATCGGTCAATATGTTGATGCCCGCCGCCTGCACCAGCACGGTCGCATGGCCGACCCAGGTGGCGACCATGCCGCGCGGCGCGGCAAAGGGGGCCGGACGCGCCGGTTTCACCGCCACCGCATCGGGCCATGCCGGGCGATCGTCATTGCCCAGCAGCCAGCGGGCGATGAAGCCCTGCCGGCTGGTGCCGGGCGGGGCGGGCATGTCGATCTCGCCATCGGGGTTGAAGAAGCGGGCGCCGTCATAATGGCGGCTCGCCGGCCCCTCATAATAGATGCGGTCGAGGAAGGGCGGCACGATCACCGTCGCCAGACAGGCGGCGATCAGCAGGAACAGCAGCGCGACACCGACAGCCTTCATCATTGCAACCGCGCGCGCCATGCCTGCTCCCATGCCCGTCATCGCGCCGCCATAGCGGACCGGCGGGGCAGGGCAAGGCCTCCCTATTGACCCTGACCCATGTTGGCGAGTGCGCCATTCCCGGCCTCGGGCTCAAGGATAACCCCGATACCAACCGGCCCATCGCCGACCTAGCCTTGCGCCGTTCGTCTTCCCAAGTCTGACTCGCAGGAGCATCGCATGAGCAAAAAGCCGAATATTCTCATCATCTGGGGCGATGACGTCGGGATGTGGAATCTCAGCTGTTATCATCGCGGCATGATGGGCGGCTCGACCCCCAATATCGATCGCATCGCCAAGAAGGGCATGATCTTCATGGATCATTATGCCCAGGCCTCCTGCACCGCCGGCCGCGCCGCCTTCATCACCGGCCAATATCCGATCCGCGTCGGCCTCAGCACCGTCGGCCTCGCCGGCGCGCCGCAGGGCATGCAGAAGGAAGATCCCACGATCGCAGAACTGCTCAAGCCCCATGGCTATGCCACCGGCCAGTTCGGCAAGAACCATCTGGGCGACCGGGACGAGCATCTGCCGACCGCGCATGGCTTCGACGAATTTTTCGGCATCCTCTATCACCTCAATGCCGGCCAATATTCGGAAGAATATGATTATCCCAAGGATCCCGAAGTGGCCAAGGCCTTCGCCTGGCGCGGCGTGATCCACAGCAAGGCCGACGGCAAGGGGGGCCAGTCGATCGAGGACAAGGGGCCTTTCGGTTCCGAGCGACAGAAGACGCTCGACAATGAATTCATGGTCGAATCCAAGCGCTTCATCACCGACGCGGTGAAGGCCGACAAGCCCTTCTTCGTCTGGCACAACACGACGCGCATGCATTACCAGACCCACCTGCCGCCCGAATATGACGGCGTCACCGGCTATGGTCTCTATGCCGACGGCGTGAAGCAGATGGACGATCATGTCGGCGAACTGCTCGACCTGCTCGAAGAACTGGGCGTGGCCGACGACACGTTCGTCATGTTCTCGACCGACAATGGCGCGGCCTCCAATTCATGGCCCGATGGCGGCAACCAGCCCTTCCGCGGCGAAAAGGGCGTCGGCGGCTATGAAGGCGGCTTCCGCGTGCCCTGCGTCGTCAGCTGGCCCGGCCATGTGCAGGAAAATGTCGCCACTGGCGAGTTCATGGCGATGGAGGACTGGATGCCCACCATCCTGTCCGCGCTGGGCGAGCCGGAGCTCAAGGATGAACTGCTCAAGGGCAAGACCATCGGCAGCATGACCTACAAGGTCCATCTCGACGGCTATGACCAGACCGAATTGCTCAGCGGCAAGGGCAAGTCGAAGCGCAAGGATTTCTACTATTTCACGGAAACCACGCTGCACGGCCTGCGCTATGGCGACTGGAAGTTCCTGTTCAAGACGCAGGACAAATGGTTCAACGGCATTCAGGAAAATCTGAACACGCCGCTGATCACCAATTTGAAGCTCGATCCGTTCGAGCGTTTCCATGAAGCGCGCGGCTTCGACGAGTGGCAGGAAAACCGATCCTGGACGCTGGCGCCGGCCACCGCGCAGATCGCAAAGTTCATGAAGTCGCTTCAGGAATATCCGCCGCGCATCAAGAGCCTGGATTTCGATCTGGACGCGATGGTGGCGGACGCATCGGCCTCGCAGGCGCGCTGATCGCGACAGGCATGAAGCGGATGCCGCAGGGGCCCGACCTGCGGCATCCGATGGTTCGGCAGGGCAGGGGTGCGTGCCATGAATGATCTGAGTTTCGTCCTGGTCATCTTCTTCGTCACATTGGGACCGATCAAGGTGATCGCCGCCTTTGCCCAGTTGACCAGCCAGTTGCCCGATGGGGAGCGGCGCGCGCTGGCGCTCCGATCGACCCTGATCGCCACGGCCGTCGGCTTCCTCATCCTGTTCATCGGCGACAATCTGCGCCAGAATTGGCAGATCGCATCGCCCGATCTGTTGCTGACCGGCGGCGTGCTGCTGCTGATCGGCGCGCTGGAGGCGGTCAAGAATGCGCAGCATGCCCCTGCGCCCGATGCGCCGCCGACCTCGGCCAAGGGGCTGGCCATGTCGCCGGTGACCTTCCCGATCATCATCACGCCCTATGGTATCGTGGCGCTGCTGCTGTTCGCGGCCGTGGCTGGCGATACCCGGACCTTCCTGACCGGCGTGTTCGGGATTTTCCTGGGCATGATGGTGGCCGATTTTCTGGCGATGATCTTTGCCCGCCAGTTGCTGGGCTTCATCCACGCCGGAACGCTGATGGCGTTCGGCTGGATGATCGCGGTGCTGCAGGCGGCGCTGGCGATCCACGCGATCATGTCGGGCCTGCAGCAATATGGCGTCGTGCCCGGACCGCTTCCCGTCGTCCCTTGATGCGACGGGGTGGCGGATCAGGCGCCGACCGGCCCTGATCCGCCCCTTTTTGCGTGTTATGGCTGCAGCATGTCGGGCTTGCGCTTCGCCAGGTCGACCAGCGCCGCCGGCCGCCATTCGGGGAGCTCGTGCCAGCGTTCGATCGCCGCATCGGACAGCGCTTCATTGGTCTGCCCGGCGTCATGCGGCACGTCGATCCCACGCTGGCCGGATCCGAACAGGCGATAGAAGAAGGTCTGGGATTCGCTGACCGGCCCAAGCGGATCGGGATGGTGCGGCGGGAAACCGGGCGGCACCAGCCTGAACGGATCATCCACCGCCAGTCCCGCGAGCCGCGCGCGCGCCACCATCCACTCCAGTGCGATATCCGACAGGGCGGAATCGGGATTGCCGCCGCCGACATCGGCATGGCAGCCGGGGAACCAGCATTGCTCGACATGCTGGCCTGCGCCCTGCCCCTCGGGGATCGTCCACAATGTCGGCAGGAACGGCTTGCGATGCTCGTCGATCGCCACCGCATGAAAGGCGAAGGCGACGCTCGATGACAGGTCGGTGTCGTGAAATTCCCGGTTCACCCGGAACAGATGCTTCAATATCCCCTGGAACAAGGTGTTGGGCACGCCCAGCGACCCGACCGTGTCCCACACGCCGACGCACCGGATCGGCGTGCCGTCGGACCAGGCATAGCTTTGCCGGAACAGGCGCGACGCCTCCGATCGCGGCGCGCGCGTGCCGTCGCGCGAACGATAGAGCGCGAAGGCATCGGGGATCAGGCTTTCATGCTCGGGCCGCAATATGCCGGAATTGCGCACGAAGCCGGCCAGCGACCGGGCGGTATAGGCGCCCCGGCTGAAGCCGAAGAAATAGAGCTGATCGCCCGGCTGATAGGTGCGCACCAGCCAGGCATAGCAGGACAGGAGGATGCGGCTGATGCCATAGCCGGTGGCCCCGTCGATCAGCCGCTTGGTCCGCGACGCCATCGACCCGATGCCATTATGATAGAAGACGCGCTGCGCCGTGCCGTCCTCCGCCATTGCGGGGATCAGGCTGGCCAGCTTCACCACATTGGTCGGGCAGGGCTTGCCCTGCTCATTATGGTCGGGTTCGTTCCAGGTGCCGTCGCAACAGACCACGAGGCGCTTCATCCCTACCTCCCCACCGGCATGAAAATGGCCGCCCTGCTCTATCGGGCGGGCGGCCATGGTCGCTGTCGTGCAGCCTGATTTATAGGAGGAAACGGACGCGCCGGGCGGCGCGGATCAGCCCTGATCCTTATAGGCCATCTGCAAGATGCCCCAGTGGCGCCCGCGCACATGGATGGAGGCGATCACCTGCTTCAGCAGGATGACCTCGCCCTCGGCGGTCAGGCGACGATAGGCCTTGATGCAGAAGGGTTCGGTGATCTTGCACTGCTCGCGCGTGTCGGGGAAATCGAACACCACGCCCTGGCGCGAAAATTCCGCATTCCATTTCTCGTCGCCCGGCCGCTGGGGCAGCGCGCGTTCCGGCATGGCGATCGCGCCGAAGCTGTTGCGATCGGTGAAGGTCATGCCGAACAAGCCCTTGTAGCCGCGCGCCACTTCCTGCTGCGCGCGCGCCTCGGCCTGCATGATCGGCTGGATGGGATGGGTGAATTGCGGCGGATTGGTGCCGCGGATCGGCGCATAATATTCGCTGAACACATCGGCCTCGCTGATACGGCCGTCATCCAGCGCCTGCTCGATCGCATGGCCCACCGCCTGCGCGGCGGTCAGGCTGAACCGGATATAGGGCGAATCGGGAATGTCGACGCCGCTCTCCGCCAGATATTGCAGCAGCATGTTGGTATCGTCGCTGGCGATCGACACCCGGCCAGACAGCCGTTGCAGGCCGTCGGCATTGTCGCCCGACGTGCTCGACAGCGCAGACAGGCCGGTGCGGATCTCGCTGGCGGAGCCGACCATGGAGGCGATCCGCTCGGCCACCGCCTCGCTATTGCTCGACAGGCCCTGCATCAGCGATCCCAGCCGGTCGACCAGCGCCTCGATATTCTTGGTGTCGGACAGCGCCGTGCGCGCGGTCTGTGCGCCATGGGTGATGCTGTCCAGCATGCCGCCGGCCTCACTGGTCAGCGCGCCGATCGACCGCTCGATCGTCTGGGTCGCGCTCGCCGTTTCTTGCGCCAGCTTCTTCACTTCGGCCGCGACCACGGCAAAGCCGCGCCCCGCGTCACCGGCCCGTGCCGCCTCGATCGTCGCGTTGAGCGCGAGCAGATTGGTCTGGCTGGCGATGCCGCTGATCACGCTGGTGACATGGGCGACGGTCTTGAGCGCCTCGCCAAAGCCGTCGAGGCGCGCATGGATGCGGCTCACCTGTTCGATCAGGTCGACGAAATTGCCGTTCGCGGTCGACAGCTGCCGTCCCGAATCATCGATGATGGCGCGGGCGGCGACCGCCTTCTCGCGCGCGTCCTGGCCGACCAGCGACACGCTTTCGCCATCGCGCGACAATTGCGACGCGGCGCCGCTGATCGCCTCGATCGTGCGCGCCTGCTGCGTCACCCGGTCCGCGAGTTCGCTGATGTCTGCCTGAAGGTCGAGCGTACGGATACCCAGGTCGCCGGATAATTTGGCGACCTTCATTACCGCTCGTGCGACGGTTCCCGATTGCGTTTCTGTGCCCACGGCAACTGGCTAGCCATGGATGGTAAAATATCGGTTATCATACTGACACGGATGTCAGCTTCGCCAGAATGACGCCTCCGCACCGGCCCCCACCCCTACCCGGCCGCCCATCAGGATATCATGTCTGGGAGGCCGGGTGGGGGTGTGGGCCGGTGCGGCTCTTGAAATGCGCTCTTTCGCGCATTTCACAAAAACGCCTACAGCGCGCCCAGCAGCGCCAGCACCACACCACAGGCGACCAGCATCAGCCCCATCGCCTCGCTGCGAGCCATGCGTTCGCCCAGATAGAAATGGCCGAACGCCATGGTGAAGGCGACCTCGATCTGGCCGACGATCCGCACCAGCGCGACCGGCGCGGTGGCAAAGCCGGTGAACCAGCAGGCCGATCCCATGGCTGACAGGAAGCCGACCTGGCCCGACACGCGCCAGCTGGTGAACACCTTGCGCATCTCGCCCGGCTCGCGCAGCGCCAGATAGCCGCCCTGCAACAGCGTCTGCAGCAGCACCGTGACGCTCAGCACGATCAGCGCGGCATGGATCGGATCGCCCCCGCCCACCTCCTGCGTCGCGCGGCGGATGCCGATCGCGGTCAGCGCGAAGAAGAATCCCGATGCGATGCCGGTGATCGCCGCCGGCTGGCCCAGCGCGCGCAGGAAATCCATCGGCCCCATCCGCTTGCCGCCGGTCGACAGCAGCATCACGCCGGCCACGCCACAGCCGATCCCGGCGCAGGTCAGCGCGCTCAGCCGCTCGCCCATCAGCAGGAAGGACAGGATCGCCCCCTGCACCGCCTCGGTCTTGGAATAAGCGGTGCCGACGACGAAATTGCGGTGTCCGAACGCCATGATCAGCAAATTGGTGGCGATGATCTGGGCCAGCCCGCCGGCCAGGCAGAAGGGCAGGAACATCCGCCCCAGCGCAGGGAAGGGCGCGGGGAAGAGCAACTGATAGCCGCCCAGCAGGATCAGCGCGAAGGGAATGCCGTAAAGATAGCGGACCAGGCCCGCCGCATTGATCGACAGCGTCTTGCCCACGCGCCGCTGCACCGCGGTGCGCCAGGCCTGCGTGGCCCCGGCCATCAACGTGGCGGGCAACCAGATCGGGGAGGTAATCATGCGCGCCCTATACAATAGGGACGCGACCCGTCACCCCATCATCATCAGGAACGCGAAGAACAGCGAGAGCGACGCACAGGCAAAGCCGTACAGCAGCGGCAGCCGCAGCAAGGTGCCGCTGCGCGAAAGCTGATAGGCATCCTTGAACTGGCGATACATGTGCCAGGCCGCGAACAGCAGCAGCACCAGCGTTACCAGTCCATGGGTGATGCCGACCGCCGTCAGAATCATCGACAGCGAGAAGAGCAGCGACATGAAGGCGATCGAATAGGTCACATAGATCGCATGGTCATAAATCTTGAACCGGCGGCTGAACGGGAACAGCAGCCACAGGAAAGGCAGCGATATGACGATCAGCAGCCAGGAGAATTTATAGGCATTGGCCTTGAGCTTGTAATAGGCGAATTCGGGATCCTTGGCCGCTGCGCTGATCGCCTTGCCGACCGTATCGGCGACGTTCTTGTTGACGCCTTCGCCGGTCAGCGAGTCGGTCAGACCGCTCGCCAGCGACAGGCCCTTCCGCTCGTCCTGCGCGTCCTTCAGCTTCTCCTGCAACGTCTCGCGCCGGCTCGCGCTGATCCCCGGCTCGGCCAGTTGCGCCTGCACCTTGGCGATGCGGGCATCGGCCTTTTCCTCTTCCTTCTTCAGCTCGGCGATTGCCTCGCTGTTCATCTTCACCTGGTTGCGCGCGCCTTCCGGCCCATGATGGCTGGTCAGCGAGAAGATCGCGTACATCAGGAAGGCGCTGAACAGGAACAGGGCAAAGGGGGAGACAAACTTGGCCCGCTCGCCATGGATATAGCGGCGCGTCAACTGTCCGGGGCGCAGCGCCAGCTCGGGCAGGGTGGTGAAGATCTTGCCCTCGAAATGCAGCACGCCATGGGCCAGGTCATGGCCGATCGCGGCAAAGCTGCGGTGCAGATGCGCGGCCTGGCCGCATTCGGGGCAATAATTACCCGTCACCGCCGTGCCGCAATTCAGGCAGGCGCCATGGCCGGCTTCATGGGCCCCATGCCCGGCTTCCCCATGGCCTGGCTCGACCGCCCGTGCCAGCATGCCCCCGGTGATCGCGTCACCCGCTACTTCGATTTCCCCTGTCATGGGCGGGGACGATAACAAGGGTGTATGACGCTTGCCAGTCACCTTGGCGCGCGGATCGCATTGTGTTGCATTGTTACAACGCTCGGCAACATTCCGACATGTAAGCGAGATCGACAGGGCGAGCGTCACCGTCCCGCCACAAATCGCGCCTAGCGGCGATGGCATCCCGGACGGCAGGCGCAGGGGCGCCGCTGTCCCGGACACAAAAGCAATATTATCGGGGAATAACCTTGTCGAAATTCACTTTCGCACGGTCGGCGCTGCTGCTGACCTCGGCCTTCGGTGCGCTCGCCCTTGGTGGCGCCGCCCATGCGCAGGAAGCGGGCGCTGACGCCGGCCAGCTCGACGAGATCGTCGTGACCGCCGAGCGCCGCTCGGAAAATCTCCAGAAGGTGCCGGTGTCGGTCGGCGTCGTGCAGGGTGATGCGCTGCGCAACCTGACCGCCGGCGGCGGCGACATTCTCGAACTCGCCGCCCGCGTGCCCGGCCTCTATGCCGAAACCACCACCGGCCGCATCTTCCCGCGCTTCTACATTCGCGGCCTCGGCAATATCGACTTCTACCTCGGCGCGTCGCAGCCGGTGTCGATCATCCAGGACGATGTCGTCCTTGAGCATGTCGTGCTGAAGTCGAACCCGGTGTTCGACGTCAATCAGGTGGAAGTGCTGCGCGGCCCGCAGGGCTCGCTGTTCGGCCGCAACACCACGGCGGGCATCATCAAGTTCGATACCATCCGCCCGTCGATGGAGTGGGAAGGCCGCGCCCAGGCCAGCTATGGCAGCTATAACACCGTCACCTTCGACGGCGGCATCGGCGGCCCGATCGTCGCGGACAAGCTCGCCTTCCGCGTCTCGGCCCTCTACCAGCACCGCGACGACTGGGTGGACAACACTTACACCGGCCCCAGCGCCGACGGCACCGTGTCCCCCAAGAAGGACGCGATGGGCGGCTATAATGAGAAGGACGTGCGCCTTCAGCTGCTGATGACGCCGACCGAAAATGTTTCGATGCTGACCAGCGTCCACGCCCGCGACTATGACGGCACCTCGACCATCTTCCATCGCGGCGGCCTCACCAAGGGCAGCAACAGCGTGTCGGGCGAACCCCGCACGAAGATCGCGCTCGACGAAGCGATGAACAACCCGCAGGCCTACAAGACCTATGGCGCGTCGGAAAATATCGCGATCGACATGGGGCCGGTCACGCTGACCTCGATCACCGCCTATGAAACCACCAGCGGCTACAGCCGTGGCGATACGGATGGCGGCGCGGGCGCCGACTATCCGGTCAATGGCGTGGCGAACGGCTTCGGCCAGAGCCAGGGCAATGTCCGCGACCTCGACCAGCTGACCCAGGAAGTCCGCCTCGCCAGCAACGGCGACAGCGCCTTCAAATGGCAGGTCGGCGGCATGTATTTCGACAGCCGCGACACCACCGACTTCTACCAGCGCGCCTATTTCCTGACCGGCGCGGCGCGCAACCCCAACAACTGGGTGCGCCTGCGCAACAAGAATGAAAGCTGGGGTCTGTTCGGTCAGGCCAGCTATGAAGTCGTCCCCGGCTTCACCATCACCGCCGGCGGCCGCTACACCAAGGACACGAAGGAAACCCGTCTGGTCCGCGCCACCGCCAACGTCGCGGGCGTCTCCACCTATGCGGGTCGCCGCTATGTGAAGCTGACCGGCAAGGAACCGAGCTGGGACGTCAGCGCCCTCTATGAAGTGACCCCCGAAGTCAGCCTCTATGCCCGCGTCGCCCGCGGCTTCCGTGGCCCGACCATCCAGGGCCGCTCGGCTGTCTTCAACAGCGACTTCACCACGGCGGATTCGGAAACGATCATGTCGTACGAAGGCGGCATCAAGACGAACCTGTTCAGCAACCGCCTGCGCTTCAACCTGTCGGGCTTCGCCTGGAAGGTGAAGGACATCCAGCTGAACGGCAATGACGTGAACGGCAATGGCGTCCTGTTCAATGCCGACGCCGCCAAGGCCTATGGTCTGGAAGCCGACCTCGAAGCGCGTCCGTTCGAGAATTTCACCGTGTCGGCCGGCCTCAGCCTGCTGCACAGCGAGATCAACGACAAGAATGTCTATGCGCAGGTCTGCACGCTGAACGGCGTGGTGGTCTGCACGGTGGAAGATCCGACCGTCACCAATTCGCGCGGCGTCTTCGCCCGGATCGACGGCAACCCGCTGCCCAACGCGCCGAAATACACCGCGAACATCGCGGCCCGTTACGACGTGCCACTGGGCAATGGCGGCAAGCTCTTCGCGGCGACCGACTGGAACATTCAGGGCTACACCAACTTCGTCCTCTACAAGACGAAGGAGTTCTATTCGAAGGGCGATTTCGAAGGCGGCCTGAAGATCGGCTACACCGCGCCGGACGGCAAATATGAGATCGCCGCCTTCGCCCGCAACATCACGGGCGAGAAGAACATGAAGGGCGTGATCGAAAACTACATGGCGCCGGTGTTCAACGAACCGCGCATCATCGGCGTGTCGCTCAGCGGCAAGCTGTAAGACCTAAGTTACTCCTCCCCATGCCCAGCATGGGGAGGGGCAAGAAAAAGGGCGCTCCATCCATATGATGGAGCGCCCTTTTTCTACCGTTCGGGCTGAGCCTGTCGAAGCTCTGCTCTTCCTTTGAAAAAAGAAGAGCCCTTCGACAAGCTCAGGGCGAACGGGACAGGGTCTGGAAGATTATGCCCCTTCGAGCAGCTTTTCCTTCTTGATCTTTTCCTGCCACACGAGCGGGGCAAGGCGGTGGACATTCTGCCCTTCGCTATCGACGGCGACGGTGACGGGCATATCCTCCACCGTGAACTCGTAAATGGCTTCCATGCCCAGATCCTCGAAGCCCACGACCTTGGCTTCCTTGATCGCGCGGGCGACCAGATAGGCCGCGCCGCCGACCGCCATCAGATAGGCGCTCTTGTGCTTGGCGATGCTGTCGGTGGCGGCCGGGCCGCGCTCGGCCTTGCCGACGCAGGCGGCCAGGCCCTGTTCCAGCATCATGTCCATGAACTTGTCCATGCGCGTCGCGGTGGTGGGGCCGGCCGGGCCGACCACTTCGTCGCGCACCGGATCGACCGGGCCGACATAGTAAATCACGCGGCCCTTGAAATCGACCGGCAGGGTCTCGCCCTTCTCCAGCATGTCGGCGATCCGCTTGTGCGCGGCGTCGCGGCCGGTCAGCATCTTGCCGTTCAAGAGCAGGCGGTCGCCATGCTTCCAGCCCTGCACCATTTCCGGCGTCAGCGTGTCGAGATCGACGCGGATCGCTTCCTTGCTCGGCTTCCAGTCGACCTGCGGCCATTCGCTGAGCTTGGGCGTTTCCAGATAGGCCGGGCCGGAGCCGTCGAGGGTGAAATGCGCGTGGCGGGTCGCGGCGCAGTTGGGGATCATCGCCACGGGCTTGCCCGCCGCATGGCAGGGATAGTCGTGGATCTTGACGTCGAGCACGGTGGCGAGGCCCCCCAGGCCCTGCGCGCCGATGCCCAGCGCATTGACCTTGTCGAACAGCTCGATGCGCAGTTCCTCGATCTTGTTCTGGGGCCCGCGTGCCTTGAGTTCCCCCATGTCGATCGGGTCCATCAGGCTTTCCTTGGCCAGCGCCACGGCCTTTTCCGCGGTGCCGCCGATGCCGATGCCCAGCATGCCCGGCGGGCACCAGCCCGCGCCCATCTGCGGCACCATTTCCAGCACCCAGTCGACGATCGAATCGCTGGGGTTCATCATCTTGAACTTGGTCTTGTTCTCACTGCCGCCACCCTTGGCCGCGACGTCGATGATGACCTTGTTGCCCGGCACCATCTCTACGTTCAGCACGCAGGGCGTGTTGTCCTTGGTGTTCTGGCGCGAGAAAGCCGGATCCTTCAGGATCGACGCGCGCAGGCGATTCTCGGGGTTCAGATACGCCTTGCGCACACCCTCGTCGATCACCTCCTGCATGGAGCGGCTATTGTCGTCCAGCCGGCACTCCATGCCCCACTTCACGAACACATTGACGATGCCGGTGTCCTGGCAGATCGGGCGGTGGCCTTCGGCGCACATGCGGCTGTTGGTCAGGATCTGGGCGATGGCGTCCTTCGCCGCCGGATTGGCTTCGGCCTCATAGGCCTTACCCAGTGCCCGGATATAATCCATCGGGTGATAGTAGGAAATGAACTGGAGTGCGTCGGCGACGCTCTCGATGAGGTCGGCGGTCTTGATGACGGTCATCTACCCTGGTCCCTATTCTTGCGGCCCGCCTCTGCACGGCAGGTCCCTGCAAGGCGGGGCTATAGGCCTTTGAGACGATGAGTCCAGAAGAGGGTTGCGGTTCAGGACGCAAGCGGCCCGCTGGCAAAGGGAAAATTCTGCCACCAGGGCTGCATCTCGCGCAGCACGCGGGCAAAGCTGGGCCGCGCCTCCAGCCGGTTCAGATAGGCGCCCAGAACCGGATGGCCGGCGCGCAGCGGCACGATCCTGTCGGCATAGTATAGCGAGGGCGCCGCCGCGCAGTCGGCCAGCGACAGATGATCGCCCGCCGCCCAGCTCCGCCCGGCCAGCCGATCCTCCAGCACCGCATAGATGCTGCGCAGCGCCGCCACATTGGCCGCCACGCCATGGGGATCGCGCGCCTCCTCGGGGCGCAACCGGTCGGCGACCAGCGCCTGCATCGGCCCCATCACATAATTGTCGAACAAGCGGTCCATCAGCCGCACCTCGATCGCCGCATCGCCATCGACCGGGATCGGACGAAAGGTGCCGGGTTCGTGCCGGCCCAGATATTCGACGATGATGCTCGCCTCCGCGATCGTCGCGCCGCGCACCGGGTCGTGCAGCACGGGGAATTTGCCGAGCGGCCAGAGCGCCTGCCATTCGGCCAGGGCCGCTTTATCCTCCAGGATGCGCGGGGTGAAGGGCGTGCCATTTTCGTAGAAGGCGATCAGCACCTTCCAGCAATAGGAGGAGAGGGGATGGTAATAGAGGATCATGCCTGCCTCCCGATCATCGGAGCCGTCCGGATTCGCCTGCCTTCCCATCACCATAGCGTATCGCGCGGTGATATGCAGGGGGACGATAAAGGCAGCGATTCAACAGATTGTGGTCGCGTCCGCGCCTCTGCCCCCATGTCATGATTTTGTCGCCGATCGCGCGACGCGCGCATTTGCGTGGCAAGGCAAATTTATTTTTTAATTTCATAGGCCCCCCTTGTCTTTTCCAAGGCCCTTGGAAGTCCGCGCGTCGCTGCGCTATGGGGTGGCGTGTCAGCGACGAAACGAATCCAGGCGTCGATGAACCGAGTCCCCGAACTGTCATTTACCCTCTTGCGTGTCGGCGGGGCTGTGGCACTATCTGTGGTATCGGGACCAAGGGGGTCACCCAATAGATTGTGATTGCATTGTCGGACCTGCTTCCGGCGATACGGGGCTTTTGTCCTTGCGATCGGATCGGTTGACCCCATTTCTGTCCCGGCCCGATCGGGTTCATGCTATGATGTCTGGGTGCGCCCCGGCATCGCTGGACCGAATCGAACGGAACAGGAACAATCGGGGGCTCGCATGGACTTTCGAGATAGTGAACAAGGTGGAAACGGCGACGTGGCGACGGTAATGGACGAGCGTATCGAGGATCTGGTGGACAAGGCCGAGCCCAAGGCTGCCAAGGGCAAGGCGACCGAGTCCGCGTCGTCCAAGATTCATGAGCGTCGCTTTCATGTCGTGACGGATTCGTCGCGCGATGCGCTGCTGACCGAATTCGGCAAGGACACGCTGAACGATCGCTATCTGCTGCCCGGCGAGAGCTATCAGGATCTGTTCGCCCGCGTCGCTGCCGCCTATTCGGACGATGCCGACCATGCGCAGCGCGTCTATGACTATATTTCCAAGCTCTGGTTCATGCCGGCAACGCCCGTGCTGTCGAACGGCGGCACCGGTCGGGGTCTCCCGATCAGCTGCTATCTGAACAGCGTCGACGACAGCCTGGAAGGCATCGTCAACACCTGGAACGAGAATGTCTGGCTCGCCTCGCGCGGCGGCGGCATCGGCACCTATTGGGGCAGCGTGCGCGGCATCGGTGAGCCGGTCGGCCTCAATGGCAAGACCAGCGGCATCATCCCCTTCGTCCGCGTGATGGATTCGCTGACCTTGGCGATCAGCCAGGGCTCGCTGCGTCGCGGCTCGGCCGCCTGCTATCTCGACGTCTCCCACCCGGAGATCGAGGAGTTCCTCGAAATCCGCAAGACGAGCGGCGACTTCAACCGCAAGGCGCTCAACCTGCACCATGGCGTGCTGCTGACCGACGAGTTCATGGAAGCGGTGCGCGACGGCAGTGATTTCAACCTGCGCAGCCCCAAGGACCAGTCGGTGCGCGGCACCGTCAATGCCCGCGCGCTGTTCCAGAAGCTGGTCGAGGTCCGCCTCGCCACCGGCGAACCCTATATCGTCTTCTCCGACACGGTGAACCGGATGATGCCCAAGCATCACCGCGACCTGGGACTCAAGGTCTCGACGTCGAACCTCTGCTCGGAAATCACCCTGCCGACGGGTCGCGACCATCTCGGCCAGGATCGCACGGCGGTCTGCTGTCTCTCCTCGATGAACCTGGAAACCTGGGATCAGTGGAAGGATCATCCGACCTTCGCGGAAGACATCATGCGCTTCCTCGACAATGTGCTGCAGGACTATATCGACCGCGCCCCGCCGGAAATGGCCCGCGCCAAATATAGCGCCAGCCGCGAACGCTCGGTGGGCCTGGGCGTCATGGGCTTCCACAGCTTCCTGCAGGCACGCGGCATCCCGTTCGAAGGCGCCATGGCCAAGTCGTGGAACCTGCGCATCTTCAAGCATATCAATGCCAAGGTGAACGAGGCGTCGATGATGCTGGCGCAGGAGCGCGGGCCGTGCCCCGACGCCGCCGACCAGGGCGTGATGGAGCGCTTTTCCTGCAAGATGGCGATCGCGCCGACCGCGTCGATTTCGATCATCTGCGGCGGCACCTCGGCCTGTATCGAACCGATCCCGGCGAACATCTACACCCACAAGACGCTCTCGGGCAGCTTCGCGGTGAAGAATCCCTATCTGGAAAAGCTGCTGGTCGAAAAGGCCAAGGATTCGAGCGCCGTATGGAACTCGATCCTGGAACGCGGCGGCTCGGTCCAGCATCTCGACTTCCTGACCCAGGAAGAAAAGGATGTGTACAAGACCAGCTTCGAGATCGACCAGCGCTGGCTGCTCGAACTGGCCGCCGATCGCACCCCCTATATCGACCAGGCCCAGTCGCTGAACCTGTTCATCCCGGCCGATGTCGAGAAGTGGGATCTGCTGATGCTTCACTTCCGCGCCTGGGAACTGGGCATCAAGTCGCTCTATTATCTGCGCTCCAAGTCGGTGCAGCGCGCTGGCTTTGCCGGTGGCGTGGAAGCGGACAACACGATCGACGCCCCCAAGTTCGAGATCGGCGAGACCACCGACTATGACGAGTGCCTCGCCTGCCAGTGACTTGAATCCCTCTCCCATCGGGAGAGGGAGGGAGCCGCGTAGCGGCGGAAGGGTGAGGGTGATGACGAGCCGCCGCCATTATGAAGGTCTTCCTTCCGGTGCCCTCGACAAAGCCAAGGCCCTCCGCCGCAATGCTCCAGAAGCGGAAAAGCGCCTCTGGACCGCATTGCGCGACAAGCTGCCCGGCGTGAAATTCCGCCGTCAGGTGCCATATGGTCCCTACGTCGCGGACTTTCTCTGCTTTGCTGGTAAGCTGATTGTCGAAGTTGACGGCGCGACCCACGCGGAAAGTATCGAACAGGACGCCGCCCGCACCCGCTATTTCGAAGCGCAGGGTTATCACGTCCTGCGTTTCTGGAACCATGAAGTCATGGAAAATACCGAAGGCGTCGTAGCGGTCATCGCGGCGCGTCTCTCGCCCTCACCCTCCCACGCCTGACGGCGCGGGCCCCTCCCTCTCCCGATGGGAGAGGGGAAGAAAAGATTTCGCGGAGTAACCCATATGCCTCTTCTCCAAGCCTCCAAGGTCTACAAGCCCTTCGAATATCCCTGGGCCTATGAATTTTGGAAGCGCCAGCAGCAGCTCCACTGGCTGCCCGAGGAAGTGCCTCTGGGCGAGGATTGCCGTGACTGGGCGCAGAAGCTCAGCGACCATGAGCGCAACCTGCTGACCCAGATTTTCCGCTTCTTCACCCAGGCCGACGTGGAAGTGCAGGATTGCTACCACGAGAAATATGGCCGCGTGTTCAAGCCGACCGAGATCAAGATGATGCTGACCGCGTTCAGCAACATGGAAACGGTCCATATCGCCGCCTACTCGCATCTGCTCGACACGATCGGCATGCCCGAAAGCGAATATTCGGCCTTCCTCCAATATAAGGAGATGAAGGACAAGCATGACTATCTCGCCCAGTTCGGCGTCGACACGGACGAGGATATCGCCAAGACGCTGGCGATGTTCGGCGGCTTCACCGAAGGCCTCCAGCTCTTCGCCTCCTTCGCGATGCTGATGAACTTCCCGCGCTTCAACAAGATGAAGGGCATGGGCCAGATCGTCACCTGGTCGGTCCGCGACGAAACCCTGCATTGCGAGGGCATCATCAAGCTGTTCCACAGCTTCGTGAAGGAGCGCGACTGCCTGACCGCGTCGGTCAAGGACGACATCATGGACATGTGCCAGAAGACCGTCCGGATCGAGGACGCCTTCGTCGACCTCGTCTTCGAAATGGGGCCGGTCCCCGGCATGACGCCCAAGGACATCAAGAAATATGTCCGCTACATCGCCGACTGGCGCCTGGGCCAGTTGGGCCTCAAGCCCATCTACATGATCGACGAGCATCCGCTGCCTTGGCTGACGCCGCTGCTCAACGGCGTGGAGCATGCCAATTTCTTCGAAACCCGCGCGACCGAATATTCCAAGGGCGCGACCCGCGGCCAGTGGAACGACGTCTGGGACGCGTTCGACCGCCGCAAGAAGCTCAAGGGCGCCGAAGCGGCCAATGTCGACGAAAGCGATCCGGACATGTTCAAGGCCGCCGGCATCGCGGCGGAATAAGATCAAGGCGCGACGCGCCATGCGCGTCGCGCCATGCGCGTCGCGCTGTGATCAAGCCCGCGCGGCGCTGGAGCGTTTCAAGCTGCTGATGCGTTAGCATAACGGCAGCTTGCAAAGGGCTTTCGACCTGTTCGAGGGGAGGGGAGGCGCGGGGAGCGCCTCCCCTTTTTTGCGCCGCTGCAGCCCTCCGCATCGCGTCCATAACGGACCAGTCTCGCGCCGGAATGGCGATGCCCTGGGCTATGGTCCGGTCATGACCAGCCCCGTCGATCCCCCATCCCCGCCATTCTACGTCTTCGTCTGCAATGTCTGCGGCAGCGATCAGGTCACACGGGAAGCCTGGGCGGCCTGGGACGTTGCGACCCAGGCCTGGATCCTCAACACGGCCTTCGACTTTGCCTATTGCCATCGTTGCCTGGGCTATGCGCAGCTCGACCGGCTGCTGCTGACCAGCCCGCCACCAGGCTTGCCGTCCCGCGCCCCGGCCTTCCCGCCGGCGCCGGGCTGATCGATGTGGCGGGCGTGACGCTTCCTTAACCGCCGCCATGCCAGACCGGTCGCCATGTTCGGCGTCCGACTCCGCTCCCTCTTCACCAGCCGCTGGATGGCGCTGCTCTGGGCGATATTGGTGCTGCTGAGCGCGATCCAGTTCGTGGGCAGCGATGGCGGCGATCGGGCCGGTGCGGATCAAGCCGCGACTGCGGCGCTGGACGGTCTCGACAACAGCCAGCGCGCCATCATCGCCAACACGCTCTGAAAGGCACGGGGCGGGCGTCGCGGGCGCGCTGTCCTATTTCTTCCCGCCGGCCTATATTGCCGTCCGGCGTCGGGCCTGTCTCTGACGATCACTTGTTCCAAAATGACAAGGGTTGGAAATTAAATGTCAGAATGTGCGGGAAGTATGCGAAGTTAAGCGCAGCATTTCCTACAATATCGACCACCATCTTCGTCTTTGTTCCGTTCGTGCAACATTTGTTCAGCTGCTACGTTCTAGCTTGCCTCGGTCAACAGGAATCGAAAAGGGACTGGACCATGCATCGCTTTGCCAGAAGCATGATTGCCGCGCTTTCACTGGGCACCATAGCGTTGACCGCCATGCCCGCCGCCGCCCAGCACGGCCAGGGTCATGGCCGACCCGGCGGGTCGTCATCGGGCCATGGCGGCCCCGGCGGTCCGGGCGCACAACGGCCCCCCAGCCATGGCGGCAATCATGCCCAGCGTCCGCCCCAGCCCGGCCGGCCGGGGGCAGGCCGCCCGCCCCAGCCGGGCCGGCCCGGCAATGGTCGTCCGCCCCAATATGGCCGTCCCGGCAACCATCGCCCGCCGCCGCCCCGTGGCAACTATCGCCGGCCCGGACCGCCGGTTTACGGCTATGACTGGAACCGGCCGGATCCGCGCTATGGCGGCCGCTATCGCCCCGACCGCTATTATCGCGGCGGCTATGCGCCGATCCGGGTCGACCGCAGCATGCGCATCTATCGCGGCTATGACGACCGCTATTATTGCCGCCGTTCGGACGGCACCACCGGCCTCATCATCGGCGGCGCGATCGGCGCGCTGATCGGCGGCCAGCTCGATCGCGGCTATTCCAACACGGCGGGCATATTGATCGGCGGCGGCGCCGGCGCGCTGCTCGGCCGCGAGATCGACCGCGGCAGCCTCAGCTGCCGCTGATCGGAAAAGGGGGCTAGGACGCCCCCTTTTTCAGCACCAGGGGTGGCGGCGCCCGTCCCAGGTCCGGGCCAGCCCTTCGTCCACCAGCTGCTGGCCGATCGACTGGCCATCACGCGTCACGATCCGCAGCGCTCGGCCATATTTGTCGGTCGCCCGCCCGTCGATCTCCAGCGAGAAGGGGCCGGCGTTCATCAATTGCTGCAACCGGCTGGTCGCCCGCGCGCCCAGCGCGCCTTCCTCCGGGCAGCGCGGCCCATGGGTTTCGGGCGTGTCGATGTCGGCGATCCGATATTTCTCGCCCCGGAACCAGAAAGTGTCGCCATCGACGACGCAATTGGTCCCGCCGCCGCTATGGCAATAGCCGAAATCGGCCGATAGCTGGTCGGCGCTGGCGCTTGACGGTGTCATGCCGGTCGACGCCGTCGGCATCGCGATCTCGGGCGCCAGCCGCGCCCACCAGTCGGGCGCCTGCCAGCCGATCATCATCCCCAGCGCCAGCACCAATCCCAGTGTCTTGCCGCTGAAGCCACTGCGCTGAGGCGCGGGGCGACGAAAGCGCGCCTGTCCGGCACGCGCCGCCTCCCGGCGCCAAAGTGTGTCGATGCGGTCGGGGGTGAATCGGTCGGGGCGTCTGGACATGGCGCGCCCCTAGCAGGTTCAGGAAAAACAGAGGGTTAAATCTGATCCGGCTTGTCGCCATTTCGGGGCGAACCGGCGTTTGATCGGGATCAATGTGGGAAGCGCAGGGGATGCGCAGGGTGCGCCGGCCTCAGCCCATGGAGATTGCCGCATGAACGCCGCCGCGCCGCCCAGCCCCTATGTCCGCATCGGCGGCGAACCGGTCGTCCGCGCCATCGCGAACCGCTTCTATGACCTGCTGGAAAGCGACCCGGCCTATGCGCAGTTGCGTGCCATCCATGCCGCCGACCTCTCCGTCGTGCGCCACGGCCTCACCCGCTTCCTGTGCGGCTGGCTGGGCGGCCCGCGCGACTGGTTTCAGCGTGGCACCTGCATCATGTCGCTGCACCGCGCTTTCCCGATCACGCCGCAACTGGCCGATCAATGGGCGACCGCGGCCGCCTGCGCGATCGCCATGCAGGAGGATCTCGACACCGACATCGCCGACGCCATGGCGGAAGCGCTCGGCCATATGGCGCGCGGCATGATCAATTTCGGCCTCGCGCCGGCACAGGCGCACCCCGCCTAGCGGCTAGTCGTCATCCTCGTTGAGGATTTCGTCCTCCTCGCCATCATCCTCGTCGTCCATCCGCGGCTCGCCGTCGAACGCGCCCTCGTCGATCCAGCCGGACCGGTCCATCTCGTTCATCTTGTCGACCAGGTCGGGGACATCGTCGGGGATGATCTGCGCCGGGTTGGGCCGCCCGCCATGCTCGCTCTCTTCGCTCAGGTCGCTGGTCCGGCCCAGCGCATCGTCGGCGACGTCGTTCGCCTGGGTGCCGGCGTCGGCCTGTTCGCTATTCTCCTCACTCTCGTCGGGGAAGGGGCGATTGTCGGACATCGTCATGGCGCGTCTCCTTGCAGGGGCATGTCCCCCTCCAACGATCACCCCATTTTCCCGTTCCGCGCAAGCGCGCCCGGAAACGCACTGGACAGCGCGGAACCAAGGCGGCAAAGGCCGATGCGATCCTTTTCGCCCCGATCCTTTTCGCATCGCAACAGGAATCCCTCCATGTCCCGCCAGCTCATTTCCTCCGGCTCGCCCTTCGAGGCGCAGGTCGGCTATTCGCGCGCCGTCGTCCAGGGCGACTGGTGCTTCGTCGCCGGCACCACCGGCACCGATCCCGAAACCAAGATCATGCCCGACAGCGTGGTCGATCAGGGCGTGAATGCGCTCAAGGTGATCGGCAAGGCGCTCGAAGACGCCGGCTTCTCCTTTGCCGATGTCGTGCGCGTCACCTATTATATCACCGACCCTGCCTATTGGGACGATCTGGGCAAGGCCACCGCGCCCATCTTTGGCGAGATCCGTCCGGCCGCCAGCTGCGTCGTCGCTGGCCTCATCAAGCCGGAGATGAAGATCGAAATCGAAGTCACCGCCTTCAAAGGGTAACGCCCTTGTAAAGAAAATCTGGGACCAACCATCATGATTACCATGTACGGCATCAAGAATTGCGACACGATCAAGAAGGCCCGCAACTGGCTGGATAATGAGCGCGTCGCCTATAATTTCCACGACTATAAGGTCGCCGGCGTCGACAAGGAAAAGCTGGAGGAATGGGTGATGGAACATGGTTGGGAAACCATCCTCAACCGCTCCGGCACCACCTTCAAGGCGCTCGACGCGGGGGACAAGGCGCATATCGACGCGGACAAGGCGATCCTGCTGATGATCACCAACCCCTCGATGATCAAGCGCCCGATCCTCGACACCGGCAAGGGCACGGTCGTCGGTTTCAAGGCGACGACCTATGAAAATGCGCTGAAAGGCGTGATGGCGTGATCGGACGGGGGCTGCTGGGCATCGGGGCATTGCTGATGATGGGCCTGCTCCCCCTTTCCGCCGTCCGGGCCGCCGACCCGCTGATCATCGCGCATCGCGGTGCCAGCGGCGGGCGGCCCGAACATACGCTCGCCAGCTATGAACGGGCGATCGACCAGGGCGCCGACTATATCGAGCCCGATCTCGTCCTGACCAGGGATGGCGTGCTGGTCGCCCGGCATGAGAATGAGATTGGCGGCACCACCGACGTTGCTGACCATCCCGAATTTGCCGATCGCAAGACGACGAAGACGATCGACGGCATCGCAATGACCGGCTGGTTCACCGAGGATTTCACCCTCGCCGAACTGCGCACGCTGCGGGCGCGCGAACGTCTGCCTGATCTGCGCCCGGCCAATGTCCGCTTCAACGACCTTTATCTCATCCCGACCTTCGAGGAGATATTGAAGCTGGTCCGCGCCAAGGAGGCGGAGCAGCATCGCCGCATCGGCCTCTATCCCGAAACCAAGCATCCCAGCTATTTCGCCGGTATCGGCCTGCCGCACCAGCAGGCGCTGCTCGATCTGCTCGGCAAATATGGCTACACCAATGCCGACGATCCGGTCTTCATCCAGTCGTTCGAGGTCGGCAATCTGAAGGCCCTGCACGAAGCGACCCGGCTGCGCCTCATCCAACTGGTCGATGCGGAGGGTGGCCCCGCCGACGAACCCGGCACCAGCTATGCCGACATGATGAGCGTCTCCGGGCTGGAGGCGATTGCTGGCTATGCCACCGGCCTCGGCCCGTCCGCCGCCATGGTGTTGGCACCCGAAGGGGCGACCGCGCTGGTCGGCCGCGCCCATGATGCCGGGCTTCAGGTCCATATCTGGACGCTGCGGATGGAAAACAGCTTCCTGCCCGACCAGTATAAGCGACCGGACGATCCGCAGGGGCGGGGCGACTTTGCCGGCTATGTCCAGGCGATCGCCGCGACCGGCGTCGACGGCATTTTCAGCGATTTCCCCAGGCAGGCGCGCGACGCTCTGAGCAGCACGCAGCCCTGATCGGCAACATCGCATAAATTAAAGCGGATTTTCCCTTCTCTACCCTGCGGCTCGACTTGCCAAAGCCGGGCCGCAGGCGAATAACGAACAGACCATGCTGTCCCAGAAGACCCGTTACGCCATCCGCGCGCTCCAGCATCTTGCCGACCGCTATCGCCAGGGGCCCGTGCCCCTCAACGAGATTGCGACGCGCCAGAATATCCCGGCGAAATTCCTGACGGTGATCCTGTCCGAATTGTCGCGCGAAGGGCTGGTGGCGACCCAGCGCGGCCGCGATGGCGGCTATTGGCTGGCACTGGCGCCGGTCGACATCAGCTATGGCGACATCGTCCGCCTGACCCGCGGCTCGCTCGCGCTGACCCCGTGCGCCAGCCGCTTCGCCCATGAAAGCTGCACCAACTGCCTGCCCGAAAGCGAATGCCGCCTGCACCGGGTGATGCTGCGCGTCCGCGACGAAACCGCCAAGGTGCTCGACAGCATCAGCCTCGCCGAACCCTTCGCGGCCGAAGGGCTAGGGTAGGGCGAGGGTGCCGTTTTAAAACATGCCTGAATTCTTGGGGGAGATGAAAGTGCGGCCGCAATCCATCATCAATTTCGAGCGCCTGATGTTCGGCACATTCGTGCTCGGGCTCGTTCAATCCTATCTGGGTTGGGACCGTGCGACCCAAATGGCGTCGGCTGGTTTCGTCCTCACCGTCCAGGCCCTGACGTTCGGATTGATGATCGCACTCGTGCTGTTCGTGTCCCGCCGTCGCAGCAAGATAGCCATGTGGATTTTGATCGTCATGTTCCTGATCGGGCTGCCATTCTTCTTCAAGATGATTTCGCAAGGTGCGTTACTGGGGGCGGTCTGGATTGGTATCGCCCAGACGCTGGGGCAGTTTGTTGCCTATGGATTGTTGTTCACGGCCTCTGCACGCAATTGGTTGAAGGGCATTGAGCCTGGCTATGGGCAGTAAAGGCTGATTGCGGACGCCCTTGCGCTCGCCCCGCCGCTTCGCCACATCGACAGCATGACCACGCCGCCGCTCAAAGCCGCCCTGATCCCCGTCACCCCGCTGCAGCAGAACTGCACCCTCTTCTGGTGTACGGAAACGATGCGCGGCGCCTTTGTCGATCCGGGTGGCGACCTGCCAGTGCTGAAGAAGGCGGCGGCGCAGCATGGCGTCACGATCGAAAAGATTCTCGTCACCCATGGCCATATCGACCATTGCGGCCAGGCCGGCGTGCTGGCCCGCGACCTCGATGTCCCGATCGAGGGGCCGCATGAGGAGGATCGCTTCTGGATCGACCGCCTGCCGCAGGATGGCGAACGCTGGGGCATTCCGGGCGAGAGCTTTGAGCCGGATCGCTGGCTGGTCGATGGCGACCAGGTGACGGTCGGCAATCTGACCTTCGACGTCTATCATTGCCCTGGCCACACGCCGGGCCATGTCGTCTTCCACCATGCGCCGAGCCAGCTCGCGATCGTGGGCGACGTGCTGTTCAAGGGCTCGATCGGCCGCACCGATTTCCCGCGCGGCAATCATCAGGACTTGATCGACGCGATCACCGGCAAGCTCTGGCCGCTCGGCGGCCAGACCGCCTTCGTCCCCGGCCATGGCGAGATGAGCAATTTCGCCTATGAACGGCGCACCAATCCCTATGTGGCCGATTCCGTTCTCGGTTAAACGCGGGCCATCGCTGGCGGGGCGGGCACGGCGCGAGTCGCGCCATAGGCGACATAGAGCGCCGCCACCGCCAGGCCGAGCATCACGATCCAGGTCAGCAGCGCGCCGCCCGCGCGCCACACCGTCGGCTTGTCGGCGTCCATGCCAAAGCCATGGGCGATTCGCGCCAGCGCATAGATCATCGCCCCGATCCACAGCCACAGCGGCGCGCCGATCGCCATTTCGATCAGGCCGAAGAGAATCAGCACGATCGGCGTATATTCAATGAAATTGGCGTGCGCCCGCATCCGTCGGGCCAGCAACATATTCCCCGAGTCGCCGTGCAGAAGCTTCGCGCCCACGCGGATTCGCGCGCAGCGCACCGCCAGCCAGAAATTGATGAGCGCACAGGCCGCAGCCAGTGTAAGCGTGATCGGCAACAACATGGGCATCCCCCTATTCGACGGGCCGCCACCATAGGCGCGGCGGGCCGGCGGGCAAGGAAGGACTTGCACCATCTGCAAAAACGGCTATAGGCGCAGGGCTTCGCGATCAACCGGGCCGCATGGTCTGCGGCACCCGTGCCGTCGGCGTCTCATTTGGAAACCGGCCAGTCGCATAACCAGATTTAATTACGGAAACAGGTGCCGACATGGCTGTCCCCAAAAGGAAAACTTCCCCGTCCAAGCGTGGCATGCGTCGCAGCCACGATTCGCTGCGCGTCGAAGCATTCCAGGAATGCTCGAACTGCGGTGAACTGAAGCGTCCCCACAATCTGTGCGACGCGTGCGGCCATTATAACGGCCGCGAAGTCATCGCCGTCGGGGCGTAAGACTTTTTCGATCTCCGCAAAGGGGTGATCTCAGTGTCCAGCCAACCGCGAATCGCAATTGACGCGATGGGCGGGGATGAAGGCGTGCGAGTGATGATGGCAGGCGTTGCGCTTGCCCGTCGCCGGCACGAAGGACTCCGCTTCACCCTTTTCGGCGACGAGACCCGGATCAAGGCGGCTCTCGACAACCACCCCAATTTGCGGGCGGCGTCGGAAGTCGTGCATTCCGACACGATCGTCGAGGGCACGGACAAGCCCAGCGTCGCGATTCGCAAGAAGAGCAGCTCGATGAGCATGGCGATCAACGCCGTGAAATCGGGTGATGCCGGTGCGGCGGTTTCCGCCGGCAATACCGGTGCGCTCATGGCGATGGCGAAGCTGGCGCTGCGCACCATGCCCGGTGTCGATCGGCCTGCGCTGGCAGCGATGCTGCCGACCCTTGGCGACAATGATGTCGTCATGCTCGACCTTGGTGCCAATACCGAGTGCGATGCGCGCAACCTCGTCCAGTTCGCGGTGATGGGTGCGGCCTATGCCCGTATCGCCCTCGATCTGGAGCGGCCGCGCGTGCGCCTGCTCAACATCGGCACCGAAGAGCTCAAGGGCACGGACGAGATCCGTGACGCCGCCGCCGTGCTGCGCGCCGCCGATACCCTGCCATTCTCGTTCGACGGCTTTACCGAAGGCGACAAGATCGGCCGCGGCGAAACCGACGTGATCGTGTGCGACGGCTTTTCGGGCAATGTCGCGCTCAAGACGGCCGAGGGCACTGCCCGCTTCGTCGCCGACCTGCTGCGCCGCGCCTTCTCCAGCTCGCTGCGGTCCAAGATCGGCTTCCTGATCTCGAAGCCGGCGATGCACCTGCTCAAGCATCATCTCGATCCCAACAATCATAATGGCGCCGTCTTCCTCGGCCTCAACGGGGTCGTGGTGAAAAGCCATGGCAGCGCCGATGCCAAGGGCGTAGCCAATGCGGTGCATGTCGCCGCGCGCCTGCTGGAAGAGGATATCACGCGACGCATCGCCGCCGACATGGCCGGGGTGCAGGATCTGTCCGCCGTCGCGTCCAAATTGGAGCTGCCCGTCAAGTGATGCGTCGATCCGTTCTCCTGGGCACGGGCTCGGCCCTGCCCGCACGCGTCGTCACCAATGCGGAACTGGCGCAGACCGTCGACACCAGCGACGAATGGATCGTCGAGCGGACCGGCATCCGCACCCGCTACATCGCTGGCGAGGGCGAGACCACGACCACGCTGGCGACCAACGCCGCGAAGCGCGCGCTGGAGGCCGCCGGCCTCGCCGCGCAGGATATCGATCTCATCATCCTGGCGACCGCGACCCCGGACCAGACCTTCCCCGCCAGCGCCACGCTGGTGCAGGCCGCCCTCGGCATCGATGACTGCGTCGCTTTCGACGTCGCCGCTGTCTGCTCGGGCTTCCTCTATGCGATGACGGTCGCCGATTCGATGATCCGCTCGGGCGCGGCGCAGCGCGCGCTGGTGATCGGCGCGGAAACCTTCAGCCGCATTCTCGATTGGGAGGATCGCGCCACCTGCGTGCTGTTCGGCGATGGCGCCGGCGCCGTCGTGCTCGGCGCGGAGGAAAGCGCGGACGGCCAGCGTGGCATCCTCGCCGCCAAGCTGCATGCCGATGGCCGCCACAACCAGCTTCTCTACGTCGATGGCGGTCCTTCGACCACCCAGACGGTGGGCAAGGTCCGCATGAAGGGGCAGGAAGTCTTCCGCCATGCGGTGGTGAATCTTGCCACGGTTCTGAAGGAAGTGATGGCGATGGCGGAGATGACGCCCGCCGACATCGACTGGCTGGTGCCGCACCAGGCCAATGCCCGGATTCTCGACGCGACCGCGCGCAAGCTCAAACTGTCCCCGGACAAGGTCGTCGTCACCGTCGACCAGCATGCCAACACCTCGGCCGCCTCGGTGCCGCTGGCACTGGACGCCGCGACCCGTGATGGCCGGATCAAGGCCGGCGATCTGATCGTGCTGGAAGCGATGGGCGGTGGCTTCACCTGGGGCGCCTGCGTCCTGCGGGTCTGATACGGCGGCGAAACGATCGCCCCTACGTATCTGACCTGCTTGCCGAATCACCCAACATGCATCACATTTGTGTCGCATTCATTTGCCCCGGCAGATGATGCAGGGGGGCACATTGGGGATTTGCGATGACCGGCACTGGCACACTGACCCGCGCTGATCTGGCGGAGAGCGTCAATCGTCACATTGGCTTGTCCCGCGCGGAAGCGGCGGCACTGGTCGAATCGATCCTGGAACATATGTCGACTGCGCTGGAGCGCGGCGAAAATGTGAAAATTTCGAGTTTCGGTACCTTCGTCCTGCGCGACAAGAATGAGCGCATGGGGCGCAACCCGAAGACCGGGATCGAGGTGCCGATCGAGCCGCGCCGGGTGCTCACATTCCGCGCGAGCCAGACGATGCGGGACCGGGTTGCCTCGACCTGAGGCAATTCGGTCAGCTTTTGTAATATTGGCGTATATTTACCGTAGTTGACCTTTACGGGACTATGGGTGCAACATTGCGCCCATGGAAAAGGCCGAGGGCGCATTTCTGACCATCAGCGAACTGGCGACAGAGCTGGGTCTTGCCCAACATATTTTGCGCTATTGGGAAACCCGCTTTCCGCAATTGCGTCCGCTCCAGCGATCGGGCAACCGGCGCTACTATCGTCCTGCCGATGTGGCGCTGGCACGGCGCATCAACCAGTTGCTCAATGTCGAGGGCTTCACGGTCAAGGGCGCGCAGAAGGCGCTGGCCGATGGCACGGACGATATAGCGATCGATCCGCTGCCCGCCGCGACGCCGGAACCGGACCTGATCGCCCGGCTCGAAGCCATCCGGGCCGATCTGGCGCGCGCCTTGGGCCGCTGATCCCGCTCAGAGCGTCCGGGCATAGACAAGGTCGCGGAACGGCACGTCCCCGACCATGAAGGTCAGTTCGCCGATCTCGACAAAGTCATGCCGGGCATAGAAGCGCCGCGCCCGATCATTCTGTGGATAGACGGCCAGCAGCAGCCGGCGCGCGCCGCGTCGCCGGGCCTCCGCCAACACCAGCGCCATCAGCGCGTCGCCATTGCCGCCACCCTGCCACCCGCTTAGCAGATAGATGCGCTTGAGTTCGACATCCGTCCGGTCGTCAGTCGGCACCGGCAGGTCGGGCGGGGTGATCAGCGCATAGCCGACCGGCGCGCCCAATGGCGTCTCGCCGATCAGGATCGTCTGGGCCGGATCGGCGAGGGCTGCACGATAATAGTTCTCACCATGCGCCTGGCGGATATGGGTGACCAGCGCCTCGCCGGGATGGTCATGGGCAAAGCTGGCCAGGAAGGTGGCGCCGCCCAAGATCGCCAATGCGGCGGCGTCGGAGGCGACAGCCAGCCGCCAGTGAATCGGCGTGGTCAAGCTCAGCGCGATCCCGGACCCAGGGCCGGGTCCAGGTCGCGGGGGCGGGTGAAGCTCAGCAATGTGCCGCACTTGTCCGTCGTCGCGTCCCACTGGTCGATGGCGAGATCCATCACCGCGATGCTGGCGGTCGGGAATTTGATCTCCACATCCTCGCGCAGCGGATTGGCGCCATCATCGGGGACCAGGCTCAGGATCAGTTCCTCGAAACCGGGATTATGGCCCGCCATCAGCACGCTGTCCGCCTCGTCCGGCAAATCGCGCAGCACGTCGATCAGGGTCGGGGCAGAGGCCAGATAGATGCGTCGGTCCCAGCGCGCGTCCAGCGTTTCGCCATAGCCGGTGAAGAAGGTATCGAGCGTCTGCACGACGCGGGCAGCGGGGGAGGCGACCAGCAGGTCGAACCGCATATCCTTGCGCGCGGCGAACTGGCCCATCAACAGCGCGGCCTTTTCCCCCCGGCGGTTGAGCGGCCGGTCGAAATCCCGCGCGACCGGATCGTCCCAATCGGACTTGGCATGGCGCAACAGGGTCAACCGCTTCATTCTCGCTCCAGCTCCTCGCGCCTTGTCGCGGCGGGTATCTCCGGCCGACTCGCAAAAACGCAGAAAACAAAGGCGCCATGCCCTGTCGGGTCACCGCATGCCGGGTTCGCTTCCCTGATGCCCTAACGTTGTTCGGTCGCCAAGACCAGCGTCCTGCATGTCCCGCGCCTGCATCTTTGCGCTGACGGCGATGATCGCCTCGTCCAGCGTCAGCCGGCGGATCGGCGTGCCGGGCGGGAAGGCGCTCAGCAGCCGGCTCGGCATGGCGGCGGACAGGATCACGAAACTGCCCTTGTCTTCGGCGCGTCGGATCAGCCGGCCGAACGCCTGCGCCAGACGTGCGCGGATCAGCCGGTCGTCATAGGCGCTGCCACCCCCCGCCAGGCGGCGGGCGGCATGTAGCACGGTCGGCTTGGACCAGGGCACGCCCTCCATCACCACCAGCCGCAGCGAATGACCGGGCACATCGACTCCATCGCGCAGCGCGTCGGTGCCCAGCAGCGAAGCACGCGGATCGTCGCGGAAGATATCGACCAATGTGCCGGTATCCATCGGATCGACATGTTGCGCATAGAGCGGCAGGCCGGCGCGGGCGAGCCGGTCGGCGATGCGCGCATGTACGGCCCGCAACCGCCGGATCGCGGTGAACAGGCCCAGCGTGCCGCCACCCGATGCCTCGATCAGCCGGGCATAGGCGCCCGACATGGCGGCGATGTCGCCGCGCTTGATGTCGGTGACGATCAGCACTTCGGCCCGACCGGGATAGTCGAACGGGCTGGCCGCCTCGAACCGCTCGGCGCTGTGCGGCAAATGGGTGACGCCGCTGCGGGCTTCGGCATTGGACCAGTCGCCGCCGCCCTTCAGCGTGGCGGAGGTGACGATCACCCCCTGCGCGGGTTGCAGCACCGCCTCGGCCAGCGGCCGGGTCGGGTCGAGCCAGTGGCGGTGCAGGCCGATATCATATTCGCGCCCCTCGACCCGGTCGACGGTCATCCAGTCGACGAAATCGGGATCGGCCGGGCCGCCGATCCGCGCCAGCAGCGCCAGCCAGGCGCTGATCAGGTCGCGGCGCCAGCCGAGCGATCCGATCGCCCCTTCGATCCGCGCCCGCGCCGCGCCGTCGAGCCAATCGGGGGCATCCTCCAGCACCGCTTCCAGCCGCTTGGACAGGCGGACAAGCGGCTTCAGCAGCGCATCGAGCGCGATCGCCGCTTCCTGTGCCGCCTCAACCAGCGGTCCATCGGGTTCGGCCAGTTCGGTTTCCAGCCCATAGCCGGCATCCGCCTCGCCACTGTCGGCGGCACGCGCGAAGACGGTGCCGCGCACCGTGGCGAGCAGTTCCTCCAGCGGACCGAAAGGCTCACCTGCCACGATTCGCTTCAGCCAGTCGTCGGCCGGCAAAGCGCGCGCAGCTTCGACCGCGGTGCGGATCGCCTCGCCGCCTTCCTCGTCATAGCTGGCAAGGTCGGACAGGCGCGCGGCCAGGCCCCGGCGGCGACCGCGCGATCCGCCTTCCGGTCCCATCACCCAGCGCCGCAGTTCGATCGCCTCCTGCCCCGATAGCGCAACCGAAAAGGTCGAATCGGCGGCGTCGAACAGGTGATGGCCCTCGTCGAAGACGATGCGCTGCGGGCGTTGCCCGGTCTCACGGCCGCGCGCGGCGTTGATCATCACCAGCGCATGATTGGCGATGACGATGTCTGCCTCGGCCGAAGCCCGCGCCGACCGTTCGATGAAGCATTTCCGATAATGGGGGCAACCGGCATAGATGCACTCGCCGCGCCGGTCGGTCAGCGCGGTGGAGCCGTTGCGGCGGAACAGGATGGGCAGCCAGCCGGGCAGGTCGCCGCCCACCATGTCGCCATCCTTGGAGAAGGCGGCCCAGCGCGCGACCAGTTGCGCCAATATGGCGGCGCGGCCGGCAAAGCCGCCCTGCAGCGCATCTTCCAGATTGAGCAGGCAGAGATAATTTTCCCGCCCCTTGCGCACCACCACGCGTCGCGCGGCGGTCGCCGGATCGGGGAACAGGCGCAGCGATTCCCGGTCGAGCTGGCGTTGCAGCGCCTTGGTATAGGTGGATATCCACACCGTGCCCTGCGCCTGCGCCGCCCAGAGCGAGGCGGGAGCGAGATAGCCCAGCGTCTTGCCGATGCCGGTGCCGGCTTCCGCCAGCAACATATTGGGCTGGTCGCGATGGCTGCGCGGGCGAAAGGCCTCCATTGCGGCGGCGGCATAGGCGCGCTGGCCGGGGCGGGGTTCGGCGCTCGGTCCGGTCAGGCTGTCAAGCCGCGCCAGCACGGCCTCCTCCTCCATCGCCACGGTGCGCGGGGCAGGGCGGGGCGCGGCCTCTTCCCATTCGGGCAGCTTGGAAAAGAGCCAGCGTTCCGCCTCGGCCGGGCGGCTGATGCGCGGCGCGACCAGCGGCGACCAGGGCCAGCGCAGCCGGTGCAGCGCCTGCGCCGCGGTCCAGCCGCCTTCTCTTTCTTTCCATTCCGGGGAATCGAGCCGGTCGAGCAGGGCCCGCGCCGCCATCTGCAACAGGGCCGGGATATCGCCTTCCTGTGCCGGTTGCGGCAGGTCCAGCGCCTCGGCCAGCCCCTTGGGCGTGGGCACCAGGAAGCGGGCTGGATGGACGAAGGCCCAGAGTTCCAGCAGGTCGAGGCCGTTGAGATCGGGATAGCCCAGCCGCTGGCCGGTCAGCGGTGCATTGAGCAGCAGCGTCGGCGTCTCGGCGGTGCGGGCAATGGCCTGCCCCTTGGCGACGCCCATGGTGCGGCTGCCTTCGCGCAGCCAGATGCCGCCATGGCTGGCATGGAGGGCGGGCAGGGCAGCAGGATCGATCACCTGCCCGGCTTAGGGCAAGGCGAACAAAAGGGAAACCGAAATGCGCCGATCAATTGGTCCGGCGGCCAAAACCCATGGGGCCGGAATAGGTGAAGGCGGGCGCAGCCGGTCGGGGCTGGAACGCCACCGGCGCGCGGCGGGCCAGGCGCGCCATTTCCAGCTGTTCGAACAACGGCCCTTCGGTCAGGATATAGGGGAAGCGGATGCCCATCCGGTCCTCTTCCGACCAGCGCACCGTGCCGAACACGCTATAGCCATCAATATCCAGCTGACACTGGCTTCCGGTCGGCAGCGAACAGCCGACGACCTGCGCGCCGCCCGCGCTCAGATCGACGATCGTTCCTTCCAGGCTGTCGAGCACGGTCGTGATGGTGATCGCGATGTCGACGGGAATCCGTTCGCGGCTGCGGGGTGTCTGCATGGGAGCCTCCATATGACCAGACCATGGAGGAACAGGGTGAACAAAATCTAAATATGAAGCCCGGTTTAACGCGTTTTTGCCTCCAAAAGCCGTTCCCTTTCGCCCTTCGCGGCGGTAGGGGCTTTGGCATCATGACCATATCCGACATTCTCCGCACCGCCGCGAACGCGTCCAAGGCCTGGCCCTATGAGGAGGCGCGCAAGCTTCTCAAGCGTTACCCCAATGGCGCGCCGGAGAAAGGCCATATCCTGTTCGAGACCGGCTATGGCCCGTCGGGCCTGCCGCATATCGGCACCTTCAACGAAGTGCTGCGCACCACCATGGTCCGCAATGCCTTCCACGCGCTGTCGGACATCCCGACCCGGCTGGTGGCGTTCAGCGACGATCTGGACGGTTTCCGCAAGGTGCCCGACAATGTCCCCAATCAGGCGATGCTGGCCGACTATCTGGGCAAGCCGCTGACCCAGGTGCCCGATCCGTTCGAGAAATATGAAAGCTTCGCGCATCACAATAATGCGATGCTGCGCGAATTTCTCGACAGCTTCGGTTTCGACTATGAATTCGTGTCCGCGACCGAGCAATATCGGGCCGGCGCCTTCGACGAAGCGCTGCGCCAGGTGCTGCGTCGCTATCAGGCGATCATGGACATCATGCTGCCGACCCTGCGCAAGGAACGGCAGGCGACCTATTCGCCGGTGCTGCCGATCAGCCCCAAGAGCGGCATCGTGTTGCAGGTGCCGGTCGAGGTGGTCGACGCCGAGGCCGGTATCGTCCGCTTCGTCGACGAAGGCGAGACGATCGAACAGTCGATCCTGGGCGGCGGCGCCAAGCTGCAGTGGAAGGTCGACTGGGCGATGCGCTGGTATGCGCTGGGCGTCGACTATGAAATGGCGGGCAAGGATCTGATCGATTCGGTCACCCAGTCGTCGAAAATCTGTCGCGCGCTCGGCGGCCGCCCGCCCGAGGGCTTCAACTACGAGATGTTCCTCGACGAAAAGGGCGAGAAGATCTCCAAGTCCAAGGGCAATGGCCTCAGCCTCGAACAATGGCTGACCTATGGTCCGCAGGAAAGCCTGGCCTTCTACGCCTATCGCGAGCCGAAGAAGGCGAAGCAACTGCACATGGGCGTGATCCCGCGCGCGGTCGACGAATATTGGCAGTTCCGCGGCAATTATCCCAAGCAGGCGATCGAGCAGCAGCTCGGCAATCCGGTCCATCATATCCATGATGGCAAGCTGCCGCAGGGCGAGCTGCCGGTGACCTTCGGCCTGCTGCTGAATCTGGTCGGCGTGATGGGCGATGCCAGCCGCGAACAGGTGTGGAGCTATCTCCAGAATTATGTGCCCGGCGCCAGCGCGGAAACCTATCCCGAACTCGACGCGCTGATCGGCCATGCGCTTGCCTATCATCGCGATTTCGTCGCGCCGACGCTCCAGCGCCGGGCACCGCACGCGAACGAAGCTGCCGCATTGCGCCAGCTGGATGTAGAACTGGCTGCCTTGCCGGCCGATGCCAGCGCGGAGGATATTCAGAATATCGTCTATGCCATCGGCAAGGAAGAAGCCTTTGGCTTCGCCGAGCTGCGCGACTGGTTCAAGGCGCTCTACCAGACGCTGCTGGGCGCCGATCAGGGGCCGCGCATGGGCAGCTTCATCGCGCTCTATGGCATCGACAACAGCCGCAAGCTGATTGCGCAGGCGCTCGCCGCCTGATCGGAAAGAAGCGGGGGAACCATCGCGCGCGAGGGGCGTTTCGCGAACGGTCCACCCCCCTTTCGGACTGATGGCGTGCCTGGCACGGCATCGGCCGCGCCCGCCCGGAAACGGGGGGCGCGGCCAAGGGGGTAAAGAAAGGCCCCGGACATCGCTGTCCGGGGCCTTTTCTGTTTCGTCGTTCGGCTTACCAGAAGAAGCCGCGATGGACGGTCATCACCCGGCCGGTGCGCACATTCACCAGCATCACGTCATTATAGTGGCGGACCCAACGCTGATTGACGGCCGGACGGGGCAGGCGATAGCGATAGGGATCGGCGATATAATAGCGCGAGCTATAATAGGCCGGGCGAAGCTGGGCGCCGGCATTCCAGCGCGAATAGCGGAAGGGCGCATTCCAGTTGCCGGCGCGATAGACGTCGCGGTGGCTGCGGCGATAATCCTGCCAGTCTTCGCGCGCTTCCTGGCGGGAGTCGCGAACATCGCGACGGGCTTCGCGGACATCGCGGCGATCGCCATAGCGCTGGGCCGCGCGCAGGTCGCGCTGGTCTTCGCGCAGCCGCTGCTCGCTGCGGCGGGCTTCGCCATAGGATTGGGCAGAAGCGACGCTGGGGACGACGGTGGCCGCAAGAAGGCCAAGGATGATGATCTTGCGCATATTTCTACTCCCATCAATCTGGAGGCTCGGGGACGCTTCCAACCGCTTGAAGCGGGGCAGGTTCCCTTACCAACATGTTGAATATGGAGTGGATTCGCTGAACCGTCCGGGAACGGCGCTGTCAGGAACCAGTCATTTATGTCGCATAGTGTAATGGCGCGCGACCTTTTGGGTCAGCGAACCCAGGGGCGTTCGCGAAACCATTTGGTGACGACATATTTGGTGCCCTGAGCCACTGGCCGGGCGGCGTGCAGGCTATAGGGGTTGGGCGCGCCGTCGGGCTTCAGGTTGTTCCAGATCAGGATCATCCCCTCGATCGGCGGCACCATGAATTCGCAACGCGGAAAATGGGTCTCGCCCCCGCCCTCGACCGGCGACAGATAGATCATCGCCGTCCAGTTACGCTGGCCGCCGGTCTTGCGCATTTCGGGCCAATAGCTGGCATTGACCGGGAAATAGTCGCAATGGACCTTATATTCCTGGCCCTGGGTGTAACGCTGCCCCTGCAATGTCTCGCCATGGTCGGGCTCCAGCCCGGTCATCGCACAGATGCGGGCGCTGATCGCATGGACCAGCGGGTCTTCCCGGTCGAGATTGCAGCTGTGGCTGGTGCGATAATCGGCATTTTCCCGCCCGGTGAACAAAGTCGATGGCTGGGCGCCGGCATCGATGATCGCGCGCATCACCGCGCATTCTTCGGCGCCCAGGAAATCCTGCCGCCCATAGATTTCCAGATGGGGGCTGTCGATGCGGCTGACCAGCGGGTTGCGGTTCAGTTTCTCGCGCACCCGATCGCCGATCGCGGCGCGGGCCGGCGACGCGATGCCGCCATCATCCACTATCTCGTTCATGCCGCCTCCCTGCCATTTCCGGCCGGCGCCGCGCAATGAAAAAGGGCCCGGTGCGGTGTCGCACCGGGCCCAGTGTCCTGAAGGCCAGTTCAGGAGGCTGTCACCAGAAGAAGTTGCGGATCACGTCGACGACATAGCCATCGCGGATATCGACCAGCAGCGCGTCGTCATAATAGCGGATCCAGCGCATCGTGCCGTAGGCGGGCGGCAGGCGGTAATAATAGGGATCGTTCAGCCAGTAATTGCTGCCATAGAGCGGACCCGACAGGAACACGCCGATCGAGAAGCTGCGATAGCCATAATTCCAGCCCGACGGCGCATAATAGCGGCCCATGCGGTAACGGTCGCCATAGCGGCTGCGATAGCCATACCAGTCATAACGCCGATCCTGGCGCCAGCCATTGTCCCAGCGGCGCTGGTCGGCCCAACGTGTGCGATCGTCATAGCGGCGGCCACCATTGTTCCAGTTGCCGGGATAGCCGGGGCGATCGCCGCGCCGGTCATTGTCGCTCCAGCGTCGATCGTCGGGGCGGCCGTCGCGATTGCGGTCATTCCAGTCACGGCCGTTGCGATCCCGGTCCCAGACCTGCCGGTTCCAATCGGCGCGCGCGTCTGGCCGGGCATCCGGGCGGGCGTCGGGCCGGCGCCCATCACCGCGTCCGTCCGGGCGGTCGGGGCGGGCGACCGGCTGCATGCCGGGGGTCGGATTGCCGGGACGCTGCCAATTGCCATTGGGGCGATCGGCGCGCTGGTCGGGCCGCTGGTCCGGCCGGCTTACCCGCTCGGGGCCACCCTGCCAGCGCTGTGCAGGCGCCGCCATTTGCGGACGTCCGCCAGCATTGCCATTGCCGCGATCACCGCCACCCTGCCAGCGGGTGCTGCCCTGGGAGCCGCGCATGTCGCCGCCCCGGTTTCCGGGATTGCCGGCGCCACGCTCGCCGCGCGGACCACCGCCATTGTCGCCACGCTGGGCATAGGCCGGTGCCACGCCGCTCAGCAGCGTCGCACCCATCAGGCCGGCCAGCATCCATTTCCTCAGCATCGTTCCGATTCCTCGTGCGGGAACCATCTGTTCCCTTCATGCCGCATCTCTACGCGGATGGCGATGTCGCGATGCTGAACTCTTCTGTCAGCGATTTGAAAGATTCTGTCCCGGAACAATGGACAATCTCGATCATTCCATCCATCCCACCATCTTGCATCGGAAAAGCCCGGTAAATGGGCTGTTCGGCGCAAAGCTGATCCAGATCAGTGCAGTGCCGACAAACAACCATTAGGACCAACGGGTGATAAGAACCGCCGATGCCGGCCGCACAAGACAGGCCCTGCGCGCCGCGACGATGGAGAGCCATCAACGGGTCGATGACCTGTTTTCCCATTTTTCGCTCGCTTCCGCGCCCGATTACCGGGCGTTCCTGCGTGCCCATGCCCGCGCGATCGCCGCGCTGGAGCCGGTCGCCCAGCCCGATTCGCCGCGCCTTGAGCTGATGGCGCAGGATCTGGCGGCCTTGGGGGAGGCCATGCCTGCGCCGCTGTCGATGCCGTCCACGGGCGGCGACGGCTTCCGCTGGGGCCTGCTCTATGCGCTCGAAGGATCGCGTCTGGGCGGCGCGATGCTTGCGCGCCAGGTCGCCCAGGATCTGCCCCGCGCCTATCTGTCCGCCGTGCATGGCAAGGGCGGCTGGGTCGCCTTCCAGCAGCAGCTGGATGTTGCAGCGGCTCAGGGCGACGCGGGCTGGCTGGACGATGCGATCGCCGGCGCCCGGACGGCCTTCACCCTGTTCGAAGCCGGCGCGCGCGCCGAACGGGAGGTCGCCTGTGACTGATGTGACCAGCCCGGAAGCCCAGGGCTTTACCGTCGACATCAATAATTGCGATCGCGAGCCGATCCATGTGCTTGGCACGGTCCAGCCGTTCGGCTTTCTTGTCGCCCTGACGGCCGACTGGCTGGTGTCGCGCGTCTCGACCAACAGCGCCGACCATATCGGCCTGGCGCCGGACGAGATGCTGGGCCAGCCGATCAGCGCGATCTTCTCTGCCGATGCGATCCACACGCTGCGCAATCGCATCACCCTGCTGCGTGGCCCCGATTCGGTGGAGCGGGTCTTCTCGCTGTCGCTGGTGGAGGGCGGTGCGCCCTTCGACGTGGCCGTCCATTTCTCCGGCCAACTGGTGGTGATCGAGGCAGAGCCTGCCGTGCCCGACGAGATGGAGGCCAGTTCCATGGTCCGCTCGATGGTCGCGCGGCTGGCGCAGGCAGACAGCATGACCGCCTTCCTGCGCGATGGCGCGCGCCAGGTGCGGGCACTCACCGGCTTCGATCGGGTGATGGTCTATCGCTTTGCCGACAATGGCGATGGCGAGGTGGTGGCGGAGGCGCTGCGGCCCGGCATCGACAGTTTCTTCGGCCTGCATTATCCGGCCTCCGACATCCCGGCGCAGGCGCGCGCGCTCTACATGCGCAGCATCTTCCGGGTGATTGCGGACATCAACGCGCCGCCGGTGCTGGTCATCCCGACCCTCGATCCCGCCGGCGCCGCGCTCGACATGTCGCTCTGCGTCACCCGCGCGGTGTCGCCGATCCATATCGAATATCTGCGCAACATGGGGGTGGGGGCTTCGCTCTCCATCTCGATCATCGTCGATGGCAAGCTGTGGGGCCTGTTCGCCTGCCATCATTATGCGCAGCGCCTGCCCAGCTTCGCGCAGCGCAGTGCCGCCGAACTGTTCGGCCAGATCTTCTCGATGATGCTGGAAGGGCGCGAGCGGGCGGAAACCGCCAGCTATGAGGGCAAGGCCCGCCAGGTCGCCGACCGGCTGCTCTCCGCCGTCGCGCAGGATCATGACCTGATGTCCAATGCCCGCTGGCTGGGCGACATCATCTTCGACACGATCCCCGCCGATGGCGTGGGTATCTATATCGACGGGCAGATGACCCTGTCGGGTCTAACGCCGGACGAGCCGTCCTTCGTCGCGATCGTGTCGATGCTCAACCGCACCGCTGCCAGCCAGGTCTATACCACCGACAGCATCGCCCGCATCATGCCGGAAGCGCTGGCCCATGCCGATCGCGCTGCCGGCTTGCTCGCCATTCCGATCTCGCGCCGGCCGCGCGACTATGTCGTGCTGTTCCGCGCCGAACAGCTGCGTTCGGTCCGCTGGGCCGGCAAGCAGGACAAGCATATCGAATATGGCCCCAACGGCCCGCGCCTGACCCCGCGCAAGAGTTTCGAGGAATGGTCGGAACTGGTGAAGGGCACGGCCGTCGCTTTCATGCCAGCCGAACTGCGCGTCGCCGAAGCGCTGCGCACGGCGCTGCTGGAAGTCATCCTGCGCCTGTCCGATTCCGCTGACGAGGAACGGCAACGCGCGCATGAGAAGCAGGAATTGCTGATTGCGGAACTCAACCACCGCGTCCGCAATATTCTCGCGCTGATCCGTGGCCTCATCTCCCAGACTCGCGACAGCGCCATGTCGGTCGACCAGTTCATCGGCACGCTGGAAAGCCGCGTCCATGCGCTGGCCCGTGCCCATGACCAGATCACCGCCGATCGCTGGGCGCCCGCGCGTCTTTATGACCTGATCGAGGTGGAGGCTGGCGCCTATCTCGGCGACCGGCGTGACCGGGTGAAGCTGACCGGTCCCAATGTGCTGCTGACCCCCGCCGCCTTCACCGTGCTGGCGCTCGTCATCCACGAACTGCTGACCAATGCCGCCAAATATGGCGCGCTGTCCGACAATGGATCGGTTGCGATCGACTGGCATGTCGATGCCGAGGGCAGCCTGCTGCTCCACTGGCTGGAAAGCGGCGGCCCGGCGGTCGTCGCGCCCTCGCGCCGGGGCTTTGGCTCGACCGTGATCGAGCGTTCCATCCCCTATGATCTGGATGGCCGGGCGGAGGTCAATTATCGGCTGGCGGGGCTGGAGGCACGCTTCTGCATTCCCTCCGCCCATGTCGCCTCGATCCTGCCCGACGTGGCCGGCACCGATCGCGCCAAGCCGGCGCCCGCTCCCTCACCGCATCTGCTCAAGGGGCGGCAGATTTTGCTGGTCGAGGATAATATGATCATCGCCATGGATGGCGAGGATGCGCTGCGCGACCTCGGCGCGCAGGTGGTGACCGCCGCCAGCATCGGCCGCGCGCATGAGGCGATCACGCTCCATCCGGTCGACCTCGCCGTGCTGGACTTCAATCTGGGCAATGAAACCAGCCTGCCGATAGCCGACATGCTGGCGGAACGCGGCGTGCCCTTCCTCTTCGCCACCGGCTATGGAGACGGGCTCGACCTGCCGGATCGCTTCAGCGACGTTATCCTGCTCAAGAAGCCCTATTCGGGCGCGACCCTGGCCCAGGCGATCGCTCCGATGCTGGCCAGGGGCTGACAGGAAACAGTCGGTTTCCGCCTGGCGCGTTGCGCGGGCGGCGCCGACATCCGATCTAGGCGGGCATGAAACAGCCTGCCTTGTTCATCCCCCATGGCGGTGGTCCCTGCTTCTTCATGGACCCCACCGATCCCCAGCACCCGCACAGCGACACCATGTGGCAGCCGATGCAGGACTATCTCGCCCGCCTGATCGCCGACCTGCCGGAACGGCCGCGCGCAATCCTGCTGGTGTCGGGCCATTGGGAAACGCCCGGCTTCACCGTCCATGACGGTAGCCAGCCGCCCTTGTTGTTCGACTATTTCGGCTTCCCGCCGCATACCTATCAGTTGCGCTGGGACGCGCCGGGCGCACCCGCGCTTGCCGATCGCGCGGCCGAATTGCTGGAACAGGCCGGCTTTCCCACAGCGCGGGAATCCGAACGGGGCTGGGACCATGGCGTCTTCATTCCGATGAAGGTCGCGCTGCCCGATGCCGACATTCCGGTCGCCCAGCTGTCCTTGCGCCGCGATCTCGATCCGGCCGCTCATATCGCCGCCGGCCGCGCGCTGGCGCCGCTGCGCGATGAAGGCGTGCTGATCGTCGGATCGGGCATGAGCTTCCACAATCTGCGCGTGCGCGGCGCGATGGCGACGGCGCCTTCGCGCGAATGGGACGATGCGCTGTGCGATGCCGTGACCGATCCCGATCCGGCCCGTCGCGCGGCGCGCGTCGCCGCCTGGGATCATATGCCCCATGCCCGCTTCGCCCATCCGCGCGAGGAGCATCTGCTGCCGCTGATGGTGGCGCTGGGGGCAGGCGGCGAGGACGCCGCCATCTGTGCCCATCGCAGCACGGTGCTGGGCTGGACGGTTTCCGGCTATCGCTTCGGTTAAGGCCGATATCTAGGGTTTGCGCAGCGCGGGTACGGCTCGCACCGCCTCGTCCGGCGTGATGCCGGGCGGCGGTGCGGCCTGGATCGGACCGTCGCCGGCCTGGTCTTCGCCGCGCATGATCCGGCCGGCGCGCTTGATCGCGCCGCGCAGCCGTGGATAGACGCCGCAGCGACAGATATTGGTGATCGCCGCATCAATCTCCGCATCGGTCGGGTCGTTGGTCCGCCGCAGCAATACCGACGCCGCCATGATGATGCCGGACATGCAGTAACCGCATTGGGAGACATTCTCGGCCGCGAACGCCTGTTGCAGCGGATGGCCGCGATCGGGCGACAGCGCCTCGATCGTCGTCACGAACCGGCCCTCGGTCTTGCCGATCGTCACCTGGCAGGACCGCACCGCCTCGCCATCGATATCCACGGTGCAGGCGCCGCAATCGCCGGTGCCGCAGCCATATTTGGTCCCCGTCAGGTTCGACGCGTCGCGCAGCGCCCACAGCAAAGGCGTCTCCGGATCCATCCGATATTGCACCGGCCGGTCGTTGACGGTGAAGCGCGTCATGCCGCCTCTTCCTCCTCAACCTTGTGGTAGAGCACCTCGTTGCGGATATGGATGGTGCGTGACGCCAGGCGGATTTCCTGGATGAAGGTGCCGAATGCGGCGGCCTGCAGCACCATCGCTAGGCTGAACAGGATCGCGACCGGCGTGCCGAGATGGGCGTTGAACAGATTGCCCGCGAACAGCAGGATGACGACCAGACAGACCGCGCAGGCCGACGCCACCGACAGGAAGATCGCGCCATTGACCACGCTCATGCGCCGGTCGAGCACGCGGATCTCGCTCACCATCCGGTCATGCTCCTTGCCGCGCGTGCTCAGCACCCATTCCTCGACCGCGCGGGCGCGATCGATGATGCGGGCCAAGCGGCTGACGCAGACATTGAGGAACGCGCCGATACCGGCGAGCAGGAAGACGGGGGCAAGCGCCAGCTGGATCGTCTGGGCGACCTGGCTGACCTGCGGAAGGGGGATCATCGACTTGGTCCTCTCATCCCTCGCTTCTATCCTTGATCGCGGGCCAAGGGGCAAGGGGGCGCTAAAGCAAACGCCGCCGGACACACCAATGTCCGACGGCGATCATGGTCATGTTTCGGGCGCGCCAGGCGCGTGAAGGTCAGGCAGCACCCTTCGACGAAGGCGTGTTGACGCCCATCGACTTGAGATATTGCTTGATGTTGCGCGCCGCCTGGCGGAGCCGCTGCTCATTCTCGACCATGGCGATGCGGACATAGCCTTCGCCATCCTCGCCATAGCCCACGCCCGGCGCGACCGCGACCTTGGCATGGGTCAGCAGCTGCTTGGAAAATTCCAGGCTCCCCATGTCCTTGAGCGCCGGCGGCAGCGGTGCCCAGGCGAACATCGACGCGCGCGGCGCGGGAATATCCCATCCTGCGCGCGAGAAGCTCTCGACCATCACGTCGCGGCGCTTGTGATAGAGTTCGCGATTCTTGGCGACGATGTCCTGCGGGCCGTTGAGCGCGGCGCAGGCGGCCGCCTGGATCGGCGTGAAGGCGCCATAGTCGAGATAGGATTTCACCCGGCTCATCGCCGCGATCAACTGCTTGTTGCCGACCGCAAAGCCGATGCGCCAGCCAGCCATCGAATAGGTCTTGGACAGGGACGTGAACTCGATCGCGACATCCTTGGCGCCCGGCACCTGCAGGATGGAGGGCGTCGGGTTGCCGTCATAATAAAGCTCGGAATAGGCAAGGTCGCTCAGCACCCAGACCTTATTCTCCTTCGCCCAAGCGACCAGACGCTCGTAGAAGGCCAGGTCGACAGTCTCAGCGGTCGGGTTGGACGGATAATTGACCACCAGGATCGACGGGCGCGGCACGGTGAAGGCCATGGCGCGGTCGAGCGCGCGGAAATAATTCTCGTCCGGCGTCGTCGGCACCGACCGGATGGTGGCTCCGGCGATGATGAAGCCGAACATGTGGATCGGGTAGCTGGGGTTAGGCGCCAGCACCACGTCGCCCGGCGCAGTGATCGCGGTGGCGAGGCTGGCGAGGCCTTCCTTCGACCCCATGGTCACGACAACTTCGGTTTCCGGGTCGACATCGACGCCAAAGCGGCGGCCATAATAATTGGCCTGGGCCTTGCGCAGGCCCGGAATCCCCTTGGACTGGGAATAGCCATGGGCGTCCGGCTTGCTGGCGACTTCGACCAGCTTGGCGATGACATGATCGGGCGGCGGCAGGTCGGGATTGCCCATGCCCAGGTCGATAATGTCCTCTCCCGCGGCGCGGGCTGCGGCTCGCATCGCGTTCACTTCGGCGATGACATAGGGCGGCAGGCGCTTCATGCGGTAGAATTCTTCGGACATTATAGGGGCTTTCCTGAAAGCTCTCGGTAAGGAATAGTGCGTGGCACGCATTCGGCGTGTCACAATCTGGCTATAACCCGCCAGGCTGCGGCGCGCCAGTGAAAGCGGCTGATATCGGCAATGCCAGGAGGAGGAAGGTGGCCATGGAAACGCAGGATGTCCTGGAGCCCCATCTCCCGACCCTGGCGGAGATGCAGAAATGGACCCAGGTGCTGGGCCGCGCGCAGCAATTGATGCTGGAGCAGGCGGCAGGCGCGACCGGTCGGGTGCTGCCCTTCGATCCCGAAACCGTCGCCCGCATCCAGACCAGCTTTGCCGATGAAGGGCTGGCGCTGTGGCAGCGCTTCCTCGATTCCGGCGGCCTGCTGCGCGACCAGCCCGATCCGCCGCCGGCCGACAGCCCGGCCGCGCGCAAGGACCGGCGCTTTGCCGATCCCGCCTGGACGACCCATCCCTTCTACGACCTGATCCGGCAAAGCTATTTGCTGATCTCCGATTATCTGATGAACCTGGCCGATGCGGTCGACGGCGTCGATCCCAAGGCGAAGGCCAAGCTGCGCTTCGCCACCACCGGCATGCTCGACGCGATGGCGCCGTCCAACTTTCCGCTGATGAACCCGACGGTCGTGGAAAAAACGATCCAGAGCGGCGGCGAGAATCTGGTGAAGGGCCTTCAGCATATGCTGGCCGATATGGAGAAGGGCCAGCTCACCCATACCGACGGCACCCAGTTCGAACTGGGGCGCAACATCGCCGCGACGCCGGGCAAGGTGGTCCATGAAACCCCGCTCTACCAGCTCATCCATTATGCGCCCTCGACGCCCAGGGTGCTGGCGACGCCGCTCATCATCTTCCCGCCCTGGATCAACCGCTTCTACATTCTCGATCTCTCGCCGGAGAAGAGCTTCGTCAAATGGGCGGTGGACCAGGGGATCAGCGTCTTCCTCGTCTCTTGGAAATCGGCCGACGCCTCGATGAAGGACATGGTCTGGGACGATTATATCCTGAATGGCCAGGTCGACGCGATCGACACCGTGCGCGACCTGCTGAACGTGCCCAGCGTCCACACCATCGGCTATTGCGTGGCCGGCACGACGCTGGCCGCCACGCTGGCGCTGCTGGCGGCGCGGGGCGAGGCCGACAAGGTGGCGAGCGCGACCTTCTTCACCGCGCAGGTGGATTTCAGCGCGGCCGGCGACCTCACTTTGTTCGTCGATGACGAGCAGATGAAGCTGGTCGACCGTCTCTCCTCCAGCGGCTTTCTCGACGGGCGCTACATGGCGGCGACCTTCAACCTGCTGCGCGGGCGCGACCTCATCTGGAACTATGTCGTCAACAACTATCTGCTCGGCATGGACTATCCGCCCTTCGACCTGCTCTACTGGAATGGCGATACGACCAACCTGCCGGCGCGCTGGCATCGCGACTATCTGACCCAGCTCTATCGCGACAATATGCTGGTGGTGCCCGGCGCGATCAGCGTCGCGGGCACGCCGATCGACCTGACGCAGATCCACACCCCCGCCTATGTCCAGGCCGGCAAGGAGGATCATATCGCCCCGCTCGAAAGCGTGTGGAAACTGACCGAGCATCTCGCCGGGCCGGTGCGCTTCCTGCTGGCAGGCTCAGGCCATATCGCCGGCGTCATCAACCCGCCGGTCGCGCAGAAATATCAATATTGGACCGCTGACGCGCCGCAGCCGACGCTGGATGCCTTTGTTGCGGCTGCGCGCGAGACCAAGGGCAGTTGGTGGCCCGACTGGGCCGAATGGCTGCGCGGCATCGATTCGCGCGAAGTGGCTGTCCGCGGCGCGCGCAAGCCGGGCGGCGGCAAGCTTCGGGCAATAGAAGATGCGCCCGGACGTTACGTAAAAGCCCGGTAGAGGCGCGGATTTCAGCCATTCCTCATTGGCCGCCAATCAGTGCCGAAACATCAATATGTCTGATTTGTTGCACTGCACAATGGGCCTTGTAATCCTTTGGGATAGGGCTTATTGTGCAGTGCAACAAACGGAGGATGGTCGATGGCCGTTACCCCTAAGTCTGCGCGTGCCAAGCCGGTCGCGAAAAGCGGTTCTGCAACCTTGTCTGCCAGTGAGGCACTCAAGGCCGCTGAGTCCGCTCTGGGCGAGAAGCCCGCGCCCAAAAAGCCTGCCCCGCGCAAACCCGTCGCCAAGGCTGCTCCGGCAAAGGCGCCCGCGCCCAAGCCAGTAGCGAAGAAGCCGGCGCCGGTCGCTGCTGCGGAACCGGCACCCGTTGCCGATCCGGTGGCGGTGGTCGCGGCGGCGACGGCGGTGGATGCCGCACCCGAACCGATTGTTGAAGATGTTGAGGCGGTAGTGGCTCCGGAGCCTGTGTCCGCCCCGAAGACCAAAGCGAAGACGCTGCCTGCCACGGAAGGAACATTGATCATGAACGATATCCTCGAAACCGGTAAGAAGTTCGCCGAAGATACCAAGGCCAAGATGGAAACGGCCTATGCCGACCTGAACGAGAAGGCGAAGGCCGGTGTCGAAAAGTCGACCAAGGCGATGGAAGAGCTGAGCGACATCGCCAAGGGCAATGTCGAAGCGCTGGTGGAATCGGGCAAGATCGCGGCCAAGGGCTTCGAGACGCTGGGCCAGGAAGCCGTCGACTACAGCCGCAAGAGCTTCGAGAAGGCGACTGCCTCGATCAAGAGCTTCTCGACCGCCAAGACCCCGACCGAATTCTTCCAGCTGCAGAGCCAGTTCCTGTCGAGCAGCTTCGACGAGTTCACCAAGGAAGCCGCCAAGAGCAGCGAAGCCTTCATGAAGCTGGCCGGCGACATCAGCCAGCCGCTGACCGCGCGCGTGACCCTGGTCACCGACAAGGTGAAGTCGCTCGCCGCCTGAGGCGGGCTGATTTTACAGCCGAATTTCCGGGCCGATATCCGGCCGGGATGACGAACAAGGGCGGTGCTCCGGTCGGAGCATCGCCTTTTTTCTCGCCGGGGAAACGTGGTTACGCAGCGATGGCATGCGGTCGGCCCCCTTGCCTTGGCAGGACAAATCGCCATATTCTTCTGCATCATGAACCATCTCTTCAACGCATCGGCAGGCGCGCCCTTCAGGGCCGGTCCGGATCAGGACGATACGGGCGACAATGACCCGAACATCGGCGTCGCCACGCGTACCCGCACCCGCACCAAGAAGCCGTCGCTCTACAAGGTGCTGATGCTGAACGACGATTACACCCCGATGGAGTTCGTCGTGCATGTCCTCCAGCATTTCTTCCGCATGGACATGGAGGAAGCGACGCGGGTGATGCTGCACGTCCATCAGCGCGGCGTCGGCGTGTGCGGCATCTTCAGCTATGAAGTGGCCGAGACCAAGGTGAACCAGGTGATGGACTTCGCCCGGCAGAACCAGCATCCGCTGCAATGCACGCTGGAAAAGGCCTGATATCATCAGGTAAGGGCGCGCGCTTAACCTTTTCTTGGTCAGTGTAGCGCCTCTATTTCAATCAATTACATGATTGAAATACAATGTTTTTTTAGACTTATTCGGCATGAATGGTCCCGCAAAACGAAGTGGGGACTTCCAGCATGACGACTATCAGTAGTTACAACAGCATGACCATGCCGCCATCGCCGCGCATGTCGATGACCAATCGCATCGACGCCGCGGTGGAGGCCGGCTCTATCTCGGAAACGGATGGCGACGCGCTCGAAACCGCGCTCGATTCCATCGATTCCGCGCTCAGCACTTCCGCCAGTTCGGGCGGTTCACGGCTCGATCCGTCTTCGATGAAGGATCGGATCGATTCCCTGATCGATGATCAGGTATCGGCCGGCACCCTGACCGAGGATCAGGCGGCGCAGCTCCAAAGCCTCTTTGCCCAGGGACCGGGCGGCGCGGGGACGTCGGCCGATGGCGGCGACGGCATGAGCATCGACGGCCTGGCCGCCATGGACGGGATGCAGGGGCCGCAGGGCATGCGCGGCCCGCCGCCGCCGCGCCCGACCGAGGACAGCAGCGATGACGACAGCACGACCAGCGAGACGAGCACGACCAGCGCCACCGATCAGCTGGATTCGATCATCGCCTTCCTCGAAAATCTCCGCTCCAGCCTCAGCCAGTCGCTCTACGGATCGACCAGCAGCGCCACGAGCAGCAGCAATAGCGGTCTGGTGGTCGACAGCCTCGCCTGACGACATGCCCTTCTGACGCGCGTGGGGGCGCGTAGGCATCCGGCCGGCACCATGGGCGATCGCGCGTGGCGCCGGCCGGATGAATTTTCACGATCTTGCCTTCGTTAATATCGGGGGCAGCATTTTGCCGCTAGAACGGCGGCGTGACGCAGGAGACGGCCCCTTTCATCCACGACCTTGCCGTGATCGGTGGCGGGGTGAACGGGTGCGGCATTGCGCGCGATGCGGCGGGGCGGGGGGCAAGCGTGCTGCTGCTCGAACGCGGCGACCTGGCACAGGGCACCTCCTCGGCCTCGACCAAGCTCATCCATGGCGGGCTGCGCTATCTGGAGCATCGCGCCTTCGGCCTGGTCCGCGAATCCCTCGCCGAACGGGAAAGGCTGTGGCGCATCGCGCCGCACATCATCCAGCCGATGCGCTTCGTCCTGCCCTGGGTCCAGGGGCTGCGCCCGCGCTGGCTGCTGCGCCTCGGCCTCTTCCTCTACGATCATATCGGTGGCCGCCGCGCCCTGCCGGCGACCGAGGCGATCGACCTGCGCCAGCATGTCGCCGGCGCGCCGCTGCGGGCGGGGTTCGGCCCCGCCTATGTCTATTCGGACGGCTGGGTCGACGACGCCCGGCTGGTCATCCTCAATGCCCGCGACGCCGCCGATCATGGCGCCGATATCCGCCCCCGCACGCAGGTGCTGCGGCTGGAACAGGCCGGCGATCATTGGCGCATCCATGCGCGCGATGCGGCCGGGCAGGCGCAGACCTTCCATGCGCGGGTCGTGGTCAATGCCACTGGTCCCGCCGTGCTCGACCTGCTGGACCGCGCCGATCGCCGCGCCGACCGGCTCATCCGGCTGGTGCGCGGATCGCATATCGTCGTGCCGCGCCTGTTCGATCATGGCATGGCCTATTTCTTCCAGCTGCCCGACGGCCGCATCTTCTTCGCCATCCCCTATCAGCATCTCTACACGCTGATCGGCACAACCGACCGCGATCATCAGGACGGCGTCGATCCGATCGCGGCCAGTGCCGAGGAAATCGCCTATCTGTGCGAGGGTGCGAACCGCTATTTCGCCCGGTCGATCAGCCCCGCCGATGTCGTCTGGTCCTTTGCCGGCGTCCGGCCGCTGATCGACGATGGATCGGCCCGGCCGGAATCGGCGACGCGCGGCTATCATCTCGACCTCGATCGGGAGGAGGGCGCGCCGCCGCTGCTCAGCATCTATGGCGGCAAGATCACCACCTATCGCAATCTCGCGGCGGAGGCGATCGCCCTGCTGAAGGCGCTCCTGCCTTCGCTCGCAGGCGATGACTGGACGGCGGACGCGCCGCTCCCCGGCGGCGATTTCCCGATGACCGGCCTGGCCGATCTCGTCGCCGCGCTGGCGGGCGACTATCCTTTCCTTGATCTCGACACTGCCGAGCGGATCGGCTGCGCCTATGGCACTTGCGCCCGCGACTGGCTGGGCGCGGCGCGCGACTGGTCGGACCTGGGCCGGGATTTCGGCCATGGCCTGACCGAAGCGGAACTCTGCTACCTGCTTGCGCGCGAATGGGCACAGACCAGCGAGGATATTCTCTGGCGCCGGACCAAATTGGGTCTGCGCTTCGATACTGCGCAACTGGCCGCGCTCGATGCCTGGCTTGAGGAGAGGGCATGACCGACCGCTATCTGCTGGTGTTGGACGAGGGGACGACCTCGACCCGTGCGATGCTCTATGCCCCCGATGGCCGTCGCATCGCGATGGCGCAGGCGGAACTGACCCAATATTATCCACAGCCCGGCTGGGTCGAGCATGACGCCGCCGAAATCTGGACCCGCACGCGCGATTGCGCCCGCCAGATGGTGGATCGGGCGGGTGGCGCCGACCGGATCGCTGCCATCGGCATCACCAACCAGCGCGAGACGGTGGTCGCCTGGGACCGGCGCACCGGCGAACCGCTGGCGCCCGCCATCGTCTGGCAGGATCGGCGCACGGCGGCGCAATGCACGGCGCTGCGCGAAGCCGGCCATGAAGCGATGCTGCAACAGCGCACCGGCCTCGTCGTCGATCCCTATTTTTCCGCCAGCAAGATGCGCTGGCTGATCGACCATGTCCCGGCCGTGGCAGAGGCGGGGGATAGGCTGGCGCTCGGCACGATCGAAAGCTGGCTGGTATGGAAACTGACCGGTGGCCTGCATGTCAGCGACGCCAGCAATGCCAGCCGCACCCAGCTGGTCGCGCTCGACGGCACCGATTGGGATCCGGCGCTGTGCGACCTGTTCGGCGTCTCCCGCGCTGCGCTGCCCGAAATCGTCGACAATGCCGGCGCCTTTGGCGACACGCTGGCAGAGCTGTTCGGCGGTGCCATCCCGATCCGCGGACTGGCCGGCGATCAGCAGGCGGCCAGCATCGGTCAGGCCTGCCTGACGCCCGGCGATGCCAAGGCGACCCTGGGCACCGGCGCCTTCATCCTTGCCAATATGGGTGCGCAGATGCCGGCCTCGCGCCATCGCCTGCTCGGCACCCTGCTCTACCGGATCGGCGACCAGCGCATCTATGCGCTCGAAGGATCGATCTTCATCGCCGGCAATCTCATCAAATGGCTGCGCGATCAGCTCGGCCTGATCGGATCGGCGGCGGAGACGGAGGCGCTGGCCAGATCGGTGCCCGATAGCGGCGGCGTGCTGATGCTGCCGGCATTGGCGGGGCTTGGTGCGCCGCACTGGCGGCCCGATGTGAACGGCGTCATCGCCGGCCTCACCCAGGGATCGACCCGCGCGCATATCGTCCGCGCCGCGCTCGAATCCCTCTCGCACCAATTGTCCGACCTCGCCACCGCCTTCGCCGCTGACGGCGCGCCCTGGCGCCAGCTGCGGATCGACGGTGGCATGAGCGCCAATGACTGGATCGCCCAGGATATCGCTGATATGCTCGATGTCAGTGTGGATCGTCCGGTGGATGTGGAAACCACGGCACTGGGTGCGGCCATGCTGGCAGGGCTGGGGGCTGGATTGTTCCGCTCCCTGGACGAGGCCGCGACGATGGCAGGGAAGACGACTCGATTTGATCCGGCAATGCTGCCGCAGCCGCGCGATGCGCGACTGTCGGCATGGCACCGCCTGCGCGATCGGGCGCTGACCTCCTGACTCGGGCGATCTTCAGATTAACCGTAAAAATCGATCACCCAATCCGATTTAATCAGTTTTTCTGAAACTTCGCGGGGCCTTAGCCTGTTCTCATCCAAAGCTGAGGAGGACGATATGGTCGATAAGCCAGTGATGACGACGAGCGCGGGTGCGCCGATTGCCGATAACCAGAACAGTCTGAGCGCAGGTCCGCGCGGACCGCTGCTGCTCCAGGATTATCAGCTGCTCGAAAAGCTGGCGCACCAGAATCGCGAACGCATCCCCGAACGCGTCGTCCATGCCAAGGGCTGGGGTGCCTATGGCACGCTGACGATCACTGGCGATATTTCCCAATATACCAAGGCCAAGGCACTGCAGCCCGGCGCGCAGACGCCAATGATCCTGCGCTTCTCGACCGTGGCCGGCGAACTGGGCGCGGCCGATGCCGAGCGCGACGTGCGCGGCTTTGCGATGAAATTCTACACGCCCGAAGGCAATTGGGATCTGGTCGGCAACAACACGCCGGTGTTCTTCGTGCGCGATCCGCTGAAATTCCCCGATTTCATCCACACGCAGAAGCGCCACCCGCGCACCAATCTGCGCTCGCCCACGGCGATGTGGGACTTCTGGTCGCTGAGCCCCGAATCGCTGCACCAGGTGACGATCCTGATGTCGGATCGCGGCCTGCCGACCGATGTGCGCCACATCAACGGCTATGGCAGCCACACTTTCAGCTTCATCAACGACGCCGGCGAGCGTTTCTGGGTGAAGTTCCACTTCAAGACGATGCAGGGCCATCGCCACTGGACCAACGAGGAAGCAGCGGACGTCGTCGGCCGCACCCGCGAATCCACGCAGGAGGATTTGTTCGAGGCGATCGAGAAGGGCGACTTCCCCAAATGGAAGATGCAGGTCCAGATCATGCCGGAACTGGATGCGGACAAGACGCCCTATAATCCGTTCGACCTGACCAAGGTCTGGCCGCATGCCGATTATCCGCCGATCGACGTCGGCGTGCTGGAGCTGAACCGCAACGCCGACAATTATTTCGCGGAGATCGAGCAGGCGGCCTTCTCGCCGTCCAACATCGTGCCGGGCATCGGCTTCTCGCCCGACAAGATGCTCCAGGCGCGCATCTTCTCCTATGCCGACGCGCACCGGCATCGGATCGGCACCCATTATGAAGCGCTACCGGTCAACGCGCCCAAATGCCCGGTGCATCATTATCACAAGGATGGGGCGATGCGCTTCTTCCCGAACAACCCCAACCCGGCGGCCTATTATGAGCCCAACAGCTTTGGCGGCCCGGTCGAGGATCAGCGCTTCCTGGAGCCGCCGCTGAAGATTTCGGGCGATGCCGACCGCTATAATCATCGCGAAGGCAATGATGATTTCGGCCAGCCGCGCGCGCTGTTCAACCTGTTCGACGATGCGCAGAAGGCGCGTCTCTTCGCCAATATCGCCGCCGCCATGGGCGATATCCCGGACGAGATCGAGGAGCGCCAGTGCAAGCTCTTCGATCAGGTCCATCCCGACTATGGCGCAGGCGTGCGTCAGGCGCGGGCGACGATCAAGGATCGCAATCCGTCGATTTCGGCCCCGACCGATGCGCTGTTGGCTGATGCATCCAGTTGAATAGACTTGTAATATTGTAAAAACAGGCCCCGATGATGATCACCGGGGCCTGTCTTTATCTATTCGCTGTGAAATAGTCGGCGGCATAGGAATATATATTAACATTGTCCGCTTAACCCGGATGGGAACATGACGCGGCCCGCCCTTCGCCATATTTCCCTGAAAATGTCGGTATTTACCGGCCTGCTTTACTTCGCGGTCGCGTCGCTTGCTCTGCTGACCTCGCGATTCGAAGGCGGCTTGGCGTTCATCTGGGGCGCCAATGCCCTGCTGATGGCGGAAATGATGACCGCGCGCATGCGCGCCTGGCCGCGTCTCATCCTCTCCTGCATGGTTGCCAGCACGATCGCGACGGCGCTGTTCGGCATCGGCGCACTGGCGGCGGTGCCGATGGCTATCCTTAATGTCGGAGAGGCGCTGGTGGTCGCCTATATCTGCCGCCGGCTCGGCGTCGGGCGACAGATCGCCGCATCTATGCGTGAATTGAGCATCTTCATCTTCGCGCTGGCGGGCGTTGCCAATGTGCTTGCCGGTATCGGCGCCGGGCTGGTGGTCTCCATTTTGCTGGGTGGTGATTTTCCCCATATCTGGCTGCAATGGTATAGCGGCCATGTGCTGGGCGGCCTCATCTGCACGCCGCTGCTGCTGATCCTGCTGCAGGGCGAGGTAAGCCGCTGGGCGCGCCAGGCCCGGCCGATCGAGCGGCTGGAGGCGTTCGGCCTGCTGTCCGCCTTTGCCCTGTGCGCCTGGTGGATCTTCTATCGCGTCGATTATCCCATGCTGTTCGCCTCGTTGCTGCCGCTGGTACTGATCGCCTTCCGCACCGGCTATGCAGGGTCGGCGGCGGCGATCGTCATCCTCGCCCTGATCGGCGGCACGGCGACCATGACCGGCCATGGACCGCTCCGGCTGGTCGCGGCCAGCATTCCCGAACGCATCCAGTTCTTCCAATTCTATCTGGCGCTCAGCTTCCTGCTGTCGGTGCCTGTGGCGGCCGAACTCAACAGCCGTCGCCGCCTGATCCGCATGCTGCGCGACAGCGAAGCGCGCTATCGGGCCTTCGCCGAACATAGCGGCGACGGCGTGGTCAATCTCAGCATCGACGGCATCATCCAATATGTCTCGCCCTCGGCCGTCGACCAGATCGGCATTGATGCAGACAAACTGCTGGGCCAGCCAGCCGTCGACCTGATCGACCCGGAATATCGCCCCTTCGCGATCGTCACCCATCGCCGTGCGCTCGCCCATCCGGGGGAGGCGCATGCGGTCGAATTTCGCCCCAACCGGCCGGACAATGATTTCGACTGGTATGAGATGCTGGTCCGCGCCGTGCTGGACGAGCAGGGGCGGGCGATCGGCGTCATCAGCACTGTGCGCGACATTTCCCGCCACAAGGCGCGCCAGCGGGCGCTGCACCAGGCGGCGGCGCAGGATGCCCTGACCGGCGCCGACAGCCGCCGCGCATTGCAGGAAAAGCTGGACGACCAGATCGCCCGCGTCGCGGCCGGCGGACAGGCCTGCCTGCTGCTGATCGACATCGACCATTTCAAGTCGGTCAATGACCGCCATGGCCATGCCGCTGGCGACCGGGTGCTGGTCGGCTTTGTCGAGCGGCTGCGCCAGGCGCTGCGTGGCACCGGCAGCATCGGGCGCCTGGGCGGCGAGGAATTCGCCGTGCTGTTGCCCGATGTCGATCTGGAACGGGCCGAGCGCATCTGCGAGCATCTGCGCACCCGCGTCGGGGTGCGGCCTTTCCCGCTCGGCAATGGCGAGGATATCGCCATCACCTTCAGCGCCGGCCTTGTCGAACTGGACGGCTCGGCCAGCGCCGCGACCCTGATGGAGGCGGCGGACAAGGCGCTCTATGCCGCCAAGGGCAGCGGTCGCAACTGTCTGCGCTTCGCCGCCTGACGGTCCGGCGCAACGGGAGCGTCTTTCCCGCCGGAAAAATCGGTGATGTTATGTTGTAACTTATGCCGCTCTCGACTATGTAGCACGCACCATGCTGCTCAGCTTCCGTCACGCCCTGGAATCCGGACGCCTTGATCGCCTTGCGATGGCGCTTTCGGGGCTGTGCGTCGCCCATTGTTTCCTGACCGCAGTGGTGCTGGGCCTGCTGGCATCGGCCGGCGGCATTTTCGACAGTCCGATCTTCCATGAAGCGGGGCTGGCGCTCGCCATCCTGATGGGCGCGATCGCGCTCGGCCATGGCGCGCTGGTCCATCGTTTCATGATGCCCGCCGCGATCGGTTCGCTGGGCCTTGGCATCATGGCCGGCGCGCTGACCATGGACCATGGCTGGCAGGAAAGCGCCTATACGCTGCTTGGCGTCGCGATTCTCGCCCTCGGCCACGATCTCAACCACCGCGCCAGCCACTGATCGCCGGCGATTATCGGGGGTCGATCATCCCGCATCGATGACCACGAAAAAGGGGGCCTTTCGGCCCCCTTCGTCTTTCCGTCCTGTCCGCCCCGATCAGGCGTCCTTGCGCTCGATGCGATGCTCGCCCTTGACCCAGCGCACGGTGCCGGTGCTGGCGCGCATCACCACGCTCTCGGTGGTCAGCTTGTCGCCCGGCAGATGCTTGACGCCCGCCAGCAGCGACCCGTCGGTCACGCCGGTCGCGGCAAAGATGCAGTCGCCCTTGGCCAGTTCCTTGAGGTCATAGACCTTGTCCAGGTCGGTGATGCCCCACTTGTAGGCGCGCTGCTTCTCGTCATCGTTGCGGAACAGCAGGCGGCCCTTGAACTGGCCACCCACGCAGCGCAGCGCGGCACAGGCCAGCACGCCCTCGGGCGCGCCGCCCGAACCCATATAGATGTCGATCGTGGTTTCGGGATTGGTGGTCGCGATCACGCCGGCAACGTCGCCGTCCGGGATCAGCATGATGCCGCAACCGATCGCGCGCAGTTCGGCGATCAGCTTCTCGTGGCGCGGGCGATCCAGCACGCAGACGATGATTTCATGCGGATCGACGCCCTTGGCCTTGGCCACCGCCTCGACATTTTCCTTCACCGACTTGTTGAGGTCGATGATATTGTCGGGATAGCCCGGACCGACGGCGATCTTGTCCATATAGACGTCGGGCGCGTTGAGCAGGCCGCCTTCTTCCGAAATGGCCAGCACGGCCAGCGCGTTCGGGCCGGCCTTGGCGGTGATGGTGGTGCCTTCCAGCGGATCGAGCGCGATGTCGATCTTGGGGCCCTTGCCGATCGCATTGCCGACCTTCTCGCCGATATAGAGCATCGGCGCCTCGTCGCGCTCGCCCTCGCCGATCACGACGGTGCCGTCCATATAGAGGTCGTTGAAGGCCAGGCGCATCGCCTCGACCGCAGCGGCGTCGGCGGCCTTCTCGTCGCCCCGACCGACCAGCTTGGATGCGGCGATTGCAGCCGCTTCGGTGACGCGCACCATTTCGAGTACCAAGACGCGATCGAGAATCGAACTAGCCTGCACCATAGCCACTCCTCTGCTGTAACTGATAGAGCAGGGCGATAGGATGTCCGCCTCTGCTTGTCGACCCAACTTGCCGGGCTCGCAAAGCTTTTCATAGTCGTGATGCCACGGATGGACGCGCCTTTGCCTTATATGCCATTCCGCAGCGTCCAGCGGCTGCCATCATCCCGCCATGTTCGACTGTTCAGATGTCGTCATGCGGTGGGTCTTGTCTTTCCCTCTTTTGCTGATCGGCCTGCCGCTGGCGGCCGCGCAGGATATCGTGCCGGTGGATGAAGCGCCGCTCGCCCAGCGTACCGCGATGGAGCAATATCAGGCGCGCACCGCCGTCGTCCGGCCCTGCGATCGCAGCGGCGGCGGCATCGTCGTGTGTGGCAGTCGGGCGGAGCGCAATGCGAAGGAAAGGCTGCCGCTGCCGCGCGAGCCGGTCGAAGGGCGCCCGCTTGCCGGCGATACGCCGCGCGCTTCCGCTGCCGCACCCAGGCAAGGCGCCTGCGGTGTCGTCGGCGGGCAGGGGACGGGCTGCGTTGGCGGCGGCGTGCCGATCCTGGGCGCGGCGATGCTGGCCGGCAAGGCCATCGCCCATTTGCTGGACCCCGAGGCCGACATGGCGCCACCGCCGCCCCTGCCGGATTCGGTCAAGGGCGCCGGCCAGCACTGATCCAACCGGTCCCGGCGCGATCAATCCAGAATATGCATGACCATCGGCGTGTCGAGCAGGCTGTCGGAGCCGGCCAGCCGCTCCAGCGTCTCGCGCACGCAGCGTTCCTCGCCGGCATGGGTGACGATCGCCACCAGCACGCCATCGGCCTGGTTGGCGCCGCGCTGGATCATGCTCTCGATCGAGACGCCGGCATCGCGGGTCGCAGCCGCGATCTCGGCCAGCACGCCGGGGCGATCCTGCACCTTGAAGCGCAGATAGGCGCGGCCGATCCGCTGGCCGGCGTCGGCCGGCTGTTGCGGGGTCAGGGCGGCAACCGGCATCGCCAGCGCATCGCCATATTCGTCGCGGGCCACGTCGATCAGGTCGGCGACCACGGCCGAAGCGGTCGGGCCGTCACCCGCGCCACGTCCCTGGAAGAAGAGGCGACCGACGAAATTGCCCTCGGCCACGACGGCATTGAGCGAACCGTCGACATGGGCGAGCGGATGGTCGAGCGGGACCAGCATCGGATGGACGCGCTGGAACAGGCCTTCCGGCCCATTCTCCGCCATGCCGACCAGGCGGATGCGGAAGCCCAGCGCTGCCGCCTCGGCAATGTCGGCGGCGATCACATGGCGGATGCCGGTGGTCGCGACATGGTCGAAGTCCAGTTCGGTGCCAAAGGCCAGGCTGGCAAGGATGGTCAGCTTGTGCGCGGCATCGACGCCGTCAATGTCGAAGCTCGGATCGGCCTCGGCATAGCCCAGTTCCTGGGCTTCTTTCAGCACCTCGTCAAAGCCCCGGCCTTCCTTCTCCATGGTGGTCAGGGTGTAATTGCAGGTGCCGTTGAGGATGCCATAGACGCGGCTGATCTCGTTGGCGGCCGCGCCTTCGCGCATGCCCTTGATCACCGGGATGCCGCCGGCGACCGCCGCTTCATATTTGAGCGCCACGCCGGCCCTCTCGGCGCGGCTGGCAAGGTCCAGGCCATGATGGGCCAGCATCGCCTTGTTGGCGGTGACGAACGGCTTGCCGGCGGCCAGGCACTGGCGGGCGAGGGTGAGGGCAGGGCCATCGGCGCCGCCGATCAGCTCGACCACCACGTCGATATCGTCGCGGGTCGCCAGCGTCGTCATGTCGTCGACCCATTCATAGGGCGACAGGTCGACGCCGCGATCCTTGTTACGGTCGCGCGCGGAGATTGCGACGACCTGCACCGGGCAGCCGGCACGGCGGGCAATCAGGTCGCCATTGGTGTTGAGCAGGCGAATGACGCCGCCACCCACCGTTCCGAGGCCAACGAGCGCGACGCGCAGCGGGGCATGGCGGTGGAGATTGGTCATGGCGTTTCCTGGTCCTTCGCACTGTAAGAGCCGCGCTGATAGCGGCCCGAGCGCCGCTGTCCAAGGAAAAGCACAGCGGCGCCCGATTGAAAGATAAGTGCGTAGGGGGTCAGTTCGGCTTTCGATTGCGTGCGCAGCGGCCGAGTGCATTGAGGACGAACTGATAATCGGTGCGCGCTGCTTCGGCGTCCTGCACTGCCAGGGTGCGGACCGACCGGGCCGGCAAAGTGGCCGGCAGGCTGCAACTAAGCCGATACCAGAGCAGGCTGCCGGGGGCAGGGGCGCGGGCGGCTTCGTCGACGATTTCGCCCAGCGCCACGGCCCAGCTGGGCTGTTGTCCGGGGCGGCGGATGATCGACAGCGATACCGGATCGCCATTTTCGGTGCGCAGGAAAATCTGCGTCTCGCCTTCGCCGGCAATCGTGCCCGCGACATGGAAAGCGTCGCCCAGGCCGATGATTCGCGGGGGTGCGTCTGGCGCGACGAGCGCCGACAGCACGGTCTTCACCCGTTCGACCTCAGCGGGGGTGGCGGCGATCTGCGCATCGCGCGCAATCAGCTGAATCTGGCCCGGCCGCCCGCCCGGACGGGCAAACAGCAGCACCTGTGCCTTTTTCAGCTTGGGCATCTTACCCTTCGAATCGAGGCGGGCGTCATAAAGATAGCCGACGGTCGGACTTATGCCCCCTTCGCCGCGAATCAGTGCGGTCACTTCGGCCTCGACATAGACCCTGCGATAGCCCGCAGGGACGTCCGGAGCCTGTTCGGGCTTCAACGGGACGATGTTGCTAATGCGCACGTTGGCAACCAGTGGTGCCGCATCGGAAAGGTCGGCAATGTCGGCATAGGTCAATCCGGCGGCGACCGTCGATGATTGCGCTGTCATCGAATTTGTCTGAGAAAATGCCGGAAAAACGGCGGTATATGAGGCGGAAATGAGGCACAGCGAGGCGAGTGTCTTCATGGCCATGGTGGATTTCTTCTGCATCTTCGTCCTATGCTGTCAGCCCGTGGCAGGGATGTCACAGGCAAGTCATTCCGGTGTGTGATGGTAAACGCAAGCCGGTAGTTCGATAAAGCGTTTGCGTGCCACGATGCGCCGCGATAGGAGTTCGCACGGTAGCAAATGGACGGATAAGGGCCAAAGGTGGTCGGGGATACCCCCGGGCAGCTCGGGCCGTTTTTGGCTGATTTGTACAACCCACTGGTAAGATGAGTTAAGGAGTGTCGTTGCCGAATGGCCTATGCTGACCACTCGCAAGGATCGAGTCGCACGATATCGATCGTCATCGTCGCCCTGATTCACGCTGTTCTCGGCTATGCCTTCGTCACCGGTCTTGGCATGAAATATGTCAAAAAGGCGGCGGAACAGCTGAACGTGATCGACGTGAAGGAGGAGCCCCCGCCACCGGACGAGGAGCCGCCGCCGCCGCCGCCGGACAAGCCGATTGAGCCTCCGCCGGTCGTCGCGCCGCCGCCGATCGTCCAGACCCCGGCCCCCGCGCCGCCGATCCAGACGGTTCGGACGCCGCCGCCGGTGTTCAATGAGGTTCCGGTGCCCGCACCGCCGCCGGCCCCGCCGCCGCCGCCCGCTGCAAAGCAGGCTGCAAAGGGCGTGTCGCCGCGTGGCAATCCGGGTTCCTGGGCAACCACGGAAGACTATCCTTCGCGCGCTCTGCGTGAAGAAAAGCAGGGGACCACTGGTTTCCGTCTTGAAGTGGGCGCCGATGGCCGTGTCACGAGCTGCACCGTTACGCAGTCGAGTGGCTCGCCTGAACTGGACGACGCAACTTGTAAGCTGGTTTCCCGCCGCGCGCGCTTTAGCCCCGCGGAAGATGACCAGGGTAACAAGATCCCGTCGACCTACGCGAACCGCATTCAGTGGCGGATCCCGCAGTAATTTAAACGGGAGGGCAGGCGCCCGGCGCCGCTCTCCCCTTTCACGATCCTTTTGAGAGGGAAGTCTTGAACATGTTGATGTATCTCGCAGCCGCGGCGCCCAAGCCGGAAAACCCGTACGGCCTGATGGAAGCCCTGGAGCAGGGCGGCACCATTGCCTGGACCGTCTTCATCATCCTCTGCGCCATGTCGGTCGGCACTTTCTACATCCTGTTCACCAAGCTGATCGAACAGCAGAAGGTGATCAGCCAGGGCAAGAAGATCCGTGCGACCTTCTGGCGCGCTGGTTCGCTGAAGGAAGCTTCGGCCAAGCTCGAAAAGAACTCGGCCTACAAGCAGATCGTCGATGACGGCATCAAGGCTCAGGAAGAGCATGGCAAGCTGAAGGATCCGGTCGAAGCCCATGACTGGCTGCACGGCTCGCTGGCTCGCTCGGAAGCCGCGATCAACTCGTCGCTCGGTGGCGGCCTGGCGTTCCTCGCCACCGTCGGTTCGACCTCGCCGTTCATCGGTCTGTTCGGTACCGTTATCGGCATCTACCGCGCTCTGATCAAGATCGGTGCTGCCGGTCAGGCCTCGATCGACGCCGTTGCCGGCCCGGTCGGTGAAGCTCTGATCATGACCGCGCTGGGTCTGGCCGTGGCCGTTCCCGCCGTTCTGGCCTACAACTTCCTGCAGCGCCGCAACAAGGCGATCTCGGAACAGCTGAACGGCTTCACCGTCGACCTGCTGGCCTACCTGGTTTCGGACGGCGCCGTGAAGCCGACCGTTGCTGCCGCTCCGGCCGCTGCTGCTGCCAAGCCGGCTGCTGCGCCGACCAAGGCCTGATCGCCTTAAGACGCCGGTTCGGGCGCCGGGTGGCGGCTGCGACCACCCGGCCCCTGCCGGACAGGGGCCCCGGTTAACGGGGCACCTACGACACCAAGGTTAGGATTGTATCAATGGCAATGAGTGTTGGCTCCGACGGCGGTGACGACAAGCCGATGTCCGACATCAACACGACGCCGCTCGTCGACGTCATGCTGGTGTTGCTCATCATCTTTCTCATCGCGGTCCCGGTCGTCGTCCAGACGGTCGATCTGCAACTTCCCAAGGTGGCGTTCGAGCCGACCACGACGAAACCCGAAAATGTTTCCTTGTCGGTCACCTCGGCGCCCGACGGCAGCTGTGCGGTTTACTGGAACCTGACCAAGGTCAGCTCCGACGAACTGCTCGATCGCGCCGTCGCCAAGCTGGAAGCGGACATCAAGAAGGCTGGTGGTGTTGAAAATCTGACGCCCGAGGATCTGCCCGAAGTGCATATCCGCGGCGACATCAATACCCCCTATCGTTGCATCGGCGGCACCATCTACACGATGCAGCGCGCCGGTTTCCCGAAGGTGGGCTTCATCTCCGAACCGGAACCCGGTTCGACGACGACCCGCCTCTGATCGGCCGCAGAAGGAGAATTCGTTATGGCCATGAGCATGGGCTCCGATGATGGTGAGCCGATGGTGGAAATGAACACGACGCCGTTGATCGACGTCATGCTCGTTCTCCTCATCATGTTCATCATCACCATTCCGATCCAGACCCACGCGGTTAAGATCGATCTGCCGCAGAGCGCGCCTCCGAGCGACAATGTGGTCGACCCTGTCAAGAACAAGGTCGCGATCGATGCCGGCGGCGTGATCAGCTGGAACGGTGCGCCGATCGACCTGCTGACCCTGCGTCAGTATCTGCAGCAGTCGCTGCGTCTGCCCGTCGAGCCGGAACTGCAGTTCCAGCCGAACGCGCAGACCCGCTACGTCGTCGTTGACGAGGTGCTGGCGGAGATCAAGCGCGCGGGCGTGACCAAGCTGGGTTTCGTCGGCAACGAGCAGTATAGCTCGTTCTGATCCCTGATCGTCCGGGGCCCGTCGGTCTCAGACTTCCCGTCTCCGACCCGTCGGACGATCAATCGGACCACAGACCAGGGGCTGCTTCGGCAGCCCCTTTTTTGTGCCGGTCCGTCTCCCGCTTAACATTTCCCTTACCTTCCTGCGCGATGCTGAAGGGGAATGGGTGGATGTGGACCATGGGCGCTGAACGACTGACCGAACTGGAACGCAGGGGCCGGCTTGCCGAACGGCGCGACGTTGTGATCAGCGTCAAGGTGCGGCGTCCGGGTGAAACCTGGTTCACCAGCAATATCGCCGACATGTCGCTCACCGGCTTTCGCCTGCACAGTTTCATGAAGCTCACCGTCGGCAGCGAATTGTGGATCATGTTGCCGGGTTTCGAGGGGCGGCGCGCCCGCGTCCAGTGGGTGCGCGCGCATGAATCGGGCTGCACCTTCGAGCGCCCGCTCCATCCCGCCATCTTCGATTATATCGTCCAGCGCTGCCTCGCGGGTCGCTGACCGCGCGTCCGGCGGGACGGCGGTTCAGCCGTTCAGCTGGTCCTGGAACTGCAGGCTGGCCAGCCGCGCATAAAGGCCGCCCAGCGCTACCAGCGTCGCATGGTCGCCCTGTTCCACGATCCGTCCCTGATCCAGCACGATGATCCGGTCGGCGGCGCGCACGGTCGCCAGCCGATGGGCGATGACGATCGTCGTGCGCCCCTGCATCAACCGGTCGAGCGCATCCTTGACCAGCTGCTCGGATTCCGCGTCGAGCGCTGACGTCGCCTCGTCCAACAGCAGGATCGGCGCATCGCGCAGCAGCGCGCGGGCGATCGACACGCGCTGGCGCTGCCCGCCCGACAGCCTTGCACCGCCTTCGCCCAGATGGCTGTCCAGCCCCTGCGGCAGGGCGCGCAGAAAGGCTTCGGCATTGGCCGCTCGCGCCGCCGCCCAGATTTCCTCGTCGCTCGCATCCCATTTGCCGTAGCGCAGATTGTCGCGGGCAGACGCGGCGAAGATCACGCTGTCCTGCGGCACCATTGCCATCGCCGCGCGCAGCGCGGCGGGATCGGCGGCCGGCAGCGGCACATCGTTCAGCCGCACTTCGCCCTGATCGGGATCATAGAAGCGCAGCGCCAGTTGGATCAGCGTCGACTTGCCGGCACCCGAAGGTCCGACCACCGCCACCGTTTCGCCCGGCGCAATATCGATCGTGACGCCGTTCAGCGCCGCCTGGTCGGGCCGGGTGGGATAATGGAAATGGACATTGTCGAAGCGCAGCCGCGCGCCTTGGGCCAGCGTCGGGATCGCGACCGGCGCCGCCGGCGCGGCGATCGCCGGCTCGGCCGCCATCAGCTCGTCCAGCCGGCTTGCCGCCCCTGCGCCACGCAACAGGTCGCCCCAGCTTTCCGACAAGGATCCGAACGCGCCGGCCACCAGCCCGCCGGTCAGCACGAAGGCAGCGATGCTGCCGCCCGACAGGCGCCCGGCCGCGACATCGATCGCGCCCAGCCACAACACGCCGGTGATCGATCCGAACACCAGGGCAAAGGCGATGGCGGTCATCACCGCGCGCAGCAATATCCGCTGCCGGGCGGTGGCAAAGCCGCTCGCGACGGTCGCGTCGAACCGGGCCGCCTCGCGCCCTTCCTGGCCAAAGCCCTGGACGATCTTCATCGCGCCCAGCACTTCGGTGGTGACGCTGCCGACTTCCGCGAGCCGATCCTGGCTGGCGCGCGACAATTTGCGCACCCGCCGGCCCAGCGTCACCAATGTCAGGACGATCACCGGTATGCCCAGGATCAGCAGCCCCGCCAGCTTGGGCGCCAATATGAACAGATAGATGAGGCCACCAATACCGGTGACCAGGTTGCGCAGCGCGACCGACACGGTCGATCCCACCACCTGATCGATGATCGCGGTGTCCGCCGTCATGCGCGACGCGATCTCCGACGGCCTGTTTTCCTCGAAGAAGGCCGGCGCCTGGCGCAGCAGATTGGCCTGGGTCGCGCTGCGAATGTCGGCGACCACCCGCTCGCCCAGCCAGGATACGAAATAGAAGCGCAGCGCGCTTGCCAGCGCCAGGATCACCACCAGCAGGAACAGATATTCGAACCAGCGGCTGATATCGCCGCCGCCGGTGAAGCCCTTGTCGATCACCAGGCGAAAGCCGCTCGGGATCGCCAGCGTCGCGGCGGAAGAGACGATCAGCGCGGTCAGCGCCCCGGCGATCCGCGCCGGATAGCGCGTCGCAAAGCGCCACAGCATGGCCAGACTCGACAGGGCAGGGCGATCGGCGCGGCGCGGCGCGGGTGCGGTGGCATCCTCCATGTCGGGGCGTTAGCAGCGCGGCGCGCGCGCCTCAATGGGCGCGCGCGATCCCGCCGCTCAGGCCGCCGGTGCGATCCGTTCGGCCAGCGCCATCAGGCGCGGCGTATCCGCCTTGCCGGTCAATGCATAGGCCATGTCGCCCGCCTCCCAATAGGCGACCGTGCCGTCGCGCCGTTCCGCGATCAGCGGCTGCCCTTCCGCCGGCGTTTCCGCCCGGTCGGCGAACAGCGACAATTGCTCGCCCTTTTCGGTGGTCAGCGCGATCGCGATCGCCGGGCTGTCGGCGGTCGGGAACAGTTGTACGTCCCGCACCTGCCAATTGGCCGGCAGGCGCGGCAGCACGATGCCGGTCGACCGCCGGATTTCGGCATCGTCCAGCTTCGCGCTCTCGACCTGCGACGTCATCTGCTGGCGCAGCAGGCCGGCGCGGCGCGATGCGGCGGCCTCGTCCAGGAAGGTGCTGGCCTGTGCCGCCTGGGGAAATTCGCCCAGCGCGCCCCGGCCGATCCACCCCGTCGCCAGCAGCGCGGCGATCGCCGCCGCCCGCCCGACATGGCGCCAGCCGCGCCCGGCCTCATTGTCGTTGGCCACCGGCTGCGACATGTCGCGGCGCCGGCCGACCAGCGTCCCCTTGGTGCCGTCATGCATCAGGCGGAAATCGATATGCGGCCAGCGCTTGCGCCAGCGGCGCGCGACAAGCCGCTCGCCCGGCCGCGCAGCATCGTCCAGCAGCACCACGCCATTGGGGGAGAGGCGCGCGAACAGGCTGTCGGCGGCGCCCCGCACCAGCGGATGCACGCTCCAGGGCGGGCCATCGATGATGATCAGGTCGATCTGCTCGGGCAGCCGGTCGATCGCATACCAGCGGCCCGGCCAGTCGGCGCTTTCGTGCGTCAGCGGCGCATGGCGGATATCCACGTCCAGCGCATGGTCGGCCAGCCATTGCCGGGTCGCGTCGACAAAGCCGCCATGCTGGTCGAAACTGTGCAACTGGCCGCCGCCATGCAATTGCAGCGCCCGCGCCGCGATCAGCGAGGATGCCCCCGCGCCCAGTTCGACGACATGCGCCGGCCGCAGCCGTGCAATCTCGAGCACGATATGGCGCAGGAAACCGACATCTGCCTTCCAGCTTCCCAGATGGGGCAGCGCATCATGGGGCAGTTTGAGTTCGTCCAGCAGCGCGCGCTTGTCCGCCTTGCGCCCGCCCGACAGGCTGGCCAGCAGCCAGGGCCAGCCGATCGCGCCAAAGGCCAGGCGCCATGCCATGTCGGAGGTGCGGCGGGACAGGTCATCGGTCACGGGTTCGGATTCATTCAGCGAGAGGAAGCCGGTCAATTCACGGGAAGTCACGGGGAAATACGCTCCTGTCGCAAAGGCGGGGACTATGCCAGCAGTCCTGTTTCACGCATATGACGCCCATCCAATTGGTCAAATCATGACGCAGGAAACGCCGATGACCCGTATAATTTCCGCGACGGTCGAACGCTGGCCGGTGGCGGGCGCCTTCATCATCAGCCGTGGCGCCAAGACGGAGGTGGACGTCGTCGTCTGCACCGTGGGCGACGGCGATCATGTCGGGCGGGGCGAGGGCACGGCCATCTATTATGAGGGCGAGACCGCACAGGGCTGCGCGGCGGCGATCAACGCCTATGCCGGGCCGCTCGATCGCGAGGCGCTGTTGCAGGCGATGCCGCGCGGCGCCGCGCGCAACGCGCTCGACTGCGCGCTGTGGGATCTGGAGGCGAAACGGGCCGGCGTTCCGGTCTGGCAACTGGCCGGCCTTGCCGCACCGACGCCGCTGCCCACCGCCTTCACCATCAGCCTGGGCGAGCCGGAGCGGATGGAGGCCGATGCCCGCGCCGCCGTCGCGCGCGGCTTTGGCCTGCTCAAATGCAAGCTGACGGGGGAGGGCGATCATGCCCGCATCGCCGCCGTGCGCGCCGGCGCACCCGACGTCCGGCTGATCGTCGACGCCAATGAAAGCTGGCATGACCGCGACATCGTGGCGGAGGCGGCGGCGCTCGCCGCACTGGGCGTGGAAATGGTGGAGCAGCCGATCCTGCACGGGCGGGAGGGCAGGCTGTCCGGCCTGCGCGCGCCGTTGCCGCTCTGCGCCGACGAAAGCTGCCACACCCGCGCCGATCTCGAGCGGCTGGGCGATTTCGATGCGGTGAATATCAAGCTGGACAAGGCCGGTGGCCTGACCGAAGCGCTGGCTCTGGCACAGGCGGCGCGGGCCCGCGGCTTTCGCATCATGGTCGGCTGCATGCTCGGCACCTCGCTCGGCATCGCGCCTGCCGCGCTGGTGGCGCAGGGCGCTGACTGGATCGATCTCGATGGCGCGCTGCTGCTGGCGAAGGATCGCGACGGCGCCTTGCCGTTGCGCGACGGCCTGCTCCACCCCGGCATCCTCTGGGGCCAGGGCTAATATTCCTCCCCGCTTGCGGGGAGGGGGACCATCCGCAGGATGGTGGAGGGGGGCAGCCGTCTGAAGCCAGGCCCCAACCGGCCACCGCTTTCCTACTCGGCCATTCTCTGGTCTATCCTCGGCGATGCAATCCGCGTCATCGCCCGTCGCCCATGGGCGGCGTGACCCAAATGTCGCCTCGATGGCGCGTCATCGTCACCTGGTCGTGACCCGACTGTCGCGTGCATGTGACCCCAGTGTCGCGCCTCTGTCGCGAGACAGGGGCGCGGGCGGTGCATATCCGGCGCAAACGGCCCGATTTGCCCGACGACACTGTGAACTTCGGACCTGTCGCGTCGGCGTGACCCTGCCGGGGCCGCCGATCACGGCAGATTGTCTCGGCTCAGTAACCCAGCGTCAGGCCGACGCTATAATATTTCGGGCCGACATTGGCCTTGGCGCGCAGCTTGGGGATCAGCGGCATCGCCAGCGTCGCATAGGGGCGGGTATTGTCGCCGCTGAAGCGCACGCCCGCACCGATCGAGACCGACATGGGAATCGTATAGGCCGCCTCGACCCGGCCATAGAGCTTGGTATCGCCATCGCGCAGATAGACGCCGCCGCCCGGCGTCAGGCTGAAGCCCGCCATGTCGAGCGCATAGCCGGCGCCGATCTCGGTGCCCCAATGGCCGTCGGCGCGGCCATAATTGACTTCGGCGCCCAGTCCTTCGGCATGGGCGGCAGGCGCCATAAGGGGGGCAGCGATCAGCAGGCCAAGGGCCGCCATCCGGTTCATTTTCATGGCAAATCCATATCAGTCATTGGTGATGGGTCGGTAAGGGCGCGGCCGGTCCCCGCCGGCAAGCGGAAAGGGGACCAGCCGAATCGGTCCTGCGGTGAAGCGAGGTGTTTCGCTCTATCCGTCGACGCGGCGCACTGGCTGCACCTCGGCATAGGGCATGATCGCCTTGCCGTCGGGGGCCGCGGTGAAGCTGGTCTGGGTTGGATAGGCGAACTCGATTCCCTCGGCATTGAACCGCTTCCAGATGGCGAGGCCGATGCGATGGCGCATCTGGAAATAGTCATGATGGTCGGGATCGGGCACATCGAAATTGAGCTGATAGTCCAGGCTGCTGGCGCCAAAGGCAATGATACCGGCATTGACGAAGATCATGCCTTCCGCCTCGACGATCTCCTTCAATATGGTGGGGATCGCCTCGGCCTGTTCCTCCGACGTCTGGTAGATGATGCCGATGGCATAGGTGACGCGGCGCTGGATCAGCGTCTGCAGGCTGGTAATTTCCTTCTGCAGCAGGTTCGCGTTGGAAATCACCTTCTTCTCGCCGCTCATCGCCCGCAGCCGGGTGGATTTCAGGCCGATCTTCTCGACCCGCGCCGTGGTCTGGTCATAGGTGATGATCTCGCCCTGGCGGAACGGCTTGTCGAAGATGATCGACAGCGCCGCGAACAGATCGGAGAAGATGCCCTGCGCGGCAAGGCCGATCGCGATGCCGCCGATGCCCAGACCCGCGACCAGGCCGGTCACGTTGACGCCCAGATTGTCGAGCACCACGATTGCGGCGATCGCGAACAGGGCAAATGTCACCAGGATGCGGATCAGGCCCATCGCATTGGCCAACGTCTCGCCCTGGCCATCCTCGGCCAGCGTCTTGCGCTCGATCAGGCCCAGGATGATCTCCCGTGCCCAGATCGCGGCCTGCACCACCACGGCGATGGTGAAGAAGAAGGTGACGGTCTTGTCCAGCGACGTGGGCGCGTCGGCGAACACCACGACCAGCCGGGCCGCGACCATGATCATGAAATATTGCGTCGTGCGCGCCGCCGCCCGGCTCAGCACATTGCCAAGGCCCAGCGGGTCGCCACGCCGGCCACGATGCTTGGTGCCGATCCGGCGCAGCGTCGCGAGCGCCAGATAGATGATCGTGGCCGCGCCGATGGCGATCAGGATCTGGATATAATGAAGCTGGAACCAGGCGATGGTCGAATGCCACATTTCCGTGAGGTTGGGCGCACGCACATTGATGTCGATGCCGGGGTCGTTCTTGTTGGCCATGCTGATCCTTGATTGATGGTCCGTGGGCTCGATCAGGCTGCCGCTGCCAGCGGGGGCGCGTTGGCCAGATCGTCGAGGAACGCGATCAGCCCGCGTTCGTGACGCGACAGATAGCGCGTCCGGCGCGGCAGGCGAAGCCCCTGCCGCCATTCATCCTGTCCGTCCTTGCACAGGTCGATCAGGGCGGGGTGGATATAGGATTTGCGGCTGATCGCCGGCGTGTTGCCCAACGCCGTCGCGACCGGCTCGATCATCTCCTTGAGCGAGACATGGCCCGCCGCCAGCGTCTCGAAGGCAATGGTCGATGCGCCCCAGGTGCGGAAATGCTTGGCGGTGAAGTCGCCGCCCATGGCCTGCGCGATATAGGCGTTGACGTCGCTCGAACTGATCGGATGCGCCTCGCCATCCTCGTCCAGATATTGGAACAGATGCTGGCCCGGCAGATCCTGCACCGCCCGCACGAATCGCAGCAGGCGGCTGTCGGTGATGCTCAATTGCTGTTCCTTGCCGGACTTGGCGCGGTAGCGCAGGGTCAGGCTGCGGCCATGCAGGTCGACATGCCGCCGCCGCAGCGTGGTCGCGCCGAAACTCTTGTTGGTGGTGGCATAATGTTCGTTGCCGACCCGCAGCTTGGCGAGGTCGAGCAGTCGTACCACCGCGGCGATCGTCCGCGCCTTGCGCAGGCCGCGCCGCGACAGATCCTCCTCCATCTGCGCCCGCAGTTGCGGCAGGGCACGGCCGAAGGTGGGGCAGCCGGCATATTTCTCCGCCTCGCGCGCAGCCCGGAAATCGGGGTGATAGCGATATTGCTTGCGCCCCCGCTCGTCATAGCCGGTCGCCTGGATATGGCCGTGGGGGGAGGGGCAGAACCAGCAGTCGCGATAGGCGGGCGGCATGGCGATCGCGTTCAGCCGGTCGATCTCATCCCGGTCGGTGATGCGGCTGCCGTCCGCCGCGCGATAGGCCCATCCCTGCTTCAGCGCGCGCCGGCTGATGCCGGGCATGCCGTCATGGCTGTGGATGATGGCGGGGGACGACATGGGAACCGGGCGACCTTCTTTCTTCCGGTCCAACCCGTGATGATCCGCTTCGTTCCGCGTGCAGCCTGCCCGGCGCTGTCAGGATGGGCGCGATCGCAGCCGCTGCAGCCAGCCGGTGCCCGCGCCATAATGGCCGGTCCAGGGCAGCAATGGACGGCGCACCGTCGTCGCCTGGGCGCAGCCGACGATCACGCTGATGACCGCCAGCGGGAAGGCCAGCATCATGGTGGCGGGCATGGCAAAGGCGAGGGTGATCGCCGAAAGCCCGCCGCCAAAGGCCGCCAGCGTCGCCCGCAGGTCGCCGTCGGGTCCGCGCAGCCAGAACAGGCAGCCCGTGACGCCCAGCCCGAACATGGCGATATTCTGCATCGCGCCGGCCGGCACGATCGCACAGGCGGCGATCAGCCCGATCATCGCCAGCGCGGCGCGGCGCCATTGCCAGCCGCCGATCAGGCGGGTGAGCAGCGGATAGAGCAGCAATTCGCAGGTCAGCGCCGCCAGCAGGATTGCACCGGGGGCCGCCGCGCCCTGGCCGTCCGCGATCAAGGCGACGACGGCACTCGCCGCCCAGGGCAGCATCCGCGACGGTGCCATGCGGATATGGCTGATCCAGCCGGTCATGCCCGGCCGCAATGCCCAGCGTCGGTCGGCCTGCCGCAACTGGAAGGCGGACAGGGCAAACAGCATCTGCACGCCCCATGGCATATAGGCGGGGGACAGTAGCGGGGCAGCCAGGATCAATCCCAGCATCAGTCCCTGAAGCCAGCCCAAAATCCGCAATTCCATGGTCATGCCGTCACTCCCGCCTGCGCGCCAGGCTGTTCGAAGAACGGCACGCGTCCGGCGTCCTTGCGCTTGCGGGTCAAATAAGTGTCGAGGCCGATCTGGAGCGAGAGCATCATGAAGATGAACGGCTGATAGGCGATGCCCACGAACAGCGATCCGATCATGTAGACGACATGGCCCTGCTGCAGCGCCACGGCGAAGGGCGCGATCCAGGCCTCGTCCGGTCCGTCGCGCTTGCGATACATGCGCCGGATCGATTCAGTGCGGATGAAGCAGCTCAGGTGCAGCAGCGCCCACAGGAAGAAGCCGAAATAGCCCTGCTCGCCCAGCATCTCGAAATAGGCACTGTGATAGGCACGGCCCTTGTCGGTGACCAGGCGGCGCTCGATCCGCTTCTCGTCGCCATCGCCGACCTCGCTCTGGGCGAAATAGGTGAAGCTGTTCTGGAGATAATTGTCGAAGCCGCCGCCGCCCGGATGGGTCTTCACATAGTCGAGCGTCCACATCCACACCGCGACGCGGGTGGACGCGCTTTCGTCGCCCTGATGATTTTCGATTGTCTGCATCCGCTTGGTGAAGCTGGCGGGCAGGAAGGGGATGGCGGCCAGCGCGGCAAAGGCCAGCAGCGGGCCATAGACGAATTTGCGCTTCGACCGCATCAGCATCATGCCGGCCAGGATGACCAGACAGACCAGGCCCGTGCGCGCCTCCGTGCCGACCGGCATCAGCATGCAGGCCAGGCAAAGCGCATAGGCAAAGGCCTTCACCTTCCAGTCGGGCGGAAAGATGGTGCCATGCTGGGTGAGCCACAGGATGATCGGGATCAGCGCGATCGCCACGCAGGAAATGATGCTACCCTCATACAGGCCGCTATTATTGTCGACCATCAGATTGAGCACGCCATAGCCGCCGCCCGACAGCGCGGTCTTCATGCCGCCATTGATGATGATCGTGCTCGCGCACAGCACCATGAACAGCGCCAGCGCCTCGATCCGCAACCGCGTGCGCAGCACCAGCGGCAGGAACACGGCAAAGACGATCGCCTTCCACACCCAGGCCCATTTGGTCGCGGCGTTGATCGGGAAGTCGGCGGTCGCGGTGGTATAGCCGCACCAGGCGAGCAGGACGAGCAATAGCACCTGCCGCGCGGAAAAACGGCAATCCTTCTTGTCGTCGACCACTATCCAGGCACCGACCGCACAGACGAAGGCGATCAGCGAGATCGGGATCGAATTGAGCAGATAATAGCAGAGCCGCTGGGGCGAAACGATGTCGATATAGGCGTAGATGATGACCAGCAGGAACGGCCGCTTGAATCCCATCAGGAAGAAGGCGCCCAGGAAGGCGATGAAGAACAGGTCACGCATCGGCGGCGTCTCCGTCCGGCGATGCCGGCGGGGTATCGATGTCGCGATCCAGGTCCGGGCGCGACAGCAGCCGCCAGGCGGCCAGCAGGATGACGCCATGGCTGATCAGCAGGGATAGGGTATCAATCATTGCGTGTTTTGATCTGCCGGTTCTGGACTCTTGCCCCGTAAAATCCCTAGCGTGACAGAGTTGACGGGGCGTTAAACCTTTTTCGGCAAAAAGTTACCGCTATGACTCGTATCCTTCACGTTCTCGATCACAGCCTGCCGATGCACAGCGGCTATACGTTCCGCACGCGGGCGATCCTGCGCGCGCAACTGGCCAAGGGCTGGGATGTGCGCGGGCTGACCGGCCGCCGCCATGTCGCGGCGGGGCCGCAGGAAGAACTGGTCGACGGCCTGCATTTCCACCGCACGCCGGGTGAAGCGGCCAGCGGTAACGCGCTGCTGCGCGAATGGCGCGACATTTCCGCCCATGCCGATGCGATCGAGTCGCTGGTGCGCCAGTGGCGGCCGGATATCATCCATGCCCATTCGCCGGTGCTCAATGCCATGGCCGCTCAGCGAGTCGCGCGCCGCCACGGCATTCCGCTGATCTACGAGATTCGCGCCTTCTGGGAGGATGCGGCGGTCGGCAACGGCACCGGGACCGAAGGCAGCCCGCGCTACTGGCTGACCCGCCAGCTCGAAACCCATGCGGTCCGTGCGGCCGACGCGGTTGCCGTCATCTGCGAAGGGCTGCGGTCCGATCTGGTCGCGCGGGGAATCGACTCGGCCAAGATCACCGTGTCGCCCAATGGCGTCGATCTTGATCAGTTCGGCGCGCCGGTGCCGCGTGATCCGGCTCTGACCGCGAAGCTGGGGCTCGAAGGGGCGGATGTCGTCGGCTTCATCGGCAGCTTCTATGATTATGAAGGGCTGGACGATCTGATCGCCGCCATGCCGCGACTCGTGCGAGCGCGGCCCAGGGCCAAGCTGCTGCTGGTCGGCGGCGGGCCGATGGAACAGGCGCTGCGCGATCAGGCGCTGGCCTCGCCCTTCACCGACCATATCGTCTTTGTCGGCCGGGTGCCACACGACCAGGTCGAACATTATTATGCCCAGGTCGATGTCCTCGCCTATCCGCGCAAGGCGATGCGCCTTACCGATCTGGTGACGCCATTGAAGCCGCTGGAGGCGATGGCGCAGGGCCGACTCGTCGCTGCGTCGAGCGTCGGCGGCCATCGCGAACTGATCGAGGATGGCGTGACGGGCACCCTGTTCGCGCCGGACGACCCGGCTGCGATTGCGCAGGCGCTGGCAGGCATGTTCGCGGATCGCGGCTTCTGGGATGAACGCCGCATCGTGGCGCGCGATTTCGTCGAGAGGGAGCGTAACTGGTCGTCAAACATTTTGCGTTATGAGCCTGTTTACCAGCGACTTCTGGGACGCGACTCGACCGCAAAGGCGGCCTGAGGAACGGCGGCGATGCCGAAGTTCACACCGTCCATGCGGGGGCTGGCCATCATGGCGCTGGTCGCGGCAGGCTGCGGCGCCCTGGTGGTGCTGACCCTGCCGGTCGGCTGGATGGAAATGCTGGTCGCGTCGAGGGGCCTGAGCGAGACGATCCCGGCGGCGGGGCCACCGCTGGGCATGAAGGCAAGATTGCTGCTGGCCGGTTTCGCCGCGCTCATGAGTGTAGGAATTGTGGCCGCGGTGCGGCGAAATGGATCGGATGCGCCGCACAGGCGCTTGAGAATAAGCGGAAGGCGTCATCCAGACGCCCAAGGAGCAAGAAAAATGGGTTTCGCATTTGCAAAGCTGACCGCGCTTGCCCGCGGACGCAATGTGCCCGCTGCCGAAGAGGCCGCGCCCGCGCAGCGCCGTGCCGACGCGCATCCCGACGCGCCGCCCCGTCCTCCGATCTTTGCCAGCCGCGATTTTGGCGGCGCCGATATCTTCGCGCGCCCGGAATCGGGGCGTCGTCGTCTGGTGGTCGATAGCGATTCGGTAGAGCCGGTGGCGGCGACGGTGGTGCGCATGGAAACGCCGGCCGCCTTTGCCATGCCGACCCCGCATGAAGAGGCATCGGTCGAGGATATGGCTATCGCGCCCGCGCCCGCCTTCGCGCGTCCGTTCGACGCCATGCCGGCGCTGTCGAGCAATCCGATCCCGCTCGGCCGCGCGCCGTTCGCGCCGCCGGAAGACGCTATATTCGAGCCCTGGGAAGAAGAGGCAGCGGCGGAATTTGCCACCTTCGATGAAGAGCCGACCGATATTGCACCGGAGCCGGTCGTCGAGCAGGCCCCTGCCTTCGTCCCGGAACCGGTGATCGAAGAGTCGATACAGGCGCCCGAGCCTGCACCTTTCGTTCCGAGGGCGGAGGCGTCGCCCGCCCCGAGCGCGCGCAGCATCGACAACCTGTCGATCACCGAACTGACCGAGCGGCTGGAGCGGGCGCTGGTCCAGCGGGGCCGACCGGCGACCGCGCCGCGCGTCATCGCCGACATGCCGATCGCCTCGGCGGTGCCGGTGCGTGAAGCCGTGTCGGAAGATGTCGAGGATGCGCTGCGTGCCGCACTCGGCACGCTGCGCACCATGACCGGCCGCCCGCGCTAAACGATCAGGCTACCAGTCGCGGATGGTGAGGGCGGACAGCTCGATCCATTCGCCTTCCGCGTCGCCGCGCAGGTCGTCGATCACCATGTCGGCGACGAAATGGCCTGGCAATGTCCATTCCGCATCCTGCAATTCGCTGGCCAGCGCCTCTTGGCGCGCGCGCAGGCTGCCGCCCGCCACCCGTAACAGTATGACATGGCGGCGTCCTTCGAACAGGGCGCTGGCCCAGGGACGACTGACAGCACGCTCGACCGTCGCCGGCTCACCGATCCGGGTGATCAACTGAACCAGCAACTGGGCCAGCGGATCGGCCTCGCGCCGTTCTCCTGCTCGATTACGGACCAGATTCGCGCTCGTGCGCAGCATGTCGGCGCTTGTCATTGGCTCACGCTCCTGCGATATTCGTTCATGAAATGTTCTATTCGTCTCTTTACCCGATCGCCCGGATCGCGCCCCATGCGCAGGTCGAGGACCAGGCGCGGATCGCGCACGGCGTCGCGACCGAAACGGGTCGGCGCGATCTGATAGTCTCGCAGGAATTTCTCGATCGTGCGCAGCAGCATGGACGGACCTCTCCTTTGTCGAGCCGATTCGCCCCCTGCGAATCAATAGGCAATTTCCTATCTCATATTCATTTTCCTACTTGTCTAGGAAAATTCCTATCATTATGGATGCAACATGGATGAAGCGCAGGACGCCCGGACTGCCCTCGATCGGCTGATCGTCGAACGCGGGGAAAATTATGCCGATCTGTCGCGGCTGATCGGGCGCAATCCCGCTTATATTCAGCAGTTCATCAAGCGTGGCACGCCGCGCAAGCTGGACGAGGCGGATCGCCGCATCCTGGCGCGCTATTTCGGCGTGGCGGAAACGATGCTGGGCAGTCTGGTGCCAGCGGGCGCACCGATCCCGCGTGTGCGCGGCCTGCCGGCGGTGGTCGCGGTGCCGCGCCTGTCGCTTGGCGCCTCCGCTGGCGCGGGCTCGCTGGATGAGGATGAGCGTACCGCGGGCGTGATGGCGTTCGACGCGCAATGGCTACGGCATCTGGGCGTGCGGCCGCAGCGCGTGTCGATCATCCGGGTCGATGGCGAATCGATGGCGCCCACGCTCAACGATGGCGACGACATCATGGTCGATCATGAGGATGACGCCGATCGCCTGCGTGACGGCGTCTATGTGCTGCGGCTCGACGGCGTGCTGATGGTCAAGCGCGTGGCGATGGGGCCATTGCGCGGCCGGTTCAGCGTATTGAGCGACAATCCCCATTATCCCGACTGGACCGATATCGATCCGGCGATGGTAGCGATCGTCGGCCGGGTCGTCTGGACAGGCAGGCGGCTGGTCTGAGAAGCCTGATCCGTCTTTGAAAGGCGCCGTGCCTTTCCTATGTCTAGGAAAACAGGGGAAGGCTGGATCATGAATGATAATGGCGCGGTGATCCGCAAGGCGATCGAGTGGCGTGGGGCGCCGATGGCGCTGGCGACGGTCGTGTCGACCTGGGGATCGGCGCCGCGTCCGCGTGGCAGCCACATGATCGTCCATCAGGATGGCCGGCTGGAGGGCAGCATATCGGGCGGCTGCGTCGAGACCGATGTGTTGCAGCGCGCGGCCGAGGTGATCGCCGGCCGGCCCGGCCATGTCGCGCGCTATGGCGTGGCCGATGGCGATGCCTGGGAGGTCGGCCTGCCCTGCGGCGGCGAGATCAGCGTGCTGGTGCAGCCGGTCGGGGAGGGGGGCTTTGCCCCCGACCTGTTCGACCGGATCGCGTCGGACAGCGCGCGCGGCCGGGCGCTCACGCTCTCGACCGATCTGGACAGCGGCGTCACCCGCGAAGATGTGGTCGAAGGCCAGTTCCTCAACCGCTATGATCCGCCCCGTCGGCTGCTGATCGTCGGCGCGGTGCAGATCGCCCAGTCGCTTGCCGCGCTGGCGCAGGCGATCGACGTCACTCCGGTGGTGATCGATCCGCGCGGCCGCTTCCTGACGGCGGAGCGCTTCCCTGGCATCGAACTGGACGATCGCTGGCCCGACGCAGCGATCGCCGCGCGCCATCCCGGCGAATCGACCGCCGTCGTGACCTTGAGCCATGACATCAAGATCGACGATCCCGCGCTCATCGCCGCGCTCGCTGCACCGACCGGCTATGTCGCAGCACTGGGATCGCGGCGCAGCCATGCCGCGCGGCTGGAGCGGTTGGCGGCGCAGGGCTTCGGCGCGGACGACCTCGCCCGGATCGACGGGCCGGCGGGGCTGGACATCGGCGCGATCGGCGCCGCGGAAATCGCCCTGTCGATCACCGCCGGGATGGTCGCCGGGTTCAACGCCAAGCGCTGATCAGGCGCAATCGCTCAGCAGCATTTTCCGCCATTCTTGCCGCCATAGCGTGCCTCCTGCCGGTTCCGGAAAAAGGCGGTGCGGTCCATCGGCGCATGGCCGGGATGATGGTCGCGCATATGGCGCAGATAGGCGTCATAGTCCGGCTGGCCGACCATCAGATGCGCCATGCGCCGCAGCGTCTGGAGAAATTGGCTCATGGCGTCGTGACCAGTTGCGCCGGAATCTCGCGCGCGGTCGGCGCGGCGAAACCGCGTGCGGCCAGGCAGGTCCGGATGGTGAAGACCAGCAATGCCAGCACCACCGCCAGGAAGATCGCGACCAGCCCGGCATCGACATAATCGTTGAACAGGATCTGGCGCATTTCCGCCATCGACTTGGCCGGCGCCAGAACCTCGCCCTTGTCCAGCGCCGCGCTATATTTGGCGGCATGGGCCAGGAATCCGACCTTCGCATCGGTGGAGAACAATTTCAGGAAACCGGCCGACAGCGTGCAGATCAGCAGCCAGGCCGCCGGCACCATCGTCACCCAGGCGAAGCGGTCGCGCTTCATCCGGAACAGCACGGCGGTCCCCAGCATCAGCGCGATTGCCGCGAGCATCTGGTTGGAGATGCCGAACACCGGCCACAGCGTGTTCACCCCGCCCAGCGGATCGGTGACGCCCTGATAGAGGAAGAAGCCCCAGGCCGCGACGCACAGGCCGGTGGCGATGAAGCCCGGCAGTTGGCTGTTGCTGTCCTTGAAGCTCGGCACGGCGAGCGCGATCAGATCCTGCAGCATGAAGCGGCCGGCGCGGGTGCCGGCATCGACGGCGGTCAGGATGAACAAAGCCTCGAACAATATGGCGAAATGATACCAGAAGGCCTTCATCGCCGGGCCGCCGAACACATGGCTGAAGATTTCGGCCATCGCCACGGCCAGCGTCGGCGCGCCGCCGGCCCGGCTGATGATCGTATGCTCGCCGACATCTTTCGCCGTCTGGACGATGACGTCGGGACTGATCGGGAAGCCCATGGCGGTGACGGCGGCGGACACGCTGGCAGGATCGGTGCCGATCACGGCGGCCGGGCTGTTCATCGTGAAATAGATGCCGGGGTCCAGGATCGATGCGCCGACCAGCGCCATGATCGCCACGAACGCCTCCATCAGCATCGCGCCATAGCCGATCAGCGGCGCGTCGCTTTCGGTCGCGATCAGCTTGGGCGTGGTGCCGCTGGCGATCAGCGCGTGGAAGCCGGACACCGCGCCACAGGCGATGGTGATGAACAGGAAGGGGAAAAGGCCGCCCGACCAGACCGGCCCGCCGCCGGCGGCGAACTGGGTGACGGCGTGCATCTTCAGCGGCGGCGCCATGATGACGATGCCGATCGCCAGCGCCGCGATCGCCCCGATCTTGAGGAAGGTCGACAGATAATCGCGCGGCGCCAGCAGCAACCACACCGGCAGCACCGACGCCACCGCGCCATAGCCGATCAATATCCAGCAGAGCTGTACGGGCGTGAAGGTGAAGATCGGTCCCCAGACCGGCGATTGCGCGATCGCCTGGCCATAGACGATCGCGGCGAGCAGGCCGATCAGCCCCAGGATCGACACTTCGCCGATGCGGCCGGGACGGATCCAGCGCGTATAGGCGCCCATCGCCATGGCCAGCGGCACGGTGGCGGCGACGGTGAACATGCCCCAGGGGCTTTCCGCCAGTGCCTTCACCACGATCAGCGCCAGTACGGCGAGGATGATCACCATGATCATGAAGGCGCCGAACAGCGCGATCGTGCCCGCGACCTGGCCCATTTCCATGCGGATGAGTTCGCCCAGTGACTTGCCGTCGCGGCGCATGGAGATGAACAGGACCATGAAGTCCTGCACCGCGCCGGCCAGCACGACGCCGGCGATGATCCACAGCGTGCCGGGCAGATAGCCCATCTGTGCTGCCAGCACCGGCCCCACCAGCGGCCCCGCGCCGGCGATCGCCGCGAAATGATGGCCGAACAGCACGGTGCGGTCGGTCGCGACATAGTCGAGGCCATCGGCGCGGCGGATCGCCGGAGTCGGCCGGGCGGGATCGAGCCGCATCACCTCGCGCGCGATGAACAGCGCATAGTAACGATAGGCAACCAGGAAACAGCTGACGGCGGCGACAACGATCCACAGCGCATTGACCGTCTCGCCGCGCGAGACCGCGACGACCGCCAGCGACACCGCGCCCACCAGCGCAGTCAGGATCCATGGAATATGCCGGGTCATCGCTCTCTCAACGGTTCGGGATAGGGATTGGGCGCCACACTAGGCCGCTCCCCCCGAAAGACAACCGCCAGTCTGGGTTAGGCGCTTGTCGGGGTTGGGGGATTTGGGCGCGTTCGTTCGTCCATCGGGTGAACAGGGCTGGAGGCATCGCATGACCGACCGGGGCAAGGACGTTTCGCGCAGGGGCTTGTTGCAGGCGGCGGCGGTCGTGGGGGCGGCACTGCCGCTGGCGGCACGCGCTGCCCCATCGGGCAATGCGACGCGCGACCAGTTGCTGCTGGCGCCCGACATCCATTATTTCAACGCCGCCAATATCGGCCCGGCCTTCCGCAGCGCGATCGCCGCGCATGCGCGCGAGACGCAGGCCTTCCAGGCCAATCCTTCACCCCAATATCGCACCAGATATCCGGTTGCCGCCGATGCCCTGCGCGCGCGGCTGGGCAAGCGGATGAACGTCAGTGCGCAGGAAATCGCGCTCGTCCGCAACAGCAGCGAGGCGAATACGGTCGCCGTGCGCGGCCTCGCGCTCAAGGCCGGGGACGAGGTGATCCTGACCGACCACAACCATCCCTCGACCCTGGAGACATGGAAGCTGCGAGCCGCGCGCGAAGGGCTGGTGCTCAAAATCCTGCCGGTGCCGGTCTATGCGACCTCGGCCCAGGCGGTGGTCGATCTGTTCGCCGCCGCCATCACGCCGCGCACCCGCGCCATCTTCCTGTCGCACATGTCGAACGTCACCGGCATGATCTTCCCGCTGGCGCAGATTGCTGCGCTGACCCGGCCCAAGGGCATCTGGCTGCATGGCGACGGCGCGCAGACCTTCGGCTGGCTGCGGCTCGATCTGCCGGCGCTCGGCGTCGATTCCTATTCGGGCAGCACCCATAAATGGATGATGGGGCCGCTGGAGGGCGGCATCCTCTATGTCCGGCGCGAAGGCCAGGCACAGCTCCAGCCGATCATGCTCAGCCATGGCTATTGGCTGACCGATGAGAAGAATCTCGATACCGCGCAAAAATATGAGATTCTTGGCCAGCGCGACGATCCCAAGCTGATCGCGATCGACGCGACGCTCGATGCGCTGGATGCCATCGGCGAGACGGAGGTGGAGCGCCGCGCCTTCGCCATCGGCGACCAGATGCGCGACATGGTGCTGCGCCTGCCCGGCGCGAAGCTGGTCGGCACGACCACCAAGGGCCTGACCGGCCCGGTCATCACCCCGGCCTTTGCCGGCAAGGATGTGCTGGCGATCCGCGATCATCTGTGGACCCAGGGCAGAGTGGTGGTCGCCCCGTCCAAGGCCGACGGCAAGCCGACCATCCGCTTCTCCCCCCATATCTACAACAGCGCCGACGAGATCGCCCTGATCGCGGACTTGCTGACGAAGGTCTGACCGCTATCGTCGGCGGAATGGCCAGTCGATCACCGCCCCGGCCCATAGCGCCCACCAGATGATCACCGGCTGCAGCGCCAGCCGGGGGCCATGATACCACCAGCTCAGATGCACCCCACCCAGCGGGATGTCATGCAGGGCATGGTTGAAATTGGCCGGCCAGACGCACAGGGCATAGAGGGCCAGGGCTATCGCGGCGGCGCGGCGCGTGGCCGGGATCATCAGCCCGGCGGCCCCGGCCAGTTCGGCGATGCCGGTCAGGGCGACGACGGTCTGCGGCTCCGGCACCCAGTGCGGCGTGATCGCCACGAAACCGGCCGGCCGCATCAGATGCGCCGCGCCCGCAACCGCATAGGCAAGCGCCAGGAAGGCACGGGCGATGGCGCGCGCGGTAACGGCTACAGCTCCAGTTCGCCTTCATCCTCGCCATCCCAATAATGGGCGCGCTCGGCATGAACCTTGATCATCACCAGGCCGGCCGTATCGGCGCCCTGCGCGAACCAGCGCTCCAGGTCCGGATTCCAATGCGCTTCAAAGGCGCTGCGATCGCGGATCAGATCGGCGCGGCCCTCGACCGCGATAAACAGGGGGCGCTGCCCCAACAGGCCGCCCTTGCCATGGAAGGACAGGCCGACCCGCGGATCGCGCTCGATATCCTTCACCATCAGCGTGTCTTCGGTCGTGAAATAATAGCTGTCGCCGCCATAGGCGACATCCTGGTTGTTGCTCATCGGCCGGGCGCCGATCTGGCCGTCCTCGGTATGGGTGGACAGCATCGCGAAATCGATCTGCTGCATCTTGTCTGCCAGGGTGGCGATGGTCTGCTGGGCCATGGTCGCTCTCCTCTTCTGCCCGGTTCAACGCTGACAGAGCGGATTCGGATGCGTCGGATTCGTCAGGATGAAGAAAAGAACATATAGTGAACATATTCCGATTCGGAGGATGTTCGCCATGCTTGCCCGCACGCCGTCGCTCTATCGCCTGATCGTGGCGCTGAAGCCGCCGACCCGCATCACGCGGCAGATCGACCATTTCGCCGAGACGCTGGCGCCCGATGCCCATCGTATCCTGCCGGCGCACCAGCATATCACGCTGGGGATCACCGACGACTGGCCGGACTATCCCTATGCGCTGGTGAAGGCGATGCACCGCAGCTTCACCGGCATCCTGGCTGATCCGTTCGATCTGTCGCTGGATCAGTTGAGCGAGGGCGGCCGGTCGGCCGCGCTGCGGCCGGCGCATGCACTGCCGCCGCTGCGGGAATTGCAGCGCAAGGTGGCGTTGGCGATGAAGCGGGCAGGGGTGGGCGCCCGTCCGGGCTGGAGCTTCAACCCGCACCAGACGCTCTATTATCGCGACGGTGCCCCGGCGGCCCAGCGGATCAGCGGCTTTCACTGGCGGGTGGAGGATTTCGTGCTGCTATGCAGCCATGTCGGCCGCACCCATCATGAATTGCTGGGGCGATGGCCGCTGCGCGGCAGCGGCCAATATAGCCTGTTCTGATGGCGCTCAGCGCTTGCGCACGAACTCCGCGCGCAGCACCAGCCCCTTGATGCCGTCATAGCGGCAGTCGATTTCCTGCGCGTCGCCGGTCAGGCGGATCGACTTGATCAGCGTGCCGCGCTTCAGCGTCTGGCCGGCGCCCTTGACCACCAGATCCTTGATCAACGTCACCTGGTCGCCATCGGCCAGCAGATTGCCGACCGAATCGCGCACTTCCACGGCATCGCCAGCATCGGCCTTGGCGGCGGCATCAGCCGCGCTGATCCATTCGCCGCTGGCTTCGTCATAGACATAATCATCGTCGGCCATCGGCTTATCCCTGGCTCACGGCTTCGAGCACGGCGGCGCGCAGTTCGGGGATGCCCATGCCCTTTTCGCTCGACGTGGCGATGATCTCGGGATGGGCGGCCGGGCGCTTGCGGATCGCATCGGCGGTGCGCTGGGTCACGGCGACCAGTTCGCTCGCCTTGATCTTGTCGCTCTTGGTCAGGACGATGCGATAGCTGACCGCCGCGCCGTCCAGCATGTCCAGCATGTCGGTGTCGACATCCTTGATGCCATGGCGGCTGTCGATCAGCACCAGCGCGCGCTTGAGCGCAGCACGTCCGCGCAGATAGTCGTTCACCAGGAACCGCCACTTCTTGACCAGGTCCTTGGGCGCCTTGGCATAGCCATAGCCGGGCATGTCGACCAGGCGGAAGCGCAGCGGATCGCCGACGTCGAAGAAGTTGAGTTCCTGCGTCCGGCCCGGCGTGTTCGACGTGCGAGCCAGGCCATTGCGGTTGGTCAGCGCGTTCAGCAGCGACGATTTGCCGACATTGGATCGGCCGGCAAAGGCGACCTCGTTCACCGCCATGTCGGGCAGATAGTCGAGCGTCGGCGCGGATTTGAGGAAGCTGATCGGCCCGGAAAAGAGCTTGCGGGCTTCCTCGATCAAGGCGGTGTTGTCGTCTTCTGTCATATCGAAAAAATCCCCCCCTTTCGGGGAGGATTTCCTTTTCCTTACTTGGTGGCCGTCGCGGTGTTCAGCACGGGGTGGCGTTTGTACAGCCACCATTGCTGCGCCATCGACAGGCAGTTGTTGGTGATCCAGTAGACCAGCAGGCCGGCGGCGAACGGCGCCATGATGAACATCATCATCCACGGCATGATCGCGAACACCTGCTGCTGCATCGGGTCCATCTGGGCCGGGTTCAGCTTGAACTGCAGCCACATCGAAATGCCCAGCAGCAGCGCCAGCACACCGATCGCCAGGAAGGAGGGCGGGGTGAAGGGCAGCAGGCCGAACAGGTTCAGGATGTGCAGCGGGTCGGGCGCGGACAGATCCTTGATCCACAGCACGAAGGGCTGGTGACGCATTTCGATCGTCAGCTGCAGCACCTTGTACAGCGCGAAGAAGATCGGGATCTGGATGAAGATGGGCAGGCAGCCGGCCAGTGGATTGACCTTCTCCTGCTTGTACAGCTCCATCATCTTCTGCTGTAGCTGCTGCTTGTCGTCCTTATATTTTTCCTGCAGCGCCTTCATCTTGGGCTGCACCGCGCGCATCGCCGCCATGCTGGCGAACTGGCGCTGGGCGACCGGGAACATCAGGGCGCGGACGCAGAAGGTCAGGCAGATGATGGCGACGCCGAAATTGCCGAGCGTCTCGAACAGCCAGTGCAGCAGCGCGAAGATCGGCTGTTCGAACCAGTAGAACCAGCCCCAGTCGATCGCGCGGTCGAACAGCGGCACGCCGGCACGCTCATAGGCCTGCAGCGTCTTCACTTCCTTGGCGCCGACAAACAGCCGGTTGGTCTGGGTCATCGCCTTGCCGGGGGCCAGCATGACCGGCGCCAGCGCAATGTCGGTCTGGAACTGGGTGCCAGCACCCTTGCGCATCTGGCCGGTGAAGGCGTCCTTCTGGTCGGGGATCAGCGCCGACAGCCAATATTTGTCGGTGAAGCCGATCCAGCCGCCGGTCGACTGGAAGCTCTGGCTGGCCGGACCCTTTTCCAGATCCTTGTAGTTCACGTCATAATTGGCGGCGCCGTTGAACACGCCCATCGGGCCGACATGGATGGTCCAGGTGTCGGGATCGGCCGAGGGGGCGGCCCGGCTGACATAGCCATAGGATTTGACCGCGATCGCGCCGGTGCCGCTGTTCGACACCTTCTGCGCGGCGGAGATCATGTAATTTTCGTCGATCGAATAGCGGATTTCGAAATTCTGGCCCGCGCCATTGTTCCAGCTCAGCGTGACCGGGCTGGTGGGGGTCAGTTCGGTGCCGCTGGCGGTCCAGACGGTGTTGGCGTCGGGGGTCTTGATGCCCTCGCCCTGCCAGCCGAAGCCGGCGAAATAGGCGTCCTTGGTGCCGCTGGGGCTATAGAGGCGGATCGCCGGCGAATCCTTGGCGATCGTTTCCTTGTAGGTCGGCAGCACGATATCATCGATGCGCGCACCCTTCAGGTTGATGGAGCCTATGATCTTGGGCGTGCGGATGGCGACGCGCGGCGTTTCCTTAAGCACCAGGGCGCGATCGCGGATCGCGGTCGATGCATCCTGCGCCGGGGCCTCGCCCGCCGGGGTCAGCGGGGTGGTCTTGCCGCCCTCGATCTTCGTCGCGGGCGGATTGGCCGCCGGGAAGAAATGTTCGGAGATATAGGGCCAGCCGAACAGGATCGCGGCGGTCAGCAGCACCGCCAGAATGATATTCTTCTTGTCGTCCACGCTATTCGGCTCCGCCGTCTATACTCGTCAATGTCTCAGGGGACCGGGTCATAGCCCGAACCACCCCATGGGTGGCAACGCATTAGCCGCTTGAACCCCAGCCAGCTACCCTTGATCGCACCATATTTGCCGACCGCCTGGATCGCATATTCCGAACAGGAGGGGGCATAGCGACAGGTGGGGGGGAGGATGCGGGATGGACCCAGCTGCCAGGCGCGCGCGATCAGGATCAGCAGCCGGGCAATCATGCCGGCTGGCCGGTCTTCGCGGCTGGGGGCGAGGGGCGGGAATCGCCCTTGCGGCGGGGCGGGCGGCCCTGGCCTTCGGGGCGGGTCAATATCTTGCCCAGCGCCTTTTCCAGTTCGCCGCGCAGCAGCGCGAAGTCGCGCTCCACGCCTTCGGCACGGCCGATCAGCACATGGTCGGCACCAGCCACACCATGCACAGGCAGCAGTTCGCGTGCCAGGACGCGAAAACGGCGCTTCATCCGATTGCGGATGACAGCGCCGCCTATCTTCTTGGTCACCGTGATGCCGATACGCATCGCCGGATCGCCGTCGCCGCGCTCACGCACCAGCAGGACGAATCCCGGCATGGGCGCGCGTCGGCCCCGATTCGCCGCCAGGAAATCCGCGCGCTTGCCCATGATGGCAGGCGCGGCCGGCGGCGTCAGGTCGCTCAGGCGCTCAGGCTCTTGCGGCCGCGGGCACGACGGGCGCGCATGATGTTGCGGCCACCGGGGGTCGCCATGCGAGCGCGAAAACCGTGACGGCGCTTCCGAACCAGATTGCTCGGCTGAAAAGTGCGCTTCATCGTTCATTCCTCAAACAAACTAGAGAATCAGGTATGACAAAAAAGGGCCGCCACACGGGGCGACCGCAAGTCAGGGGCCGTCCGATAGGGAAATGGGGCGGGGAAGTCAATGGCGCTGCGCCGCGCTTCCCCGCAAACCCCTGTTTGTCCCGCCCGAACCGCTCTCGGGCTTATTTCCCGCGGGCGCTCGTCACCGCGTCCTTGAGCGAATCATAGCCGACCGCGCCGTTCAGCACCTGATTGCCGATGACGAAGGTCGGGGTGCCGCTCGCCTGGAGCTTCTGGGCCAGGGCGATGTTCGACTGCAGCTCGGCATCATATTTGCTCGACGCCATCGCCGCTTCGGCATCGGCCTTGGTGATTCCGGCCTGGGTGGCGGCGCCGATGATCGATTCGCGGGTCACCTTGCCCGCGCCATAAAGTGCCTTGTGATAGGCCATGTAGCGATTGCGCTCGGCTGCCAGCAGCGACACCTTGGCCGCGTCGGAGCTTTCCTCCGACAGGATCGGCAGTTCGCGATAGACGATCTTCACCTTGGCATCGGCGCCGACCAGCTTGGCAAGGTCGGGCAGCGATGCGCGACAATAGCCGCAGGCATAGTCGAAAAACTCGACCACGGTGACATCGGCATTGGCCGCGCCTTCCCATGCCCCGGCATAGGGCGTCTCGATCGTCTGGCGATTCGCGTCGATCGTGCCTTCCATCCGCTTGGCCTGCAATTTCTCGATCGCCTGCGGGATGATCTCGGGATGCTCCAGGATATAGTCGTGGACGATCTTTTCGATCGCGGCCTTGTCACCGGTGGAGACGCTGCCGGGCGCCTGCACGGCAAGGGCGGTGCCGGCGGCACCAGCGATCAAGGCGAGGGCGCCCAGGGTCATCTGCATTTTCCTGTTGGATAGGGCCGCACGAAAGCTGGGCCGGGTCTGATCTGTCATCTTCTCTTCCGCTTCTGCTCGACGGCAGCCCGCGAGACCATCGCGATATCCTGCGCCCGCAGATAGTCAACCGTTCCGGGCTTCAAACCCTGCATCGCCGCGTCCGCGCTGCGCAGTGCCATACTGTCCTGCCCGATCATCGAAAAGCGCTCGGCACTGGCCAGCGCGGCGCGCGGCGTGTCGCCGCGATGCTCGTAGACGACGCCCAGTTGATACCAGGCGAAGGGATTTTCGCGGTCTCGCGCGATCGCATTGCGCAGCACGGTTTCGGCCTCGGCGTAATTTTTCTCATCCTCGGTCGCGATCAGGGCATGGCCCAGCAATACCGCGATCAGCGGCTGCTGCGTCTTGGTGACGGCCTCGCGCAGCGGTGGAATCGCCTCGCCAGGCCGCCCGCTCTCCAGCAGGATCTGGCCCTTCAGCTCCAGGAAATAGGGATCATGCGGCGCCGCCGTCAGCAGCGCGTCCGCCTCGCTCAGCGCCTTCTCGGGATAGGCGCTTTTATGCCAGGCATAGGCGCGCGCATAATGGGCCGGGATCGACCGGTCGCTCTCGGGATATTTGAGCAGTGTCTGCTGCGGCTCCGATACGAAGCCGATCAGCTTCGCCTTGATCCGCTCGAACCGCGCTTCCAGCTGCGGATTGGGGGGCGTGTCCCAGGCCGGATCGACCGTATAGACCTCGCGCAGCACATTGATGCGCTCGCCCGACAGCGGGTGGGTGCGGCCATAGCTATTGTCCTGCGGAATCGCGAGGCGATATTCCTGGTTCTGCAGCTTCTTGAAGAATTCCAGGCTGCCCTTGCCGCTCAGATGCGCGCCGCTCAGATAGCGCGCGCCGGCAAGGTCGGCGGAGCTTTCCTGCGCGCGCGAGAAAGCGAGATATTTGGACATGCCGACCTGCTGGCCCAGGCCCATGATGCCCATGCCGGCCTCCGCGCCGCCTGCCGCGATCGCCGCTGCGCCCAGCACCAGGCTCAGCAAGGTGATGCTGGTTGCTTCCTTGATGCCGTCGGTGCGGATGACATGGCCGCCCTCGATATGGCCCAGTTCATGCGCGACCACGCCCTGCAACTGGTTCACATTGTCGGCTTGCGCGATCAGCCCGCTATGCACCCAGACATATTGGCCGCCGGCGACGAAGGCGTTGATCTCCGGATCGTTGATCACCATCACCTGGACATTGCGCGGCTGCATGCCCGCCGCCTTGACCAGATCGCCCGACATGTCCGCCATGAAGGCTTCGGTCTCGGCGTCGCGCAAGATGCTCTGGGCCAGCGCCGGCCGCGCCATCAGCATCAGCGACCCCAGCAGGAGCGCGACAAGGCGCAGCCACCGCGTCATCATGCAAAGCCTTGATGGGGAAGGGGAACAGGCATTGGCCCGATTTATGCCCTTCTCGCCCTGAACATCAAGTGAAGCCACGAAAAACGCCGCCATCCGACCCCTGGGGCTGGATGGCGGCGTGTTTCATTCAAGTCTGAGCTTCTGCCTTATTGGCCGAAGGTGCGCTGCCACCAGCCACGGCGCGGCTCGCCATTCTCGTCGCTCTCCGCCTCGGCGGCGGGGTCGGCAGTGACGGCTTCGCTGGCCGGTGCAGCCGCAGCCGGTGCCTCGGCGGGGGCGGTAGCGACTTCGGTCACGGCCGGCGCGGCCTCGACGGCGGCTTCTTCGGCGACCGGTTCGACCTTCTTCTTGCGGGTGCGCTTGGGCTTGGGCTTTTCGGCCACTTCCTCGGCAACCGCTTCGACGGCGGGCGCTTCGGCTGCGGCTTCGGCCTCGACATCCGCCTTCTTCTTGCGGGTGCGCTTGGGCTTGGGCTTTTCGGCCGCTTCCTCGGCAACCGGCTCGGCGGCGGGCGCTTCGGCAACGACCTCGGCCGGGGCTTCGGTCGCTTCGACAGCAGCCGGTTCGGCCGCCGCGTCCTTCGCCTTGCGGGCGCGGGGGCGACGACGCGTCTTGGGCGCTTCCTCGGCCGGGGCTTCTTCCGGCGCTGCTTCGGCAACCGGAGCCTCCTCGACAGGCGCGGCCGCTTCGGCTTCGATCACCGTTTCGACGCCGTCCTCGCCAGCGGTCTCACCGGCTTCGGCACCCGCTTCGCCACCTTCGCGACGGCGGCGACCGCCACGGCGACCGCGGCGACCACGACGGCGGCTGCCGCCTTCGTCCTCGCCCTCGGCGGCCGGCTCGGCTGCCACAGCCTCGGCATCGGTCTCGACGTCGGCCGTTTCCTCGCCTTCCTCACCGTCTTCGGCGCCATTGTCTTCGCCGGTCTCGCCCTGTGCATCATCGCGCTGGCCACCACGGCGACGGCGACGGCGGCGACGGCGGCGACCGCCTTCGCGTTCCTCGCCCCGGTCACCGCGCTCGCCACGCTCCTGACGTTCGGGAGCGGCTTCTTCCTCGATCTCTTCCTCTTCTTCCTCGTCCTCGATCACGTCGAGATCATCCTCTTCCTCCGCGAGCGGGGCATAGGTGACGACGCGTTCGGGACGCGGACCGCTGGGTTCGACCGACATGCGGGCGCCCTCGATCTCGCCATCGGGCAGGACGACGATGCGCACGCCATAGCGCTGTTCGATCTCGTCCAGCTCGCGGCGCTTGTTGTTGAGGACGTAGAAGGCGGCTTCCTGGCTGGCGCGCAGGGTGATGACGCTGCCACGACCACGGGCAGCCTCTTCCTCCAGCATGCGCAGCGCGCCCAGGCCCGCCGACGATGCGGTGCGGACCAGGCCCGTGCCTTCGCAATGCGGGCACTGGCGGGTGGAAGCTTCCAGCACGCCGGTGCGCAGGCGCTGGCGGCTCATTTCCATCAGGCCGAAGCCCGAAATGCGGCCGACCTGGATGCGGGCGCGATCGTCCTTCAGCGCCTCCTTCATCGCCTTCTCGACCTTACGGATGTTGGAGTTCATCTCCATGTCGATGAAGTCGATGACGACCAGGCCTGCCATGTCGCGCAGGCGCAACTGGCGGGCGATCTCGCGCGCGGCTTCCAGATTGGTGGCGACGGCGGTCTGTTCGATACCATGCTCGCGGGTCGACCGGCCCGAGTTGATGTCGATCGACACCAGAGCTTCGGTCGGGTTGATGACCAGATAGCCACCGGACTTGAGCTGCACCACGGGATTGTACATCGCCGCCAGCTGGTCCTCGACGCTGGCGCGCTGGAACAGCGACACCGCGTCGGCATATTGCTTCACGCGCCGGGCATGGCTCGGCATCAGCAGCTTCATGAAGTCCTTGGCGGCCTTGTAGCCATGCTCACCCTCGACGATCACTTCCTCGATATCCTTGTTATAGATATCGCGGATCGCCCGCTTGATGAGGTCGCTGTCGTTATGGATCAGTTCGGGCGCGGCGGCGCGCAGCGTCTTCTCGCGAATCTCGTCCCACAGTCGGGCGAGATAGTCGAAGTCGCGCTTGATCTCGGGCTTGGTGCGCTGCAGGCCGGCGGTGCGGACGATGCAGCCCATCGACGAAGGCAGCGCCATTTCGGCGATGATCGATTTCAGCCGCTTGCGGTCGGCCGCATTGCTGATCTTGCGCGAAATGCCGCCACCATGGCTGGTGTTGGGCATCAGCACGCAATAGCGACCGGCCAGCGACAAATAGGTGGTCAGCGCCGCACCCTTGTTGCCGCGCTCTTCCTTGACGACCTGCACCAGCAGCACCTGGCGGCGCTTGATGACGTCCTGGATCTTGTAGCGACGGCGCAGCGCCATGCGCTTGCGGCGCAGCTCGTCGGCTGCGTCGTCGCCCTTTTCGCGCTTGCGCCGGTTCGGGCGGCCGCCTTCGTTGCTTTCGCCTTCGCTGGCTTCGGCTTCGTGGGTGCCTTCCTCATCGTCATGATGGGTCGCTTCCACGACCTCGACGCCATCGTCGCCGGCGGCGTCCTCATCCTCGTCATAGTCGGCGCGCAGCGCGGCCTCTTCCTCGGCATGCGCGCGTTCCTCGCGCAGCAGTGCCTCGCGGTCTTCGCGCGGAATCTGGTAATAGTCGGGATGGATTTCGCTGAAAGCGAGGAAGCCGTGGCGATTGCCACCATAATCGACGAAGGCCGCCTGGAGCGAAGGCTCTACGCGGGTGACCTTGGCGAGATAGATATTGCCCTTGAGCTGCTTGTGCTCAGCGGATTCGAAGTCAAATTCCTCGATCCGGTTTCCCTTGACGACCGCGACCCGGGTTTCTTCCCGGTGGCGCGCATCGATCAGCATACGCATTGTCATTTATGTGTCTCCGGCGATGGCGGCCGCAGGCACTGGGCCGGGCCGCCACGCGATAGTGATGGGACGGCCGTGCGCGCGCCGGGTTCGGCGCGCGAGGCGGCATCGTCCAGGTTTGAAGGAAGAATTGCGTGTCTGCTGCGTCGGCAGGGCCGGACAGTGCGCCGGGCCGGACCATCCACGCCACAGCACCCGGTATCGGGGCCAGCGTGGAAGGAAAGTCATGCCTCATGCAGCGTCAACCTGTTGCGCATCGGCTCGAGCGACAGGCGCGCGCCGATGCAAATAATCAAGATCCGCAAAGGACCTTATTGATATGGTCGGTCCTCCCGGAATGTGAAGGGGTAGCAGTCATGGGCGCGGGGGGCAACGGTCCCTGAAAAGATTATGTCTTTATGATGACCTTGATCGGCCGGTCGGCGATTCATGCTGAAACCGATATTAACCGTTTCATTTTACCCCGTCACAACAGCCGATGCTTAATCCGAAATTCAGCGTGGGGACGCTGGACGGATAGACGTCATGAAAATGGGCTGGACGGCCGATGGGCGCGCGTTGCACAAGCGGCGCATGCTCAACATAATTGCGCTGGCAACGACGATGCTGGCCGCGACCCCCGGCGATGCCGGCGGCATCGCGGCCGTGGATGTGCAGGGCGACCGCGTCACCGTTCGGTTCGACGATCGGGTCGAGGGCGCGTCCGCCTTCCTGCTCGACGGGCCGCGCCGCATCGCGCTGGATGTCGCCGGCGCGCAGGCCGGTGCCAGCCGCTATGCCGGTTCCAATGCAGCGGTCAGCGGCATTCGCCAGGGCCAGCTCAGCGATACCATGGCGCGCATCGTGCTCGACCTGACGACGCCGGCGACGCTGGGCGATCCGCAGATCGCGGCTGACGGCAAGTCGCTCAGCTTCTCGCTCCAGAATGTGACCGACGGCCGGTTTCGTACCGCGGTGGGGCAGGGACGGCTGCGCTTCGACGCGCCCGCCAATATGAGCGCCCGGCCGCAAAAGCGCATTCATTCGATCACCGTGCCGATCCCGCCGGTCGCGCGCGGCGTCGATCTGCCCGCGATCGAGGGCGTGCGCGACGGATCGCGCCCGCTGGTAGTGATTGATGCGGGGCATGGCGGTCATGATCCGGGTGCCATCAACAAGGATAATGGCAAGCGCGAGAAGGATGTGACGCTGGCGATCGCGCAGGCGATCCGGGACCAGCTGGTCAAGTCCGGCCGGGTGCGCGTGGCCCTGACCCGCGACGATGACCGCTTCCTCGTGCTGCAGGAACGCTATGGCATCGCCCGCAAGCTGGGCGCCGATCTCTTCATCTCGGTCCATGCCGATTCGGCGGAAAATGCCGATGCCCATGGCGCCACCGTCTACACCCTCTCCGAAACCGCGTCGGACCGGGAGGCGGCCCGGCTCGCCGCGCGCGAGAACAAGGCCGATGTGCTGAACGGCGTCAATCTCGGCAACCAGTCGGGCGACGTCTCCTCGATCCTCATCGATCTGACGCAGCGGGAATCGATGAACATCTCGGCCAATTTCGCGCGGCTGCTGCAACGCGAGGCGGCACCCTATGTGCCGTTCCGCAGCGCCTATCACCGCTTCGCCTCGCTGATGGTGCTGAAGGCCCCGGACACGCCCTCGGTCCTGTTCGAGACCGGCTATATCAGCAATGCGGATGATGCCCTTTTCCTCTCCTCGCACGAGGGGCAGCAGGCGATCGCGCGCGGTGTCGCCCGCGCCATCGACGTCCATTTCGCGCGCAAGCTTGCCATGGGCAGCGGCCGGTCGGGCGGCTGACGCGCCTATCCGCGCATCGGTGCTGGTATTGAAGGACTTTTGACCGGGAGTCAGGATGTAGAGCCTGATTCACGCCATCGATGGAAACGCAAAGCGCTTCCATCTCAGGCGATCAGGCTCTAGAGCCTCTTCCACCATGGAAGAGGCCCGTTCCAATCCGCCCGCATCGTCCTTCGCCTACCGCCTGCGCCGTGGCGCCGGGGGCATTGCCGACCGGTTGAAGCCCTTGTGGCAGCGCCGCCTGTTCCGCTGGGCCGCGATCCTGCTGGGCGGCTTCCTGCTCGCCATCTTCCTGTTCTGGCTGATCTTTGCGCGCGGCCTGCCCGACGCGACCTCGCTGCTCGAATATGAGCCGCCGCTGCCGACCATGGTGCGCGACATCAATGGACAGCCGGTCCACAGCTATGCGCGCGAGCGCCGGGTCCAGCTGCAATATAGCGATTATCCCCAGCTGCTGATCCACGCCTATCTGGCGGCGGAGGACAAGACCTTCTTCGAACATCATGGCGTTGACATTCCCGGTTTTGCCGGCGCCGTGTTCGACTATGCCAGCAAGCTCGGCTCGGGCCAGCGCGCGCGTGGTGGCTCCACCATCACCCAGCAGGTGGCGAAGAATCTGCTGATCGGCGACGAATATTCGCCCACGCGCAAGGTGAAGGAGATGATCCTCGCCTGGCGTATGGAAAATGTCCTCACCAAGCAGCAGATCCTCGAACTCTATCTCAACCAGATTTTCCTCGGCCGGAACGCCTATGGCGTGCAGGCGGCGGCGCGGGCCTATTTCGACAAGGACGTGGCCGATCTCCAGCTGCACGAAATGGCCTATCTGGCGATCCTGCCCAAGGGGCCGGCCAATTATCGCCCGGAAAGCACCACCGGCCATGCCCGCGCGATCGATCGTCGCAACTGGGCGCTGGGCGAGATGGAGAAGAATGGCTGGATCAGCGCGGCCCAGCGCGACGCCGCCATCGCCCTGCCGCTCGGCACCGTTGCCGCCCATGGTTCCAGCTTCGACGCCAATGCCGGCGGCTATTATATGGAGGAGGTGCGCCGTCGCCTGATCCAGCAGTTCGGCGAAAAGGCGGAGGATGGCCCCAACAGTGTCTATGCTGGCGGCCTCTGGGTGCGCAGCCCCTATGATCCGGTTGCGCAGGACCATACCCAGACCGCGCTGCGCAACGGCCTGCTGCGCTTCGGCGCCGGGCGCGGCTGGTCTGGTCCGGTCGGTCATATCGACCCCGACAAGGGCTGGGAACGCGAACTCGCTGCCAGCTTCATCAGCGTCGATTATGCCGGCTGGCGCGTCGCCGCCGTCATCAGCCGTGACCGCAGCGGCGCACAGATCGGCTTTGCCGACGGCACCACAGGTGCGCTGCCCGCCAGCCTGGCGCAGCTGCCCTATCGCCGCACCGGTGGCCCCGCCATCTCGGCGATGAAGCCGGGCGACCTGATCATCGTCGCCCGCGACGGTGCCAACTGGGCGCTGCGCAACATTCCCGAAGTGTCGGGCGGCATGGTGGTGGAGGAAGTGCATTCGGGCCGCATCCGCGCGATGCAGGGCGGCTTCGACTATCGCCTTTCCTCCTATAATCGCGCGACCCAGGCCCAGCGCCAGCCGGGTTCGACGATCAAGCCCTTCGTCTATGCCGCCGCGCTCGACAATGGCATGACGCCGGCCTCGATCATCGTCGACGGTCCCTTGTGCGTCTATCAGGGTGCGGGCCTTGGCCAGAAATGCTTCCGCAACTTCTCAGGCGGCAGCGCCGGTCCGCAGACGATGCGCTGGGGCGTCGAGCAGTCGCGCAACCTGATGACCGTGCGCGCCGCCAGCCAGACCGGCATGGACCGGGTCGTGCGCACCATCAAGAATATGGGCATCGGCGACTATCAGCCCTATCTGTCCTTCGCGCTCGGTGCGGGCGAGACGACGGTGGAGCGCATGGTCAACGCCTATGCCACGCTCGCCAATCAGGGGCGGCAATTCGCGCCCAAGCTGATGGACTATGTCCAGGATCGGCGCGGCAAGGTGATCTGGCCGGAACGCTGGCATCCCTGCGACAATTGCAACATGGCCAATTGGGACGGCAAGCCGATGCCGCGCTTCGGTTTCGAGGGGCGTCAGGTGATGAACCCGATGAGCGCCTATCAGGTCGTCCACATCACCGAAGGCGTGATCCAGCGCGGCACCGCGACCGTGCTCGCCGACCTCAAGCGCCCGCTGTTCGGCAAGACCGGCACCACCAACGGTCCGACCAATGTCTGGTTCGTCGGCGGCTCGCCCGATCTCGTTGCCGGCGTCTATATCGGCTATGACCAGCCGCGCAGCCTGGGCGGCTGGGCACAGGGCGGCCGCATCGCCGCACCGATCTGGAAGGAGGCGATGGCCCCGATCCTGGAGACCATGCCCAAGACGCCGTTCATCGCACCGGCCGGCATCCGCATGGTTGCGATCGACCGCCGCTCGGGCAAGCGCGTCTATGGCGCCTGGCCGACCGATGAGCCCAAGCCCGCCGTCATCTGGGAAGCGTTCAAGCCCGAATCCGAACCGCGCCGCACCATCCGCAAGGAAGAGGCGGAGGCCCAGGCCAGGGTCGCGGCCAAGGCGGATGCCGTCCGCACCCGCCAGCGCAACGACGCCGACTTCCTGCAGGATCAGGGCGGCATCTATTGAGAGGCGGGCGCGTCGGCGCCCGCCCTCTTATCCTCAGCAGTGGCGCGGATTGGCGTCGCGGACCGACAGGCTGGCGGCGCTGCGCCGGCCCTCCAGCGCCTGCGCCAGCAATATCTGGGTCGATCGCACAGCATAGCAGAAGGCGCAGGCGATCGCGTCGCTGCAGGCATAGGGAACGGGGCCACTCCAGCGCGCCTGCAACAGGTCGATCAGCAGATTCTCGTCTTCGCTCAGCCGCGGTCCCCGGCCGGTGCGCAAGCCATGGCCGGTCACCTGCTCGCCCAGCCGCAACAGGCTGTCGAGCGCCGGGGATAGTTGTTCGCAGCCATAGCGCCGCAGCCGCAGGTGCAACTGGGCCATCGCCGGCCGGTGTCGGCGTCGCGCCGCTGCCCAGCAACGCACGGCGTCGAGCAGGATATAGAGGGTGGCCGGGCTGTGCGTCGCCGGCATGGGGGTGGTCGGGTTCATGGGATCGCCTTTCATGGAAAAAGGTTTTCCCCCTTGATGCGCCGCCCTCGCGTGGGGCGGTCTGCGCCATCGGGCTAAGATGCCATTATGTCCGGCAGATTTCGGACCGTTGCCGCGCCGCCCCTCCGGCGGATTGATCTTCCCAAAAAGCCCGGCCTGGGATAGGGGCAGGCGTTTGATGCGTTCGGGTAGCTGACGCTGGACGCCACGAGATTCTGGAGACCTCCCATGCGCGCCGAAGCGCAGCAATATATCGACCGTATCGACGCCGCGCTGGACCTGCTGCGCCGCTTCCTCGACTGGGACCGTGCGCTGCGCCGGCTGGACGAGCTGAACGCCCGCGTCGAGGATCCGACCCTGTGGGACAATGCCAAGCTGGCGCAGGAGGTGATGCGCGAGCGCACCCGTCTTGACAGCGCGATCGGCGCCACCCGCGCGATCGAGGCTGAAAAGACCGACAATGCCGAACTGATCGAAATGGCCGAGGCCGAAGGCGATGAGGACATGGTCTCCGAAGCCATCGCCGCGCTGAAGGCGCTGGCCGAGCGCGCCGACGAGGACAAGATCAAGGCGCTGCTGGCGGGCGAAGCCGATGCCAGCGACACCTATCTGGAAATCCACGCCGGCGCCGGCGGCACCGAAAGCCAGGACTGGGCCGAAATCCTGTCGCGCATGTATCGCCGCTGGGCCGAACGGCGCGGCTATAAGGTCGAACTGGTCGACTATCAGGCGGGCGAAACCGCTGGCATCAAGTCGGCCACCTTCCTCATCAAGGGCGAGAATGCCTATGGCTATGCCAAGACCGAAAGCGGCGTTCACCGCCTGGTCCGCATCAGCCCCTATGACAGCGCCGCGCGCCGCCATACCAGTTTTTCGTCGGTCTGGGTCTATCCGGTGATCGACGACAATATCGATATCGAGGTCAAGGAGAGCGACCTCAAGATCGACACCTATCGCGCATCGGGTGCGGGTGGTCAGCACGTTAATACCACCGACTCCGCGGTCCGCATCACCCACGTCCCCTCGGGCATCATCGTGGCGTCGCAGAATGACCGGTCGCAACACAAGAACCGCGCCACCGCGATGAACATGCTGAAGGCCCGCCTGTATGAGGCGGAACTGCGCAAGCGCGAGGAAGCCGCGTCGACCGACTATGCCGCCAAGACCGAGATCGGCTGGGGTCACCAGATCCGCTCCTATGTGCTCCAGCCTTATCAGCTGGTGAAGGATCTGCGCACCGGCGTCACCTCGACCGCCCCCGACGATGTGCTCGATGGCGCGCTCGATCCGTTCATGGCCGCTGCCCTGTCGCAGAAGGTCACGGGCGAGAAGGTCGATGTGGAGGATGTCGACTGATGATCCGCATGGTGCTGGCGGGGCCGTTGCTCCTGCTGGCAGCCTGCGGGCCGCTGGCAGGCGGCAATCAGTCGGAACGCGCGGCCGGCGCCGCGTCCTTCCCCCGCGCCGACCGGCCGGTGGCGCCGATCGTGTCGACCCGCTGGTCGAGCGAGGAAGCGCGCGACCGGGTCAATGAGGCGGAGGATATCATGGACCGGGCCGGTATCCGGCCGGGCATGACCATTGCCGATATCGGCGCGGGCGAGGGCTATTATACCGTGCGCCTGGCCAAGCGCGTCGGCGCCAGGGGCCGGGTGCTGGCCGAGGATATATTGCCCGAGGTGATCGATGCGCTCAGCCGTCGCATCACCCGCGAAAACTGGACCAATGTCAGCGTGAAGCTGGGCGCGCCGGAAGATCCCAAGTTGCCCGAAAACAGCTTCGACCGGATCTTCATGGTCCATATGTATCATGAGATCGCCGAACCCTATGCGTTCCTGTGGCATCTCAGCCCGGCGCTCAAGGCTGATGGCGAACTGATCGTGGTCGATGCCGACCGGCCGACCGACCAGCATGGCACGCCCCGGCGCCTGCTCACCTGCGAACTGGCGGCGATGGGCTTCCGGCTGGAGGAGATGATCGCCAAGCCCACCGCCGGTGGCTATATGGCCCGCTTCCGCCGCAGCACCGCCCGCCCCGATCCGTCCAGCATCGTCCCCTGCGCGCTGCGCGGATAGGGGTCTGCCCAGTCCGGTTTGCGACGCGACAGTTTCATGTCCGCCGAAGTTCACACCGTTATCGGAGTGATTCACCCTATTTGCGCCAGATATGCGCCTGCCGCGCGCCAGTCAGGCGTCGGCCAGCCATTGGCGGGATGTCGCGCATGGATTGGCGGGCACTCTCGTCCATGGATAAGGGTGGAGCAAAGAATGACCGAATAGGAAAGGGCGGCTGACGACTGTCTCCCGTCATTGCGAGCGTAGCGAAGCAATCCACCGGCGCGAGATGGATTGCTTCGCTACGCTCGCAATGACGATCTTCGGCTTTGACAACTGACGACTAAAGTCGGTCGCAAATTCCTCCTTGCAGGGGAAGATGGTCTGAAAGCGACCGTTTTTCGCCGATCAAAGCAGCGCTATCACTTCCTGATTGCGGACGGGCAACCAGCATGTGATTAGCAGTCGTCGTGAATTGGAGTGACCATGGACGAACGAGCGATCCCCCCTGCGGCATTGCGTGACGCTAATGCGTGGGAGCCTCTCCGCGTTTGGATTGCTGAGCAAAAGCTACATTGCTCGTTGAAGGTCGGCGTCTACGAAGAGAATGGCCCAATAGCCGAAGACACAGCGTGGGGTATTATATTAGCTGACGTTGCCAAGCATCTCGCAGATGCCCTTGCCAAAGAGGGACTTCGGAATCGGGATACTGCGCTTCGCGAGATTTTCAGGAGCTTTGCTTTTGAGCTAGAGGAACCAACAGCGGCCACGACTGGTAACTTCATCGACTGAAGGCCAAGTCTGCTTTTCCATCATTAAAGCCGAAACCCGACAGTCCCCTTACCACCCATATCGCGCGGATCTAGTCCCGCGTGCCGGGCTGCCAATCCCTGGCCGCGCGCACGCCGGCCCGGCCGCGCCGCGCCAGTTCGCGTTTCAGGTCCGTGGGATGGGGCGCGATCAGGAAGCCGAAGCTGACGGTCCCTTCCTTGGTCTCGACCGCATGGTGCAGCCGATGCGCCTGGACGATCCGCTTCATGTAGCGCGAGCGGGCGACATAGCGGTGGCGCACCCGCTGGTGGACGATGATGTCGTGGAAGCCGAGATAGATAGCGCCATAGGCGGCGACGCCGGCGCCCACGGCCGTTGCCCAATTGCCCCAGCCCCATTGCACCCCGCCCAGCAGCAGCAGGATGGAGGGCATGGCGAAGATCACGAAATAGAGGTCATTGGCCTCGAAGAAGCCGGTGCGGGGGCGGTGGTGGCTGGCATGGAGGAACCAGCCCGGCCCATGCATCACCCAGCGATGCATCACATAGGCAAAACCCTCCATCAGCGCGATCGTGACGACGAAGAGCAGCAGGAGGGCGATCGGAGGCATCGGCGCCTTATAGGCAGCGGCGCGGGCCAAGGCGACCCGTAAACACCGCATATGGCAAAGGGCCGCGATCTCCTCTGGAGAGCGCGGCCCTGTTCATCCCCGAAGGGAAGGCGGATCAGAAGGAGGCGGTGAGCGAACCGACCACGCCGGCCTTGCTGATATTGTGGCCTGCCGACGAATAAAGCGACTTGTCGGTGTCGACATAGGATACGCCGAAGGTCAGGTGGCCCCAGGTGTAGGTCGCGCCGATGTTCCAGTCGGTATATTCCTTGCCGATGGTCAGGTAGCTGGGGCCGAAGCTGTGGCCCAGATGCGCCGACACGCCCAGCGGGGTATTGGGGATCGAGGCCGAGACGTCGCCGGCGAGGTAGAGATTGTCTTCCTTGCCATTGCCGACGGTCAGCGCCTTCGCCTTGGGGGCGTAGTTGGCGGTCAACTTGGCGGTGGCGGGGCCGAACGTGCCCTTGATCGAGGCATAGGGCTCGACGAAGTCGGTGTTCGCGCCGGCATTGCCCGGATAGTAATAATAGAGGACGCCGACGTCGATCGTCGCGCCGCCGACCGTGGTCGAATAGCCGCCGATCAGGTCGAGTTCCTGGTCTGAGCCGTTGGCGACATATTCGTCGATCGAACTGCCCCAGGTCGAGACATAGAAGCCCGATTCATGGGTAACGGTGATGCCGCCCTGCAGCGCGAACTTCTTGTTGGTCTGCGAAATGCCGCGGAAGCGATAATCGCTGACGACGGCGGCATTGCCGGTGACGGTCACCGCGGGAGCGGGCTCATCCTGGGCCATGGCGGGTGCCGACAGCGCAACAAGAGCGAAGGCCGAGAGGCCGAGAATGGACTTACGCATGATAATCCCCTTGATGGTTCTGCGATCGTCCCGCCTGCGTCCAGGCGCCTGCCTCTATGCTTCCCCCAAGGGAAGTGGGCCAGCTTGCCTCAACGCTTCTGGCCATGCCTGCGCGCGCTGCGGCGCACAAGATATTATTGCTGCTTCATGTCTTTTACGTCTTTTATTGTTGCTACGACGCAACAAGGCGCGCGGCTGCGTTCGCCGGATGCCTGGCGTATCTACATGATAAAGCGTGATTTATCGGATATTCGAACGCTGTCGCGGTCGCTCAGGACGGGGAATGGTCCGAAATGTCGGGCTCATTGATTGCTGGATCATGTCTATCCTGCGGCTGCCGCAATTCGATGATCTGGCGCGGATAGGGGACGATGATGCCCTGTGCCTTGAACTTGTCCAGCACCCGCATCAGCACGTCGGATGTCACCCCGCCCACGCCATTTTCCGGATCGTTGATCCAGACGCGGATCTCATGCTCCAGCCGATATTGGCCGAGCGCGGTCAGCCATACCTTGGGCTCGGGATGCTTGAGCGCGCGCGGGCTTTCCTCGGCCGCTTCCAGCATCAGTTGCTGGGCCAGCGCGATGTCGCTGTCATTGCTGATCCCCACCGGGATGCGGACGCGGATATTGCGGTCGGAATAGGACCAGTTCTCCACTTCCTGCGTCATCAGATTTTCGTTGGGGATGAGATGCTTCTTGCCGTCGCGGGTGATGATCGACACGGCGCGCACGCCGATCTTGCTGACCCAGCCGAAACTGTCGCCGACCGCGATCACGTCACCCGGCTTGATCGACCGCTCCATCAGCAGGATGATGCCGGCGATCAGATTGCCGACCGTCTTCTGCAGGCCGAAGCCGACCGCCAGGCCCAGCGCCCCGGAAAAGACGGTGAAGGCGGTGAGGTCGATGCCCAATATGTCGATGCCGATGAAGAAGGCGGCGATGATGACGGCGATGCCGGCCAGCTTCTGGCCCAGCAACTTCTGGGTCGGGTCGAGATCGGGCGCCTTCTGGATGCTGCGCCGGATCAGCCGGTTGGCAAGGCGGATGCCGGCAAGCAGCGCTACCAATGTCGCCGCAACCGACAATAGGTCGAGCAGGCTGATCCGCCGCTTGCCCAGCGTCAGCGCGACATCGTCGAGCATCGAGCCTACCGGCGCGATGCCGCCGCTGCTGCCCGATATCACCATGACGAACAGCAGCAGGGCGAGCGGGGTGATCGCCCAGCGCGGGAAGCTGAGCGCCTGCAACAGATGCAGCGCGAACAGGGCGACGGCAAAGGCGAGCGCCGCGCCCAGGATCAGATGGGCGATGCTGTCCGCCGGCCACAGCGCCAGCGCCGTCGCGAACAGCGGCGCGCTGATCGCATGGCGCAGCATCGGGCGGACATGGGTGGATGCCAGTTCGCTGAGGGCAGGCAGGCGCTCGCGGATGCGCGGGGCCAGCAGCCGCGCCAGGCCATAGGCCATGGCATGGAGCAGCAGTGCGATGCCGACCGCGATCAGCGGCTGGGTGATGTCCGCATTGCCCGGCAACCGCGCCAGCCATGCGCCCAGCTGCTTCATCCCCGCACCGCCCGGAAACGGGCCAGCCCGGCGTCGAGATCGGCGATCAGGTCGGCGGGATCCTCCAGCCCGATCTGCAGGCGGACGACCGGCCCTTCCGCTTGCCAGGCGGTGGCGGTGCGATAGCGGGCGGGATCGACCGGCAGGGCCAGACTCTCGAACCCGCCCCAGCTATAGCCGATGCCGAAATGGGCGAGCCCGTCGATCAGCGCGGCGCGGGCCGCCTCGTCCCCGCCCTGCAGCACGAAGCTGAACAGGCCGGTCGAGCCGCTGAAATCGCGCGCCCACAATTCATGGCCGGGGCAGTCGGGTAGCGCCGGGTGCAGCACGCGGGCGACATCGGGCTGCTCGGTCAGCCACTGCGCGATCGTGAGCGCGCTCGCCTGATGCTGGGCCAGGCGGACGCCGAGCGTGCGCAGCCCCCGGCTGGCGAGCCAGGCATCGTCGGGGCTGGTCATCTGGCCGAACAGATAGGCAGACTGGCGGACCTTGGGGAACAGCGCAGGCGTGGCGGTGACCGACCCCATCATCACGTCGCTATGGCCGACAATATATTTGGTGCAGGCGAGGATCGAAATATCGACGCCATGGGCCAGCGCCGGGAAGAAGAGCGGCGTCGCCCAGGTATTGTCGAGCAGGGTGGTGATGCCGCGATCGCGTGCGATGGCAGTGATCGCCGGCACGTCCTGCACCTCGAAGGTCAGGCTGCCGGGGCATTCCAGGAAGATGGCGCGGGTGCGATCGGTCAACAGGTCGGCGATGCCGGCGCCGATGGTCGGATCATAATAGAGCGTCTCGACGCCGAAGGGTTTGAGCACCTGCTCGCAGAAATTGCGGGTCGGGTCATAGGCGCTGTCGACCATCAGCAACTGGTCGCCCGGCCGCAGCACCGCCATCAGCGCGCAGGCGATCGCCGCCACGCCCGAGGGGAAGAGCATCGTGCCCTCCGCGCCCGGCTCCATCTCGGTCAGCGCGTCGGCCAGGCTCCAACTGGTCGGCGTGCCCTTGCGCCCGTAGAACAGCCGCTCATGGGTGCTGCTGCCGGCCGCCTTCCGCAGATGGGCGACATCATCATAAAGGATGGTCGAGGCGCGCCAGACGCCCGGACTGACGATCGCGCCGGGTTGCCCCGGCATGCCGGTCCAGTCGGCGCGACGGCCGGCCTGCGCCAGCTTCGTCAGCGGCCTTCTGCTGTCCTCGCTCATGCGGCCGGCCCGGTCGCCTTGGGCGTGGCGGGATCGAAGCCCCATTCCGACCAGCTGCCGTCATAGAGGCTGACGTCGCGCTTCCCGAGTGTTTCGAGCGCCGCGAGGATGATCGCCGCGGTCACGCCGCTGCCGCAGGTGGTGATGATCGGCCGGTCGAGATCGGTGCCGGCGTCGAGCAGCAGGCGGCGCAGTTCCTCGCCCTGCTTCAGGCTGTTGTCGGCGGCGAAGAAGGCGGAGGAGGGGATGTTGCGGCTGCCGGGGATATGGCCCGACGCCATGCCGGGTCGCGGTTCGGCCTCGGCGCCGGTGAAGCGCCCCGCGCCGCGCGCGTCGAGCAGTTGCGCGGTGCCGCTGTCGAGATTGGCGAGGATGTCCGCCTTGCTACGCACCTGTGTCCGGTCGAGCCGGGCGACGGCGTTGCCCGGCGCCATGGCGGGCGTGCCGCTGTCGACCTGGCGGCCTTCGGCGACCCATTTGGGCAGGCCGCCATCCAGGATCGCAGCCGATGCGCCCAGGCCATAGACGCGCATCATCCACCAGCCGCGCGCGGCGCTGTGGGTCGGGCTGTTGTCATAGATGACGATGCGGCTGTCGGCGTTGACGCCCAGCGCCTGCATGCGCTGCGTCATCAGCGCGTCGGGTGGCAACTGGCCCGGCACCGGATCGGCGGGGTCGCTGAGGCTCGGCAGGTCCATGAAGGCGGCGCCGGGAATATGGGCCGCGTCGAACTCGGCGCGCGGGTCGCGCGGCGTGCCGGGCAGGAACAGGCTGGCGTCGAGAATGACGAGATCGGGCTTGCCGATTTCGCCGGCCAGCCAGTCGGTGGAAACGAGAATGTCCATGCGGCCCCTTTTGCCTTGTCCGGCAGGCACTTTAGGAGCGCCTGGCCGGACAGGAAAGGGAAATGCTCAGGCCGGCGGCACTTCGGCGGCGGCGCGGGCGGCCGGCCGGCGATATTGGCGCGGCCCCTGGTCGAGGCGGAAGGGCGACAGGCGCTCGGCGGGCGGATCCTGTTCCTGGCCGACGATGAAGGCGCGACCGGTGCGGCCGGTGCCTTCGGGCGCTTCCTCATCCTCGCCCCAGCGATAATGGGCGTCGAAGGCGGCGATCGGCACCAGCAGTGCCCGCTCGCCCATCGTCACCGGCACGATCTCGTCCTGGGCCAGGCGCAGCTCGTTGGTCATGCGCACGGTTTCGCCCGGCGCGATCGAGACGATCGAATGCAGCGGCATGCCGGTTTCGCCACCGAAGAAATGGCGCAGCAACGCATCCTGCTGCGCGCCCGCATTGCCCAATATGCCGCGCACCATGATGTCGCGGGCCGGGCGATCGCCGCGATTGTGGAGCAGCAGCGTGTAGCCGATGGTCACGCCGATCAGCGAGGAGCGGGCGAGGCTGATGTCGAGGCCGAGGTCGATCCAGGGACGATCGCCGGCGTCGCTGGCCGGCGTAGCTGCCACGGGTTCGGGGGCAGGTGCTGGCGTGGGCGCCGGAATGGGCGCGGGAGCAGGAGCCGGAGCAGGCGGGGGCGGCGCAACGGGGGCTGGGGCTGGCCGGGGGGCTGCCGGGGGTGGCGCGCTCGCCGGCGCGGCGTTGACGTCCGCCGCCGCACGACGGCGCCGCATCAGCAGGAAGCCGGCGATTACCGCCAGAGCGGCGATGGCGGCGGCGATCCAGGGCCAGCTCAAACCCTGCGCTTCGGCGTCCGGCGCGGGTTCGGCAGTGGTGACGCTGTTGTCGGCCGTGACCGGCTCGGGCGCGGGCAGGGCGGCCGTTGGCGGCGTTTCCACCGCATTGGCGGCATTGTCCGGTTCCGCCACAGCGGGCGCCGGGCTGGGCTGCGCCGGTGTGGTGTCGCGCGCGGCCGGGCGTTCGGTGGGGGCGGGCGTGGGCGTCGTGCGCGGTGTTTCGGTGCGCGTCGGCGCTGGCGTCGGTGCCGGGCGCTGCGAAGCAGGGGCAGGGGTGGTCGCGGGCGTGCGCTGGGTCGGTGCTGGCGTCACCGTGGGGGCGACGATCGGCGGCAACGACGGAGTGGGTGTCGGGGTCGGCGTTGCCGTGCCCCGGAACACGTCGAGTTCCGGGCCTTGACGGCGCGGGTCATCGGCCGGCGGCGGCGGCGCGGCGCGCTGCAGATTGACGACCGGATCGCTGCCGGTGGCTTGCTGTGCCAGCGCGGGCGTGACTGCCAGCAGCGGCAGGGCGGAAAGGAACAGACGCATAGACCCCATGGCCCTGCCAAGGCAGAAATTTTGCTGAACGCCAGATGAACGGATGGCCTTGCGCGCCGGACCGATGACAAATTGCGTGCAATCGACTACATGCGCCCTCATGACCGATACCCCGCTCCATCTCGGCCGCGCCAGCACCCTGCCGCAGCGGCCCGAGGACGCCGTCCTCGACTATGTCCCCAATCCCCGTCCGGGCAAGCCCTATCTGGTGCGCTTCACGGCGCCCGAATTCACCTCGCTCTGCCCGGTGACTGGCCAGCCCGATTTCGCCCATCTGGTGATCGACTATGCGCCCGGCGCGACGATCGTCGAATCCAAGGCGCTCAAGCTGTTCCTGGGCAGCTTCCGCAACCATGCCGGCTTCCACGAGGATTGCACCGTCGGCATCGGCGAACGGCTGTTCACCGAAATGCAGCCGATCTGGCTGCGCATCGGCGGCTATTGGTATCCACGCGGGGGCATCCCGATCGACGTCTTCTGGCAGTCGGGCGAACCGCCCGCCGGCCTGTGGCTGCCGCCGCAGGACGTGCCGGGCTATCGCGGCCGCGGCTGAATATCTGATCCATAGGCTGCGCCGATCATGCAGGATGCCGTAAGCCTCATGGCTTTCTATCGTAATCGTCGGGCGGAACTGGACCCGTCCGACGGTTCGCGCTGGCATTTGCTGATCAAGGAAATTCGCCTGCGCGAAGCATGAGGCATAGAAGAAGCCTATGCCATCGCATTGACTGATCCCATTTGGCGGCGTTGGTTCGAGCGCCAGATCAATAGCGATCCTGCCTGCCGGAAGGCGGCGTTGCGGCACATGCGCGATAGCGGCGATCGCTCGCTCATCGCCCAGCGGGACGGAAGGCTTCTCGTCCGATAGCCACTCTGCCCTTGTTGGACGAACGCGCAACAGGCTTCGACCAACGACATTCTCTTGCGGATAGTTCACTTGACCCCCCGCGGGAAAGGGCCGATCCGGTTTGCATGTTGCGCGTGACTATGTCTCATTGCGCCATCCAAGCCGTATCGGAGTGCCTTCCCCCATGCCCTTGTCGAAAATCCTGCCGTTCCTGATGGCGGCCGCGCCGCTGGCGATCGCCGCGCCCGCGCTGGCCCAGACCGCGCCTGCCGGCCCCGCCGCCGGCGTCACCACCCAGCTGCCCCGTGGCGCCGCGCCCAGCCATTATGCGATCGAGGTGACGCCCGATGCGGCGAACCTCAAATTCACCGGCAAGGTGACGATCGACGTTACTGTCGCCGCCGCCATGCCGGCGCTGGTGCTCAACGCGGCCGACCTGACCGTTTCCAGCGTCACCCTGACCCCGGCCAAGGGCAAGGCGATCACCGGCACGGCCAAGGTGGATGCCGATGCCCAGACCGTCAGCCTCGACTTCGGCAAGCCGGTGCAGCCGGGCAGCTACAAGCTGACCATGGTCTATGCCGGCATCATCAACCAACAGGCGAACGGCCTGTTCGCGCTCGACTATACCGACAATGCGGGCGCCGCGAAGCGCGCGCTCTTCACCCAGTTCGAGGCGCCCGACGCCCGCCGTTTCGTGCCGAGCTTCGACGAGCCGAGCTACAAGGCGACCTTCGACCTTTCCGCCGTGGTCCCCGTGGACCAACTGGCGGTCGGCAACATGCCGGTCAAGGCGACCAAGGACATCGGTGGCGGGAAAAAGCTGGTGACCTTCGGCACCAGCCCCAAAATGTCGTCCTACCTGCTCTTCTTTGGCCTGGGCGAACTGGACCGCGCGACCAAGATGGCGGGCAATACCGAAGTCGGCGTCATCACCGGCCGGGGCAATACCGGCAAGGCGCAGCTGGCGCTCGACGCGTCGGCGGCGATCCTGCCCTATTATAACGACTATTTCGGCGTGCCCTTCCCGCTGCCCAAGCTCGACAATGTCGCGGGTCCGGGCCAGAGCCAGTTCTTCAGCGCGATGGAGAATTGGGGCGCGATCTTCACCTTCGAACGCACCCTGCTGGTCGATCCGCGCTTCACCTCCGAAGAGACCAAGCGCGCCATCTATGAAGTGGCTGCGCATGAAATGGCGCACCAGTGGTTCGGCGATCTCGTCACCATGGCCTGGTGGGACGATCTGTGGCTGAACGAGGGTTTCGCCAGCTGGATGGCGACCAAGGTCACCGACAAGCTGAACCCGGAATGGGAAGCCTTGCTGTCGCGCGTCGATGGCCGCGAGCGGGCGATGAGCCTCGATGCGCTCAAGACCACCCACCCGGTCGTGCAGAAGATCACCACTGTCGATCAGGTGAACCAGGCGTTTGACGCCATCACCTATCAGAAGGGCGAGGCCGTCATCACCATGCTCGAAGGCTATGCCGGCGAGGATGCGTGGAAGGCGGGCATCCAGTCCTACATGAAGAGCCACGCTTACGGGAACACCGTCACCGACGATCTGTGGAAGGCGGTCGAGGGTGCGGGCGCCAAGGGGCTGGTCAGCATCGCGCATGATTTCACCAGCCAGCCGGGTATCCCGCTGGTCAAGGTGGAGAGCGCCCAGTGCCAGGGCGGCAACACCGTCCTGACGCTGAGCCAGGGCGAATATAGCCGCGACGCCAAGGACAAGGCGCCGCTCAAGTGGAATGTGCCGGTCAAGGCGCAGGTGCAGGGCGGCGAGGCGCAGCGCCTGATCCTGCAGGGCAATGGCCAGATCACGCTGCCGGGCTGCGGCGCCTATGTCATCAATGCGGGGCAGACCGGCTATTATCGCTCGCTCTATCCCGCCGCCAATATCCAGGCACTGGCCAAGGGCTTCAGCCAGCTCTCCAGCATGGACCAGACCGGCCTGATGGCGGACAATTTCCAGCTGGCGCTGGGCGGATACCAGCCGATCGGTCTGGCGCTCGACCTGGTCGACGCCGTGCCGGTCAATGGCAGCCCGGCGGTGCTGGCCGAAGTGCCCGGCTATTTGAAGAGCAGCTATGACATGCTGGAGGGCGACGCCGCCGCCCAGGCGAAGGTCGCGGCCTATGCCTCGGCCAAGCTGACCCCGGCGCTGACGGCCATCGGCTATGATGCCAAGGCCGGCGAAGGGCCGCAGGTGCCGGTGCTGCGCACCAGCCTGGTCGCGACGCTGGGCAGCATGGGCGACAAGGGCGTGGTGGCCGAGGCCAACCGCCGCTTCGCTGCGCTGGCGACCAACCCGGCCGCGCTCGACGGACCGCTGCGCAATGTCTGGCTGGGCATCATCGCCCAGAATGCCGATCAGGCGACCTGGGACAAGCTGCGCGTGATGGCCAAGGGTGCGCAGAGCGACCTCGAAAAGAGCACGCTCTACGCGCTGCTCGGCAAGGCGAAGGACGAGAAGCTGGGGCAGCAGGCTCTGGATCTCGCCCTAACCGATGAGCCGGGCAAGACCACCAGCGCGGCGATCATCGGCCAGGTGGGCGTCGCCCATCCGATGTTGGCGGTTGACTATGTGCTGGCGCACAAGGCGCAATATGAAGCGCTGATCGATGTGTCGGCGCGCAGCCAGGCGCTGGCCCGTCTGGGTGGTGGATCGGCCGACCCGGCGATGGTGACCAAGCTGGACGCCTATGCGACCCAGTATCTGACGCCGGAATCGCGCAAGGTGGTCGACCGCTCGATCGCCGCGATCAAGACCCGGATCGAGACGCGCAGCCGCCTGAAGGCGCCGACCGCGGCCTGGTTCGCGGCAAAGAAATAAGACTTGCCTCCCCTCCCTTCCAGGGAGGGGTCGGGGGGTGGGTGGCGAGCGAAGCGAGCCTCCTTCGGAGGCTACCCACCCCTAACCCCTCCCTTGAAAGGGAGGGGGACAAGGCTGCTTATCGGGGCAGGTCCAATGCCCTGGCGATGTCGTCCCAGGCGACCAGCTTGAAATTCTGCGCCGCCGCCGCGTTATGGCCATCCTGCGCAATGAACAGGCCACCGGGATAGGCCGGGCCGAAATCGCCCAGCATCAGCTCGATGCCGTCGGTTTCCTCCGACCCGCCAATGGCGCCATCGACGACGCGGAAGCGACCGACATAGGCGTCGTCGGACAGGCGATAGGCGACATAGGCATTGTCGCCCTGGCTGGAGACGAGGACATAGCCGTCCTTCGCGCCGATTTGGGCGATGGCGACGCCTTCGGCATCCATCACCAGATTCTTGCCGTCGGCCGCCGCGATTTTCGTGGGCGTGGTGGCGCCAGATGCGCGCGCGTCGAAGCGCCACAGGCCGACATCTTCCTCCGCGACATAGAGGATGCCGGTGCGGTCATCCACGGCGCAGCCCTCCGACTGGGTGCCAAGCTTCATGCTGCGGACGATCCTGCCGGTGGGCGTCGCGCCCGACGCATCGAGCGTGACCTGGTGGATCGTCCCATCCTTCAGCACGATGAAGGCGTAGGTCGCCTCCGGCGCCTTGTACATGCAGATGCCATAAGCCTCTCCCTTGCCGGCATCGACCTTGCCGAGGGCTGTCAACTTCGCTGTCGCGCTGTCGAGCCGGAACAGCGCCAGCTTGGAGTTCGCCACATCGTTGCGGTCCGAGGCCACGACCAGGATTCCGGTCTGGCCATTGATCGCCACGCCATCGCGCAGATCGACATTGTTGACCCGGCCGGCGTCCAGGAAATCGCGCGTCTTGCCGTCCAGGCCATAGACATAGAGGCCGGCCTTCTTGTCGGTGCCGACGATCAGGCTGGCGGCCGGGTTGGCGGCATTGCGCCAGATCGCCGGATCATCCGCCGCGTCGGCATTGGGCGTGCCGACCGGCGTGGTTTCGCCGCGTGCCGTGACATTCACGGCCGGCGTGGCGTTGGCGATGCGCACTTCGACCGGCACTTCCGTTTCGGTGGTGGTGCAGGCGGCCAGCGTGAGAAGGCTGGTGAGCGACAGGGCTAAGGGCTTCATCATGATATTCCTCACTTGCCGCGCGCGACGCATTTGCCGCCATCGGGGCCGATATTGCCGGTACAGGTGCGCACGGCGATGGTGGGTTCGCTGGTGTCGGTCAGGTGATTGCCGTCCGCCCGCTTTGTGAGGTCGAAGCCGTCATAGAGCTTGCCCGACGCGGTATAGGTGCGGAATTTCAGGCGATCGCCATCCACGTCCACGACCTGATAGAGTTCGGTCGCTTCCGCCGTCTTGTCCGGCTGGGTGCGGGCCCGGTCGTTAAGGCCGTACATCTTGGAGCCGGTGACCGAGACGAGATAGACCGGCCCCTGGATCGCGCCATTCTTGCGTGCCTGTGCCGACGCCTCGCGCCCCGCTTCGGAGGTCAGGCGGCTGTAGCAATGGTCATGGCCCTGCAGCACCAGATCGACCTTGCGCTTGTCGAACACCGGCTTCCACGCGGCCTTCACCTCGGACGTGTCCTGCGGTCGGGCGCAGGTGAAGACGGGCTGGTGGAACAGCACGACATTCCATTTCGCCTTGCTGGACGCCAGGGTGGCGTCGAGCCATGCGGTCTGCTGCGCCATGGTGCCGAGATCGATCGCCGACGTGCCGTCGAGGATGATGAAGCGCACCCCCTGATAATCGACAAAATAGGTGGTCCTGAGGCCCGGCACACCATTGTCGGGGAGCGCAAACTGCAGCGGGAAATAGGGCCCGAGCTTGCGGCTTTCGCTGCCGTCGGGCTTCACCACATCGACATATTCATGATTGCCGGTGGCGGGCAGTTGCGGGACGATCGACCAGTTATAGCTGCCGGCCTGGTTGAACTCGCCCCATTCGTCGTCGTGATCCAGATCGTCGCGCTGGGCGGCGAGGTCGCCGGCATGGGCGACCAGCTCGATCCCACCATTGGCATGGAAAGCCTGGCGGATGACGCGGCTGGCATAGGTCAGGATGCCGTTCTGGATGTCACCCAGATAGAGGAAGCGGAACGGCCTGGCTTCAGCCGAGGCGGTGCGGAATTGCAGCCATTCGCTCCAGCCCGCGCTGCCCTTCAGCCGATAGGCATAGACGGTATCGGGCGTCAGATTGTCGAAGCGGATCTGGTGATAGAGGGCCGGGCCATTGGCGCTGTCCTTGGCCGTTCCGACGGGGCCGGTCACGGTCCTTGCCTTCTCCTCCAGCGTCGGGCCGTCGACGGAGATGGCGATCTGCGCTTCGCTGGCGGTCTGGGCGGCATCGGTGCGCCAGGCGACGGCCATGCCGCGCGACGGATCGGCAGCAGGCGTCAGCATGATCCGGTCGGGCAGGGTGCGCGCCGCATAGGGGATGCCGGCGGAGCGGGGCACGGGCGGGGTAGCGGCGGTCTGAGCAGAGAGCGGCGCGGCGCTTGCCATCAGCAGCGTGGTCAGGAACAGTCGGGACATGGGCGTCCTTTCCGGGAAAACGGGACTTGCCGGCCGCGCAAGGGCGCGACCGGCAAGCGGGGGACATCGAACGGGATCAGAAGCTGGCGGTGACGCCGAACTTCGCGGTCCAGTTATATTCCTCATATTGCAGCAGGCGCTTGGCACCGGCATAGTTCTGATAGGCGAAATAGGGCTCGTTGGTGGCGTTGATCCACTCGGCAAAGACCCGGACGCCCGGTGCGACGCGATATTTCGCGCTCAGGTCGAGCTGGAAATGATCGTCGACATAGCGATCATCCTCGGCCTTGCCGCCCAGCTCATCCAGATATTTGTCACGATAGGTGCCCGCGGCGCGCAGCGATATCGGCCCCTTTTCGTAACCCAGGACGATGTTGAACGTGTTCTTCGACGAAGCGGCCAGCGGCACCTTGCGCGGATCGGCGATGTCGCCGTCGGTCAGCACCGTGCCCTTGGCATCGGTATAGGTGTAGTTGGCGTTCAGCAGCAGGCCGTCGAACGGCGTCGGCAGGAAGCTGAAGACCTGGCTATAGGACAGTTCGAAGCCCTTGATCTTGGCCGTGTCGCCATTGATGTAGGTCGTCAGCTGGTTGTAGTCGACGCCATAGATGGTGCCCGCTTCCTCGATCGTCTGTTCGACGACGAAGTCCTTGATCGACTTCCAGAAGAAGCCGCCGGTCAGCGCCGCGTTGGTTCCGAAATACCATTCGGCCGACGCGTCGATGTTCCAGGCGCTATAGGGCTTGAGGTTCGGGTTGCCGAGCGTCGCCTCGCCATCCTCGTTGATGTCGAAGCGCGGTGCCAGGTTGGACAATTTCGGACGGACCAGGCTCTTATAGCCGCCGAAGCGGAAGACCAGGTTGGTCACCGGCTCGTAGCGGACCGTCAGGCTGGGCAGCCAGTTGGTATAGTTGCGCACGAAGCGGGTCGGCGTGATCGTGATATCTTCGACCTCGTCGCCGGTCGCCAGCGTCTGGAAGGCGCGAATGTCGTTGCGGGTCTGCTCCATACGCACACCGGCAATGACACGCAGCGTGTCGCTGTCCCAGCGGCCCATCAGGTAGCTGGCGAGAATGTCCTCGGTCACCGAATAGTCGGAGGTGGTCGAGTTGAGCAGCGTGTCGAACTCGTTCAGCTCGAAATTGGCCTGGTTGTCGTAGAAGAAATTGGACGGGCCGGTATGGCTGGGCAGCGGCAGAATGTCCTGGATGCGGTAGGTCTGCCCGCCGAGCACGTCGGCCAGCGTGTAATCGCCATCATAGCCGTCATAGACATCCGACTGGAGATTATAGCTCTTCTTGCGCCAGCGCGCCTTCATGCCGGTCTGGACGGTGAAGGTGCCGCCATCGGTGGCGAAGGCACGGCTGATGTCGCCCTTGATCGTATATTCGCGATCCTTCGAGTCCGACAACGTGGTGCGTTCCAGCTCGTCAAACTCATAGTTGGAGGCATCATAGAAGGCGTCGGTATTACCGGTGACCGTGTAGCGCGGCTTCATCGGATTCGAATAGTCGAAGCCGACATTCACGCCATTTTCTTCGAAATCCGCCTGGAAGCGGGTCGGATCGATCGAGCCATTTTCGCGCTCGCTGGCTTCCGACCAGCTACCCGAATAGGTCAGCTTCCAGGGACCGGTATTGGTTTCACCGCCCAGGGTCAGAGACTTGATACGCTGCTTTTCAAAACGGTCCTTCATCCGGCGACGGACGCGGATGCGGTCGTCCTCATCGGAGAATTGCGCGCTGGTCGCGTCGCCCGATTCCGGTTCGCCGCTCATCTGGAAAATGATGTCGCCGCGATATTCCTGATCTTCGAACTGGCTGTAGAGGCCGCGCGCGTAGAGCTTGGTGGTATCGGTGGCGAGCCAGTCGAGGCTGAGCGAGCCGCCCAGGCGCTTACGCTGGACGTCATAGTCGCGATACTGGAGCTCCTCGGCATAGGCGATGCCATCGTCCGTCTGGTTCCAGTCGGCCGCCTCGATATTGTCGCTCTCGAACTTGCGCTTGTAATAGCTGAAGCCGCCGGCGATGCCGAAGCGATCGGTGATGCGGGTCGAGAAATCGACGCTGCCCTTGGGCGTCAGCGCATCGGCATAGTCGTTATAGCTGCCTTCCAGCTTGACCGAATAGAGATCCTTCTTGCGGTCGAAGGCGCTGGTGGTTTGGATTTCGATCGAGGCACCGATGGTGTCGCCGTCCATGTCCGGTGTCAGCGATTTCTTGATCTCGATCGATTCGATCAGTTCCGAAGGGATGACGTCCAGCGCGACCGAGCGGACATCGCTTTCCGGCGCCGGCACGCGGGTGCCGTTGATCGACGCGGCGTTGAGTTCCGGGTCGAGGCCGCGAACCGAAACGAAGCGGCCTTCGCCCTGATCGTTCAGGATGTTGACGCCGGGCAGGCGGCGGATCGATTCGGCGACATTCTGGTCGGGGAACTGGCCGATGGCGTCGCGGGTCAGGACGCTTTCGACACCGTCGGCCGCGCGCTGGCGCGACAGCGTCGACGCCTGGTTGGCGACCTGGCCGACGACGATGATCGACGCGTCGATGTTCGAGCCGATGCGGATGTCGGCATCGACGTCACCAGTGGCGGGCACGACGACGGTGGTGCGCACCGGATCGGCACCGGTGTAGCGGGCTTCGATCGTGTAGGTGCCCGGTGCGACGTCGGGGAAGCGGTAGGAGCCGTCACGGCCGGCTTCGGCGATGCGCCCATTTTCGACGATGCGCAGTTGGGTCGACTGCAGCGCGCGGGTGCCGGTGCCGTCGGACACGGTGCCGCTGATGGTGCCGGCCAGGGCGGCGACGGGCATGGCGGTGGCAAGGATGATCGCGGCGCGGCTCGCGCCACGGAACAAGGTCTTCATGGTGAATGCTCCCCTTCGGTTGGGGAGGCCATTGGCGATGAGTCCTTACGGCTTCATGGCAATATGATTGCAGTTAAAAGTCTGAAAAATGTAACTTATGTGACGTGATGCAGGGGCCACATTATGGGGCGCTCAGTCGCGCCGCGGGCCGCTGCGCCGGGACAGGCCGCCACGATGGTGCAGCCGGCCGCCTTTTTCCAGCCGAGCCATATGGTCGATGAAAAAGACGGCGCCGATACACAAGATGATGGCAATCAGGAATTCGGGCGGCATGTGGGCTCTCCAGCCTTTGGGTGATGCTGGAGAATTAAACCGTCGGACATAGGGTTTCGAGCCGCAGGTCGGCCCATATCCATTCTATTGTCGTAGGATTTCGTGAGAATGGGGCGGCCTTGGCTCGATCGCCCCATCTCATCCCGTCAGGCGAGCGGTGCGGTCGCCCAGTGGCGCAGGCGCGCATAAAGGGCGGCGATCACACCGGCGAAGATCAGCACCGACAGCGGCACCGCCCAATGGCTTTCGGCCACGAGCGCCAGCGGCGCGTCGCTGTCGGTCGAGGCGACGATGCCGGCAAAGGCGACGCCGAACAGGCTTTCGCCGACGATGAAGCCGGTGGCCATCAGCACGCCCATGCGCTCGGCAAATTCCGGGTTCGCCTGGCGCAGCGACCAGCGATTGTAGAAATGGCCGATCACCGCGCCGACCGGGATCAGCAAGGTCAGTGCCATTGGCAGATAGATGCCCATGCCGACCGCGAGCGGGGGCAGGCGCATCTTGCCGGTCTTGCCGAGCAGTTCGTCCAGCGCGACCACGACCACGCCGATGCCGGCGCCGAAGCCGATCAGGCCCCAGTCGAGATCGCCGCCCAGCACGCCCTTGGCAAGCGCGGAAATGAGCGCGGCCTGCGGCGCGGGCAGGGCGGTCGCCTTGGCGCCGGGCGCGCCGGCAAAGCCGAAGGCGCTGTTGAGCAAATCGAGCACCGGCGGGATCACCAGCGCGCCGAACAGCACGCCCAGCACCAGTGCGATCTGCTGCTTCCACGGCGTCGCGCCGACCAGCTGGCCGGTCTTCAGGTCCTGGAGGTTATCGTTGGAAATGGTGGCGACGCCGAACACGATCGCGGTGGTGAACAGGGCATAGGCGATCAGCGCCTGGCTCTGTTCGGGATGGCCCGAACCATAGATGGCGGCGAGGATCAGCGACGCGCCAAGCACGGCGAGGATGCCGACGCCCGAGATCGGGCTGTTCGACGCACCGATAAGGCCGGCCATATAGCCGCAGACCGACGCGATGACGATGCCGGCGACCAGGATATAGGCCAGCGTCAGGCCGATGATCGGCACCGGATTGGCGGCGATCGGCCCGCCCTGGGCAAAGATCCACAGCAAGACGGCGATCGGCACCAGCGAGGCGAGGATGGTGCCGAAGACGATGCCGATCGGCAGATCGCGTTCGGTGATGTCCAGCGTGCCGGCATCGCCCGACTTGCGGACCTTGGCGGCGTTGAGGGCGGAGCGGATGCCGCTGATGATCGGGCCGAGAATCTTGAGCAGGGTCCAGATCGCGGCAATGCCGATCGTGCCGGCGCCGATGAAGCGGGCCTTCATGCGGAAGGTGGTGCCGACCAGGTCGGCCAGGTCCGCGCCGGCGGGCAGCGGGCTGGTGAGATAGGGGACGATGCCGACCCAGCTGATCAGCAGGCCGACGAACATGGCTGCGCCGACGGAGATGCCGACCAGATGGCCGACGCCGATCAGCGCCATCGAGAAGCTGGTCGAGACCGAGCTGGCGCCTGCGCCCAGCTTGAAGAAGGTGGCGGCTTCCTCGGCCAGGATCTTGGTCTTGGCGATGATCGAGAAGCCGGCGGCGGCGATCGAACTCATGACGATGGCGGCCAGGCCGCGCTTATTCTCTTCCAGGCCCTCGCGCGAACCGGCACCGACTTTCAGCACTTCGGCGGCGGCGACGCCCTCGGGATAGGGCAGGTCCGATCCGGTGACGAGCGCGCGGCGCAGCGGCACCGAATACATGACGCCCAATATGCCGCCCAGCGCGATGGTGCAGGCCGACAGCCAATAGGGGAAGCCCTGCCACCAGCCGATGATGACCAGGCCCGGCAGCACGAAGATGATCGCCGAGAGCGTGCCAGCGGCCGATGCGATGGTCTGGACGATGTTGTTTTCCAGGATCGTGCCGGTCGCGAACAGGCGCAGCACCGCCATGGAGATGACGGCGGCGGGGATCGAGGTGGCGAAGGTCAGGCCGATCTTGAGGCCCAGATAGACGTTCGCGGCAGTGAACAGCAGGGTGATGAGCGCGCCCAATATGACGCCGCGTAGCGTCAGCTCCGCCATCGGCACGGCCTTGGCCGAATCGGTTGTCACTGCTCTTTTCCCTTCGCCAGTCGATCGATCAAGCGGCTGGTAATAATGTTGCTGGCGCTTGGATCAATCTTAAACTGGCCGGCAGGGCGGTCAGGAATCGCGGCCGGCGACCGCATCTGCCAGCACGGCATGGTCCAGATAGGCGTCGACCAATCTGGTCCAGCGCTCGTAACCGCGCGGATTCATGTGCAAACCGTCGGGCCGGAACAGGGATGCGTCGGGCAGGCCATCTGCGGCCAGAAGCGGGCGGCCGACATCGAGATAATCGAACTTCATCGCCTTGCTGCGCGCCGAAACGGTCATGTTGACCGCCGCCATCTGGGGCCAGAGCGTCCAGCGGATCGGGCTGGGCTTGAGCGAGAGATAGGCGATATGCGCCTTGGGATAGTCGGCGCGAAGCTGGCGCAGCAGGGTCAGCACGTCGGTGGCGACCTTGTCCGGCGTCGCGCCGGCGGCCAGGTCATTCTCGCCGACATAGACGATGATCGAGCGCGGCTTGGCCTTGGGCAGCAGCCGCTTGTAATAATGCAGCACGTCGGGCGTGGTCGCGCCGCCAAAGCCGCGATTGACCGTGCCGATATCGGTGAAGCTGCCCTTGATGTCCCACAGGCGGATGCTGGAACTGCCCAGGAACAGCGTGGCGTCGGCGACCGGCGGGTCGGCCGCTTCCGCTTTCGCAAAGGCGGCGATCTCGTTGGAGAAGGGGAAGGTCGGGTCGGCATTGGGAACCGCGACCTTGTCCGACGCCGGGGCCTGCGTCGGCAACGGGGCAGCCTGCAACGGCCCGGCCGCGGCGAGCAGCAGGGCAAGGCCCAGCGCCGCCCGCCGGTGCGGCTCAGTGCCGGTGGCGCGGGCGCAGCTGATATTTGCCATCCGCATAATCGCCGAACAGGCCGGTGATCGCAGGGTGATCGACCGGCTCCTCGCTGTCGTCGGCCACCAGATTCTGCTGGCTGACATAAGCGACATAGCTGTTTTCGCCATTTTCGGCGAGCAGGTGGTAGAAGGGCTGCTGCTTGTCGGGCCGGGCATGTTCGGGGATCGATTCATACCATTCCTCGCTGTTGGCGAAGACCGGGTCGATGTCGAACACCACGCCGCGAAAGCCGAAGCTGCGATGCTTGAGGACATCGCCGATGCTGAAGCGGGCATGGACGACCGGCGGGGCGGTGATGCCGGTACCGATATTCTGAATCGTGACTTTCATATGACCAATTTAGGGTGCCCGCGCAGGGAGACAAGAAAAATACCGAAAAGGGTGCTTGGCAAGGATGGAATCATTCGCTAATGGGCGCCCCTCGACCCGATCGGTGCGGCATTTTTCCTTGCGGTTCAATGCTTCCGGTCTTCTGCGGAGAGGTGGCAGAGTGGTCGAATGCACCGCACTCGAAATGCGGCGTGCCCGTGAGGGTACCGAGGGTTCGAATCCCTCCCTCTCCGCCAATCTTCCCGTAAGATTGTGAGATAAAACGATTTCTTCCTGATCCACGGCTGCCGAGCGTTCAACCGCTACACAACGGTGCTACAGAATGAGATCGATGACATATCTCCGGGCGACCACAGATGGTGGTTTCGAGGTCCGCATGACGGTCCCAAAAACGCTTCAGTCGATCATCGGAAAATCCAATCTCACTCGACGATTGGGACGAGTGTCTCGATCAGAGGCTAATCGTCGGGCCGCTTCGGTGATCGTCAGGTTTCAGTCTCGGATCGAGGCTGCGCGGGAGGGACGGCTTGACGAAGATGATGCGCCACCGTCGAAGCCGGTAATGATCTCTCAGGCTCGCCGGATCGATCCAGCGCCAGCGCCCACAAAGGTGCCATTCGAGGCGATCATCAACGGCTATCTGCTCGAACGGAAACCCGCTGCTTCGACGATCAAGCGCTGGAAGCCTGTATTCGCTCATTTCAAGAGATGGGTCGGCCATGATGATGCGGCGAAGGTGTCGGCGGATGATGTCGTCCGTTGGAAGGAGGAGCTACTTCGATCCGGTATCTCTGGCCGCAGCGTTCGGGAGGTCTATCTCGCGGGCCTCAAGGTTGTGTTTGGGTGGGCTACGGAAAACCGGAAGATATCGGCGAACCCGGTGACCGGCATTTCTGTGCGGGTGGCGAAGCCCGCACGTTTGCGTGAGCGAGGATTCACGGACGTTGAGGCAAGAACGATCCTGCGGGCAGCACTCGCCGGAGATCATGGAAATGTCTCTGAAGCTCACCGGCGCGCTCGGCGTTGGGTGCCATTTCTATGCGCCTATACCGGCGCACGCGTGGGCGAGATAGCACAGCTTCGGGGGTGTGATTTCATCAAGCAAGACGGCGTGTGGGCGATCCGAATAACGCCCGAGGCGGGCTCAACCAAGTCGGGCTCGGCAAGATTGGTTCCGCTGCATTCTCGCTTAAGGGAACAGGGGGTGGTGGAAATGGCGCGCGTCTTCGGCGAGTGGCCTGTTTTCTACAATCGATCATTGGGTCGAGGAGGTGATCCTGCCAATCCGCAACATAAGAAAGTGGGGGAGAGACTGGCCAAATGGGTCCGTGAGCTAGAGGTGAATGACCCACATATTCAGCCCAATCACGCGTGGCGGCATTTGTTCAAAACCTTGGCGCGACGCGCCGGGATGAATCCTGAAATCCGGGATGTTCTTCAAGGTCACGCGCCAAGATCGATCGGTGAGCAATACGGGGATTGGCCTCTCGATATCCTCTCGGAGGGGATCGAGCGGCTGGCTACTTTCGATATAGGTGCGGAGCGTTCTAATTCTTAAGTCGCGCGGCCAATTCAGGGGTTGGCAAGCGACCAGAATCTGCCATGTGACGGATGCATATTGCACCCCAATAGGTGTGGAGATTAGGACGGCTCTCAGTCTTGCATGCGCGGCATCCCTTTTTCGCCGCCCATCGCCTGCCATTGCGGGAACAGAGCTTCGCGACCAATTTTTGAAACTAATGCAGAGAAATCCGACGCGGTAGGATGTAGTAATCCCGCAAGATCGTCGAGCTTTTCAATCGGCAAATCCATCGCACCTGCATGGACCACACCGCCCTTGTGATCATAGAGCCGAAACGCGACGATTCGCTTTCCTTGCTTGTTCAGCTTGGTCGCCATCAAGCCGTGCGCAAGGAAATGCCGATCTTCCTCAAGCTGAGCAAACAAGCTTACCATAGACCGAAGTTTACCTGCGAATGGTTTTACCGGGCCGTCCATGTCGAGAATCGTCTCGAGCCGCTTCAGCTTGGTTGAGAGCTTGAAAGGCAAATCACCCAACGAATTATAGTCGGGATGCTGGCGGCACATCATTAAGAGGTGGGTAACTGAAAACTCCACCGCCGCGTAACGCTGTATGCTGGGTTCCAGCAGCAGAACTACCCAATAGGCGTTGCCGACATCGCGCATCTTCGCTCTGAACATTCGTGCGTTTATGGCGGCGATTGAAACCGAGACGGCGTTGTCATGCCCATCGAGGCGATAGTGGCTGCTGGCACTGGCGAAAATTTCCTCGTCGGTCTCCAATGCTGATCGTGAGAGCACGCCGCGATCGATGATCGAGCGCAGATTTTGCGCCTGCGTGAAATGGAGCAGATATGGGACGGCGCGGGATTGGGCTTCCTGGCGTATTCGGGTAGGTATGTCCGGGGTCAGGGCCATCAGGTTTCCTCGGCGCAGCCGGTATGTTTGCGTTAGTTTCCAACAATCAGAGAGACGCGAGCACCGTTGTGTAGCGGTTGAACGCTCGGCAGCCGTGAATCAGGAAGAAATCGCTTTATCTCACAATCTTACGGGAAGATTGGCGGAGAGGGAGGGAGGCCGTTCTTCGCGTCAAACATGCTGATATTGCGTGTCTTTTCGAGGGTTGAACGTAGCAGGTTGTAGCGTTGAAGTGGAGCAGTAGTTCGACTTCCGCACTGAGATTCGAACCGTTCTCCACCGATCGTAACTGCTGTGATCGCGCGGGATATCATCACGCCGGAGGATCGAGCGTCACGATGGAGATCAAGGCGATGGGAGACAGGTGGAGCGGGTGGCGGGGGTCTGTCGGGTGGTTCTGGAGGGCTGCGGTGAACCAGCGTCCTCGGCCATCATTTCCTCGCCATCGTCCCCGGCGTTACCATCGATATGTTCGATGATCCCGGCGACGCTCTCCCCCTGATCATGGGCAGCAGCATGGGTGGCCGACGTTGCCTTCGGCTTCGAACGTGATGCCATATGCTGATCTCCATGATGTCGCTGACGGTCGCCCAGAGCATGGGCGGTGATGGTCGGCGGATGACGATGTGGCCTGACGATGTCGGGTCGACGATCGGGCGAGATGATCCCGGCCTGATGCTGGTAACGACCGTCGGCGGTGAAGACGGGGTCCCGGAGGATGCCGATCAGTCAGCCAGTGCCGGATAGACCGATGCCCGACCGATCCCCATGGTCTTGGCGATCGCGGCAGCACCCATGCCGGCTCCATTAGCGGAATGCGGAGCGGATGAGGTGTCGGAATGCTCAACGAAGCGCGGTTGTGCGCTGCACAATTCCGGGAAGGGATGGGCTGTTGGAGGCGCATCATCTCTGCCGCCTCCTTATGCCTGCGGGCTGCGGCTTTGGCGATATGATCGGCGAACTTCGTGTTTCAGCGATCAGCCTGATCCAGTCTGCCTGCAATCTGGAGCGCGGCAATGCTCGCTCTGGAGGAAGAGTGGGCTTGGGCTTATCCTAGTCGCTCAACCAATCGGCGAGAATCTCGCCCCGATGCCCTTCGGGGGCCAACGCCGCGCGAAAGGCCTCCAACATGGGCGGTAATGCCTGCGTGAAAGCGTAGGGCGGATTGACGATGAAAAGGCCCGCACCGTTATAGATGCCGGGTTGCTCGCTATCATATAGCCAATGCTCCACGCACAGAAATTTCGGGATGCCGAGCTTGCGCAACTGCGCCTTCCACCGCGCATGCGTGGCGTAGTCTTTCAGCGGAAACCAGATTACCGTCACGCCATGCGCCCATTTGCGCTGCGCGGCGGCGAGGGTGGCGGTGATGCGGGCGCGTTCGTCCGCCTGCTCATAGGGCGGGTCGACCACCACCACGCCGCGCGCGGTGCGGGGCGGCACCATGGCCAGCCACAATTCGTAGGCGTCGCGTTCATGCATGGCAGCGCTGGTCCCGCGCATCACGCCACGCAGGGTGTAAGCGTCTTCCGGGTGCTTCTCGTTGAGGATCAGGACATCCTGCGGGCGCAAAAGCTGTGCCAGAAAGCGCGGCGAGCCGGGGTAAAGCTGCGGCTCGTCCCCCACATTCACCGCCCGCACGGCGGCGCGATAGTCGTCCAGCAAGGGATTTTGGTCGGCAAAGGCCCGCAGCACGCCCTGCGTCGCCTCGCCGGTGCGTTGAGCGGCATCGCCGCCAAGGTCGTACAGGCCACAACCGGCATGGGTGTCGATCAGCGTGAGCGCGCCCGGCTTGTGCTGCAAGGCCCGTATCAGGGCGATCAGCAGGCTGTGCTTGACCACATCGGCGCTGTTGCCCGCATGGAAGGAATGGCGATAATTCATTGTGTTTCAGATCCTGACGGCCTGCCTTTAGACGAGCTGCCGGACCTTCTGCAAAGCGAAGTTGTGGCCGGCCCGATATTATCGGGCGCACAAACCGCATGCGAGGTGATTGAAGCAACCAATCCGGCGCGCGCATAGGGACAGGCGGAGACCTGCAACGGGCTTTTGAGCCAGGTACCAGGCTCGCCTTATTTCGTGGACTGATAAGGGCGCGGCCACAGCCGCATGCGGTGCCGTGGCCACGCCCTTGGCATGGTCATGATCGGCCCGTGAGCGACCGCCGCCGCCATGGGAGCACGGCGATCGCCTGCACTTAGTCGACGGCAGCCGGTGTCGCGCGGACGGTGTCCTTGAGCGCGACACTGCTATCCGAAAGCCGGTCGATATCGATCTGCACGTCATTCTCGACCAGCTTGCGACCCTGGACATAGTCCTTGACGCTGTTCACGCAGTCGAGCGCGATGACCTTGCCATCCCTGAGATAGACGATCGAGAAGGCGCCGTCGGTGGGCGTGCCGCGCATCACTGTCTGGTCGAAGCCTGCGTTGATCCCGGCGGTCTGGAGCTTGAGATCATATTGGTTCGACCAGAACCAGGGGAAGGCGCGATAGGGGCGTTCGTCGCCGCAGATCGCCTTCGCCACGCAGGTCGCCATGTCATTGGCATTCTGGATGGATTCCACCCGCATCACCTGCCCGCCGGCAAAGTCGCAGGCAAAGGCGGCGCAGTCGCCGATGGCATAAATGTCGGGCAGCGAGGTCCGGCACCCGGCATCGACATCGACGCCATTGGCGCCCTTCGCCCCGGCACGGATCAGCGGCTCGACCGCCGGGATGATGCCAATGCCCACGATCACCGCCTGCGCGGGAATGCGCTCGCCATCCGCCAGCCGCACCGCCGTCACCTGACCGTCCGCCCCCTCCAGGCAATCGACCCTGGCATCCAGGCGCAGGTCGACGCCATGGTCGCGATGGGCCTGCTGGTAGAAGGCGGACAACTCCTCGCCTGCCACCCGCGCCAGCACTCTTGGCAACGCTTCCAGCAAAGTGACCTTGAGGCCCATCTTGCTCAGCACGGCGGCCGCTTCCAGCCCGATATAGCCGCCGCCAATGACCACGATCTCGCGCTTGCCGGCATCGATTTCCGCCATCAGCGCGTCGCAGTCGGCGCGGGTCCGCACCGCATGGACGCCGGCCAGATCGGCGCCCGCGCAGCTCAGCCGGCGCGGATCGCCGCCGGTCGCCCAAATGAGCTTGCCATAGCCAAGGCTGCGTCCGTCGGAGAGCGTCAGTTGCTTGCCGGCCGGATCGACCGCCGTCACTTCGGTGCCGAGCAGGAAGTTTACATCCTTTTCAGCCCAGAAGGCGGGCGGCCGGATCAGCAGCCGCTCGAACGGCTTTTCGCGCGCGAAATAATCCTTCGACAGCGGCGGCCGCTCATAGGGATATTCCGGCTCGCGGCCGACCACCATGATGGTCCCGGCAAAGCCGTTCTGGCGCAGCGCGATCGCGCATTGCGCCCCGCCATGGCCGGCCCCGACGATGACGATATCTGCGCGGTCCATCGTCATCACACCCGCTCCAGCAGCAGGGCGAGGCCCTGGCCCACGCCGACACACATGAAGGCCAGCGCATGGCGGCCGCCGGTCCGATGCAGTTCCTCGACCGCCGACAGCGCGATGCGCGCGCCCGACATGCCGAGCGGATGGCCGAGCGCGATCGCCCCGCCATTGGGATTGACGCGCGGGTCGAAGGGATCGACGGCCAGGTCGCGCAGCGTCGCGATCGCCTGGCTGGCAAAGGCTTCATTGAGTTCGATCACGTCCAGTTGATCGACGCTCATGCCGTTGCGGGCGAGCAGCTTGCGCGCCGCCTCGATCGGGCCGGCGCCCATGATGCGGGGCGCGATGCCGGCCGCTGCCATGCCGATCACCCGAGCACGCGGCGTCAGCCCGTGCGTCACCGCAGCCGCTTCCGATGCGACCAGCATCGCCGCCGCGCCGTCATTCAGGCCCGACGCATTGCCCGCCGTCACCGTGCCGTCGACTTTCACCACCGGCGTCAGCTTCGCCAGCGCCTCCAGGCTGGTGGCACGCAGATGTTCGTCGGCCTCGAACAGCAGGGGATCGCCCTTTTTCTGCGGGATCGAGACGGGCACGATCTCGGCGGCGAAGCGACCGCTCGCCTGCGCGCGTGCCGCCTTTTCCTGGCTGGCCAGGGCAAAGCGATCCTGCTCCTCGCGGCTGACATCCCATTGTTCGGCGACATTCTCGCCGGTCTGGGGCATGGTATCGACGCCATAGGCGGCCTTCATCGCCGGGTTGATGAAGCGCCAGCCGAGCGTCGTATCCTCGATCTTCTGGTCGCGGCCAAAGGCACTGCCGGCCTTGCCCAGCACATAGGGCGCGCGGGTCATGCTCTCGGCGCCACCCGCGATCAGGAAATCGGCGTCGCCGCTGCGGATCGCCTGCGCCGCCATGCCCAGCGCATTGAGGCCCGAGCTGCAAAGCCGATTGACGGTCACGCCCGGCACGGCCTCACCCATGCCCGCCAGCAGCACCGCCATGCGCGCGACGTTGCGATTATCCTCGCCCGCCTGGTTGGCGCAGCCCAGGATTACATCGTCCAGCGCCGACCAGTCGGCCTGTGCATTGCGCGCCATCAGCGCCTTGAGCGGCAGCGCCGCCAGATCGTCGGCACGGACGGTCGCCAGCGATCCGTTGAGCTTGCCGATCGGGGTGCGGACGGCATCGCAGATGAAGGCCTGTGCCATATGTCTCAGCTTTCCAGGAAAGAGGTGATGGCGCCCGCCAGCGCCTCGGGCGCTTCGAGCGGGGCCAGATGCGCGGCTTCCAGCGCCACATGCGCCGCGCCGGGGATGCGGGCGATCAGATATTCGCCATGCCCCTCAAGAGGCGTCGATGTGTCGCGCGTGCCGGTAACGATCAGGGTCGGACAGGCGATGCCGCCGATCCGGTCGGCCAGATCCATGTCGCGGATCGCCGCGCCGCAACCGGCATAGCCCTGCGCGTCCATCGTCAGCAGCTGGCGCCGCACCGCTTCATAGATGGCCGGCTCGGCAGCGTCGGACAGGAAACGGCCCATGGCAAGATCGGCGATGGCGGCCATGCCCTCGCCCCGCACCTTGGCGATACGGTCGTTCCATGACGCGCTGTCCATCGTCGCGGAGGTACAGATCGGCAGCAGCTTCTCGACCCGCTCCGGCGTGCGCAGAGCCAGTTCCATGCCGACCATCCCGCCCAGCGAGACGCCTGCTACAGAGAAGCGATCGAACCCGGCCGCATCGGCCGCCGCCAGCACATCGTCGGCCAGCATGGCGAGCGCATAATCACCCGGCTCGGCGATCGACGCGCCATGGCCGCGCGCATCGATCCGCAGCACCGCGAAGCGATCACGCAGATGGGGCAGCACGCCGTCCCACAAATCCATGTCGGTGCCGATGCTGTTCAGCAGTAGCAGCGCGGGCGCGTCATCCCGCCCGTCACGCTTCCAGTAGAGGTTCGCACCGGGACGCTGGATGAAAGCCATGCTCAATCCTCCGGCGCGATGGCGACGCGCAGCCCGTCAAGCGCGGCCGTCATCATGATCTGGCAGGACAGGCGCGACCGATCGCCGCGATGGTCGGAGGAATCGAGCAGGTCATCCTCGTCGCCGCTGACCGCGCCGACCGCGCCGGTCCAGGCCTCATCCACGAAGACGTGGCAGGTGGCGCAGGAACAGCAGCCGCCGCACAGCGCCAGCAGTTCGTCAAAGCCATTGTCGCGAATGGCCTCCATCACGGAGACGCCCTCACGGGCATCGATATTGGTTTCGTCCCCCGCACGGTTGACGACGATCAGATTGGGCACGGTAAATTCCAGTCTATGCGTTTTCGAGGATCGCCAGCGGCGCGCCGGTCTTCTCGATGACTTCGGCTTCGGTGACGCCGGGGGCCAGTTCCACCAGGGTGAGGCCGCCCTTCGCCCGATCGACGGCGATGACGGCGAGATCGGTGATGATGAGGTCGACAACCGCCTTGCCCGTGAGCGGCAGCGAGCAGGTCGGTAGGATCTTGGGGCTGCCATTTTTCGACACATGATCCATCACCACGACCACGCGCTTGACGCCCGCGACAAGGTCCATCGCGCCGCCCATGCCCTTCACCATCTTGCCGGGGATGGTCCAGTTGGCGAGGTCGCCATTGGCGGCCACCTCCATCGCGCCCAGCACCGCCATGTCGATATGGCCGCCCCGGATCATCGCAAAACTGTCCGCCGAGGAGAAGAAGCTGCTGGTCGGCAGCGCGGTGATCGTCTGCTTGCCGGCGTTGATCAGGTCCGGGTCCGCCTCGCCCGCGAACGGGAAGGGTCCGATGCCGAGCATGCCATTCTCGCTTTGCAGCGTCACATTGACGCCCTCGGGCACATGGTTCGCCACCAGGGTCGGGATGCCGATGCCGAGGTTCACATAATAGCCGTCGCGCAGTTCCTTTGCGGCGCGCGCCGCCATCTCGTCGCGGGTCCAGCTCATTATGCACTCTCCCTTTCACGAACCGTCAGCTTCTCGATCCGCTTCTCGTTGATGGTGGAAAGGACAATGCGGTCGACATAGATGCCGGGCGTATGGATGCAGTCGGGGTCGAAGCTGCCCTCAGGCACGATTTCCTCGACCTCCACCACCGTCACCTTGCCGGCGGTCGCCATGTTCGGGTTGAAGTTGCGCGCGGTCTTGCGGAACATGAGGTTTCCGGCCGGGTCCGCCCGCCACGCCTTGATGATCGACAGATCAGCGCGCAGCCAGGTTTCGCGGACATAGTCCTCGCCCTCGAAATTCTCGACCGGCTTGCCCTCGGCCACCACCGTGCCGACGCCGGTCTTGGTGTAGAAGGCGGGGATGCCAGCGCCACCGGCGCGGATGCGCTCGGCGAGCGTCCCCTGCGGGTTCAGCTCCAGTTCCAGCTCGCCGGAGAGATACTGGCTTTCGAACAGCTTGTTCTCGCCCACATAGGACGAGATCATCTTGCGGACCTGCCGGCTTTCCAGCAGCATCCACAGGCCAAAGCCATCGGCGCCGGCATTGTTGGAGATGACGGTCAGTTCCTTCACGCCGCTCGTCCGGATTTCCGGGATCAGGCTTTCGGGGTTGCCGGACAGGCCGAAGCCGCCCGACATGATCGTCATCCCGTCGAACAACAGGCCTTCCAGTGCGACCCGAGGGCTGTCGTAGATTTTCTGCATGTCTTCAGTCCCTTCAGCCGATATCGCCGCCCGCAACGGGCAAGACCGATCCGGTCACATAGCTGGCCTCGTCGGAGGCGAGGAAAAGGATGGGGGCAATCTGCTCGTCCAGCGTGCCGTAGCGCTTCATGAAGGCCGACGACGTCACCTGTTCCACCGCCTCAGCCATCCAAGCCTGTTCCTGCGCATTGTCGCCTTCGGCATTGCGCGGCACGCGGCGCGGTGGCGCGCTGGTGCCGCCGGGCGCGGTTGCGACGACACGGATGCCCGCCTCCGCATATTCCATCGCTAGTGCCTGGGTCAGGCCATTGATCCCGCCCTTCGCCGCCGAATAGGGCACGCGGCGGATGCCGCGCGTGGCATTGGACGACAGGTTGACGATCGTCCCCGCCCCCTGCTCCAGCATCGCGGGCAGGACCGCATGGCAGCAATAGAGGGTCGGCATCAGCGAACGGCGGATTTCCGCGTCGATCTGTTCCGGCTCGAACTGCGCATAGGGCCGCATGCGGATTGCGCCGCCGACATTGTTGATGAGGATGTCGATGCGCCCGAACGCCGCGATCGCCGCCGCCATCGCCTGCGCCGCGCCTGCATAGGTCTCAAGGTCGCAAGTGACCGAAATCGCCTTGCCACCGGCCGCGACGATCGCCTGCTCGACATCGGTCACGAAGTCCGCCCGGTCGACCAGCACGAGGCTGGCGCCCTCCGCCGCGGCACGGGTGGCGACACCGGCACCGATGCCCTGCGCCGCGCCGGTCACGACCATCACCTTGCCGGCAAAGCGTCCCTGGAAGATCATCGCCCGCCCCTCAGATATGATAGACGTCGATGACCTGATGAATATAGTCGTCCTTGAGGACGATCGTCTTCTTCAGGATCTTCGGCGCCGCGCCGCTGATGTCCAGCGTGACGAAGCTGGTTCCGAAAAACTGCTGCGTCTTCTGATAGCGATGGCTCATCGTGTGCCAGTTGTAGCGCAGGTCGATCGCATCGCTCCGCGTCTCGATCACCTCGATATTCGCCAGGAAGTGCGAGGTGCGTGCCTCCGGCGTGCTCGCCGAGGACCGTTCGGTCTTCAAGCGATAGACGCGATCCTCCAGCCCCTTGCGGTTGCCATAATAGATGAGCGAGATTTCGCTGTGCGGATCAGTGGTCAGCGCGTCATCGTCGGTCCAGGCCGGCATCCAATATTCGCACTGTTCCGAATAGCATTCCAGCCATGCGTCCAGTTCGCGATCGTCGAGCAGCCGTGCCTCGCGATAGAGAAAGGCGCAGATATCCTGATAGGAGAGCGCCGCGCGCTCCGTGTCGAGAACCAGTGTCATTCTGCGGCCTCCATCATCGGCGCACCGGCTTCGCGGGCCATGCCGTCGAGCATGATCTGCGCCCAGAATTCATGCTGGCGCACGAACAGCCCTTCATCCTCGCTGCGCTCGCTCGACAGCAGCGGTTTCATGCCCATCGCCGTCGCATTGCTGTCCGGCCCGGCGATCCAGCGGGTCGCGCCGCGGCTGAGATCGTTCCACAATTCACCCGCACCTTCATAGGCCGACTGACAGCTGCGGAATTCCTCCAGATCGTCGGGCGTACCCATGCCGGTGACGTTGAAGAAGTCCTCATATTGGCGGATGCGATGCGCCCGGTCTTCCGCGCTCTCGCCCTTGGGGGCGTAGCAATAGATGGTGACCTCGGTCGTATGCACGTCGATCGGGCGGACGACGCGGATCTGGGTCGAAAACTGGTCCATCAGGAAGACATTGGGATAGAGCGCCAGATTGCGCGTCTGCTCCAGGATGAAGCGGGCCTTGTCCTCGCCCAGTCGCTCGACCAGTTGGTCCTTATAGTTCCAGACCGGCCGGACCTCGGGATTCAGCACCTGCGTCCAGAGCAGGATATGGCCATGCTCGAAGCCATAGACGCCGCTTGCCGGTGCCTTCGACCAGCCATTGGCGTCGACTGCCTTGGTCCCGCCTTCGGCACGGCGGCCCATGGTCGACTGGTAATTTTCATGGACCGAACTGACATGATAGCCGTCGCAGCCATTTTCCATCTGCATTTTCCAATTGCCATGGAAGGTGTAGGTGGAATTGCCGGTCAGCACTTCCAGGCCCTCGGGCGCCTGGTCGACCATCTGGTCGATGATGACCTTGGCCTCGCCCAGATGATCCTCCAGCGGCAGGACATCGTGGTTCAGGGAACCGAAGATGAAGCCGCGATAGCTTTCGACCCGCACTCTGGTCAGGTCGTGCGACCCTTCATGATCGAAACTGTCGGGATAGGCGCCGGTGCTGGCATCCTTGGCGCGCAGCAGCTTGCCGTCGGTCTTGAAGCTCCAGCCATGGAAGGGGCAGACGAAGAGTGGCTGGTTGCCGCGCTTGCGGCGGCACAGCTTGGCGCCGCGATGGGCACAGGCATTGACCACGCAATTGAGGCCGCCATCCTTGGCCCGCGTCAGGATCACCGGCGTATGGCCGATCCAGGTGGTGAAATAGTCGTTCTTCTTCTCGACCTGGCTTTCATGTGCCAGATAGACCCAGTTGCTCTCGAAGATATATTTCATCTCCAGATCGAACAGTTCCGGATCGGTGAAGACGTCGCGGCGGCAGCGGAAGATGCCGGTTTCCGGATCGTCCACGACCGCGGTTTCAACACGGTCGCGCAGGAAAGCCATGGGGCTGGTCATGATCCTCTCTCCTCTCAGGCCGGTTCCGTGACCGGTTCGTCGGCATCCACCACCAGGCGCTTGCGGGTCGAAAAGGCCTCGTCGCCTTCATCGTCCGCGCGCTGCAGATGGAAATCGAAGGCGATATGCGCGCTGTCGCCCTGGCGGTTGGGCACCGGCAACAGCCCTTCGCGGGTGCCGAAGGCGAAATCGTCGGCAGCGAACGGATCGTCGCCGAAATTGATCTGTGTCGTTAGGCGGCGATAGCCGGGCGCCTCGATGAAGAAATGCACATGGGCGGGGCGATTGCCGTGCCGGCCGAGCGCCTTCATCAGCGTGTCGGACGCGCCGCCCGGCGGCACCGAATAGCCGTTCGGCATCTTCGAGGAGAAGGCATAGGTGCCGTCCGCCGCGATCTTGAGGCGACGGCGATTGTTGAACGGCGTCTGTTCATGGGTCGGGTCGAAATGCGAATAGAAGCCGTGCGAGTCCGCATGCCAGACATGGACCAGCCCATCCGTCACCGCCTCGCCATCGGGGCCGATGATGCGGCCGGTCATGTAGAGCGTGTCGGTATCGTCGGCATCATCGGTCAGATAGGCGCCGCTCTCGACGATCGGCGCACCCTCGACATAGAGCGGCCCTTCGATCGTGCGCGGGGTGCCGCCCGACTTGCCGGCCTCGGCATCCTTGGCATCCATGTAGAGATCGATGAAATGTTCCAGGCCGACGCCCGGCATCAACAGGCCCAGTTCGCCCGCGCCCGCCGCGCCCTGCAGGAAGTTGACGGCATTCCACACCTCGTCCTCGCTGACATCATAGCGGGCGATGACGGTCATGCAGGATTGGATCAGGTCGCGAACGATGCCCTTCATGCGGGCGTTGCCACCGTCGCAGTCCAGACCCGCGACACGGTCGAGCAGGTTCTGGATTTCCGGTGTTTCTACGAAGCTGGTACCCATATTTTCTCTCCTAAGCTTTGCGGTCTGTGTCGGACGATCAGCGATCATCCTCATGGATCGAGGACGGATGGCGGCAGAGCGGCGTGATCTTCATCGTCATGAAGGGGTAGAGCGGCAGCGCCATCAGCGTGTCGTGCAGGGCGGCATTGCTCTCGACATCGAAGATCGAGACGTTGGAATAGAGGCCGACCTTGCGCCAGATATGGCGCCAGGTGCCGGCAGCCTGCAGCGTCTGGAAATAGGCCTTTTCCGCGGCCTTGATCCTGGCGGCTTCCGCCGCATCGAAATCCAGCGGGATGTTGACGTCCATTTCGACCATGAACAGCATGGGTTTCAGGCTCCTGCGGTAACGGCGTGAAGGATCGGCGACGTGCGATCGCGCCGGAAGAAGGCGAGTTTGTCCTCGTCAAAGGCGATGCCCAGGCCCGGCCCGGTCGGCACGGTCAGCGAGAAGTCGGCATAGCCAAGCGGATCGCGCAAAATATCCTCGGTCTGGAGCAATGGACCGAACAGTTCGGTGCCCCAGACAAGGTCCGGCAGGGTAGCGAAGACATGGGCCGACGCGACCGTGCCGACACCGCCCTCCAGCATCGTGCCGCCATAAAGGCCGATACCCGCCGCCGTGCCGATCGCGGCCACGTCGGCCGCTGCGAACAGGCCGCCCGACTGGGCGATCTTGAGCGCGAAGACGCCGGCGGCATGGGCGCTGGCGATGCGCATCGCACTGCGCGGACCATTCAACGCTTCGTCCGCCATCAGCGGCACCGGCTGGTTCTTCGACAGGCGCGCCATTGCGGCGATCGCGTCGCCGGCGATCGGCTGTTCGACCAGGTCGCAGCCGACATCATGCAGCATGGCCATGCCGATCTTGGCCTGCGCCTCCGACCAGTTCTGGTTGACGTCGACGCGCACGCTGGCGCGGTCGCCCAGCGCCTTGCAGATGGCGCCGACATGGGCGACGTCGTCGCGCACTTCGCGCTTGCCGATCTTCAGCTTGAAGATGCGGTGGCGCCGGCGGTCGAGCATCTCCTCGCCCTCGGCAATGTCGCGCGCAGTGTCGCCACTGGCCAGCGTCCAGGCGACGGGCAGGCTGTCGCGCACCCGACCGCCGCCGATCAGTTCGGACACGGGGATGCCCAGCCGCTTGCCGGCCATGTCGAGCAACGCCGTTTCGACCGCGCATTTCGCGAAATGATTGCCGCGCACGCAGCGGGCGACTTTGGCCATGGTCGCGCCGACCTGCGCCAGATCGCATGTTTCCAGGACCGGGATGATATAGGTGTCGATCGCCGACTTGATGCTTTCGGGGCTTTCCTCGCCATAGCTGAGGCCGCCGATCGTGGTGCCCTCGCCAATCCCCTCGATACCGTCGGCATCGGTCAGGCGGACGATCACCATCGATTGGGCGTGCATGGTCGCCATGGCCAGCACATGCGGGCGGATCGTCGGCACATCGACGATGAAGGTATCGGCGTGGCTCAATCCAGCCATTGCGGCGACTCTCCCAAATGCTTACGTTTCATGGGATAGCTATGCCTCGTCCGCGCCGGTTTCAAAGATCAATGCGGTCAAGGGGCCATACTCTGGAGGTATAAGTCAGTGATGGACCTGCGCCTCTTGCGCTATTTCGTGGCGGTGGCCGACGAAGGCAATTTCAACCGCGCCGCCGATCGGTTGCATATTGCCCAGCCACCTTTGTCGCGTGCGATCCAACAACTGGAGGCGCATGTCGGCGCGCCTCTGCTCGACCGCGCCAGCCGTCCGCTGCGGCTGACCGATGTCGGGCGCCTGCTCCATGCCCAGGCGCTGCAGTTGCTGGCGCGGATGGAGGATGTCGAGACGATGGTGAAGACCGCCGCCACCAGCCAGCGCCGCCGGCTGGTGATCGGCTTCGTCGCCTCGACCATCTATGCCCGCCTGCCCGAGTTGATCCGCGAATTTCGCAAGGTCGCCGACAATGTCGAACTGGTCATGGTGGAAAGCACCACCCTGGAACAGATCGCAGCATTGAAGGACGGACGCATCGATGTCGGCTTCGGCCGCATCCGGTTCGAGGATCCTGCCGTCCGTCGCATCATCCTGCGTAATGAGAAGATGGTCGCCGCCTTCCCGATGGACCACCCGCTGGCCCGCGGCGAAGGACCGATCTCGATCCGCGATCTGGCCGAAGAACCGCAGATCATCTATCCGCGCGCGCCGCGCCCCAGCTATGCCGATCAGGTCATATCGCTGTTCCGCGACCATGCGATCGAACCACGCATCGTCCATGAAGCGCGCGAACTGCAGATCGCCATCGGCCTGGTCGCGGCGCAGGAGGGGATGGCGATCGTCCCCGAATCGGTCCATCGCGCCCGCAGCCACGATGTCGCCTTTCGCGACCTGATCGAGCCGGCCACCTCTCCCATCATCATGAGCCACCGCCCCGGCGACCGTTCGCCCGAACTGGCGCTGATGGCGTCGGTGATCGCGCGCCAATATGCGCAATGGGGCTATGAGGTGCCGGCCGCCCTGACCGAGGAGCTTTGAAGCCACCGAACCGCCCGCCATACCCGTAGCGTATTTCAACGGGACTTAATTGGTATTTGGCGCCGCCCTGCATGTCATTCACTTTCCGGGGAAATCATACCCATCAATAAGGGAGAGGAATCGATATGCAGGGTATCGATATAAATCGTCACATCGACGAAGCCAGGTTCGGAAACCTACATCTCAAGATCATCATTGCTTGTGCCATCCTGCTTATAGTCGATGGCTATGACGTCTTCATTTACGGAGTCGTCCTTCCACAGTTGATGGATCAATGGGGACTTACCGCACCCCAGGCCGGGTCGCTCGCCAGCTGGGCCTTGTTCGGCATGATGTCCGGCGCGCTCTTCTTCGGTCCTCTGGGCGACCGGATCGGGCGCAAGACCTGCATCACCATCTGCTTCGCGCTGTTCAGCGCCGCCACCTTCGTCAACGGCTTCGCCACCACGCCCACCATGTTCGGCGTGCTGCGCTTTCTTGCCGGCCTTGGCTGTGGCGGGCTGATGCCCAATGCGGTCGCACTGACCAATGAATATGCGCCCAAGCGGATGCGCAGCACACTCGTCGCGCTGATGTTCAGCGGCTATGCCGTGGGCGGCATGGCGGCGGCGGGCCTGGGCATCTGGCTGCTGCCGCTGTTCGGCTGGCAGGCGATGTTCTTTGCCGCCGCCGTGCCGCTCATCCTCCTGCCGCTCGTCCTGCGCGGCCTACCGGAATCGGCCGGCTTCCTCGTTCGTCAAGGGCGCCAGGAACAGGCCCGCGCCATCCTCCAGCGGCTGTCGCCCGGCCAGCGCCTCGACGGCCCGCTGCTCCAGCCGCAGGGTATCGCCGCCAAAACCAGCATTGCCGCGCTTTTCCAGCACAATCGCACGCTCGGCACGCTGTCGATGTGGCTCTGCTTCTTCTGCTGCCTGCTGATGGTCTATGCGCTCGGCTCCTGGCTGCCACAGTTGATGCGCAGCGCCGGATACAGCCTCGGGTCCAGCCTGTCCTTCCTGCTGGCACTCAATTTCGGCGGCATGTTCGGCGCGATCGCCGGCGGACGCCTGGCCGACCGGTTCGGCCTGCCCCAGGTGGTCATCGCCTATTTCCTGCTCGGCGCGATCTGCATCAGCCTGCTCGGCCTCAACGGGCCGATGCCGATCCTCTATCTGCTGATCTTCGTCGCCGGCGCCGGCACCACCGGCACGCAGATATTGCTCTATGCCAGCGTCGCCGATTTCTATGACCTGTCGGTGCGCTCGACCGGACTTGGCTGGGCATCGGGCATGGGCCGGGTCGGCGCGATCGTCGGGCCGATGCTGGGCGGCGTGCTGCTTGCGGCGCAACTGCCGATGACGCTCAATTTCGTCGCCTTCGCCATTCCGGGCCTCGTCTCGGTGCTGGCCACCCTGGTCTTCATGCTGAGCCGTCGCCAGCAGGTTGCCCGAGAAAACTACGCCCTGGCGGCGTGATCGGACCATCATGACTGCAAGCCAGACGGGCTGGATCCCGGCGATCATCGCCGGGATCATCGCCACCACCATATCCTATGCCGGCCCGCTGGTGATCATCTTCCAGGCGGCGCAGGGCCTTGAACCCGTCCTCGTCGCCTCCTGGATCTGGGCAATCTCGATCGGCAGCGGCATCCTGGGCATCGTGCTTAGCTGGCGCTGGCGCGTGCCGATCGTCATCGCCTGGTCGGCACCGGGATCGGCGCTGCTGGTGACGATGCTGCCGCAGACTGATTTCGCGACCGCGATCGGCGCCTATATCGTCGCCAATCTCGCGGTCCTGCTGGTCGGCCTGTCGGGCGCCTTCGACCGGTTGATGCAGCGGCTGCCTGCCGCGATCACTGCCGCGATGCTGGCCGGCATATTATTTCGTTTCGTTATCGACATGATTGGCGCCGTGCCGTCCGCGCCGGTGATGCTGATCGCGATGATCGCCGCCTTCTTCGCCGGTCGCGTGCTGGCGCCGCGCTATGCCGTGGTCGCGGTGCTGATAACCGGCGTCGCCATCACCGCGCTCAGCGGGGGTCTGTCGGGATCGATCGGTACGCCACACCTCACCATGCCGGTCTGGACGACGCCGCGCTTCGACTGGGCCGCGACCGCCAGCATCGCCGTGCCGCTGGCGGTGGTCGCACTGACCGGCCAGTTCCTGCCCGGCATCGCCGTGCTGCGCGCCGCCGGTTACGACCGGCCTGCCGCCCGGCCGATCGTCTCAACCAGCGCCATCGCCTCGATCGCGCTGGCTCCGTTCGGCTGCCATGGCCTCAATCTCGCCGCCTTCACCGCCGCCATCTGCCTTGGCCCCGACGCCCATCCCGATCCCGCCCGCCGCTACATGGCCGGCATCGCGGGCGGTGTCACCTATCTCGTCTTCGGCGCCTTTGCCGCCACCGTTCTGGCGCTGTTCGCCACCCTGCCCAAGACGCTGATCGCCGCGCTGGCGGGCCTCGCCTTGTTTCCGGTCGTCGCCAATTCGCTCAGCACCGCGCTGCGTGCCGAGCAAGGACGCGACGCCGCCCTTGTCACTTTCGCTGTCAGTGCATCGGGCATGACGCTGGCCGGGCTCGGCTCCGCCTTCTGGGGGCTGATTTTCGGCCTCGCCGTCCACCTGCTCCAGAGCCTCATCGCAAAACGGCCCGACCAGGCCAGCGCATAACCAGAAAAACCCATATACCGGAGAGTATGCATGTTCGATCTTCTGGCGCCCGTCCTGGCCGCCTCCGCAGCACAAGCCGCCCCGGCCCCGCCGCCCGCTCCTGTCGGCGTCGCGCAGAAGCAGGAGGCAACCACCGAGGCGCAACTGCCCGCCTCGCAGACCAGCGAGCGGCCCAAGGCGCCCAAGCCCGTCTTCCGCCCGATCAACCATGACGAGGATTATTCCGGCTTCCGCGACGTGCGCGACGCGAACCTGTGGACCCGCCTCAAATATCTGCCGATCGTCGGCAACACCTATGCCACGCTGGGCGGTGAACTGCGCCTGCGCCCCGAACTGCGGCTGGGCGAACGCTGGGGCCGCGGCCCGCAGGATGATGACGGCAATTTCCAGCAGCGCAGCCGCATCTGGGGCGACCTCCAGATCGAAGGACTGTTCCGCGCCTTCGTCGATCTCGAACATGCGACCAGCACCGGCCTCGATTCCGTCGTCGCCCCGATCGAGGAAGGCCGGCTGGACTTCAACCAGGCCTTTGTCGAGGCGCATGTCCCGGTCGGCAAGGGTCGCATCACCGCCCGCCTCGGCCGGCAGGAAATCGGCATCGGCAACCAGACCGTGTTCGACATGCGCGAAGGCGCCAATACCCGCCGCTCGCTCGACCTGCTGCGCGTCATGGCGACCCAGGGACCATGGGATGGCGGCTTCCTCACCGGTCATGCCGTGCTGGAGAAGCTCGGCACCTTCGATGACGAAACCAACCATGATTATGATCTGACCGGCTTTCATGCCGGCCGCAGCTTTGGCACCGGCGCCCGCACCGGCCGCGCCGAGGCGCTGTTCGTCTCTTCCGACCGCGCCAGCCTCGCCTTCGACAGCGAAGCCGCCGCCCGCGACCAGCGCCGCACCCTGTCGCTGCGCTATGCCGGCAAGCGCGACGCCTGGAGCATCGATGTCGAGGGCATCCGCCAATGGGGCTCGTTCGGCGATCTCGACATCGACGCCTATTATGTCACCGGCACGGCCGCCTATGGCTGGCAGGGCGGATGGAAGCCCAAGCTGGCCTTGCGCGTCGATGTCGGCTCGGGCGACAAGAACCCCAATGACGGCAAGATCGGCACCTATGCGCCGCTCTTCCCCAAGCCGCTCACCTATAATGGCGACCTTGGCCCGCATAATCTGACGATTATCCAGCCGCAGCTGTCAATCCAGCCGACCGCGAAGCTGAAGCTCGATTTCTCGGCGGCGGGCCTGTGGCGCACCTCCACCAAGGATGGCGTCTATTCGCTCGGGGGCCAGGTGCTTCGGCGCGGCGACGAAAGCGACAGCCGCTTCTTCGGCAAGCGCGCGACGGCGGCCGGCCAATATGCGCTCAACCCGTTCATGACGCTGGGCTTCTACACCATCTATGGCGACGTCTCGGAAAAGTTCAAACCCGGCCGCGACCTCTATTATGCCGCCACCTATCTGACCTTCCGCTTCTAGATCAGGCAGTGTGGATGTGCCGGAGGCAGGCGGGATCGCCGGTCTCCTCCGGCACAGGCAGCGGCTGTCAGCCTCGCCGTCGCCAGCGGCGGAACAGCGATAGACCCAGTACCCCGCCGCCCACCACGGCCGCGATCGCGCCGCCGGCCGAGGCCAGCGCCCAGGCCCCGGCGGCCAGCAGGCCCGTCAGGAAATCGACGATGATGAGGGTGAGGTGAATCATGCAGGAAGGAAGACGGCGCTAGGCGCCAAGTTCCTTCGCCTCCTGATATTTCAGCTCCAGAAAACGATTTTGGGTCGCCAGCTTGTCGAGATCGCCGCTCGCCAGCTGCTCGCTCATCCGCCCGATCTCGGCGTCGATCACCGACAGCCCTTCGATCAGCTGCTTTTCGGGCACGCGGCCATTACGTTCCTCGCGGCGCAGCGGCGCGGGGATCGACTGATAGCCGGTGACCAGTTCGGGCAGATGATCGGCCAGCAGCTTGCGAATCTCGTGCGCGGCCGGATCCTGCTCGCCCAGCCGTTCGAGCTGCGGCGCCAGCGTCTCCAGCTTGACGCCGATGCTGTCGACTAGGGTGACCGCTGGCGCGGGCAGCGCCTTGCGCTGATTTTCCAGCCAGATTTCGGTCTTGAGCGGCAGGGCGGTCAGCGCGCTGTCGGCCAGCTTGTCCGGGCTGACCGCGCGCTCGCCCGGCAGCAGCGCGAAGAACAGCGTGGTGACCAGCAGCAGGCCAAGCACGATCATCACGCCACTGGTGCCCAGCGGCATGAACCAGCCTGCGATCATGGCCGCGATGATGATCGCGAAGGCGGCGCCGGCGATCCGGCCCAGCCGCCGCATGATCGACGCGTTGCGCCGTTCGCGCGCGCGGCTGGTCAGGCTCTTGCCGCGCTCGCTATGGCGACGCAGCACCGCCTCGGCATCGGCCAGCACGCGGTCGGACCGGCTCATGCCATCAACTTCAGGAAAAGGGGCAGGGTGGGGCGCATCCTTATCCCTCGATCGCGCTCAGCAGCGGGTTTTCGGCCCGCGCTTCCTTGGCGGCCTGGGCCTGGCCCTCGGACCGGGCGATATAGCCCTTGGACTTTTCCACCTCGTTCGACAGCACCGTGACTGTCGTCTTCATGTTTTCGAGCGCCTTGAGCTTGAATGTGTCGATATTGTCCATCGTGTCATAGATATTCTGGAAGGCACGCTGCAGCGTCTCGATCGGGATCGTGCTGCTGGCGGCCTGCTCGTGGATCTGCGCGGTCTGGCTCTTGAGCAGTTCGCCGGTCGAATCGATGATATTGGCGGTCGTGGTATTGAGCGCGGTGATCTGTTCCAGCACCAGCCGCTGGCCGACCAGCGCCTGCGCCACGGTCACGGCGGTGCGCAGCGCGGCGACGGTGGTGGTGCTGGCGCGGTCCACGCCCTTCACCAGCTCGACATTATTCTTCTTCACCAGGTCCAGCGCCAGATAGCCCTGCACCGTGACCGCCATCTGGGTCAGCAGATCCTGGGTGCGCTGGCGGATGTAGAAGAGCGCGCTCTCGCGGATCGCCTTGGCCTTGGTCGGATCGGTCGAATCCAGCTCCAGCGCCTTGGCCTCGAGGCGCGCGTCCATGGTCTTGCTGATGTGGATCATCTGCTCCAGCTTGCCCATGGTTTGCCACATATTCTGGCGTTCCACGTCAATCGCGGCATTATCCTTGATCAGCACGTCCTTGCCGCTGGCAAGGCTGCCCAGGATCGAGTTGATATGCGTCTGGCTCGACTTGTAGCTGTCGAAATAGTCGCGCATCTTGTTGCCGAACGGGATGATGCCGAACAGCTTCTTGGGCGCGGTCAGGCTGCCGCGCTTGCCGGGGTCCAGATCCTCCACCGTGCGGCGCAGTTCGGCCAGATCGGCCCCGACCTTGTTGTCGCTGTCCATCGCGCGCACTGGGCGGTCGAGAAAACGGTTGCTGTGCCCGGCGGCCTCGGCGATTTCCTTGCGGCCCATATTGGTCAGCTGGTCGACGCGCTGGCCGAAGGCGGGCGAATTGGCGTCCTGAGCGACCAGATCGTCGATGAAGGCATCGACCTTCTCGTCCAGCTTGGATCGCTTTTCCTCGTCGATCGGCACCAGTCCTGCCGCCTTTTCGGGGGCGACCACCGGCACCGGATCGGGCGGCGTGAGGTTCAGCGTATCAGCGGTCGCGGTCGGCGCGGTCGAAGCCATGTCATCTCCCAGGGGCCAGATCGGCCTTGCTGTCATATGTGCATAAAACAGTAAGGCCGCAAGTCTCTCTCCATGCAGATATAGGCGCTCGGGCCATGCCATTGCAATCGGGGGGCGTCTGGTTAGCATGGCGCAAAGACCAGAGGAGAGTGAATGACGCAGCAGGAAGGGCGTGCCCCGGCCGATCCACAGGCCGCGATGATCGCGGCGGTGGCGGTCGATCCCCGTTATGGTGAACTGGTGGCGCGGCGGGCGCGGCTGGGCTGGTGGCTGTCGGCGATCATCTTCATCGCCTTTGTCGGCTATCTGGCGCTGATCGCCTTCGACAAGGCGCTGCTGGGCATGCCGATCGGCGATGGCGTCACCTCGATCGGCATCCCGATCGGCCTTGGCCTCATCCTGCTCGCGATCGCGCTGACCGGCCTCTATGTCGCCTATGCCAACCGCCATCATGACGCGCAGATGGCCGCCATCCTCAAGGATCATGGCGCATGAGGGCGCGGCTTGCCGGCGCGCTCGCCCTTGCCCTGCTCCCCACTCCCGCCTTCGCCGCCGCGCTGGAGGGGGAGGCGCAGCGTCAGCCGATCAACTGGGTGGCGATCGCGATGTTCGTCGCCTTTGTCGGCCTGACCCTGTGGATAACCAAGGCGGCGGCCGCGCGCACCCGCACCGCGTCGGACTTCTACACCGCCGGCGGCGGCATCAGCGGCTTCCAGAACGGGCTCGCCATGGCGGGCGACTATATGTCCGCCGCCTCCTTCCTCGGCATATCGGCGCAGATCTTCACCGACGGCTATGACGGCCTGATCTACTCCACCGGCTTCCTCGTCGGCTGGCCGATCCTGCTGTTCCTGATGGCGGAGCGGCTGCGCAACCTTGGCCGCTTCACCTTTGCCGACGTCGCCTCCTACCGCTTCGCCCAGCCGCCGGTGCGCAGCTTCGCGGCCATCTCCACCCTGCTGGTGGTCAGCTTCTACCTGATCGCCCAGATGGTGGGGGCGGGGCAGCTCATCAAATTGCTGTTCGGTCTGCCCTATGCGGTGGCCGTGGTGATCGTCGGCGCGCTGATGATGCTCTATGTGCTGTTCGGTGGCATGCGCGCGACCACCTGGGTGCAGATCATCAAGGCGGTGCTGTTGCTCGGCGGCGCCAGCTTCATGGCGCTGATGGTGCTGGCCCAGTTCGGCTTCTCACTCGAAGCCCTGTTCGCCCGCGCGGTCGAGGTGAAGAGCGCGGCGGCACAGGCCGCCGGTGCACCTCCTGCCGAAGCCGCGGCAAGGGGGCGGGCGATCATGGCGCCGGGCGGCTTCATCAAGGATCCGGTCTCGGCTATCTCCTTCGGCCTCGCGCTGATGCTGGGCACGGCCGGCCTGCCGCATATCTTGATGCGCTTCTTCACCGTCCCGGACGCCAAGGAAGCGCGCAAGTCGGTGTTGTGGGCGACGGGCTGGATCGGCTATTTCTATATCCTCACCTTCATCATCGGCTTCGGCGCGATCATTCTGGTCGGCACCGATGCTGGCTACAAGATGGCGGACGGCACGCTGCGCGGCGGTGGCAATATGGCCGCGATCCATCTCGCCCATGCGGTCGGCGGCAACGCCTTCCTGGGCTTCATCTCGGCCGTCGCCTTCGCGACGATCCTGGCGGTGGTGGCGGGGCTCACCTTGTCGGCCGCCTCGGCGGTCAGCCATGACCTCTATGCCACGGTGCTGAAACAGGGGCGGGCCAACTCCGCCGACGAACTGCGCGTCTCGCGGATCACGACCCTGGCGCTGGGCGCGCTGGCGGTGCTGCTGGGGCTGGTGTTCGAGAAACAGAATGTCGCCTTCATGGTCAGCCTCGCCTTCGCGCTTGCCGCGTCGGGCAATTTCCCGGTGCTGATCCTGTCGCTGCTGTGGAGCGGCTGCACCACGCGCGGCGCGGCCTGGGGCGGCACGATCGGGCTGCTGACGGCCTTCGTCCTGACGCTGCTGTCGCCGGCGGTGTGGACCACCACCTTCGGCCTCGGCCCGGCACCTTTCCCCTATAGCTCGGCGGCGATCTTCTCGGTCCCGGCCGGCTTCATCGCCATCTGGCTGATCTCCCGGCTCGACCGCTCGCCCCGCGCGGCGGTGGACAAGGCCGGCTATCCGGCCCAGCGGGTGCGGGCGGAAACCGGCATCGGTGCCTTCGCTGCCAGCGACCATTGAACCTTCTCCTCCCGCGCCGCGTTCGGCGCGGGAGGAGAGAGGCCATGGACCAACAACTGACACCGGCCGCCGATATGGCGGCGCATCGCCGGCCGGCATTTCCGGGCGAAAGCGCGGATTATGCCAAGGCGCGGCAGGATCTGCTGGCGGCGGAAATCGACTTTCGTCGCCACATGACGCGCCTGACCGCCCAGCGCCAGGCGCTGCCGCCCGGCCCGCTGATCACGAAGGATTATCGCTTCAAGGACGAACAGGGCTTCGAGGTCGGCCTGATCGACCTGTTCGGCGACAAGGATGTGCTGGTCAGTTACTATTGGATGTATGGGCCGGAACGTGAACGGCCCTGCCCGATGTGTACCAACTGGATCGGCGCGGTCGATGGCAATGCGACCGACATCAAGCAGCGCGTCGCCTACAAGATACTGAGCCGTAGCCCGGTCGAACGCCAATTCGCCTTCGCGCAGGAGCGGGGCTGGCGCAACACCGACTTCATCCAGACGATCGGCGACGATTATGCCCGCGATCTCGACCTGCTCCAGCCTGACGGCGAATATCCCGCGCTGATCGTCTATCGCCGCGACGGGGATCAGGTGCGGCTCTTCTGGATGAGCGAGATGGGGCGCGAAATGGCCGATCCGGGCCAGGATCCCCGCGATGCGCCGGACATCGCTGCGCTCTGGTCGATCCTCGACCTGACGCCGCAGGGGCGGCCGGCCGACTGGTATCCGAAGCTGCGCTATTGAGCGATCCCATGATCGCAGGAAATCTCCATCCTCCCCTGCAAGGGGAGGGGGACCACGAAGTGGTGGAGGGGTTTCTTCGCTATCGATAACGGAACACCCCTCCGTCAGGGCTTCGCCCTGCCACCTCCCCTTGCAGGGGAGGATGGAAGTGAGGTCAGCGCGCGCCCTCGGCGTAGTAGCGCTCCATGTCGAGGCGCATCTGGTGCAGCGCTTCCGGGTTCAGATAGACCATGTGGCCAGCCGGATAATATTTGAACTGCAGGTTCGGGCGCAGCGCCGGCTCCAGCATCATGTGCTTCAAATCCCGCTCGGTCGAGAAGAAGGGCGTCGCCATGTCATAATAGCCGTTCAAGGACAGCACGCGCAGATGCGGGTTGATGCGCATCGCGGTGCTGAGGTCGGCGGTGACGTCGGCGACATTCTGCTTGCGGCCCGACGGCGGCTCATGGCTCCAGTCCCAGTTGAAGGCGCCGCCTTCCCGCGCGCTCAGCCGATAGCTGAGGTCGGTCTGATAGCCGAGCTTGTTGGTGAGCTGATCGAGGAAGCTGCCGACATAGAGGCCGCTGATCGCGGTATCCGACGGATCATATTCGGGGTCCTCGCCCGCCGCATCCTCGTCGATCCCCTTGTAGCGGCTGTCGAACCGGCCGAGCGTCTCGCGACCGTCGCGCAGCAATTCCTTGCGGAAGCGGCTGAGGCTCACGCGCAGGTTTGCGCGCTTGAGATAATCGACCGACAGGCCGGTGAAGCGGCTCATCTGCTGGGCGACGGCGTCCTCTTCCTGGGCGCTGATGTCCTGGCCCTTCAGCAGCGCGGCGGCATAGGGGCCGTTGGCGAACACGCGCGCTTCCTCGACAAAGGCTTCCAGGCTGGCCGGGCGGCCGCCAGGCACCCGATTATGATACCAGGCGGTCGCGGCATAGCTCGGCAGATAGCCGATATGGATTGTGTCGAAGCCCGACTGGCGGATGCCATAATTCATGATCGAGGACAGCAGGATGACGCCGTTCAGCGCCATGCCGCGATCCTCCAGCTGATAGGCGAGCGCGCCCGACCGGGTGGTGCCATAGCTTTCGCCGAAAATATATTTGGGATCGCCCCAGCGGCCATATTTGGTGGTGTAGCGCAGGATCGCCTTGGCAAAGGCATCGACATCCTGGTCGACGCCATAGAAGTCGGCGCCCTTGGCGTCGCCCAGCGGCCGCGAATAGCCCGATCCCACCGCATCCAGGAACACCATGTCGGTGCTGCGGATCAGGCTGTCGGGATTGGGGCCGACGTCGAAGGGCGCGGGCGCGACCGCTTCGGGATTGCCGGTGCGGACATGGTCGGGCGCAAAGCTGCCCATGCGCAGCCACAGCGAGGCCGATCCGGGGCCGCCATTGTAGAAGAAGGTCAGCGGGCGATGCTTACCCGGCGCGGTATAGGCGGTGTAGAAGACACTGGCGGTCGGCTTGCCCTGCGCATCGCGGATGGTCAGCGTGCCGGCGGTCGCGGTGTAGGCGATCGACTTGCCGTCGACGCTCGCCGTGCCCTTGCTGGTCTTGGTCACTTCCTCGACCGGGGCGCTGGCCCAGTTCTTGGCGATCTCGTCCGCCGTCTGCTCGGCATGCTGCTTGGCGGCGTCGGGCGCACCATCTTTCTGGGCGAAGGCAGGGTGGGACAGGGAAAGGGCGAGGAGGGAAGCAAAGCCAAGGGTGGCGGTCAGCCGCATGGTGTGTCCTTTTCTTTTCAGGGTGCGAACCTGACGCGGTGTCATAGGGGGACGCCACAGCGGGGCAAGGGAAACATCATATCATGACAGGATATTCATCTGCGCTTCGGCCGATCCTTCCGCTGCCCTTGCCGCATCGCGTCATTTCCTGTAGGGGCGCGCCCGAAGCCTCTGCGCGGCCTTGTGTCGGCCAGGGGAGCCCCATATCCCAAAGGCAAGACATGTCCCTGCGTAATATCGCGATCATCGCGCACGTCGACCATGGCAAGACCACGCTCGTCGACCAGCTTTTCCGCCAGTCCGGCACCTTCCGCGACAACCAGCGCGTCGAAGAGCGCGCCATGGACTCGAACGACCTGGAAAAGGAACGCGGCATCACCATTCTGGCGAAGCCCACCTCGGTCGAATGGAACGGCACCCGCATCAACATCGTCGATACGCCCGGCCACGCCGACTTCGGCGGTGAAGTGGAGCGCATCCTCTCGATGGTCGACGGCGTGATCCTGCTGGTCGACTCGTCGGAAGGCGCGATGCCGCAGACCAAGTTCGTGACCGGCAAGGCGCTGGCGCTGGGCCTGAAGCCGATCGTCGTCGTCAACAAGGTCGACCGTCCCGACGAGCGCATCCAGGAAGTGCTGGACGAAGTGTTCGACCTGTTCGTGACGCTCGACGCCACCGACGAACAGCTCGACTTCCCCGTCCTCTACGCCTCGGGCCGCAACGGCTATGCCAGCGAGGATTCTCAGCGCCGTGAAGGCACGCTGGAGCCGCTGTTCCAGAAGATCGTCGATCATGTCCCGCCGCCGTCGCTGGATCAGGACGCGCCGTTCAGCTTCCTCGTCACGCTGCTCGATCGCGACAACTTCCTGGGTCGTATCCTGACCGGTCGCGTCCAGTCGGGCACGGTCAAGGTCAACCAGCCGATTCACGCGCTCGACGCCGACGGCAATGTGATCGAAACCGGCCGTGCGTCGAAGATCATGTCGTTCCAGGGTCTGGACCGCGTACCGGTCGAGGAAGCCAAGGCAGGCGACATCATCTCGCTCGCCGGCCTCACTGTCGCGACTGTGGCCAACACCATTTCCGACCCGCAGGTCAGCACCCCGATCAAGGCACAGCCGATCGATCCGCCGACCCTGTCGATGCGCTTTGCCGTGAACGACTCGCCGATGGCCGGCCGTGAAGGCAGCAAGGTGACGAGCCGCATGATCCGCGACCGTCTGGCCCGCGAAGCCGAATCCAACGTCGCCATCAAGGTGACGGAATCGGACGACAAGGACAGCTTCGAAGTCGCCGGCCGTGGCGAACTCCAGCTGGGCGTTCTGATCGAAACCATGCGCCGCGAAGGCTTTGAACTGGGCATCTCGCGTCCGCGCGTGCTGTTCGGCGAAGACGAGAATGGCGGCAAGACCGAGCCTTACGAAACCGTCGTCATCGACGTCGATGACGAATTCTCGGGCACGGTCGTCGACAAGATGAACATCCGCAAGGCCGAGATGACCGACATGCGTCCCTCGGGCGGCGGCAAGACCCGCATCACCTTCTCGGCGCCCTCGCGTGGCCTGATCGGCTATCATGGCGAATTCCTGTCCGACACGCGCGGCACCGGCATCATGAACCGCCTGTTCGAGAAGTACGGCCCCCACAAGGGCAAGATCGAAGGCCGCAAGAATGGCGTCCTGATCTCGAACGGCGCCGGCGAAGCCAATGCCTACGCCCTGGGGCCGCTCGAAGATCGTGGCATCCTGTTCGTCGGCGTGGGTGAAGCCCTCTATGAAGGCATGATCATCGGCGAGAATGCCAAGCCGGAAGACCTCGAAGTCAACCCGATGAAGTCGAAGGCGTTGACCAACTTCCGCGCCAGCGGCAAGGACGACGCCGTCCGCCTGACCCCGCCGAAGAAGATGACGCTGGAACAGGCGATCGCTTACATTGACGACGATGAAATGGTCGAAGTCACGCCCAAGACCATCCGTCTGCGCAAGCGCTACCTCGACCCGAACGAGCGCAAGCGCATGAGCCGCTCGAAGGCCGCCTGATTTATCAGGGTGGCCCTATTAAGGCCGCCTGATTTTCGGCTAGACAAGATATGAAAGGGCCGGTGTCGCGAGGCGCCGGCCCTTTTCCTTTATCCAGGAGGCTGCAATGGCCGATCTCTATCTCAAGGCGCTGGAATCCGAGCGGCGCAAATTATGGGCCGAATGCCGCCTCAAGGGCCTGCCCAAGGGCACGCCGGAACGCGAGCGGATCGTCGAGATCGACGCGCTGCTCAAGGCGCACAAGGCCAAGAAGGACGGCAAGTCCGCCAACCCGTGACGGCCGCCATTTTCCGGTCGGCTCAGCATAAATCCCGATAGGCGGGAAGGGCATGCTTCCTATCGTCGCGGTTCTCATGGGCCGAGGCGAAGCGGAAGGGCGTGCGAGTGACCAACGAAGCGGACGCGGAGGGGCACGACCTGTTCGAATGGGGGCCGCCGCGCGGGCTGCCCGGCCTTGTCCGCCTGTCGGTGCCGGCCCTGCCCACGGTGCGCGCCCGTGCCCTGCTTGCACTGGCGGTCGGCTGGTTGCCGCTCCTGCTGCTCATCCTCGTCCTGCCGGGCCATGACCGGGCGGACGATCTGCGCCATTTCCTGCGCGACATCGGGGCACATGCCCGCTTCGCCTTTGCCGTGCCGCTCCTGCTGGTCGCCCATGTCGAAACCGCGCGGCGGCTGGGCGCGGTGGTGCGCCATCTCGCCATTTCGGGGCTGATCCCGCCTGATGCCGGGGACGGATTGAGGGCTGAACTGGCCAGGGCCCGCGCGGCGGTGCGTGCGCCGGTCGCCGAACTGCTGGTGCTGCTCGCCGCCTATGCGATCATCCTGTGGCTGTTCGCGACCGGCATTTCGAACCATGGCCTGCCGGCCTGGACCATCGCCGGGCCGGGGCGGCTATCGGCGGCCGGCTGGTGGCATATGCTGGTCAGCCTGCCGCTGTTGCTGACGCTGCTCATGGGCTGGCTCTGGCGCATCCTCGTGTGGACGCGGCTGCTGCACAAGGTCGCGGCCATGGACCTGCGGCTGGTCGTCGCCCATCCCGACAATGCCGGCGGCCTGGGCTTTCTGGCCCAGTCGGTCCGGGCCTTCGGCACCTTTGCGCTGGGGATTGGCTGCATCACCGCGGGCCGCTTCGCCAACGTCCATCTCCAGGGCGCGGCGACGCCGATGACCGGCGGCTTCCTGATCGGTGGCACGGTGGCGGTGGCGCTGGTGCTGTGCGTTGCGCCGCTGGGCGTGTTCCGCCCGGTCATGGCGCGGGCCTGGCGGCGCAACGCGATGCATTATGGCGCGCTGGCGGTGGCGCTGGGTCGGTCGTTCGAGGATCGCTGGTTCGATGGCAGCGCGAAGGAACAGCCCGATCTTCTCTCCGCGCCGGATTTTTCGGCGGCGGCCGACCTCTATGGCGTGGTCTCCAACGTCTATGCCATGCGTTTCCTGCCGGTCGACCTGCGCAGCCTGCTGATCCTGATCGCGTCGACGCTGGCACCTTTTCTGGTGGCGATGTTCCTGTCGATGCCGACTGCGATGGTGCTGCAGGAACTGAAGGGGATGATGCTTTAGCGGTCGAGCGGCAGGATCACCGTGGCGCGCAATCCGCCCTCGGCCCGGTTGGCAAAGCCGATGCTGCCCTCATGTCCCTCGGCAATGGTGCGGGCGATCGACAGGCCCAGGCCCACGCCGCCGGTCTCGCGATTGCGCGACGCTTCGCCGCGATAGAAGGGCTCGCACAGCCGGTCGAGAATCTCGGGCGGAACGCCGGGGCCGGAATCGACCACATCGACGATCGCCCGGTGGCCCTCGACGCGCAGGCTGACCCGTGCCGATCCGCCATAGCGCACCGCATTCTCGACCATGTTGCCGATGCAGCGGCGCAGCGCGAGTGCGTCGCCCTCTATCACTGCGCGCTGGCTGGCGGTGACGACGACGTCATGGCCCATGTCGGCCAGGTCGTCGGCCAGCGTCTCGACAATGGCCGACAGGTCGATGCGCGCGCGCTGGCGCCCTTCGGTCCCTTCGCGCATGAAGTCGAGCAGGTCGGTGACCATCGCCCGCATTTCCTGCACGTCGGCCTGCGCCTTGGCGCGCGGGCCGTCGGGCAATTGTTCCAGGCGGAAGGACAGGCGCGTCATCGGCGTGCGCAGGTCATGGGCGATCGCCACCAGCATGGCGGTCCGTTCCGACACATAATCGGCGATCCGCGCGCGCATGTGATTATAGGCGATGCCCATGGCGCGCACCTCGGGCGGGCCACCGATCGGCAGCGGTTCGGCCCGTTCCGGCCGCTCGCGTGCGGCGCCCTCGGCCAGCAGGCGGATCGGCTGGGTGATGCGCCGCGCCACCCAATAGGCCGGCAGCAGCAGCAGGATGAAGATGCCCGCCATCAGCGACAGGGTGATCGCATACCAGCGCCAGTTCGGCCCTTGCCGCCCCAGCAGCACCGACCAGTTCTTGCCATCCTCGCGCACGGCCAGGGCAAAGCTGCCGCGCAGCATCATCCGGCCGGGGTCGAACTCCATCCCCATGTCGGGCCGGGGCTCGATCTCCGGTCCGGGACGCGGCATGCCGATCGGCGGCCGTTCCTGGATCAGCGCCACCGCATTGGCCGGCACGCCCAGCAGGCCGGCAACGCGCTCGGCCCCCGCACGGTTGCTTTCCTGCCCCGCGTCGGGCGCGGGCGCGCGATCCGATTGATAGCGGCTGATCTGCCAGCTTCCGGGTGGCTGGGTGCCGCCGCGCAGCAGGCCGGTCGCCTCCACCAGCATCATCGGCCGGGCGTGGGGCGGCGGGCCGCGAAAGGCGACCAGCATCATCGCGCCCAGCGCCAGCAACAGGGTGGCGGCGACCAGAAAGACGATCCGGGTCAGGATCGAGGGGTTGTAGCGCCCCCGGTCGCCGGCGCCCGGCAGCATTGCCGGGCTCACGCCGGGCGGACCTCGGCGGTGAACATATAGCCTTCGTTGCGGATCGTGCGGACCAGTTCGTCGCCCATCTCGCCACGTTCCAGCTTGCGGCGCAGCCGGCTGACCTGGACATCGATCGCCCGGTCATAGCTTTCCGCGTCGCTGCCGGCCGAATAGTCGAGCAACTGGTCGCGGCTCAGCACCCGGCGCGGATGCTCGATGAAGGCGCGCAGCAGGCGGAACTCGCCATCGGTCAAGGTGACGACGACATTGTCAGGGTCGGTCAGCAGGCGCACGCCCATGTCGACCTGCCAGCCGGCAAAGCGCAGCCGCTGCCCGGCGGGCACCTGCGGTTCCGATGTCTGGCGGCGATTGCGGCGCAGCACGGTGCGGACCCGCGCCAGCAGTTCGCGCGGATTGCACGGCTTGGGCAGATAATCCTCCGCCCCCATTTCCAGCCCGACGATCCGGTCGATATCGCCGCCGATCGCCGACAGCATGATGATCGGCAGGTCGCCGTTCGCGGCCAGCCGGCGCAGAATCGACAGCCCGTCTTCGCCGGGCATCATCACGTCCAGCACCGCGATGTCGAATGTCTGCGCCGCCAGCGCCTGATCCATCGCCACGCCGTCCGCGACCGCGGTCACGGCAAAGCCATGCTGCTCCAGAAAATCCGACAACAGGATGCGGATGTCCGCATCATCGTCGACCACCAATATGCGCGATCCGTCCATATTGGCGGTCAGCATATCGATTGAAGGCGATCCCTGCAAAGTCATCCGCATAATTCCTGTCAGATGGCGATGCCGACCGTCACCGTGCCGGTGAAGCCATTGGTCGCATCGCCGGTCATGGTGGGCGTCATCGCCGCGACCTGGGCCGACGTGTTGTCGCCGAACACATTGTCGCTGCTGGTGGTGATCTTGGCGAAATTGGTCTTGCTGCTGGAATAGCCGCTGGTCGCATAGACCGTGTTGCAGGCATCCGTCGGCATCGCGAACTGCGACGTCAGCACGCGATTGGCATAGCTGGTCGCCTTGGCCAGGCTGGGATAGACCTCGAAATGGATATGCGGGAAGCGCCCGTCATAGCAGCCGGGGAAGATGCTGGTGAAGGTCACCTGGCCATTGGCATCGGTCACCCCCACGCCGCGCAGGTAATTTTCGCCCGGCACGGTGTAGAGCGAGTAGAGGCCGTCGCGGGTGCAGTGCCAGATATAGACGGCATAGCCCTCCAGCGGCGCGCAGCTGCCATTGACGTTCACCACCGTGATGGTCAGCTGCATATAGATGCCCTCGGCGGTGCCGCTCGACGATCCGAAGCTCGAACGGATGTCGGTGCGCACGATGCCGGTGTCGTCCAGCACATTGACCACGCTGCCATTGCTGCTGTTGGACCCGTCCGCCGGATAGGGGCCGTTGGTCTCTTCCGGATCGGCGATGCAGGTGCTCGACGTCGGGGTCGGCGTGGGTGTTGGCGTCGGGGTAGGGGTGGGCGTCGGCGTGGCGGTCGACGTGTCACTATCGCTGTCACTGCCGCCGCCACCACAGGCGGTGATCAGCGCGGCGCTGCCGGCCGAAAAGAGCAGGCGCAACGTGCGGCGCCGGCCCATCGCCTCGCCGGCCAGCTTGCGCATCTGCGCCAGGTCATCGGTCAGGCCATGGCCATGGTCGTCATGCGCGCCGTCCTGCATCATCTCGCTCTACCCTTCTGTCGTCTGTGGACTGTCAGAAGGGCAGGACTAGGCGCGCCATATATCCTCGCGATGTCTCGACGTGGCGGCTTTGTAGCGCTTTATGTCAATGCCCCCTCAATGGCCGCGCGGCCGGGCAAAGGCCGGGCGCGGCAGGCTGGCAAGCGCGAGGCTGCTACCGACCATCAGGACAAGCGTTATCCACAGGAAGGGCGCGTAATTGCCGAAGCGGTCGAAAATCGCCGACGCGCCCAATGGCCCGGTGGCGGTGCCAACCGATAGTGCCATCAGCAGCCCGCCATAAAGGCCGCCAAAGGTCTTGAGGCCGAAATGCTGGGTGGTGAGATAGACGATCACATCGACCTCCGCACCCAGTGTCAGGCCGATCAGCGCTGCCGCCGCGATCAGCAGCGCGACATTATTCCCCGCGCCCAGCAACAACAGGCTGGCAGCCGCCGGCAGCAGGAAGACGCCGGCACCGACCAGCGATCCACGGAACCGGTCGAGCAGCAGCCCGGTCGCCAGCCGGCCGATGATCGAACAGAGGCCCACGACCGATGCGATGCCGGCCGCCCGCATCGGGTCCGCGCCGCGATCGGTCAGGATCGGCACGAAATGCACGACCAGCGCTATGATGGTGAAGGTGAAGAGCAGGCTGGCGAGCAGCAGGCGATGATAGATGGAGGAGCGCACCCCTTCGGCCAGCGTGGCACCGATCGCGGGCACTGCGGCATTGGCCGTCTCGGCCTCGCCGCGCCGCCGATCTCGCGCGCCACGAAAGAAGAGGAAGATCAGCGGAAAGCTGCACGCGGCCCAGATCGCCGCCTGGATCGGCGCGGCCCGTTGCCAGCCATATTGACCGATCAGCCAGCTGCCCATCAGCGGAAAGATGGCGACCGCGATCGATGCGCCGCACAGGGTGATGGCAAAGGCCAGGCCGCGTGACGCCTCGAAACGGGTGGCGACGGCACTGGTCCAGATCGTCGCCTGCACCGGCAACGTCGCGAGCGCCAGCAGCGCCCAGAGCAGATACCATTGGCCAGGGCTGCCGGTCGCCGTGCCCAGCAGGGCAAAGGCGCCACAGGTCAGCAGCACGCCGACCAGTCCGAATATGCGCGGCCCCAGCCGGTCGACCATCAGGCCGATCGGCACGGAAAAGACCGCCTGGACCAGGGTGGACAGGGTCAGCCCCACCGTCACCTGCGTCCGCGTCCAGCCAAACTGGTCGCTGATCGGCTGGATATAGGGGCCAAGCCCATAGATATGGATGACGCTGGTGGCATAGCCGAGCGCGGCCGCGATCGGCAGCATATAATGACGCCGCCATTCCGTAGCGGCACCGGGCTTGTCGGTTTCCATCAGCATCGCCTCTCCCCATCGCATCTTCTGTGACGCCATGGTTCTGATCGATTTGGGCGAAAAAAGCGAGGCGATCTCATTTATGTCGCGGGGCGGGATTCCCTGCTGGTTTCCGCGCGCTGGCCCTGTATAGTCGCGCGGTTTGCCCATTCCCGCGAAAGCGCTTCATGCATCTTCTTATCGGCCTCGCCGGCATATTGCTGATTCTTGCCATTGCCTTTGCCCTCTCTTCCAACCGCCGCGCGATCCGGCTGCGCGTGGTCGGAGCCGCCTTCCTGCTGCAGGCGGGCATCGCGCTGCTGGTGCTCTATGTGCCGGCCGGACGCGCCATCATCGCGGGCATGTCGCACGGCGTCGCCAATCTGCTGGGCTATGCGCAGGCGGGGACCAATTTCATCTTCGGCCCGCTGGCCAAGCCGGAAATCGGCGGCGCCAGCTTCGCCATCGCCGCGCTGCCGGTGATCATCTTCTTCGCCAGCCTGGTGTCGATCCTCTATTATCTGGGCATCATGCAGTTCATCGTCCGCTGGGTCGGCGGCGCGATCGAAAAGGTGACCGGCGTGTCGAAGGTGGAAAGCCTGTGCGCCGCCGCCAACATCTTCGTCGGCCAGAGCGAAAGCCCGCTGGTGATCCGTCCCTATCTCGCCGGCCTCAACGGGCCGCAGCTGTTCGCGGTGATGACCAGCGGCATGGCGGGCGTCGCCGGCACCATCCTGGCCGCCTATGCCTCGATGGGGATCAAGATCGACTATCTGCTCGCGGCCAGCTTCATGGCGGCGCCCGGCGGCCTGCTGATGGCCAAGATCATGATGCCCGACGAACCGGAATGCGAACCGGAACTGCCGCTGGAGGATGATATCCACCTGCCCGAAACGCGCCGTGCGGCTGCGGTCGCGGCGGTGCTGAACGCGGAAACCACACCGGGCGAACCCATGCCCGTCGCCACACATGACGAGGAAAAGCCCGCCAACATCATCATGGCGGCGGCGCAGGGCGCCCAGACCGGCGTCAAGCTGGCCGTCGCCGTCGGCGCCATGGTGCTGGCCTTCGTCGCGCTGGTGGCACTCGCCAACGGCATCCTCGGCGGTATCGGCGGCATCTTCGGCTATCCCGAACTCAGCTTCCAGCAGCTGCTCGGCTATGTCTTCTCGCCGGTCATGTATCTGCTCAACATTCCCTGGAACGAGGCGCAGGTGGCCGGCGGCCTGTTCGGCACAAAGGTCGTGCTCAACGAATTCGTCGCTTACATCAATCTCGGCCAGGTGCAGGACGGCCTCTCGCCCTCGACCATCGCCATCATCACCTTTGCCCTATGTGGTTTCGCCAATTTCAGCTCGATCGCGATCCAGATGGCGGTGACCGGCAATCTTGCCCCCAATCAGCGGCCGATGATCGCCAAGCTGGGGCTGAAGGCGCTGGTCGCCGGCAGCCTGGCCAATCTGATGAGCGCCGCGCTGGCCGGGTTGATGTTGAGCCTTTAACCAAATCATTTCGATTACTTAACAGAGGCCCTACCCCCGGCTTAACAAATCGGTTATGGTTAACCGATGGGGGAACTTAGATTTTTCGCGGTCGTCTTAACGGCCATCGGCACCATTGGCATGGCAACGGCGCAGACCAACGCGCCCGCGCCCAAGCCTGGCACGCTTGAAACCTACAAGGACTGGACCATCGGTTGCGACAATCGCAACCGGTGCGAGGCGGTGTCGCTGCTGCCCGGTGGCGACTGGCCCGACAATCCGGTGATGGTCGGCGTCGCCCGTTCGGCCGGTCCCGATGCCGCGGCCGAAGTCTGGGTCAGCCGCGATGCCAAGGGTTCTTCCGACGTCAGCTTCCTGGTCGACGGCCGCAAGGTCGCGACGGTGACCGCGCGCGATGGCGATGCCACCTTGCGCGGGCCGCAGGCGTCGGCACTGGCGATCGCAATGGCGCGCGGCAGCACGATGGAAGTGCGCACCGGCAACCGGTCGCTCGGTCGTCCCTCGCTCGCGGGGGCGGGCGCGGCGATCCGCTACATGGATGCGCGCCAGGGCCGGGCTGGCACCACCACCGCGCTGGTCGCGACCGGGCCGCTCGGTCCGCTCGCCGTGCGCGTCGCGCCGCCGACGCCGGCGATCCATCGCGCGATCATCGCGGCGGGCGATGCCCCGGCCGCGCTGTGGCGCGAGGAGCGGACCGCGCTCGGCAAGTTCACCGGCTGCACCGACGAGATGGCCAATGGCCAGTCCGAACTGCATCGCCTGTCAAAGAATGACACGCTGATCCTGGTTCCCTGCGGCTCTGGCGCCTATAATTTCACCACCGTGCCGGTGATCGCCAGCGGCATTCCGGGCCGCCGCAGCTTCCGCTTCGCGCCGTTCGACTATGCACCCGGCTGGGGCACAGAGGAGATCGGCCATCCCACCCTGGTCAATGCCGGCTGGGCGCCCGAAAAGTCGCTGTTGCAAAGCTTCGCCAAGGGGCGCGGCATCGGCGATTGCGGCACCAGTCAGACCTATGTCTGGGATGGCAGCCGCTTCCGCCTGACCGAAGCGACCAGCATGGGGGAATGCCGTGGCGCCTGGCGCTGGATCCCCGTCTGGACCGCGCAGGTGGTCGAATAGGACGCAGCTGCAATAGGAAAATTGCAGCCCCGATGCCGCGCTTTGCAATGGAAATATTGCAGCGCACACACCATATGAGGGGCATGGCAAGCACCGCATCCCTTTCCGACGCGCCGCCGCAAGCCGCCGCCGCGCTGCCCAACCCGATCCGCGCCGTCATCTTCGACATGGACGGCACGCTGCTGGATACGGAGGCCGCGCATCGCGATGCCTTCGCCCGCACCGGCGCGGCGATGGGCTGGCCGATGTCGGACGAGATGCTGCTGTCGATGGTCGGTATCCATCGCGACGAGAATCTGCGGATGCTGGCCGACCGCATGGGGCCGGACTTTCCGGTCGATCAATTCTATGCCGACAGCGACGCGCTGTTCGTCGCCGCGCTGGAGGCGGGCATTCCGCTGCGGCCGGGCGCGGAGGTCATATTGGATCATCTGGCTAGGGCCGGCATTCCGATGGCGATCGCGACCTCGACCATGGCCCCCTATGCCCAGCAGCGGCTGGAGAAGGCCGGGCTGCTTCCTTATTTCCAGACCGTCGTCACCCGTAATGACGTCGACCGCCCCAAGCCCGACCCGCAGCCCTATCTGCTGGCGGCCGAGCGGCTGGGCGTCGATCCGGCCCATTGCGTCGCGGTGGAGGACAGCCATGCCGGCGTCCGCGCCGGCGTGGCGGCGGGCATGGCGACGGTGATGGTTCCCGACCTCCTGCCGCCGACCGAGGAACTGGTCCTGGCGGCCAGCGCCGTCCTGCCCAGCCTGCACGACCTGCGCAACCTGCTGCTCGCGACGGAATAAGCGGATTGGCGCCGGCTTCAGGGTGTCTGAAGCATCGGTCCCAGATCGCGCACCGCATGGATGACGCGCTGGACGGTGACCATCTCTCCGTCCACATGATAGGCGATCAATAGCCGGCGCTCGAAGGTCAACGTCCTCAGGCCCGTGATCAGATCATCGCGCGGAGATCCGCGATCGGGGAAGTCGGACAGTGCGGCAACGCGCTCCTCGATCCGGGCCAGATAGCGATCGGCCGTGGCGAGGTCGGCCTCCGCGCGAACCCAATGGTGGATCGCAACCAGATCCTCGATCGCCAATGCCGACAATTGGACATCATGGCTCATGCCTTCTCGATCGCGGCCCTGACCTGCGCAAATGCCTTGTCGAGCGGCATCGGGGGGCGAGGATCGGCGAGCGCTTCTGCCACGCGGACGCGCACCAGTTCGTCCAGCACAGCCTCTTCGCGATCCAGCGCGCGCAGACCGGCGCGCATGACTTCACTCATGGATGCATAGCGGCCGGACGCCAGATGGCGCTCGGCATGGGATGTCATTTCGCCCAGCGTCACGGTGATTGCTTTCGCGGCCATGCTTGCCTCCATTCCGATATGATTTTATCATATCGCATCTTCGGTTTCGATGCCAGTTGCCGGGCCGCGGCAAGAGTTTCACCCTCGCTTTCCTACTCAGCCTTTCTCTGATCTACAATCGGCAATGGAAGCCGCGCTCCATTCCCACCCCGCACCGTTGCGCTCCAGCCGCCCAGTGTCGCTTCACTGTCGCCTCGCTGTCGCGTCCGTGTCGCGTCGAAGGCGCGTCGCCCTGACCCGATTGTCGCGCCACTGTCGCTTCACCGGCGCGGGGCAGGCGCATGGCCGGCGCATTTGGCCGGAATCAGCCCCACGACACTGTGAACTTCGACTGTCGCGTGAAATGCCCCGGCAGATTCTATCCCGCCTTCGCCAGCACCAGCGCGAACAGGCCGTCCGGGTCCATCCATTCGGCCGTGGGTTCCCACCCGCCCGCGCGCAGCAGCAGCCGTTCGTCGCGCGCGCCATATTTATGGCTGCTCTCGGTGTGGATCGTCTCGCCGGCCTTCATGTGAAAACATTGGCCCGCGACATGGAAATGCAGCGGTTCGGTCGCTTCCAGGTGCATCTCGATCCGCGCCTTCTCGTCATTCCAGATGGCGCGATGGGCAAAGGCCTCGACCGGCAGGTCACCCTCCAGCTCGCGGTTGATCCGCACCAGCAGGTTGCGGTTGAAGGCGGCGGTGACACCGGCTTCATCGTCATAGGCGGCGATCAGCCGGTCGCGATCCTTGATCCGGTCCATCCCGATCAGCAGCATCGCCGCGTCGCCCAGCAGCCGGCGCATCGCGCGCAGCAGGTCGACGGCGGTGTCCGGCTCGCTGTTGCCGATGGTGGAACCGGGGAAGAAGCCGAGCCGCGGCAGGCCGTCGATCGCATCGGGCAGGGCCAATGTGCCGGTGAAGTCGCCGACCAGCGGCAGCACCGGCAGGCCGGGAAAGGCGCTGGCCAGTTCGGCGCTGCTGGTGCGCAGGAAATCGCCGCTGATGTCGATCGGCACATAGGCGGCGGGATTGATCGCGCGCAGCAGGTGCGGCGTCTTGCGCGCGCTGCCGGCGCCGAATTCCACCACCGCCCGGCCGGCACCGATGGCGGCGGCGAAATCATTGCCATGGCCGGCCAGCAGCGCGGTTTCGGTGCGGGTCGGATAATATTCGGGCAGGTCGGTAATATCCTCGAACAATTCCGATCCGCGCCGGTCATAGAACCAGATGGGCGGGGTTGCCTTGGGCGATCGGGCAAGGCCGGCCAATATGTCGCGGCGGAATGCCGGGTCGATGGTGCGGGCGGCGGGCATGTCATGTGTCAGCAGCATGGGGCTTACAGATCCTTGGCCAGCCGCAGTCCCGTGAACTGCCAGCGTTGATGGGGGTGAAAGAAATTGCGGTAGCTGGCGCGGACATGGCCGCGCGGGGTGGCGCAGCTGCCGCCCTTCAGCACGAACTGCCCGGACATGAACTTGCCATTATATTCGCCGACCGCGCCGGGGGCGGTGCGAAAGCCGGGATAGGGGCGATAGGCGCTGCCGGTCCATTCCCATACATCGCCGAACATCTGGGTCAGGCTGGTGCCGTCTTCGGCGGCGCGGGGGCGGGGGCAGGCGGCGCCGTCCAGTTGCTCGCCACTGGTCGGCGCGATGTTGAGCGCCGCGCTTTCCCACTCCGCCTCGGTCGGCAGGCGCGCGCCCGCCCAACTGGCATAGGCATCTGCCTCATACAGGCTGATATGGCAGGCCGGGGCGGCGGGATTGACCGGCTGGCGTCCGTCCAGGCCGAAACGGGTCCAGCCCTTCTCGCTGCGCTGCCAGTAGAGCGGCGCCTCTATCCCTTCCGCCTGGACCCAGGCCCAGCCATCCGACAGCCACAGCGCCGGATCACGATAGCCGCCATCCTCGATGAAGCTGATCCATTCGCCATTGGTGATCGGCCGGTGGGCCAGGGCATGGGGGCGCAGGAAGACCTTGTGGCGCGGCCCCTCGCAATCGAAGGCGAAACCGGCCTTGCCGTCGTCGCCGATCTCGACCAGCCCCTCGCGCCCCTCGATCCAGTGCAGCGGTCCGGGCACCGGCGCGGGCATCGCCCTGGGTGCATCGAACAGGGCGGGCGCGATGGGATTGAGCGAAAAAAGATGCTGCAGGTCCGTCAGCAGCAATTCCTGATGCTGCTGCTCATGCTGCAGCCCCAGCGTCACCAGCGTGCAGGCGGCCTCCGGCAGATGTGGCATGGCGGCCAGCAGCGCTGCATCGACATGGGCGCGATAGGCGCGCACCTCGTTCAGGCTCGGCCGGGTCAGCATGCCCCGCATCGGCCGGGCATGGCGGGGGCCTTCCGCCTCATAATAGCTGTTGAACAGATAGGCGAAGCGGTCGTCGAAGGGGCGATAGCCCTCGACATGATCGCGCAGGACGAAGGTTTCGAAGAACCAGCTGACATGGGCCAGATGCCATTTGGCGGGCGATGCGTCGGGCATCGACTGCACCGTGGCATCCGCGTCGGACAGGGGCGCTGCCAGCGCCTGCGTCAGGGCGCGGACGGCGCGATAGCGTTCCGCCAGCGCGTCCTGTCCGGGCTGGATCCAGATTTTGGCCATGCACGCCCCTTTCGATACGGTTGCACCGCTCTCGCAAGGGGTAAGCGCATGACCGGGCAGGTCGGTTCCTTGCCGGCCCGCTGCGGCGCAGAATCAGGCGGCGGTGCGCTCCGGCCGGGCACGGCGCAGCTGGTTGCGGCCATTGGCCTTGGCTTCGTACAGCGCCTGGTCGGCAAGGCGCAGCACCTCGTCCATCTCCTCGCCCTTCCAGCGACAGATGCCGGCGGAAAAGGTGATCGGTCGGCCATCGACATCGCCCAGCGGATGCTCGCGAATCTGTTCGGCCAGGCGAGCCAGCGACCAGCTCGCTTCATCCTCGATGCAATGCTGGAAGAAGACGGCGAATTCCTCGCCGCCCCAGCGCGCGACCATGTCGATGCGCCGGATCTGGGCCGACAGGCGGGTGGCGAAATCACGCAGCACCCGGTCGCCCTCGTCATGGCCCAGCCGGTCATTGACCTGCTTGAAATGATCGATGTCGATGATCGCGATGCAGCCCTGGCGCTTTTCGACCGGCAGCTCGTCGATCTGCGCCAGCAGGCCGCGCCGGTTGGCGATGCCGGTCAGCGGATCTTCATGCGCCGCCACCTGCAATTCGTCCATCTGCGCGCGGGTCGATGTGGCAGCGCGGTGAACGCCGGCATAGAGGGTGCGGATGACGTCGCCGACTTCGGGCAGGACCGGTGCCTCCGGACTGTCGGGGCGCAACGTATCGGCCAGCGCATGGATCGGGCTCAGCAGCGCGCCGATCCCCATCAGTGCCATGATCGTGCCGACCAATGTGGCGCCAAGCAGCAGCAGGAACTCGGCCAGTGCGATCCGGCCGGTGGCCATGCCCCAGCTGATATAGCCGATCAGCGGCAGATGGGTCGCAACGAAACAGAGTGCGAACAGGCGCAGGCGCAGGCTGCGCGGAAAGATGAAGGATGTTGCCAGATAGAATTGCATCTTGGCCCTCTCACTAATTGCGAATAACCCGCAAATTTGGAGAATTGGCTAAACGCGCTCTGAATGAATAGGGTTAATGTTGCGGTGCAAGGCAAAGCGTGGCCGATGGTAGCCAGGCCGTTGAAATCAGACCTGTCTTGACGCGCCCGGCACCCATTTAACGTCGCGCGCGCCATTGTCGTTCAGCCGGCGGGCGAGCACGAACAGCAGGTCGGACAGGCGGTTGAGATAGGCCAGCGCCTGCGGATTGAGCGCGACATCGGCGGCGGCGGCCGTCGCGCTGCGCTCGGCCCGGCGGGTGATCGCACGGGCGAGGTGGACCGCGGCTGCGGCCGGACTGCCGCCCGGCAGGATGAAGCTGTCGAGTGGAGCCAGATCGGCGTTCATGTCGTCGATCTGCTGTTCCAGTCGCGCGACCTGCCCGGCAATGATGCGCAGCGCCCAGGGTTCGTCCGCGCCATCCGGGATCGGCGTGGCGAGGTCCGCGCCCAGATCGAACAAATCGTTCTGGATGATGGTCAGCCAGGCCCCCTCGGGCCTGTCGCCGATCGCCAGGATGGCCAGGCCGATCGCACTGTTCGCCTCGTCCACGTCGCCCACCGCCTGCATGCGCGGCGCATGTTTGGGCAGGCGCGATCCATCGACCAGGCCGGTGGTGCCCGCGTCCCCGGTGCGGGTGTAGATCTTGTTGAGCTTGACCATCAGGCCTTAGCCATTGCCCTTCATCATCAGCAACAGGGCGATGATGATGACGGCGCCGGCCTGGAACAGGATGCGGTTCATCATCATCCGGTTCTGCTTCAGGCTGGACGGGCGCGGCGCCCCCTCCGGCAGGTTCAGTTCCTCCTTCGTCGCCTGGAGGAAGGCGATGATGCCGCGGACAAGCGCGAACAGGGTCGCAGCCATGGCAAGGATCAGGGCAATGACGAGCACGGTGGTCATGGGGGGATGCTAGGCCGCTCCGGCGGTGATGCCAACCGGAAAGCGCCCGGCGCGCAGATCATCGGCCAGGCGCTGCGGGTCCATGCCGGCGCCACGCAGTTCTGCCAGCGCGATCGCCCCGTCCCGCTTCGCCAGCCTCTTGCCATCAGCGCCCAGCAGCAGCGGGTGGTGGATATAGGCGGGGCTTGGCAGGTCGAGCAGCGCCTGCAGCAGGCGATGGATGTCGGTCGCGGCGCGCAGGTCATTGCCGCGCAGCACATGGGTGACGCCCATCGCCGCATCGTCCAGCGTGCAGGACAGATGATAGCTGGCCGGCGCATCCTTGCGCGCCAGCACGACATCGCCCGCCGCCGCCGGATCGGCGGCAATCTCGGACGGCGCCGCATGGGAATCGATGGGATAGGGCAGGGCGGTCCAGCAGAGCGGCCCCGCCCGTGCGACCGCCGCCTGCATGTCGATCCGCCAGGCGTGGGGCATGCCCGCCGCGATACGTTGCGCGCGCTGGGCGTTCGGCAGGGCGCGACAGGTGCCGGGATAGACCGGGCCTTCCGGGCCATGCGGCGCGGTCAGGCTCGCCTGGATATCGGCGCGCGTGCAGAAGCAGGGGTAGAGCAGGTCCATCGCGCGCAGTCGGTCGAGCGCCGCGTCATAGTCGGCCAGGCGCTGCGACTGGAAGATGATCGGACCATCCCATGCCACGCCCAGCCAGCGCAGATCCTCGACAATCCCGTCGACATGTTCGGGTCGGCTGCGCGTGCCGTCGATATCCTCGATCCGCAGGCGAAAGACGCCCCCCATGGCCCGTGCCAGGTCCATCGCCATCAGCGCCGACCAGCCATGGCCGACATGCAATCGACCGGTGGGGCTTGGCGCGAAACGACTCACAAGATGCTGTGGTGCGGTGGATTGAGTCATACAGGCTCTTGACGGCGGATATTCGTTAATGCTGTCATGCTCTTGTCACGTTGTTGGTCGATCAGCGGCGTCGGCAAGGGGGTAGAGGCGACTATGTACCATCCCGACCTGATACGGCATCCGGAAAACTGCCCGGCGCTGGTTTTGAATGCGGACTATACCCCGCTCAGCTATTATCCCCTGAGCCTGTGGCCCTGGCAGACCGCCATCAAGGCGATTTTTCTGGAGCGGGTGGATATCGTCTCTTCCTATGAGCGGGAAGTCCACAGCCCCAGCCTGCAGATGCGCATCCCCTCGGTCATCGCGCTCAAGCAATATGTGCGGCCCTCGGAGCATCCGGCCTTCACCCGGTTCAACCTGTTCCTGCGCGATCGTTTCAGCTGCCAATATTGCGGCACGACGCATGATCTGACCTTCGACCATGTCGTGCCGCGCCGCGCGGGTGGCCGCACCACCTGGGAAAATGTCGCTACCGCCTGTTCGCCCTGCAATCTCAAGAAGGGCGGGCGCACCCCGCGCGAAGCGGGCATGCAGTTGCATGTCCAGCCGATCCGGCCGACCAGTTGGCAGTTGCAGGAGCATGGCCGCGCCTTCCCGCCCGGCTATCTCCACGAAAGCTGGCACGACTGGCTCTATTGGGATGTCGAACTGCTGGCCTGACGCGCGGCGCGTCAGCTCATCGCGGGCAGCCAGTCCAGGTCCATATGCTTGTGCCGATTGGTATAATGGCCGATCTCTTCCAGCCGGGCCATGTCGACCAGCGTGATCCGGCCATTGGCGCGGCTGATCAGCTTTTCCTGCTCCATCTGCCGGATCATCCGGTTCACATGGACGGATGTCAGGCCGATCGCGTCGCCAATCTCCTCCTGCGTCAGCTTCAGGTCGAAACTGTCGGTGATACTGTCGTCCGTCACGCGCAGCCGATCGAACATGTCGAGCAGGAAGGAGGCGACCCGCGCCCTGGCCGATGTGCGGCCCAGCGAGGCAAGCCGGTCGGTCATCGCCACCCGCTCCGCATTGGACAGCAGGAACAGCAGGGCAGCGACGCGCGGATATTCCTCCAGCAGCCGGCGTAGCGCATGCTTGTCGAACGGGCAGACGATGGCGTCCGACAGGGCGACCAAGGATTCCGGTGCCTTGCTGTAGATGGTGCTGGCCGAACCGATGAAATCGCCGGGGAAGTAGACGCGCAATATCTGGCGGCTGCCATCAGGCAGGATGACATAGCTCATGACCCGACCTTCGCGCAGCACGAACAACTCAGTGATCGTCTCGTTGACGCGCTGGATCATGGCCCCGCGCTTGATCTTGCGGGGATTTTCTTCCAGCCGAGCCAATGCTGCTTTTTCTGCGTCGGACAGGGGAACCGTCTTGGCCAGTCTTTCCGCGAAACAGCTCGTCGCCACCAATACACCTTCTTCTTGAAATTGTTGTTACGATGGCAGAACGCCCCAACCTCCTTTTGGCTGCATTTCGGCAAGGTGCACTAAACTCGATCAAGGTTGCGGCGATCCGCGAAAATAGTCTTCCGTCGCGCCCGTCCCTGCCCGTTTTTCACGCCGAACGACCGCGCGCGCGCCTTGCACGGCGCGCAATAGACGCTATGAAACCTAGCCAATGGACCGCATTCACATTCGCGGCGGCAAGCAACTCAACGGCCGCCTTCCCATCTCCGGCGCTAAGAACGCTGCCCTGACGCTGCTGCCCTGCGCGTTGCTGACCGACGAGCCCGTCGCGCTGCGCAATCTGCCGCGCCTGGCCGACGTCGACAGCTTCGGCCATCTGCTCAACCAGCTTGGCGTGTCGACCATGATCGAGGGCGCCCGTCCGGAGGATTTCGGCCGCGTCATGACGATGCGCGCCGGTCGCGTGACCTCGACCGAGGCGCCCTATGACATCGTGCGCAAGATGCGCGCGTCGATCCTGGTGCTCGGCCCGCTGCTCGCCCGCGCCGGCGAGGCACGGGTGTCGCTGCCCGGCGGCTGCGCGATCGGCAACCGTCCGATCGACCTGCACCTCAAGGCACTGGAAGCATTCGGCGCGATCATCGAGATCGCGGCCGGCTATGTCCGCGCCAGCCTGCCCGATGGCGGCCTGCCCGGCGGCATCTATACCTTCCCGGTGGTGTCGGTCGGTGCGACCGAAAATGCGCTGATGGCGGCCTCGCTCGCCAAGGGCACCTGCATCCTCGAAAATGCCGCGCGCGAGCCCGAGATCGTCGATCTTTGCAAGCTGCTGATCGCGATGGGCGCCGATATCGAGGGCGTGGGCACCGACAAGCTGGTGATCCATGGCCGCGATCGTCTCCACGGCGCGACCTACAGTGTCATGCCCGACCGGATCGAGGCGGGCAGCTATGCCTGCGCTGCGGCGATCACCGGCGGTTCGCTCGACCTGATCGGCGCCAATGCCGACGACATGCACGCCATCCTGGCCGCGCTGCGCGACGCGGGCGTGCAGGTCGACGAGCATCGCGACGGCATCCGCGTTTCGTCCGACGGCAAGCTCAAGCCGCTGACCCTGTCGACCGCGCCTTTCCCGGCCTTCCCGACCGACATGCAGGCGCAGTTCATGGCGATGCTGACCAAGGCGGAGGGCGCGTCGGTCCTGACCGAGACGATCTTCGAGAATCGCTACATGCATGTGCCCGAACTGGCGCGCATGGGTGCCGATATCAGCGTCAACGGCCGCACCGCCGTGGTGCGCGGCGTCGACAAGCTGGTCGGTGCGCCGGTGATGGCGACCGATCTGCGTGCATCGATGAGCCTGATCCTGGCCGGCCTTGCCGCCGAAGGCGAGACCATCGTCAGCCGCGTCTATCATCTCGATCGCGGTTATGAGCGGCTGGAGGAAAAGCTCTCGGCCGTCGGCGCCGACATCGAGCGGGTCAGCGATGGCTGACGGACGCGGCCTGGCAACGGATCGGGCGGCGCTGCTGGCGCTTTATGATCTCGACGCCGGCGGTTTCCGTACCCTTGACGACATCACCAGCTTCGCCGCGCAACTATGCGGGGCGCCGATCGCGCTCGTCAGCATTGTCGAGGATGTAAGGCAGCGTTTTCTGGCGCGAGTCGGGCTGGATGCGGAGGAGACGCCGCGTGACGTCTCCTTCTGCGCCCTTGCCATGCTGGGCGACAATATCTTCGTCGTGCCCGACGCGACGCAGGATGCGCGTTTCATCGACAATGCGTTGGTCACCGGTGCGCCGCATATCCGCTTCTATGCCGGGGCGCCGCTGGTCGGCGGCGATGGCGAGCCGCTGGGTGCGCTCTGCGTCATCGATACGGTGCCGCGCGATGACCTGACCCCGCTGCAGCGCCAGGGGCTGTCGCTGCTGGCGCGGCAGGTGATGGTGGAACTGGAAGGGCGCCGCCGCGATCGCGACGTGATCGCCCAGCAGCGGCTCGACGCGGCAGCGGTGGCGGACAGCGATCGCATGTTCCGCACCCTGGCCGACACCATGCCGCAAATGGTCTGGTCGACGCTGCCGGACGGCTATCATGATTATTATAATGCGCGCTGGTATGAATATACCGGCGTGCCGGCCGGATCGACCGATGGCGATGCCTGGAACGGCATGTTCCATGTCGATGACCAGCCCAAGGCCTGGGAGAAATGGCGCCATTCGCTGGCGAGCGGCGATCCCTATGAAATCGAATATCGGCTGCGGCACCGCGACGGCCTCTATCGCTGGACGCTGGGGCGCGCCCTGCCGATCCGCGATGCGCAGGGGCAGATCATCCGCTGGATCGGCACCTGCACCGAGATTCACGAACAGAAGCTGATGCTCGAAGAGCGCGAGATGATCGCGCATGAACTCTCGCACCGGATCAAGAATATCTTTTCCGTCATCGCCGGTCTCATCGGCCTGTCGGCGCGCGAGCGTCCGGGCATGCAGGAAGGGGCGGACGACCTGCGCGATCGCATCCTGGCGCTGGGGCGGGCGCATGATTTCGTCCGCACCCATGGCGGTGGCGTCAGCATGGCGGAGGAACAGGCATCGCTTCATGGCGTGCTGGAGGAGATTTTTGCGCCCTATGGCGGCCGGGAACGACTGCAATTGTCGGGCGACAATCCGCCGATCGATGATCGCTCGGCGACGCCGCTGGCGCTGCTGTTTCATGAACTGGCGACCAATGCCGCCAAATATGGCGCGCTATCGACGCCCGATGGCTTTATCGCGCTGCATGTGGTGATGCAGGATGAGGATATCCGGCTCGACTGGCGTGAGGAGGGCGGACCGAGTGTGGCGCCGATCGCCAGCGAAGGCTTTGGCAGTCGCCTGATCGCGCTTAGCGTCGAGCGTCAGCTGGGTGGTCAGCTCGAACGGCAATGGTGTCCCGAAGGACTTCGGCTCAGCCTGCGGATACCGCGACGCTCGATGCACCGCGCTGCGGCGGGAAGGGCGTAAAGCCGGCAATCTCCGCCGTGGCGAGGTCGGCTACTTCGGTGGCGGCCAGGCGCACGGTCTGGGCAATGCTCTGTGCGCGGAAGGGCTTGGTGACGACGCCGAGTGCCGCAACGGACGCCGTGCCGATCTGCGCCGGATTGGCGGTCACATAGATGACCTTGATGCCGAAGCGGCTGGCCAGTTCCATGCCGATGGCAGGGCCGGTGGGGCCATCACGCAGGTTGAGGTCGACCAGGGCGATGTCGCAGGATTCGGCGGCGGCCATCGCCGCCTCGCGGTCGGCCGCGATGCCGCCGACATCGAAGCCGGCATCCTGCACAATCTGTTCGATTTCCAACGCGACGAAAATCTCGTCCTCGACGATCAGAATCTTCTTGCTCATCCCTGCGCCCGCTTATGCTGGTGTCGATAAATGCGGAAAGGGACGAAGAGTTCCCGAAAATATGTAAAAATCAGGTGTCGTCGTTTTCGATGCTGGTCCAGGCTGTGTCGAACGCGGTGCCGTTCATCAGCAGGACCGATGCGGGATAGCCGCCTGCCGCCGCCTTCTTCGCCGTTTCGGTGGCGCTGTCGATGGCCGCCTGCTGCGTCGCGAACGGGCCATAATAGCTGTTGTTGAGGTTAATCTTCCACGCGCCGTCATGCGGGACGATGATATAGCGGGCGTGGGGCAGGTCGGTCATGGTCGCGATGGTCTCCGATGGCAGGTCAGCGCGCGGGCATCCGCCGGGCGCTCGCCAGATGATGGGCATGGGTGATCGCCACCGCAAGGGCATCGGCCGCGTCGGAGCCGACGATCTTGGCGCCGGGCAGCAGCCGCTGGACCATGGCATGGACCTGGTCCTTCGACGCGTTGCCGACGCCGACGACCGATTTCTTGACCAGCCGGGCGGCATATTCGCCCACTTCCATGCCCGAACGCGCGGCATTCAGCAGGATGACGCCGCGCGCCTGACCCAGCTTCAGCGTCGATTGCGGATTGACGTTGACGAACACCTCCTCGACCGCGGCGCCATCGGGCCGATGTTCGAGGATCAGGTCGGTCAGCGCCAGGTCGAGGGCCATCAGCCGCGTCGCCAGCGACATCGCGCTGTCGGTCTTGATCTGGCCGTTGCCGACATGGGTCAGGCGATTGCCGTCGGCGGCAATCAGGCCCCAGCCGGTGGTGCCGAGGCCGGGGTCGAGGCCAAGTATGATCATGGGTGCAGGATCGTCCGCGTCGGGCAAGACCGGCGCGCATCGGCGCTGCGCGATCTCGCCCGAAGCGAACGGGTGCCGGGCATCTTAGCCCAGCTTCTCCATCACCGCGTCGGAGACTTCATAATTGCCCCAGACGGTCTGGACGTCGTCATCATCTTCCAGCGTGTCGACCAGCTTCAGCAGCGTTGCGGCATTGGCTTCGTCGACTTCCAGCGTGGTCTGCGGCTTCCAGGCGAGCTTGGCGCCCTCTGCCGGACCCAGCTTGGCTTCCAGCGCCTTGGCGACTTCGTGCAGCGCGTCCATCGCGGTCCAGATCTCATGCTCGTCTTCGTTCGACGAGACATCGTCCGCACCCGCTTCCAGCGCGGCTTCGAAGACGGCGTCGGCATCGCCGGCGCTGGCGGGATAGGTGATGAGGCCCAGGCGGTCGAAGCCATGGCTCACCGCGCCCGATGCGCCCAGATTGCCGCCATTCTTGGCAAAGGCGGTGCGGACATTGGTCGCGGTGCGGTTGCGATTGTCGGTCAGTGCCTCGACGATGATGGCGACGCCGCCGGGGCCATAGCCCTCATAGCGGATTTCCTCGTAATTCTCCATGTCGCCGCCGATCGCCTTGTCGATCGCGCGCTGGATATTGTCCTTGGGCATCGACTGGGCCTTGGCGGCGTTGACCGCCAGGCGCAGGCGCGGGTTCATGTCCGGATCGGGCATGCCCATCTTGGCCGCGACGGTGATTTCGCGCGACAGCTTGGAGAACATCGACGAGCGCTTCTTGTCCTGCGCACCCTTGCGATGCATGATGTTCTTGAATTTGGAATGGCCGGCCACGGCCTTCTCCTGACATTTTCTGTGAAACCGAAGCGCGCTCTCTAGCGAGCGCGTCGCCATCCTGCAACGCTAGAGGATGGCGGAGGCGCGGCGATCAGTAGCGGATCGCGGTTCCCGAGGCGGAGACCATCAGCATGGAGCCATTGGCGCCGATCACCTCATAGTCGAGGTCGACGCCGACCACGGCATTGGCGCCGAGCTTGCGGGCATTGCCCTGCATCTCCTCGATCGCTTCGCTGCGGGCGCGTTACAGCACATCCTCATAGGCGCCCGATCGGCCGCCGACGATGTCGCGCACACTGGCGAACAGGTCGCGGAAGAGGTTGGCGCCGACAATCACTTCGCCGGTGACGATGCCCAGATAATCCTGGGCGGGACGGCCTTCGAGGCGGCTGGTGGTGCTGACGATGATGTCGGTCATAGGGGCGTCTTCTCATTTTGGTGGCGCCCCTGGCGCGAGGGGGCTGGACCAGATGTAGGTCGACAGCACCCCTCGGCAAGGTCCGGTGGCTTGCACCGGTCGGGAATAAGGCGTGGACCGCCTTATTCCATGCCCAGCGCGGACAGATAGGTCTGCAGGATCGCTTCCATTTCCTGGCGGTCATGCGGTTGCATCTTACGCAGGCGGATGATCTGGCGCATGATCTTGGGGTCGTAACCGGTCGCCTTGGCTTCCAGATAGACGTCCTTGATGTCGTCGCCGATGCCCTTCTTTTCTTCTTCCAGGCGCTCGATGCGCTCGATCAGAAGGCGCAGCTGGTCGGCTGCGATATTGCCCTCGCTCATGGGAATCTCCGTGTCAGTGTGAATCGGTTGGTGGACGCTCCTAGAGCCTGATCGGGCGAGGTGGAAGCGCTTTGCGCGTCCGCCGATACCGTGAATCAGGCTCCATTCGGGAAATTCGGACTGCGTTTCGCGCGCCGCGCCGGTCCGGCAGGATCTGCCGAACGCTTAATGGTTGTCCGCGTTCTTCGCCACGCTCTCCTGCATCTTCGCGATCTGCTGCGGCGTCGCCTCGCCCTGATGGCGGGCCTTCCATTCGGCAAAGGGCATGCCGTGGATGATCTCGCGGGCTTCGTCGCGGTTCAGATCGCCGTCCGCCTCGGCAATCCAGTCGGCCAGGCAGTTGCGGCAGAAGCCGGCCGTGCCCATCAGGTCGATATTCTGCACGTCGGTCCGATGCTGCAAATGCGCGATCAGCCGACGGAAGGCGGTTGCAGCGACGGCGTCACTGAGTATGGTAGCGGACACAGGCGGAACCTTTCGCTTAATCTACATCATCCTGTCGTGCAGCACGGATAATCGATAACGACGCCCTGGCAAGCCAGAGGCGATCAATACGGCCAGGAGAAGACATGACACGACTATCGCCCCGCTCGCGCAAGGTTCGCATTCTCGCGACCCTCGGTCCCGCCAGCGAGAGCGCAGAGATGATCCGCGCATTGTTTGTCGCGGGTGCCGACGCCTTTCGAGTCAATATGAGCCATGGCGCGCATGAGGATCATGCCGCCCGCATCGCCACGATCCGCGAGCTGGAAAAGGAATTTTCCCGGCCGACCACGATCCTGGCCGACCTTCAGGGCCCCAAGCTGCGCGTGGGCACGTTCGAGAAGGGGCTGGTGGTGCTGGAAACCGGCGCGGCCTTCGTCCTCGATCGGGACGACACGCCGGGCACCGTCGAGCGCGTGAACCTGCCGCACCCCGAAATCTATGCCGCGCTGGTCCCCGAGACCCGGCTGCTGCTGGATGACGGCAAGCTGGTGCTGCGGGTGAAGGCGGTCACGGACACGCGAATCGACACCATCGTCGAAATCGGCGGGACGCTGTCGAACCGCAAGGGCGTGAATGTGCCTGACGTGGTCGTGCCGGTGCCGGCGCTGACCGACAAGGATCGCCGTGACCTCAGCTTCGCGGTCGATCAGGGCTGCGACTGGATCGCCCTGAGCTTCGTCCAGCGGCCCGAGGATCTGGCCGAGGCGCGCAAGCTGATGGGTGGCCATGGCGCGCTGATGGCCAAGATCGAGAAGCCCTCGGCCGTGCAGCGGCTGGAGGAGATTATCGAGATGGCCGACGGCGTGATGGTCGCGCGTGGCGATCTGGGCGTGGAATTGCCGCCGCAGGCGGTGCCGCCGCTGCAGAAGCAGATCGTCGCCACCGCGCGCCGCATGGGCCGTCCGGTTGTGGTTGCGACCCAGATGCTCGAATCAATGATCAAGGCGCCGACCCCGACCCGCGCCGAAGTGTCGGACGTGGCGACCGCGGTCTATGACGGTGCCGATGCGATCATGTTGTCTGCCGAAACGGCGGCGGGCGACTGGCCGGTTGAGGCGGTGTCGATGATGGACAGCATCGCCCATAGCGTGGAGCGCGATCCGGGCTATTTCGCCCGTCTGCACTTCACCGAAACCCGGCCCGACCCGACCACTGCCGACGCATTGGCGGAGGCTGCCGCGGGCATCGTGCCGGTCGTCGGCGCCAGCGTCATCACCTGCTTCACCTCGTCGGGCAGCACCGTGCGCCGCGTGGCGCGTGAGCGGCCGTCCGCGCCGATCCTGGCGCTGACGCCGCGATCCGATACCGCGCGCAAGCTGGGCCTGACCTGGGGCGTTCATGCGATCCGCACCAAGGATATCGGCAATTTCGAGGAAATGATCGGCAAGGCGCGTCGCATGGCGCTGCGCCACGACATGAGCGCCAAGGGCGGCAAGATCGTGGTGCTGGCCGGCGTGCCCTTCGGGACGCCCGGTTCGACCAATGTGCTGCACGTGGCGACCGTGCGCGGCGACGAGCTGAAGGGGCGCGACGAAACGCCCAGCCTGCCCGCCTGACGGCTTTGGCATGATCGATTCGGCGCGGCCGCCCCATCGGGCGGTCGCGCTTTTTTCATGGCCGCGAATCGATTCGCGTGAAAAATGTCGCGCCAACACGTTGAGCGCCCGATCCATGGGATCGGGCGCTCAATAAGACCTTATGAAGGTCCGGAGGATCGGCGAGCCGATCCGTCCGCGCTTTTAGCCCTGGCGGGCCTTGAAGCGACGGTTGGTCTTGTTGATGACGTAGGTCCGGCCACGACGACGGATCACGCGGTTGTCCCGGTGGCGGCCCTTGAGCGACTTGAGCGAGTTGCGGATCTTCATTGTCAGCCTTCTGGAATCATGTCTGATTGGAAAAATCGAAGCGCAGCCCCTATGGGGGAGGCGGCCGAAAGTCAAGCGCAGGCCACCGCCTTTTGCCACCGTTCATCCTGCATGCAGCCAAGTCATGGCTTCACCCGTTGGAAGGGAATGCTATGTCGGCGGCGTGTTGGACATAGTCCCGTTGGAGTGCAATCGCATGTTGAAACAGATCATCCTTTCCTCCTGCCTTGCCCTGTCGCTCGCCGCCTGCGCGACGGTGCCGTCGGTGGAGGTGACGCGATTCCACAATGGCAGCCCGGCACAGACCGGATCGATCGCGGTGCAGGAAATCCCCGGCAATCCGGACGTTGGCCTCGAATTCCGCACCTATGCCGGGGCGGTGAGCCAGGAGCTGCAGCGCGCCGGCTTCACCAATGCGGGCGATGCAGGCAGCGACTATGTCGCGCTGGTAGGCTTCCGCCGCAGCTTCCGCCCGACCGGCACCGCGCGCAATGACAAGCCGGTCAGCGTCGGCGTTGGCGGGGCGCTGGGCAGTGGCGGCTATTCCGGCCTCGGTCTGGGCGTCGGCATCAACCTGTCGGGCAAGCCCAAGGATATCGTCTCCACCGAATTGCAGATCCAGATTCGCCGTCGCAGCGATCAGGCCGCCATCTGGGAAGGCCGCGCCTCGACCGAATCGCGTGAAGGCACGCCCGAGTCGCAGCCGCGCGCCGTCGCGCAAAAGCTCGCTGCCGCCCTCCTCGGGGGCTATCCGGGCGAATCCGGGCGCACTATAACGGTCAAATGACCATCTCCATTTCGAGCGCCTTCGACAGCGGCAACATCCGCGTTCTTTCCATCACCGACAGTCCAGAAGGCGTCCGCGCCGAGCTGGAAATCGTCAAGGACAAGGACAGCGACTTCTATCAATGGTTCCATTTCCGTCTGGCGGGCGCCGCCGGACGGGAGGTGGAACTGGCGATCGTGAACTGCGCGGGCTCGGCCTATCCCGACGGCTGGCCGGGCTACAAGGCGCGGATGAGCGAGGATCGCGAGAATTGGCTTCAGGCCGATACCGACTATGCAGACGGCACGCTGACGATCCGCCTCTCGCCCGACAGCAATGCCGTCTGGCTCGCCTATTTCGCGCCCTATTCGATGGAGCGCCATCATGATCTGGTCGCCTGGGCCGCCTGCCAGCCGGGCGTCGAGCATCGCGAACTGGGCTTGACGCTGGACGGCCAGCCGCTCGACATGCTGAGCGTCGGCGAAGGCCCCAAGAATGTCTGGCTCTATGCCCGCCAGCATCCCGGCGAGAGCATGGCCGAATGGTGGATGGAAGGCGCGCTGGAGCGGCTGACCGACGACGAGGATGCGGTGGCGCGCTATCTGCGCCAGAAGGCGACCTTCCACATCGTCCCCAACATGAATCCGGACGGCAGCCGGCGCGGTCATCTGCGCACCAATGCGGCAGGCATCAATCTCAACCGCGAATGGCATGAGCCGTCGATGGACAAGAGCCCGGAAGTCTATCTGGTCCGCGCCGCGATGGACGAGACCGGCGTCGATTTCGCCATGGACGTGCATGGCGACGAGGCGATCCCGGCGGTGTTCCTGGCCGGCTTCGAGGGCATTCCCTCGATCACCGACCGGCAACTCTCGCTCTATCATCGCTATCGCGACACGCTGGCGGCCCGGACGCCCGATTTCCAGACGCGCCTCGGCTATCCGGTGGCGGGCGGCGGCAAGGCCAACCTCGCCATGTCGACCAACCAACTGGCCGAACGCTTCGGCGCGGTCGCGATGACGCTGGAAATGCCGTTCAAGGATAATGACGATCTGCCCGACGCCGATTTCGGTTGGTCGCCGGCCCGTTCGGCGCAGCTCGGCAAGGATTGCCTGGCGGTGCTGGCGGAGATGGTCGAGGATATCTGACCGGGCTGATCGGGGGGCAATAGATGGAGCATGGCGGCGTGACGCGACGGACGATCCTGCACGGCGCCGGTGGCGCCATGGTGCTCGGCACCGTCGGCGCGCCGGCCATCGCCAAATCCCGCCCGTCGCGCGAGCGTCTGGAAGCCGCGCTTGCGCGCATTGCCGACCCGGCGGGAGAGGGCAGACGCACCTACCTCACCCTCTATGTGGACAGCGCGCGGGCGGCGGCGGACGCGGCCGATGCCCGCGCCGGTTCGCCGCTCTCGCCGATCGACGGCGCGATCGTCAGCATCAAGGATCTGTTCGATGTCGCGGGCGAGCCGACCCGCGCCGGTTCGCTGATCCTGGCCGACGCGCCGCCCGCCACCGCCGATGCGCCGGTCGTTGCTCGGCTGAAGCAGGCCGGCGCGGTGATCGTCGGCAAGACCAACATGGTCGAATTCGCCTTTTCCGGCGTCGGCGCCAATCCCCATTATGGCACGCCGGGCAATCCGGCCGACCGGACCCGCGTGCCCGGCGGATCGACCAGCGGCGGCGGCGTCGCGGTGGCCGATCAGATGTGCGAGATCGCCATCGGCACCGATACCGGCGGCTCCTGCCGCATCCCCGCCGCGCTGTGCGGTGTGGTCGGCTACAAGCCGACCAAGGCGCGGGTGCCGACCGATGGCGCCTTTCCGCTCTCGCCCACGCTCGATTCGATCGGACCGATCGCGACCGGCGTCGACGCCTGTTTCCGCACCGATGCGATACTGGCGGGAGAAGCAGCACGGCCGCTCGATATCGCGCCGCTCAAGGGGCTGCGCGCCGGCATTCCGCAGGGCTTGCCGCTGGCCGATCTGGACGCGACCGTCGCGGCGCGTTTCGCCGATGCGCTCGCGCGCTTGGGCCAGGCGGGCATGACGCTCAGCGACGAAGTCTTCCCGCAATTCGACGCGATGCAGGCGCTCCAGTCGCCGGTGCCGATCGCCTCGGTCGAGGCCTATGCCATCCATCGCGATCGAATCGCGACCCGCGCGCAGGATTTCGATCCGATCGTGCTGGCACGGATGCAGGCGGGCCGTGACGTGACGCCCGAACGCCACCGGCAGATGCTGGTGGAGCGCGCCGCGCTGGTGCGATCGATGGACGCGCGCCTGACCGGACTGGACATATTGGTGCTGCCGACCACGCCGATCGTCGCCCCGACCAAGGCCGAGGTGGCGAATGCCGACGCCTTCGTCGCCCGCAACCGGCTGCTGCTGCGCAACACTGGTCTCGGCAACAGCTTCGACCTGTGCGCCATTTCCCTGCCGCTGCCGCGCGAGGGCGGCCTGCCGGTCGGCCTGATGCTGATGGCGCGGGCCGGGCAGGACCAGCGCCTGTTCGCGATCGCGGCAGCGGTGGAAAAGCTGCTGGCGGTTTAGCCGAACAGTTCCTCCAGGAAATTCACCATCGCGCGGAAGCTGCGCCGGTCGGCGTCGGCGCTATAGGCCAGCCCCTTTTCGGGCATATGGACGCTTTCGTCGGTGAAGGCGTGGCCGGTATGGCCATAGGCATGAATCTGCCAGTCGCAGCACGCCTCGGTCAGTTCCTTCGCCAGGCCGACGGTCGCCTCGGGCGGCGCGATCGGGTCTTCCCAGCCATGGCAGACCAGCAGCTTCGCGGTGATCGTGGCGTTGGGGAAGGGCGGTGCCTCATAGACCCCGTGAAAGCTGACGCCGCCGGCAATGTCGGCGCCCGCGCGGGCCAGGTCGAGCACGCATTTGCCGCCGAAGCAGAAGCCGATCGCGGCCGTGCGCGCGGCGTCGACCGCCGGCATATCCTTGAGCAGCGCGTGGGCGCCCAGCATCCGGTCGCGCAGCAGCGCGCGGTCGGCATTGAGTTCGTTCATGTAGCGCCCGGCATCGGGATCCTCGCGGGTGGTGCGCTTGCCCTGGCCAAAGACGTCGGCGACCAGCACCGCATAGCCCAGCGCCGCGACCTTCTCCGCATAGAGGAAGTCGGCTTCCTTGGTGCCCAGGACATTGGGAACCAGCAGGATGCCCGGCACCGGGCCGGCGGCGGCATCGTCGACCACGGCGACGCTTTCAAACGCGCCGCCCGGACCGTCATGGATGATCGTCTGACGGGTGAGGACCATGAAAGCGTCTCCTGTGGATAAGTCGAAAAGTCAGATGCTGCCGAAGCCGGGGGCTTCGCCACGTGCGGCGGCATTGATGCGGCGGGGCCGCTTCCAGCCGATCTGCGGGCGCTTGCGCAGGCGCAAAGTCGGCCAATGGCCGCGATCGCTGCGTTCGGCGAGGCGCATGCCCTGCGCGCGATAGGCGGCGATCACCGCATCGGCCTGTTCGTTGAGCAGGCCGGCGAGCACGATCGTGCCGCCATCCTCCACCAAAGCGCAGAGCGATGGCGCCAGTTCGATCAGCGGCCCGGCCAGGATATTGGCGATCAGCAAATCATAGGGCGCGCGGCCGACCAGCGCGGGATGGTCCACGCCGGCGGCGGTGCAGAGCGCCAACTGGCCGGCACCCCCGCCCAGGGCAATGCCGTTCGCCACGGCATTTTCCCGGCTGATGTCGACCGCCACCGGATCAATGTCGGAAGCAATCGCATGGGCGCGCGGCCATAATGTCATCGCGGCAAAGGCGAGCAGGCCGGTGCCGGTGCCGATATCGGCGACATTGCGGAAGCGCATGCCGACGCTGCGCATCCGGTCGATCATCGCCAGGCAGCCGGCGGTGGTCTCATGCTGGCCGGTGCCAAAGGCGCGACTCGCCTCGATCAGGAAATTGACATGGCCGGGCTGTTCGGGATCGCTGGCGACATTGCGCACATGGAATCGGCCGGCGGTGACGGGTTCCAGCCCCTGCTGGCTCATCGTTACCCAATCCTCGTCGGGCAGCGCCTCGACCTGCGGCTTGATGCCCGATGCGCTGGGCACCAGGGTCTTGAGCAGCTTGATCGCCGCCGGGCTCGGCTTGCCCTCGAAATAGGCGTCGAGCTGCCACTTATTCTCGTCGTCCGGCTCCGCCTCGCTGGTCATCAGCACCGGCGGATGCTCCATCAGGGCGAAGGCGGCGATGTCCCCGTCCAGCGCCTCCGCTTCGGCGCGGGTGCAGGGCAGGGTGACTTTCCAGCTCTGGGCGGCTGGCGCAGCGACATCATTCATGCCGCCGCCTTTAGACCAGCGGCAGCGGCAGGAAAAGGGTCAGGCGACCTGGCGGCCGAAGTCGCTGGAGGCATGCCGCAGGCTGGACAGCTTTCCCTCGACGCTCATGAAGCCACGTTCCAGCTGGTCGATTTCCGATGCGACCACTTCGGTGTCCTGGCGGATCGCCGAAATGGTGGTCGACATCGAGTCGGCGGCAAGCGCGGTCTCGTCGACGGCGGCGGTGATCATCGTCACGGTCTGGGCCTGGGCGTCCATGGCGTGGCGAATGCGCTGGGCACTGGCCTGCACTTCGCCGACGGTGTCGCGGATGCGCTCGTTGGTTTCCACCGACTGGCGGGTCGATGCCTGGATGGCGGCGATCTTGCCGGCAATTTCGTCGGTGGCGCGGGCGGTCTGGTTGGCCAGGCTCTTCACTTCCTGCGCCACCACGGCAAAGCCGCGACCGGCGTCACCGGCACGGGCGGCCTCGATCGTGGCGTTGAGCGCCAGCAGGTTGGTCTGGCCGGCAATGTCGCGGATCAGGCCCAGGATCGATTCGATCGACTTGGCATGGTCCGACAGGGTGGCCGACATGGAAACGGCGTCGCCCGATTGCGACGCGGCGCGCTGTGCCACTTCGGCGGCGCTTTCCACTTCGGTGCGCGCGTCCTCGATCGCGCGGATCAGGCCGGCCGAGGTGCGGGCGGCCTCGCGCATCGCAAGGGCGGATTGTTCGGCGGCGGCGGCGACTTCCGACGCCTTGCCCAGCATGCCGCGGGTCGCGGCGGAGGCATCCTTGGCCTGTTCGCGCAGCGATTCGCCCAGCTGCGACGCGCCGTCGATCTCGCCCATGATGCGCTGTTCGAACAGGACGCCGAACTGCTGGCGCGCATTGCGCTGGCTTTCGGCATCGTCGATCGCGATCACATTGGCCATCAGCCCGGCATCGACCATGCCGACCTGCGCCATGATGTCGACCAGCCGGCGCCGGGTGGCGTCGTCGGCTGCGCGTTCCCAGATGATATCGGTCAGTTTCTCGTTGGCCGCGGCGACGGGCAGCAGCACGCCGCGCACCGAAATGCCGTGCTTGCGGGCGTGGCGGACGCAGGCGGTGGAGGACAGCGCCCAGTCGCCGGCGCTGTAATGGCGCAGCTTCTGGCGGACATATTCATGCGCGGCGGTCTCGATCTTCGCCAGCGTCGTGGGCTGCAACCGGTTTCGCAGGCCCGAACTGTCCATGTAGGTAGAGAAGAAGGTGCGCGCCGCGACAACCGCATCGTCGGCAACCAGCTGCTCGATTTCGGCCATGCCACGGGCCAGATCACCGCGGGGGTCCACTTCGGCCAGCATCTGGGCGATGGCGTTCCTGGGCGTGGTGGCGGAAGTCATGGATTGCAGAACCCCAAATAGGTGTCAGGACGAACCAGGCGGTGATAGCGCCATTTGGTTAATCACTTCTTATTTGGGCGCGCGCATCGACATGGTCCGCGCGGCTTGCCCTTCGGCGTCTTCGCTCCTAAGGGGAGCGGACTCAAAGGACATAGCAGGGACCTGGGTAGACATGGCGCGAACCACAAGCCGGCCGCTCTCGCCGCATTTGACGATCTGGAAATGGGGGCCGGCAATGGCCGTCTCCATCATTCACCGCGTGACGGGCAATGGCCTGGCCACCGCTGGTGCTCTTGGCCTCATCTGGTGGCTGATGGCCGCCGCGACCGGCCCGGAAGCCTATGCCACCTTCGTCACCTGCGCGACCTCGCCGATCGGCTATCTGGTCATGGCGGGCCTGTCCTGGTTCTTCTTCCAGCACCTCTTCTCGGGTCTGCGTCACTTCGTGCTCGACATGGGTGCGGGCTATGATCTCAAGACCAGCAAGACCTGGTCGATCCTGACCTTCGTGCTGTCCACCATCGCCACCGCCGCCTTCTGGGCCGCGATCTGCCTGGGGAAATTCTGATGGGTACCGGAACCGGAATCGGCCGCGTCCGCGGTCTTGGCTCGGCCAAGCATGGCGCGCACCACTGGCTGGCACAGCGCTACACCGCCATCGGCAATCTGCTGCTGGTGCTGTGGCTGCTCTTCAGCCTGATCGCGCTGCCCGGCCTCGATTATGAGAGCGTGGTCAACTGGATCCACAATCCGCTGGTCGCCGTGCCGCTGATGCTGATGGTCGTCAGCATCTTCATGCATCTGCGTCTGGGCATGCAGGTCATGCTGGAGGACTATGTCCACGACAAGGGCCTGGCCTTCTTCTCGATGCTGCTGCTGAACTTCTATGCCTATGCCGGCGCTGCCGCGGGCGTCTTCGCGATCGCCAAGATCGCCTTCATCGGGGTCGTCAAGTAATGAGCGAAGCCTACAAGATCATCGACCATACCTACGACACCGTCGTCGTGGGTGCCGGCGGCTCGGGCCTGCGCGCCACCATGGGCAGCGCCGAAGCGGGTCTCAAGACCGCCTGCATCACCAAGCTGTTCCCGACCCGCAGCCACACCGTGGCGGCGCAGGGCGGCATCGCCGCTTCGCTCGGCAACAACAGCCCCGACCACTGGACCTGGCACATGTACGACACCGTCAAGGGGTCGGACTGGCTGGGTGACCAGGACGCGATCGAATATATGGTGCGTGAAGCACCGGCGGCCGTGATCGAGCTGGAACATGCCGGCGTGCCGTTCAGCCGTAACCAGGACGGCACCATCTATCAGCGTCCGTTCGGCGGCCACATGCAGAATATGGGCGCCGGCCCGCCGGTGCAGCGCACCTGCGCCGCCGCCGACCGTACCGGCCACGCCATGCTGCACGCGCTCTATCAGCAGAGCCTGAAGTATGACGCCGACTTCTACATCGAATATTTCGCCATCGACCTGATCATGGAAGATGGCCCGAACGGCAAGGAATGCCGCGGCGTCATCGCCATCTGCATGGAAGATGGCAGCATCCACCGCTTCCGCAGCCATGCCGTCGTGCTGGCGACCGGTGGCTATGGCCGCGCCTATTTCTCGGCCACCTCGGCCCATAGCTGCACCGGCGACGGCGGCGGCATGGTGCTGCGCGCCGGCCTGCCGCTGCAGGATCTGGAGTTCGTCCAGTTCCATCCGACCGGCATCTACGGCGCGGGCGTGCTGATCACCGAAGGCGCGCGCGGCGAAGGCGGCTACCTCACCAATTCCGAAGGCGAGCGTTTCATGGAACGCTATGCCCCGTCGGCGAAGGATCTGGCGTCGCGTGACGTCGTGTCGCGCTCGATGGCGATGGAAATGCGCGAGGGCCGTGGCGTCGGCGAGCACAAGGATCATATCTTCCTGCACCTCGACCATATCGACCCCAAGGTTCTGGCCGAGCGCCTGCCGGGCATCACCGAAAGCGGCAAGATCTTTGCCGGTGTCGACCTGACCCGCCAGCCGCTGCCCGTGACCCCGACGGTCCATTATAATATGGGCGGCATCCCCTGTAACTATCATGGCCAGGTGGTGACGAAGGTCGGCGACGATCCGGAAGTCGTGGTGCCGGGCCTGTTCGCGGTCGGCGAAGCGGCCTGCGTGTCGGTCCATGGCGCGAACCGCCTCGGCTCCAACTCGCTGATCGACCTTGTCGTGTTCGGCCGCGCAACCGGCCTGTTCCTCAAGGACAATCTCAAGCCCAACACCCCGCACAAGCCGCTGCCGGCCAATGCGGCCGATCTGGCGCTGTCGCGCCTCGATCACTATCGCAACGCCAACGGCACCACCTCGACGGCGGACATCCGCATGGACATGCAGCGCACCATGCAGAAGCATGCCGCCGTGTTCCGCGACAGCGAATTGCTTGCCGACGGCGTCGTCAAGATGCAGGCGGTCAACAAGCGCCTGCAGGACGTCAAGATCGCCGACCGTTCGCTGATCTGGAACACCGACCTGATCGAGACGCTGGAACTGGACAATCTCATGAGCCAGGCCATCTGCACGATGGAAGGCGCCGAGGCCCGCAAGGAATCGCGCGGCGCCCATGCGCATGAGGATTTCCCGAACCGCGACGACGAAAACTGGATGAAGCACACCATCAGCTGGTTTGAAGGCTGGGGTGGGTCGAGCGGCAAGGTGACGCTCGATTATCGTCCGGTCCACGACTACACGATGACCGACGAGGCCGAGTATATCAAGCCGAAGGCGCGCGTATATTAAGCCTCTGGCATCATGCCGGAAATGTGAAGAGGGCGGACCATTTGGTCCGCCCTTTTTCTTTGCCCATTGCGCGCGCGCGATCAGGCTCTAGCTTGGGTGGCGATCGATCAAGGAGGTGCCGGCGATGCGGAAACCTGTTGGACGTCAGGGGATGATCCTGCTGCCCTTGCTGCTGACGGCAGCGGCTCCCCCTAAAGATGTGGACGCGGTGCTGGCGCTGACGCGGACAACGAAAGCGACATATGCGGTCTGCACCTGGAATGTGGTGACGCCCAGCGAGGAAGTGCAGCTCAAGGAATGGGCGGCCGAATATCATCAGGGCGACCGTCACCGGGTCGAAACCCCGCGCGACCGGATCGTCGCCAATTGCGCGACCGGGGAGGCGCAGCATCTCGACGTGCGCACTGGTGAAGTGTCAACTTCGCCGTCACTCGCGGCCGCCGCTTGTGGCGTCGATGCCAACCGCAAGCTGGTCGCCAAGCAGTTCCTTGGACGGGAAACCGGCGGTCGCTATGGCCCCGTATCCCGCATCGCGGTGGCCGATGATGGCAATCTGCGCACCTATGATGTGCTCGACGACGGCGCGATCATCGCGGCGACGATCCATGACGCCAATGATGACGCGACGGAGCGGCTGACCAGCGCGGTCCTCACCTACAGCCACAGCCTGCCCGAAGCCGATATCTTCTCCACCGCCTCGCTCAGCCGCAGTGTCGTCCCCGACGGCTGCCGCAGCGGCCATGGGGGATGAGGGAAGCGATCAGGTCATGGCAAAAGGCAACAGCGCCTCATAAACCGCGATCCCCGGCTTGCCTTCCACCCGGCCACCCTGGCGCAGGATGAAGGCATGGCGAACGATTTCGGCCTGCTGCTCGATGCCATATCGGGCGAACGGCTTGCCCGGCTCGATCGCATAGTCATAGCGGCAGAAGGGGTGTCGCATCAGCGGCAGCCAATATTTGCCTGATCGCTGCGCCTGCCAGACATGAGTCATCTCATGGATGAACAGGCCCTGCAGGCTGAGCGGGCTGGCGCAGAAATCGTCGCAGAAGAGGCCGCCTTCGGGATGAAACCACAGGTCGCCATCGGGCGCCATGGTCACCGCGCGCGGCTGGAAAGGCCACCATTTGCGGTTGTGGACGCGCACCCGGTCATAGGCGATCGCGTCACCGAACATCGTCCGGGCGAGCGCGGCCTCCTCAAGTGTCAGCGGACGGCTGGTCAATGCGCCTTATGCTCGTCCGTCGCATTGCCCGCAGCAGGGGTCGCCGGTGCGCTGCCGTCGGGCTTGCGGATCACCGCGTCGACCAGCAACCGGTCGCCGTTCGACATCAGGAAGGTCAGTTGCATCTTGCCCCGGCTGATCGCAGTATCGTTGACGCCCCAGATCATCAAATGCTTGCCGCCCGGTGCGAAGGCCACCGTGCCCTTGGCCGGCACATCGACGCTTTCGATCGGCTGCATCGACATCATGCCGTCCTTGCCGACGCTCTCATGCATCTCGACCTTGAGCGCATAGTCGGTCATCACTCCGCGCAACTGCACCCCGGCGTCGCCGCCATGCGCCACGAAATAGCCGGCCGACGGCGTATCCTTGTTGGGTGACAGCCGGACCCAGGCCTGGTCGACATAGCTGGGCGCAGGGTCGCCACAGCCGGCAAGGGCCAGCGGCGCGGCAAGGGCAATAAGGGCAAGGGGCGCACGCATGGATCAGGGCTCCGTGACTGTCTCGTTTCCGGTCAATGCCTGACTAATCGCGCCTGATCCTTGTGCCAAGCGAAAGCGCGCCTATATCCCTTGCGCAAACCGGCCTTGCCTTGGCGCTTACGTGAGGTATGGGGCCGTCAACCGCTGAATTTATTTTGGGGTTCAAAGAGGACACAAATGGCAAAAGTTATCGGTATCGACCTTGGCACGACCAACAGCTGTATCGCTGTGATGGACGGCGGCAAGCCCAAGGTGATCGAGAATGCGGAAGGTGCGCGCACCACGCCGTCGATCGTCGCCTTCGCCAAGGATGGCGAGCGCCTGATCGGCCAGCCGGCCAAGCGCCAGGCTGTCACCAATCCGGACAACACGATTTTCGCGGTGAAGCGCCTGATCGGCCGCCGCTTCGACGATCCCATGACCAAGAAGGACATGGAACTCGTCCCCTATGACATCGCGAAGGGCCCGAATGGCGACGCCTGGGTCAAGGCCGGTGGCGAGGAATATAGCCCGTCGCAGATCAGCGCCTTCATCCTGCAGAAGATGAAGGAAACCGCCGAGAGCTATCTGGGCGAAACCGTAACGCAGGCGGTCATCACCGTTCCCGCCTACTTCAACGACGCCCAGCGCCAGGCGACCAAGGACGCCGGCCAGATCGCGGGCCTCGAAGTGCTGCGCATCATCAACGAGCCGACAGCGGCCGCGCTCGCCTATGGCCTCGACAAGCAGGACGGCAAGACCATCGCCGTCTATGACCTTGGCGGCGGCACCTTCGACATCTCGATCCTGGAAATCGGCGATGGCGTGTTCGAAGTGAAGTCGACCAACGGCGACACCTTCCTGGGCGGCGAGGATTTCGACGCCAAGCTGGTCGAATATCTGGCTGCCGACTTCAAGAAGGCCGAAAGTATCGACCTCACCAAGGACAAGCTGGCCCTCCAGCGTCTGAAGGAAGCCGCTGAAAAGGCGAAGATCGAGCTGTCCTCGGCCCAGTCGACCGAAGTCAACCTGCCCTTCATCACCGCGGACCAGAATGGTCCCAAGCATCTGGTGAAGACGATCACCCGCGCCGATCTGGAGCGCCTGGTCGCCGACCTCATCAAGCGCACGATGGAACCCTGCAAGAAGGCTCTGGCCGACGCCGGGGTGACCGCCAGCGAAATCAGCGAAGTCGTTCTGGTCGGCGGCATGACCCGCATGCCCAAGGTTCGCGAAGCCGTGAAGGAATTCTTCGGCAAGGAACCGCACACCGGCGTGAACCCGGACGAAGTCGTCGCCATGGGCGCCGCCATTCAGGCCGGCGTGCTGCAGGGCGACGTCAAGGACGTGCTGCTGCTCGACGTGACCCCGCTGTCGCTGGGCATCGAGACGCTGGGTGGCGTGTTCACCCGCATGATCGACCGCAACACCACCATCCCTGCCAAGAAGTCGCAGGTCTATTCGACCGCCGACGACAATCAGCAGGCGGTGACCATCCGCGTGTTCCAGGGCGAGCGTGAAATGGCGGCGGACAACAAGCTGCTCGGCCAGTTCGATCTGGTCGGCATTCCGCCGGCGCCGCGCGGCGTGCCGCAGATCGAAGTCACCTTCGACATCGACGCCAACGGCCTGGTCAACGTGTCGGCCAAGGACAAGGGCACCGGCAAGGAACAGCAGATCCGCATCCAGGCCTCGGGCGGCCTCAGCGACTCCGACATCGACCAGATGGTCAAGGATGCCGAGCGCTTCGCCGAAGAGGACAAGAAGCGTCGCGAGGCGGCCGAAGCCAAGAACAACGCCGAAAGCCTGGTCCACACGACCGAGGCGCAGCTGGCCGAACATGGCGACAAGGTCGACGCGTCGCTGAAGGGCGAGATCGAAGCCGCGATTGCCGAAACCAAGTCGGCGATCGAAGGCGGCGACGCCGAAGCCATGAAGGCCAAGGCGCAGGAACTCGCGACCGTCGCGATGAAGCTGGGCCAGGCGATCTACGAAAAGGAGCAGGCTGCTGCAGCCTCGCCGGAGGCCGAAGCGCCGAAGGCCGATGACGGCGTCGTCGACGCCGAATTCTCCGAAGTGGACGACAACAAGGCGTAAGCCCCATGAAACGCTCCTCGACTTCGCTTCGGGCGGACAGGCTGGTTTCTGACCAGTGCATCCGTTCGGAGCGAGGCCGGGGACCGTGCGCGCCGAGGGCGAGATGACGACCGAAATCGACTATTACGAACTGCTCGAAGTAGAACGCACAGCCGACGGGGCCGCGATCAAGAGCGCCTATCGCAAGCTGGCGATGAAATATCACCCGGACAAGACCGGGGGCTGCACCGACAGCGAGGCCAAGTTCAAGGCCGTTTCCGAAGCCTATGACTGCCTGAAGGATCCGCAGAAGCGGGCGGCCTATGACCGGTTCGGTCATGCCGCGTTCAAGCAGCAGCAACAGGGCGGCGGTGGCGGATTCCACGGCGGTGCCGGTGGTTTCTCCGACCTTGGCGATATTTTCGAGACGATCTTTGGCCAGGCCGGCTTTGGCGGCGGTGGTGGCGGACGCCAGCAGCAGCGCCGTGGCGCGGACCTGCGCTATGATCTCGAAATCACGCTGGACGAAGCCTATCACGGCAAGAAGACCGAGATCCAGATCGAGGTGTCGGCCGCCTGCGACAGCTGCGAAGGTTCGGGCGCCCAGCCGGGCACCGGGGTCAAGACCTGCGGCACCTGCCATGGCCATGGCCAGGTGCGGGCACAGCAGGGCTTCTTCGTGGTCGAGCGGACTTGCCCCAGCTGTCATGGCGCGGGCCAGGTGATCGAAAGCCCCTGCAAATCCTGTCGCGGCGAAGGCCGGGTCGATCGGCCCAAGACGCTGTCGGTCAATATCCCGGCGGGCGTCGACGAAGGTACCCGCATTCGCCTGTCGGGCGAGGGCGAGGCCGGTGCGCGTGGCGCGCCGGCGGGCGATCTCTACATCTTCCTGCATGTGAAGCGGCACAGCATCTTCGAACGGGATGGCACCACGCTATTCTGTCGCGTGCCGGTCAGCATCACGACGGCGGCGCTGGGCGGGATGATCGAAGTGCCGGGCCTCGATGGCCAGCGGCATGAGATCAAGATCCCGAGCGGCATCCAGTCAGGCAAGCAGATCAAGCAGCGCGGCGCCGGCATGCCGGTGCTGAACGGCCGCGGTCAGGGCGACCTGGTCGTCCAGGTCGATGTCGAGACGCCGACCAAGCTGACGGCCAAGCAGCGCGAACTGCTCGAAGCCTTCCGCGAGACCGAGACCGGCGAGGAATGCCCGCAATCGAGCGGCTTCTTCGGCAAGCTCAAGGAATTGTGGGGGGATTGATCCTCCCCACTGGGCTGGTCAGGGCGTGGCGCTGGTGCGCCGCGCCCACCAGTAGAAGGGCAGGCCGCCGGCCATCAGCAGGAAGCTGGCGCCGCTGGGAATGAGGCCGGCGCCCCATAAAGTCCAGCAGGCATAGGCGAGGCCAATCGCTGCTGCGGGCACTGCAATCCGCAAGCGCAGCGCCGCCAGCGCACAGCCCACATAGAGCCAGAGCGTCGCCGATGTCGCGAGCAGCGCCATGGCGGTGAACAAGGCTACCAGCCCCTGCAGGCTGTTGGCGACCAGCAGCAGGCTGGCAAGGATGCTCGACAATATCAGTCCGCGCACCGGCGTGCCGCGCGCATCCGTGCCCGCCAGCCAGGCCGGTAGTTCGCCGGCGCGCGCCATCGCCAGCGGCACTTCGCCTTGCAGCAAGGTCCAGCCATTGAGCGCGCCAAGGCAGCTGATGACGACGAAGGTCGCGATCAGGCTGGCGGGGCCGGCCGACCAATAATGGGTGACATAGGCGCCGAAGGGCGATCCGGTCTGGCTTTCGGCGCCGGGCAAAGTGAGGGCGATGCCGGAACAGACGAAGAGATAGAGCAGCCCCGTGACCGCCGTGCCGATCATCGTCGCGCGCGGGACGGTGCGGGCGGGATCCTTGACCTTGTCGGCCGCAACCGAGGCGGATTCGAAACCGAGCAGGGCCCACAGCGTCAGTGCCGCCGCTGCCGTGATGCCGCTGCCGGTAAAGCCCTGGGCCGGGAAGGGCACGATTTCCGCCGTGCCGCGCCCGATCGTCAGCGCCAGCAGCACCAGCACGACCAGGATGGGCACGACCTTGATGATCGTCGTCACCAGTTGGGCCGTACCTGCGGCATGGGCGCCGCGCAGGTTGATCGCGGTGGTCAGCCAGATGAAGCCGATCGAACAGAGCGCGCCCATGCCCGGCCGGTTCAGCGCCGGCAACAGGCTGGACAGGTTGGCGGTGGCCGCGACCGCGATCGTCACATTGGTGATGATGATCGACAGCCAGTAGATCCAGCCGATCGCGAAGCCGGCCAGCGGGCCATAGGCGCGCGCGCTCATCTGCGCGGCATTGGCATCGGGCATGGCGACGGTCAGCCGGGCGATGACGAAGGCCAGGATCAAAGAGCCGGCGATGGTGAAGACCCAGGCGGCGACCGCATCCCAGCCGAAGGGCGCGAGTGCAGCGGGCAGCAGGAACACGCCCGATCCGATCATATTGCCCATGACCAGCGCGATGCAGGCGGCCAGCCCCAGCGTCCGCACCGGGCGGTGGGGGATCACATCCTGTGCCGGCGGCGGGCTGTCCATCACCCCTGTCTATCGGTGAAAAGGGGGCAGGGCCAGAGTGGATCGTTGCGCCTTCGTTCGGACTTGCATGGCGGCGCGCTTCGGGTGATCCTTGACCGAGGATAGGACAGGAGAGGCGGGGCATGCGACCGATCGCGACAGGCGCGTTGATGCTTCTGTCCGCGTCGCTCGTCGCAGCCGATGCGGACGATCCGATCGTCGTGACTGCCGCCACGCTGCGCAAGGTCGGTATCGACTATGATGTGCGCGGCCGCGATCTTGTCCGCTGCACGATCACGCGCAGCAGCGGCGAGGATCGGGTCGATCAGGCGATGTGCGAGTTCGTGCGCCAGTGCGTCGCCGATGGCCATGGCCGGCGGCGCGAGGCGCAGGCCTGCGTCAGCGACCGGATCGCGGCGCTGGTCGATGCGGATATGGAGGCGGAGGATGTGGTCCTTGTTCGTCCCGCGGCGCTGGAACAGGCGCGGCAACCGGTCGCTTCGGTCGCGCCACCCGGTCCGCAGATCAGTCTGCCGCCGGTCGAGCGGGATGCGGACATCCTCGTGACCGGATCGCGCTACCGGATCAGGCCGGGTTTGTGGGAGATCGAGAAGGGGCGGATGTTCAGCCAGATGGTAGGGTGGAAGGTGATCGGTGCCCGCCCGCAGAGCAGCCCGGCGCCGGCGCCGCCGGGCTATCGCTATCAGCTATGCCTCAGCCGCAGTGATGCGGAGACATTGCGGCAATTTGTCGACGATCATTTCGAGCGCGAGGGACACCAGGGCTGCATGATGGCGCGCATGGAGGTGGAGGAGGGGCGGCTGAGTGTCACCCGCTCCTGTCCTTCACGTTATGGCACGATCGATATGCGATTGAGCGCGCAGTTGACGGCAGAGCGGATTGAAGGGGTGATGCTCGCCAACACCGACACCGGTCGTTTTCAAACCGAGGGCCGCTATCTGCTCAATGGTCGCCGCATCGGCGAATGCCCGCCCTCCCGGCCCGAAGGCGCGGCAGGGCGGGATTAAGCCTGTTTAGGCCGCCAGGAACATGTCCGGGTCGAGCGCCATCAGCGTGTCGGCGCCGCCCTCGATCTTGCGACGGAGCGAACCGGCGTCGGGCATGATGCGTTCGGCGAAGAAGCGGGCGGTGACCAGCTTGGCTTCCAGGAAGCCGGCATCGCCCTCGCCCGCGTCGAGCAGGCCGGTGGCGGCCTTTGCCATGCGCAGCCACATCAGGCCGGTGGCGACGATGCCCAGGATGTGCATGTAATGATGCGCGCCGGCCCCGGCATTGTCGGGGTTCTTCATCGCGTTCTGCATCAGCCACATGGTCGCCGCTTCGAGCTGGCCCTTGGCCTTTTCGAGCGCATCGGCAAAGCTCGCCAGCTTCTCGTTGGTCTTGGCCTCGGCGATTTCGGTGGCCAGGATCTTGAGGAAGGCCTGGAGCGCGCGGCCGCCATTCATCGGCAGCTTGCGGCCGACCAGATCCATCGCCTGCACGCCATTGGTGCCTTCGTAGATCTGGGCGATGCGGGCGTCGCGAACATACTGCTCGACGCCATTTTCCCAGATATAGCCATGGCCGCCGAACACCTGCTGGCTCGACACCGCAACGTCGAAGCCCTTGTCGGTGCCATAGCCCTTGATCACCGGGGTCAGCAGCTGGAGCAGATCGTCGGCTGCCTGGCGCTCTTCCTCGGTCGCGGCGCTGTGCGACAGGTCATGCTGCAAGGCGCCCCACAGGATCAGCGCGCGCAGGCCTTCGGTCAGCGCCTTGCCTTCCATCAGCATGCGGCGGACATCGGGGTGGACGAACAGCGTATCGGCCTTTTCTTCCGGTTCCTTGGGGCCGGTGAGCGCACGGCCCTGGCGGCGGTCCTTGGCATAATGGACGGCGTTCTGGAACGCGATCTCGCCCTGGCCAAGCCCCTGTAGGCCGACGCCCAGGCGCGCGGCGTTCATCATGATGAACATAGCGGCCAAGCCCTTATTCTCCTCGCCGACCAGCCAGCCCTTGGCGCCGTCATAGTTCATGACGCAGGTGGCGTTGCCGTGGATGCCCATCTTATGTTCGAGCGAACCGCAGGACACGGCATTGCGGTCGCCCAGCGAGCCGTCTTCGTTGACGATGAACTTGGGCACGACGAACAGCGAAATGCCCTTGCTGCTGTCGGGCGCACCCGGCGTCTTGGCGAGGACGAGGTGGATGATATTCTCCGCCAGGTCATGTTCGCCGGCCGAGATGAAGATCTTGGTGCCGCTGATCGCGAAGCTGCCATCGCCGTTCGGCACGGCCTTGGTCTTGATGAGGCCGAGGTCAGTGCCTGAATGCGGCTCGGTCAGGTTCATCGTGCCGGTCCAGACGCCCGACACCATGTTGGGCAGATAGGTGGCCTTCTGCTCGTCGCTGCCCTTGGCGATCAGCGCGGCGATCGCGCCGGCGGTCAGGCCATGATACATTTCGAACGCCTGGTTGGCCGACAGCACATATTCGGTGACGGCGGTGGCGACGACATTGGGCAGGCCCTGGCCGCCAAATTCGGTCGGCGCGTGCAGCGTGGTCCAGCCGCCCTCGACAAACTGGTCATAGGCCGCCTTGAAGCCGGTCGGCGTGGTGACGCGGCCGTCGGCATGACGGGTACAGCCTTCCTTGTCGCCCACGGCGTTGATCGGGAACAGCACTTCCGACGCGATCTTGCCGCCTTCGGTCAGGATCGCCTCGACCAGGTCGGGGGTCGCATTCTCGAAACCGGGCAGATTGGCGTAGCGCTCCAGCCCGACGACATGGTCGAGCACGAAACGGGTGTCGCGGACAGGGGCGTTATAGCTGGGCATGAATCTTCTCCAGGCGTTTTTGTTCTGCTGCGGGGGAGCCGACGATGCGGCTCCGGCTTATTTCTCGATCGTTCCGATGAAGCTCGCCAGTTCGGCGATGGCGGCATCGATATCGTCCTTCTGGCGGGTCAGAAGGTCGATGCGCGCGCGGCACTTGTCGATCGTCACGCGGCGCTGTTCCTCATGCCCCTCGTCGGCGTCATAGAGGTCGATCATCTCGCGAATATCGTTGAGGCTGAAGCCCACGCGCTTGCCGCGCAGGATCCAGGCAAGGCGGGCACGGTCGCGGCGCGAATAGACGCGGGCCAGGCCCTGGCGCTCCGGTGCGATCAGTCCTTCATCCTCATAGAAGCGCAGGGCACGGGCGGTGACGCCGAACTCCTCGCTGAGGTCGGTGATGCTGTAGCTCTGCTGGTCACGGTCATCGGGAAGCTCGATGCCGGCAATGCTGGTGCGCGTGTTCATGAGCAAAGACTATGACGGCTTTACGTTTACGTCAAGGTTAGAAGATGCGCAGGACGATCGGCCGTGCCACGGCCTCGGGGAATAGCATTTCGGGCGATTTGCGACTATGGGCGGCGCCATGATCCGTCTTTCCGGTTTGAAATTGCCCCTCGACCATCCGGCCGAGGCGATGCCCGTCGCCATCTGCGAACGCCTGGGGCTGGAGCCGCAGCAATTGCTTGGCCACAGCGTCGTGCGGCGCGGTAATGATGCACGTCGTCGCAGCGCGATCCAGCTGGTCTATACGCTCGATATTGAGGTGGCCGACGAGGCCGCGGTGCTGGAGCGCTTTGCCAAGGACCATGACGTCCGGCCGACGCCCGACACCAGCTACAAGTTCGTCGCCCATGTCCCCGACGGCTGGCAGGGCAAGCGCCCGGTGGTGATCGGCGCCGGGCCGTGCGGCCTGTTCGCCGGCCTGATCCTGGCGCAGATGGGGTTCAAGCCGATCATCCTGGATCGCGGCAAGGTGGTGCGCGAGCGGACCAAGGACACCTGGGGCCTGTGGCGCCGGGCCGAACTCAACCCCGATTCCAATGTCCAGTTCGGCGAGGGGGGCGCCGGTACCTTCTCCGACGGCAAGCTCTATTGCCGGGTGAAGGATCCCCGCTTCCTGGGCCGCAAGGTGCTGGAGGAGTTCGTCGCCGCCGGCGCACCCGACGATATCTTGTGGGAAGCGCACCCCCATATCGGCACTTTCCGCCTGGTCTCGATGGTCGAAGCCATGCGCAAGCAGATCGAGTCGCTCGGCGGCGAATATCGCTGGCAGCACCGCGTCGACGATCTGGTGCTGGAACGGCAGGGCGACGGCACGCAGAAATTGCGCGGGCTGATCCTGCACGACGGCAGCGTGATCGAGGCCGACCATGTCGTGATGGCAGTGGGCCACAGCGCTCGCCCGACCTTCGAGATGCTGCACGGCAAGGGCGTGCATATCGAACCCAAGCCCTTCTCGATCGGCGTGCGGATCGAGCATCCGCAAAGCTGGGTCGACAAGGCGCGCTATGGCAATTGCGCCGGCCATCCCGATCTGGGCGCGGCCGCCTATAGCCTCGCCCATCACTGCGCCAATGGGCGGACCGTCTACAGCTTCTGCATGTGTCCGGGTGGTCGGGTGGTCGCTGCCACTTCGGAGGAAGGGCGCGTCGTCACCAACGGCATGAGCCAGTATAGCCGGGCCGAGTTCAACGCCAATTCGGGGCTGGTCGTCGGCATCGATCCGGCGCGCGATTTCCCTGAGGGGCCATTGGCGGGGATCGAACTGCAGCGCCATTGGGAAAGCCTGGCCTATGTCGCGGGTGGTTCTTCCTACTGGGCGCCGGGGCAGACGGTCGGCGACTTCCTCGCGCGTCGACCTTCGACCCAGCTGGGGTCGGTCGTGCCCTCCTACGAGCCGGGGGTCACGCCGACCGATCTGTCGCTTTGCCTGCCCGACTATGTGATCGAGGCGTTTCATGAGGCGCTGCCCGCCTTTGGTCGCCAGATCGCCCGCTATGACGATCCCGACGCGGTGATGACCGGCGTGGAGACCCGCACTTCCTCGCCGATCCGCATCACGCGCGGCAAGGATTTTCAGAGCCTCAACGTTGCCGGCCTCTACCCGGCGGGCGAGGGCGCGGGCTATGCCGGGGGTATCCTCTCGGCGGCGATCGACGGCATCAAGGTGGCCGAGGCGGTGGCGGTTCAAATGGTGGCGGCGTGACCGAAATCCTGTCGAGCCGCGCCCTGTATGAAGGCTGGCTCAACCTGCGGCTGGTGCGGCTGCGGATGGACGACGGCGTGGAATGCGACCGCCATGTGGTGGAGATGCGCCGTGCCGTTGCGGTGCTGCCTTATGATCCGGAACGGCGAGTTGCGCTGGTCGTCTCGATGCCGCGTACGCCGGTGATGCTCGCGGGCCTGCCCGACATGCTGGAGGCGATCGCCGGCATATTGGAGGATGAACCGGCCGATTGCGCCCGGCGCGAAGCGCTGGAGGAAGCGGGCGTGGCGCTCGACATATTGGAGCCGGTCGGCCAGATCTGGAGCATTCCCAGCGTCGTCACCGAGAAGATCGATTATTTCCTGGCACCCTATTACGCGGCGGACCGTGTCGCCGATGGCGGTGGCCTGGTCGAGGAGCAGGAGAATATCCTGGTCCATGAACTGCCGCTCGCCGACCTGTGGCGCCGGTTCGAGGCGCAGCAATTGCAGGATGGCAAGCTGGTGATCCTGCTGCTGACGCTGCGCGCGCGCCACCCGGCCCTGTTCGAGCCATTGTCCGAAAACTGAAGCCATTTCGTAACGACCCTGTCGCCGGATCGACCAACCGGCGTCATCGCACCGTCAATCCAGCGTAACGGGCGCGCGTTATTGCGGCGCCATGCTGAACCCGATCGACCGTTGCATGCGCATCTCCCCGGCCGACAAGGCCCGGCTGCGCCTCCTGTTCCTGGCCAAACATGCCTGCAAGGGCGGCGGCGCCGACAGCGTGGATGGCAATCATGCCGTCTATCATCATGAGATGCGATCGACGCTGGAGGCGATCGGCCTCCATGTCGCGGTTGCCGACAGTTATGATGCGCTGTTCGACAAGCCCGATGTCGACTTCGTCGTCACCCTGCTCAATCGCGGCGGATTTCAGAATAGCGAGATGCTGGCGCCGCTCCTGCTGTCCTGGCGCGGCGTGCCCTTCCTGGGGGCAAGCCCGATCGTCCGTGGCGTGTCCGACGACAAATATCTCTCCAAGCTGATCGCCCGCGCCCATGGCGTGCCGACCATGCCAGCGCGCATCCTGCGCCGCGGCGCGATGCCGGCCGGCCCGGAATTTCAGGCGGAACGGCTGGTGGTGAAGCCCAACGCGTCCTCGGCCTCCTGGGGCCTCGCAATGGTCGACAGCTGGGCGGAGGCCCATGCCCATGCCGATCATCTCCATGGCCTGGGCCATGACGTGCTGGTCGAGGCTTGGGCGCCCTTGCTCGACGTGGCCGTGCCGGTCGTCGGCGGCAGCGGTGGCCAGCCCTGGATTCTCCCGCCGATGATGTATGTGCCGGCCGATCCGCATCGCGAGCGCAGCTATGAGGAAAAGCGCGGCCTGATCGATGCGGGCGATGATCCGCTGATCCTGGTCGAGGATCGCGACCTGCGCGCGCGGCTGGAGGATATGACTCGCCGCCTGCTGCCCGAACTCTGGCCGTTCGACTATGGCCGATTCGAGTATCGCTACGATCCGGCGTCGGGCGAGCTGCTGTTCATGGAAGTGAACCTGTCCTGCAATCTCTGGTCGAAAAAGACGATCTCGCGCTCTGCCGCGTCGATCGGCGTCGATCATCAGAGCCTGGTCGAAACCATCGTCGCGCACAGCCTGGCCCGCCATGGCCTGCTGACCGAAATGCCGGTGCTGGAGGCCGCCTGATGCCCGGCACGGCAACGGCGCTGGTGCTTGCCGGCAAGCGCGACGGCGCAACCGATCCGCTCGCGCAGGCGGCGGGCGTCACCCATAAATGCCTGGTCCCGGTGGTCGGCCAACCGATGCTGGTCCATGTGATCGAGGCGCTGGCGGCCAGCCCGCGCCTCGGCGAAATCCGGGTCGCGATCGAGGATGTGGCGGTGCTCGATGCCCTGCCGCAACTGCGCGGCCTGCGGAACACCGGGCGGCTGGTGGCTATTCCTGCCCGGCCCAATCTAGTCGATTCCGTGCTAGCGGCGGCCGATGGCGCGCGCTTCCCGTTGCTTATCACCACCGCCGACAATGTGCTGCTGACGCCCGATGCGCTGGCCGAAATGCTGGACGGTTGCGCCGCGCAGGGCGCGAACGCCGCCGTCGCCTTCACCCGCCGCGCGTCGGTGCTGGCGGCGCATCCGCAGGGGCAGCGCAAATTCTATCGCTTCGCCGACGACGAATTTTCCAACTGCAACACCTATTGGCTGAAGGATGCAAAGGCGCTGGCGGCGGCCGAGACCTTCCGCTCGGGCGGGTAGTTCGTGAAGCACCCGATGCGCATCATCAGCGCCTTCGGCCTTATCAACCTCATCCGTTTCCGCTTCGGCATCGGTACGCTGGGTCAGGCCTTTGCGCGCTTTTCCCGCCGCTTCCGCATGGTGATCGCGCCGGTGATCCTGAGCGACGGCGCGGTCGCGATCGACATCGACAATGCGCGCAGCCATGGCGTGGCAAGCGAATTGCTGGAGCGGCGGCTGGCGCGGGTCGAGGCGGCCTGACCCTTGTTCACGCTGCGTGCGCTGCCCCCGGCCGACGGCAATGTCCTGCTGGCGGCCTATCATGACGGGTTGCGTCGCCACTGGCCGCTGGGCCGGCGAACGGTTGCGCGGCTGATCGCGGCGAGCGGGCGCAGTGGCTGGGCCGCATCGGAACGGCGCCTGCTGTGCGAGACGGTGCGGGCGCAGGGGCTCAGCATGCGCGATCGCAAGGGGCTGCATCGGCTGCTCAATCCCGGCGCTTTCCCGGCCGAGGCCAATCCGCTCAAGAACAAGCAGCTTTTCGCCCGCCATGCCGTGGCGGCGGGATTGCCGCTGCCCGACAGCTTTGTGCTGGAGGCAAGCGATATCGCCAGCTGGCTGCATGGCCAGAGCGTCATCATCGCCAAGCCCAGCTACTGCTCCAAGGGGCAGGGCGTGGTGCGCTTCGAAAAGAAGGGCGGACGCTGGGAAGGGGCCGAAGGGCCGATCGCCGACGACGCGCTGCGCGCGCGCCTGCTGGCGCTGTGGGCGGCCGGCGGGGTGATTCAGCGCTGCCTGGCCACCCATGAAGCGCTGGCGGACATGTCGCCGGGCGCGCTGCCGACCTTGCGGGTCGTCACCTGCCTGGACGAGGTCGGCACGCCCGAGGCCTGCGCGCTGGCGCTGCGCCTGTCTGCCGGCGGCGGACGCCCTGTGGATAATTTCAACGCCGGCAATCTGGTGCTGTCGATCGATGCCGACGGACGCTGTGGGCCGGTGTGGCAGGCGGGACCGGACGGCGCGCCGATCCGCTGCGACCGGCATCCGCTGACTGGTGCGCCCATCAGCGGCCGGCCGGTGCCCGATCTGGATGCCGCCGTGGCGCTGGCGCTGCGGGCGCATCTCGCCTTCCGATCGGGCTTTACCGTGATCGGCTGGGACATTGGCCTGACGCCGGACGGCCCGGTGCTGGTGGAGGGCAACTGGAACCCCGGCACCGACATCATGCAATTGGTGAGCGGTCGGGGGCTGGCCGACAGCCGGCTGGGCGCGCTCTATTGCCATCATCTGCGCCATCTGCCTTCGCAGCGCTGGCAGGCGGCGGGCGCGATCGAGCGCGACCCGCGCCGGGCGTGATCATCCTCTATGTCCACGCGCTGGCCGCGACCGGCGTGGTGCGCAATGTCCGCATCCTCGCCGCCGAACTGGCGGCGCGCGGTCTGACGGTCGAACTGGTGACGGCGCTGCCGGGTGGCGAGGGCGTGACCGGCGTGCCGCATCATGCGCTGCTCGCCGGGCCAAACCCGTCGCGCCCGCGCGAGAAGGTGCAGGCGATCGCGGCGTTGCGGCGGCATCTGCGATCGCGGGGGCAAGCGACACTGATTTCGGCGGGCAATCATGGCCATGGCACCGCCTGGGCGGCGAGCCAGGGGCTGCGCGACGTGCGGCGCATCTATCGCATCAGCAACGACATCATGCGCAATGCGGCCGGCGCACCATCAGGTGGGCTCGGACGCATCGGCCGCACCGCGATGGCGCGGCTGTTGGCGCGCGATGCCGATCATCTGGTGCTGGTGTCGCCAACCCTGGCGGATACGCCTGCCTTTGCCGGCGCGGCGCGGGCGGGCAAGGTGGCGGTGATCCCCAATGGCATCGACGCCGATGCCGCCCGCTTCCTGGCGGACGGGCCAGTGCCGCATCGCTGGATGGGGCGCTCGCCGCCGGTGATCCTGGCGATCGGCCGGCTGGCGCCGCAGAAGAATTTCGCCACCTTGCTTGCCGCCTTCGCGATCCTGCGGCGGCAAAGGCCGGCACGGCTCATCATCCTGGGCGAAAGTCGCGACCGCGCCTGCGACAGCCTGCGGGCGCAGGCGAAGGCGCTCGGTATAGCTGATGATCTCGACCTGCCCGGCACGGTCGACAATGTCTTTCCCTGGCTGGCCCATGCCGATGCCTTTGTCCTGCCCAGCTGGTGGGAGGGATCGCCCAACGTCTTGCTGGAGGCGATGGCCGTGGATGTGCCGATCGTCGCGTCGCGCAGCGCCGGCAACGCCGTCGACCTGCTCGATGATGGACGGTGCGGACTGCTGGTCGATCCGGCCGATGCGGCGGCGATGGCCGATGCGCTGGGGCGTCAGCTCGATCTCGCCACCGCGATCCGCCCCGGCGACCGGATCGACCATTTCGGCCTGGACGCGCTGTCCGATGCCTGGGTGCGGCTGCTGCGCTAGCCTTGTCGGAATTGCCGCGGCGTCTGCCCGGTCCAGCGCTTGAAGGCGCGGCCGAAACTGGTTTGTTCGGCATAGCCCAGCCGCTCCGCCACCTCGTCGATCGGCATCGGCGTCTGGCGCAGATAGATGCGGGCGAGTTGCTCGCGCTGTTCCTCAACCAGATCGCTGAAATGCAGGCCATGGGCGGCAAGCCGGCTTTGCAGCGTTCGCACCGACAGGCCCATCCGGTCGGCGCAGCGCTCGATCGCGCAGGTGCCCGCCGGCAGCGCGCCGCGCACATAGGATCGCGCCCGTTCCGCCATGTCGGCATGGTTGAACAGGCGCAGCCGGCCCAGATAGCCGCCGACCAGCCGATAGGTCAGCCGATTGGCCGTCGCGATCGGCAGGTCGAGCAAGGTGGCGGAAAAGCCGATCGCGCTGCCCGGCGCGCGCGGGCGGACGGCCGTGCCCAGCAACGCCTCTATCTCGATCAGTTCGCGTGGGCTGGGGTCGGCGGAAAATTGCACCCAGGCGGCACGGAAGCGCTGGCCGCTGACGGTCCGCAACAGCAGCAGGATCAGCATCATCGCCTGATAATTGGCCTGGTCGTTGAAGCCGAGATCGGCGCCGACCACCCAGCGCAGTTCGGCCATGCCGCCATCGTCCACCAGTTCCAGCTGCGCCTCGGGCGAATGGGCGACCGGCAGATAGCGGATCAGGCTGGCGATCGCGGCGCGCAGGTCCGGCGCGGCGCGGCAGACGGCGGTGACGCTGCCAAAAATGTCGGCATCCTGGGTGGCGGCAAGGTGCAGGCCGAACAGCGGATCGTCGAACAACAGGCTGCAATATTCGAACATCGCCGCCACCTGCTGGCAGGCGATATGACTGTCGGGATCGGCCAGCACCATCGGGTCGAGGCCATGCTGGGCCAGAATGCGGCGCGGCGCCCCACCGCGTGCGCGGACATAATCGGAAAAGCCGCGCAGATTGGCCGCGCGCATCTGGCCGGCGGCCGGCACCGCCTCCAGCGGGCCTTCCAGCCCGAAGAAAAAATCCTGCTCCTCCATCGCGCGCCTGTCTGCCTGCTTGTCGCGTCGCTGCGTATCATATCGATAAAGCTGCGCCTAATGCCAATACGCCATCGCGGCTCCGTGCCAGCCTGCCGGGCATAAGAGAGATGGGAGAGAGCGGCATGGCCAGGGCAAGCGCGGCAGCGCTCAAGCGCGAGGCGGCGCAGTTCGTGCATTATGAGAAGGACCGGGCGCGCAAGATCGCGACCGTCACCTTCGACCGGCCGGGCAAGGCGAACACGACCACGATCGGCATGCGCCTGTTGTTCGGCGAGATCGTCCACAAGGCGAATATCGACGATGATGTGAAGGTGCTGGTGATCCGCGGCGCCGGCCAGGATCTGGGATCGGGTGGCGACATCAACGAACATGGCGACATGTATCTGCATCCGGGAGAGGATGATGATTTCCTGCCCGACCTGGAGATTGACGATCCCGACGTGCGCTATCCGCCGCCCGGTTCCTACCGCTTCCTCCATGGCCTGACCGACCATTATGCCAAGGGCTATGCCGGCAACCGGCCGCTGCAGGAATTCAAGAAGATCAGCATCGTCGAGGCCAAGGGCTATTGCTATGGCTGGCATTTCTACCAGTGCGCCGACGCCGACCTGATCGTCTCGTCCGACGACGCGCTCTTTGGCCATCCCTCCTTCCGCTATGCTGGCTGGGGCCCGCGCATGTGGCAATGGCTGGAAATGGTCGGCATTCGCCGCTTTTCCGAAATGCTGTTCACCGGCCGCCCTTTCACCGCCGCCGAGATGATGGCCTGCAACTTCGTCAACAGCGTCGTGCCACGCGACGCGCTGGAGGCGGAGACCGACAAATATGCCGATGCCTGCGCCCGCACCCGGCCGCTCGACGTGGTGGTCGCGCAGAAGACCTTTATCGAGGCCTATAAGCAATATCGCGGCGAATATATGGGCAGCCTGCTCACCGGCTGGCTGGAAGGCATGCTGCCGCTGATGAAGAGCGACCGGCCGACCGACATCGATCTGGGCGCCGGCGGCTTCGACCAGGGCATCGCCCATACCGTCAAGAATAACGACCTCAACTATCCCCCGGAATGGCGGCTGAGCCGCGCCGGTCGGGCTCAGCGCTGAAAGGAGCGGATGCGATGATCGAAACGCTCTTCAGCCTCGACCGGGGCAATTATCGCGAATGCCAGCACCTGTTTCGCGGCGAACGCGAGCAGGAATATTATCGCGGCGATTACTGGATGGAGGAAGGCTCCGTCATCGATGTGGAGGCGCGGCGCAAGCCCGCCGGCCCCAGCGCGGCGATCCTGCTGCGATCGGCCACCCGCCTCTTCTTCCGCCGTACCCGCCAGCATATTCGCGAGGATGGCACGGACCTTACCGTCCTGTGGTTCGTGAAGCGCGGCCGGCTGGTCTTTTCCAACCAGCTCGGCAGCCGCGCCGCCCAATATGGCGATTTCCTGATGACGCGGTCGACCGCGCCCTTCCTGATCGAATGCCAGCCCGATGCGCAGGGCGTGCATGAGGTGCTGCATGTGACGGTGCCGACCCATGTGCTGCGCGGCTTCGTCGATTGCGATGCCGGGGCGGGCATAATGCTGCCGATGCAGCGGGCGGAACTGGGGATCGCCGATGGCATCCTGGCCGGCTTGTTCCAGCGCGACGCGGATGTGGCGGAGGAAACCACGCGGACGCTGGTGGAGGCGGCGCTGGCGGTGATCGGCCAGGGGCTGCGCCATGATGTGCGCGCGGTGCCGCCGCGTCCCTCCGTCGCGGAGAAGCGCTTTGCCGATGTGCGCCGCTTCGTTGAGGTCCATCTGTCCGATCCGGGCCTGTCCGCCGCGATGACGGCCAAGGGCTGTGGCATTTCTCCGCGCTATCTCACCACACTGCTCAAGCAGAATGGCACCAGCTTTTCCGACCTGATCTGGCAGCGCCGGCTGGAACAGGCGCGGGCCTGGATGGCGCGATCGGACGCGGCCAGTATCTCGATCAGCGAGATCGCCTATGCCGTGGGTTTCAAGAGCCCGGCCCATTTCAGCCGCATGTTCAAGCGCGTCTATGCCCGCAACCCCAGCGACTATCGCGCGGAGGCTGCGCCGCCGCCGCCGGTTGCGTTGCATTGAGCGGGAGGGGCGCATGACCATGCAAGGGAGCATCACTGAGCCACCGGTGCTGATCGGCAATGACGCCTATGTCTCGCAATCCTATGCCGATGCCGAAGCCACGAAACTATGGCCCAAAGTCTGGCAGGTCGCCTGTCGGGAAGAGGAAATTCCGGAGGTCGGCGACTATGTCACCTATGACATTGTCGATGACTCGATCATCGTCATCCGTTCTGCGCCCGATCGGATCGCCGCCTATTTCAACGTCTGCCGCCATCGCGGCCGACAACTGACCGAAGGGTGCGGCCATGCGAAGCGGCTGGTCTGCCCCTTCCATGCCTGGAGCTGGGATCTGGACGGCAATAATGTCGGCGTGGTCCGCAAGGATGCCTGGGGCGACTGCCTGAAGGCCGATGCGTTGCGCCTGCGCGACGTGCGCGTCGACACATGGGGCGGCTGGGTGTTCGTCTGCATGGACCCGGACTCGCCGCCGTTGCGCGACTATCTGGAGCCGGCGGCATCGATGCTCGACCCGTTCGAGCTGGAGCAGATGCGTTATCGCTGGCGCCAGTGGCTGCATTTTCCGTGCAACTGGAAGGTCGCGATCGAGGCGTTCAACGAGGGCTATCATGTTGCCGGCACCCATCCGCAACTGACCAAATATTCGCCCAAGCCGACTTGGAGCGACGGGCGCGGCATCCATGGCGTGTTCGGGTCGCAGGCGCGCGAGGGCACGGGCGGCGCGACTGCTGGGGCGGCCGGCGCGGCGGACATGCGCCAGGGGCTGGCGGATTCGCTCAACCAGCTCTGGGAGGAGGTGAACGGCACCACCACCGAGACGATGGTGCGGGTCGCCAATCTGCTGGTCGATGAACTGCCCGACGGCACGCCGCCCGCCGAGGTGCAGATGCACCTGATGCGCCGCACGGTGGAGGAGGATGCCAGGCGCGGTGTCGTTTGGCCGCGCATCGACCCGGCCCATTTCGCGGCGGCGGGCAATGTCTGGCACATCTTCCCCAACACGGTGGTGATCCACGGACCGACCTTCGCGCTCTGCTATCGCGCACGGCCCGATGGCCATGATCCCGATCGCTGCATCTTCGAGGTCTATACGCTCGAACGCTTCCCCGAAGGTACCGAGCCGCGCCCCGCCAATCTCCACAAGCCCGACATGGACGAGGCGAGCTGGCGCAAGGTGCTGTGCCAGGATTTCTCCAACATGGGGGCGGTGCAGCGGGGCCTGCGCTCGCGCGGCTGCGACGGGTTGCGGCCCAGCCCGGTCGAGGAACGGGCGATCATCAATTTCCACCGCGTGCTGGCCGACTATCTCGGCACCGGCGCGCCGCAAGTGATCGGGTAGGACATCATGGCCGATATGGATGTGCAGGACAGCAAGCTGACGCTGGATACCAGCGATGTCGACCAGTGGGTCGGCAAGCCGGTGATCTTCGCCGAGATGTGGGACGCCTGCAATGCGACCGACATTCGCCGCTGGGTGCAGGCGATGGACTATCCCAATCCGATCCACTGGGACGAGAATTTCGCCCGCGCCTCCCGCTTCGGCTGCATCGTCGCGCCGCAGAGCTTCACCGTGGCGATGGACTATGGCCATGGCTGCCACCCCGCCTGCGTCGGCAAGGTGCCGGGCACCCACCTGATCTTCGCCGGCGAGGAATGGTGGTTCTACGGCACCCCCGTCCGCCCCGGCGACAAGCTGGTGCAGAGCCGCCGCTTCGACGGCTATTCGATTGCTGACACCGGCTTTGCCGGCCCGACCATGTTCGCGCGCGGCGACACCATCCACCGCAACCAGCATGGCGCGCTGGTGGCCAAGGAACAAGCGACCGCGATCCGTTATCTGGTGGAGGAAGCCAATCGGCGCGGCGTCTATGCCAAGGAGAAGCGCAGCCCCCGGCGCTGGACCAAGGAGGAACTGGCGGAGATTCACAAGGCGCGCCACGACTGGATCTTGTCCAACCGTGAAGGCCGATCGCCCTCCTATGCAGATGTAAAGATCGGCGACCGGCTGCCGCGCCGGGTGATCGGCCCGCATTCGGTGGTCAGCTTCGCCAATGAATGCCGCGCGCATCGCCAGAATATCTGGGGGACTTGGCGCTGGAACGCGCCCGAAGGCATTCATGATCCCGCGACCGAGGATGCTGGTTTCGGCGCCGACATGTCCTATGACCATGAGGCGCGCAAGATCGACCCGCGCATGGGCGACGGCCTCTATCACGGGCCATCATCTGGCCATATCAATGCCGAAAAGGCGGAGAATGTCGGCATGGGCGGTGCCTATGGCTATGGCGCGTCGATGAATGCCTGGCATCTCGACACGATTGCCTATTGGGCCGGCCATGGCGGCTATGTCTGGCACAGCAAGACCCAGTTCCGCTCCCCCGCGTTCGAGGGCGATGTCACCTGGGTCGATGGCGAGGTGGTGGAAAAGATCGACCGGTCCCCCTTCGGCATGCCGGTGGTCAAGGTCCGCACGGTGATGACCACCCAGGATGGCGAGGAGATATTGAAGGGCACCGCGCAGGTGGAGTTGCCCTATTGAGCGCGGCACTTTCGCTGGTCCATGGGACGCCGCTGGCGGATGAGCCGGGACAGGGCGCGCAGACCATCCCGGCCTATCTGGATGCGGTGTGTGCCCGGCATGGCGCGCGCGACGCGGTCATCATGCGGATCGCGGATCGGCGCATCTGCTGGAGCTATGACGAACTCCATGCCCGGTCCGTCGCGGTGGCGAGGGCGCTGATCGCGGCCGGCCTTGGCAAGGATGGCCGGGTCGGCGTGCTGATGGCGAACCGGCCGGAATATCTGGCCGGCGTCTTCGGCATCGCGATGGCGGGGGGCGTCACCGTGGCGCTCAGCAGCTTTTCGAGCGCGGAGGAATTGAGCCATCTGGTCAAGGCTTCGGCGATCGGCATCCTCCTCTTCGACACGCGGGTGATGAAGAAGGATTTTGCCGCCATGCTGGCCGGCATCGACAAGGGGCCGTTTCTCCATCGGTTGGTCCAGCTCGACAGCGTGACCGATGCCAATCCGGCAGCGCCGGGCTATGAAGGCTGGGATGCTTTCCTCGCCAGTGGCGCGGCGGTGCCCGATGCGCAGGTGGCGCAGCGCGCCGCCACCGTCACCCCGTCCGACCATGGCGGCATCTTCTTCTCGTCCGGCACCACCAGCCTGCCCAAGGGCATCGTCCATGCCCAGCGCGCCTTCTGCATCCAGTGGTGGCGCTGGCCGCGCGTCTTCGCGATGCGTGAGCCGGTGGTGAGCTGGACCGGCAATGGCCTGTTCTGGTCGGGCAATATCAGCCTGGTGATCGGCACCGCGCTGTCGACCGGCGGGACGGCAGTGCTGCAACCGGTGTTCGACGCCGCCGCTGCACTCGACGTGATCGAGCAGGAGCGCGTCACCTTCCTCACCGGACGGCCGCACCAATGGGCGCGGGTCCAGGCGGCGGACAATTGGGCCAGCGCCGACCTGTCCAGCCTCAAATATGTGACCAAGGGCGAGTTGATCGGCGAACATCCCACGGTCGATACCGACTGGACCACGCCCATGGCCTTCGGCACGACCGAGACGATGACAATCTGCACGGCGTTCGATGCGGATACGTCCGACGCAGAGTATGGCGGCAGCGCCGGCGCGCCGCTGCCCGGCAACAGCCTCAAGATCGTCGATCCGCTGACCCGCGCGATCCTGCCGGTCGGCCTGCATGGCGAAATGTGCATCAAGGGGCCGACCCTGATGACCGCCTATCTGGGCAAGGCGCCGGAGGAGTGTTTCGACGCGGAAGGCTATTACCGCACCGGCGACGGCGGACGGGTGGATGAACAGGGGCGCTTCTTCTGGGAAGGGCGCCTGACCGACATGATCAAGACCGGCGGCGCCAATGTTGCGCCCGAGGAAGTGGACGCGGCGATCGCGACCTTCCCCGGCGTCAAGCGCAGCCAGACGGTCGGCGTGCCCGACGAGCTGCTGGGCGAGATGGTGGTCGCCTGCGTCGTCCCGGTCGATGGTGCGCGGGTGACGGAAAGCGACCTGATCGCTCATCTCAAGGCGCGCATGGCCAGCTTCAAGGTGCCGCGTCGGGTGCTGCTGCTGGACGAAGCGGATTTCGCCCTGACCGGCAATGAAAAGGCCAAGGCCGCCGACATTCGCGCGGTCGCGGTGGCGCGGCTCAGCCATCCATAGCTCGGGCCTATGGGCACCCCGAAAATCGATATTTGACCCTTTGGCCGCCCCATGCCAGCCCTCGGCCCAGACAGGGGAGAAGCATGCGGACAAGGATCAATCGGCGCGGGTTCATCGCAGCGGGCGCCAGCCTGATGATCGGCACGGCCGCCCGATCCGCCCTGCCGGTGATCCGGCAGGCACCCAAGGCGCGCATCATCATCGACAATGATTTCGCCGGCGATCCCGACGGTCTGATCGCGCTTGCGCATCAACTGGCGACGAAGGCGGCGCGGCCGGTGCTGGTCACGACATCGGCGCTCGACGCGAAGCTGGCGGCGCTGGGCGGACAGCCGGCCGGCGCAACCGCCGCGGCGGGCAAACAGGCGGCGATCGACCTGATGCAGATCATGGGTCTGACGAACCTCTGCCCGGTGATCGCGGGCAGCGAGCGCTTCGGCGTCGCCGGGGCACAGGCGTCGGCGGCGGCACGGGCGATCGTGGCGGAGGCGATGCGGGACGATCCGCTGCCGCTCTTCTTCACCTGCGGCGGGCCGCTCACCAATCTCGCCCAGGCGCTGCAACTGGAGCCGGCGATCGCCGATCGCATGACTCTGGTGTGGATCGGCGGCGCCGATTATCCGCAGGGCGGCACCGAATATAATCTGTCCACCGATCTGGAAGCGGCGCGTGTCGTGATCGAACGGAGCCGCCTGCCGATCTGGCAAATTCCCGCCGGCGCCTATCGCCAGTTGCAGATGTCGGTGGCGGAAATGACGGCGACCTTGCGGCCGATGTCGGCGACGACCGCATGGCTCTATGGCCGCTATGCCGACCTGCCGCCCTTCGTCCAGCTGGGCGGCGCCATCACTCTGGGCGACAGTCCGATGGTCCTGCTCACGTCCGTGTCTGCGGAGAGCAGCGCCTCCGCGATCATCGTCGGACGGCGCCTGCTAGACGATTCCCGCTATGGCGCGGAAATCCCCGGCCGGTCGATCCGCCTCTTCACCCAGCTCGATGCGCGGCTGGCGCTGGCGGATTTCCTGGCCCTGATGCATCCGCGCAGGGACTAGCGCGCGATCTCGATCCGGTCGTCTATGACCCGCACCTCATAGACCTTGATCGCTGCCTTGGCCGGCGGGTTCATCGCGCGGCCGGTTTCCAGATCGAACCGCGCGCCATGGACCGGGCAGGCGATCCAGCCCGCGCGCACCCGGCCGCAGGCGAGCGGCTCGTCGGCATGGGAGCAGCGATTGGCGACCGCGAACAGCCGGCCATTGCTGTGGCACAGGAGAATGCTCTCGCCATCTACAGCGACGGCCTTGGCAGTGCCCGGCGGCACATCGTCGACATGGGCGACGGCGGTGAAGGTCAGCATGGTCATGGCCCCATTCATCATGGGGTGGCTGGCACGGCAATTGCCCGTGACCCGATGCGCGTGCCGGTGCAAGCGGCGCTGCCGCCGGGGTCATTCCGCTTCGCTGCCCCGCCTTCGATAGTGGCTGGCAGCAGAACAGAGCGGGAGAGGGCGATCCGTGCGCCGGGACTATTATCAGCATGCCTATGTGACCACCGACTGGCGCCGGGCGATGGACGAGATCGGCGCGCTGCACGGCATCGGCCATTATATGGAAATGCCCGACGCTGTTCGACACCGGGCAGGACCGGCAGGCAGTGACCCATTTCGCGCTGGCGACGAAGGATGAACTGCAGTTCGAGATCATCCAGCCTTTGTCGGGCGACATCGCCGTCTATCAATGGGGCCTGCCGACGGAGGGCTTTGGCCTTCATCATCATCATCAGGGCCGGCATTTCGGCGATCGCGCCGCCTTTGACGCGGCCGTCGCGGCGGCCAAGGCGCGCTGGGCGATGCCGATCGCCTGGGACACGATGGGCGGCACCTATGCCTATTTCGATGCGCGGGCGGATCTGGGCCATTATCTCGAATATTTCTGCTTCCCGCCCGGATCGCATCTCGAAGCGGTGCCGAGCTTCTGATGATGGACAGCTTCGACCTCATCGTCGTCGGATCGGGCGCGGCCGGCGCCATGGCAGCCTTGCGGGGCGCTGATCTCGGCCTCTCCGTCCTGATCGTGGAGAAGGCGCATCAGTTCGGCGGCACATCGGCCACTTCGGGCGGGGTAATGTGGGTGCCGGGCCATGGACTGGATGGCGACCGGGGCGACAGCGCGGCCGAGGCGTTGCGCTATCTGCGCAGCGTCATCGGCGTGCCGGTCGATGCGGAACGGCTGGCCGCCTATGTCGATCGGGCGCCGGAGATGCTGCGCTTCCTGAAGGACAGCGGCGTGCCGGTGATGGCGGCGGCCTGGCCCGATTATTTTCCCGAAGCACCGGGCGCGCGGGCCGATCGCTCGATCATCTGTCCGACCTTTGACGGGCGGCAATTGGGCGATGAACGCTATCCGCTGATGCGGGCGCAATATAGCCGGTTCACGCTATTCCGCCGCTATGCGATGGACCTTGGCCAGACCTTCGCCCTGATGATGCAGCAGCGCGGCTGGCGCTGGACCGCGGCGAAGATGATCGCCCGCTACTGGCTCGACATCGGCACGCGGCGGCTGTCGGCGCGGGACCGGCGCTTCACCCAGGGGGCGGGGCTGATGGGCGCGCTTTACAACCAGGTCTTCGCCCGCGGCGTCGAACTGCGGCTGGAAACCGCACTGGAGGAACTGACGCTGGGCGCGGACGGCCGCGTGTCGGGCATCACCGTCCGCCGCTTCGGGCAGGTGCAGCAGATCGCCGCGCGCCATGGCGTGGTGCTGGCGGCGGGCGGCTTTGAATGGAATCAGGCACTGCGGGACCGTTTCTACCCGGTGCCGGGCCTCGCCCGCCATAGTTCGACACCGGAGGAGGGCAATCGCGGCGACGCACTGATCGCGGCGGAGGCCGTGGGGGCGTCCGTCGCCCATACCGATCAGGGCTGGTGGATTCCGACCATGACCCTGCCGGCGCCGGGTGCCGCCAATTTCCACGAAATCCACCAGGCCGCCTTCGATGTCGGCCGGCCGTGGAGCGTCTGCGTCAACCGGCTGGGGCTGCGCTTCGTCAATGAAGCGACCGGCTATGACCGGTTCGGCCAGGCGATGGTGGCGGATCAGCTAAAGACCGGCGCCAACATGCCCTGCTGGCTGATCTTCGATGCCAAGTTCCGGGCGAAGTTCAGCGCCGGCGGGCTGATGCCCACGGTCCATACGCCCGATCATCGCATCCCCGGCCATTGGTGGGACCATTATGTCTTCCGCGCCGGATCGATCGAAGAACTGGCGCGCACGATCGGCATCGCGCCGCAGGCGCTGAGTGAAACCGTGCAGGTGATGAACGGCTATGCGCAGACCGGCGTCGATCCCGAATTTGGCCGGGGCGGCAATATCTATGATCGCTTCTTCGGCGATCCCGGCGTCACGCCCAATCCCAATCTGGGGCCGATCGATACCGCGCCCTTCTATGCCGTGCCGATCGACAATGGCGATCTGGGCACCAAGGGCGGGCTGCGCTGCGACGCACAGGCGCGGGTGCTGGATGGCGGCGGTCGGCCGATCCCGCATCTCTATGCGGCGGGCAATTGCGCGGCGAGTCCCTTTGGCGATTGCTATCCCGGCGCCGGTGCGACGATCGGTCCGGCGCTGACCTTCGGCTTTGTCGCGGCGGGGGACATTGCGGCGCGGGCGCACGAGCAGCAGAGGATGACGGCATGACGGAACAGAAGGTCGCGATCGTCACCGGCGCGGCGGGCGGCATTGGCGCGGCGATCGTGCGCGCCCTGTGCGCCGATGGCGTGGCCGTGCTGGGCACCGGCCGCAGCGCGGACAGACTGGCGGCGCTCGCATCCGCGCTGCCGCAGGACGCCGCCTTTGCCTTCGTCGCGGCGGACATTGGCGATGAGGATGCGCCGGACAGGATCGTGGCGGAGGCAACGGTCCGGTTCGGGCGGGTCGATCATCTGGTCAACAATGCCGGCGCGGGGGTGTGGGCGCCGGTGCATGACACCAGCGACGCCATGCTGGACGAAGTGATCGGCCTGTCGCTGCGCGCGCCGTTCCGCCTGTGCCGGGCCGTCCTGCCGCATATGGGCATGGGGTCGGCGATCGTCACCATCGGGTCGACCTTCGGCATCATGGGCGGAATGGATGGCGGCATCTATTGCGCGGTGAAGGCGGGGCTGACCGGCCTCACCCAGACGATGGCGGCGCAATATGGCGAACAAGGCATCCGCTCCAACATCGTCGCGCCGACCGTGGTGCGCACGCCGATGACTGACGCCGCCTGGGACTATCCTGCCTTCCAGCGGATCAACCAGGGGCTGACGCCTTTCTATCGCGACTGTCTTCCCGAAGATGTGGCCAATGTCGTCGCTTTCCTCTGTTCGGACAAGGCGGAGTATATCAATGGCCAGGTGATCGCGGTGGACGGTGGCTGGTCGACCACGCGGATGATCAACAGTCGCTTTACCGGCTGAGATCGTCGCGCAGCGCGCCCTCGTCCCGGTCCAGCGCGTCGAGCGTCGCCAGCGCCATGGCGCGATAGGCTGGCAGCAGTTCGGGTGCATGCGCGCGCAGCGCTGTCAGATGATTGCCGATCGTCTGTCGGTCGCCGCGCAGCAGCGGGCCGGACAGGGCGTTCATCCCGCGATCCAGGCTGTTGTCGAGCGCGGCCCGGACCAGCGGCGCCAGCAGCGCGCCGGGCTCCGCCACGCCGGCCGCCGTCAATGCGTCGGAGGCACCGGCGATCAGCGTCACCAGATGATTGGCCGCATGGCAGAGCGCGGCATGATAGAGGGCGCGATGCGCCTCCGCGACCTCGACCGCCACGCCACCCAGCAGCGCGACCAGCCTGCGCGCCGCCGCGGTCGATGGCGCATCGGCGCCGGTGATGGCGAAGCGGGCGCCCTGCATCCGCGCGACTTCGGCGGCCGGATCGCCGGTGAAGGTCATCGCCGGATGGACGGCGGCGGTGATCGCGCCCTGCGCTCGCAGCGGGTCAAGCAGCGCCGCGCCGCTGCGCCCGCTGACATGGCAGATGGTGGCAGACAGCGGCATAGTGGCCAGATCCGCGATCACCGCCGGCAGGGCGTCGTCCGCCACCGCCAGCAGGATCAGGTCGCAATTGGATGACAGCGAAGTTGACAGGGCAACGGCCTGCGCACGGCCAATCGCCTCGAGCGCAGCGGCGGCATGATCCGGATTGCGACCCTGCACCAGGATCGGCGCAGCGCTGTGCGGGGCCAGTGCCAGCCCCAGCGCGCGCGCGACCCGGCCGGTGCCGATGAGGCCGATCTGGCGATAGGCGGGATGCTCGGTCATGGCGCGCCTATATCCCGGCCGGTGCGGCTACTCTAGCCCGGATTGGTGGCGGTCACGATCCAGGCGGCGCCGTCGATCAGGATCGCGGTCTCGCCGGGCCGCGCGGCGAAGGCCTGGCGCACCGCCTGGGCGGCGCGATCCCGTATATCGGCAGGCTGATCGGCCAGCGCGCGGGAGAGCGGGCCAACCTCGAACGCCATGGCGAGCGCATCGTCCAGCGCCGCCTCGCGATCGGCGCCTTGGCCGAAGGGGATGACACCATCGAGCGCAGTGAGGTCGATTTCGGCAAAGCCGGCATCGCTCAGGATGCGCGTTACCCGTGCCGGATCGCCAAAGGAGAAGGGGCCGGGCGCTTCGGGGTCGGGCGGCGCCAGCGGCAGCACGATGTCGCGGATCGCGCCCATCGGCAGGCGCACCCAGTCATTGTCCGCCGCCGCGCGCCAGCAGACGAAGGCGATCCGCCCGCCCGGCCGCAGCCAGCGCCGCATATGGGCGAAGCTGGCCACGGGATCGTCGAAGAACATCACGCCAAAGCGGGAGAAGAGCAGGTTGAAGCCATGGGTGGTCAATGTCGCACTGCCGGCATCGGCCAGGGCATAGCGGACCGGAAGGTCGGTGGGCTGCTGCGACTGAGCCAAGGCAATCAGCGGCCCGGAAATGTCGAGGCCCAGCACCTCGCCGGTTGCGCCGACCTGGCAGGCAAGGGCGATGCTGCTGGTGCCCGCGCCGCATCCCACATCCAGCACGCGCTCGCCCGGCCGGGCGGCGGCAGCTGCCATCGCCGCATCGCCAAAGGGCGCGAGCATGGCGTCAAGCCGCTGCCGGTGCGTGACCCAGCGTTCACCGCTCGATCCATTCCAGTCCGACACCTGATAGACATTGGGCTGCGCCATTTTCTTTCCTTTTTGCGAATCATTCGCAAAAATCTAATGGCTGGTGATCAACTTGCAAGAGCGGCTGATTACCAAATGACGCGACGGGCGATCAGGTCGTCAATTTCGCTGTCACTCAATCCCAATATCTCGCTATAGACCAGATGGTTATGCTCACCGAGCAACGGCGCGCCACGGGTGATGCTGGCCTCGTCCGGTGTCATGCGCCAGCCCGGCCCGATGATCGGTCGCGGCTCGCCCTTGGCATCGCTGACCATGCGATAGGCACCCAGCGCCCAGAGCGCCTCGCTCCCGATCAGGTCGAGCGAGGACTGGCTGCGAAAGGCCGGCACACCGGCCAGAAGCAGTGCCTGCGCCATCGCCTCGGCATCCCATTCGGGACTGAGCCCGGCGAGCGCTGCATCAAGCGCGTTCCGGTTGGCCAGCCGGTCGGCCGCATCGGCGAAGCGGGGATCGGTGGCCAGCGCCTGCGCGCCGATGGTAGCGCAGAAAGCCGCCCATTCCCGATCGTCGGCGATGGCGAGACTGATCCATTGCCCGTCGGCGCACGGGTAGCAGCCATGGGGTGCCATGTCGGCATGGAGGTTGCCCGTCGCCTGCGGCAGCTCGCCGGTCAGGCCATAGGCGAACAGGCTGTCACCGACCATCATCGACAGCGTCTCGACCGCCGACAGGTCGATAAACTGTCCCTCGCCGCTCGTCTCGCGATGATGGAGCGCGGCGACGATCGCCAGCGCGGCGGCGGCGCCGACGGTGGAGTCGCCATAGCGGATATTCATCCCCGCCGGTGTCTCGCCGGCATGGCCGACCAGTGCATTGAGCCCGCCCAGCGCCGCGAAACAGGGGGCATAGCCGGTCTGGTAGCCGAGCGGCCCGTCGCGCCCGTACATTTTGATCGAGAGCTGGATGATGTCGGGGCGGATCGCGCGAACATCCTCATAGCCCAGGCCCGATCGCTCCATCGCGCCGGGCCGCAGATTGTCGATCAGCACGTCGGACGCGGCGATCATCGCGCGCAGATGGGCCATGCCCTCATCCGATTTCATGTCGCGCTGGACGCTCAGCACCTCCTGGTTGATGCTGCGGAAATAGGGTGCGCTGTCGATATCGACCCCGCCATAGGCGCGCATCTCGTCCAGATTGGCGCGGCTTTCGACCTTGATGACCTCCGCGCCGAGAAAGGCGAGCAGCTTGCCGGCATAGGGACCGGCCCAGACCTTGGCGATTTCCAGCACCCGGATGCCGGCGAGCGGTCCGCCCCGGCTCATGCCAGCATCGCCTGATCGGCGCCGGGCGTCGGGGCCGGGCTGTGCAGCACCACCGGCGAGGCGCTCATGCGATAGGGTATGGTCGGATGCAGCGCGCCGTCCAGCGGCTGGAAGAAGCCGCGATGCCGATATTGGACATGGTCGATCAGGTCGGCGGCGCTGTTGACCTGCACCAGCGGCACGCCCGCTTGCTGCGCCGCCTGCGCCACGACATCCTTGGCCTGGGTCGCGATCCAGATGCGGAAATGACGGCGAAAATCGGCGACCCGGTCGGGTGTGCAATGATATTCCAGCCAATCCTCCGGGAAGGCCGCGGCCCAGTCGGGATCGCCCATCAGCGCACACAGCCCGCGCCAGTGCGCGCGCGTCGTCATCAGCAGATAGACATGGCCGTCGGCGCAGGCAAAGGCCGCGCCGGGTCCGCCCATATCATAGCGGGTGCGCTCCGGTCCCGGCTCTGCATCCCCGGCCAGCATCCGCCCCAGGACGCAGTCGGCGCGCGACAGCTGGACCGCGACCTCGCTGATGTCGATTGCCTGTCCCATGCCGGTCCGCCGCTTGCGCAGCAGCGAAGCGGTGGTGCAGAGCGCGGCCTCCAGCCCCGCCTCATAATCGCTCATGAACCGGCCCGCGCCCATCAACGGCGGCCGGTCGGGCGCGCTCTCGCTGGGCGTGTGCCAGGCCCAGCCACCGGCATTGATTACATTGATCGGCCGGGCAATCTGCCAATGGGGCGGGGCGTCCTGGCCAAAGGGCGTGATCGCGCAATGAACGATATCGGGCCGGCTGCCGAGCGCCAGTCCGTGCTGCGCCGCCCAGTCCGGCCCATGATCGTCGATCAGCGCATCGGCGCGCGCCAGCAGCCGGTCGATCAGCGCGCGATCCTGCGGCGCGTCCAGATCGAGCAGCACCGATTTCTTGTTGCTGTTGAGATAGCGGAACAGGGTGCTCTGCCCGTCATGAAATGGCCCCATGGCGCGGGTCGGGGCGCCGCCGGTCGCCTCGACCTTGATCACTTCCGCACCGAAATCGGCGAGCAGGCGGGCGGCAATTTCGCCCGTCACCCGCTCCGCCGTCTCCACGATCACCAGCCCGGCCAGCGCCGTCATGGATGACGCACCAGCAGATAGTCGCCGACATCATCGACCCGCGCCTGCCAGCCGGGATAGACGGCGATGGTGGTGAAGACCTCCTCGATGATCGCCGGGCCGGTGACGCGGGCGCCGGGGATCAGGTCCGGCCCCTTGTGGATCGCGACATCGGCAAAGCCATCGCCCAGATTGGCGCGGCGATAGCCATGGGGCGCCGGCTCCACGATCGGCGCGGTAAAGCCACCGCCGGCGGGCGGCATCGGCGTTTCCACCTGGGCGCTCAGGCGCACGCCGGTGATTTCCGGCACCTCGCCATCGCGGACATGGCCATATTCGGCCAGATGCCGCGCGTTGAAGGCAGCGATGGCGCGGGCCGACAGCGTGTCGTCGACAAAGCCCAGATCATCCAGCCCGCGGCCTTCATGCAGGTCGAAGGTCAGTGCCCAATTCTGCCCGGCATAGCGCATCGCCACCCGCCAGCGCGCCTGCACCGTATCGGCGGAAAAGCCGGCCTCGGCAAAATGCACCCCGGCATCGGCGGCCAGATCGGCCCACAGGCCACGCAGCCGGTCGAGGTCCAGCGCATCGGCGCGGGCACTGCAGGAGCGTTCCTCGTCGATCGCGGGATGGGCGACCAGCGTGCCGAGCGCGGAGAAGGTGGGGGAGGCGCGGGGCACCAGCACCTGGCCGATCCCCAGATCCTGCGCCTGGATCGCGGCGAAGGCCGGGCCATTGCCACCATAGGCCAGCATCACCATGTCGGCCGGGGCCATGCCCTTGGCCGCCGTCGTGCGCCGCACCGCCTGGGTCATATTGGCATTGACCAGCCGCCAGCAATCGAACGCTGCCTGCTGCGCATCATAGCCCAGCTCCGCGCCCAATGCCGCGAAGGCCTCCGCCACGCTCTCGTCGCGCAGGCGGAAGCTGCCGCCGGCAAAGCCTTCGCCGGTGGAGAGGATGCCCAGCATCAGCAGCGCGTCGGTCACGGTCGGCCGCAGCCCGCCCCGGCCATAGCAGATCGGTCCCGGCGCCGCGCCGGCGGAGGCGGGGCCGACCTTCAGTTCTCCCTTGTCGACATGGCAGATCGATCCGCCACCCGCGCCCAGCGTTTCCACCTGCACCATCGGCACACCGACCAGATAGCGATGATGCATGTTCCAGCCCGCTTCGGCTGGAGCCGCGCCGTCCCGCACCACCGACATGTCATAGCTGGTGCCGCCCATGTCGACGCACAGCAGGTTGCGATAGCCTTTGGCGCCGCCGGTCCGGGCCGATGCGATGACGCCGCCGGCCGGGCCGGAGGCGAGCAGCCGGATCGGCGCGGCTTCGATGTAAGCGCGGGTCATGACCCCGCCGGACGCCTGCATCACCATCAACTGCCGGCCATAGCCGGCCTGCGCCAGGCGACTGACCAGTCGTTCGAGATAGGCATTCACGCGCGGCGCGACATAGGCGTTCACCACCGTCGTGCTGATCCGGTCATATTCCGGCGCGCGCGACAGGATGCGGTGCCCAAGCGAGACGGGGATGCCGGGCATTTCCTCTGCCACGATCTGCGCCACCCGATCCTCATGATCGCCGTTCACATGGGCGAAGATCAGGCCGATCGCGACGGATTCGACGCCCTGCTTGCGCAGCCTGGCACAGGCCTCGCGAACCGCCGCCTCGTCCAGTTCTTCATGCACGCTGCCATCGGCCAGCACCCGTTCGGGTATGGTCAGGCGGCGGCGGCGCGGCACGATCGGGATCGGCGGTTCCAGCCGCACGTCCCAGATGCTTTCCTTGTAGCCGCGCCGATATTCCATTTCGTCGCGGAAACCCTGGGTGGTGATGAGGCCGGTGACGGCGCCGTCCATCTCGATCAATATATTGTCGGCAACCGTGGTGCCGTGGACGATCGCCTCGCAGCGGGCAAGGAAGTCGCCCTGCGACAACCCCTCCTTGCCGGCCAGCGTCTCCAGCCCCTCCATCACGCCGATCGAGCGATCATGTGGGGTGCTCAGATTCTTGTGCAGGATGACCTGCCCGTCCTTTGGCCCATCCTTCAACCCATCCTTCAACAGGGCGAAGTCGGTGAAGGTGCCGCCAATATCGATGCCGACGCGATAGCTCATGCCGCGATCCGCTCCCCGCGCAATGCTGCCGTGGCGGCATGGTCCACCGCCAGGCTGTAATCTTCGATGGCGCCGGTCAGCACCACGCCATAAAGGTCACGGGCGGCGGCGATGCTCACCAGTTCGTCCAGCACATCCTCGCACACCGCCTGCGGGTCGCGCCGCAGCGCCGGGCCGAAGCCCGCCCCCCCACCATGCTGATAGGCGATGACGGCCCCCGCCGGCAGTTGCGCCCGCGCGGTCAGCTCGACCCGATATTCATCGGGCGTCCCGACCTGAAAATGGTTGAGATAGGGGGTGCCGTCGGCGCCACCGGCCAGGCCGCTGATCGGATGGTCATGGCTGACCATCCAGGCCATCGCCATCGCCGGTTCCAATATCCGTTTCACGTTGCGGCTGCCCGGCATGCCGCGCCACTGGCCCGCGCCGCCGCTGTCGGTCATCAGTTCGCGGCTGATGTTGATGACCGGGAAGCGCGCCTCGCCATCCTCCGCCTGCGACAGCAGCAAATTGCCGAGCGAGACCGGGCAGCTGCCCCAGCCATCGATACCCTGCACGGCGGATACGTCCATTGACCGGCAATCGACGCCCTGATCCATCCACATCTGGCCGCCCGCGTCGAAGCCGATCACCGCATTGGGCATGCCGATCTTGTAGACCTGCGGCGCGGACCGGTCGGGGGCGATCTGCGACAGGGCGACGCACACCGCTTCGGTAATTTCGCAGGCGGGGTGAAAGGAGCCGAGCGCGGCGGGGCGGTTGGGCGCGGGGTGGGCGATGCAGCCTTCGGGCAGGATGATCTCGACCGCGTTGAACAGCCCTTCATTCTTGACGATGTCGGGGTCGATGCTGGCGGCGATCTGGGTCATGATATAGCCGCGCGAATTGGCGAAGGTGTTCCACACCCCGACCAGATCCTGGCGATCGTCGGTGCCGCTGAGGTCGACGGTCAGCTGGTCGCCGGCCACGGTGCAGCCGACCTGGACGCGGATATCCCTGGTCCCCATCGTGTCATGATCGATATGGACGGTCGCGTCATAGCGGCCGTCGCGCCAGGCGGAGACGGTGGCGCGCATCTGCCGTTCCGACTGGTCGATCGCATGATTGACCGCCGCCCGCACCATGTCCGCCCCCCATTTGTCGAGGATCGCGCGGATCGAGACGGTCGCCTTCTCGACCGCGCCGATCATCGCGGCGAGATCGCCGGCGAAGCTGGGGAAGCGGTTGTTGCGTTCGAGCAGATGGATGGCGTCGCGCCGCTTCTGGCCGCGATTGACCAGCTTCAGGCAGGGAATGGCCAGGCCTTCGGTGAATATGTCGGTGGCGTCGAGGGTGAAGCCGCCCGGATCCTTGCCGCCGGTATCGCCCTGATGCGCCTGCAGCGCCTGCACCAGCACCAGTTCGCCCGCCGCGTCATAGACCGGCGCATAGACATTATAGTCGGGCAGGTGGCCGCCGCCATAATCGGGATCATTGCCGACGAAGACATCGCCCGGCCCCCAGTCATAATCCTGCTGCTGCATCAGGCCATAACGGACCGTGAGCTGCGACACGAAGGTCAGATGGGGTGTGCCTATCGACCCCATGGCCAGCCGGCCATGGGCATCGACGATCGCCGCGTTGCGCTCGTTCGACTGGTTGATGATCGGCGAGGAGGCCGCGCGGCCCAGATGGGTCGTCGCCTCATAGCAGACGGTTTCCAGTGCGCCGCGAATGATGCTGGCGGTGACCGGATCGATCGCCGTCGTGGTCGGCAGGGGCGGGCGCTTGGCGGCCAGTTGCGCGTTGAGGGCAAAGGACATAGGCCGGCCTCAGCGTCCGGGCCGCAGCGGCGGCATGGCGACATAGCGGTCGACCGCCTGCTCGAAATGACGGATACGGATTTCCTGATAATTGCCCAGCGTCAGGCCGCGCTTGGCGCTCGCCTCTATCCCTTCCTGCTGCAGGAACAGATTGTCGGTATCCTGATCGAGAATCCTGCCGAAGCCCGCATCCATGCCCGGCGCCTCGCAGAAGCTTTGTTCGTCGGTCAGCAGGATCGGCTCGGCCGGTTCGGGGCGCGAGCCATCGCTGGGCACCGGGCGCAGGAAGAAGACCTCATAGATGCAGCGACGATGGTCCTTCGGGTCCGGGCGGAAGCGATAGACCATCGGCAGCGACACGCCGGGGAAGAGATAGGTGTTGGGAAAGAGGGCGTAGGAGAAACAGTCGAGCATTTCGCTGTCCGACGTGGCGCCAAGGTCGCTGCCGGTGGCCGCGCCGAACATGGTGCGGAACAGGTCGGCCATCGCCTGGCGCGCGGTGCCATCGCCCACCTGCGGCCGATCCTCGCTCAGCACCGATGCGTCGCCGACGGTGAACTGGTCGAGAATATCCTGCTCGGAAAAGCGCCCCTCCAGATGCGGCGAGGCAACACCCAGGCAGGAGATGAAGCGGTTCACATGATCGCCATAGACATCATATTGGCTGTTCGCGTCGGCATTGGACGGGGCGACCTGCGGATGGGTCTCGATCACATGATAGGCCTCCATGAAGGCCTCGATCGTCAGCTTCCAGTTGGCCGGGAAGCTCTTCTGGACATGGAGGTGGATATAGCGATCCTCCAGCTTCCACGCCTCTATGTGGGCCAGCGCCTCGGCACCCAGATACTCCTCCAGACTAGGCGCGTCCGGGTCCATGTTGATCCACACGAAGCCGCCCAGCGTCTGCACGCGGACCTGCGGCAAGCTGTTGTTCGCCGGATCGACATGGGGGAAGTCCCAGGGGCAGGTGATGCTCTTGCTGGACCCGTCAATGTGCCAACTCCAGCCATGGAAGCTGCATTTGAACTCGCTGGCACAGCCGGCCGATCCTGACGCGCGCAGCTTGGTGCCGCGATGCAGGCAGGCGTTGTAATAGGCACGGATATCGTCCGCCGCGACGCGGGTGATGATGAAACTGTGGCGGCCGATCTCATAGACCTGATAGTCGCCGACTTCCGGTATATGTTCCTCGCGGCAGGCAAATTGCCAGCTGCGCGTCCACAGGCTGTCCATCTCGCGCCGGGCGAAATCGGGATCGATATAGCGGTCGGTGGAGATGTCCTCGCTGCCGAGGAAGGCGTAGGACTCGCTGCGGACCCAGCCGGGCGCGGCGACCCTGTCGCGGGCGATGATATCCTGCGTGCTGATCGCCGGGCAGCGGGCATCGCCCGCCGCCATCGGGCCGCTTTCCATGTTCATGCAACTCTCCGTTGGGCGGGCGTGGCACAGTCGATCAGGCCGGGCGCGATGCGGTGGATCGCGCCATCCTTCATCACCATGGCCAGCCGGTTCTTGTCTTCGAGGATGGTGACGTCGGCCAATGGATCGCCGTCCACCAGCAGCATGTCGGCGAGCGCGCCGGGCACCAAAGTGCCCAGATCGCCCTGGTCGCGCATCGCCTGCCCGCCATTGCAGGTGGCACAGGCCAGCGCGCCGGCCGCGTCATAGCCATAATAGTCGATCATCAGCTGGATATCGCGGGCATTGGTGCCCTGCGGGTTCCAGGCCAGGCCATAATCGCCGCCGATCAGATGGCGGATGCCGCGCTTGCGCAATTCGCAGTGGGTCTCGACCGATGCCTCGATCAGTGCGGCTATGCCCATCGCGTCGCAGGTCGCGCGGCTGATCCAGGGTTCGCCATGATGGATCATCGCGTGGAACAGACCGATCGAGGGCGCGATGACGATCCGGTCCTTCGCTTCCTCCAGCATGTCGAGCAGTTCGCTGTCGGCATATTCGACATGGAACAGGCCATCGACCCCGGCGCGGACGCAATATTTGCTGCCCTCTATCGACCGGCTATGGGCGTTCACCTTGCGGCCGAAGGCATGGGCGGTGTCGACCGCCATCTGCACTTCCTCGAACGCCATCGGCGTCATATGGGACGGGCTGCCGGGATAGAAGGGGTCGCCCGAGACATCGAGCTTGATATTGTCGCAGCCCTCGCGGATCGCCAGCCGCACCGCGCGGCGCATCTCCTCCGGCCCGTCGACGACACAGGAAATGCCGATGCGCGGATTGTGCAGCCTGCTCTCGTCGCCCATGCCGCCGGTGACGGTGATCTCGGTCGATCCGGCGCGGATGCGCGGGCCGGGGATATGGCCGGCATTGACCGCATCGCGCACCGCGACGTCCAGTTTGAGCTTCGCGGCCGACGCGCCATAGCAGCTGGTGAAGCCCTGATCGATCAGGCGCCCGGCCATGCGCGCGGTGATGAGCGTGTGCGCTTCGGGCGAAGGCGCGATCAGATCCTCGGTCGAGGCGGCGTCGCCGAAGGAGATATGGGCATGGCCTTCGGTGAGGCCGGGCATCAGCGTCTTGCCGCTGCCGTCGATGACCTGATCGGCCGGCGCACGGCCGGCGCTGGCATCCGGCCCGACCGCAAGGATGCGGTTGCCTTCAATCAGCAGGTCGCCGGCAAAGGCAGGGCTGCCGGTGGCGTCCCAGATGGTGGCGTTGGCGATGAGCGTCGTCGGCACGAATGGCATCCTCTTCTGCTGTGAAGACTAGGCCGCGCCCTTTCCCGACCCAATGACTGCACGCGCACTTGGCGTTTCCTCTCGCCGCCGCGCGGCCTGCCGCGCCAGTCAAGCGGCTGCGCGGCGCCATGCCTTTCCGCGTCCGGCGCCATCGGCCATCCTGCCCCTTCATGAGGAGAAGGATGTCGATGGTGCGGGTCACCTTTGTGGATGTGCATGGCGTGGAGCAGGCGGTCGCCGGGGAGGGCGACCTGTCGCTGATGGAACTGGCCAAGGCGAACGGGATCGATGGGATCGCGGCCGATTGTGGCGGTGCCTGTTCCTGCGCGACCTGTCTGGTCCATGTCGATCCGGCCTGGGTCGATCGCACCGGCGCGCCCGACGATGTCGAATATGCGATGCTCGACATGGTGTCCGATGTCGCCGGCGACACCAGCCGCCTCGCCTGTCAGATCCGCCTGACGTCGGCGCTTGATGGCCTGCGCGTCGTGGTGGCGCAGCAATGACGCAAGACACACTCGCGCCCGAAGCGCGCAGCCTGCTCGACATGGCGTCGATGACCGATCCGATCATCTCGGCCCGGCCGCGTGCTTATTATGCGGCGATGCGGTCGCATGACCCGGTCCATTGGGACGAGAAGCTCGGCATGTATCTGGTGTCCCGCTATGAGGATATCGCCGCGATCCAGCAGGATCCTATCACCTATTCGGTGAACAAGGGCTATCACAGCCAGCAGGCCAAGGGCTTCCAGCAGGAGTTCCAGCAGATATTGGAGCGCGAGGGTGGCGGCTATTTCCCCGACGCGATCATGTCCGATCCGCCCTATCACACCCGCATCCGCAAGCTGATGGAAAAGGCGTTCAGCGCCCATCGGGTCAAGGAATTGGAGCCGCGGATCACCAGGGTCGTGATCGACCTGATCGACAGCGTTGCCGACCGGGGCAAGGCGGACGCAGTGCAGGATTTCGCCGTGCCGCTGACGGTGCGGATCATCTGCGAGCAACTGGGTCTCGACTGGGCGATGAAGGACCGCATCGCGCGCTGGTCTATTGCTGTCACGGCCCAGATCGGCCGGATGCAGGATCGCGAACAGATGCTGGGCCATGCGCGCGAGATTTGCGACCTGCAACATTATCTGATCGCCAAGATGCGCGAGCGCGAGGCCGACCCGCGCGAGGACATGATTTCCGATCTGGTCCATGCCCGCGATGCCGAGGGCCAGGCGCTGACCTTTGCCGAGGCGGTGTCGCTGATCCGGGCGCTGCTGATCGCCGGCAATGAGACGACGGCGACCGCGCTCGGCAATCTCTTCTACATCCTCGCGACCCGGCCGGAGATTGCCACCTTGTTGCAAGCGTCGGTGGACGACGACCGGCTGATGAACCGTTTTGTCGAGGAGTTGCTGCGGATCGAACCACCGGTGCGCGGCCTGTCGCGTATGACCACGCGCGAAGTGGAACTGGGCGGCAAGACGCTGCCGGCGGGCGCGCATCTGCTGCTCATGTATGCCTCCGCCAACGATCAGGAGGATGTGTTCCCCGATCCGCGCCGCTTCGATCTCGACCGACCCAATATCGGCCGGCACCTGTCCTTTGGCGGCGGGGTGCATCGCTGCATCGGCCTGGCGCTGGCGCGGATGGAGATCAAGGTCGCGGCGCGCGAGATCGTCCGGCGGATCTGCGATATCGAACTGGCGATCGCGCCCGAGGATATCCGCTATCTGCCGACGGTCGCGACCCAGTCGATCGAGCGGCTGCCGATCCGCTTCACCCGGCGGGGTTGAGGCGCATGGCAGGGGAACTGGCGGGCAAGGTCGCCATCGTCACCGGCGGCGCAGGCGGCATCGGCCGGGCAACGGTGGAGCTGTTTGTGGCCGAAGGGGCGAGGGTGCTGATCGCCGATCGCGATGGGACGGCCGGCACCGCGCTGGCGGCCGCGCTCGGACCATCGGCACTGTTCATGGCCGTCGATGTCGCCGACCGGGCGCAGGTACAGGCGATGGTCGCGCGCGCGGTCGATGCCTTTGGCGGGCTGCACATATTGTTCAACAATGCCGGGATCAGCTGCGCGCCCTTCCCGCATTTCCTGGACGACAGCCTGGCCGATTTCGACCGGGTGATGGCGGTCAATCTGCTGGGACCGATGCTGGGGACGCAGGCGGCGGCGCGGCACATGAAGGATCATGGTGGCGGCGTCATCCTCAACAATGCCTCGATCGCGGGGCTGCTCGCGGGGCAGGCGATGATGAGTTATCGCGCGTCCAAGGCGGGGCTGATTCAATTCTCCAAATCGGTAGCGATCGACCTGGCGCAGCATGGCATTCGCGTGAATTGCCTGGTGCCCGGCCATATCCGCACCAGCCTGTCGTCCTTCAGCGCGCAGGGGGCAGAGGCGGACCGGGCGGCGCGGGTCGATGCCGCGATCGACGCGGTCTATCTCTCCAACCAGCCCTTGAAGCGGCGCGGCGTGCCGGACGACGTGGCGCAGGCGGCGCTGTTCCTGGCCAGCGACCGCGCGCGCCAGATCACCGGCATCGCCATGCCGGTCGAGGGCGGGGTGGTTGCCGGCGATCCGGTCAACCATCTGGAGGATATATTGGCGGCGCGGGCCGGTGCCCTGTCCGGTTGAACGGATCAGGCGACGGAAGGGGGGCGCAACATTTCCCGCAATTGGGTGATGAGGATGCCGCTCCGTTCGGCTGCTTCATCGGCGGGCAGGCCGAAGCAGGCCTTGCGATGGCCCGACGCGAAGCCGGAAAAGAGCGCGGCCTCCAGACCCGAAATCTCGCGTCCCAACAGGGCTTGCAACATGCCGCCACTGGTGCGACCGCGCCGATAGCGCAGTTGCGGCGCAAAGCTGGCGAGCGCGTTATCGCGCGCGGCAGCGAGCATTAGTTCGTCCAGGGCCGACAATGTCCGGTCATTGGCCGGGAAGGGCCTGCGATAGCGGGCCATCACCTCTTCCTCCGACAGGGCGACCGGATCGGCAGGGGCGATGCCCCGTCTGCCCACCACCCGGCGATAGATCATCTCGAACGCGGCACGGACCAGTTCGGCACTCGATCGGAAATTATAGGAGACGACGCCCAGGGTCAGGCCGGCCTGCGCGGCGACGGCGCGATGCGTGAGGGCGCCCATGCCGTCCCGTGCCAGCACGTCGGCGGCCGCTTCGGCAACCTGTTCCATCGTTCCACCGGTGATGATCTGTTCGGGCAGTGCCAGATCGGCCTGCGCCCGCGCATAGAGGCGCCAGTCGCCATCGCGTGCCGGCCGACCGCACAGCCAGTCGTTCCAGCCGGCGCACAACTCTTCCAGTCCCGCGCGGTCGACCGGCCGGCGCCAGCGCATCAGGTGCAGCGTGGCCTCACCGTCGAACAGATAGGCCGTGAAGGCGCCCCGACCCGGATGGCCACAGCGCGCGCAGACCTCTTCCCAGAAATTGCGCCACATGGTCGTCCAGCGTTGGGCGACCGGGCCATAGCGATCCTCCCGCGCAGCGATCAGCTGGCATTCGCGCCAGGCAAAGGCCAGCCGGCGTTCCTCCTCGCACCATTGGTCGATGAGCGCGGCGAGCAACGGCCCGAAGGCGTTACGCGACAGGGGCGCGACCCCCTCCAGTTCCGCCAGCCGCGCCGCGCACCAGCGTTCCGAATCGCGCTGGGCCTGCTCATGTGCGGAAAGAAACAACTGTTCCAGTGATCCGAAGTGATGATAGATTCCGGATACGGGGGTCTGGGCCAGGCGGCTGATCGCGCGGGCCGATGTGCCGCTCGTGCCATCGCGTTCCCATATGTCGAGAACGGCCTCGATAAGCCGCTCCATCGCACAGATTTCCGAGGTTTTTTCCGAATGTGCCGCCGTCGCCATAACGCCCTTTATGCCATATCCCGCCGAACTGGCAAAGGCTGCGTCGGGGCGATATCCGTGTCTCGCCGCTGTCATATTGCCGCTGGTCCTGTCATCGAACTGAGATACATATGTAACCGCGGCTGCATACAGACGTTCTAACTGCCCCTCCGAATTCAACATCATTAGGGGGGTACGCATCATGAAATGTTCGTCTGTCCTGCGCCGTCGCGCACTCATTCTGGCCGGCACCATGCTGATGGGGGCGGGCTTCGTGGCTCAGGCCCATGCGGAGGACGCACCGCTTGACGAAGGAGATGCCGGCCTTGGTTCGATTGTCGTCACTGCGCAGAAGACCGAGACCAATCTGCAGAAAACGCCGATCGCCATTTCGGTGCTGGGCAGCGATGATCTCAAGGCACGCAGCGTGGTGAGCCTGAAGGATCTGGGCGACGGCGCGGTGCCCTCGCTGCGCATCGCCCCCTTCGCCTCGCGCAATTCGGCGCTGACCGTCGGCATTCGCGGCATCGTGCCGTTCGACGCCAACCAGCCCAGCCGTGACGCGGGCGTGGGCATCTATATTGACGGCGTCTATCTCGGCCGCTCGCAGGGGCTGGGCACCGCCCTGTTCGACATCGAACGGATTGAGGTGCTGAAGGGGCCGCAGGGCACGTTGTTCGGCCGCAATTCGACCGGCGGCGCGCTCAGCATCGTCAGCAGGAAGCCGAGCGGCGAGTTTCACCTGAGCCAGACCATGGGCGTCATGAATTATGACGGCTACAAGGTCGAAACCCATCTCGACCTGCCCAGCTTCGCCAATGTCAGCGTCAAGCTGGACGCGCTCGTCACCAAGCGCGGCGGCACCACCGACAATCCGATGGCGGGCGAGGAGGATTATAACCAGCTCGACCAGCGCGGCTTGCATGGCGCGATCCTATGGGAGCCGAGCAGCCGCTTCTCCGCCCAATATGATTTCGACACCTCCTATGACGCCAGCACGCCCTATTATTTCCAGATGCTGGGCAAGTCGGATCGTCTGCCGGTCGCGGACATGGTCGAGGTCCAGCCCGATCGCGCCAGGACCGCCGATATCGGCGTGCCGATCCAGAAGAGCATCGGCAAGACCCATGGCCATGCGCTGCATATGGACTGGCAGGTCGCCGATGGCATCAACCTGCGCTCCATCACTTCCTATCGCGAACTGAGCCAGAGCCAATATGACAATGGCGGCGCGCATCAGGGCGCCTTTGCGCCCTATGCCAAGTTCGCGCGCTACAGCCTGGCGGGTCTCGAACAGAATCAGTTCAGCCAGGAAGTGCAGTTGGTGGGCTCGCTCTCGCGCGTTGATTTCGTCGCCGGCGCCTATTATTATCATGAAAAGGGCGAGGATTGGGCCTGGGCGCCCTATACCATGCAGTGGGGGGCAACTGCGGCTGACGCGCCGACCCGCCTGCCGACGCTGGAAGCCGGCCAGGTCACGCCCTATCCCGACCGTGCCAGCGACGCCAAGGCAGACAGCTTCGCCCTCTATGGCCAGGCGACCTGGACCCCGGCGATCCTGGACGATGCGCTGCACCTGACCGGCGGCGCGCGCTATACCCGCGACAAGAAGAGCGGCGACCTGTTCAAGGTCAATGGCGTCGACAAGGATTTCCGCTTCGACATTTCCAGCAGCCGGATCGACCCGACCGTCACTCTGGCGTTCGACGCGACCGACAATATCCATCTCTATGGCAAATGGGGGACGGCCTATCGCGCGGGCGGCGCCAATTCCCGCTCCGTTACCTATCGCGCCTATAAGCCCGAGGAGGTCGAAACCTCCGAAATCGGCTTCAAGGGCGAGTTCCTCGACCGTCATGTCCGGCTGAACTTGGCCGTCTACAAGACGATCTACAAGAATCAGCAGATCGACTTCAACGCGGTGCTGTCCGAAGTGCCGGGCGGCCCGACCCGCACCACGATCGAGACCGTCAATGTCGACGGCCATGGCACGATCAAGGGCGTCGAGGCCGATCTGGTGGTGATGCCGGTCGAGGGGCTGACGCTGACCGCCGCCTATGCCTATACCAAGGGCGATCTGGCACAGGCGGCCAACCCCTTTGCCGGCAATGCGCTGCAAACCGTGTTCGTGGTCTATACGCCGAAGAACGCTTTCAGCGGCGCGATCGACTATAGCCTGCCGCTCGACTGGGCGACGCTGCGCGCCCATGTCGATGCCAATGGCGGCGATGGCTATCATTCCCAGTCCAGCGACGCGGCGCTGACCGACTCCTCCTTCCTGGTGAATGCACGCCTGTCGCTCGCCGACATCACGCTCAAGGGCGACGCCAAGCTCCAGATTTCGGCCTGGTCGCGCAACCTGTTCAACGAACAGCACACCTTCTTCCAGACCGGCTCCTCGTCGCTGCAAATGGGCATTTTCAACGAACCGCGCACCTATGGCCTGGAAGCCACGGTGCGCTTCTAAAATAGAGGGAGAGAGGAAAGATTATGCGCAAGATGATGATCCGCGCCGCGCTGGTGGCGCTGCCCCTGACGATGCCGGCCGCAGCCTTCGCCGGCACCATCGCCGATCCGGTGGTGGAACGGGTGGCGCCCGACAAGCTGGCGATCCGCTGGCAGGATACCGATCCCGTCGATCTGTTGCAGGCCGATCGCCCCGATGCCCCCATCGCCAGCGCCACGCTGGTGGCGGCCAGGGACAAGGACGGTGTGCAGGAGGTGCAGGTGGCGCCGGGCACGCGCCCCTATTTCCTGCTGCGCGACAGCAAGAGCGGCGCGGTGACGCGCGTGGCCGAGCGTGTGCTGGTGATGGAACAATCCTCCAACTTCCGCGATCTGGGCGGCTATCCGGCGGCTGGCGGCAAGCATGTCCGCTGGGGCCGGATCTATCGTTCGGGCGGGCAGGCCATGCTGACCCCGGCCGACGTGGCGCAGGTGAAGGCGCTGGGCGTCGCCAATCTGGTCGACCTGCGTTCGGATGAGGAACGGCTGTTCGCCCCGACCAAGCTGGACGGCATCCCCTATAATGCGGTCGGCTATTCGATGGCGGCGATGATGCAGGGCATGAAGTTCGATGCCAGGAATATGGACCCGGCCAAGCAGCTCGAAGCCTATGCCGGCACCTATCGCGGCATGGCGACCCAGTTGAAGCCGCAACTGCGTATCGTCTTCGCGCGCCTGCTGTCGAAGGACGGGCCGCTGCTCTATAATTGCTCGGCCGGGCAGGACCGCACCGGCTTTGTCAGCGCGATGATCCTGTCGGCGCTCGGCGTGCCGCGCGATGTCATCTATCGCGACTATGTGCTCTCGACGCCGTCGCGCCGCCCGCAATATGAAGTGCCGCCGATGAGCGGTGCCGTCGCGCAGAGCAGCCCGATCGCCGGCATGTTCGCACAGATGCAGAAGGGCGGAGCGATGGCCAAGGCCAATCCGCTGGTGCTGCCCGACGGCACGCCCTTCCTGACCTATGCCTTCGCCGAAATCGACAAGCGCTGGGGTTCAGTCGATGCCTATCTGGCTCAGGAAATCGGCCTGACGCCGGTGGACATTGCGGCGCTGCGCACCACCTATCTGGAATAAGCGCCGCTTATTCCGGATCGGCATGAAGGGCGCGGCGGGATTCATTATCCTGTCGCGCCCGCAAGGCGCTAGGAGGCTGGAAAGGGGTGCGCTATCCTTGTCCCGCTTTCTGGAGGCCATATGATTTTCCGTTCGATCGATCCGGCCAGCGACACGCTCCTGTGGGAAGGGGAGGCGGCCGATGCCGCGATCTGTGCAGCGGCCGTGACGCGCGCTCGCGCTGCCTTTCCGGCCTGGGCGGCACTGCCGCAATCCGCGCGCGAGGATCATGTCCGCCGCTACAAGGCGCTGCTGTCGGACCGCAGCGATGCCTTTGCCAGCGCGATCGCGCGCGAGACCGGCAAGCCGCTGTGGGAGGCGAAGACCGAAATTGCCTCGATGATCGGCAAGGTCGACATCTCTATTGCGGCGCAGGCGGAACGCGCAGGATCGCGCGAGCAGGCGACCCCGTTCGGCCGGGCGGTGCTGCGCCACAAGCCGCATGGCGTGATGGCGGTGCTCGGCCCCTATAATTTTCCCGGCCATCTGCCCAACGGCCATATCGTGCCGGCCCTGCTGGCAGGCGATGTGGTCATCTTCAAGCCGTCCGAACTGACCCCGCTGGTGGGCGAACTGATGGCGCAGGCGTTTCGCGACGCCGGCCTACCCGATGGCGTCTTCACCTTGTTGCAGGGGGGGCGGGACACCGGCGCGGCATTGATCGCGCAGGATATCGACGGCCTGTTGTTCACCGGATCGGCGGGCGCGGGCGCCCATTTCACCCGCGTGATGGCCGATCGGCCGGGCGTGATCCTGGCGCTGGAACTGGGCGGCAATAATCCGCTGGTCGCCTGGGACGGCGATGCGCAGGCGGTCGCCTCGATCATCGTCCAGTCGGCCTTCATCACCGCGGGCCAGCGCTGTTCCTGCGCGCGTCGGCTGATCCTGCCGCAGGGCGCGGCGGGTGACGCGATCCTCGACGCGACGGTGGCGCTCGCCCGGCGGCTGACGATCGGCGCCTGGGACAGCCAGCCTGAGCCCTATATGGGCGCGCTGATCTCGGCTGAGGCGGCGGCCCATGCCAAAGCGCGCCATGCCGCGCTGCTGGCGCTGGGTGGGGTAGAGTTGCTGCCACTGGAACAGCCGGCAGACCTCGGCGGTGCCTTCCTGACGCCGGGCATGATCGACGTGACCGGCGTGGATGCGCCGGACGAGGAGATTTTCGCGCCGCTGCTGCAGGTGATCCGCGTCGCCGATTTCGACGCGGCGATCGCGGCGGCGAATGCGACCCGCTACGGACTGGCGGCTGGGCTCGTGTCCGCCGACGGTGCGCTGTGGGACCGGTTCCTGCTGGAAAGCCGGGCGGGCGTCGTCAACCGCAACCGGCCGACCACCGGCGCCAGCGGCGCGATGCCGTTCGGCGGCCTGGGCGCGTCGGGCAATCACCGACCCAGCGCCTATTATGCCGCCGATTACTGCGCCTATCCGGTCGCCAGTTTCGAGGCGGCGCAGGTGCTGGACCTGACTGCCGATATCAAGGGGCTGGCAGGCTGATACATGCGTCTGGTCGAGAATTACTAGTTGACGCAAGACAATATCGGCTTGGCACGGATGATGACATGACAGCGATTGCCATTCTGCTATGGCTTTGGATATGTCGTCCTATCGCCTGATTCCGAGCGCCGTTGAAAAGCCTTGGGGACGCAGGGATTTGCCTGCGCGCTTTGGGTTGAATGCCGATCGCCGCGTGGGCGAGATCTGGTTCACGGCGGACCCCGATATGCCTCAGCCGCTGCTCGTCAAATATCTCTTCACGAGCGAGAAATTGTCGGTCCAGGTCCATCCTGACGATGCCCAGGCGCAGGCCATGGGGCTGGCTGGCGGCAAGTCGGAATGCTGGTATGTCCTGGCAACCGAAGGGGACGCTCGACTGGGCATCGGCCTGACCCGGACGGTCGATGCCGATGCGTTGAGAGCGGCCGCGCTGGATGGGTCGATTGAGGAATTGATCGACTGGAAGCCGGTAAGGCCGGGCGATTTCTACTATATTCCGGCGGGCACGATTCATGCCATCGGCGGCGGTATTACCCTCGTTGAAGTGCAGCAGAATAACGACGTGACCTATCGCCTGTTCGATTATGGGCGCCCCCGCGAACTGCATCTGGATGCCGGCATGGTCGTCAGTGCGCCTGTGCCCTATGACCGGCTGGCGCAACATGTGACCAGCGACCGCGCCTGCGTGCTGGTGGAGGAAACCGGCGCCCCCTTCACGCTCGAAAATCTGGTGCATGAGGCTGGCGAACGGGTTCGGCAGGATCAGGGGCCGTTCTGGTTCATCCCGTTGCAGGGGAGTGGGCTGATCGACGGTCAGCCCTGGATGGCGGGCGAGTGCTGGCTGATCGAAGATCAGGCGGACATCGCGGTCGAACACCGGTTGCACGCCCTACTGGCGCGACCCGTCGCCTGAACGGCGCACCCATTCCACAATCTGGAACGCATTGGCGCTCGATCCGCCGGACGGCTTAACGCGACCGGCGCGCCCGGATTCGCGGTGAAGCGTCTGGTGACGTATAATGATCCACATGATGGAACCATGGTCCGTTATGGCAACGGTTCATCGATGATATAGCTCGCTTTGCCGCAAAGAGAGCGCCATCTCTACGTGTCCATATATAGATATAAAGACCCAATATATGGGATATCAAAGGGTTGTCGCGGCGGGGTCTGGTCGCGGTCGACCTCAAACCCGTGCCCAAACGGGGGGGCACGCATAGGGAGGATGTTTAAGTGAGGTTTTCCAATTATCGCGCCTTGTTGTCGACGTCGGCCGTCGCCGCCGTCCTGCTGGGCGCCATGCCGGCCGCGGCACAAGACCAGCAGCAGTCCGAACAGCCCCAGCAGGCGCCCGAAGCGAGCAGCGAGGATATCGTCGTCACCGGTATCCGTTCCAGCCTTCAGGGCGCGCTCAACGCCAAGCGCAATGCAGCCCAGGTGCTGGACGCCATTTCGGCCGAGGATATCGGCAAGTTCCCGGACAAGAATGTCGGTGAAGCGCTGCAGCGCGTGACCGGCGTCCAACTGACCCGTTCCGACGGCGAAGGCTCCGGCATCACCATCCGCGGCGCCGATCCGTCATTGAACCGCGTTGAGATCAACGGCGTCACCGCCCTGTCCACCACCGTGGGCGGCGGCCGCGACGTCGATTTCCGCGATCTGCCCTCCGAATTCGTCAACCGCCTGGAAGTGGTGAAGTCGGCGACCGCCGACATGACCGAAGGCGGCGTCGGCGGCACCGTGCGCGTCATCACCCGCCGGCCGTTCGACAATGGCGGCAAGCCCTATCTGGCCGGTTCCGCCCAGGCCATCTATGCCGATATCGGCGACCATATGGACCCGCGCCTGGCGCTGATCGGCAGCGACACCTTCGCCAATGGCACGATCGGCGTGTTGGTGTCGGGCACGTTCGAGAACCGCAATGTCGAAAGCCATCAGGCGCGCACCACCGGCTGGGTCCAGCTGGACAGCGATCCCAATACGGCCGGCATGCAGGCCTATGACCTCAACAATGACGGCGTCGGCGATTTCTTCCCCGACATTCCGCGCTATGTCATCAACCGCCTGGAAACCCGCCGCTATGCGCTGAACGGCATCCTGGAATGGCGCCCGAGCGACGATTTCAACGCCTATGTCGAAAGCAACTGGACCAAGTCGATCCAGTCGGTGACCTCGCAATATCTGCAGACCGGCACCAGCGGCGGCATCGTCGACACGGAAAACACCATCATCGGCCCGGACAATACGGTCGAATATCTGGTGATGACCAACAATACGTCGAAGGCGCAGACCAGCCAGCTGGGCGTGTCCTATCGCAACATTCTGGGCGACATCAAGCGTACCACCTATAATGTCGCGCTGGGCGCCGACTGGACGACCGGCAACCTGACGCTGACGCCGAAAATCTCGCTGTCCAAGGCCAAGGCCTATAATAACGAGATCAACGCGACCGCAGCCGTCACCGGCATGTCCAGCCTGATCGTCGACTATAGCAACGGCCAGAATGCGCCGAACATCATCCTGCCCAATGATCCGACCACCACGGCCGGCATCAACCAGCTGACCGTGCTGCGTCGTCCGCGCTATGACGACCAGACCGAGAAGATGGCCAAGCTGGACGCGGAATATAAGACCGACGGCGGCCTGTTCACCTCGTTCAAGATTGGTGGCCAGTATCGCGACCTGACGGTCAAGAGCCGCTTCTACACCCGCACCACGACGCTCAACGGCTTCAGCGATCCGGCGGTGCAGGCACAGATCGACAGCATCGTCAGCGGCAATGCGGCGCTTGGCACCTCGCCCTTCTTCCACACCGGCAATCTGGGCTTCACCGGCGATTATAGCGGCTGGCTCAACATGACCCAGGGCGTGGCCGATGCGGTAGGCATTCCCGATCCGTTCGCGGAAGGCGGCTGCCCGGCCAATGCCGACGGCACCTGCCAGGTCTATACCGACACCTGGAAGGTCGGCGAACGCAACCTGGCGGGTTATGGCCAGGCCAGCTTCGCCTTCGACGTTGGTGCCGTGCCCGTCAGCGGCGTGATCGGCGCTCGTGTCGTCAATACCAAGGTCAATACCTCGGGCTATCTCAGCACCGGCGGCGTGATCTCGCCCGTATCCTATGACAGCAACAGCACCGAATTCCTGCCCTCGATCAACATGAAGGCGGAACTCATCCCCAACAAGCTGATGGCGCGTGCGACCGCGACCGAAGTGATGGCCCGTCCGCTGCCGCAGCAGCTGGCACCGCGCTTCACCATCGACGTCGTTGGCCTGTCGGGTTCGCGCGGCAATCCGGATCTGCAGCCGTTCCGCGCCCGCCAATATGATGCGGGCCTGGAATATTATATCAACCGCACCAGCTTCGCGTCGGTCACCTATTTCCGCAAGGAAATCAGCTCGTTCATCCAAAACACGACCGAGCCCTATACCGATGCCAGCGGCGTGACCTACACCATCACCGTGCCCACCAACGGCACGCAGAAGGTGACGATCAACGGCGTGGAAGCCGGCGCGCAGATCGCGTTCGACTTCATCGACGTGCCGGTGCTCAAGCAGATGGGCGTGGTGGCCAACTATACCTATTCCAAGGATAGCGGCTACGAAGGGAAGGATTATTTCACCGGCGATTCCCTGCCCTTCCAGGGCCTGTCGCGCCATGCCTACAATATCTCGGCCTATTATGAAGACGACGTCGTCAGCCTGCGGGGCGCCTATAACTGGCGGTCCAAATATCTGATCACGGCGCAGGGCCGCGGCAATAATCCCGAGTTTGGCGAAGCCTATGGCCAGCTGGATGCGTCGCTCAACGTCACGCTGATGCCGGGCATCTCGATGTTCCTGGAAGGCGTCAACCTGCTCGACGCGACGCGCAAGGAAAATGCCAACAGCGTCGAACGTCGCACCATCATCGAGACGGTCGGCCGCCGCGTCTATGGCGGTATCCGCTTCAAGCTCTGATTGGCGCTCATGGCCTGGCCTCCCCCAGGTCATGAGACAGGCTGCGGGTCGGGACATGCCCGACCCGCAGCATCATGTTTTCAAGATCAAGCGGGACAGGTCGCCATGTTCTCTCGCCGCACCCTCCTTGCATCGCTGGCCCTGGCGCCGATCGCCGGCCCCTTGAACGCTGCGGCGCGGGGGCCGCTCTGGCGCGACGATTTCCGCCATGGCCTCAAGCAATGGCAGCTGGAGGCAGTGGGCGACGCGCGCGTCACCGCGCAGGACGGCCTGCTCGACATCGTCGCGCCCAGGGGACTGACGCTCTGGTTCCGTCAGGCGCTCAAGGGCCCGGTCGCGATCCGCTATGATGTGCGCGCCGTGTCGGACGGCGGCCCTTATGACGAGGTAAGCGACGTCAACGCCTTCTGGATGGCGCGCGACCCGGCGGTGCCCGGCGGATCGGCGCTCGGCCGCACCCGCAGCGGCACGTTCGAGGATTATGACAGCCTCCGCACCTATTATGTCGGCATTGGCGGCAACCGGAACAGCACCACGCGGATGCGTCGCTATGTCGGCGAACCGGGCCATCGCCCGCTGCTGCCGGAACATGACCGCACCGACAAGGCGGCGATGCTGGTGCCCAATCAGTGGTTTTCGATCGGCCTGATCGCCAACGGGTCTCATGTCGCGGTGGAGCGGGACGGGGCGACCCTGTTCACGCTCGACGATCCCGATCCCTATCGCAGCGGCCATTTCGGCCTGCGCACGACGCAGAGCCATCTCCAGGTCCGCAACTTCACCATCACCAAGATCTGAACAACATAAAAAGGGAGAGCAACGTGGATATCAGGGCGGGGATCAGCCGGCGCGACAGCCTGAAGGCGGGATTGATGGCAAGCGCGACCGCGTTGCTACCGGGTGCTGCGCAGGCGGCGATCAGTGCGCGCGGTGGCACCATGCCGGAAACCCCGGTGCGCTGGATCGACGATGCCGCCCCGCCGCTCTCGCTCGGCCAGACCTTCGGCGTGCCATGGCCGCGCGGCGTGCTGCGCGCGGGCAGGCCGCTGTCGGTGCAGGGCGCCGATGGCATCGCTTTGCCCTCGCAGCACTGGACGCTGGCGACCTGGCCCGACGGGTCGATCAAATGGACCGCCCATGCACTGCCGGCCGGCACCGGCCAGCCCGGCGCGCTGCGCGTGGTGCCGGGCAAGCCCGCCGCGCCGCAGGCGCCGGTGCTGGTGCGCGAACTGGCCGACCGGATCGAGATTCAGGTCGGGGCGCTGCGCTGGAGCATCGGCCGCTCGGGCAATGCGATCATCCAGTCGGCGCAGCAGGGCGGTCGCACCGTCGTTGGTCCCCTGACGCTGGTCGCCAGCGTCGACAGCGCGCCCGAAGGCGGCACCCGCACGCCCTTCACCGGCCGCATCACCAGCGCCACTGTCGAGCAGAAGGGGCCGGTCCGCGCCGTCGTAAAGCTCACCGGTGTGCATGAAGGACAGGGGCGGCAGATCTTGCCCTTCACCCTGCGCCTCTACGCCCATGCCGGCGGCGACCATCTGCGCATCGTCCACAGCTTCATCTTCGACGGCGATCCGGCGAAGGATTTCATCAGCGGCATCGGCCTCACCGCTGCGGTGCCGATGGCGGGCGCCGCGCATGACCGTCATGTCCGCCTCGCCACCGCCGATGATGGCCTGTTCAGCGAAGCGGTGCGGCCGCTCACCGGCCTGCGCCGCGATCCGGGCAAGGCGGTGCGTGCCGCGCAGATCGCCGGCAAGGCGGTGCCGATGGACGCGATGGCGCCCGGCGTCGCCAAGCTGCTCGACCGCATCCCGACCTGGGGGGATTTCGACCTGACCCAATTGTCGGTCGACGGTTTCGCCATCGCCAAGCGCACCCAGGACGGCCATGCCTGGGTCGATTCCGTCGCTGGCAGCCGGTCGCAGGGCCTGGGCTATATCGGCTCGCCCCAGGGCGGTGCGGCGATCGCCACCCGCTATTTCTGGCAGCGCCACCCGTCCCAGATCAGCATTCGCGACGCCGAAAGTGACACCGCGACGCTGACCGCCTGGCTCTGGTCGCCCGACGCCAAGCCGATGGACATGCGCTCCTATCGCGGCGTCCTGGGGATGGAGGGCTATGACGCCCAGAATGAAGGGCTCGACATCACCTATGAGGATTATGAGCCCGGCTGGGATGCCGCGACCGGCGTTGCCCGCACCAGCGAGCTGACGCTGTGGGCCTGTGCCGCCACTCCGTCGGCGGATGCGCTCGCCGCCATGGCACAGGCGAACGCCGTGCCGCCGCAGTTGATGGTGACGCCCGACCGCATTCATGCCGCCGGCGTGTTCGGCATCTGGAGCCTGCCGGACCGGTCGACGCCGATGAAGGCGCGGATCGAGGACCAGAATGCCAATCTGGTCGACTTCTATGTCGGTGAGGTGGATCGCCGTCGCTGGTATGGTTTCTGGAACCATGGCGACATCATGCACACCTATGATTTCGACCGGCATGTCTGGCGCTACGACATTGGCGGCTTCGCCTGGGACAATAGCGAATTGTCGCCCGACCTGTGGTTCTGGACCAGCGTGCTGCGCACCGGCAATGCCGCCGCCTTCCGTTTTGCCGAGGCGCTGACCCGCCATACCGGCGAGGTCGACGTCTATCATCTCGGCCGGTTCAAGGGGCTGGGCACCCGCCATGGCGTCCAGCACTGGAGCGACAGCAGCAAGCAACCGCGCGTCAGCAATGCCATGTATCGCCGCATCTTCTATTATCTGACCGCCGACGAGCGGGCCGGCGACCTGATGCGCGATCTCGTCACGTCCGACCTGTCGCTGGAGCATGTCGAGATCGGCCGCAAGGTGCCGGGGGCGCAGCGCACACCGCTGCCGGCCGGCGTCATCGATCTGAGCTTCGGCACCATGTGGTGCTCGGTCGCCTCGGCCTGGCTCACCGAATGGGAGCGGACCGGCGACAAGAAGTGGCGCGAGCGACTGCTGAACGGCATGGATAGCATCGGTCGCCTGAAATATGGCTGGCTGGCGGGCAGCGCCCCCTATGACCTCAAGACCGGGCACTTCATGGGGGCGGGGGACAAGATTTCCATCTCGCACCTCAATGCCGTGTTCGGCGCGCTGGAGGTGAATGCCGAGCTTCTGGAGCTGCTCGACGTGCCGCGCTATCGCACTGCCTGGCTCGATTATTGCCGCTGGTTCAACGCCTCGCCGCAGGAGTGGAAGGCGAAGTTTGACCAGCCCTTCGGCCGCCGCAACCTCAAGGAAGGCCATTCGCGCCTGACCGCCTATGTCGCGCGCGAAACCGGCGACAGGGAATTGGCGGTGCGCGCCTGGAAGGAGTTTCTGGGCGGCGACGCGGGCCTGGGCCTGTCGAACGGCGATCCGCGCGTGGCGCTCAAGGGACCGGCCTATGTCCGCCCGATCGTCGAATGGCCGGACGTCTCCACCAATGCGGCGTCGCAATGGGGCCTTGCCGCGATTGAGAATCTGGCGCTCATTCCCGACGCGCTCGCCGATGCTGCCAAATGATGAAGGGCCTTAAGATGAAGACGATGATGATGGGCCTGATGGCGGCGCTGACGGTGAGCGCGGCGACCCCGGCGCTGGCCAAGCCCGTGGCCGAATGGGTCGACCAGACCACCGGCCACCGCGTTCTGCGGCTGACCGATACGCCGGGCAGCGCCAGCCTCTATTTCCACCAGAACAGCTACACGCCGCAGGGCGACAAGATGGTGATCTCCACCCCCGACGGCATTTCGGTGCTGACGCTGGCCGACTGGAGCATCAGGCCGCTGGTCAAGGGCAAGGATATCCAGCTGCTCTTTACCGGGCGCAAGACGCGCACCGCCTATTATGCCAGCCACAGGCGCGATGATGGCGCCGGCGCGACGACGCTTTATGCCGCCGACATCGACAGCGGCAAGGTGCGCAAGATCGCGACCGTCGATCGTGGTTCGATCGGCTCGATCAATGCGGACGAGACGCTGCTGCTCGGTCAATGGGCGGCAAGCGACAAGCCGCTCCAGCCCGACGGTACGCAGAAGCGCGCCGCGCCGGAGATCAAGCAGCAGTTCGGCCAGGCCAACTACGCCGCCAACGGCCCGGACGGAAAGCCGCTCAGCTTTGCCGAGGCGAAGGAAGTGCGCCTTAACGAGCGGCTGGAAGCGCGCATCCCGATGGAGATCTTCACCATCGACATCCGCACTGGGGAGCGCAAGGTGGTGGTCGCCTCGACCGACTGGCTCAACCATATCCAGTTCTCGCCGACCGACCCCGGCCTCATCATGTACTGCCATGAAGGCCCCTGGCACAAGGTCGACCGGATCTGGACGATCCGCACCGACGGCAGCGGCCAGCAGCTGGTCCACAAGCGGACGATGAACATGGAAATCGCCGGCCACGAGTTCTTCTCGCCTGACGGCAAGTGGATCTGGTATGATCTCCAGACCCCGCGTGGCGAGGTGTTCTGGCTGGCGGGCTATGAGCTGGCAACCGGGCATCGGCAGTGGTTCAAGGTCGACCGCAACCAATGGTCGGTCCATTATAACCAGGCGCCTGACCTCCAGCATTTCTCCGGCGACGGCGGCGACAGCGAAATGGTCGCCCATGCCCCCGACGGCAAATATCTCTATCTCTTCACGCCCCAGGCCATTCCCGATGTCGCCGGCATCCATGCCGACAATGCCGCCGACCTGATCGCGCCGGGTACCTTCGGCGTCGAGAAGATCGTCGACATGCGCAAGCATGACTATCGGCTGGAGCCCAACATCACTTTCACGCCCGACGGCAAATGGATGATCTTCCGCTCCAACATGGACGGCGCGCCGCAAATCTACGCGGCGGAGATTGCCAAGACGGCGGGCTGATCGGCACGGGACGATGCCGGATCAGTCGGCATCGTCCTCGCTGTGCATGATGTCGGCGCGGGTGATGGTGCCGCCCTGGCTGTGGACCACGGCCAGCCGCTTGCGGCCCTTGTCGCGGAAGCTGATCTCGCCGCTGTCGATCGCGGGATCGGCGATCATGATGAGGGCGTCGAACACGCCACGCGCCTCGCGCAGTTCGCTCAGGATCGTCAGCAGTTCGTGGGATGTGATGCGGGTGCCGCCTTCGCTGTCGGGCATCTGCTTCTCGATGATCCGGTGCAGCGCCTCGACGATCGCCAGCGTCGGATGCAATCGCTCGACCGGCACCGGCGGGGTCAGCGGCACGGCGCGAACATCGGCCAGCGCCAGATAGGGGTCGATTGCGCCGGGGCCGAAAACCTGCTCGATATTGGCGAGGGTCACGGCGTCCAGGTTGCTCGCCTCGTTGCGGGCATTCTTGACCGTGCCGGCCGAACAGCCGATCCGCTCCGCCAACTGGCTGTCGGACAGGCCATGGGCCTTCTGGATGCGCCGCACGATGGTGGCGACCGCTTCCCGATAGATGCCGTTCGATAGCCGCGTTCCGGCCATGTCCCGCTTCTCCCGCTTCGACGTGCCCCGCCCGACAAAAACGCCGGGCCGGACGGATGTGCGCAAGACTTTGTGCGCGGCGCCCGATTCCGGCAAAGACCTTGGCGGGGCCTGCACCCTAGTTGCACCATCCATGAACCCCGATCGTCGCCGTTTTCTCCTTTCCGCTTCCATTCTGGTCGCGGGCGCTGTTGGCACCGCGCGTGCCTCTGCGCCGGGGCCGATGCGCGCGCTGAAACCCATGGTGCCGGCCCAGCCGATCGCGCCGCTCACCACGCCGACCCCGCCGGCGCTGGTGAAGCCCGCCCTGTTTGCGCAGGCCCGCGCGGCGCTGGAACGGCATCCGCAGATCGTCAACCGGCACCGCATGGCGCTGGTCGATTTTGCCGCGCCCTCGTCGGAGCCGCGGCTGCACATCGTCAATCTGCTGGATGGCACCACCACCTCCTATCTGGTGGCGCATGGCAGCGGATCGGACCCGGATCATAGCGGCTGGCTGGAGCGCTTTTCCAATGCGCCCGGTTCCAACGCCTCCTGTTCGGGCGCATTCCTGACGGCCGATCCCTATGTCGGGAAACATGGCCCGTCGCAGCGCTTGCAGGGGCTCGATCCGACCAATGACAATGCGATGAGCCGGGCGATCGTACTGCATGGTGCCTGGTATGCCGAACCCACGCTGGCCGGTGCGCGCGGCAAGCTGGGGCGCAGCCAGGGCTGTTTCGCGGTCGGCGACAGCGTCCGGTCGCAGGTCATGGCCCAGTTGGGCCGGGGCAGCCTGATCTACGCGGCCAAGCTGGTCGTCTGAATTTTGCCATAAGCGCGTCGCCCCAATCGGCGCGCGGGTCCGTGCCGCCGCTTAACCCCTTTCGCGGTGGGCACCATGGCCGTCCGGGAGCGGTGCTTGCATCGCTCCCGGACTTTATCTCTCGGTATTTTCCCTGATCCCTATCCACGGCTTTGCCGAATGCGCGGCGCCAGCGTTGCTGTAGCATGCGGCCGTCTGCGACTCCGCTTTCCGGCGTCGCAGGAACAGGGGAAATGAGGATGACGCGTTTTTCGACATTCTTGTCGGTGACCGCCTTGCTGGCGGCTGCCCTTCCGATCCCGCCGGCCCATGCGGCGCCGCCGCGCGATGTCGATGATCTGGTCGGTGCGCGAGGCTCTTCGGGGGAAAATGCGCTCCAGTCGCGCGGCTATCGTGTCGCCAAGCAGAATGGCCTCACCAACTATTGGTGGAACAGCGCGAAGGACCAGTGCATCCGGGTCGTCACCTATAATGGTCGCTATGACGCGATCGACAGTGCGTCGGACGGCGATTGCGGCCATGGCGGTGGCAATACGGCCGCAGCGGCCGTAGCCGGCGTCGCGGCGATCGGCCTGATCGCCGCGCTTGCCAGCCACAAGAAGAGCCATGGCGACAGCTCGGCCCAGCATGACAGCGAATATGAGCGCGGCTATCATGACGGCCTGTATGGCGGTGACTATGATCGCAACGACAGCGAAGCCTATCATTCGGGCTTTTCGGCTGGCAATGCGGAGCGGAGCAATCGCCTTGCCGCCAACAGCCAGATCGTGCGGGGCGCGCCGGCGGCGGCGCAGCGGGCCTGTGCCCGGCGCGGCGACGAGTTCCAGAATGTGCCGGCGGGCAGTTCCGTGCCGGTCAGCGTCTATCCGCAAGGTGGGGATCGCTATGAGATCATCGTCGCGTCCGGCCATTATCGCTCGCGCTGCACCGTGACGGGCAATGGCAATGTGATGTCGATGGACCCCTATTGAACGAAAGGATGCATCATGAGGAATGCCATGATTGCGACCATCGCGCTGTCGGCACTGGCCATGCCGGCCATCGCCCAGGCCCCGGTGCGCAGCGAGCGGGTGCAATTCGCCAGGGGGACCGCCTCCAAGGTTATCAAGGCGTCGCTCAAGGGCTATGACATGGTCGATTATCTGGTCGGCGCGCGGGCCGGCCAGACCATGAATGTCCGGCTTCAGACCAGCAACGCCTCCAGCTATTTCAACGTGATCGCGCCCGGTGCCGGGGATAGCGCCATGTTCGTCGGTTCGTCCGCCGGCAACAGCTTTGCCGGCCGCCTGCCCGCCAATGGCGATTATCGCATCCGCGTCTATCTGATGCGCAATGCCGCCCGCCGCAACGAAGTCGCCAATTATACGCTGACCGTCAGCGTGCAGGCGCTGGCGGCGACCGCAGCGCAGGTGATGCCGGCGGCGACCGGCCCGGCGCTGACGCCCGGCAACATGCCCGCTTATTGTCGGGGGGAAGTGTCCGGCCAATATGGCACCCGCCCGGCCTATGTGAAGACCGGCGCGATCGCCAAGGCGCCCGGTGGTTTCTTCATCGACGGCACGGTCGACAAGGGCAGCGAGGGGATCAAGCGCTTCCGTTGCCGCTTCGATGCGCAACGTCGCTTCGTCGACGTGATGGCGATGACGCCGGACGGCGAATAGCCGGGTCAGCCGCCCAGGATCAGGAAGCTCGCCCCGCTGTTGATCAGCGAGGCGAGCAGCCAGGTGCCGAAGGTCGAGCGGAAGGAGGCCCAGCTTGATTTCCGGGTGCGACTGCGCAGCCAGATCGTCTCGATCCGCAGATACCAGCTGATCGTCACCAGCATGATGACCAGCGCGGCGACGGCCCAGCCGACATCGCCGAGGCGCGCCAGGATCGACGCGATGCCCAGCACCAGCGCGGCCGGCCCGGCAATATAGCATTGGGCGTAGAAGGGGCGGCGCAGCGTGTCGCGATTGAGTGTCAGGCCCTGCGCCTTCAGCCGCCGCACCGCGAACATCAGCGGATAGATGGCGAAGAGGAAGGCGCGCAGCACCAGCAGGTTCATTTCCGACGCGGTGATTTCCTTGCCGATGCCGGTGGTTGCGACCTCCGGCATCTTCTGATGCGACGCCACCTCGATCAGGTGCGACAGCAATATGGTCAGCATCAGGAACAGGGGCGGGCTCAGCATGTCGGTGAATTGCTGGTCCGGCGCATCCTCCAGTTCCTTGTCGGAATAGCGCAGCATCTGGATCGGGTGGCGGATCGTCCGCCATAGGGTGCGGGGATAGAAGACCAGCCAGCTCATCGCCTCATAGAGAAATTCTTCCAGCGACTGGAACAGGCGTAGGAAATCCATCGATACTCCCGATCATGAGGAAGGCTGGCATTCCGCCGCCGGGGCAGGGGCGTGCCGCCGGGCAGGGTTGTGCAGGCGGGCTGGGTAGGCGTTGGTGCCGCCTCGGCCGAATGTTTCCCGGTTCAATTGGGCCGGTTCAGCGTGAATCCGTCAGCCCGTTCAACGCAGGCCTGTCCGGCTCGGATGATGGCCGCGCTAGCGGTTGCTGGCGAGCTGCTGCCCGGCGCGCGCCGCCGGTTTGTCTGCGGTCAGATCGTCGAGCCAGGGCAGGGCCGGTGGCGCCAGCCTGACGGTGGGGGTTGCATCCTGCGGCGTGCCCATGCTGCTTGCCGTGGCCAGTGCCACACAAATGCCGGCGCCCGCTGCGACCATTGCAGGCCAGTCTCTTACCATCGCACACAGCTCCCTCTGCTGGGCTGCGATCGGCAGGAAAAGTTTCGCGATTGGCGCCGCGACTCACCCGCCCGACCGCTGGAATAAGGGATGATCGCGCATTCGCGGGCATCGCGCCATAGCGGATTTTCCGGGGGTCGGGCGATCGTCCCGCTTTGGTCCGACCGCACTTGCCGGGCGCCGCTTCACGCCATGGGATAGGGATATCCGGGGCGCTCCCTAGGGGAGAATCCCGATGGCTGGCCCGGCGTCCGCTTGGCTATGCCCAGGGATATTCAAAGGGAGGTCGCGATATGATCAGGCGCATATTCGTCACGGGTCTGCTGCTGGCGCTGGCAGGCTGTGCCACCACGCCACGGGTCAATTATGATGCCGATCCCGCGGCCAATTTCGCCAGCTATCGCAGCTATAGCTGGGCGTCGATCACCGTGCCGCAGGGCATGAACCCATTGCTGTTCCAGCGGGTGAAGGCGTCGATCGACACCGCCCTCGCGGCGCGCGGCTATAGCCAGGCTGAACCCGGCGAATTTGCCATCGGCTTTACCCTGGGCGCCCGCGACCGGGTGGAGGTGACCGATTTCGGTCCCTACGCCACTTATTATCGTCCCTGGGGCGGGTGGGCCGGCTGGGGCGGCTATCGCAATGTCGATGTGCGCAACGTGACCGACGGCACGCTGACGGTCGATATCTATGACACCGGGACGAAACAGCCGGTCTGGCACGGCACGGCCACGCAGGAAGTCAGCCGCAAGAGCCCCGACCAGGCGACAATCGACAAGGCGGTGACCGCCGTGCTCGCCAATTTCCCGCCGCCGATCAAGCCGAACTGACAGGAGGGGGCATATGGCCGAATCGCAGGAACCCAGGGGCGCGCCCATCCGCCCGGCCCGCAATGTGGGCGAGCCCGTGCCGCCCATTCCGTCGGTCGACATGAGCGATGCCGAAGGGGCATCGACCGCCTATTCGCATTTCCGAACCGGCCTGTCGCGCCATCGCACGGGCCTGTCGGAACATCGCACCGACCTGTCCGAATATCGCACCGACCTGTCCGGGCATCGCACCGAAATGTCGATGCGCCGGACCGGCATGTCGTTCCAGCGCACCCGGATGAGCGCGGACCGGACCTTGATGTCGGAAATGCGCACGGCGCTGTCGCTGATCGGCTTCGGCTTCACCATCAACCAGGCATTCCAGAAGATGCAGGACGCGGGCAGCATCCAGAATGTCAACGCGCCGCGCAATTTCGGCGTGGCGCTGCTGGTGTTCGGCATCGTGCTGCTGGCCGGCGGGATCGTGCGCCATGTCCAGTTCGCGACCGAATTGCGGGATCGGCGCAAGATCATGACGGAGGATGGGCTGATTCACTCCGACAGCCGCTTCCCGATCTCGGTGACGCTGGTGATTGCGCTGTGTCTGCTGGCGCTGGCGCTGGCGGCGGTGCTGGGTATCGTCTTCAACATCGCGCTGCTGGGCTGAATCGCGGGCAGGCGGGCGGGGCCTGTGCCCCGCCGCGTCTCAGCTCTGCAGCATGTCCTGCCCGCTATTATAATGGTGCCAGGCCATGATCGCGGCGGCGCCGCGATGCGGTCGCCAGGCTTCGGCAAGGTCGCGGGTCAGCTTCTCGCTCGGCCGCTCGCCCAGGCCCAATATCCGCCCGACCGCGATCTGCACCGCCAGGTCGCCGGCCGGCCAGATGTCGGGGCGTCCTTCGGCGAACAGCAGATAGATTTCCGCCGACCAGCGGCCGATCCCCTTGATCTGCACCAGTTGCGCGATCGCGGCCTCATCGTCGGCGGGCAGGGCGTGGAGGTCCAGCGTGCCGTCCACGACCAGTTCGGCCAGGCTGCGGGCATAGCCCTGCTTCTGGCGCGACAGGCCACAGGCGCGCAACGCATCGAAATCGCGCGCCAGCAGTGCTTCGGGCGTGCAGCCCACGCCCAGTTCCGCCTCCAGCTTGCGCCAGACCGCCGCGGCGGAGGCGACGCTGACCTGCTGGCCGACGATGGTGCGCAGCAATGTCTCATAGCCCGGCTCGCGCACGCGCGGCACCGGATAGCCGACGCTGGCGATTGCCGCGCCGAATGCCGGCTCCGCCGCAGCGATGAAGTCCAGGCTGACGCGCAATTCTTCCGCCGTGCTTACCATGTCCGCCCGTCCAGCCCTTGATTTCGCCGTCGCTGTCGGTCAGAGCGGCGGGGATAAGTCCAAAAGGAATGGGTAGATGCCGAAGCTGATCGTGGTCAACCGTGATGGTGCCGAACAGACTGTTGAGGGGGACAAGGGTCTCTCGGTGATGGAAGTCATTCGCGACCATGGCTTTGACGAACTGCTCGCGCTGTGTGGCGGCTGCTGCTCCTGCGCGACCTGCCATGTCTATGTCGACCCGGCCTTTGCCGACGCCCTGCCGGCGATGAGCGAGGACGAGAATGACCTGCTCGACAGCAGCGATCATCGCAATGAGACCAGCCGCCTGTCCTGTCAGGTCGTGCTGAGCGATGCGCTTGACGGCCTGCGCGTCACGATCGCGCCGGAAGACTGATCCCTTATTTCAGGGCCTGACCCGCAACGTCGCGGCCGGCGCATCGCCGGTCAGCGGCGTGATGGTCCATGTGATGCGCTTGCCCTCCGGCACGGTGGTGGCGCCATCTTCCTGATTCTGGCTGACGATCTCCGCATCGGTGGTCAGCGTGAACGTGCCGTTCAGCGCCTTGGCGGCGGCGTCGCCCGATCCGCCACCCATGCCGGCCGGCCCCTGGCTCTTGTCGAAACCGTTGGAAAAGCCCGGTGCCTTCACCCGCACCCGGTCCGCCCCGCGCATTTCGACTGCGACGAAGGGCAGGACGATCTGCGCGTCGATGTTGAAGGGGAAGAGGAAGGCATGGTCCAGCCTTCCGCTGATCGCATAGTCGATCGCGAATTTATGATCGCCCAGATACTGGACCGACCGGAAGCCCTTTTCCTTGGTGAGTGCGCTCGCCATCGCCTGCATCTGCGCATCGTCGCCGCTGGTCTTGTCGAACTGGGGCTCGGCGGGCGGGGCGGGTGTCTTGCTCTGGCTCTGCGCCACCTTCTGCAGCACGGCCTCCTCGCCCTCGGGCGGGGTGACGCCTTCCAGCGGATCCTCCTCCGCATCGCTGTTCAGGCCGCCCAGCGCCTTGTCCATGTCCGACGCCAATATCTCGCCCTTATAGGCAAAGGCGAAGCTGCGGTCGGCGCGGATGTCGAGCGTGGAGGTGAAGCTGCCGGGGGTCACCAGGCATCCGGGCAGCATCAGCAGCGCGGCCAGCGCGCCCGCCGCGCGGGACAATAGGACCATGGCGAACCCCCGTTCGTCTGCGCGACGATGTGGGCAGGGCGCCCCACCCACATCGTCGCAAGATGGTGCCCGGCGGCCGCTTACCGGCTGGTGGCGGCGTACAAGGCGATCGCTGCCGCATTGGAGACGTTCAGGCTCTCCATGCGCGGGCTGATCGGCAGCTTAGCGATAATGTCGCAATGCGCCATGGTGTTGTGGCGCAGCCCTTCGCCCTCGGCGCCCAGCACCAGCGCGACGCGCGATTCGCCGATCGCATCGGCCAGCACGGTGTCGCAGTCGCCGTCCAGGCCGATGCGCCAGTAACCGGCTTCGGCAATCTCTTCGAGCGCGCGGGCCAGGTTCACCACCCGCACCCAGGGCACGGTTTCCAGCGCGCCCGACGCGGCGCGGGCCAGCACGCCCGATTCGGGCGGCGCATGCCGGTCCTGGGTGACGATGCACAGCGCGTCGAAGGCGGCGGCCGACCGCAGGATAGCGCCGACATTATGCGGATCGGTCACCTGGTCGAGCACCAGGATCGGGCGCTGGTCGTCCTGCCCCTGTTCCAGCACGTCGCCCAGCCAGACATCGTCCAGCGGCTCGACTTCGGCGACGATGCCCTGATGCGGCGCATCCGACGGCACCATGCGGCCCATGTCGGCGACGTCGGAATAGACGATCGGCAGCACGGGCGGCAGATCGAGCGCGCCGATCGCTTCGCGCGTGCCCCATATCTTGCGCACGACGCGGTTCGGATTGGCGAGCGCAGCCGTGATGGCATGGCGTCCGTAGAAGCGGGGGAAGGCGCCTTTCGGCTTGCCGGTACGATGTCCTCTTTTCATGTTTTCGCTCTTTTCACATCACCCCATTGACAGGCAAGCCTCCATTCGCCATTGAGCCGCCTCCAGCGCGGCGGGACAGCAAATTTCCACCGCGTAGGGCACTGGACAGGTGGCCGAGTGGTTAAAGGCAGCAGACTGTAAATCTGCCCGGGTTTCCGTACGCTGGTTCGAATCCAGCCCTGTCCACCATAACTTCTTCCAGAACAGTCCGAGAACGTCTATATAAACCCCGCACTTAGCGGGGCTTTCGGCGTTTCGACTGTCTCAGATTGTCTCGCTTTGTTCACGCCTTGAATGCCTCAATCGGGGGTATTCGTGGGGGTACTGATCGAAAATGGGGGTACGGATACCCCCAAGCGAGGCCGGAAATGCTGACCGACGTGCAGGTGCGCAAGGCGAAGGGGGCGGAGAAGCCCTATAAGATGACCGATGGGCTCGGCCTGTTCCTCTATGTAACGCCCGCAGGCTTCAAATCATGGCGGCTGAAATATCGCGCTGTTGGCGGTAAGGAGAAGCTGCTGACCTTCGGCAGCTATCCGGAAGTGTCGCTGGTGGAGGCGCGCGATCGGCGCGACGAAGCGCGCAAAGTGATTCGCGCGGGGCGAGATCCGGCGGTCGAGAAGAAGCAGATGGCGGCCACCGCGCGCGCCGACGCCGATAACAGCTTTGAAGCGGTGGCTAGGGCATGGCACGCGCTCAATGTGCCGCGGTGGAGCAACCATCACGCCAAGAATGTGATCGACAGCCTCGCTGACGATCTGTTCCCGGAGATCGGTAGGATGCCCATCCGGGATGTCACGGAAGCCCTGCTGCTCGACGCCCTGCGTAAGGTGGAGCGCCGCGGTGCGATCGAGACGGCGCACAGGATCCGCCAGCGCGCATCGGAGGTGTTTGCCTATGCTGCCGCGAACGGAATGCGGACGGGCGATCCTGCGGCCGTGATCAAGACACTGCTGAAGCCTAAGCCCAAAGCAACGAAGCAGCCGGCGCTAACGACGTTGCCGGAGGTCCAGCAGCTCATCCACGATCTGGAATATGAGGAAGCGCAGCCGATCACGAAGATGGCAAATCGCTTCCTGGCGCTCACCGCCGTGCGCTCAGCGGTGCAGCGGAGCGCCAAATGGTCGCAGATGGAAGGCTTGGAGAGCGACAAGCCGATGTGGCGCATCCCGCCGTCAGCGATGAAGCTGGCGCTCAGGATGAAGGACGATGAGGCCTATGAGCATCTGGTGCCGCTATCTCGGCAAGCCGTAGATGTCCTGAACGCCATCCGGCCCTTAACTGGTCATCTGGAGCACATCTTCCCGAATGCTCGGCACTCGCGCCAGCCGATGTCCGAGAACGCCGTCCGCGCGTTGATGATTCGCGCCGCTGGCGGAAAATATCATCTGCGGCATTGCCCGCACGGCTGGCGATCGTCCTTTTCGACCATCATGAATGAGTGGCGCAGACACAACGGCCGGCCGGACGATCGCGAAGTCATCGACCTAATGCTTGGGCACGTCGCGGTCGACAAGGTCGAAGGCGCATACAATCGGGCCGCCCATATGGAGCGCCGGCGCGAGCTGGCCCAGATTTGGGCCGACATGTTGCTGGAGGATGCAATGCGCGGAGCAGACTTGATTTACCGCGTTGCTGATTATTGATCAGGATCGCGAGCTGGAGAGGGCCTACATATGCTCGCGCGGCCGGTAGCGGTATAGTCCCTGCGGATATGCAGGCGCAGGGCATGCCGCTCCATAATCAAGGCTCCAGGGTGGCGGCAGGCGAACCGCTGGCCGGCACTTCGCGTTGATGATAGGTTTGCCTTGGGGGCTAATGGAGAATCGTCCATGAAAACCGACGAACAGGACGAACCATTCGGCGCCTGGCTGCTGAAGCAGTCCGGCCGCGATGACTGGATCGGCACTCTGGCAAAGCAGGCTAAGGGCGATCCGAAGTTCCGGAAATCCCTCACACCGGACGATCTAAGGAAGCGCCTTCATGATGCGGGCGCCGAGGGCGATACCTTCGAGGCGTTGGATGACGCCGAAGCCGAATGGCAGAGCGCGTAGAGGTGCCGTATGCATCTGAACGACTGGACCCTATGGGCTTCAGCGCAAGAGGTCATAAAGCGTCGGGGTGCGAAGGCCCCCAAATATGCCGCTGCGCAGATCGCGGAGGCCGAAGCAGCAGGCGATGATGCATCCGCGCGGGCCTGGCGGGAGATCGCGGAGCGGATCGATCAATTGATGGACTATCGGAGCGGCCGGCCGCTCAGCAAGCAGTGAGGGAGTGTTTCGTGAAGGATCGAGTTCTGGACACATTGATACGGCTGGTGGACCAAGTGAAAGCGGCAGGTAACCGTCCGGTAAGTTTGGCTTTGTCAGAAGATGATTGGGCCGAGGCGGTGGAGGATGCCCGCGACGATGGCAACTATATCGTGTCAGACCCTGCAGCTATCCCTCCGCAAAGCTTCATGGGGATCCCGGTAGATCTGCGAGATGTGCGAAGCAACGGTACGATCGAGGTGGGCTATGAGGATGGCTCAACCGAAGTCTTCTGATCTGGATACCCAATGTCGGACGGCCACGCTGGCCTGCCTTGCTGCCGTCATGGTGTGCAGATATCCAGATGGCCTGCAGCTATAACCGTGTGCTCTGGAGCGGCGTCACTGCCCTACGCCATCATGGCGTAGGGCCCTTGGCTTAGTGCCTGGAGGCCTTGACGCTTATCCCGCTGCATACACAACCTGTTCGCTCACGCTCTCCTGCGGCGTCGCCGAACTTGTCGGCATAAACCAATGTCATTTGCATCGGCCTGCAAGCGAGCCTCGCAACGCCAAAATGATTCGGCCGACTGTTTAGGTAGTGGGCGCCCCGTTCGAGCCCCCAGCACAGTCACGGATCGATCAATTTGATAAAAAAATTCAAATTCGCGGAAGTGGCGAATTTCGACGTTTAGGCCTTGAGCGACAACAAAACTGATTAGCCTGATTTGACCATCTGGTCTTTCTATCGACGAGCTGATTCCTGAGCGCCTCTTGTATCGACTAACATCTGTGTCATTATCGCGATCAATGACTGGCTCATGTCGGTCAGAAACAACAACGCCAGCGAACATCGTTCACTGGCGTTGTGTGATAAGCCCAGCTCAGAGGCGTGGCCATCGGTTCCGCCATGACTATCGCGAGATATCATGGGATCGTCAAGCCTCTGAGCATTTCATATAAGGAATGCTTTAAGTGAAGAATTCGCCGAACGATCCCTCTAATCAGATGATGCTGGTACCACATAGCTATCAAGGGTCTTTGATCCAGCAGCGAGCGGGCGATGGCTACATCAACGCGACAGCCATGTGCAAGGCCGCCGGTAAGGAATGGTCAAACTACAATCAGAATGGGGCCACAAAGGCTTTTTTCGTGGCACTGGAGGGGTCCCTTGGAATTCCAAGGGACGTCATCATACAGTCAATCGCGACTGGACCGAATGAGGCGCGCGGCACGTGGGTTCATCCTCAGGTAGCTATCCATCTTGCACAATGGCTTTCGGCGAAATTTGCCGTCAAGGTGTCCGAATGGGTCTACGACTGGATGCTCGGCAAACCGCCGACCGATCGGATCTGGCAGCAGTATGAAGACCGGATTTCGCTGGTCAACAACACTGTGCCTCTGGGCTACTTCTGTGTGTTCAATGAGCTGGCAGAGCTTATGGCATCCCTCATCACGAACGGAGCTAATCCCGGCACCAAGATGATCCTCGATATCAGTGTCGGGCTTCGGTGGGCAAAGCACTGGAAGGATGCCGAGCTGGATGTCCGCTTCGGACCAAGGGCGAAATATCCGAACAGCTACCCTAGCTATTTCGAACAGGCGCGGTCCAATCCGCAACTGGCAAACTGCTACCCTGAAGACGCGCTGCCGGCGTTCCGGCGATGGTTGAGGGACGTTTATGTGCCCCATCATATGCCGGAATATCTCAGGTCTCAGGTGGCTCAAAAGAAGCTGCCAGCCCAGGTCGCTAACAACGCCTTGGCCGCCATTGCCAGTCGTAACGCGAGCAGGGCCCTGCCTAAGTTCGACCTCTAACGAAAAATCCTGGCCGGCGTGGGCCGGCCAGGATGCCTATGCAAATTTGATGTCGCAGAACTCGTCCACCGGCTCGGGATGCACCTCGTGCGGCCGGCGCATCATCTCGCCGCGCCTGGTCGGCTGGGGCAGGGTGGGGCTAGCCCCGTCCGTCGCCACTCGGATGATCGCCCCGAAGCTGTCCGCCTTGTGGAAGATCGCCTTGATGTCTGGCAGCAGATTGCGCGCCCAGTCGGCATGGGTCGGGCTGACATAGCCGATCTGCCGCCCGCGCTGCGAATAGACTGAGATGGCTGGCACGCCTTCGACCAGCCGCTTGAGCGGCCGAAGGGTGACACGCTCCCCGGCTATGCAGCGATTGATCTCCGCCTGGCGCCGTGGTGCGCAGTCGGTGCGGAAGTCGGCCCCAACGATCGCCAGCCCGATCGACGGGACGGCGGCCGGCCGAACATGGTCAGCGGCGATTCTCATGGCGAGAACATAATATGAACATTGGCCCCATGGAAGACTTGACCGACTCGGCCGGCCAGCGCGAACATGAAGGAATGTCGTTGTCCTTCACCGATCGCCGCGCACTTGAAGACCTGGACCGGGAGGCTTCCGCCTTGCAAAAGCAGATCGATGCGAGGATGCCGGTGCATCCCGGAGAGATTTATGATCTGGTCCGGCGCTATCTGGACATGGGCGAGCATTTCAGAGCGCAGCGGCTAGCAGATCACCTCCCAGATGAAGAGGATTGGCGATGAAGCGTCTACTGATCACCTTCGAACTCTGGTTGCTCGTGGTCGGGACGGCCGCTGGCACGCTCATCGGAGCCTCCGGCGCCATCCCTTGGATCATCCCCGGCTGACTGCTTGCCCCTGATGGCCTTCACCAGCGCGCCGCCAGCCGACCAGACATAGCCCAGCGCCTCGAACGCGAGCCCGACCTTGCCGAGCCCGCGCGTGATCTTGCCCAGTCCCATCAGGCTGCCCTCCGCTTCGCATAGGCCGCTGCCAGCCGCGTGTCGTATTTGTTCTCGCGGTAGGCGGTGCCGTTATAGCCCTTGGCGAACGCGGCCCAATCGCCGCGCTGCAGCGCGACCTTCAGCCCGCGCCCGGCGACGAAGCGGATAAACGCCTCCAGCTGATCTCCCTCGGTCTGCGCCTGGCGCCATGCGAAGGACCACGGATCGGGCGCGCCGCACACCACATAATTCTCGCCCAGAATCTGGAAGCCGCCGTAGCTGGCCGACGCGAACCCCGCGTCAACGTCGAGCGCGACGGCATCGAGCATCTGCTGCCAGCGCGCGGCCTGACCGGCCGGATAGAGCGCGCGGTTCCACACGCGAGACGACAGCCGAGGATGGCTTTTATCGAACCGGTGGCCCGTCGCCTTGCTGAAACGGTGCGGCTCGAACAGGATTGTCGGCCGGCCGTCGATGAAGGCGGATCCTGTCGATTCCACATCATAAACCGCCCAGACCTTGGCAGGCTCCACCGAGAGGTCAGCCGCGGCCTGGGCGATGTCACTGGTGCTGATCGGATGGTCCGGCCCATCGGTCAGGCAAGCGAGGATCGCGCCCTTGCTCTTGGGGCCGATCTGGCCATCGATCGCGCCAGTGTAATAGCCGAGCGAAGACAGCCGGCGCTGCAACGCAGCCTGGTCCATATTCTTCTCCAATGTTGAGGGATTTACAGTTCGGGCGATACCGGGCGTGCAGCCACGGCCTTTGCGCTTTCGACCTTCTGGACGGCCTGCCGCAGTTCACCGCTGCTCTCGATCACGTCCTTGGCCACGTCGCGCAGCGTGACGGCCTCGACCTGACGCATGAACCGTTCAGTGTAGAGTTTGATGACCCGGTCGGCGCATACGGTGACGAAGGCTGTCACCAGCGCTGCCGCTTCGCCGTCAGCACCGGCCTGTCGACACAGCGAGTAGGAAATGAGCGCCACCAGGGGCAGGATCAGCAGATCGGCAATCACCAGCCGTGCCTGCACCTTGATGCCCCGCTTGATCAGCATCGCATATTTAGCGGCAAAGCCGAACGTCAGGCCTATCCAGATCCAGCTATATTTGGCCACCACGGCCTCGAACACAGGACTCACCGGCACTATACCCCTTTGAAAATTGGAAAGCCCGGCGCAGCATGAAACCCGCCACCTGCGCGGAGTGTTGGCAAAGGACGCAAGGAGGATGCTTTGACCCGCGAACGGACACAGGAACTGAGCGACGAGGAATGGAACGCCCTGCTGGAGCGCGACCGCGCCGAGCAGGAAGCCGACCCGAACAACGCCATGAACAGCCCGCTCGGCCTGGACGAGGAGGCGCGCAACAACCTGACGTTCGTCATGGTCACTGCGGCCTTCCTCGTCATCAGCCTGCTGGTGGGCGGGTGGTATTTCATGTGATGCGACGCATCTTTAGGCCGCCAACGCCACGCTGCCAGCTTCCGCCGGCCAGGCAAGGATTGCCTCGCGCGTTGCGGCCCGCGCGATCCCGCCAAGATAACGTGGCACTACCAGATTAATCGCTCCGCGACCGTCAATCTCGGCGACACCCGCACCGCCAAAGAAATCAGTTGTCGGGTGCCCCTTGTGCGCGATGTTTATGGTCCCCGTCACGCCAGCGGTTACGCTGTCGACGCCCATTTCAGCCGCCCCACTGACAGCATCATAAGTGGCCCAGATGATATGCTTGCCAGTCACCACCGGGGGCGATGTCCAGTCGATAGAATCCCCCGCATTTGGTCCATGCGAAAGGTAGGGATGCCCGTTATTAAGAATCCCGAAGAAAAGCCGCTGGCCGGTCGTGTCAGAACTGGCCACTAACGAGTTTGAGGTTGCTGTGGTGTCCAGATCGACAAGGCAAGCAATGAAATAGCTGGATGGCACCTGGTATGCGGCCTGCGCCTTGCCGCTTGCATCTGCGCCCCAGTCGATTGCTGCCCGGCCGTTGAGGGAAGACATCGTGCCGCCGGTCACCGTGATCGGCAGGCCTCGCGCGCGGTCCCGCAGTACAAGACCAGAATATTCTGGAGCCTGCTCGGCGGCGTCGAAACAGAAGTCGATCTCGCGCGTGCCGAACGCCATCCGCTCCTTGTCGGTCATCTGTGAAGCGATGACGGCGGAGGGGCGCGCAAGGCGGGTTGAGGAAATGATGGATACGCTCATGCTGTCGTAACTCCTACCTTGTGACCAATCATGTAGTTGTGCAGGGGGAGGCCGGTGACCGGGCATCCTTCGCTGTCATTGTCGCGAATGCAGCAGCGCAGGCCGGTGGTCCTACCTTGGCCGGTCTCGCTGCCGGCCTTCCAGTTGCCAAAGCCGATCTCCGGTGTCGTGCCGGTCGGAACGGCGGATAGGTAAATAGCCAGCGTGTTGCGGCTCAACACTTCCACCGATGCCACCGTGACAGCGGAACCGGTGCCGATGTTACTGTCGCGATATACGACCCCATATTTTCCGGGGTCTGTTACACGGCTTGTGTCAATCGTGATCGCCCCACCATAATCCACCACGCCGCCAGAGACCGTCGCAATGATAAGCCGGCCAGTGCGGACCGCGCTGGACACATAGAGCGGCTTCCAGGGGCGCCCCTGCTTGAGATGCCGGCGGATTGCCTTGGCTGCATAGCTGGCCATGAAGCAGTAGCTGGCCGGTAGCATGTGATACCCATCACCGAAATCACATACATATTGGGGACCGGCGAGAATGAAGCCGGACAGATTAAGGCCTGCATATCGCTGGGCAGAAGCGGGTGCGACCAGCTCGTCGGCGCCAGCAGCCCCACCGAAGCGACTGATCTGCTGAAGAACTATTAGCGGCGCGGTTGCCTGCCCGGTGATGGTCGTGACATCAGAGGCGAGATCTGCCTGCAATTCCTGCAGGTATCCGAGATAGACAGATGAAGCCTTGTCCTCGTCGTTCTCGCCCTGCCGCCAGTTGATGGTTGCCAGTTCGAACGGTCGGCTCGCTGCATCAGCCAGAGCCTTGGCGCGCGTTACCCCGTAGAGGAAATTATTGTAGGGCGTCGTGCCCTTTTTGAGGTTCAGATATGGAGTGCCACCAACGCCTGCCGAGCAAACGAGAACATCCTTGCCGATCTCCCGTGCGAGGGCAAAACCAAGGCTTGTCAGGCCGGTGTCGGAAAGCTGGGTGGAGCCGTCGAGATCCTCAGCGGCAGGCACGAGGCTTCCGTAGCTGGTCGCATTATAGCCACCGCCATCTATGCCAGCGCGGACGCCGCCATTGAACATGAGAACCTTTGATGATGGGGCGAAACGCAGGGTCGGCAGAGTTCCGGCCGCATAGGACGCGGAACCGAGCGAAAGGCTCTGCCCATAGCTGAAATGGCCCTCGATCGCGTTGCCGCCCACAACAGCGCCCAGAGGCGATCGTGCAAGCCCGATTACGCCATCGCTGCGACCATAACGCACGATGCCCGGCGCGATGATCTTGGGCGCGTGGCAGTCAACAACGCTTGCGGTCAGGCGACGTTCGCTGATGCCGTCCGCAATAAAAATCTGCTGAACAGGGCCGCCGCCGTCGTCCACCGCTTTGCTGTAGACCACAGGTGCGGTGGTGGCGGCCGGCTCGAAAATCTCGCCTGAGGCGCCAAAAGTAAGAAGCGCGTCGCGACCGCTGATCACCTGAAACGGGGCGGCGCCGACACGTTCTGGCCGGTCATGCATATCACCGGCGCCGCGCAACATCTGCCGGCGGGCATCGAACCATGAAATAGGAGATCCGCTATCGTCCACGATATAGCGGACGACGCCACCTTTCATGACAGGCGGCAGATCGCCTGGACGAACATAATCGGGTGCAACCACTCGGCCGATCCGATCGAGCGCCAACAAGATGTCGCCGTCGCGCTCTACAAGAGGATAAACGCCGCCCTTGATGAACAGGCGATCGAACAGACCCAGTCGGTTCGCTGCTTCCCGATTCTTGGCATTCTCATCAGCGATCTGGTCGGCATGGACATCATCAACCGCTTCCCGCGCCTGAGTTTCGACGTTGAGGTTGCCTTGGAGCGCAACGAGGCTATCGTTCACCGCGGTTGCGTTGGCCTTGGTGGCAAGCAGGGTTTCTGCTGCATCAATCCGACCGCCGAGGGCATTGTCGCGGGCGACAGCCTCCCCCTCTACCTCGTTGACGTTTTCTTGCAGATTGACGAGGCTGGCGTTAACCGCAGCCGCGTTGGCCTTGTCCAAAATCTCGGCCTCGACGTCATCCAGCCGGCCACCGAGGACATTATCTCGGGCGACAGATTCACCCTCAACTTCATTGACATTGCCCTGAAGCGCACCGAGGCTGTCGTTCACGGCGGCTGCGTTCGCCTTGGTGGCAAGCAGGGTTTCTGCCGCCGCGATGCGCTCGCCGTGATCCTCTACCGTCGGCCCGAGCCCGACCGCGACTGCCACGTCTGCAGCCTCTTCGGCGGTCAGCCCGGGACCGCGCAGGCCGCGAACCTGCCCGCTGAAATATTGAAAGCTCATGGCAGCGTAACCCCCGGTTCAAGAAGGAAGCGACCGAGCGCGAGCTTGTCCTGCAGCGCGTCGGCATAGGTGATGACGATGTCGTAGGAGTATGCGTCAGCTTCGCCTGGCTCAGGCTCGTTCAAGCCCGTCGGAAAAGCCTCAAGCGCCGCCTGCGCGATCTGGGGAAACAGGCGCAGACGGCGTGGCTCATCATCCGTCGCCGCCATGTCCTGAAAAATGATGCCGGGGACCGCGATGATCGGCGCGCCGGCCGCACCTGGATATAGGCGTACCTCCATGCGGATGCTTGCGCCGGCGAGCGGCAGATCCTCGCCTTCGTAAAACAGGTCTATGGTCGGCGCCCACGCGATATTGCGCGAGGCCGTCAGGTCCATGCTGGCGGTCACATCTTTCTCCGAATTCAAGCCGTCAGGATTTTGCGGAAATCAGGGCTTCCAGGCCGTCCATGCGTCGCCGCTGATAGGCGGCTTCGACCGCAAAACATTCGTCGTAGCGCAGCCCCCAGCGGTTCCCCGCCTTCACCGCCACGCGCATCCTCTTGGTGGTCGTGCCCTTTTTGCTGGTGACCGGCTCACGCTGCTCGTCCCATTCGTCGAAGCACAGCAAACCAATCTCGAAGGCGTCGATCCCTCGCGCTGCAAATGCCTCATGCACCTGCTGCGCCACCAGCCCGACATGCCAGCGGGCATCGCCTGCTTTGGCGCGAACCGCATCGCGAAACCGATATCTGCACCACTCGACATCACCCCAGGCATCAAGCCATTCCGCCGGGATCGCTTCGACATTCTGCTTCGCCCGACGGTCGGAGGTGCTGATTGTCGAGGTGCCCGAGTAGATCTGTCCCCAGCGCAGCGAGGCGGTGCCCAGGGTGTAGCTATTGTCCGCACCGGGACGCGCCGGCCCGCCGAGCGTCAGCGCCCCGCTGGCGCGCTCGATCGTCAGGGCGTGCGCGACATAGGCCCCGGCGTCGCTGTATCGATCGATGTAGAAATCGGTGCCGACATTGCTTCCGCTTTCCGTGCTGCCGTCCATGCCGGTCAGCCATCTCGCCGACGAGCCCCGGCGATAGACGGTCCGCGCCGCATAGCCAGCGTCGGCATTCACGAAGAAGCTGGCATTGAGGGCCACTGGCGCGAGGATCAAGGATGCGATGAAGGTCTGCCCGCCAGACCAGCTATTTGCCGTCGACATCAGCGGGATGGACGCGCCCGATGTCCCAATGTTCTGCGTGGCGGCGCTGCCCAGGCCTAGCGCCGAACGCGCGCCGGCCTGCGTCGACGCACCGGTGCCGCCGTTGGCAAGCGCGAGCGTGCCGCCGAGCGTAAGCGATCCGGTCGCAGTGATCGGCCCGCCGGAGAAGGCCAGGCCGGTCGATCCACCCGATACGTTGACGCTCTTGACCGTGCCGTCAGGCACATAGGCCAATGAATTCCATGCCGTGGCGCCGTCGCCGATCTTCTGGCGTCGGGTATCGGTTTCAAGCGCGGGCTCGCCCGAATTGAGCGTTGGATTGACGCTGGCCCAATTGACCGACGTGTCCCGGCGGAGCTGGAAGCGAACCGTTGCCATCAAGCCTCCGTCGTGGCGTCGCCGCCGTCGAGGACAACATCGTCATTGTCGGTGATCGGGTCGGCCGGGTCTAATTCCCCAACCTCTCCCGCCTCCAGATAGCTGTCGGGATCGAAGTCGTAGATATCGGCATTATGCTCTTCCAGCTGCAGGCTGACGGAAAAGTCCTGGCTCAGCCCCCAGCTGGTGACCTGAAAGGCGTAATTGCTCAGGCCATATTTTGCGGTCGCCAGCTGCACGGTGTCGAGCGTCGAGATGGCGATGCCCATGATGTTCATCGGCCAGGTCACCCGCCGTTCGGCCTGCGACTTGCGCAGGTAGATTTCGAGGATGCGCTGCCCGCGATAGATCGAGGTTATGTGCGCCAGATCATAGGTCATCTGCCGGAGATCGTCGGCAAGGATCGCGCGCGTCGGAACGTCGCCAGGCTGATACTGCAGCGGATTGACGAAGGTGCCTGTCACCTCAGTCGCGATCCGGTCCCCTTCGAGTAGCGCAGGGACGGTGATGGGGCCGGCGAGATCCTCCTCCTTCAGCGTTGCGGATGGCGGCACATAATAGCCCGGCCGCATCAGCATCTTGCCGCCGCTGTATGTGAACTGACCTGCACAGCATGTTACGAACGTGTCGCGCACCTCACTCGGCGCAGCGCCGGTCTGGATATAGCTATCGAACTCATAGCGAGCTTCCGTCCCGCCGGGGATGCTGACTGCCTCGCTGCACACGCCAGCCTGGGCTGCAACCCAGTCCCAATCGATTTCGTCGTCATAGCACCCAAAGCCGCCGACTTCCCTCGGGAGCGCCATCCAGTCATAGAAAACCAGCGCGGCGTTGCGGGTGTAGCCTCGCGTATCGGTGCGGGGATCCAGGATGTCGTCCTTGCCCTCCACCTCCGCCGTGATGTTCGGCATACCGGCTTGGACGATGTCGTCGTTCAGATAGAACTTGGCGTAGATGAGTGCCGTGCCGCGCCCCCGGTGATTGACGGTCCACTTCCCGCCGGTTTCGGCGACGAAGGTCGGGTGGGCAACTTGATCATCGGTGCCCCGATAGAACCACAGCCAGGCATTGTTCGCATATTTGCCGCTGACCACCAGGCCGGCGCTGTTGACGCTCACCTCTTCATCGCCGAGCCACCAGCGGACGACGCCCTTGCACCGATGACCGGCCACAGCGATCACGAAATAGCGCTCCCGCTTGCCACGCGGATGGAAAAAGATCAGGAGGCCGCCCACCCGGCGCTTGCCATAGATGATGAAGCTGTTGGAAACAGCCTGGCGGAAGATGTTGGGGGTGGCGCTGGTCGATGGCTTCCCTGCCAAAAGGGACAGACCAGTCGTCACGGCTGTCGTGATCGCCATTGAGACGACAGCGGCCGTAACAGCGGTAGCTACCGTCCCTGTGCCAATAAGAGCCGGGAGAAGCTGGGGCGCGAAATATGCGACCGCAGCCGCCACGGCTATGACCGCCACAGCCTTCAGGACTTTACCCAAGTCGAACTCCCGTTAATGTAGGCGCCATGATCGGATTGATCTTGCTCGTCGCGGCAAGCGCCGCCGCGCCATCGCCATCGACAACCTTCAGGTGCGTTATCGACGCGCCGAAGGGGCGTCGCGCATTCAACCTGACCTTGAACGAGGTTGAAGGATCGGCGAGCTATGAGTGGCTCGACAGCGGGCTGATTGTCAAAAAGGGGGCCGCCTTCACGCCGAATGCTGTTGCGTTCGGGATGATGAAACTGGATCGTAGGACGCTTAATCTAACGCTGGAGAACTACGCGCCGGTGGTAGCTCGCGGCGAAGCGCCACCAGTCAGCACTGGCAAGTGCGACATTGTGCAGCCTCAGCGGGCGTTTTGACGCGCCACACGCCGTCGACCTCCCGCATTTCAACGAACCGGCCACCGAAAAATTCGGCGCGATCTCCACGACAGATGCCTATCGCCCAGCCCCGCTGAACGATGTCGCCCCTCATCGCCTGCCGGTAGGGAATGGGCTGGCCGTGCACAGCGCTGATCACGCCCGCCATGTCCCGCACCTCCAACCGGCGCATCATTGCAACCCAATCGCGTGTCCGCCTGGGCGATGGCCCCACGAGGTCGCAGATATCCATACCGGTTGAAGCGAGCACATGGGCGCGCCATCGATCGCCACAATGGTGATCCCAGGCAGGCTCGATCACAAAACAGGATCCTGCCTCGCCTTGGCCCACATAATCGGAACCTCGACCATCCGGCTGACATACTGGAATGCCTTGTCGCCCGGATATTTGCGCTGCTGCCACCAGTCGGTGAAGCGGCGGATCGCCGGGCGGCGCTGATCGCGCATTCTGCTTTCGCCGCCGGCCGTGACCGTGATCGTCTCCCCCGCATCGACGATTTCATAGCTATCCAGCCGGCCCTTCCAGATGTTCTTGAACCCGATGACCTCGCGATAGGTGGCATCGAGGGCGCCGACGAACAGCTCATACAGGCAGCCGCGCACGGCCTGCTCGGCGATGTCATCCCGGAATTCGGACGGGATTTGAAACAGTGTCGCCTTCACGCCGACGGCGGAGCCATCCGTGCCTTCGCCCACAGTATCAATCTGGCCGAGACCGCCGATCGCTGTCCATGTTTCACCGCCATATGCGATGGTGGCATTGCCAGTTACCGCGAAGACCGGATCGGGCAGATCGATGTGGAGGCCGAGGAAAGGGCGCAGTTCGGGCTTTTCGATTTCCTCCTGAAGCGCAGGGTCGAGGTCGCGCAGTCCGCTCACAGCAATTCCTCCGTAAAATCGAGCACGTACTCGATCGGCTGCCCGACCTCGCCCTCATTGGCGCCTGCATCCTCGCTGATCAGCCGAAATCGAGCGGTGATCGGGCCGAACTCCAGGGGGGTGCCGCCAGCGATCGGCAGTGAAAGCGGAGGCTGGAAATCGACCGTCACGATCCCGTCAGGTCCGGCGATCGACGACATCGATCCGACGCGCGGGCTGATGGCCGTGACGATATGGGGACGGCCGTCGCCTCCAATGTAATCGCCGATCGACGGGCCTATGCCGCCGTGTCCGCGCTGAACGACTATGGAGGTCGCGCCGGCGGGTGCGGCACTCACCGTCATCACCGGCGGAGCGTATGCGGTGAGATAGCTCTGAGGTCTGGGACGACGGAAGTCGTGGAAGCGGATCAGGTTCAGCCCGCCCTGTAGCTGCGCGATAAGCGCATCCAGCCGCGCCGCGTAGAATGCCGGGTCGTCCCCGCGTGGACCCATGCCGCTATACAGGTCCTCACCATCATACCCGTGGCCGGCGCGAAAAGTCAGCCGGGCGACCCATCGCGGGGCTGACAAGCCGTAGACCTTGCGCGTGCGAGTGAGCGGGCTCTCCTGGCCGCCGATGTGCGGCTGCAGGTAGAACATCGTCTTGTAGGGGAAGAGGCCTTTCGGCCATGCGATCTCAGCCACGGCGCCTGTTCATCTCCATAATCCCGCTGACTGCGGCGGAGCGCGCCGCCTCCGCCATTCTGGCCACGAACGGTTTGTCCGCAACGTCTACCGCGCCCGAATACTGGATGGTCTGCTGGAACTGCACCGTCCCCAGGGGCCCGGTGTCATTTCCCGGACGGCGAATGTCGACGATTTCGCCCGCAGTCGCTCGGAAGGAGACCAGGTTGGCGTCGATGCCGGGCCGCCCCTTGATGACGCCGGTGCCGCCCGTCTTGAAACCGGGAACCTTCTTGCCGCCGCCGAACACGCTGCCCAGGATGGATGAAATGGCGCCGCCTATGCCACCGCCTGATGCTCCGCCGCCGACGTTCGAGAAGAGACTGGCGATCAGGTCCGACAGGCTGTTGAGCGCCTCTTCCATGCCCTTGGCGACGCGGTCCTTCCACCAGTTCTTGATCCAGCCCTTCAGGTCGCCATCGAGGGCAGCGCGCACGCCTTCCTTGAAGGTGTCGCGAAAAACGCCCGTCTGCCGGGCCTTTTCCATCTCATCCCATTCACGGCTGGCCTGCTCTCCCGCCTGTTCTGGCGCCATGTCGAAATCGCGTTCCAGCTCGCGTTGGCGGTTCCGGATGTCGATCTCGCGCTGAAGCGCGCGGATGCGCTCTTCGCTGTCGCCGCGGGCCTGCGCCAGCCGGAGCTGACGATCCTGCTCGTCTTCAAGGATGAGGCGGCGCCGCACGTCGGCGCGCGCATTGTCGATATCCAGCTGCTGCCGGAGCGCCCGCGCCGTCGCCTCTTCAAGCGAAAGGCCATCCCGCTGGAATGCAGCGATGCGATCCTTCAGCTCCTCCTGCCGCTCGAGCGTTTCCTCCAGCGACCGGTTGCCCGCGATCCGCGCAAGGTCGATCTGATGCGCAGCCTCATCGCGCTGCAGATCTTTCGCCAGCCCGTCACGCCTCGCGGCCTCCAGCGTGGCCATATCCTTCTTCGCTGCGGCGGTGGCCGCCTCCAGCGACAGCCCGGTTCGCTGATACGCTTCGATCTGCTTACTGAGGTCCAACCGGTTACGGATCGCGCGTTCAGCCTCACGATCCCCGCGCAGGCGCGCCGCCTCCAACGCGATATCGTCGGCCAGCTGCTGCCGGTTCGCGCCGTCATAGGTCGTATTCCGGCCCTTGGGCGTTTTCTTCTTGCCACCAGCATCGTCGTCGAAGTCGATCGAGCGCTTGGGGGCCGCCGCCGCAGGGGGCTTCCCAGCATCGGGCTTGGCGGGTGGCGGCGGGGCGTTGTCGTTCGCGGCCGCGCCCAGGCCAAGGCGCTCCTTCAGCGCGGAATATTTATCACCGATCCATTTTGCGGCATTGCCGATCCAGGTCATCAGCCCGCCGAACTTGTCGACCAGCCAGCCCTTGACGCCCTGATAGACGCTCTTGGCAGCGGCGACGACGTTCGGGAACGCGTTGGCGACATAGTTGACGCCCGATTGCACCGATGATGTGAACCACCCCATTACGGCGCCGAACCCATCTGCCAGCCACTGCTTCGCGGCGGCATATGCAGCCTGCAACTCTGTGCTGATCTCAGGCACGAAGGCGGCGATCACATCGATGATCGTGCCAAACATGGTCTCAACGATGCCGCCTGCCGCCTCCCACGCGGAGGCGAAGTCACCGCGCAACAGCGCGCTTACCACATCGACCACGCCGCTGATGACATCCACGACGCCAGATACCACGGCAACGATGGCGGCAAGTGTCCGCTCAATGATTTCGCCAGCCAGCAGGATGGCCCCGACGAGAACCGTGCCGATAACGTCGGCCATGCCAGACAGGAGCGCTATTAACCCCTCGATCGCGGCGCCAACAGGACCGCCAGACAGTTTCGAGAAAATCGCACCGACTTTCGCGATGATAGCCTCGAGCGGCGGGCCGAGCGTTTCCGTCAGCCCTTTCCAGACAGCCGACAGCGCGAAGATGATTTGATCCTTGAACAGCAGAAAGGCACCGATTGCCCAGCCGACCGGCCCTGCGAGCGCAAGCAGGCGCGATCCCACCATCATCAGCACGCGGGCGAGGCCCATTTCGCCCAGCATCCCGATCAGGGTGGAGACGGGGGCAATGATGAGGCCGATTGCGCGGCCGATCAGCCCGAAGCGCGACGCGGCGAAGTGGGCGAGGAAGAGAGCGCCGAGATGGCCGACGACCATCAACAGCGGCCCGATGGCAGCAGCCAGCGCCGAAAACGCCGCGCCGACCTTGAGGACGGCCGGTGGCGCATTGGCGATCGCCTCCAGCATGGTGGCGAAGCCGTTCTTGATGGCGGTCACGATGTCGAGCAGGCCGGTGTCCAGCCCCAGCGCGATTTTCACGCTCTCCCAAGCAACCGAGATCCTCTTGCCAGCCGCCTCCGACCCTTCGAGGCGCTTGGCGATCTTCGCTTCCACGTCCCCGCCAGCGATCGCAGCCTGCAGCTTCTCGAACCCTTCGCGCCCCTGATCCATCAATCCGATGGCAGTGCGCGCCGCGTCCGCGCCGAACACCTTCTCGAGGCCCTTGCTCTTGGCTTCGTCGGTCAGATCACCATAGGCCTTGCGCAGCACGTCCGCCTGCTCGGCGAGCGGCTTCAATTTGCCGTTGGCATCGAAGAAGGACAGGCCGAGATGGCTGATCGCCTTCTCGGCTTCCTTGCTCTTGCCGGTCAGGGTCTGGATATACGTCTTGAACGACGTGCCTGCGTCGGCGCCGCTGGTGAACTGGGTGCTGGTCGCCGATATGGCGGTCGCAAAGTCCATGAAGCCGACACCGGACGCGGCGGCGATCGCCCCGCCTTGCCCGACCGCCAGGCGGAAATCGTCGAAACCGAATTTCGAGGTATCGAGCGCACCGACGATCTGGTTAACGACGCCGGGCAGCTGCGCGGCGGTCACCTTGAACTGCCCCATGATGTCGGTGACGAGCGAAGAAGATGACGCGGCGTCGACCATGCCGGCCGCCGAGAGGTCGAGGGCGGCTTTCAATGCGCCGCCCATGATGTCTGCGGTGGAGACGCCAGCAAGGCCCAGCGCCTCGATCGCCGATGCTGCTTCCGTCGCCCCCTTCCCGACCTGCGGGCCCATGGTGCGGGCCATGTCAGACAGTTGCTTGAGTTCGGCGCCGGTCACGCCCTCGAGCGCGGCCTCGACCTTCTTCATCTGCGCCTGGAACGAGCCAGCACCCTTGTCGACCGTCCGCACCATGGCAGCGAACGGCACGGTAATGCCCAGCGTCACCCCAGCGCCAATGCCCTTGATGCGCTGTTCGACCTGCTGGAATTTCTCTACCAGGCGGCCAAGGACGCCCTCAACGCCCTTGGCCCCTGCATCGAAATCGGAGGTGTCAGCGCCAAATACGACGCGCGCGGCGCCGACCACTGCCATATTCATGCAGCGCCCCCTTCAGTTCGGATTGTGCCGGAAGCGGCCGCCCAGGACGCAGCGACCGCATACATCGACTGCCAACTCGCACGCTTCGGTCGCGCGGCTGGTGTCGTGAGGAAATTCTTGAGCGGCGGCATCTTCTTCGATCGGCCAAGCGCCGCCGTCGTCCAGGCTGCCTGCATGATCAGATCATGGCGGTTACGAGCCGCCCGCGCCTTTCCATCAAAGACGCGGGCGATCTCGCGAGGTGTGCACCGCCAGAACTGGACCGGGTCTAGGCCTTCGGCTTCACACCACGCGGTGTGGAGCCTCGGCCAGTCCCACGGGTGCCCGTTGTCGGCTTGGGCGCCGCCTTCCGAGGGCCCGCGTTGCCGTCTTTGGCAGCCTCCGGGAACGCCTGTTCGACGGCGCGCATGATGAGTTCGAGCGAAGGTTCGAGACCGCCGACCGCCTCCATGATCTGCCCGGCCTCAAGGTCGGACATTTCCGGATGGCAGTCGGTCAGGCCGATGCGGAACAGCTTGCGGATGGTGCGAAGGGACGGCGAGGTCGCCAGCACCGTCTCCAGCTCGCTGATATCCTTGAGGTCGAATTCCTCTTCCACCGCGCACAGAGCGTTGGTGGTAAAGGCAAAAACCCAGCGTTTGCCGGCGACCTCGAAGCCCAGTTGCCCACGATGGGGATTGGCGGCCGTCATGATCAGGCTGCCGGCGTCAGGACAGGCTTGCCGGAAACCTTGAAGGTTGCCGAGCCGGTCATTTTATCGTCCATCGGAGTGGCGCGGCCATGAGCGGTCGCGAAACCGTTGTAGGCGAGCACCGCCCCATTGGGGAAACGGATTTCCCAGGGCTCGACCGAATTGCTCGCCAGGTGGGTCGCAATCACGGCATCGTCCAGCAGGCCCGGCACCAGATTATAGGTGATCGACACCTCACCAGCATCCGACAGGCCGGGCTTGAATTCCCGGTGTCGATCGGGGCTGCCATGATGGGTGAAGTCGACGCTATCGCGCGACAGTTCGGGCGGATTCAGTTCAGTGACCTCGGCAAAGGCCTGCCAGCCTGCGCCGGTCCCCTTGCCGAACATGGTCGCAAAACCAATGTCGGTGTCCTCATGCGTTGCTGCCATCTCAGTTACTCCTGTTCGGCGCGGCGCGCGCCCTTCTTGGCCTCGGAAGACGTGCCGGCAGCAGGCTGATCACTCGCTTCCTCGGCATCGGCCAATTCGGCCAAGCCAAGGTCGATGAGATGCTGCCCGCGATCTGCGGTCACGTTCAGTTTCTTGCCGGCCGGCACATTGGCGTCGGCCGGATCGGCAGCCTCCTTGTCGATGAAGGCCGCTAGGATCTTGATCCACATGAGGAGGTCTCCGCTTACAGAGAGGTGTGCCAGACCATCACGTCGATGCTGGTGCGGTGGATGATACCGACCGTATCTTCGTCATGATCTGACCGCATCCCGACGGCGAAGATGCGCAACCGCGTTTCGAGATGTTCGCCGCGGTAGCCAACGAGCAGCCCGTCTTCGCCGGCCAGGCTCATCGCCAAATCCTTTGCGGCCTTGTATGTCCGGCCCCAGCAGTCGATCTGGATACGGTCCCGGGTCCACCGGCTCGCTCCAGCAAGGTTCATTTGAGGAATGCTGCTGATCCGCCAGAGCGTGATCGCAGTCAGGCGCTCTCCCTGCGGTCGCACACCCCAATCGACCCTGCGATCCACGACGTCGGCGACGGGCGGATAGGTGAGGATCAGGTCGCGCAGCGCCTCGTCCATGCTCATTTCGCCTTACCCGCCTCTAGCGCCGCGTCGATGCCATCGTGCGCAATCCCCTTCAGCGCCGCGTCCACACGAGCATCGAAGGCCGGTCGAATATACGGTCGCGGGCTTTGATGAATATTGCCGAACTCTTCCTGAATGGCCTGCGGCAACGGGCCGGGGCCGGCGTAAACCTCGATCTCTGCGATCGGATCATTGATGGCGGCCTGGGCCGGCGAAAGTTCAGTGCCTACCGTGATGCTGTCTGCCAGTTCCCCGGAACGCCTCGGCGCATTGGCGCGCATATCCTCAGCCATCGGCTCCAGCCGGCGCTCCATGATCGGCACAAGCGTGTCCCGGCGCAGCGCTTTGCCCATCGCCCTCAGATTTCGGGCAATTTCATCGGTGCCCTCAATCCTGATCTTCATTTTCATGAGAGGGCGTCCGGCCGGGCGGCGGTCGTGATCTCGATCACATCTTCGCGCTCGCGGCCCTCTTTGGTGCCTGTCACCGCATAGGTGACGCCCTTATGCTTGATGACGAAACCGCCGATGATGGTGCGGGTCAGGGCATCGGATCGGACCGTAAAGCGGGTCGTCAGCTCCTGCGCGTTCTCACCCGCGCGCAGCCGTTCGCCGTCCTTGACATCGACCTTCTTGGCCCAGCGCTTGCCGACCTCCGCAAGAGGCCCTTGAACCGTCGCGGTGCCATCATCGATCTCACCGGCGGCCCAGATGGAGATGCGGCGATCAAACTCGCCAGCGCTGCGCCGGGCCATCAGGCATAGACCCGGAATGGAGAAAGCAGGTTTTCCACGGTCGTGGACATGGGGATGGAGGTCGGCGCAATGTTCATGTCGCTAGCCGTCTCGGTGAAGCGATACATATCCCCCACCATCAGCAGGATCGCCTGCTTGATCGGCTCGGGCACGTTCGGCTCGACCGGGTCGGCGCCGGGGTCCATCGCATAGCCGGCGCGGTAGCGGATGCGCACGGTCTCGGCATGACCACGATAGGCGCCCGGCGTCGGCCAGGACTTGCCCCAAGCGCAGCCCAGATCGCGGCCGAAAAGCTCATAGGTGTCGGGGTCGACCAGCACAGGCTGGCCGGTGCCGTCGAGATAATGGACCGACACGATGTCCACGATCGGCTGATAGGGCAGCCGGATGAGATCGCAGAAGCCGCACATGCGGGCTTCGAGCGTCTGGAGGCCAAGGGCCCGGCCAAGCCAGCCGTCAGGGCCGTCGATATGCTGGGTCGCGGCTTTCACCAGCCGCTCGACCATCTCGCGCTGCTCTTCATCACCATCGAGGCGCAAATGCTGGTCAGCCTCCTCCCACGTCACGATCGGCGCGGGAGGGGTGATGACGATGACGCGCATCAGGCGATAACCGTCGCCGTCTCCGCCGACACCGCCTTGACGGTGTTGGCGCTGTTAAGGGCGTTGGTGGCGGTCACCTCATAGGTGATCTTGGCACCTACATCGCCTGCCTGGACGACGTAGGTGGCAGCGGTGGCGCCGGAGATTGCCGCGCCATTGCGCAGCCATCGACGGGCGCTGACTGTCCCGTTGCGGATCGTGCCGCTCGCCCCGGTCAGCGTCTGGCCCACCTGCGCGGTGCCGGTGATCGACGGCTTCACAGTGAAAGCCGGCGCGCACATGAAGCCGCGCGAGCGGCGAGCGGAACGGCCCATGATCAGGCGTCCTTGTTCTTCGGGTCGGCGGCCTTCTTGTTGCCGCCCTCCGGTGCCTGCTTTTCGCCACCCTCGTTCTTCGAGGGGTCGGCATCGATCGAATGCTGGTCGCCGGCCTTTACCTCAGCCGGAGTCGCTTCGCGGACGAGGTTCTTCTTTTCCAGCTCGGCAAAGCGGGTGCCGGAAATGTTCTTCAGGATCATGCCGGCGGTGACCGAACCGTTATCGCCATAGTGATCATCCAGAACCATCGCGTTCTTGCTCATGACTTTCTCCTTTCGGGTCATCAGCGCGGAGGTGCGCCGATGATCGGAAAGGGGGTCCATCGGAATTTCGATGGACCCACCTCCGTCAGGTCAGGCGATGACCAGCGAACCCTTCACCAAAGCCGCCGGGCGGCGCACGACAAGCGCCAGGCGCTTTTCCGCGCGAACCGTGAGCATGTTCTTGATGAAGTTGTCGCGGTCCTGATCCGAGATGCGGACCTCGGTATCCATGCGGTCGAAGATCTGGCCGGCCAGCTTGAAATTGCCGGTCAGGAAGTTGTTCGCCCCGATGCGCTTGGTCGACACGACCGGACGGCCCCACAGGACCGGACCGGCCACGCCCTGCGGATTGGCGAAGATGTAGCCGCCGGCCGCGTCCTTGGTCAGTTCGATGTTCGCCCACTGGGTGGGATGGATGACGATACCGTCGGGGGCGAAGTCGGCCAACTCGACTTGCAGGATGGCGAGGCGCAGGCGGTCGATCTTGGTTTCGCCCGAGATCGAGACGCCCGACGGCTGCGCATATGCGGTCGCCTGGGTGTAAAGGCCATTGAGATGCTGGCCGGTGCCATCGCCAAGCAGAAGCTCGGCATCCTCGACGTCGTCCAGGCCCCAGCGCAGTTCGCCGTCGATCAGACTTTCGAGCTGCGGGATATCGTCCATGGCCTGGCGCGAAACCGGAACCCAGTGCGCGATCGTGCGCACCGGCGCATCGTCCACGTCCCATTCGTAGACCGATTCCGGCTTCTGCGCACCTTCCGCGACCGGCGCGGCGTTGTTGGTGCGGGTCACCTGCTTGGCGAACTCGATCGAGTTGCCGTCGGTGCGGCCGGGCGTCAGCAGATCGCGAACGCGAAGGCCCATGCGGGGGATGCCCACGATGTCGGTCTGGCGATCGGGGCGGATCAGGCCGCCGGCGGAGCCGGCCGCCGTGGTGACCGCCTTGACGCTGAAGCCGATGGTGCCCTTGCAGCCGCCATCGACATAGGCGCGCACTTCGTCATGATTGGCGACTTCGACGCCCAGGCTCTTCAGCGCGGGCTGGTCATCATCGCCACCACGGCGCGACTGGGCCAGCTTCTGCGACAGTTCGGTGATCTCGCCGCGCAGGCCTTCCAGTTCCGAAAGGGCCTTGTCCGCCTTTTCCTTGGTTTCGGTCGAGACCTTTTCACCGGCCTCGCTCTTCGCCTTGAATTCCTTGGCGAACTCCTTCACCTCGCCGAGCGTGTCGCCCAGCTGCTTCTGGAGGCCCTCCAGCGTCTTGTCATCGTCGCCTGCGGCCTTGCGGCCAAACTCAAGCGAACGGGCGCCAGCGGCCAGCGCCGTGGCGGAAGTCAGCATGTTCATGGGAATATCCTTTCAGGCGGACTTCAGCGAGAAGCCGGCCAGGGTGTCCGAGAGGCCCTTGAGGGCCGGGGTGATCGTCATTTCGCGCTCGGACTCCCTCCGGCGCAGGTCGGTAAGGCCATGGCTGACGAGGCCAGCGGCCCGGCTTTTCGAGAAACCTGCCTCCCGCAGGAACTTCTCAAATTCGCGATCGGTGGGCAGTTCGCCGTGGGCGAGCTTGAATTTGACGGCTTCGATCCGCGCATCATCATTTGCGGGAAAGGTCACGAGGCTGATCTCGACAAGGTCGAGCTTGGTCAGCGTGCGGATGCCGGTCTTTTCGTCATAGGACGATTCCCGCACCCAGTAGCCGATGGACAGGCCGGTTACGGTACGGGCCTTCATGTGGGCATAGGCCCGCTTTTCCGTGTCGCCGGCATCAAGCAGGATCTGTCCTTCGCCGAACAGGCCGTGATCGTCTTCCTTCAGGTTCGACCATGCGCCGATCGGCTCGCTGCTGCGATGCTGCCACAGCACGGGCACCGGGCGGCCCTTCGCAGCCAGTTCGGCCAGGCTCTCGGTGAAGGCCCCCTTGGCGACGACTTCCTGATAGCTGTCGACCACGTCCCAGACGGAACCATAGCCGTTGAACTTACCGTCTTCCGAGACCGCCTTGATCTCGAAATCGAAGTCGCGGACCTTGAGGGCGCCGCTGTGCTTGCGGCCATATTCAGGATGCATGCGCATCGTCATTCCTTTCTATGCGGCCGGGCGTTCAGCTTCGCGTCAAGGCGGCTATCGATGGCGGCGTCGAAGTCGCCGCCGAAAAGCAGGTTCATCAACGCCGATCGGGCGCCCTGTTCTGGCGCGTTGACCTGGCCAAGCATGTCGAGCGGGACGAGGTTCGATTGCACCGTCAGGAAATCGTCGCCCGGCAGCGAGGGCAGGTTTTCGCGGTTGCGCATCTCGCCGCGCGTCATCACGCCGTTCTGTCCGAAGGCCGAATACAAGGCGGCGCGGGCCGCACTGTCGGCGGCCATCAGCGCTTCGCGGTTAATCTCGGGATAGACCTTCTTGCGTTCGGCGGCAGGCAATAACTGCTTCTTGACCGCCTGCTGGATGTTGGTCAGCAGCGGATTGAGCAGCAGCGTCTGCCAGCCGAGCAACAGTTGCTCGATACCGCTGCCCCACATCGTCTGGCCCTTTGCCGCGTGCCCGATAAGCATCGGCAACATGCCGAACCAGCGACAGATTTCCTCGACATCCCAGCCGCGGGATTCCAGCAACTGAACCTCGGCCGGGTTCATCTTGAGGCCGTGGAATTTGAAATCCTTCTCCAGCGGCACGACGCGACCGCGCATCGCCTCGCTGCTCCAGGCATCAAAGATCGCCATCAGGTCGGCGCGCTGATCGGGCTTCATGCTGACCGAAGCCGTCTCCATGAAGCCAGCGATCTGGAGCCCGCTGCGGAAAGTGTCGGCGGCCGTCTTGTTGGCGGCCATGGCGCTGCCCAGCGTCCGCCGCCCGAATTCGATCGCGGAAAGCCCGACATCGCCGCCCAAGGTCAGGCCGCGCAGATGGAAGATTTTGTCCGCCGGCAGTTCCTCGGCCTTGCCGCGATCCTGATAGATATAGACCCGCTCATTGTAGCGGTTGCGCTTGACGGTCACGAGGTCCGGCGCAATCGGGGTCAGCGCCGTCACCCGGCCGCCCAGCGTCTCCTTTTCGGCATAGGCGTTGCCCCAGAGGTCCATCGCGGCAACCTGTCCGGCCCAGAACTCGGCCGGCGTCTGGTCGCGATTCGGATCCTCATGGACGAGGTCGTAAAGCCAGTGATCCTGGCGGGCTTTCCGCCCACCATCCGCTGCCTTCTCGAATACCCCCATACCCATCGAGCCGACGACGTCCGACTTGAGCCGAACACAGGCCCACGCGGTAGGAAGGCCCAACGTCGTCTTGGCGGTGACCGACTGGCCGGCGCTATCGATGCGCGAGCCGAAGGCAATGGCTTTGCGCGACGGCTCATCCTCCGGCGCGCCGCTCAGCTTGCCATTCTGCCCGGTCCCGAACAGGCGAAGCGTGGACCCGACCCAAGTGCCGATACCCATCAGGCGGCGCCTGCGAGCTGGGCTTTCAGGCGAGCGATCGTGTCGTCCAGGCTCTCCTGCTCTTCGGGAAGCATCTTGGGCGCGAGCGAATGCACCGTGGCATCGACGCCATCGATCTTGTTCATCGACATTGGCGTCTCCTTCTTCGGCAAGATCGAGCCATCGATACGGCGGTCAACGACCGCGTTGCCGACGCACCATGTCATCACCGGATTGTTGTCGTGGCGGAGCAGATGCGGGCCGCCGATCACACGGTTTTCCAGATTGCGGGCCGGGTCGGTGACGTTCTTGGCGTTCTTGGGCAGGATGGAGGCGAAGCCGTTGCCATCATCCAGGTCATCATTGAGCCTCACGGCCATCTCTTCGGCGGCGGCAAAATGGTCGAACACAGTCTTGTTGACCCGCAGGACCGATTTTAGCCGGCGGATCAGGCGCTCGACACGCTTCTGGTCGACCCAGTCGCCTGGCGTGAGGATCAGCTTTCCCTCTTTGTGCCACTGGCGATAGAGCGTCACATTGTTGCGGTCGCTCTGCCCTTCGCGGTTCAGCACCGCCTCAGGCAGGAAGAACCATGTCTTGAGCAGCAACTGATCGTCGGCGGTGACAGCGGAAAGCGCCACCGCAGTGAGATCGCTCTTGTGCGCAAGGTCGGCGCCGATGTCGCAATCCAGCCCGGCAAAGTCGCGGAGTCGGAGACTGCTATCGCCGCATGCGATCCACTGCGGCACGCTCAGCCAGGCCGTTGCGGCGGACATCCACCGGTTCAGGCGCTTGGTAAAGAACTCGCCTTCCTCGCCCGGCGCGCCCTTCGCCTTCACAGCCAGCCGTCGCATCGATGCGAGGCTGGGCGTGATCGGCATCAGCGGGTTGGCTTTGGGCCAGTTCTTTTCGTCGTAGGGATCGTCCCCGACCTTCCGCTCCGGGGTGAAGTCCTTGGGACCGTCCAGGGTGAAGATGATGCCGAAGACGTGATCCGCGATCAGCGACCGCTCCAGCATCTTCGTCGTGAACGTCCGCTGCTCGAAACAGACGCCGTCCAGAATATAGCCGGCCGTCGTGATCTTCCAGTAGAGCGGGTTGCGCCGGGCGCCGTCGGCGGAATGAACCACGTCGTAGAGACCGCGATCCTTATGGGCGTGCAACTCGTCCAGAACCGCCAGGTGGGGATTGTGCCCGTCTTGCGTCGCGGACTTGGAATTGATGGTCTGGATCGTCCCGCCGTTCATGTCGCAGGTGATCGCCCGCGCCCACGCCTTCAGGGCGAAGGCCTCCTGAAGGTCCGGTGTCTTCTGCACCATCAGCTTGGCGGGGTTGAAAACCTTCTGCGCCTGGGCGCCGGTGGTCGCCCCGATCAGAACAAGCGGCCCCGGTTCGTCCTCGCAGCATGTGCAGTAGAGGACGACACCAGCCGTCAGCGTAGACTTGGCGCCCTTTCTCGCCATCTCGATATAGGTGTCGGTGAAGCGGCGCAGGCCGGTCGCCTTTTCCCGCCAGCCAAATACCATGGCGAGAATGAAGATCTGGGCCGGCTCAAGCGTCAGCGTCGGCGTTTCCCAGCGCCCTTCGACATGGGGCAGGCCTTCGATGAAATCGCAGACGTCGTTCGCATACCAAGGGTCGAACTTGTAGGGCCAGTCCTTCTGTTTCGATCGCTTCAGATCGTCCAGATGACGCTGGCCCGCCAGGCGGACCCATTTGCAGTGATGGACCTGTTGCTTGTCTGCCGCCGCGCGCTTCGCATAGGCAAGCGCGATAGCGGCAAAGTCACGACCGGTTTCCGGCGCCGTTACGGGCGAAGCGATTTGCTGGCTTCGCGCCATTCCCACCTCCGACGCCGACGCGGCTCTTCGGCCCGGCAATGCGTAGCAATTCCTCGTGCTGGCGCAGGACTGTCAGATAGGCCGCCGATGGCAGCTCGCCGCCCGAACTGAACGCGACGCGGACCTCAGCCTCCAGCGAGCAGTAGCGAGCCAGCAGCGCGCTATCGACTTCCGTCACGCCGGCCGCCATGACGCGGCCGATCACCTCTTGCCAGACCTCGATCGCGCCGGGCGTCAGATAGTCCGGCTGGATCGGCGGATCGCCGGGGACGATGATCTCTGTCTTGACGCCGTCGCGCACTGGCTGGAAAGTGCCGCGCGCCAGTTTCGTGCTAGGCGTCTCCGCCTTCGGTCCGCGCTTCATCGCCGGGCCTCCTGAAAATTAATCGGCACGCAAAATTTAATTGGCACCGGAAGTTTAATCTGCACGCGCAGAAAAAAGGCTCCACGCTCGGTCCCAGAGCCACTGACCCGCAACTTTTTGCCTACCCCCCCCTGTCGGGGGCAAAAATCTGGTCCGATCCGGCCCGGAATTGGTCAAAAATGGCGGATTTTCGTGGGTTTTATGCGCCTGCCAGAGCCACGTCGCGGCCGTTGATGGCGAAGGTCACCACCGCGGTCGACGTTCCGTCCGCGTGCGTGGTCACCTGGCAGGCGACCTGGCCGGGCAGGGGCTCGCCGTTCTGGTCGCACATGATCAGCATCGGGAGGCCGCCATCCCAGCGCGGAGGGCGCAGGCTGACGGTCAGGGTGGTTGAGGCATCTGCCATGTCAGACCACCTCATAGATGAAGCAGTGACGGGCAAGCAGGCCAGCGCCCTTGTCGGACAGCCAGCCCGCAGCCCGATCAGACAGGAGCGAGAGGATCGCGCAACTGATGGCCAGCACGGTGAGCGCGGCGGCGAATCTTCGACGCTTGCGCAGGCTGATCGTGACATTCACTTCGGCCATCCGTCCGCTCCTATGTCGAGCCGCTGGCGGGGCGGGCGGGCGCCACGGGCACGGGCCGCTTCCTCCGCAGTCTTCAGGTCATGGCAGGGCTCGCATATGCCCTGGTAATTCTCGCGGTCGCCGGTGCCGCCCTCACTCAATGGGGTGATGTGATCGGCGATGGTGGATGCGGTGATGCGGCCGCGCGCTTGGCACGGCCGGCATAGCGGCTCCTCTCTCAGGACGATCTTCCGCATGCGATCATGCTCGCGGCCGTATCCGCGCTCATGCCTGCTCTTGCGGGTGCTGGCCCACGCCTTGGCGCGAGGCTTTTGGTTCAGGCTGGGCGGGCGGCTGGGCATAAGCCCCGGCCGCGCACCAGTGCGCGAACCTCAGTGGCGATCCGCTCAGCTTCGCCGATGATGCGATCAGAGCGAGTGATGGAGCGCGACGGCTCGCGCATGTCGAAGGCCAGCATGTGAAGGTCGCCGGCCAGGCGCTCCATCCTGTCGGCCGGGCAAGGCTGTTGCTGCATGCCCGGCCCAGTCGGTCAGGCGACGCCGGCGCGCAGCGAAGCGAGCGGCGAACGCGGGTGGCCGTTGTCCAGGATGAAGGCCGGCTTTGCGTCGGTCGTGGTGGGGATGATGCTCGCCAGAAGCCCGCCTATCCCTTCGACCACTCGCGCGGCGCAAGACACGACGGACAGACAGGCGAGCGCCACAACGGCAAAGATGCTCTTGATCAACGTAACCTCCACTTGCTTAGGGGACTGGTCGCAGCGGGCGGATTTGAACCGCCGACCTTCTGGTTATGAGCCAGACGAGCTACCGGACTGCTCTACGCTGCTATGAATGATGTGGCGCAGGGAAGACGCTAATCCCTCTCGCGCCGGGCCAGGCGAAGCAGGCCGCGCCACCATGCCCGATAACTGGAACAGCGCTCGCGCCGGGAGAGACCAGTCAGAGCGGGTACAAGAATTTAGGCAATATCTTTCACAGTCGCCGGAGCGCGATTGCGTCCTGCGTGTGGTGGGCGGGCAGTAGTTCGAAGACTACCAGACCTATCGCGCCTTTGCTGCTCAGGCAGCGGTGCTGTGAAGCTGCATTGTGTCTACCACGTCGGATGCCAAAATCAAGGCGTCGATTTCCCATGCCATCAGCGTGTTGGGGAACGCGACCAGCACCTTACGCCCCCTTTGCTCGATCACCACGCCAGACATGCCAGCGGCGACACCGTCCTGAACCTTGACTTGGTTGCCAGCCGGAAAGGCCGGGATCGGCTCGCCAGCCCGTCGACGCTTGCGAGCCGCCTCCCGTTGGCGCTCTTCCGCATCACGAAGCGGAGCGAGTGAGCGGGCAGCGATCAGCGGAAAATGGTCGCGGTGCCTGAAGATCGAGAACGGCGGGTGCGAACTATCGACAGCGCCTGACAGCGCCAGCAGATCTGGCAAGCTGTCCGCCGACGCGAAGGCATATGTCGGCATAACCGGCATTTCCCGCTCAACCGTCTTCTTGCTGCGGGGCAGACGACGAACCTGCGTCTCAACCGGCGTCCACACGTCGAAGCCTGCGCCCGCTAGCGACGCCGTCACCCTCATAGTGCCAGGCCCTGACATGCGCAGTATGCAAAACCGATCCGCCAAATCACTCACCGCCTCAACCTCTCAATGTCTTTCACGTGCTCAATGCATCTGCCGTTCGGCCGCAGTGACGCGCCCATGCAGATGCGGTATTTTGCTGCCCAAGCTTTCTGGAGACTCGGCATGCGTGACGATCCAATTTGGCTTTCTGCAGCTGCTATCGTGCGAGGCGCTGGCCCCGCGGTCGGCGACATCATCCGCGAACTTCACAATGCCTCGGTCGTGGCTCATCGCGATATCGGGCGAGACCAGGGGCTGACGATCATGACCCTGGCGAATGCCATCGAGATTTCCGCAGAGGTCACCCGCCTGCCGCCCACGCGGCATCTGCGGCTGGTGGAATAGCGGCAGCAGCTTCACCGCGCTCAGCGAAGCGACGACGTCGGCGGGCGTTGGGCGGCGATGGTTCATATTCGACATCTCCTCAGTGCCTGAGATCGCCGGACTGCGGACCGGGCATATCCATTTGCCGATACCGCTCTGCAGTTGCGCGACTGATGGCCCGCTCTTCTCCGTCCGCATCAGCAATCGAGCGGAAGCGACCGGCGATCCATTCGACTGGGCTGGCAGGGCCGTGAGCCTGCGCCGCCACGATCGCCGCCAGCACCGCCGCAGGATCGTGGTCCTTCAGCCATTTCCCAAGCATCGAACGGGCCTGTGGCGGCTTCATCCCACCTGCCGTCAGCAGCGGGACGCCAAGATCGAAAATCATCTTTTTCGGATCGCCAGAATGCGCGTCAGCGTCACTTACTTTAGTAAGTGTATTGGGTGTGGGTCTGGGGGTTGAGTTCTCGTTGGCATTCCGTTGCAACGGATCATCAACGGACGCTGCATCCCTATTGCGTCTTTTCAATGCCTTAGCTGTTGCGCTGGCCTTACCGGCTTTGCTCTGCTGCGACTTCTTGCTTTGCAAATGCTGGAGTTCATCTTGCAACCTGGCTTGATGCCATTGGCCATCGCGGACACGGAAAAACTGGACCAGCGTCGGGCGGATTTTCTTCCACTTGTCGCGGGTCATTTTCGCGTATCGAGCAAGCATCACGTCATCGTCCGGTAGGCAGCAACCAGGGATGCGCCACGCCGTCATGAGCAGCAGCAGATACGCGCCATGCTCGGTCGTCGTGAGGTGCGTCGTATCAGCCAGATAGGCGTCGGTGAAGAGCGGGAGGGAGGGAAACTCAGCCATAATCTTCCTCGTCCGCAGCCTTGTAGAAATCAGCGCCGCGCACTGCGGCATATTGTCCGAAGAACCAGCCGAGCGAGCGCCCTGGCGGCGAGTTGCGACGCTTAGGCACAATGAATTCGATCTTGCCCCTCACCGCCTCCATGTCTTTCAACCAGTCCTCATATTTGGGGCCGCTCTCATCAGACGGCTTCTGGGATTCGAGGTAGACCTCCTCGCGATAGACAAAGAAAATCGCGTCCGCGTCCTGCTCGATCTGGCCACTATCGCGAAGATCACTTGGCTTTGGCCGGTGATCCTCCCGCGTCTCCACGCCGCGACTGAGCTGGGCCAGCGCAAGGATGGCTAGATCCTCGTCCTTGGCGAGCGTCTTGAGGCCCTTGCTGACCTCGGAGGCATGCTCATAAGGCGACATGCCGGGGCGGCTGGGCGCCATGAGTTGCAGATAGTCGATGATGACCAGTTCGAGCTTCTGCCCCTTGGCTGCCAGCCGTCGCTTATGTCGACGCACCCGGCGCCCGAGCATGGCCAAGGTCAAGCCGCCCTTGGCCGAAATCTCCAGCGGCAAATCCCGCAGGCGCTGCGCTGCCCCCCGTATCGCGGCCAGATCGTCCCCTTTCACTTCGCCGTTCAGAACGTTTTCGTAGAGAACGCCGCCGCGCCTGGAGCAGCACATGTCGGCCAGCATCCGGCGCGTCAGTTCGTCTCCCGACATCTCCAGGCTGAACATCAGCACCGGATGTCCGCGACTGGCGGCGCCCCAAGCATAGGTTGAAACAACGGACGTCTTGCCCATACCAGGGCGTCCGCCGCCCACGATAAGCTCGCTCGGCCGGAGAAAGCCTATCACCTTGTCCAGCGAGCCGATGATGCCGCACTTTACCCCGACGATCGGCTTGCCGAAGCTCTCGATCACATGTTCGGCGAAGACCGATGCCGGCGCTTGATCCTCTGACGCGCCCTCATCGGCCAGCTCTGCAACGGCTTCATCGGCCAGCACAATCAGGCTGTCACATGTTTCGCTACCATCGCGGGCCGATTGAACGACCTCCTCCAGGCCGTGGACCATGCGCCGGCGGCGGCCAAGGTCACAGACCTGTTCAAGATATGCTTTGGTCCGCTCTGGCGAGCCGGCGTTGAGATCTGCTGCGGCAAGCACGCGCTCCAAGGCGCGCCAACCATCATGAGCGTTGAAGAACGGCGCCAGGGTTACCGCGTCGACATGCCGGCCCATTGCAACCTGCTCAACCATCTTGCCAAAAACATGGCCATGGAGAGGCACTGAGAAATCGACCGGGCGAATGCGATCCGCGGCCGGATCAATCAGGCGATTATCAGCCAGAAGATCGGAAATGAGACCGATCTCTGCTTCCGGATTATGCAAGGCTGTCGCGGGATCATGACCGCTCGGTTCCCGATCCTCGCCAGCGCTGAGGACGTTACGCGGCATGTCGCGCACCTCGCTGGACTTGGATGCTGGGCAGGCTCAGGGGGCGCGACAATTGCGCGCGAAGCGCGCTGGCCATCGCAGGCGACCTCACGTCGATGCTGGGCAAATGGCAAAGCGTCCGTTTCGCCTCGTCGTTCCACAGAGTGACGCAAGCCCCGACGCAGCGCGCGCGCAGCCAGTCTAGAGGCGTAGCGTGAAGTACGAGGCGCACATCGTCGCCCCAGGATCGGGAAGCATCAAGGATCGCATCCATGCCGAGTGCCCAGGTTGCCCCGGTGCGCACAAACCACGTGTCGGGCGCGGAAAGCCCGAAAGCGATCAGGTCGACGGCCGCTCCTTGCTCCTCCGCCAACACAATCACGCAGCGCGCGCCGTGGTCGCGAGGTTGCCAGACATCGCGCCGATCTACCTCAACATCGGTGAAGGCGATCAGCCCCTCGCCAAACAGCATCGCGGCTGGCGCTCCGACTGCGGCCAGCCGTCGCATGTCGTTGAAGGTGACGACGCGCGCATGGCTTTCCAACTCGGCGCGCAGTGGGTTGCGGATTTCGCGAGCTTCCAGCCGAACGATCTCAGAAAGTTCGGCGTCCGTCGACAGTTCCCCCGTCATGGCGGTCACTCCGCCTCGACAAGATATGCAAGAGCTTCGGGGGGAAGTTGCTTACCGCGCCTCCGAGCCATCTCCAAAAGGGGCTGGCGCCGCCAACGCGGGATCGCTCCCTTTGCTTTCCAAGAGTGGACTGTCTGGACGGGAAAACCGGTATCAGACGCGATGGCGGTTGAGCCTCCAAGCGCCTTGAAAATGATCAGCGTGACATTCATGCGTCCAAAATATCCGATAAACGGATTTTGTAAACGCCTTGTTATCTTTTTATCGAAATAGGCTGCAAATCCATCTTTCGGTATAGCGAAGCCATGAGCAACCACCTTTCCCCGCAAGACCTACTGGCCCAGCTTAAAGAGACGGGCGTTACTCAGAAGGATATCGCGAGCTTCCTCGGCATTCCACAGTCCGCTGTCTCCAACATCTCCCGCGGGCTGCGACGCATGCAGCATGACGAGTATGCGAGGCTGAGCAATCTCCTGAGGGGGAGTACGAAGCCGCGGACGCTCGAAATACCAATCATCGGACTAAGCGGGGCTGGCCAATGGGTTGAGGCGATCGAGCAAACCGACAATTTCCTCACGCTTCCTAGCGTCATAGGAAGTAATGAGCTCCGAGCGTCATTCGCGGTCGAGGTTGTTGGTGATAGCATGGATCAAATCATGCCGGAAGGAACCTTCGCTGTTATCGACACCGGCCAGGTCGATCTGTTCAGCAGCGCCTGCTATCTGCTAATGAACCCGGAAGGTGAGGCTACGATAAAGCGCTATCGCAGCGATCCTGCGCGATTTGAACCCGTTTCTAGCAATCCAGAGTACAAACCGTTCAATGTGGGAACGACGGATTTTCGCGTTATCGGGCGAGTGGTGTACGCTCTGAGAAAATTCTGAAAATCATATATTGACGAATTCTTAAAATCGGATATTTCTGTCTTCATCACCTGATCGCTGCGGCGAGAAGGATGCAGGCAGGGCGTCCGGACGGATAACCCTGTCCTTTAGACAGGAGCATTCCACATGGCCGACGCTACCCCGGCGCGGAGCGACGACGCTTCGCGCAGCGAACCCTTTTGCCCGCCGGAGCGGAAGCTCGGCACCCATCGCATCGACCATAGCGACCCCGCATTTAACGGGCTTCCTGACCTGACTTCGGGTCGGACACATGACGATGCAATCGCCCGTCTCGAATGGATCGGCGCCCACCGCATTGAGCATTATGGCCGCGCCTGGCTGGATGAGGCGCGCGACATCGGGCTGACGGTTCAACGCGTTCGGTCGGACAACGGGCCCAGCCTCGAGATCGGTTACCCCTGCGACTGGCAGCTGGATATGCGTAAGAAGCGGGCCGACGCCCTCGTGGCGCACTTCAAGGCGCTTGCTAAAGGCCGCGACCTGATCCTTGCCGAACTGCGGCGTGCCGGCAGTGTCTACGGACATATGATGGCGGTGCGGTCGTGAACGCGCTGGCCGTCATAGACCCGGCTGACCAGCCGATCCAGTTGGAGGTCTTCTCCTATGTCCCGACTTGGGCGTCGGTCCACGCCGTAGGCGACAAGAGCGCAATGCCGCTGTTTCGACAAGGCGAAGTGGCTGTTTTCGAGAATAGCACCAAGCGGATTCCGGAGCACGGTAAGCTCTATGTGGTAGAATATGGCGGCAATCCGATTGCGCCGGGCCATCGCATTATCTCGCCGCGGCGGACGCGCCTAGTTCAGGCGCACCGGCATCAGGCTGACGATCGGGAGCACTGGTCATTCCGCTCCTACGCTGGCCCGGCTCATTGGCATGACGGCTGGTATCCGGACGAATACGCCATGGCGGATAAGGTGCTGGGGCCGGTCGTCGGCATCTACGCCCCATCGGGGAGCATCCGGCCGTGAGCCGCCTCCGCCAGATCATCGCCGCGATCGAGCCTTGGTATGACTGGGGCACATGGGGTGCTGAATCCCTCAACGGCGGCGGGGGCGACGGCTGGCGGTTCCAGCTCGAATGGTTGCGCTGCCAAATCTTCATCGCCTTCACCCGCTTTCCGAAGGAGAAGTAACATGGCCACCCGCCGTGAAATCCTAGCTGCTGCCATTGCCGCGCCTATGATCGTCGCACCGGCAATTGCGCAGACTGGCGCCCTCGCGTGCTTGCCGGTCGGCGATACCGCTGAATGGGATGCGGCTTTTGCGCGATACCAGTCCGCAAAAGACGAGGACGAGCGTTTCTATCGTGAGGTCTATCAGCCTGAAACGGACCCGCTCGATCACCTCGAGCCGCCTTACAATATCACCCATGTCGCAAAGAATGGCCACGCCTTCACATATTCAATCGACCCCCGGTACAATGATTACGACACTGGTCGGCTTGGCGAATGGTGCTTCCTGAGGGAAGAGATCGAGGCTGCGAAGGAAAAGTGCGCGGCTTACGCCGCTGCTATGCCCGCCGCACGGCGCGATTTTCTGAACCGCACGACCGACGAGCTGGGCGGAGCAGCATATGATGCCCGCTATGCACTCTTTCGTACGCCAGCCCCGAACTTGGAGGCGCTGGAATATAAGCTGCGGATGCTGATGGAGGCGGCCACTGACAGCGTCATCGAACCGCCAGAAATCGCGCAGATCATCAGCGATGTTCAGTTGATCGCTGGGAACGCCGGAGGCCGGCCGTGATGGCGATCGTCCGCAACTGCTCGACTTGCGCCTATTGGCGTTCTGGCGCGCATCCCTCGATGCTCGTGCCGGCCCTGGACGAGAGCTATGAGGATGTCGGCGCCTGCGAGAACGTTCCGCCGCAGATCATCTCCGTCGACGGTGGCCCCGAAACCGTCCAGCCGACCACCCACGCTTCACGCTGCTGCGCGGAGTGGAGCCGCGGCTGGGTCGATTACGACGATCCGGATGATGACGATGATGACCCGGATGGCGAGCCCAAGGCCGGTGACGGTCCAGATCCCGACATCGCCAAGGTCCGCCGCCTTTTCCCCAATCCTCCCCGGCCGATCGCCGCCTGAAGGAGCATGGCCTCATGACTACCGCCGACGCCAAGCGGAATTATACCGCTGAAGAGACGACGGCCTACGAGGCCTATCTGAGCGCGCTTGCTGAGCACAACATCATGTGCGCCCGCTCCGGCGCGACGACGAAGCAAAAGATGGACGCGGCGTCCGCGGTTGATCGGGCGCTTAAGCATTTCATGCAGGTCGCGGGCCACGAGCCGCACTCTACCCGGTCGCCGGAAGATATCCGCACGATCGAGAAGCTGAACAGCGAGATCGCCGATCAGGCGCGGGTGATCCGCAGCGCCTATTCGATGTTGGTCGGCATCCATCACATTGGTGAGTTTGCTTATCACAGCGACATCGACGTGGATGGGCATGCAGCCTGCAATTCTTTGCTGGACGATGCCACCGATGCGCTCCGTCGCGCTCTCGCGCAGCCAGGTGCCGCATGACCGGGGTCCGCCTCACCGTGCCCAATAGCTTCACCTTCATGGTGGCTCGCAAGGGCCGGACGGTCCGGCCGGGCGTCACACTCCCCCGCACGCGATACCAGACGCTCGATGAAGCCGCGAGCGAAGCGGAGGCGTGGGCCGTCGCCAGCCCTGGGCAGACCGTCATCGTTTTTCAGGAGGTTCTGCGGGCGAAGCTCGATCCCGCAACCATCGATCCAGCCGCTCTCCCCCCGGCGGTTGGCGGAGCCGGGCGGCGTTCGCCCCCTAAGCCGTCCGGCTCCAAAGGTGGTTGCTGATGCTGACCCAGCCGCCCCGCCAGCCGCTGACGCTGGCCGCCGCGATCGTCATCCTGTGGCTTGGCGCCTGTTTCGTTTCCCTGCGGATCGTGATTCCGGCCCTTATCAACAAGCAGAACGACGGCGCCCTGCTGGCTGCGCTGATGCTCGGCGCGATCACCGCCACGTCACCCCTATTTGCCTGGTCCGCCATTCGGGCCATTTTCGAGGAGCGTAAGGATGAAGATTAGGACTGTTCTGACCATGTCGCTGCTGACGCTGTCACTGGCGGCATGCACGCGGGTCGATCCCGGCCATGTCGGGGTGAAGGTCAATCGCTACGGCAGCGAGGCCGGCGTCGAGAGCAAGGCGCTTGGTGTCGGCACCTACCAGACGATGTTTGGCGTCGATATCTATGAATATCCGATCTACACGAACAACTTCACCTGGGGCCGCGCCGGCAAGGATGCCGATGGCAATAACCAGCCGAACAATGAAATGGCCTTTCAGGATCGCAACGGCCTGATCGTCACTGGCGACGTCGCGGTGGCCTACCGCGTCGACCCGATCAAGGCGCCGGTGCTGTTCCAGAAATACCGCACCGGTATGGATGGCATTGTCGCTGGTCCGCTGCGCAATGCCGTGCGGTCGGCAATCGTCGACACTGCATCGAACATGACGGTCGAAGAGATCTACGGCCCGAAGAAGACCGTGCTGATCAACCGCTCGCTGCTAGCAGTGCGTAAATATTTCGAGCCGTTCGGCCTGCATGTCGAGCAGCTTTATTGGGCTGGCCCGGTCCGCATTCCGGAGAATATCTTGGAGCGGATCAACGCCCGCGCTCAGAACGAGCAGGCGGCCATCGCCGCGCAGGCCAATGTCGCGACGATCGAGGCGCAGGCGCGCGCGGAAGTCGCCAAGGCAGAAGGCCAGGCCAAAGCCCAGACGGTCCGCGCTCAAGCGCAGGCGGAATCCATGCGCATCCAGGCGCAGGCGCTCGAAGCGAACCCGAAGCTGGTCCAGTATGAATGGGTCCGCAAATGGGACGGTCGGATGCCTGGCACCGTCTATTGCTCGGCCGCCTCCCCCTGCGTTCAAGGTGGTCAGTAAAGTGCTCCAGCCGAGCCGCCTCACCGTAATCGCAGTGCGCGGATCGGCCCTACCTCAGCCGGAGAAGGAAACTCCGGCTGAGTCATCGCCGCGCGCGATCCGCAATCCCGGCGCCCTGCGGATCGAGGATCTGTGCGGCAATGTCATCTGGCCAGAAGGGGCTCGACAGTGAAGGGCGGCCGGATACTGGTCTGCGGCGGCAGAACCTTCAACGACCATGCCGCCTTTGCCCGCGTGATGGAGGGGCGAGAGCCGGCCGTCATCATCAATGGCGGCGCGGCTGGCGCTGACCGCCTCGCGCGCATGTGGGCGGGGTATCGCACGATTGCCACCTTCACGTTTCCAGCCGACTGGGAGCGGATGGGGGCGTCGGCCGGGCCGCGCCGGAATCAACGCATGATCGACGAAGGAATGCCCGATCTGGTCATCGCCTTTCCGGGTGGGCGCGGCACCGCTGATATGGTCCGCAGGGCACGGGCGGCGGGCATAGCCGTCATCGTTGCAAGCGCGATCGATACCGATGGAACGGCTGTTGTGACCCCTTTTTGGCCGGGTGATAGTACTAAAGGCGCAATCGACCCAGCCGCGCCGGGGCAAGGGCGAGGCAATGTGCTGCCGTTCGAGCGAGGGAAGCAATATGATCACGAGTGACAATGAAAAGCAACTGCATGCCGCCGCCAGTGCGCTGCCAGCCGCTGAGCTGGCGCGGCAGATGCTTGCGCACCTCGATGAGTGCCATCGCTTGAGCAAGTTCTCCAGCATTGAGGAACTGCATATCCGAACGATCTGCGAGGCGCTGATCGCTGGCGGGCAGGCGAATGACCAGGGAACGTCCCTCGGAATTCCGAGGGACATCGCCACTGCGCCGGAAGGCGACGGATGGATCCTCGCCTATGAGCCGGATCGCGCCGAGCACTTGCCGCCTTGGCGCCTCGCGACCCGCTGCGACGAAGGCTGGCGGGATGAGGATGGGTACGTCATCGCTCCGACCATGTGGGCCCGCTGTCCGGATCCTCAGCCGTCTCCCACCGGATGGGGCCAGCCGCAGGGCCATCTTCGCATCTGCCGGGCATGGTCCGATCAGATCCCTTGGCTGACGCATCTGATTGAGGTGGTGAAGCCCGATGGCAGCTACGACGATCACCGCCAGCCGGAGATGGCCGACAGCCTCGAAGATGCGCGCCAGCGCGCAGCAGCCTGGAGCGAAAAGCTGGGCCTGCCCGTCATCGAAATGGATGATGAGAACGTGGTGCCGTTCAAGCGGAAGGATCAGGCATGACTAAGGCGCAACCGCCGTCCGAAAGCCGGCCATCGGTTATGGCGACGATCGAGGGTGTGCTTGCGGGCACCATACCCAGGCTCGTCGACCTGCAGGTCAAAGTTGGGGAATTGAGCGCTGAGATGGATCGGCTGCGGGAGATCGAAGCCCAGGCGCAGACGGTGTATGACTATCATCTGCAAGGTCGCGCCGGCCGCGCGATGGATGGTCGCTGGGACATGAGCGAGATGATTGAGCGGCTGGATCGCCTCGGGAAGGCGATGAAGCGATGAGCAGATTTTGCGCCACTTGCCGGTTCTTCAGTGTTGGGACGACGTCGGCGTTCCCCAATGTTGATGGCATGTGCAGACGGCATGCGCCGCAAGGTGCGGTAATTGGCTCCCACCATAATGGGTATCAAGTTTTTCCGCCCATGTCGGGGCATCAGTGGTGTGGTGAGCATGAGCCCATTCGCCGCGCACAACGCGGGCGCCGGCTGGCCGACCTGACGAAGATGAAGGTTCTGTGATGCGGCTTTTCGAACGTCTCGACGCCTGGCTAGGCATCAACCTGTTTCATCCCCCGATCATATTAATCTGCCAACTGACCCGGCAGACGCAATATGCCGTGTATCGGGCGCTGTGGTTCTTCGCCGCCTGCCACGCCACCGTCTACCTGGAGCGGGACGATTGGCTCTGGGTCGCGTTCATGTGGTTTTTCGTCGTGATCACGCTGATCAGCGCTACCTTTTACGCAGATTGGCCGGCCATATCCGTGCGGGCGTTCCGGCTGTTCTGGTTCTTTCTCCTGATCGGGCAGTCGACGCTGACCCTGCTCGGAGGCGACCTGCTGGCATCGGCGATCCGCTCGGTGATCATCCTGTTCGCGGAATATGCCACGACCATCAAGACTATCCCGCCGCGTAGGAAGCGCGACCGGCGGTCGAGCGCTAAGGAGGCGTTCAATGGATCATGACATCGTAAGCCCCGACACGGGGACGCGCCCAGAGCGCTTGCTGCGCCTTCGACAAGTTCAGGACCGCGTGCCGATCGGCCGGGCCACAATCTACAAGCGGATGGCGGCGGGCACCTTTCCCAAGACCGTCGATCTCGGCGGAGGTATCGTAGCGTGGCGCGAATCGGAAATCGAACAGTGGATCGCGGGACTGGGTGCGCAATCTAGCAAGGTGACTTAGGGGGTATCCTTGGAGGTACCAAAAAGGAGCATGATTGCGAAAGGCGCAGAAAAGCGTTGATTTTCGTCACCAATTTAATAGAAGCCCTGTCCACCACTGCCCTCATCGGCGCGCCGCCTCTTTCGGGTTTCCGGTCCGCGCGCCGCTCCAGCCGAGCCCGTTACCGCAAGAGGAACGCCGCTTGGCCTGGGTCATTCTCGGCATCGCCGTATTCACCGAAATCATCTGGGCATTGAGCCTGAAATGGGCCGCCACCGTCGGCAGTTGGCAGGCATCGGCCGTGCCGATCGGCCTCAGCTTCCTCAACATGGGCCTTTTGGCGCTCGCGATGCGCGATCTGCCGGCGGGAACCGCCTATGCGATCTGGACGGGCCTGGGCGCCGTGGGCGTCATCATCGGCGGCATGATTCTCTATGGCGATCGGGTCAACATGGCCCAGATCGGCTTCATGGCGATGATCGTGATCGGCGTGGTCGGCACCAAATTGTCGGCCCAGGCGTAATTGCTACTTCTGATTCGCGTGAGATGATTCGGCGCATGGCCTGATCGCGGGATCGGGGCGTCGCGCCGCAGGCTTATTGCCGCAGCGCAACAAAATCGGCGCAAGTCCGTTTGTCTTCGGACAAGCCCCGTTCATTCTTCCCCGGTTACGCTCTCTCCCGCATGACTCTTGATCGCCGCGACCTCCTGATCCGCACTCTGGGCGGTGTCCTCGCCCTTGGCATCCCCCGCCGCGCACTGGCGCAGGCCGACGTCGCCCGCGTCGATGCGCTGATCGCGAAGATGACGCTGGAGGAGAAGGCCGGGCAGATGACCTGCCTTGCCGACAGCTTCCGTCCCTTCAACCCACCTAACCCGGCGGCCGGCATCCAGGACGAGAAGCGCCTGGCGGACGAGATTCGCAAGGGCCGGGTCGGCTGCCTGTTCAACGGCATCGGCGTTGCCGGCGGGCGCCGCGCGCAGGAAATGGCGGTCAAGAACAGCCGCCTGGGCATCCCGCTGCTGCTGGCGGGCGACGTGATCCACGGTCTCAAGACCATCTTTCCCGTGCCGCTGGGGGAGGCTTCCTGCTTCGATCCCTTGCTGGTGGAAAAGACCGCGCGGGTCATGGCGGTGGAGGCGACGGCGGCCGGCCTGCACCTCACCTTCGCGCCGATGGTCGATGTCGCGCGCGACCAGCGCTGGGGCCGGGTGGTCGAGGGCGCGGGCGAGGATGTCTATCTGACCGGCCTGTTGTCGGCGGCGCGCATTCGCGGTTTCCAGGGGCGCGACCTGCGCCGCGACGATTCGCTGCTCGCCTGTCCCAAGCATTTCGCCGCCTATGGCGCGGTGGCGGCGGGCCTCGAATATGGCAGCGTCGACATCAGTGACGAGACGCTGCGCGAAACCCATTTGCCGCCCTTCGGCAAGGCCTTTGCCGCCGGGGCGCTCACCACCATGGCCGCCTTCAACGAGATTAACGGCGTGCCCGCCACCGCCGACCGCGAATTGCTGACCGACATATTGCGCGGCGAGATGCAGTTTCGCGGCTTCGTCTTCTCCGATTACACCGCCGACGAGGAACTGGTCGCCCATGGCTTTGCCGAGGATGAGCGCGACGCTGCCCGCCTCGCTGTGCTGGCCGGGGTCGACATGTCGATGCAGAGCGGCCTCTATATCCGCCATATCCCCGATCTGGTGAAGAGCGGCGCGGTGCCGATGGCGACGGTCGATGTCGCCGTGCGCCGCATTCTTTATGTGAAGACCGCGATGGGGCTGTTCGACAATCCTTATCGCTCGCTCGACGAAGAGGTTGAAAAGGCGCGCATCGGCACGCCTGCCCATCATGCGCTGGCGCGTGAGGCGGCGGCCCGATCGGTCGTGCTGCTCAAGAATGATGGCGTGCTGCCGCTCGATCCCGCTGCCGGGCAAAGGATCGCGTTGATTGGTCCGTTCGGCGAGGACAAGGCCAATCTCTACGGCCCCTGGGCCTTTTACGGCGATCCCGACAAGGGCGTCGACATCGCCACCGGCCTGCGCGCGGCGATGCCCGATCCCGCGAAGCTGACGGTCGAGCTGGGTTGCGCAGTCAACGGCCCGATCAAGGACGGGATCGCCCGCGCCGTCGCGGCGGCGAAGGCGGCGGACGTGGTGATCCTGGCGGTCGGCGAATCCCAGGCGATGTCGGGTGAGGCGCAGTCGCGCACGATGATCGAACTGCCGTCCTCGCAACAGGCGCTGGCCGATGCGATCGCCGCCACCGGCAAGCCGGTCGTCGTGCTGCTGCGCCATGGCCGTGCGCTCGCCCTGCATGACGGCGTCGCCAATGCCCAGGCGTTGCTGGCGACCTGGTTCCTGGGCTCGGAAACCGGCCATGCGCTGGCCGACATCCTCTTCGGCAAGGTCGATCCCTCGGCCAAGCTGCCGGTCAGCTTCCCCTGGGAAAGCGGGCAGGAGCCTTTCTTCTACGATCGCAAGTCGACCGGCCGACCGACGGTGGACAATGGCAGCACCGAATATAAGGCGCGCTATGCCACCACCGACAATAGCGCCCGTTTCCCCTTCGGCCATGGCCTCAGCTACACCGATTTCGCCCTCAGCGACCTGAAACTCTCCGACACCGCGCTGCGCTGGGACGGCGCGGTCGAGATCACCGCGCGCCTCACCAACAAGGGCAAGCGCAAGGGCAGCGAGGTGGTGCAGCTCTATATCCGCGACCGCGTCGCCAGCCGCACCCGCCCGATCCGCGAATTGAAGCGCATCCAGCGCGTGACCCTGTCGCCGGGCGATTCCACCCAGGTCCGCTTCACCCTGTCGCGCACCGACCTCGAATTTGTCGGCGCCGGCAACCGTCGTATCGCCGAACCGGGCCTGTTCGACCTGTGGGTCGGCCAGTCCTCGACCGGCGGCCTGCACGGCCAGTTCACCCTCTACGCGGCATCTCCAACGTCCTCGCCGGCGAAAGGCTGAACTCTCCGATCCACCCTCTCTCATAGGAAAATCCGATCACTGTGACGGAATCGATTCGTTTCGATCCGCCGCCGCACAGGACTACCCCTTTTCGCGCCTTGAACAGGCAGAACAGGACAGGGGAGAGAAACATGTCCACGACCCGCATTTCCACATTCGCTCTGGCGTGCGCGCTGCTCGCCAGCCCGGCGCTCGCCGCCGATCCCAAGCCCGCCGCTGCCGCGCCCGCCGTCACCGAAAAGCCCGGCGGCATGACCAACAAGGACTGGTGGCCCAACCGCCTCGACCTCACCGCGCTGCGTCAGCATGAGGCGACCCGCGCCAATCCCTATGGCGCCGACTATGATTATGTGAAGGAATTCAACAGCCTAGACCTGGAAGCGGTCAAGGCCGACATCCGCAAGGTGCTGACCACGTCGCAGCCCTGGTGGCCGGCGGACTATGGCCATTATGGCCCCTTCTTCATCCGCATGGCCTGGCACAGCGCCGGCACCTATCGCGTCGGTGACGGCCGAGGCGGCTCGGATGGCGGCGAACAGCGCTTCGATCCGCTCAACAGCTGGCCCGACAATGTCAGCCTCGACAAGGCCCGCCGCCTGGTCTGGCCGATCAAGCAGAAATATGGCCGCAAATTGAGCTGGGGCGACCTGATGGTCCTGTCCGGCAATGTCGCGCTGGAAGATATGGGCTTCAAGACCGTGGGCTTTGCCGGTGGCCGCATCGACGCCTGGCAGCCGGACGTCGTTTATTGGGGCCCGGAAACCAAGATGATGGGCACCGAGCGCTCCAATCCGGACGGTTCGCTCAAGCGTTCGCTCGCCGCGACCACCATGGGCCTCATCTATGTGAACCCCGAAGGCCCCGGCGCCAATCATGATCCCAAGGGCGCCGCCGCCGACATTCGCCGTGCTTTCGGCAATATGGCGATGGATGACGAGGAAACGCTGGCGCTGATCGCGGGTGGCCACACCTTCGGCAAGGCGCATGGCGCCAAGAAGCCGGAGGAATGCCTGGGTGCGGAACCCGCCGCCGCCGGCGTTGAGGATCAGGGCTTCGGCTGGAAGAACAAGTGCGGCAAGGGCAATGCCGAGGATACGCTGACCTCGGGCCTGGAAGGCGCCTGGTCCGCCACGCCGACCCAGTTCACCACCCAATATATCGATAATCTGCTGAACTTCGACTGGGTCAAGACCAAGAGCCCGGCCGGCGCGACCCAGTGGATCCCGACCGATCCCGCCACCGCCAATATGGTTCCCGACGCGCATGTGAAGGACAAGCGGCACGCGCCGATCATGTTCACCACCGACATCGCGCTCAAGGAAGATCCCGGTTTCCGCAAGGTGCTGGAAAGCTGGCAGAAGGATCCTGAGCTGTTCAGCAAGGCCTTCGCCCGCGCCTGGTTCAAGCTGACCCATCGCGATCTTGGCCCGCAGGCGCGCTATCTCGGCAAGGACATTCCGTCCGAAACCTATAGCTGGCAGGATCCGCTGCCCAAGGCGAGCTTCGCCCCCGTCAGCGCCGCCGATCAGGCCAAGCTGAAGGCGGCCGTACTGGCATCCGGCCTGACCGGGCCGGAACTGGTGCGCACCGCCTGGGCTTCGGCCGCGACCTTCCGCAGCACCGACATGCGCGGCGGCGCCAATGGCGCGCGCTTGCGGCTCGACCCGCAGCGAGGCTGGGCGGTCAACGACCCGGCGGAGCTGAACAAGGTGCTGGCCAAGCTGACCGCGATCCAGAAGGATTTCGCCAAGTCCGGCAATCAGGTGTCGATGGCCGACCTCATCGTCCTGGGCGGTAACGCCGCGGTCGAGCAGGCGGCGCAGAAGGGCGGCTACAGCATCACGGTGCCGTTCACGCCCGGCCGCGTCGACGCCGCGCAGGCTCAGACCGATGTCGCCTCCTTCGCCTATCTGGAGCCCAAGGCGGACGGCTTCCGCAACTGGTACGGCCCCAGGGCGGAGGTCAGCCCGGCCGACGCGCTGGTGGACAAGGCCGATGCCCTCGACCTCACCGTGCCGGAAATGACCGTGCTGGTCGGCGGCATGCGGGCGCTCGGCGCCAATAGCGGCGGATCGAAGAATGGCGTGCTGACCACCCGTCCGGGCACGCTCAGCAACGACTTCTTCGTCAACCTGCTGACGATGGATACGGTGTGGAGCAAGTCGGCGACGCCGGGCCTCTATGACGGCAAGGACCGCGCCAGCGGCGCGGCGAAGTGGACGGCGACCCCGGTCGACCTGATCTTCGGTTCCAATTCCGAACTGCGCGCCGTCGCCGAAGTCTATGCCGAGGACGACGCAAAGGAGAAGTTCGTCACCGACTTCGCCGCCGCCTGGACCAAGGTCATGAACGCGGACCGCTTCTGAAAATAAGCAACCCGGCGGCGCACGGCGTCGCCGGGTTCCTTGTAACCCGATTGGTCGAGGCGGGGTGATTTTAAATAAGAAAACGCCGCATTATCGTGTCTTGATCATTGCGGATTTTTAGCTGCTTCGGTGATGAAAACGATCTTGCTTGCCGCAAGAAGAAGTGCGTAGGCGGCAATGTAGGCAGGGACGTCTTTTGGTGTTGCACCTTGGCCATGAGACGCATCGTTGTCTCTGATTTTTGGCAATCCACTCTGTAATGTGGCGAGTAATTGATCGAAGCTGTTATCGAGATAGTCTGGCCATAGATTGTTTGTACGGGCCACTCTGACGAGGTCTGAGATTCGGGCGCCTTTGTTGTACGACCATCCCCTTTTTTCAAAGATTGCCTTAAAGGTGCTCTCTAGCGCATTTGCAGCCATGCTAACTGCCTGGCGATGCTCGCCAGCACGATAATGTCGATGAGCGACAAGGAACTCCTGTCTCGGCCCTTCGAAACCGCTTTCCGAAAGTAAAGCCAGAGCGGGCTTGACGACTTCTGCATGCACGAATTGGCTGTCTACGCGTATGAGGCGATTGTCTTCAATCTGATAGCCGACGGCTGCTTGTCGAAGCCGATAGTTCAACTCATCAATTGAATCGTCACCAGACGCAGAGACGCTCCACTGTTGGCGTTGGTAAGCTCGCTGTGGTTCCGCCACGATTCGAATGCCTGTTGCAATCAGTTCCAGAAGATCGAGCCAATCAGCCGTCGAACAATTGCGCATGAAAGTAAGGAGGCGTTCGCCAGCGAATGAACCGTGGGCTACTCGGTCCAGTCCCTTTTCTCGAAGGAATATTCGTTCAATCTGGACCCACCAGTCATTTTCCACGTCGGGCCGGATCATTCGGTCGCCTGAAGCGCCTACAAGACCGATACCCTCAATCGCGATCTGATGCACTTGGACGCGAAGGTTGGAAGGAATGTCGTCATACTGATAGACATCAGTTTGACCGGATAAAGCTGCGTTCGCTTGACGTTTGGAAAATAACTCGAAAATTGACATGGGAGCCCCTATTCTAAGGGGTAATATAAATATCTCGAGGCAATATTCCAAATCAAACTGGCGCTTCTCCAGTTCGCACCCCCAAACAAAAAGGGCGCCCTGGTCTCCCACGGCGCCCTTCTTTTATCAGAACTTGTAGTTCGCGCTGATCGTGAAATTGCGCGGGGCGCCGTAGCGATATTGGCTGAACGAACCGGCCTGGCTGTAATATTTCTTGTCGAACAGATTTTCGACATTGGCCTGGAGCTGCAGCTGCTCGGTCACGGCATAGCGCGCCATCAGGCTGACCAGAGTATAGCCGTCCTGCTGGAAGCGGAAGGGCACGGCCGGCGTGGTGCCGGGGATGGTGCCGTCCGAATAGGCCTTGCTGCGATAATTGACGCCGCCACCGACGGTCAGGCCGGTCAGCACGCCCGGCAGGTCATAGGTGGTGAAGATCTTGAGCAGCTTGCGCGGCTGCGCGGTGTTCACGTCATTGCCGTCCGGATCCTCGATCTTGAACTGGCTGTAGCTGGCATTGACGTTCCAGCCCGGCAGCGGCTGGCCGGTGGCTTCCAGTTCGAAGCCCTTGCTCGTCACGCCCTCGACCGCGCGATAGGGCTGGAAGGTCTGGCCGTTCAGGATGATTTCCGGGCCGTCCATCTCGCCGACATTATCCTGCTCGATGCGGAACAGCGCGATCGAGGTCTGCAGCGCATCGCCGAAGAAGCTGCTCTTGAGGCCGATTTCATAGGCGGCGCCGTTCAGCGGATCGAGCAGGCGCTGTTCGCGGTCATACAGGTTCTGCGGCTGGAAGATCTTGGTATAGCTGGCATAGACGCGATGGTTCGACGTGATGTCGTACAATGCGCCGACATAGGGGATGAACACATTGTCGTCGCCATAGTCGCTCGGCCCGCTCCAGGCGAAGCCGCGCTGGTTCCAGCTGGCGATACGGCCGCCCAGGATGACCTTGAACGGATCGGCCACGTTCAGGCGGAACGCGCCATAATAGCCGGTCTGCTCGATCCGTTCCTGTTCGTTGCGCACCGCGTCGGTGCCCCAGACCGGCTCGGGATAGGGCACGCCTTCCTGGCCGATCACCGGCACGTCCGTCAGCCAGGGTGAGGGCGCCACATAATTGTCGGTGTGCCGCTTCAACACGCTGTGCAGCGCGCCCAGCACGACCTCATGATCGCGGCCGAACAGCGCCACCTGGCCCTTCAGCTGGGCGTCGATGCTGTTCTGGATGCTTTCACCCTTGGACTTGTAGGGGTTGGTGCCGTCCATCGTGCCGGTCGCCTTGTCGACGCCGCCATAGAGATACAGAAGCTGCGTATCGCCGGTGGTCTTGAGCCGGTTGTAATTGGCGGTCAGGTTCCAGCGATCGCCAAATTCCTGGCGCACCGTGGCATAGATATTCTGGTTGGTGGTGTTCCAATAGGTCCAGTCCGCCGCCGTGGTCTGCGACCGGGGCAGGTCGGTCAGCGTGCCGTCGGTGTAGAAGGTGGGCAGCGCGCCCCAGGTCGCGCCCTTGGGCTTGCTGTCCTGGTGGCTCATGCCGACGCGGACCAGCGTGCTATCGGTGACGTCGGCCTCGACCACGCCATAGAGGACCCACTTCTTGCGGTCCTGGATGTCGATGAAATAGTCGCCCTTTTCATAGCGACCGACCAGCCGGGCGCGGATGCGGCCATCGGCGGTCAGCGCGCCGCCAATGTCGGCCGACAGGCGCCAGGTGTTCCAGCTGCCGATGCTGGCATTGACATAGCCGGTCAGGTCGGTGGCGTCGGCATGCTTGCGCACCAGGTTGACCGACGCGGACGGATCGCCCGCGCCCGACAGCAGGCCGGTTGCGCCGCGCACGACCTCGATCCGTTCATAAATGGAGACGTCGATGCTGGTCTCGCCATTGCCACCGGCCAGCGTCCAGGCCGCGGGCACGCCGTCGACCTGGGTGTTGCGGATCTCGAAGCCGCGCGCGTAGAAGCTGTTGCGCACGTCATCGACTTCGTTGGCGGATACGCCCACCGCATTGGTGATGACATCCTTCACGCTGATCAGATTCTGGTCGAGGATACGCTGCGCGGTCATGATGCTGACCGACTGCGGGGTTTCCTGCACCGTCAGGCCCAGGCCCGTCGCGGTGTCGATCTTGTCGGGCAGCGTATAGGTGCCGGTGACGACGATCTGGTCGTCGCGATTCTCATCGGCCGGTGCGGCATTGGTCTGCGCGGCGGCGGGAAGGGCGACGACGCATAGGGCGACGCCGGCAAGCCAGTGATATTTGGACAGCATGAAGACCCCTGTTTTCTGGTAGGAAATTGGGCGTCGTCCTAAGCGGTATTGCGAGGCGATCGCAACAATAATGCGAATGCGTCGCAATGCTATTTTGCGCAAAATATGCGAATATTTCCGTCTGTGACCATATTGCCACAGATCCCGCCGTCGACCGGCGGGTGATGCGCGTTGCGGCTGCGGCCGGTCGAGGCGTCCATCGGCCTGCTTCCGCACGCCCACGCAGACCGGATCGTCAAATAATGTTTCAAGTCAATGGCATGAAAGCGCAAAAATAGAAATTCGGAATTTGTTCCACGCGGACGCTGATTTTTGTTTCACAACAAGAGGGGTCTTCATCGCGAAGTGTGATGGAAATCTATAGCTGTTCTGACTCAAGTGGATCGCGTTAACACTTTCGGTCTTTGTCTTCGTTTCGTCGCATCATCCACTCATCTGGCCTGCGCAACACGGCCGGAACACGGGCTGTTCATGCAGCAGAAAGCCGGACACGAACAGGCAATGTGTCTGGCGCATCCCACGGCGCCAAGACGTCAAAATTTATGAAGGTCAGAAGAAGGGGGTTCTGACGGCCGGAAACGCCACCAGGCGGCCGCCGTCGGACGACAAGCTGCAATGCTGCAGGCCCGACCGATCGAGAAGTGAAGGAGCAGCGTGATGCCTATCATGTCCAAAAACCAAAAATATCTTGTGATGCTTGCCCTGCTGGCCGGGGCCGCCCCGGCCGCCGTCGTGGCGCAGGACCAGGCCCAGGACGCGCCGCCGGCCGATGTGTCGGCCAGCGTCGCCATGCCGGCCGCCGATCTGACGGAGGGGCCCGAGATCAAGGGCATCATCTCCGCGCGCAGCGGCGACCGGATGCAGGTGACCGCCGCCGACGGCAGCAAGAGCGTCATCACCATCAATGACGATACCAAGATCAGCGCCAGCAAGGGGCTGTTCGGCCTTGGCCGCGACCATCTGGCCGCGACGTCGCTGCTGAACGGTCTGCCGGTGACGGTGAAGACCCTGCAGGCCGGCGAAGGGCTGCTTGCCAGCAAGATCGCCCTGCAGAACAAGGATCTCAAGACCGCGTCGATGATCAATAACGGCACCGCCCAGCGCTTCGACGAACAGACCGCCGCGACCGAGGCTTTGCGCGGCCGCATGGGCGAGATCGACCAGTATAATGTGAAGGGCACGACCAACGTCAATTTCGACACCGGCAAGGCGGTGCTGTCGGATCAGGCGAAGAATGACCTCTGCGCTGCGGCAACCTCGGCCAATGGCATGAGCAACGCGCTGCTGCTGGTCGTGGGCTATACCGACTCCACCGGTGGCGAGGAGCTGAATCAGGAACTCAGCGAAAAGCGTGCCTCGCGCGTGGTCAATTATCTGCAGCAGGCGTGCGGCTGGAAGCCCTATCGCATGCTGACCCCCACCGGCATGGCCGAGGCCGATCCGGTGGCCAGCAACGACACGATCGAGGGCAAGGCGCAGAATCGCCGCGTCGCGGTCAATATCCTTGTCAGCAAGGCCGTCGACGGCCTCTGACACCTGCGGGGTGGGCCCTTGCCCACCCCCATTTTTGCGCGTCGATCGCGCGACTTCGCAAAAATCTCCTATTGCGAAGTCCCGGCTGCGGACCGGCAGCGGCGCAAATACGTCCTCTGCGACACTATATATTTTGCAGCTTTCGCAAGCGCGCCAAGCCGCTTCACCCCCCGCCGAAGCTCTGCTACAGGCGCGGCCATGCTTAACTTGAACGGTATCACCGTGCGCCTGGGCGGCCGCACCATCCTCGACCGCGCCGGCGCCGCGCTGCCGCCGCGCAGCCGCGTCGGCCTCATCGGCCGCAACGGCGCGGGCAAGTCGACCCTGATGAAGGTGATGATCGGCCAGCTCGACCCGGACGAGGGCAGCTGCGACATGCCGCGCGACACCCGTCTGGGCTATATCGCGCAGGAAGCCCCCTCGGGCACCGCGACCCCGTTCGACACCGTGCTCGCCGCCGACAAGGAACGCGCCGAACTGATGGCGGAGGCGGAGCATACCGAAGATCCCGATCGGCTCGGCCATATCTATGAGCGGCTGACCACGATCGACGCCTATACCGCGCCCGCGCGCGCCGCCCGCATCCTCGTCGGCCTCGGTTTCGACGAGGAAATGCAGGGCCGCCCGCTCGACAGCTATTCGGGCGGCTGGAAGATGCGCGTTGCCTTGGCGGCGTTGCTCTTCTCCAACCCGGATCTGCTGCTGCTCGACGAACCGTCGAACCATCTCGATCTCGAAGCGACCTTGTGGCTGGAGAATTTCCTCAAGGCCTATCGCGGCACCGTGGTCATCATCAGCCATGAGCGCGACCTGCTCAACAATGTGGTCGACTATATCCTGCATCTCGAAGGCGGGAAGGTGACCCTCTATCCCGGCGGTTATGACGCGTTCGAGCGCCAGCGCGCCGAGCGCCTGGCCCAGCAGGAGGCGGCACGCGCCAAGCAGCAGGCCGAGCGCGAGAAATTGCAGGATTATGTCGCCCGCAACTCCGCCCGCGCCTCGACCGCCAAGCAGGCCCAGTCGCGCGCCAAGGCGCTGGCCAAGATGCAGCCCATTGCCGCTGCGATCGAAGATCCCAGCCTGCATTTCGGTTTCCCCAGCCCCGCCGAACTGCGCCCGCCGCTCATCACCATGGACATGGCCTCGGTCGGCTATGACGACACGCCGATCCTGCGCCGCGTCAATCTGCGCATCGATCCCGACGATCGCCTCGCGCTGCTCGGCCGCAACGGCAACGGCAAGACCACGCTGGCCCGCCTGATCGCCGCACAGCTGGCGCCGATGGAAGGCGCCATCAACAGCTCGGCCAAGATGAATGTCGGTTATTTCACCCAATATCAGGTGGAGGAGCTGGACGTCACCGACACGCCGCTGGAGCATATGACCCGCGTCATGAAGGGGGCGACGCCCGGTGCGGTGCGTGCCCAGCTTGGCCGTTTCGGCTTTTCCGGCGAGCGCGCGACGCAGAAGGTCGGCTCCATGTCGGGTGGCGAGCGCGCGCGTCTGGCGCTGGCGCTCATCACCCGCGATGCGCCGCACCTGCTGATCCTCGACGAACCGACCAACCATCTGGACGTCGACAGCCGTGAGGCGCTGGTGCAGGCGCTCAACGAATATTCGGGTGCCGTCGTCATCGTCAGCCACGATCGCCACATGATCGAACTGGTCGCCGACCGGCTGGTGCTGGTCGACAATGGCACGGCCCAGCCGTTCGACGGGTCGCTCGACGATTATACCGACATCATCCTGCGCAAGGCGGACGGTAATCCATCGGGCGGCGACGCACCCAAGACCGATCGCAAGGCGGACAAGAAGGCTGCCGCCGAATGGCGCGAGAAGCAGAAGACGCTCAAGAATGCCGTCAACAAGGCCGAGCGCGAGATGTCCACGCTGATTGCCGAGCGCAAGCGCATCGACGCCATACTGTCCGATCCCAAGAGCGCAACCGGGGCCGAGGCGAAGATGACCACCAGCGAACTGATGGTGAAGCGCGCTGCGGTCGAGAAGAAGCTCGAAGCGGCCGAGGAAGTCTGGATGGAAGCCGGCGCCGCGCTCGAAGCGGGCTGATTCTCCGGCTTTAGACCCTGATTCACGCCATCGGTGAAAGCGCGGAGCGCTTCCACCTCAGACGATCAGGGTCTAGAATGTCAGCGGTGGCGCACCCGCTTCGTTGGAGCGGGTGCGGATCACGATCTGCCAGGTGGCGATGAACAGGGCGGCGATCACCGGCCCGATAACGATGCCGTTGAAACCGAACAATTGCAGCCCGCCGAGCGTGGTGATCAGCACGACATAGTCGGGGATGCGGGTGTCGCGGCCGACCAGGATCGGGCGCAGCAGATTGTCGACCATGCCGATCACGAACATGCCGCAGAATATGAGGATCAGCCCCTTCCAGATCGCGCCGGTCGCCAGCAGATAGATCGCCACCGGCGCCCAGATGAGGCCGGTGCCAACGGCCGGCAGCAGCGAGAAGAAGCCCATCATCACGCCCCACAGCAGCGCGCCGGAAATGCCCAGTGCGCCGAACACCAGTCCGCCGATCAGCCCCTGCAGGATGGCGACGACGATGCTGCCCTTGATGGTGGCGCGGATGACGATGACGAATTGCCGCATCAGCGCGCGGCGATGCAGCACCCGCAGCGGCGCGGCCCGGTCCAGCTTGCGGGCGAGGTCGAGCCCGTCGCGCAGCAGGAAGAAGGTAAGATAGAGCATCACTGTCAGCGCGATGATGAAGCTGAAGGCACCCTGGCCGATCAGGAAGGCCTGGGCCGCGACGGTGCGGAAACTGGCGGTCAGGCCGTCGGTCAGCAGCCGCTGGACCGCCGCGAAATTGGATATGCCCAGCCGTCGCAGGCCGATCGACGCCCAATCCGGCAGCGCCGCCTGGAACTGCGCGAACATGTGGGGAATGTTGATCTTCCCCACATTGATCTGGGCGTAGAGCGCGGTCGCTTCCTGCACCAGCGCGATCGACAGGATGATGGCCGGCACGATCACGATGGCGATGATCAGCAACAGCGTCAGCAGCGCGGCACTGTTGCGATGGCCGGGGATCAGCTTGAGCAGCCCCTGGTTCACCGGGATGAATAGGATGGCGACGATCACGCCCCAGAGGATCGCCCCGAAGAAGGGCTCGACCACCAGCGCGAAGGCGATGGAAACCAGCACCACCAGGGCGACGAACACCCCATCCTCAATCTGCGTTCGGCGATGCCGGCTCTGTCGTTCCATGTCCGCTTCTTGGCAGAAACCGTTACGTTAATCCATGCATCGCATGGCCTTATTGCGCCTTGGCGTCAAAGCTGAAGGTCACCATCACTTTGGGATCGAGACCAGTGCTGCTGTCGCCATTGCCCACGCCAAAGGGCAGGCGGGCGACGCTGGCCGATCCGCTGACCTTGCGGCTTGTGCCGCTGCCCGACAGGGTGAAGCGGATCGCCTGCGGCTTGGCCACGCCCTTCAGCGTCAGCGTGCCATGGGCGCGATAGGCGTTGGCGCCGGTCTTTTCCGCACCCTTGGCGACGAAGGTCGCGGTCGGGTGGGCGGCGCTGCCAAAGAATTCGTCGCCGGGCAGCATGCCGTCCTTGTATGCGTCGCCGACGCTGGCCGATGCCATGTCGATCGTTACCTTGATGTCGGCGCTTTCGGGATGGTCGGGGTCCATCACGATCTTCGCGGTCCATTTGGAGAAGCTGCCGCTGATCGTCTCGCCGCTGTTGCCGACCGAAAAGCCGATCTTGCCGCCGGGTTGTACGGCCCATGCGGGGGGCGGGCCGGCGGGTTCCTCGGCGACGGCGGCGGTCTCGTTCGCAGCCGGGGCGGCGGCATTGTCGCTCGCATTGCTGGCGGCTTCGACGGCATTGTCTTCGACCGGCGCCTCGACCGCATTGGCGTCGGGGGCAGCGGGCGCTTCAGGCACTGCACCCGGCAGGATCGCCCGGCCCAGCAGGAATCCGATGAGGATCAGCGCGGGCAGGCCGATCAGCAAGGCGGTCGAGCGGCCCGGCACCATCCGCCAGATCAGCCCGTCGCGCATCAGCACATGATGGCGCAGCGCGCCTGCGACATGCAGCGCCACCAGCGCAATGCCGATCCAGGCGAGCAGGCTATGACCGCCTTCGGCCAGGCCATGGCTTGCCATCGGCAGCGGCAAATGGGGCAGGGGAATGACGCCGAAGAACAGCGTCGGCACCTTGACCTTGGCGGTCGAGACCAGCGCCCAGCCGGTCAGCGGCGCGCCCAGCATGAAGGCATAGAGGCCGACATGGACGCCAGACGCCAACGCTCCCTGCCAGCCGCCCTCCAGCTTGGCCGGGCGCGGCTTCCACCAGCGCACGCCGATCCGCAGCAGCGTCAGCAGCAGCACGGTGATGCCGATCGACTTGTGCAACTGGAACAGCGCAAAGCCGCGCGCGCCCAGACTGCCCAGCGCCCAGCCGACGGCGATCTGGAAGGCGAGCAGGGCGGCGATCGCCCAGTGCAAGATGATGGCGGCCAGGCTGTAACGCTGCGGCATATGGACTACCCCGAAAATGACCCTGTTGGATTGGGCGCAAAATTATGTCGCGGGGGTAATGAAGTCCATCGTCGCAGCCGGAAACGATCCGTTGCCGGGTGGATCAGCGCAGATCGATCGGCGCCGCCTCCGCGTCGGGCAGGCTGGCGCCCATCGCCTTGGCCAGGGTGGGCGCGATCGCGCGCATGTCGATCAGGCCCAGATCCTTGCCCGGCTTCACCCCCGGTCCCATCGCCATGAAGGTGGCGCGCAGATTGGCCGGGCCGGGGAAATAGCCGTGCATGCCCTTGACCGGCGTCGGCGCGACCAGCGGCGCATTGGCACCGCGGAAGATGTCGGTGACGAAGCCGGGCTTGAGGTTGATCGTGAAGCTGGCCTGCGCATTGCCGCCGAGCTTGACCATCTCCGCCCGGCCGACGATGCGGTCGATGCCGTTGGCGGGGTTGGCGGCCAGCCTGTCGAGCAGGCCCTTCACCTTGTCGGCCAGCATCTGGTCATCGGGGCGGGCAAGCATGATCGCGGCCGATCCGCCGCCGATCCAGGGCATGGCCTGCCAGGATGCGACCTTGCCGTCCGCGCCGAGGGTGATGAGGCCGGCGTCGATGAAGGGGCGGAACAGGTTTAGGCCGCTATGTGTCGCCTCGAACCCATGGTCGCTGACCAGCGCGATCAGCGCGTCGGGATGGGCCTTGCGCTCGGCCGCGATCAGGTCGCCGACGATCGCGTCAATCTTTTCCAGCACGGCCTTGGCGGCTGGTGTGTCGGGACCGCTGCCATGCTGCTCATGGTCGAGTGCGGTGAGGTAGACGGTCAGGAAGTCGGGCTGGTGCGCGGCGATCAGGGCGGTGGCGAACCGGCCCCTGTTCTGGTCGCCGGACAGGCTTTCATCGATCCCCATGGCATAGGGCTGGCCGACCTCCCGTTCCAGCTCCGCCTTCAGGCCCGGCGTCGCCAGCGCATCAAGCAATTGCGCGTCGTCAGCATGGCCGGTGCGCCAGATTTGCGGCAGGTTCCAGCGGACGCCCCTGGCGGCGACGCTGACCGGCCAGTGGACATTGCCGGTGGACAGCCCGGCTTTTGCGGCTGCATCCCACAGCATCGGCACCTTCACATCCTGCGCATACCAATACCAGCCGCCCTGGTTGATCTGCATCGGGTCGAAGCTGTTGTTGTTGACGATGCCATGTTTGCCCGGCGACACGCCGGTCATCAGCGTGGTGTGGCTGGGATAGGTCAGCGTCGGCAGCACGCCGGTGACGCCCGATGCATGGGCGCCATCGGTCAGGAACCGGCGCAGATTGGGCAAGGCAAGGCCGCGCTTGTCCGCCTCCAGCACGTCGCCGGGGCGCAGCCCGTCGATCGAGATCAGCAGCACCGGCTCGGCCAGCGCCGGGAGCGGCGTGAGGGCGAGCAGGGCGGAGGCAAGCAGCGCGGCCTTGTTCATCTCAGAACCCCGCCTTGAGGGTGACGAAGAATTGCTGCGGCGCGCCGATCAGCAGCGTCTGCGCGTCGCCGCTATTGCCAAAGCCGCCCGATCCGATCGTGCTGATATATTTCTTGTCGAACAGGTTGCTGGCGTTGAGCTGCACTTCGATCTGGTCGGTGACGCGATAACCGATCGAGGCGTCCACGATTACCCGGCCATCGACCGACGCATCGTTGGTGTAGCTGTAATAGCGCTTCGACATATAGTTGGCGCCGATCCGGCCGAACAGCGGCCCCTGGTCATAATTGAGTTCGCCGCGCAGCATATGCTTGGGGCTGTCGACCACGGTCTTGCCCTTGATCGCGGCAACCAGCGTGCCGTCCGAGCTGTTGAGCACATCGTCGCGATAGGTGGCGTCGGTGTAGCTGTAGCTGGCATAGAGGCCGAAGCCCTGGCCCAGCTTCAGGTCGCCCGCCGCCTCGATGCCGACGGCGCGGACATTGCCGACATTCTGCAGCGCGGAGGCCAGGCCCAGGATCGGGCTGCCGACCTGCACCGCCAGCAGGCGGTTGCGGAAGTTGACCAGATAGGCGCCCAGCGTGCCGTTGAAGCGCGACGTGTTGTAGCGCAGGCCTAGTTCGTACGTGTCCGAGCTTTCCGGTTTCAGGTCGTCGCGGATCTGGTCGAAGCCGGCCTGGTTGGTGGAGAAGGGGCCGGTGGTGGTGGCGCTGGCAAAGGCCTTGGTCACCTGGGTGAAGCCACCGAAGATTTCCGCCTCGGGGCTCAGTTCGACGGCGAAGCCGGCATGGGGCTGGAACCAGTCCTCGGCCTTGATCTTGCCCTCGGGGAAGCTGCTCGACACGACCGCCTCGGCCTCGTTGGTGACCTTGAAGCCCTTCCAGCCCAGGTTGATCGTCAGCATGCCCAAGTCGATCTTGTCGCGGACATAATATTGGATCGTGTCGGTGGTGAAATCGAACTCCCACTGGGTCGCGAACGGGTTCTTGGGATAGTCGCGGAAGGAGAGGCCCGCCTCGGTGCGGCTCTTGAACGCATAGAAGCGGCGGGCCTGGTTGAACTTGTTATTCTCGTACCAGGCGCCCGCTTCCAGCGTCTGGACGCCGATCGTCGCATCGACGCTGCCGAACGCGCCGATCCGGTCCATGTCATATTCGGTGGTGCGGATCGACAGCGGCGAACCGCCGGTGGGGCTGGGGACCGAGGGCGTCGCCCACAGGCCCATGCCGCTATTATTGTGGTAATAGCCCTTGATCTTGAAATTGGCATGATCGCCCAGCGGCGTGCTGTAGCCGATCGCGCCCAGCCAGTCCTCGCGCAGACCGGCGGCATCATAATAGGCGTCCCAGACCGACGTCACATTGTCGGGATAGACGGTGCCGGCGGCGGCGTTGCTGACCGGCGCGCCGGTTTCGCCGCGATTATTGCCGATGTCGGCATAGAGGACCGCCTTGGCATAGTCGGGCGAGGTATTGTCCCATTTCCAGCCCAGGCGGTTGATCATGTCCATCGACATGTCCTGATAATCCTGCTCGCGGCGGTCCGAATAGCTCAGCCAGCCATCCAGCTTGCCATCGCCGACCGGGATCACGACCTTGGCATTGACCATATGCTGGTCCTGCGTGCCCTGGCCCTTCCACTTGTCGGTCGAGCCGTATGCATAAGAGACATAGCCGCGAATGCCGTCGGCGCTGCCCATGTTCAGCCGGGCGAAGGCGCGCCAGGTCTCGTCGCTGCCATAGGTGAGGTTGCCCTGTGCGCCCAGCGCATCGGCCGGATCCATCGAGAAGGTCTCGACCGTGCCGCCCAGATTGCCGGTCGACTGGGTGCCCAGCGAGCCCGAACCCTGCGACACGCGGACGGTGCCGATATTCTCGCTGCTGATGGCGCGGGTGATGTGCAGGCCGTTATGATTGCCATAGCTCATGTCTCCCAGCGGAATGCCGTCGAAGGTGAAGCCAAGCTGGTTCTGGTTGAAGCTGCGGATGCTGACGCGCTGCGACCATTCATAGCTGCCGAACGGATCGGACGACTGGAAATTGACGCTGGGCAGCTTCTCGATGGCTTTGAGCGCATTGGTGCCGGGCGTCAGGGTGACGAGGTCGCGGGTGGTGATTTCCTGGACCTGGCGGGTTTCGCCCCGGCCAAAGACGATGATGCCGGCGCTGTCCGCATCGGCCGCGGCATCGGCGGCGGGCGCCATGTCCTGGGCAAAGGCGGGTGCGGCGATGCAGGCGGTCGAAGCGAGCAGCAGGCTGAGTGCGTGGCGCATGGTGAAATCCCCCAATCATGTGTGATTGGCGGGCGCTCTAGGCGGGGCATGTTGCACTGCAATGTGACTATCGCGACGCTGCGGCGTCAGTTTCGTGACAATATCGTTATGATTTTGTCTGTGTCATAAAGGTCGCAGTCGCGGCATTTTCGCCGCGAACATTGCATCGCAAGATCGCTGGGCTAAGAGCGAAAAAAACAATTTCAAGGAAAGCAGGACATGGCCAAACCCGAATCCTGGCGGTTCAGTCCCGACGCATATCGCTTCATCACGAGCATCGATACGCGTTTCCAGGATCTCGATACCATGGGCCACATCAACAATGTGGCGATTTCCGGTATCTTCGAAACGGCCCGTATCCGCTTTCATCACCATATGGGCCGCCACCCGCAGGAACAGGGCGTGCGCTGGCTGGTGGCCAATGTGAACCTCAACTTCATCGAGGAATCGCATTTCCCCTATCCGTTCGAGGTCCATTGCGCGATCGGCCATATCGGCCGCACCAGCTGGACGATCAGCTCGGCCGGCTTCCAGAAGGGCGTGTGCGTCGCCACCTGCGACACCACCGTCGTCACCCATGGCGCCGAAGGCCGTCGCTCGATCGACGACACGCTGCGCGAAGCGATGGAACTCAACTTCATCCGCAAGCCGGCTGAATAAGGCTCGGATTGCCGGCGCGCCGTCAGGCGAAGCCGTGCATCCGGCGCGACCATTGAAAGGCCAGCACCGCCCCCTTGGCGGGCTGGATCATCGCCAGCCCCAATATCGCCGCCAGCGTCGGCCATAGCACCGCCTGCCAGCCCAATGGGATGGCCAGCGCGGCATTGACCTCGATCATCAGCGGCACCAGCAGATGGCCGAGCAGCAGGATGACGATATAAGCCGGGAAATCATCGGCCTGATGACCGTCCCAGCGCTGGCCGCAATGGCTGCACGCCGACACCGGTTTCAGGAAGCGCGCGAACAGCCTGCCCTCGCCACAGGCCGGGCAGCGGCTGCGCAGGCCCAGCAGCAAGGCCGGTTTGAACGGACGCGGTTCGCTGGTCGGGGCAGGGGGCTGGTCGGACATGCCCCCTGTCTAGGCCAGCTTTGCCCCGCCGGGCAATCATGGCGCCACCTGCATCGCTCTTTCGTGCGCGCCAAAGCCTGTTAAGAGGGCGCCATGCGCCTGCCTGGTCCCACCGAAGCCTTTGCCCTGTTCGACGATGCGCGCGTCCAGGGGGCAGCGCCCGCGCGGCTGTATCGCGATCCGGTGTCGGTCATCGCCGCCTGGCGGATGGAGGAGGTGCAGCCCGCGCTCGACCGCATCGCCGAAGCGCGCGAAGCCGGCCTGCATGCCGCCGGCTATATCAGCTATGAAGCCGGGCTGGCGCTGGAGGAACGGCTGGCGCCGATCGCGCACCGCCCGCCCAAGGGCGGGCCGCAAGCCATGCCCTTGCTCTGGTTCGGCCTGTTCGAGGGCTGTCGCTTCATCCCGGCCGATGGCGTCGCGGACCTGCTGCCCGATCCTGCGGCGGTCAGCGTCGATGCGCCCTGGCCGCTCGTCAGCGAAGCCGACTATCGCGCGCAGTTCGACCAGGTGCAGGAACTGATCCGTGCCGGCGACATCTATCAGGTCAATCTGACCTTCCCGTGCGAATTGCGCTTCGCCGGCGATCCGATGGCGCTCTACGCGGCGCTGCGTCCGCGCGCGCAGGCCGGCTATGGCGGCGTCATCAATATCGGCGGGCATCAGATATTGTCCTTTTCGCCCGAACTCTTCTTCACCCAGGTGCGCGGGCAACTCACCGCGCGGCCGATGAAGGGCACCGCCGTGCGCGATCATGATCCGGAACGGGATGCCGCCCTGGCGGCCGAGCTGGCGCGCGATGCCAAGCAGCGCGCCGAAAATCTGATGATCGTCGACCTGTTGCGCAATGATCTGTCGCGGGTGGCACGGGCCGGGTCGGTCACGGTCCCCGACCTGTTCAAGGTCGAAACCTATCCGACCGTCCATCAGATGGTCTCGACCATTCGCGGCCGGGTGCTGCCGGGGCTGGCGCCGGTCGACGTGCTGCGGGTGCTTTTCCCCTGCGGATCGATCACCGGCGCGCCCAAGGTGCGGGCGATGGAGATCATCGATATGGTCGAGCCTTTCGCCCGCGGCGTCTACACTGGCGCCATGGGCTGGATGGATCCTGCGGGGGACGCGGCTTTCAATGTTGCCATTCGCACCATTTGCGTCGAAGAAGGAAGCGGTATCGGTCGCCTGGGCCTGGGTTCCGGCATCGTTGCGGATTCGGATGCGTCGGCCGAATGGGCGGAATGCCTGGCCAAGGGGCGCTTCCTGTCGCTGGGATGAAAGATGATTGCAGTGGGGCGTGAATAGGTTCGATGTCGGTGGCTGACGGACGATATGATCTGCTCGAGACCATGGCCTTCGATCCGCATGAAGGTGTGCGTCTGCTGGAACTGCATCTGGGCCGGCTGAAGGACAGCGCGCAGGCGCTGGGCTTCGCCTTCGACCGCCACAGCGTGCGCAACGAGCTTCAGGCCGCCACTTTCCGCCTGCGCGAACTCAGCCGCGTGCGGCTGCTGGTGTCGCGCCAGGGCTCGGTGTCGATCGAGGTGCGCGAACATCGCACCTGGCCCAAGGCGATCATGCAGGTGAAGGTCGTGCCCCGGCTCGCCGCCGCCACTGATCCCCGGCTGGAGCACAAGACCACCGACCGCTCCCTCTATCGCGACGCGCTGCAGCGCGGCGGCACCTATGAGGTGCTGATGACCGACGAACAGGGCTATCTGACCGAAGGCTGCTTCTCCTCCATCTTCGTGGAACGGGGTGACAAGCTGGTAACGCCGCCGGCCTCGCGCGGGCTGCTGCGCGGAATCCTGCGCCAGAGCCTGCTCGACATGGGCGAGGCGGTGGAGGGCGATCTGCGCATCCATGATCTGGAACGCGGCTTCTTCATCGGCAATGCGTCGCGCGGGATGGTCGCGGCCTCGCTGGTCCGATAGTTTTCCTAGGATGCGCACAAGCCAATAACCGGCAACTGGCGGTTGCTCCGGCGTCCTTTGCGCACTAAGGACCGCCGCGTCTGCCTGCGCGGCAGACAAGGAGATAATATTATTTTTTGTCGCGATGCCGTCGAACGCGGACTCTTTTGTCCGTCTGGGCATCGCTCTGGAGAAAGATCATTGCCATGAGCCAGACTTCCGCAGCCCTCGGTCGCATCCAGCCCTCCGCCACCCTGGCGATGAGCGCGCGCGTGAATGCCCTTAAAGCCGAAGGCGTGGACGTCATTGGTCTTTCCGCCGGCGAACCCGATTTCGACACGCCCGATTTCGTCAAAGAGGCGGGGATCGAGGCCATTCGCAAGAATCTGACCCGCTATACCGATGTCGACGGCACTGCCGACGTCAAGGAAGCCGTGGCCTTCAAGTTCAAGCGCGACAATGGCCTGATCTACAAGCGCAGCCAGATCAGCGTGAACTCGGGCGGCAAGCACACCCTGTTCAACGCGCTGGTCGCGACGGTCGACGTGGGCGATGAGGTCATCATCCCCGCGCCCTATTGGGTCAGCTATCCCGACATCGTGAACTTCGCCGGCGGCACGCCCGTGTTCATCGAAGGCCCGGCCAGCCAGGGCTACAAGATCACCCCGGCCCAGCTCGACGCGGCGATCACCCCGCGCACCAAGTGGGTGATGCTCAATTCGCCGTCCAACCCGTCGGGTGCCGCCTATTCGGCGACCGAACTCAAGGCGCTGGGCGAGGTGCTGCTGCGTCATCCGCATGTGCTGGTGATGACCGACGACATGTATGAGCATGTCTGGTACGCGCCGACCCCTTTCGCCACCATCGCCCAGGTCTGCCCGGATCTCTATGACCGCACCCTGACGGTCAATGGCTGTTCCAAGGCCTTCTCGATGACCGGCTGGCGCATCGGTTTCGCCGGCGGTCCCGAATGGATCATCAAGGCGATGGGCAAGCTGCAGTCGCAGTCGACCAGCAATCCCTGCTCGATCAGCCAGGCCGCTGCCGTGGCTGCGCTGACCGGCCCGCAGGATTTCCTGGAAGAGCGCAATGCCGCCTTCAAGAAGCGCCGCGACATGGTCGTCGCCATGCTGAATGACGCGCCGGGCCTCGACTGCCCGACGCCTGAAGGCGCCTTCTATGTCTATCCCGACGCCAGCGGCGTGATTGGCAAGGTGACGCCCAAGGGCCAGCGGATCGACAGCGACGAAGCGCTGATCGGCTATTTCCTCGACGAAGCGAAGGTCGCGGCCGTCCATGGCGCCGCCTTCGGCCTCTCGCCGGCCTTCCGCATCAGCTATGCGACCTCGGAAGAGGTGCTCAAGACCGCCTGCGTGCGCATCCAGGAAGCCTGTGCAGCGCTGAAGTGATCGCCGGCCGATGATCGTCGGCCTGCAATAAGCTCTTGAAAATCCGGTCGCGATCCTGTCTATCGCGGCCGGATTTTTCCATTGTCTCAGAAATTGAAACGGTCTTTTTCGCACGGCAGCGTCTTGTGATTGACGCCGCAGGCGCTATATGCCCGTTGCGTAAAGAAACTTATGTGCGGTGGCATTTCGTCGCTTCGCTCCCGTCCTTGGTCGAAAGCCGCTGTCCGGCGCGATCATGTTCAGACAGGGGCAAGGCGTAATGTCCTACCGGGCGACGATCGCGAAGATATCGCGACAGAAAGGCTTGGCCATGTTGGCGTTTTTGAAATCCGAACTGTTCTTCCGCTTCCTGGGTGGCTTTGCCATCGGGGCGGTCGCGATGTTCGCGCTTCAGCCCAATAATGAGCCGCCGGCGCTGACCTCGACCGCGATCGCGTCGACCGCGACCCATGTCGGCAGTGCGGCGCTCTAAGGGCCTTTTCCTCCTATCCCTTGCGGCGCTCGCCGCCGCGTCTACCCCATTGCATGCCGAACCTGCCGTCCCCGCGCCGATTCCGGCGCTGGATGCGCAGCCGACCCGGTCGCTGGAAACCGCGATCTTTGCGGGCGGCTGCTATTGGGGCGTTGAGGGCGTCTTTTCCCATGTGAAGGGCGTCAGGCTCGTCGTGGCGGGGTTCGCCGGCGGACCGCGCGACCGCAAGGTCGATTATGACATGGTCAGCGGCGGCGATACCGGCTTCGCCGAGTCGGTGCGGGTCACCTATGATCCGAAGATCGTCAGCTACGGCACGCTGCTGCGCATCTTCTTCTCGGTCATCACCGACCCGACCACGCTCAATTATCAGCGGCCCGACAGCGGCACCCAATATCGCAGCGCGCTCTTCCCGCTCAATGCCGGGCAGGACAGGGCAGCGCGCGCCTATCTGGCGCAGTTGCAGAAGGCCGGGCTGTGGCGCGACCCGATCGTGACCAAGGTGGAGCCCTTCACCGGCTTTCAGGATGCCGGGGCCGATCATCAGGACTTCATGGCCCGCTATCCCTATCATCCCTATATCCAGCGCTGGGACATGCCCAAGCTCAAGGCATTCCGCGCCATGTATCCCACGCTCTACCGCGCGCTGCCCGCCGCCTGATCGCGCCGATGCTGGCCGATGGCGGCGTGGCAGGCTAAGCCCCTTTCATCGCCGCCAATGTCATCGCCGCCAAGGGAGCCTCCTCATGTCCGACATCACCGGTCTGCAAATTCTTTCGACCCTCGCGCCCGATGGCCGACTGACCGTATCGCTGGCAGAGCAGACCCTGCCAGCGCCGACCGGATCTCAGGTCGTGCTGCGGGTCGAGGCGGCGCCGATCAATCCATCCGATCTCGGGTTGCTGCTGGGGTCGGCCGATGTCGACCATGCCGAATATGGCGATGGCTATCTGGTGGCGCAGATGCCCGAGGCAGCGATGCGTGCCATGGCCTCGCGCCTGGGTGAAGCGATGCCGGTCGGCAATGAAGGGGCTGGCACGGTGATCGCGGCAGGCGAAGCTGCGGAAGCGCAGGCGCTGCTCGGCAAGCGCGTCACCTGTGTGCCGGGCGGCATGTATGCCCAATATCGGCTGGTCGATGCGCGCGCCTGCATGGTCTTGCCGGATGGCGCCACGGCGGAGCAGGGGGCATCGGCCTTCGTCAATCCGATGACTGCGCTCGGCTTTGTCGAAACCATGCGGGCAGAGGGGCACAAGGCGCTGGTCCATACCGCGGCCGCCTCCAATCTTGGCCAGATGCTCGTCAAAATCTGCCAGGCGGACGACATCCCGCTGGTCAATATCGTCCGCAGCCCGGCGCAGGTTGCGCTGCTGCGCGATTTGGGAGCGCAGCATGTGCTCGACAGCACGGCCGATGATTTTGCCGAACTGCTGGTCGCCGCTCTGACCGAAACGGGGGCGACCATCGCCTTCGACGCGATCGGCGGCGGTTCGCTGGTCAGCCGGATATTGGGCGCGATGGAGCAGGTGGCGAGTGCGGGCGCCACCTATAGCCGCTATGGCTCCGCCACCATGAAGCAGGCCTATATCTATGGCGCGCTCGACCTGTCGCCGACCCTGCTCACGCGCAGCTTCGGCTTCAGCTGGCGGGTCGGCGGCTGGCTGCTGACGCCTTTCCTGGCGCAGGCGGGTGCGGAAACGGTGGAGCGGATGCGCGCCCGCGTGCGGGACAATCTCACCGGCCTCTTCGCCAGCCACTATAAGGCGCGCCTGTCGCTCAGGGATGCGCTGACGCGCGACGCGGTGCTGGCCTATAATGCCCGCCGCACCGGCGAGAAATATCTGATCGTGCCGAACCCGGCCTGAACCCTGACATGCACCCATCAAGGAGCGACCTGCGCCAATGACCATTCGGGATGCCAGCCCGGCCGATGCGCCGGCCATCGCGGCCATCTATAATGACGCGGTCGTCAACACGACGGCGATCTGGAACGATCATCAGGTGGATGCCGCCAATCGCCGCGCCTGGCTGACGGAACGGCAGGGGCAGGGCTATCCGGTGCTGGTGGCGGTCGATGCGCTGGGCGATGTGGTTGGCTATGCCTCCTTTGGCGACTGGCGCGCCTGGGATGGCTATCGCAACACGGTCGAACATTCGGTCTATGTCCGCGTCGATCAGCGCGGGGCGGGAATCGGCAAGGCGCTGATGCTCGCCCTGATCGATCGTGCCCGCGCGATCGGCAAGCATGTCATGGTCGCCGGCATCGAGGCCGGCAATATCGGATCGATCCGGTTGCACGAACGGCTGGGCTTCACCCAGGTCGGCCTGCTGCCGCAGGTCGGCATGAAATTCGGCCGATGGCTCGACCTGGCCTTCCTGCAACTGACGCTGGATCCACGCGCCACGCCCGACACGTCGTTGATCGACTAAGTCGCGCTCAAATGCGTATCGGGCGGAGTCTGTCGCCAGACCCCGCCCGATACGCATGTTCTTCAATGTCGCGGCGCCATTTATTTCGGCGAAAGAACCATCAGCATCTGGCGGCCTTCCATGCGCGGATAGGCTTCGACCTTGGCGATCTCGGCGACATTTTCCGCCACGCGCTGCAGCAGGTTCATGCCGAGCTGCTGGTGGCTGAGTTCGCGGCCGCGGAAGCGCAGGGTGATCTTCACCTTGTCGCCATCGCCGATGAAATCATGGACCTTCTTCATCTTCGTGTCATAATCATGATCGTCGATGTTCGGACGCATCTTGATCTCTTTGAGTTCCTGCGTCTTCTGGGTCTTGCGGGCGATATTCGCCTTCTTCTGGGCTTCGTACTTGAACTTGCCGATGTCCAGGAACTTGCAGACTGGCGGATCGGCGTTGGGCGACACTTCGACCAGGTCCAGGCCAACGTCGGCGGCCTGCTCGATCGCCTCCTGCGTAAACATCACGCCCAGATTTTCGCCTTCGTCATCGATCACGCGCACCTTGGGTACGGTGATGAATTCGTTATACCGGGGGCCGGACTTCGGCGGCGGCGCCAGTGGGCGGCGCATCATCGGGGGACGTATAGCAGCTTCTCCTGAGTCTATTAAAACCGAGTGGCTCTTAGCGGCTTTTCTACAAAACCGAAAGGGGTGCGTGCCTCCGTCGTAACGGAATCACGCACCCTGTGGCATTGCTGCCTCAACCCATATCGGGTGCGCGACCTTCTTTTTCAAGGCGGGCAATCACTTCGCTCACCGGCAACATGGTCTGGCCATCCTTGCCCAGTTCGCGCAGCGCCACCGTGCCTTCTTCCGCCTCGCGGCGGCCGACGACCAGCAGGTTGGGCACCTTGCCCAGCGAATGTTCGCGCACCTTGTAGTTGATCTTCTCGTTGCGCACGTCGGCTTCGGCGCGAATGCCGGCGGCACGCAGCTTCTCGACCACGTCCAGCGCATAATTGTCCGCATCCGACACGATCGTCGCGACCACCGCCTGCACCGGCGCCAGCCACAGCGGGAACTTGCCGGCATAATGTTCGATCAGGATGCCGATGAACCGCTCATAGCTGCCGAAGATCGCACGGTGCAGCATCACCGGCCGATGGCGCTCGCCATCCTCGGCAATGTAGCTGGCGTCGAGCCGCTCGGGCAGCACGCGGTCCGACTGGATGGTGCCGACCTGCCAGGTGCGGCCGATCGCGTCAGTGAGGTGCCATTCCAGCTTGGGCGCATAGAAGGCGCCTTCGCCGGGCAGTTCTTCCCAGCCATATTCGGGCGTGTTGAGGCCGGCGGCGGCAACCGCGTTGCGCAGTTCCTCTTCCGCCTTGTCCCACATTTCCTCGGTGCCGAAGCGCTTTTCCGGGCGCAGCGCCAGCTTGATCGAGTAGGTGAAGCCGAAATCCCGGTAGATCCGGTCGGCCAGCGCGCAGAAGGCGCGCACTTCCTCGACGATCTGGTCTTCGCGGCAGAAGATATGGGCGTCGTCCTGGGTGAACTGGCGCACCCGCATCAGGCCGTGCAGCGCGCCATGCGGCTCGTTGCGGTGGCAGCAGCCATTTTCGTAGAAGCGCAGCGGCAGGTCGCGATAGCTCTTGATCCCCTGCTTGAAGATCAGGATGTGCGCCGGGCAGTTCATCGGCTTCAGGGCCATCCAGTCGACATCGTCCGACACCAGCGGGCCTTCGTCCGCCACATTCGGCACTTCGTCGGGGATGACGAACATATTCTCGCGATATTTACCCCAATGGCCGGACTGCTCCCACTGGCGCGCGTCCATCACCTGCGGGGTCTTCACCTCGCGATAGCCGGCATCGTCGATCGCACGGCGCATATAGGCTTCCAGCTCGCGCCAGATCAGATAGCCCTTGGGGTGCCAGAAGACGCTGCCATGCGCTTCCTGCTGCAGGTGGAACAGGTCCATCTCCGCGCCCAGCTTGCGATGGTCGCGCTTGCCGGCCTCTTCCAGCCGCGTCAGATGTTCATTGAGCTGCTTCTTGTTCAGCCAGCCGGTGCCATAGATGCGGCTCAGCATCGCATTCTTCTGGTCGCCGCGCCAATAGGCGCCCGACACGCGGGTCAGCTTGAACGCGGCCGGGTCCAGCTTGCCGGTGGAGGCCAGATGCGGGCCGCGGCACATGTCATACCAGCCGTCGCCCGAATGATAGACGGTCAGTTCCTCGCCCTGCGGCAATTCGGCGGCCCATTGCGCCTTGAACGTCTCGCCGGCCGCTTCCCACTGCGCGATCAGCGTGTCGCGGGCGATCACTTCGCGGCGCAGCGGCTTGTTGGCGGCGATGATCTTGCGCATCTCCGCCTCGATCGCGGGCAGGTCTTCCTCAGTGAAAGGGCGATCCTTGGGCGCGAAGTCATAATAGAAACCATCGTCGGTCGCCGGGCCGAAGGTGATCTGCGTGCCGGGGAACAGCGCCTGCACCGCTTCGGCCAGCACATGGGCGAAATCGTGGCGCGCCAGTCCGAGCGCGTCGGCCTCGTCCTTCGCCGTCACGAGGGCGAGCTGCGAATCCTGTTCTAGCGGGCGCATGATGTCGCGCAGTTCGCCGTCGACCTTCGCGGCGATCGCCGCCTTGGCCAGGCCCGGCCCGATCGCCGCTGCAATGTCCGCCGGAGTAGTGCCGGGCGCGACTTCACGCACGGAACCATCGGGCAGGGTGATCTTGAGCATGGCGGACACGGGGGGTCTTTCTGTGAAATGTTCAGGTTGCGCGGCCCAAAAAGCCGCGCCTTCCCCATAAATGGGCGGTCTGCCCTGTCAATAGAAGGCCTCTTGCCAAGAGTCACCCACGGGCGCATGTTTTATGTGCTGATATATCATTATCAGCACAGGAGGGACTTATGGCTTTGAGCTTTGCAAAATCCCGTGGCGTGCAGGATGAAGCGCCGATGGGCGAGATGAACACGACGCCGCTGATCGACGTCATGCTCGTGCTGCTGATCATGTTCATCATCACCATCCCGATCCAGACCCACAGCGTTGGCATCAACCTGCCCCAGGCGCCGGTCGATACCAGCCTGCCCCAACCCGATCCGATCAAGAACAAGGTGACGATCGACGCATCGGGCGTGGTCCGCTGGAACGGCATGGCGGTCGATGCCCTGACCCTGCGCCGCTACCTCGCCCAGACTTTGGCCATGCCGGTCGAGCCCGAACTTCAATTCCAGCCGGATGCTGCCGCCCGCTATCTGGTGGTCGACCAGACCCTGGCCGACATCCGCCGCTCCGGCGTCACCAAGCTCGGCTTTGTCGGCAATGAGCGCTATGGCCAGTTCTGACAAGGATACGCGATAAAATGTAAAGGTAAGTTGACTCGTCGCTTCCTGTTTCTGTAAAGGACGCTTGACCCTTTCAGAGCAGGAGGCACGAGTCATGATCGCCCCGGAACCCATTCACCCCTTTCCCTGGCGCATCTGCGCTGCGGCCGCGCTGTTCACGGTGCTGATGGTGGCCGCTGCCGTCGCCGCCAACATCTTCACCATCAGCGGCGACGGCAAATTGCCGCTGATGGTGCCGGGCCTGCTGGCGCTGGGCTGGTTGATCTGGGAAGCGATGCGGCTGGCGCGCGGCGTGCCCGGATCGGCGATCGCCCGCTATATCGGCCGGGTCGTGCCGCTGATGATCGCCAATATCGTCACCGTGGTCGCGGCCATCACCATCCAGCGCGAATGGCATCCGTCGGGCATCTGGGCCGTGCTCGTCGCCTTGCTGCCGGCGCCGCCGCTGATCGGCTTCATCTGGGCGATGGGCCGGCTGCTGGTGGAGGAGGCCGACGAATATCTGCGCATGGTCCATGCCCGGCGCGCGCTGATCGCCGCCGGTTTCATGCTGGTGATCACCACCGTCTGGGGCCTGCTCGAAGGTTCCGGCCTTGCCCCCCATGCGCCTGCGTATGCCGCCTTCATCCTGTGGAATCTGGGGCTGTTGCTGGCGCCGATCCTGCCCGGCGGCCGCGCATGAAGAACCGGCTCAAAATCTTGCGGGCGGAACGCGACTGGAACCAGAGCGATCTCGCCGCCCAGCTCGGCATCTCGCGCCAGAGCGTCAACGCGATCGAGACCGGCAAATATGACCCCTCGCTCCCGCTTGCCTTCCGCATCGCCGACCTGTTCGGTTTGAAGATCGAGGATATCTTCCTGCGCGACTGATTCAGGGGATCAGCAGCCGGGCATCGTCGTCGGTCTGTTGCAGGAAGGAAAGCGGGCCGCCAATCTCGACCCCGGCGGGCAGGGTGTCGGCGGACAGGCCCGACAGCGCCAGGCCGCTCTGGCAGGCGATCAGGGCCACCCCCATGTCCAGCGCCTCGGCCAGCAGTTCGGCAAGCGTCGGCAGGCCCGCCGCCTGATGCGCGGCATCTTCCGGCGCGGCCAGCGGTGAGGCCAGCAGCGCCACCGCATCCAGTTGCAGGAACAGGCTGGCCTCGCCGCCCAGCGCGGCCTGCGCCGTCGCCAGCACCAATGCGCCGCGCAGCCGCTCCGCATCGGCCGTGATGACGACGATCCTCAGTGCGCGCACAGTTCCGCCGCACAACCGGGGCAGGCCGGATCCTTGGGCACGCCCAGCGTGCGGAAGCGCATCGCCAGCAAGTCCGCGATCAGCAACTGCCCCGCCATGTCGGTGCCGAACGGCACCAGCGCCCGGATCACCTCCAGCGCGGCCAGGCTGCCCATCACCCCGGTCAGCGCGCCGATCACACCGGTTTCCGAACAATTGCGTTCGGGCGCGTCAACCGGGCTGCCCACCAGGCAGCGATAGCAGGGCTTGTCCGTCTCCCAGCCGCGATAGGTGGCGAGCTGCCCCTCGAACGGGCCGACTGCCGCCGATACCAGCGGCATGCGCAGCGCCTGCGCGGCATCGGCCACCACCAGCCGGGTCGCGAAACTGTCGCACCCGTCCAGCACGACATCGGCCTCGCGCAGCAGCATCGCGGCATTGTCCGCATCGATCCGCGCGTTGATCGGGATCAGCTTGATGTCGGGATTGAGGCGTGCAACGGCCGCCATTGCCGCTTCCGCCTTGGGCGCATCGATATCATCGGTGCCGAACAGCACCTGACGCTGCAGGTTGGACAGGGCGACCGCATCATCGTCGATCACCCGGATGGTGCCGACGCCGGCGGCCGCCAGATAGAGGATGGCCGGGCTGCCGATGCCGCCCGCACCGATCGCCGCGACATCGGCCGACAGCAGCCGCGCCTGGCCGGCGCCGCCAATTTCCTTCAGCACGATATGCCGGGCATAGCGCTCCAGTTGATCGTCGGTCAGCGTCACGGCGCATCCGACCAGAGGAACCGCACCTGCGAGCGCATCCATACCGGTTCGGCCGAGCCGGTCCTGGGGAAGCTGCGGCTGAGCGAACTCAGAATGCGGTTGCTGACGAATTTTTCCACGCCCGGGCAGCGGGCATTGACCGGCGCGATCTTCAGCGGCCGGCCCTGACCATCGAGCAGGAACAGCACATCCAGTTCCAGCAGTTGCGAGCCTTCATAATTGACCGCGCCGCTGCACGATGCCTTGCGGTAGAGGGTGTGAACATTCTCCGACCATTTGGGCGACACCTTGCGGCCCTGCCAGCCCTCGATCACCGGCACTTCATTCAGATCCTGGGGCATCGCGGGCAGCGCCTGCGGCGTGGCGGCGGCAAGCATCAGCGAAAGCAGCGGCGTCATCATGATGGTCACACTCCCGTAGAACCGAAGCCGCCCTGTCCCCGGACGGTATCGTCGAGCATATCGACCTCGACGAAGCTCGCAAGCTGAACCGGTGCGACCACCAGTTGCGCGATGCGATCGCCCCGCTTGATCGGGAAGGGATCGGCACCATGATTGATCAGCAGCACTTTGAGTTCGCCGCGATAGTCGGCGTCGATCGTGCCGGGGGCGTTGGGCAGAGTGATGCCATGCTTGAGCGCCAAGCCGGACCGGGGCCGCACCTGAATCTCATAGCCTTCGGGGATCGCCAGCGCAAAACCGGTGGCGACCGGATGGCGATCGCCGGGGTTGAGAATGATCTCCTCGGCCGACACCACATCCATGCCGGCGGCATGCGCGGTGGCATAGGCCGGTACGGGGAGCCCTTCGCCATTGGACAGGCGCATAAGCTGGATATCAATCGGCGGCAGGGGAGAGGGCATTGGCAACCTTTTCGATGAGTTTGGTGGCGACATCGCTCTTGGCCATGGCGGCCCAGCTTTCGATGCCGGATGATGTGACGATCTGGACGCTGTTGCTGTCGCCGCCCATGACGTCGCCGGACACGTCATTGGCGACGATCCAGTCGGCGCCCTTGCGGGTCAGCTTGGCCTGCGCATGTTCGGCGATCTTCTGGGTTTCGGCGGCAAAGCCGATCAGCAGGCGGGGTCGGCGGACATGATGGCCCAGCGTCGCCAATATGTCGGGATTTTCGACCAGAACGAGCGGCGCGGGCTGGCCGGAGCCATCCTTCTTCAGCTTCTGCTCGGCCGCGTCGGCGGTGCGCCAGTCGGCAACGGCCGCGACCATGATCGCGGCGTCGGCCGGTAGCGCGCCCTCAACCGCCGCCAGCATCTCCCGTGCAGTCTCGACATCGATGCGGTCGACCCCTGCGGGCGTCGGCAGATGGACGGGGCCGGCCACCAAAGTCACCTTCGCCCCGGCACGCGCAGCGGCGGCGGCGATGGCAAAGCCCTGTTTGCCCGAGGAGCGATTGGCGATGTAGCGCACCGGATCGATAGGCTCATGCGTCGGCCCGGCCGTCACCAATATATGCCGTCCGGTCAGCGGTTCATCCGCGCCCGCGAAATCCGGCTGACCCGCCAGCGGATCGGGCAAAGCCGGGTCGGTCAGCAGGCGCCCGATCTCCGCCGCAATCGCTTCCGGCTCGGGCAGGCGCCCCTTGCCATATTCGCCGCAGGCCATCTCGCCATCGTCGGGCGTCATGATGTGGAGGCCATCGGCATGGAGCTGCGCCAGGTTCCGCTGCGTCGCCTTGTGGTGCCACATGCGCACATTCATCGCCGGTACGGCCAGCACCGGCTTGTCGGTGGCGAGCAATATGGTGGTGGCCAGGTCATCGGCAATACCCGCCGCCATCTTCGCCAGGATGTTGGCGGTCGCCGGCGCGACGACGATCAGGTCCGCCTGGCGCGACAGCTGGATATGGCCGATCTCGCGCTCTTCCTTGAGATCGAACATGTCACCATAGACATGATCCTCGGTCAGCACGCCCAGGCTCAGCGGCGTGACGAACTGCTGCGCGCTTTCGGTCAGCACCGCGCGCACGGCGACGCCGCGCTTGCGCAACTGGCGCACCAGTTCCAGCGACTTATAGGCCGCAATGCCGCCGGAGACGATGAGAAGGACACGCTGGGTCATGGCCAACATTTGGTCGTGCGACCGGGACTTGTCCAGCCCGGTCGCCGACTTAGAAGAAGGTCGTGGCCGCGGCCATCGCCCCGGCGCCGATCGCCGCGGCCAGCAGCGCAACCAGGCCATAGCGCCAGCCACCGCCCACCTGGATCAGCTTCACGTCGCCCAGCGGCAGTGGCGGCGGGGCACCGCCCTTTTCGGGGAAGGCGTCTTCGATGCGGCGGACCAGCGCGGGCAGGCGCTGGATCAGGCGCCAATTCTCGATCAGCGCATCGGCGGCCTTGGCTTCCGGCCCCAATTCGGTGCGCAGCCATTCCTTCACATAGGGACCGCTCGTCTCCCACATGTTGATTTCGGGATCGAGCTGATGGGCGACGCCCTCGACCATCACCATCGTCTTCTGCAGCAGCAGCAGGTGCGGCTGGGTCTGCATGTCGAAATCGCGGGTGATGGCGAACAGTCCGTCCAGCATACCGCCGACCGACAATTCGCTCGCCGGCTTGCCGCGCATCGGCTCGCCCACGGCGCGCAACGCGGTAGCGAACTCGTCGACATTATGATGGCCGGGCACATATTGCGCCTCGAAATGGATTTCGGCGACGCGCTTGTAGTTGCCGGTGATCAGGCCATAGAGAATCTCGGCCAGCCACATGCGGGCGCGCCGATCGATCCGGCCCATGATGCCGAAATCGATCGCGACGATGTCGCCATTGCCCTTCACGAACAAATTGCCCTGATGCATGTCCGCGTGGAAGAATCCCTCGGCGATCGCCTGGCGCAGGAAGGCGTTGACCAGCCGCGCGGCGATGTCTTTGAGGTCATGGCCGGCGGCGATCAGCGCATCGCGATCGGAGATCTTGATGCCGTCGATCCATTCCATCGTCATGACCTTGCCGGTCGTGCGATCCCAGTCGATGGCGGGAATGCGATAGCCGGGCATCGCTTCCATCGCTTCGGCCAGTTCCGATGCCGATGCCGCTTCGCGCCGCAGGTCCAGCTCGCGCGCGGTCCAGCGCTTCATATTGGCGATGACCAGACGCGGGCGCAGGCGGGCGACTTCGCCGCCCAGCATCTCGACATGGGCGGCAGCCCATTCATAGGTCTGGATGTCGCGGTTGAACTGGTCGATCACGCCGGGCCGGATCACCTTGACCGCGACCTCGCGGCCGTCGCTGGTAACGGCGCGATGCACCTGCGCGATTGACGCGGCTCCGACGGGCTGCTCGTCGAAGCGGGCATAGACCTGCTCCAGCGGCCGGCCGAAACTCTGCTCGACCTGCGCGCGGATCGTGTCGAACGGAACCGGGGGCAGGGCGTCCTGCAGCCGTAGCAAATCGTTCGCCGCTTCCTCGCCGACCAGGTCGGGGCGGGTCGCCAGCGTCTGGCCCAGCTTGATCGCCGCCGGGCCGATCGACTGGAACGCATCGGCATAGCGTGGCTGCTTGGGCACGCGCGCGCCAAAACGGGCAAGGCGCACCAGCCGGCGCACCGGCGTCGGCGTCAGCGGATCGCGTTCGATGCCAGTGAGGGCGCCATGGCGTGCGAGTGTCCGGCCCCATTTCAGGAGCCGCCAGATATGAGTCGCGTGGGTGGTCATGCGGGCGTCAGATCTTCCAGCCCGAATGGATCGCCACCAGCCCGCCCAGGATCGGCTCGACCTTGGTGTTCACGAAACCGGCGTCGCGGATCATGCCCTCGAACTTGGGCATGGGCGGGAAGCGGCGGATCGATTCGATCAGATAGCGATAGCTGTCGGCATCATTGGCGAACAGTTTGCCCAGCTGTGGCACCAGCTTGTGCGAATAGCTGTCATACACGTCGGAAAAGCCCGGCCAGGTGGTGGTCGAAAATTCCAGGCAGAAGAAACGGCCGCCAAACTTCAGCACGCGGTGGGCCTCGCGCAGCGCCATGTCGATATGGGTGACGTTGCGGATGCCGAAGGCGATCGTATAGGCGTCGAACTCCCGGTCGCCAAAGGTCAGCGTCTCGGCATTCTGTTCCGACCAGATGAGGCCCTCATAGCCCTTCTTCTGCGCGCGCTCGACACCCACCGCTAGCATCTCGGGATTGATGTCGGACACGGTGATATGCGCGCCCAGCTTGTGCATGCGAAAGGCGATGTCGCCGGTGCCGCCGGCCATGTCCAATATCTGTTCGCCTGGCTGCGGCTTCACCCGCTTGACGAACTGATCCTTCCACAACCGATGGGCGCCGCCCGACATGGCGTCGTTCATCAGGTCATATTTGGCGGCGACATTGGAGAATACGGCGCGGACCATGCCGGCCTTCTCGGCGGCATCGACGTCGCGATAGCCGAAAGATGCTGTTTCGCTCATGCGGTTCGCTCTAGAGCCTGATCGTGCCAGATGGAAGCGCTATGCGCGCTCACGCGATGCGGCGAATCCCGCTCTTGTGTGATTGCGCAGTTTCAGCGCCAATCCGGCGCGAAGGCATGGGTTGGGAGCTAGGCGTAAACGCCCCTGTCGCTCCGCTATCCGGCATCCTACATAGGGGCCATGCCAGAGCTTCCCGAAGTCGAAACCACCGTTTCCGGCCTGCGATCCGTCCTGCTGGGAGCGACCCTAACGCGGGTCGAGCCACGCCGCGCCGATCTGCGCTTCCCGATTCCGGTGGACCTGCGTCAGCGTATGACCGGCGCCACCGTCACGGGACTGTCGCGCCGGGCCAAATATGGCCTCATCGAAACCGATCGCGGCGACATGATGATCTTCCACCTCGGCATGTCGGGGCGATGGCGAATCGATCCGGCGGAAATCGGGGCGCATGACCATCTGTTGCTGGAGACGGGCAGCGGGCATCTTCTCTCGCTCAACGACCCGCGCCGCTTCGGCTCGCTGGATCTGGTGCGCAGTGACGCCTGGCAGGGCTATGCCCCCTTCACCCGCATGGGGCCGGAGCCATTGGGGCCGGATTTCGACGCGGCCTATCTGGCGAAGGTGCTGGATGGCAAGGCGACGTCGATCAAGGCGGCGCTGCTCGACCAGCGCATCGTCGCGGGGCTGGGCAATATCTATGTATGCGAAGCGCTGAACATGGCGGGCATCGCCCCGACTCGAGCGGCAGGGCGCATATCGAAGCCCCGACTCACTTTGCTGGTAGAAGCGATTCGTACCGTTCTGTCCGCCGCCATCGTCGCCGGCGGTTCCACCCTGCGCGATTATGCGCGGCCGGATGGCGAATTGGGCTATTTCTCCAATCAATGGCGAGTCTATGGGCGCGAAGGACAGATTTGTCCCTGTGGTGGCACCGTGCAACGCCGAGTCGATGGGGGGCGATCGACCTTCCATTGCCCCAAATGCCAGAAATAGCGGGGGGCTCGCTGGTTGACGACACCCCGGAACAGCTGTAAGGGGCGCACCTTCACGAGGCTGGTTGGCGAATCCGACGGGCCTCTTCCCGAGATTTGATGAGAACCGAGGAATAGAATGGCCAATACGCCGCAAGCCAAGAAGCGCATCCGTCGCAATGAGCGTCGCGCCGCGATCAATGGCGCCCGCATCAGCCGGATCCGCACCCTGGTGAAGAAGGTGGAAGCCGCCATCCTCGCCGGTGACAAGGATGCTGCTGCGACCGCGCTTCAGACTGTCCAGCCCGAACTGGCCCGCGGCGTTGCCCGTGGCGTTCTGCACAAGAACACGGCCGCTCGTAAGTTCGGTCGCCTGACCAAGGCCGTCGGCGCGATCGCCTAAGCCTTACGTTAAGCTACCCGCTTATCTGAAAAGCCCGCTCCGGATCGCCGGAGCGGGCTTTTTCTGCTGTAGTCATGGAATAGTCATTTCCCTGACCCGCGAATTTCTCACGATTCGAGCCAGATCGTCAGAATCGCCACCAAGTAATTCACTGAAAAATAGTCATAATTTGTGAATCTGCGGTTTTCTGCGGGATTCCCGAGTCAACGTCTTTATTTCAGTTTTTTGAAGCGACCCGCCCTTGATCCGGCGAAGCGGCCCTGTCTATTTTGATCCTCCGGCCGCTGATCGAATCACTTCCTGGCGGTCGTCATAATGTCAGTCGATGTATCAGACTCGGAAAGGCGGGGGCGCTTTTCCGAACCATCTTGTTGCGTCCGATAGTCGTGCCCTCAGGGGCATTTTTGTTGGTATTTTGGGGGCAGCATTCAATGAAGGATAATGCGGCGGTGCTTGGAATTCAGGACGGAGAGGCAGCGGCAGATATGGCCCGCCTGGAATCCGCCTGGACGACCATCCGCACCGGTCTGCGCCGCGACATCGGCGCGCGCATGTTCGACCAATGGTTGAAGCCTGCGCGCCTGGGTGACTATTGCCCCGATTCGCAGACGCTGGATCTCCATTTTGCGTCGGATTTCAGCGCGAATTTCGTTTCCGGCCAGTTTGGCGATCGCCTGCGCATGGCCTGGCGCTGTTCGGGCGCCGGTGTGCGTGAAGTGCGCCTGCGCCGTGCGCCCGATTCGTCGGGTCCGCGCCTGCTGGAGGTGAAGCGCGACGTGGCCGCAGCCGTGACGGCGCCGGCGATCGTTGCCGCTGCGCCGACCGTCGCCTGCAACTTCCAGCCGCGCCACGCCTTCGACCAGTTCGTTCCGGGTGAAACCAACCAGCTCGCCTATTCGGCTGCGCTGGCGATGGCGGGCGAGGCGGAGCCCCGCTTCACGCCGCTCTTCATCCATGGCGGCACCGGCCAGGGCAAGACGCACCTGCTGCACTCGATCGCGCGGGCCTTCTCGGCCCATTCGCCGAGCGCGCCGGTGCTCTACATGTCGGCCGAACGCTTCATGGTCGAGTTCGTCAATGCGATGCGCTCGAACGAGACGATGGCCTTCAAGGCCCGCCTGCGCGCCGCGCGCCTGCTGCTGATCGACGATATCCAGTTCATCGCCGGCAAGGGCTCGACCCAGGAAGAGTTCCTCCACACGATCAACGACCTGATCGATACCGGTGCCCGCATCGTCGTGACCGCCGACCGGGCGCCGCAGATGCTGGACGGCATTGACCCGCGCATCCTGTCGCGTCTGGCAGGCGGCCTGGTGGCCGATATCCGCCCCGCGGGTCTCGACCTGCGCCTTGCGATTCTGGAGGCGCGCCGCGCCCATGCCGGCGATCCGCCGGTGCCCGATGCGGTGATCGACTTCCTTGCCCGTTCGATCCGCTCGAACGTCCGCGAACTGGAAGGCGCATTCAACAAGCTGGTGGCCTATGGCCAGCTGACCGGTCGCTCGATCGATCTGGAATTTGCCCAGACCATGCTCGCCGACGCGGTGCGCGCCAATGTGCGTCGCCTGACCATCGACGAGATCCAGAAGGCCTGTGCCGCGCATTTCAAGATCGACCTGTCGGAAATGAAGTCGAAGCGCCGTGCGCGCGCCGTCGCGCGTCCGCGTCAGGTGGCGATGTACATCTCGAAGAAGATGACGCCGCGCTCGCTGCCGGAAATCGGCCGTACCTTTGGCGGTCGCGATCATAGCACGGTGATTCACGCGGTGCGCACGATCGAGAAGCTGCGCGAAAGCCATCCGGACATGGACGCCGACGTCCGCGCCCTGATGCGCCAGCTGGAAGGCTGATAGCAGCCCCAACCATGGGCTGACTCCATGGGCTGACAGGGCAGGGTGGTTGGACTAGGCTTGACGCCATGATCCGCACCCTGGCCCTGTTCCTCCTTGCCGCGCTGGCCTCCGGCCCGCTGCTGGCCCAGTCTTCAACGCCGGTTCCGCCGCCTGTCGCCTCAAGCGATGTCCGGGTGACGCTCGACACGAGTGCCGGGCGCATCGTGGTGGCACTGCATCCCGACAAGGCACCGGTCACGGCCGGCAACTTCCTGCGTTACGTCGACCAAAAGCGGTTCGACGGCACCGTCTTCTACCGCGCCGTCGGCGGTCCGGACTACGGCTTCATCCAGGGCGGGACACAGAATGACCCCAAGCGCGTCCTGCCGCCGATCAAACATGAGCCCACGAGCCAGACGGGCCTCACCCATGATGATGGTGCGCTGTCCATGGCTCGCTATGCGCCGGGCAGCGCGACCGGGGATTTCTTCATCGTGCTGGGCAAGATGCCGGCGATGGACGCGCATCCCGAATCGGTCGGCGACAATCAGGGCTTTGCCGTTTTCGCGCATGTGGTCGAGGGGCTGGATATCATGAAGGCCATCCAGGCCGGTCCGAAATCACCCACCGCCGGCAATGGCGTGATGAAGGGGCAGATGCTGGAGCCGACGGTCAAGATCCTGTCTGCCCGGCGCCTGCCCTGAATCGTCCGGCTTAGAGGCTGCGTCGTTCCGTCGGTTCGACGGCGGGCGCGGTGGCATATCGATCCAGATATTGCGCCTCGCCCATCGGCCGGGCGAGGTGATAGCCCTGAAATAGGGTGCAGCCGATGACACGCAGCATGTCCATCTGTGCCTGCGTCTCGACCCCTTCGATCACCACTTCCATGCCAAGGCCCTGAATCAGCCCGACGACCGCGCTGCAGATCGTCCGCGCCTCTGCGGAGGTCGCGATGTCGCGCACCAGGCTGCGGTCTATCTTCACCCGGTCGACCGGCAATTCGCGCAGCCGGGCCAGGTTGGAATAGCCGGTGCCGAAATCGTCGATGGCGATTCGTACGCCATCCTGTCGCAGCGCGCTGAGCTGTCCCAGCACGCGTTCGTCCATGTCCATTGCCAGCGATTCGGTAATCTCCAGCTCCAGCATGGGCGGCGGGGTCTGGTGCGTCGCCATGGCGTGGCGCAGGCGCAGGAAGAAATCGGCCTGCGCCAGTTCGCGAGTCGAGATGTTGATCGCGATTCGCTGATGCACGCCCGATCGTGCCCAGCGCGCAGCGGTCTCGCATACCCGGCTCATGACCCAGTCGCCCAGCGCGACGATCATGCCGCTTTCCTCCGCAACCGGCACGAAGGCGCCGGGCATGATCAGCGCGCGTTCGGGATGGACCCAGCGCACGAGCGCCTCGGCCGTGACCGCCTGCGCCACCCCGCCATGGCTCATCTCGATCTGTGGCTGAAATTCCAGCAGGAATTCGTCGCGCTCCAGCCCCAACAACAGGTCGCGTTCCAGTTCGGCCCGGTCCGCCGCCTCCAGTGCCAGTTCGGCGGTGAACATCTCGGCGCGGCCCCGGCCTTCATGCTTGGCATGATACATGGCGATGTCGGCCGATCGCAGCAGAGCGGACAGGCTGTCGCCATGTTCGGGATAGCAGGCGATGCCGATCGATGCGCCCAGGTCGACATGCTGGCTGCCCAGTTCGAATCGCTCGCCCAGCGCGAACTGGATGGCACGCGCGATGCGTGAGGCCGCATCGCGATTGGGCAGGGTGGGGAAGAACATGGTGAACTCGTCGCCGGCCAGGCGGCCGATCACGGCGTCGCCCAGGCCTGCGCTGACCTGCGCCATCACCACTTCCCGCAGGCGGCCTGCCACCCGCGCCAGCAACTGATCGCCGGCCGCATGGCCCAGCGTATCGTTGACCGCCTTGAATCCGTCCAGGTCGATGAAGAACAAGGCTGCCGGTCCTGAGCCGCAACGTTCGACGAGCAGGCGTTCGACCTGCCGACAGAAGCTGGTGCGGTTGGCAAGGCCGGTCACCTGGTCGAACAGTGCCAGCGTCTGGACATGGTCCAGATTGGTGCGGACCTGGCTGAACAGGCTTTCCATCGCCACCGACAGGTCGGGCAGTTCCAGGCCGATCTCGGCGGGGACATGGGAATGAAGATCGCCATGGGCGGCGGCCAGCAGCCGCTCCGTTGCGGTATCGATGGCGCTTGCGGTGGCCGCGATGGTGCGCTGGGCCGACGCCCAGCTCATCGTACCGCACAGGATCGCGATGATCAGGGATCGGCCGACATCGACCAGATTGTCGGCCGCGCCATGGCCCAATAGTAGCGACAGGATGAAGACGAGCGCGCCAGCCGCACAGGCAAAGGCAGCAGCGCGGCTTTTCACTGTCACGCCCTGCATGTGCCTCCCTGCCTGCTCAAAGCCCCCGATAATCGGTGCTGCTGGATCAGGCGGATATGAAGGACAGTGGTTAAGAAAAGGTCAGTGGCTGCGCAAATTGCGTCATTTTTTGCGGCGCAGAATCAGGTAGATGGCGCCGTCGCCGCCATGGCGGGGATGGGCGATGCGCACGCTGGCGATGCGATCGGCATAGGGGCTGGTCTCCAGCCAGTGACCGATCTCGCCCCGGATCGCGCCGCGCCGGCTCGAATCCCCGTGGCTGCTGGCTTTTGGCGGCTTGCCGGTCACGACCAGCAGCACCCGGACATCACGGGCAATCGCTGCCGCCAGCGCCTGATTAAGCCTGACATGGGCGCCGGCCAGATTATGGCCGTGCAGGTCGATCGACATATCGGGGGCGATGTTGCCGCTACGGATTCGCTTTTCCCAGCCAGTGTCGAGTACGGCCGCTGGCGTGCGGGCGGGGGTGATCGGCACCGCCTTGGCAGGCTGCGGCGTTAACCTTGTTTCCGGGATCGGCACCGGGGCGACAACGGGCAAGGGCGGACGGATCAGCCCCGGCCGCAGCGGCCGGACCGAGCGCGTCAATGCGCCCCAGAGCGCCTGCTCTTCAGAAGATAGGGTCCGGCGTCGCATGGCGCGCGATCACGGGCGCGCCAGCCGTGCGGCGGACCCGATCGGCAGCAATATCAGCGCGCTGCCCCGAGCGGACATGCCGCCGGCAATGCCGCGCGCGCGGTCGCCCGCGCCCCAGAAACTGTCGAACCGGTTGGCGCCCTTGATCGCGCCGCCGGTATCCTGGGCGATCCAGATGCCATTGGGTTCGGCCCGGTCGAGCGACAGCAGGACAGGGGCGCCCAGCGGAATATACTTGGGATCGGCCGCCACCGTCGCCTCGGCCGTCACCGGTACGCCCAGCGCGCCGATCGGTCCCGCGCCGGTCAATTCACGGAAGAAGACGAAGCTCTTATTTTCGTTCATGATTGCCGCGCCCTCGGCGGGATGGGCGCGCAGATATTGCATGATGTCCTGCATCGACCCGGCCTGGATCAGCCCGCGATCCTTCATCAGCTTGCCGATGCCGGTATAGTCGCGCCCATTCTGCCCGTCATAGCCGATGCGCATCACCCCGCCGTCGGGCAGGGTCAGCCGGCCGCTGCCCTGGACCTGCAGGAAGAAGAATTCGACGGGGTCGGCCGCCCAGGCCAATTCCAGCCCGCGTCCCGCAAGCGATCCGTCGACGATCTGCGATCGCTCGTCGAAAGGCACGAAATTGCTGCCCTGAACCTTGCCGCGGATGGTGCGGCCCTTCAGGCTGTCGCTGAACAAGCCGAGGTTGACGTCGATCAGTTCCGCCGGGCGGCGATAGATCGGCACCTGATAGCCGGGCTGGCGGGTGCGCGACCCGGCGATTTCCGGCTCATAATAGCCGGTGACGAAGGCCTTGCCCTCGCCCACCTGCACCGCCTCGAAATAGCGGGAGAAAAATTCGGCGGCGGTGGCTTCGGGCCAGCTCGAGGCCGCGCTGCATGCGCTGTTCCAGTCCGATCCGCGCGTCAGGCCGCTCTGGTCGGTGCGCTTCATCAGCGTCGGACAGGAAATGAGAAAGGCCTGCAGGGCGGCGCGGGCGCGCTCACCGGACGGGATCAGGCTGGCAATGTCGGGGCCGGGCGTGACGCCCAGGCCGGCGGCATTGGCTTGATCCGTGGACAGGTCGTCCGGCGATACGGTCGGCAGTTTCGGGGGCAGGGTGGGGCGGGGCGTGGCCGGAACCGGCCGGGTCGCACCTTCGCCGCCACCGCTTGGCCGGCTTGGCGCAGGGCCGCCGGCCGATGGCGGAATGACGCCGCCCGCGCAGGCGGACAGCATCAGCGCTGCAAGCAGCGCGCCCCCCGAATGATGCAGGCTCACGCCGCCTCGTCGGTTTCGCTGAGCTTCCAGTTGGGATCCGCGCTGCGGATGTCGCGGGTGAAGGTCCAGATGTCGTTGGTGCCGACCGCGTCGGTCAGCGACCCGGCGACGACATTGCCGTCCTTGTCGCGGGTGACGGCAGCGATGTCCGCCTCGAACCGCAGCGAGACTTCGGCGATACGGCCATTGACGCTGGCATCGACGATCTGCGCCTTCTCGATCCGCACCAAGCGATTGTCGAGCACATGGCCCGCCGCTTCGCGCGCCGCGATCGCTTCCTCAAAGGAGCCGAGAACATCGGCGTCGCACAGCCAGGCCAGTTCGTCGCGATCACCGCGCCAGAAGGCTTCCAGTACCATCTTGTAGGCGCTCTTGGCGCCCTCGACGAATTGCGGCACGTCAAAGCTGCGATCGGCGCTGATCAGCGCGCGCACGCCGGCTTCGCCTGTCGGGGTAATGAGGCCTTCGGCCAAGCGAACCGAATCGCCCGTCGCCTCCGGCATCGGGCGGGGCTGCAACCCGCCCACCTTGGCGCGTTCCTCCGCCGGACGCAGCGCAGGCTCCTGCTCATGGCCCGTCCGCTTTCCAAGAACGGAATAGAGCCGCAGTGCCAGGAAGCCGGCAATCATGGCGAGGATGACGATCACGTACACGGAGGCAAATACCCTTTGTTCGGGATGATGTTCCATCAACATAGGCATGTTTGCACGATACTTCAAATATCGGCTTGCCCTGTAATGCGCAGCAATTGGCCGACGCTGCTTCCTGTCGGGCGGCATTGCCCTGATCTTTCGCCACTGCTAAGCGCGCGGATCGATATCGCGGGCCGTTCCGGCCCTTCGAGCAACGAACGATCAGCAAGGATTTGAGGACAATGGCCGACGAAGCCGACACCATCCAGACCAACGTGACCGGCAATGGCGCCGACACCGCGCCGCAGATTGCGCTGATCAGCCAATATGTGAAGGATCTGTCGTTCGAAAATCCGAACGCCCCGGCCGTCTATCAGTGGCAGGACCAGCCGCAGATCGACGTCCAGTTCAACATCGGCGCCGACCGCGTCGGTGACGAAGTGCTGGAAATCGCGCTGAAGATCGAAGTGAAGGCCGTCGCGCCGCAGGGTACCGCCTTTGCCGTCGAACTGGTCTATGCGGCCCTGTTCGGCATGCGCAACGTGCCCGAGGACCAGATCCAGCCCTTCATGCTGGCCGAAGCGCCGCGCCTCGTCTTCCCCTTTGCCCGCCGCGTGCTGGCCGACGCGATCCGCGACGGCGGCTTCCCGCCGCTGCTGCTCGATCCGATCGATTTCGGTGCGCTCTACCTGCAGCAGGCCGAACAGATGCAGCAGACCGCAGGCGAACCCGCCGGTCACGCCTGATTCTTCATGAATACCCATCCGTTCGCCCTGAGCCTGTCGAAGGGCGCGGCTGAGCGTAGCGAAGCCCTTTCGCTACGCTCAGGGCAGGGCTTCGACTTCGCTCAGCCCGAACGGAGATTGCCATGAAATTGGTGAAGGCCCTTGGCTCGGTCGGCGGGCTGACGCTCGCCAGCCGGGTGCTGGCGCTGGTGCGCGATTCGCTCGCTGCCCGCTATGTCGGCGCCGGCTTCGCGTCGGACGCCTTCAACGGCGTGGCTTTCCGCCTGCCCAACATGTTTCGCGCCCTCTTTGCCGAGGGCGCCTTCTCCGCCGCCTTCATTCCGCTGTTCAACAAGAAGGCGGCCGGGCCGGGCGGCATGGCCGAAGGCTATCATTTTGCCGAGCGTGCGCTGGCGGTGCTGCTGCCGGTCCTGATCCTGTTCACGATTGTCCTGCTGGCGGCTGCCTGGCCGATCACCTGGGCGCTGTCGGGCGGCTTCTCGCGCCAGAATCCGACGCCGGACCAGTTCGCCTTCGCCGTCACCTTGTCGCGCATCACCATTCCCTATCTGGCGCTGATCAGCCTCGCCTCGCTGCTGGGCGGCATCTTGAACTCGCTCGACAAATTCTGGGTCAATGCGGCCGCGCCGATCCTGCTCAACGTCGCGATGATCGCCGGCCTGTGGTTCTTCCACGGCGCCGATGAATATGAGACCGCGCGGGTACAGGCGATGTCGGTCACGGTTGGCGGCGCGCTGCAACTGCTCTGGCTGATCTGGGCCTGCAAGCGGGCCGGCGTCTCGATGAAATTGAAGCGTCCGCGCCTCGACGCCGATGTGCGCGAACTGCTGCGCCTGATCGTGCCGGCCGCTGCCGGCGCCGGCGCGTCGCAGATCAACCTCTTGATCTCCACGGCGCTGTCGGGCTGGCTGCTCGCCTCGGGCTCGATCACCTATATCTATTATGCCGACCGGTTGAATCAGTTGCCGCTCGGCCTGATCGGCATCGGCCTTGGCACCATCCTCCTCCCCACCATTTCGCGCATGTTGTCGAAGGGAGAGGATCAGGCGGCGATGGAGACCCAGAACCGGGGCATCGAACTGGCCCTATTCCTGACCCTGCCGGCAACCGTCGCCTTCATCACCGTGGCCGAACCGATCGTGCGCGGCCTTTTCCAATATGGCCGCTTCAGCGCCGAAGATGCGATGCGCTGCGGCTGGGCACTTTCCGCCTTCTCGATCGGCCTGCCCAGCTATGTCCTCGTGAAGGTACTGACGCCGGGCTATTATGCGCGCGGCGATACGAAGACGCCGGTGCGCTATGCGATGCTGTCGATCGCCATCAATATCGTCGGCAATCTCGCGATGATCCCGACGCTCGGTCATATCGGGCCGCCGCTCGCCACCGCGCTCTCGTCGACCGTCAATGTCGCGATGCTCTATCGCACCTTGGTCGCGCGTGGCCATTTCACCGCCGACCCGCAACTGCGCCGCCGTATCCCGCGCCTCGCCGTGGCGGCGGTCGTCATGGGGCTGGCGCTCTGGGCGGGAGAGGATCTGCTCGATCCGATGCTCTCGGGCACGATGGTCAGCCGCTATATCGGCCTTGCCCTGCTTGTCGGCGCGGGCGTCGCGCTGTACGGGCTGGCATGCTTCGTCACCGGCGCCTATCGCCTATCCGACCTCAAGGCGCTGATGCGGCGGCGAGGCACCACATAATCAACAGAATGGATTAGAGTAATGCGCGTCCTTTCCGGCATCCAGCCCACCGGCAATCTGCACCTTGGCAACTACCTTGGCGCGATCCGCAACTGGGTGAAGATGCAGGACGAGATGGACGAAGGCAGCCAGTGCTTCTTCTTCCTCGCCGACATGCACTCGATCACCGTGCATGAAGGGCGCGAGCAGCGCATCCGCAACGTGCGCGACATGGCCGCCGCCCTGGTTGCCTCGGGCATCGATCCCGATCGCTCGGTCCTCTTCAACCAGGCGCGCGTGCCGGCCCATGCCGAACTCGCCTGGCTCTTGAATGGGACCGCCCGTATCGGCTGGCTCAACCGCATGACCCAGTTCAAGGACAAGGCAGGCAAGGATCGCGAGGGCGCCTCGGTCGGCTTGTTCGTCTATCCGGTGCTGCAGGCGGCCGACATCCTGCTCTATCAGGCGACCCATGTCCCCGTGGGCGAGGACCAGAAGCAGCATCTCGAGCTGTCGCGCGACATCGCCACCAAGTTCAACACCGACTTCGGCGTCGATGTCTTCACCCTGCCGGCGCCGATCATCCCCAAGGAATCGGCGCGCATCATGTCGCTGCGCGACGGCACGGCGAAAATGTCCAAGTCCGATCCGTCGGACCTGAGCCGCATCAACCTCACCGACGAGGATGATGCGATCATGACCAAGGTGAAGAAGGCCAAGACCGATCCCGAGCCGCTGCCCGAAACGGCGGAAGGCCTGGCTGGTCGTCCGGAAGCGACCAACCTGATCGGCATCTACGCCACCCTGTCGAACAGCACGCCCGATGCGGTCTGTGCCCAGTTCGCAGGCAAGGGCTTCGGCGCGTTCAAGCCGGCGCTGGGCGAGTTGCTGGTCGAAACGCTGCGGCCGATGCGCGAGCGTTTCGTGGAACTGCGCACCGACGATGCCGCGCTCGATGCGATCCTCGACAAGGGCGCGGCCAAGGCGGCGGCAGCGGCCGAACCGACCTTGCGCGCGGCCTATGACGCCATGGGCCTGATGCGCTGAGTGATGCCCTGATGCCACAGGGGGCGGGGAAAGAATCCATTCCCTGTGGCAGGCATACGGAATGGGCGCTGCCGCTCCGTCCCTTCATTGACCGGACATGGCTTGCGTCCAATCGACGGGTTGGTGCGTTCAAACGATGTTCAGTTGCGTTTTGCTAGAGCAGGGCGCAAGAAGACTAACAGGCATCCGCCTGATTCAGGACGCGAAAAAATGAAAGCTTTCAGCAAGATCGGCCTTTTCGCAGCGCCCGCGCTGGCGTTGGTGGCCCTGTCCGGCTGCGCCACGTCGTTCAAGGCGGACGTCGCCCGTTTCCAGCAGCTCCCCGCCCCCGCAGGGCAGAGCTACACGATCGTCGCCGACGATCCCAAGCTCGCCGGTGGGCTCGAATTTTCCCATTATGCCCAGATGGTCGGGCAACGCCTGACCCAGACCGGCTATGTCGCCGCCGGCGATCCGGCCAAGGCCGACCTCATCGTGCGTGTCGCCTATGATGTCGACAATGGCCGTGAGCGTGTGCGCTCGACCGGTGGTTTCGGCCCGAGCCCCTATTTCGGCGGCGGCTGGGGCTATGGCCGTTGGGGTCGTCCCTGGGGCTATGGCTTCTATGATCCCTGGCTGTTCGGCGGTGCCGGCTTCAACGACGTGTCGAGCTACACCGTATACACCAGCGATCTCAGCATGAAGATCGATCGTGCGGCCGATAATCTGCGCCTGTTCGAGGGCAAGGCCAGCGCCCAGTCGCTGTCCAACAAGCTGACCTATCTGGTGCCTAATCTGATCGACGCGATGTTCACCAATTTCCCCGGCCAGAATGGCGAGGATGTGAAGATCACCCTGCCGCCCGAAAAGAAGGGCTGAGCAGTCAAGATACGGTCGGCTCCCAGCCAGACCAAATTGGCCCGGCGATCCCTGCGATCGCCGGGCTTTCTTTTTGCCTGCAAGCTTTTAGGCTGATCGGCAGGGGAGCGATGCCGTCATGCATCAGGGGAAATGCACATGTCGTTGACGGTCAGGATCATGATAGCGCTGGTCGCGGGGCTGGCGTGCGGCATTGCCCTGTCGGAATTTGGCGGTGCGCTGGATGCGCGCATCGTCGATATCGCCCGGCCAGTCGGCAAGGCCTGGCTCAACGGGCTCCAGATGCCGCTCATCCCGCTGATCTTCGCGCTGCTCGTCACAGGCGTCGCATCCGCCGCCAGCACGGCGCGGACCAGCGGCACGGCGACCCGGACGCTGATCCTCTTTGCGCTGCTGCTCACGGCCTCCGCGGCGGTCGCGGCGCTGCTGGGGCCGTTGCTGCTGCAATTCTGGCCGGTGCCGGCTGGCGCCGTGGGGGCGCTCACCGGGGCGGGTGCCGCCAGCGAGGTGCCCGGCGTTCGCCCGTCCGCCGAATGGTTGCTGGGCTTCATTCCGGCCAACCCGATCCGCAGTGCTGCCGAAGGGCAGGTGGTCGCGGTCGTGCTCTTCGCCCTTGTCTTCGGCTTTGCCGTGACGCGCGTGGCGGAGGAGCGGCGCGCCGCGCTGACGGGCTTTCTCGCCGCGCTGGTCGATACGTTGCTGATCGTCGTCAGCTGGGTGCTGTGGCTCGCGCCGATCGGGGTGTTCGCCCTGGCACTGGTGGCCGGTAGCCGCTCCGGCCTCGCCACCGCCGGGGCGCTGCTCCACTATATCGCCTTCATCGTCCTCATTTGCCTGGCCGTGACGGCGCTGGTCTATCCGCTGGTGATCCTGCTGGGCCGGATCGCGCCCGGCCGCTTCGCCCGTGCGGCCTTGCCGGCCCAACTCATCGCCTTTTCGACGCAGAGCTCGATCGCCTCGCTGCCGGCGATGATCGCGGCAAGCGACGGTCCACTGGCGGTGCGGGAAAGCACGCGCTCGATCGTGCTGCCGCTCGCCATCTCGCTGTTCCGCATCACCAGTCCGCCGGCCAATCTAGGCGTCGCCCTCTATGTGGCGGCGATGAACGGAGTGGCGCTCGGCCCGGTACAGATCATGCTGGGCGTTGCGGTCGCCGCGATCGTCAGCCTGGCGGCGGTGGGCCTACCCAGCCAGATCACCTTCTTCACCACCACTGGTCCCATCTGCCTCGCCATGGGCGTCCCGGTCGAGGCGTTACCGCTATTGCTCGCGGTGGAAACCGTGCCGGACATTTTCCGCACCGTCGGTAATGTCACCGCCGACATGGGGGTGACTCGCATCATCGATCGACTGGGCGCGACGCCTGCTGGCTTCAATTTACGTGAAGATACGGGGAAAAATGATGCCAATTGATTGCTGCGGCAATTTTTATCATGATTTTTCATAATATTGTTCTTGCCTCCCGTCCGGGGCATCGCGATCAGGAGCTAAGGAGTAGGAGCGAGCCATCGGTCCGGCCTTCGTCAAGTAAGGCCAAGCTACAGGCCGCCACGTAGCAAGATTACCTTTCTTTAACTGGTGTCTCTTCGTGGATCGCTCCAAACGGTGCGCCACGGAGAAATTTGATGAATCAGAAAGTCTGCTGGCCCGATACTAGCTGGTCTTATGTTGATGAATTCGGGGTCTGGTGCCCGTCCTGCTCCACGCAGATCGCAAAGGTCGAGGAACTTACGGCCGATTGGCGTGAGCCTGCGAAATGCGCATGCGGATATCCCGAAGAGGAATGATCGCGGAGCAAAGGGCAACTGCTCCCCTGTTCAAGATGTGATCATTCTCACCCGTCATGCCGGGCTTGGGCGCCAGCTCAGGACGAGTTGCTTCCAGGCAGGCGGTTAATCTAGCCCCGCAGCGCCCGTTCCGTGATCAGCGTGTAGATGCGGGTCAGGTCGTGCAGGTCGGCGACCGCGACGGCCTCGTCCAGCTTGTGCATCGTCGCATTGTTGAGGCCGAATTCGGCGACCGGGCAGAGGCGCGAGAGGAACCGCGCGTCGGACGTGCCACCGGTGGTCGACAATTCGGTGTCGAGTCCCGTCACGTCGCGGATCGCATCGCTGATCAGGGTGGAGAGTGTGCCCGGCTGCGTCAGGAAGGGCTCGCCGCTGATCTTGGCCTCCACGCTGCCGCCCTCGCTCGCCGCGATCGCGCTGATCCGATCGATCAACGATGCGCCGCTATGCTGGTCGTTGAAGCGGATCGAGATGCGCGCGGTTGCTGCCGCCGGGATGACATTATGGGCCGGGTTGCCGACTTCCAGGTCGGTAATCTCGATATTGCTGGGCTGGAACCAGTCGGTGCCCTCGTCCAGCACCTCTGCATCGATCTTGGCCAGGATGCGGACCAGCGCCGGGATCGGATTGTCGGCCAGGTGCGGATAGGCGACATGGCCCTGCGTGCCCGCCACCTTGATCCACATGTTGACCGAGCCGCGCCGGCCGATCTTCACCACGTCGCCCAGCCGGGCCGAGGAGGTGGGTTCGCCGACCAGGCACATGTCGGGGTGCAGGCCATGGGCGACCATCCGGTCCATCAGCGCGAGCGTGCCATAGGTGGCCGGGCCTTCCTCGTCACCGGTGATGATCAGGCTGATCGTGCCAGGCAGGCCGTCGGGCAATTCGTGCAGCGCCGCGACGAAGGCAGCGATCGCGCCCTTCATGTCGACCGCGCCGCGGCCGTAGAGCAGGTCGCCGCGCACCACCGGGGTGAAAGGATCGCTGGCCCAGCCATGGCCGGGCGGGACGACGTCGAGATGGCCGGCAAAGGCGAAATGCGGGCCGGCGCCGGTGGTGCGCCAGGCGAGCAGATTTTCGACCGGGCCGTCGGGCGCGACGCCGCTGACGAAACGGTCTACGGTGAAGCCCAGCGGGACCAGCATCGCTTCCAGTTCGGCGAACACATCGCCGACGGCCGGGGTGACGGAGGGGCAGGCGAGCAGGCGCTCGGCCAGGGCCAGGGCGTCATGATTGGTGCTGGTCTTGGTCATGGGGCAGCGTTAGCGAAAGCCGTCTTTCTTGACCAGCGCAGAGGAGAGGGGCCATGCCGAAGATCGATCTCGCCGCCATTCCACAAAGCAATGCCACCGGCTATCCGGGCGATCATGCGCTGGCGGTGGCCGGTCGCTACTATCGCCGGCTGGCCCCGGCGACGGGTCTTGGCGATTTCGGCGTCAGCCACGTCGTGCTGAAACCCGGCGCAGCCTCATCGCAACGCCACTGGCATGAGGGCGAGGACGAATTTGTCGTCCTGCTGTCGGGCGAGGCGGTGCTGGTCGAGGAGGGCGGGCGCACGCCGATGGCACCGGGCGACATGGCGGCCTTTCCCAAGGGTGTGGCGGATGGCTATCATCTGCTTAACGAAAGCGATGAGGACTGCGTGTTGCTTGCCTTTGGCCGTCCGTCTGTCAGTGATTGCCATTATCCCGATATCGATCTGCACCTGTCCGGTGGGGTCTATCGCCACAAGGATGGGAGCATTTTTGCATGATGGATCGTCGTGGGTTGCTGGCCGGAATAAGTGGTGCTGTGGTCGCGGCGGGCGTGCCCTCGGTTTCGGCAGCGGCGCCGGGTGGGCTGATCCGGCCGCCGCGCCTGCGCGAAGGGGATGTGGTCGGCCTGGTCGAGCCGGCAGGCTTTACCGATGACGCTTTCGACCTGGACCTGGTCAAGGACACGATCCGGGCGATGGGGCTCAAGCCCAAGGCCGCGCCGCATCTGGTCGAGCGCTATGGCTATCTGGCGGGCAAGGATGCCGACCGCGCCGCCGACGTCAACGCCATGTATGCCGATCCGGAGGTGAAGGCGGTGTTCGCGGTGCGCGGCGGCTGGGGCTGCGCGCGCATGCTACCCTATCTCGACTTCAAGACGATCCGCGCCAATCCCAAGCTGCTGACCGGCTTTTCCGACATCACGGCGCTGCACCTGGCCTTTGCGGCCCGCGCCGGCTTCACCACCATCCACGGCCCCAATGCCGCGAGCGGCTGGGGCAAGCTCAGCTGGGACAGCTTTCGCGCGGTGGCGTTTGACGGGGCGACGCCGACCTATGTCAATCCGGTGGGGGCGGAGGATCGGCTGGTGCCGCGCAGCGGGCGGATCCGCACCTTTGGCGGCGGCAAGGCGAGCGGGCGGTTGCTGGGTGGCAATCTCACCGTGCTGACGGCGTTGATGGGCACGCCCTGGTTGCCCGATTTCACCGGCGCGATCCTGTTCGTGGAGGAAACCAACGAGGCGGAATATCGCATCGACCGGATGCTGACCCAATTGTCGCTGGCGGGCATATTGCCAAAGCTCGCCGGCTTTGTCTTCGGCCAATGCACCAGCTGCACGGCCACCGGCGTGTCCTATGGCGGCTTCACCCTGTCGGAAGTGCTGCAGCAGCATCTGACGTCGCTCGGCATTCCTGCTTTCCAGGGCGCGCTGTTCGGCCATGTCGCCAACCAGTTCAGCCTCCCGGTCGGCGCCCGCGCCGAAATCGACGCGGACGCGGGCACGATCCGGTTGCTGGAGCCGGTCGTCAGTTAGAGCCTGATCGTTTGAGGTGGAAGCGCTCCGCGCTTCCAGCGATGGCGTGAATCAGGCTCTATTCCTTTGCGGGCTTGGCGCCGTCCAGCGAGGCGACGGTGCCATTGCCGATCGGCTCCGCCTTCATGCTATCGGCTACCTTCTCGGCCGCCGCCATGACACGCAGCACATTCTCGCCGGCCAGCTTGGCGATGTCGGCATCGCTCCAGCCGCGGCGCATCAGCTCGGCCAGCAGCGCGGGATAGGTGGCGACGCTGCCCAGCCCCTGGGGCAGCGATCCCACGCCGTCGAAATCGCTGCCGATGCCGACATGGTCGACACCCGCGACCTTGGCGATATGGTCGATATGGTCGGCGACCATCGACAAGGTGACGACCGGTTCGGGATTGGCCTTTTCCCATTCCGCCAGCGCCTTCTTCGCGCCTTCGGGATCACCGATATAGAGGCCGCCAAAGGGCGGGGCGTTATAGCGGGCCATTTCCGCGCTGCGCGCCGCGCTCCAGACCCGGCGGGCTTCCGACACATATTGCGGCGCGAAATTGACCATGACCACGCCGCCATTGGCCGCGACCTGCTTCAGGATCGAGTCGGACACGTTACGCGGCGTGTTGCACAGCGCGCGTGCGCTGGAATGGGAGAAGATGACCGGCGCCTTGCTGACCTTCAGCGCGTCCATCATCACGCCTTCGCTGACATGGGCGAGGTCGACCAGCATGCCCAGGCGGTTGAGTTCATGCACCACCGCCTCGCCGAACGGGGTGAGGCCGTCATGCTGGGGATTGTCGGTGGCGCTGTCGGCCCAGGCGATGGTTCGGCTGTGGGTCAGCGTCAGATAGCCGGCGCCAAGGTCGTGATAGGTGCGCAGCACGGCCAGGCTGCCGTCGATCTGGCCGCCGCCTTCGACCCCGATCATCGACGCAATCCGTCCGGCCTTGTGCGCGGCACGGACCTCGGCAGCGGTGGTGGCGAGGGTGAAATCCTGCGGGTAGCGGCGGGCGAGGCTGTGGACCAGTTCGATCTGCTCGACCGTATCCTTCACCTGCTGCAGTTCGGGCAGGTCGGCCGACACCCAGACGGACCAGAATTGCCCGCCCATCTGCCCGGCACGCAGGCGGCTGATGTCGGTATGATATTGGCTGGGGTCGAGCCGGTCGAGCGGCATGGTCCAGCGGGCGTCCCCGGCCTTGCCGGCCATCGCTTCGGGCCAGTCATTATGGCCGTCGATCAGCGGGGTGGCCTTCAGCACCTTGGCGATTCGCGCGGCATAGGGATCGGATGCGGGCGCGGCCGAGGCGGCGAAGGGGAGGGCGACGGTGGCGAGGAGCAGCGGCAGGGCTGCGAGGCGGAGGGATATCATGGCGCGGGAGACTAGGGGGGCGACGGATCAAGTCAATCGCGGCTGGCGGGCGGGTTCGACATTGGCTAGACCCTTGAATCGATGACGATCGATCCGCTGTTGCTGCTGCAGGCCTATGCCATCGGCGTGTTCCCGATGTCCGACGACCGGCAGGCCGACGATGTCTATTGGGTCGAGCCCAAAAGGCGGGCGATCCTGCCGCTCGATGCCCTTCACCTGTCACGTTCGCTGTCAAAGACGATCCGGCAGGACAGGTTTCGCGTCACCGCCAACCGCGCCTTTGCCGGCATCGTCGCCCTATGTGCGCAAGCCGCGCCCGATCGTCCCTCGACCTGGATCAATGGCCCGATCGAGCGCGCCTATCGCCATCTCCACGAACTGGGCTTTGCCCATTCGATCGAATGCTGGGAGGGGGATGAGCTGGTCGGCGGCCTCTATGGCGTGGCGCTGGGTGGTGCCTTTTTCGGCGAGTCCATGGTGTCGCGTCGCACCGACGCGTCAAAGGTGGCGCTGGCCTGGCTGGTGGCGCGGATGCGCTTTGGCGGCTTCAGCCTGCTCGACTGCCAGTTTATGACCGATCATCTGCGCAGCATGGGCGCGCAGGAAATCAGCCAGCGCGACTATCTTCAGTTGTTGGGCGTTGCCGTCGGCGACGTGCCGCTGGGAACGGGCGACGCGGTGCTGTCGGCCGGTTCGGGCGCGGCGGCCGAACTGGCGTTTGCGCCGCTGGCCGGCGATGCGGCGGCAGGCACCTTGCCCTTGTCGCCCAGCTTGACCGTGGCAGGACCGCTTTCGGGCCATTCCATCGTGCAGCTCTTGACCCAGACGTCATAGACCGGGTGCTGGACGACATTGCGGTCGGGCCGTTCGCGGAACAGCCAGCCGGAAAAATTGCGGCGCCACTTGCCGTCGGAACTGCTGCGCACGTCCAGCTGCACGAAGGCGCCGGTTTCCTGCACATTTTCCCAGGGAGCCGTGGTCTCGCACGCCTGCAGGCGGACGATGGCGTCGCCGACACGCAGCGCCTCGCCGGGCTTCATGCTGAGGTCGCGGGTCAGGCCGTTGCGCTTGTTGAGCAGGCCGATGACAGCGGTCCGCTCGGCCATTGGCGTACCGGACAGGCTGGCCTCGTCCGCGTTGCGGATAGGCTGGCCCTCGATCTTTACCGGGCCGCTCTGATTCGCTTCTGGCGCATCATTGCGACCGCAGGCCGCCAGCAGCGCGCACCCCAGAAGCGGCGCGCCAAGCAGGATCGGCGGGAATCCCCCCGCCGGACGCCGAATCATGCCGCGTCGGGGCTCCATGCCTCGTAATCGCCGGTCGCCTTCTGGCGCTGGCCGCCCTTTTCGAGCGCGCCCGAGGGGCGATAGGCGTTGGCGGTGCCGGTCGCGTTGGGGGTGAATTCCTTTTCCCAGATGCGCGGCGGCGGCAGGAAGCTTTCAGGCGTGCCCTCGATCGAGTGATGCAGCCAGCCATGCCATTCGGCCGGCACGCGGCTCGAATCATTGGCGCCGTTATACATCACCCAGCGGCGCGTCAGGCCGTTCGGATCGACGCCGCCTTCATAATAGACATTGCCCTGATGGTCCTCGCCCACTTTTGTGCCCTTGCGGGCCGTGAAGAGCCAGGTGCCGAAGGTGGCGCCATTCCACCAGGTGAAGATGTTTGCCAGGATACCCATGGCCGATGCGCTTAGCCGCTGGGATTGACGTGGGCAAGGACGATATGGCCCTAACGGGCGGTTGTCGGGCAGAAATCGAGGTCGATCGCGCTCTTGCCGTCGGTTGTTGCGCATTTGCCCCAGGATAGGCGGTCGCCTTCCTTGATGCCCAGTTCCGCGGCGCGGCCGCCGCGCAGTTCCAGCACTGCCACAACCGGCACGCCGGCGGACACCGGCTCGCGCGAATAGGGGGCGACATTGGCGCCGATGAAGGCGATCGTGCCGTCGGTATGGATGAACAGCATGTCGAGCGGGATGATCGTGTTCTTCATCCAGAAGCTGGCGGTGCGCGGCGGCTCCATCGGGAACAGCATGCCCTTGTCGGCATCCAGCGCCTTGCGGAACATCAGCCCCTGTTCCTGCTCCGCCTCGGTCCGGGCGACTTCCACGTCGAAGCGATGCACCCCCTTCGCCGTGTGGATGACGAGGGGGAGCAGCGCGCCTTGCGGTGCGGCGGCCTGAACATTGCCGCTGTCATTTGCAGCATCGGGCTTGGCCGAGCAGGCCAGGAGCAGCGCGGGCAGGGCGGCGGCGAAAAGCAGTCGGGTAAGGATCATGCTATCCTGCCTAGCGGGTTTCGGGGAGGTGCGGGAGAGAATTAACCCTCAATCCTCCGCTTCGGGGAAGTCGCCGGGTGCTGCATCGACCCAGCGCCGGGCCAGGGCATAATCATGGCCGGCGCGCAGGAAGGCGGCGATCGCCTTTTCCCGTCCCTTGGGATCGGGCGCCTGCATTGCATAGGGGCCGATCCGCTTGCGTCGGGCGAATCGGTCGGCAGCCGCCCAGCGATCGGCCTGTGCCTGGGCATCGGCCGCGCCACGATCGGCCTCCTCTATGCCGGCGGCGCGCAGCGTTTCGGTGATGCGGCGGGCGCCATAGCCGCGCCGACCGAGCGCCGCGCTCTTCATCAGGGCAAAGCCGCTGTCGTCGACATAGCCAAGTTCCGCGAAACGGGCGACCAGCGCTTCGGGATCGGCCGGCGCTTCCCCGCCCCATCCGCGCTCGCGCAATTTGCGCGCAAGATAGGCGAGCAGCTTGCCGCGGCTGGTCGCGAACCGGCCGACATAGCGCAGCGCCAATTCGCGCAATGCGTCTTCATCCAGGGGTGGGGGCGGGCGTTTGCTGGTCATGACCGGTCGTGCATTGTGCACCATCATGCGCTAAGCGCCATCTTTATGCCACAGTCGGGCCGGAATTTTACCGCGCCTTATGGTCTAGAAGCACAGGCTGGATTGAAACTATCCGGTGCAAGTCGACGTCAAAACTGATAGCGGCCGCCGGAATATGACAGATATGACATTGGGTGACACCAATATGACGGGTTCGCAGATTATGATGGCACCTACGCCGACCAACGATGTTCTTCCGCGCCGCTTCTCCGATTTCGAGACGTTGGGCGAAGCGTTGGACTATGCGGCGCAGGGCAAGCGCGGTCTCAATTTCCATGATGCGCGCGGCAATCTGGCACGGCCCTATCCGTTCAGCGAACTGCGCGAGGACGCAATCGCCTGTGCCCATCGCCTGATCGCCCATGGCGTGAAGCCCGAGGACCGTGTCGCCCTGGTCGCCGAAACCGGCGCCGACTTCGCCATGCTGTTCTTCGGCATCGTCTATGCCGGCGCCTGGCCGGTGCCGCTGCCGTTGCCGACCAGCTTTGGCGGCAAGGAAAGCTATATCGACCAGCTCAATGTCCAGTTGTCGAGCTGTGACCCGATGCTGTTCCTCTTCCCCAAGGAACTGGAGGACATGGCGGGCGAATCCGGTCGCCAGAAGTCGGTCGAGAGCATCGCCTTCGAGGATTTCATCGCCCGCGAGGCGGTCCCCTGCGACCTGCCGCAGGCCAAGGGCGAGGAAATCGCCTATCTGCAATATTCGAGCGGTTCGACCCGCTTCCCCCATGGCGTCGCGGTGACGCACCATGCGCTGCTGTCCAACCTGTCGGCGCACAGCCATGGCATGGAAGTGCAGGAAAGCGATCGCTGCATCAGCTGGCTGCCCTGGTATCATGACATGGGCTTGGTCGGCTGCTTCCTGTCGGTCGTCGCCAATCAGGTGTCGACCGACTATATGAAGACCGAGGACTTCGCCCGCCGTCCGCTGGCCTGGCTGGACCTGATCAGCCGCAATGAAGGCACCTCGATTAGTTACTCGCCGACCTTCGGCTACGACATCTGCGCGCGTCGCATGTCGAGCCAGACCAAGGCGGCCGACCGTTTCGACCTGTCGCGCTGGCGCCTGGCCGGCAACGGTGCCGACATGATTCGCCCCGACGTGATGCAGAGCTTTGTCGATGCGTTTGGCGATGCCGGCTTCAGCCCCAAGGCGTTCCTGCCGAGCTATGGCCTGGCCGAAGCCACTCTGGCGGTCACCATCATGCCGCCGGGCGAAGGCATCATCGTCGAACTGGTCGAGGAAACCGACCTGTCGGGCGGTGCCGCACCGGAAGGCCGTCCGCAGCGTTTCCGCTCGATCGTCAATTGCGGCAAGCCCGCCAAGGACATGATCGTCGAGATCCGCGACGAGGATGGCGGCCTGATGAACGAGCGCCAGATCGGCAAGGTCTGGACCACCGGCCCCTCGCTGATGGTCGGCTATTTCCGCGATCCCGAAGCGACCGAGGCCTGCATGGCGGATGGCTGGCTGGACACGGGCGACATGGGCTATCTGTCCGATGGCTATCTCTACATTGTCGGCCGCGCCAAGGACATGATCATCATCAACGGCAAGAATCACTGGCCCCAGGATATCGAATGGGCCGTGGAACAGCTGCCGGGCTTCAAGCAGGGCGACATTGCCGCCTTCGCGATCACCACGCCGGGCGGCGAGGAAGCGCCGGCGGTGCTGGTCCATTGCCGCACCTCTGACAATGAGGAGCGTTCGCGTCTGCGCGACCAGATTCGCGAGCGGGTTCGCGCTATCACCGGCATGAACTGCGTCGTCGAACTGGTGCCGCCGCGCACCCTGCCGCGCACCAGTTCCGGCAAGCTCAGCCGGTCCAAGGCACGCAACCTCTATCTGACCGGCGAGATCCGTCCTTACGATATCGCTGCCTGATCGGGCGACGCATACCGATTGATAACCATTGCCTGCTAGGCCGGGCATGTGGGTATCGAGCAAGGGCAATCCGAAACCGACCGACAGGGACGGGGCTCGCTAAGGGCGATGATGGGGCTCGCACGCCTCGTCGATGAAGCCGATATGCGCGTCCTGACTGCCCAGTTGCAGTCGGCAGACAGCGTCGCGCTGCTGCGTCTGGCGATGAACGTGTTCGGCCTGCTGTTCCTCTGGCGCGTGTTCGGCAGCCATGTTTCGGCGACCGTCATGATCGGCTGGAGCGTCGCGCTGATCGGTGCCGTCGCCGTCAGTGCCCTGTTGATCCATCGCCGGAAGATCGGCGCCGGCGGCTTGCCGCAGGCGCGCGACCTGCGCCGTCATGCCCTGACCGGTCTGCTGCACGGCCTGGTCTGGGCGGCCTGCATGACGCTTTTTTCGAGGGGAGAGGGGGCCGAGCATCTCGTGGCGCTCTGGACCCTCATCAGCTGCATCATGGTGTGCGGCGCAATCAGCTATGCGGCGACGCCGCTGGCCGCGATCGCTTTCCTGGTGCCCTGCATCGTCGGCCTGTCGGCGATGTTCGACGGCGAAACCCTGTTGCCGCTGCGGGCGCTCGCCACCAGCTATGCACTGTCGCTGCTGGTCGGCTGCCTCATCTATGCCCGCACCTTCGCACGCCAGCACAGCACCACGGTCCAACTGGCCGAGCAGACCGAAGTCGTCAGCCTGTTGCTGCGCGAATATGAGCAGGGCGCGTCCGACTGGCTGTGGCAGACCGATGCGCTGCGCCGGATCAGCGGCGTATCCCAGCGTTTCGCCGAAAGCGTCGGCATGACGCCGCAGGCGCTGGAAGGGGCGCCGCTGGTCCAGGTTCTGGCCGGCGCCGGATGGGAAAGCGGCCGATTCGCTTCCAGCCTGCATAGCCTGGCAGATCATCTCAAGCGGCGGGAGAGCTTCAGCAATCTGGCGTTGCCCGTCGATGTGCAGGGGCGCACGCGCTGGCTCGAACTGTCGGCCTCGCCCCGCTATGATGACAATGGCAATTTCCAGGGCTTTCGGGGTGTCGGGTCCGATATCACCGTCCAGCGGGAATCGGCGGACAAGATCGCCCAGCTGGCGCGGTTCGACACGCTCACCGGCCTGCCCAACCGCGCCCATCTGCGCGATGCGCTGGACCAGGCGATGGCCGACACCGGCAATCGCCGGCCCGGCTGCGCGTTCCTGATGCTCGATCTCGATCGGTTCAAGGCGATCAATGACAGCCTGGGCCATCAGGTCGGCGACCAGCTGCTCAGCCAGGTGGCGCAGCGCCTGCGCCATGTCTGTGGCGGTGCCGGCTTTTGCGGTCGCATCGGCGGTGATGAATTTGGCGTGGTGATCGCGCGGATCGACGATGACCGGGCGGTGGCGCGCCTGTCGATCGCGATCATCGACGCGCTGTCGGCCCCCTATCAGATCGATCAGCATGTGCTGCATGTCGGGGCGTCGGTCGGCTCGGCCGTCTCGCCGATCGACGGACATCAGTCCGAATCGATCATCCGCAGCGCCGATCTGGCGCTCTATCGCGCCAAGGATGAAGGCGGCGGCGTCCATTGCCCCTATGAGCCGCAGCTGCATGCCAAGGCCGAAGAGCGGCAGCGGCTGGAGCAGGCGCTGCGCGAGGCGCTGGAGAAGGATCAGCTGCATCTTCTCTATCAGCCGGTCGTTGATGCCACCTCGGGCGTGATCACGGGGTTCGAGGCGCTGGCGCGCTGGACCCATCCCGAACTGGGGCCGATCCCGCCGTCGAAATTCGTGCCGGTGGCCGAGGAGGCACGGCTGATCGGACCGATCGGCGAATGGGTGCTGCGCACCGCGTGCCGCGAGGCGATGCGCTGGCCCGCGCATATAAGGGTCGCCGTCAACGTATCGGCGGAACAGCTGCACCAGTCCAACTTCATCTCCGCGGTGATCAATGCGCTGGCCCAGAGCGGGCTCGATGCGCGGCGGCTGGAGCTGGAGGTCACCGAAAGCGTGTTCATGCATGAGGACGACGGCGCGCTGCGCGTGCTGGATCAGTTGCAGGCGATGGGCATACAATTGTCGCTCGACGATTTCGGCACCGGCTATTCCTCGCTTGGCTATCTCAGCCGCACCCGTTTCAACACGATCAAGATCGATCGCAGCTTCGTCGTCGGGGCGGCACATAACACGCCGGAGAATCTGGCGATCATCCGGGCGGTGGTGACGCTGGCGGAAAGCCTGGGCATGTCGACCACGGCGGAAGGGGTGGAAACCGCGACCGAGCTGGACATGGTGCGCCGGCTGGGCTGCAAGAAGGTGCAGGGCTATTATTATGGCCGGCCGATGCTGCCGCAGGATGCGGCGCGCCTGTTCCCCGATCCGCCGGCGCAGGCCTGCGCCGTTGGCTGAGGCAGGGCCTCAGCCCTGCTGAACCTGCCGCTCGACCATCGTCCATAGCGCGCCGAAGGCCTGGGCCGGGGGCGAGGCGGGGGCGAAGGCGCCCAGTGGCTTGCGACGGACCGTCATCTGCTCGATCGTGCTGGCCATCGGGATCGCGCCCCAGCCGGGCTGCTCTTCCAGTGCCTTGCGGTGCAGGCTGCGGCGGCGGTCGACCATCGAATAGACTGGCAGGATCGGCGCATGATTGCCGCCGCGCTGGACCAGATAGCGTGCCACCTCGCCCATCGCGCGCTGCGACAGGGGGGAGGGGATGACCGGGATGACGATCAGGTCCGCGGCGCGCAGCACCTGCTCGCTGGTTTCGGTGAGGCCCGGCGGGCAATCGAGGATGATGCGGTCATAATCCTTGCCCAGGCTGTCGATCAGCTTGGCCAGCCGCTTCTTCTTGTCCATCTCGCGGAACAGATGGTCGAGGCTGCGCAGCGACGTGTCGGCGGCGATCAGGTCCAGGCCCGGCACGGTGGTGGGCTGGATCAGCTTGCGGACCTCGACATCCTTGCTGAAGATGGCCTGGGCCGCATCGCGGCTTTCAAGATCGGTGGAGAGGAGCCAGCTCGACGCCGCCTGCGGGTCGAGATCCCAGAGCAGGGTGCGCCGTTTCGATATGCTCGCCGACGCCCAGGCGAGGTTGACCGAAAAGGTGGTTTTGCCAACGCCCCCCTTGAGGCTGTAGACGGCGATGGTCGCCAATGCCGGTTCCTTTGCCATGGGAGAGGAAGCTACGGCTTCCCCCCGTCAAAGCAAGGGCTCAAATCAGCCGCTTGTTACATGGGCGTGACAAGCGGCTGATATTCAGAGGATTTCCAGAACCTTGTCCTGGGGGCGGCAGAAGCGCACGCCCTTTTCGGTTTCGACGAAGGGGCGGTTCACATAGGCCGGATTGGCCGCCATCTCGTCCAGGATCGCATCCGCCGTCATGTCCGGCAGACCGCGTTCCTCGGCATCGGTGCCCATCTTGCGGATCGCGTCGGCCGGGGTTATCCCGGCGTCGGCGAACAGCTGGGCCAGCTTGTCGCGGGTGAAGGGGGTCTTGAGATATTCGACCACCTCCACCTCGACGCCGGGCGTTTCCTCAAGGATCGCCAGCGTCTTGCGCGACGTGCCGCATTTGGGATTGTGCCAGATGGTGGCCTTCACTGGCCATCCTCACGGGCAAGCCATTCTTCCAGCCACTTGATCGTATAGTCGCCGTTGAGGAATTCGGGATCCTTCAGCAGCGCCTGGTGCAGCGGGATGGTGGTTTTCATCCCTTCGATCACATATTCCTCCAGCGCGCGGCGCAGGCGCATGATCGCGCCCTCGCGGGTGCGGCCATAGACGATCAGCTTGCCGATCATGGAGTCGTAGTAAGGCGGCACCTTGTAGCCCTGATACAGGCCGCTATCGACGCGGACATGCATGCCGCCCGGAACATGATAGCTGGTGACGGTGCCCGGCGAGGGCGCGAAGGTCTTGGGATCTTCCGCGTTGATGCGGCATTCGATCGCATGGCCGGCGAAGCGGATATCTTCCTGGTTCACCGACAGCGGCTTGCCTTCGGCAACGCGGATCTGTTCGCGCACCAGGTCGAGGCCGGTGATCATCTCGGTCACCGGATGCTCCACCTGCAGGCGGGTGTTCATCTCGATGAAGTAGAATTCGCCATTTTCCCACAGGAACTCGATGGTGCCCGCGCCGCGATAGCCCATGTCGGCCATCGCCTTGGCACAGATGCCGCCGATCCGTTCACGCTCGGCCTGGCTCAGGACGGGCGAGGGCGCTTCTTCCAGCACCTTCTGGTGGCGACGCTGCAGCGAGCAATCGCGTTCGCCCAGATGGATGGCATTGCCATTGCCGTCGCCGAACACCTGGATTTCGATGTGGCGCGGATTGCCGAGATATTTCTCGATATAGACGGTGGCGTCGCCGAACGCGGCCTTCGCTTCCGAACCGGCCTGCTGCATCAGCGTTTCGAGCTGGTCGGGCGAGGTGCAGACCTTCATGCCGCGACCGCCGCCGCCAGACGCGGCCTTGATGATCACCGGATAGCCGGCAGCATCGGCAATCGCGCGCGCTTCCTCGACATCGCTGACCGCGCCGTCCGAACCCGGCACCAGCGGCAGGCCGAGCGCGCCAGCGGTACGCTTCGCCTCGATCTTGTCGCCCATGGTGCGGATATGTTCGGGCTTGGGACCGACAAAGGCGAGACCATGAGCCTCGACGATTTCGGCGAACTTGGCGTTTTCGCTGAGGAAGCCATAGCCCGGATGGATCGCGTCGGCGCCGCTGATCTCGGCCGCAGAGATGATCGCGGCGATGTTGAGATAGCTGTCCTTGGCAGCGGGCGGCCCGATGCAGATGGCCTCGTCGGCGAGGCGCACATGCATGGCATCAGCGTCGGCGGTCGAATGGACCGCCACCGTCTTGATGCCCATTTCATGGCAGGCGCGGTGGATGCGCAGCGCGATTTCGCCCCGGTTGGCGATCAGCAGTTTTTCGATGGCCATGGGATCGCGGCCTTATTCGATGACGATCAGCGGCTGGTCATATTCGACCGGCTGGCCGTTATCGACCAGCACGGCCTTGACGGTGCCGGCCACGGGCGCGGTAATCGCGTTCATCACCTTCATGGCCTCGACGATCAGCACGGTTTCACCGGCCTTCACCTGCGCACCGACGCGCGCGAAGGGGGCTGCGCCCGGCTCGGCCGAAAGATAGGCGGTGCCGACGATCGGCGACTTCACCACATTGCCGGCCGGCAGGGCGGGTTCGGCAGCTGCGGCGGAGGCAGCGGCCGGTGCCGCAGCCGGGGCAGCGACGGGTGCCGCTACGGCAGCGGGCGCTGCGAAGATGGGGGCGCCGCCACCGATCTTGCGCGCCACGCGAATCTTGCGGTCGCCGTCTTCAACCTCGATCTCGGTCAGGTTGGTGTCGTCCAGCAAAGCTGCCAGTTCGCGCACCAGGGTGACGTCCACCTGCATCGCGCCCTTGTCATGCTTGTCGTTCATGCTTGACCCTTGTCGTCTTTCAAAATGCGTTCTGGCGGCCAGCGCCTATGCTCATTTGCGCCAAAGCGCAACTTTTGTGCGTTCTACAGTTCCAGAGCTGCTTCGAGCGCCAGCATGTAGGACATGGCGCAAAAGCCCGCGATCGTGCCCTTGGCGGCCATGCCGACATAGGATTTGTGGCGGAAGGCCTCGCGCGTGTGCGGGTTGGACAGGTGGATCTCGATCACCGGCACGGTGATGCTCTTGATCGCATCATGCAGAGCGATCGATGTGTGCGTATAGGCACCGGGATTCATGATGATGGCATGGGCACCCTCGCGATGCGCCTCCTGCAGCCAGTCGACCAGATGGCCTTCATGATTGGACTGGCGGAAATCGATCTCGACATGGGCGCGGTGGGCGGCATCCTCCATCCGCTCGGCAATGTCGTCGAGCGTGTCATAGCCGTAGATTTCCGGTTCGCGGGTGCCGAGCATGTTGAGGTTCGGGCCGTTGAGAACATAGATTTTGCGTGTGTCCGCCATGGCGATCCCCCATTCGGTCGAGACTTGTCTGTTGCGGGCGCGGCACCGCCGCCCCTATATGCGCGCTGATCTTTAGCCCTTCGTGTCGCGCCAAGTCGAGACACGTTTCCAGCCACGAACGGGATAATGTAGTGAGCATCGACGGCACCATCTCCATCCATATCAATGGCGAGCATCGCCGCATCCGCGACGGCCTGACCCTGGCCGAGCTGGCGAGCGAGTTGGGCTTCGCGCCGGAGAAGGTGGCGGTGGAGCGCAATCTGGAAGTGGTGCCGCGCTCGACCCTGGCCGATGTGAAGGTCGAAGACGGCGACGAGCTGGAGATCGTCCATTTTGTGGGTGGCGGCGATGTGACCGCCGTTGACGATGACAGCTGGACGGTGGCGGGCAAGACCTTCCGCTCGCGCCTGATCGTGGGCACCGGCAAATACAAGAATTTCGAGCAGAATGCGGCCGCGCTGGTCGCGTCGGGCGCGGAGATCGTCACCGTGGCGGTGCGTCGCGTCAACGTGTCCGATCCCAACGCGCCGATGCTGACCGACTATATCGACCCGAAGAAGGTCACCTATCTGCCCAACACCGCTGGCTGCTTCACCGGCGAGGAGGCGATCCGCACCCTGCGCCTGGCGCGCGAGGCGGGCGGCTGGGAACTGGTGAAGCTGGAAGTGCTGGGCGAGGCGCGGACGCTCTACCCGGATATGGTCGAAACGCTGCGCGCGACCGAGGTGCTGGCCAAGGAAGGCTTCAAGCCGATGGTCTATTGCGTTGACGATCCGATCGCGGCCAAGCGGCTGGAGGATGCCGGCGCGGTCGCGATCATGCCGCTGGGCGCGCCGATCGGGTCGGGTCTGGGCATCCAGAACAAGGTGACGATCCGCCTGATCGTGGAAGGCACCAAGCTGCCCGTGCTGGTCGATGCGGGCGTGGGCACCGCGTCGGAAGCGGCGCAGGCGATGGAGCTGGGCTGCACCGGCGTGCTGATGAACACCGCCATTGCCGAGGCGAAGGACCCGGTGCTGATGGCGGCGGCGATGAAGGCGGGTGTCGAGGCCGGCCGCATGGCCTATCGCGCCGGCCGCATGGGCAAGCGCATGTATGCCGACCCGTCGAGCCCGCTTGCCGGCCTGATCTGATTCCAGGGCGTCGCGGCGGGAGATTCGACGCGACAGTCGAAGTTCACAGTGTCGTGGGGGTGATTCCGGACCAATGCGCCGGGAATGCGCCCGCGACGCGACAGCGAAGCGACAGTCGCGCGACAATCGGGTCACGATGACGCGCGTTCGACGCGACACGGAGGCGACACCGGGGCGACAGTGAAGCGACGCCTGGGCGGTGCATGACCGATTGCTTGGGGGCGGATGTCCCATCCCTCAGAATAAATCAGAAGAAGCGCGTGTAGGACAGGAGGCTGCGCTTGCATGGGCCTAGCCCGTCCGTCTCCATTCATGCTTAGATGCATCGCATGAGCCGACAATCGCTGATCCTGATTGGGCGTTACGCCCTGTTTGCTACCTTCCTTCTGGCCGTTGCCCCTGCCGCTGTCCTGACCTTGCCAGCCTTCATGTTGCTTGGCGGACCGCATGTGGACCTGTCGGGCTATGTTTTCGGAGTGCTGATGCTGGTTTGCGCACCCGGCGCGATATTCATGGGGCTGATATATAGTTGGCCGTCCGTGAGGAATGCAGACAGGCGTTCCGTCGCGATAGCTCTGGGAATGGCTGTCATAGCTGTCATGAGCTACGTTCTTGCCTGGGGAATGATGCGCTTGTTCGGAAATTGACCGTAAGCCTATTCCTTGTTCTTCACTCTTCACCCCGCAATTCCAGCCGGCTGGCCCGGTCGAAGATCGCGAGGACCAGCGGGTCGGCTTCGGCGGCGCGGACGGCGACGTGGAAATCGACCGGGGGCATGAGCGGGGCGTTGGGCACCGGGACCAGTCGGCCTTCGGCCAGTTGCTGGCGGGCCATCGGCCGGGGGAAGATGCCGATGCCGCCGCCTTCCAGCACGATGTCGATCATGGTGCGGACATTGTTGCACAGGTTGAGCGGGCAGTCGGCCAGGTCCGACGCGGCGATCGCGTCCTTCATGATGCGGTAGAGCGGCGACAGGTTGGTGAGCGACCAGATCGGCGGGCGCACGTCTGCCATCGTCGCGACGGTCGCGGGGCTGGCGAGCCAGAGCAGGTCGACGTTGCCGATCGGCGCGGTGCGCAGCATCGGATGGGCGATGCGGCCGGCGGCGAAGGCAAGGTCGGCATGGCCGGACGCGAGCTGCTGGATGAGGTCGGCGGTAAGCGCGATGTCGACCTCCAGACTGACATGGGGCAGGTCGCGGCCAAGCTGGGCGACGAAGCCGGGCAGGCAGCTGGCCGCCGCAATTTCCCCCGCACCGATGCGGATGATGCCGGTCGCGCCGGATATGTCGCTGCACCCCATCAGCACGCCCTGGAAACGCGCCCATAGCGGTTCGCTCTCGCGCACCAGCTCGCGCCCGGCGGGCGTGAGGGCCATCGACCGCCCCTCGCGCCGGAAGAGCGCGGTGCCCAGATGGCTTTCCAGTTCGCGCACCCGCGCGGAAATGGCCGGCTGGGTCGTGTTGAGGCGCGCCGCCGCCGCCGCGAAAGTGCCCAGCCGCGCGATCCAGAGCAGGGTTTCAAGATGGTAGAAGGCGATGCGATTGATAGACATTGTTTGGGTTTAACCGAAAAAACAAATCATTGGTATTGATCGGTTTGCCTGCCTAGGCTGCGCCGAAATTTCAAAAGGATGGATGCCGATGGCCAAGAAGCTCTACCCCGATGCCGCCGCCGCGCTGGAAGGGCTGCTGTTCGACGGCATGCATCTGTGCGCGGGCGGCTTTGGCCTGTGCGGCATCCCCGAACGGCTGATCGATGCGATCCGCGATTCGGGGGTCAAGGACCTGACCATCGCCAGCAACAATGCCGGCATCGACGGCGAGGGGTTGGGCAAGCTGCTGCGCACGCGCCAAGTCAAGAAGATGATCTCCTCCTATGTCGGCGAGAACAAGGAGTTCGAGCGGCAATATCTGGCGGGCGAGCTGGAGGTGGAATTCTGCCCCCAGGGGACGTTGGCCGAGCGCTGCCGCGCGGGTGGGGCGGGCATTCCCGGCTTCTACACCAAGACCGGCGTCGGCACGGCGGTGGCCGAGGGCAAGGAAGTGAAGAATTTCGACGGTCAGGACTATATCCTGGAACGCGGCATCTTTGCCGATGTCGCGATCATCAAGGGCTGGAAGGCGGACGAGAGCGGCAACCTGATCTTCCGCAAGACCGCGCGCAATTTCAACGCGCCGATGGCGACCGCGGCGAAGATCTGCATCGCCGAGGTGGAGGAAGTGGTGCCGGTCGGCAGCCTGGACCCCGATGCGATCCATCTGCCGGGCATCTACGTCAAGCGGATGATCGTCGGCGCGCCCTATGACAAGAAGATCGAGTTCCGCACCGTGCGCCAGAGGGACGCGGCCTGATGGCGACGATGATGCGGCTTGCGCCGGCACTGTTGCTGGCGCCGCTGGCGGCCTGTGCGACGACCACGGCAAGTGGACCGGCGCCGGTGACGCCGACCGGACCGGCCGTGCCGCCGGCCGGCATGCAATATCTTTATGGTTCGGGTGAGGCGGCAGCCTTGTCGCGCCAGGCCTGGACCGCTTTGGTCGCCCATGCCGCAGCAGTCGTGAAGGCGCGGCCGGCCGATTCTGTCGTGCTGGCCGAAGGCGCGAGCCTGGATGCGCCCAAATATGTGCCGTGCGGCAACCGGCCGTTCGCCGCCGTGTTCGACGTCGACGAGACGGTGATGCTGAACACCGGCTTCGAATATCATGATGCGAAGACCGGCAAGGGCTATGATGCCGCCGACTGGGACGCGTGGGAAAAGACCGGCGAAGGCGCGGTCGGCCCGGTGCCGGGCGCTGACAGCGGCCTCGACGCGCTGCGGGCGATGGGTGTCACCGTGATCTTCAACACCAACCGCTCGGCCGCCAATGCCGACGCGACCGCACGCGCGATCAAGGCGGCGGGGCTGGGCGAGGCGGTGCATGGCCAGACGCTGTATCTGGCCGGCGACGATGCCATGGGATCGCGCAAGGATGGCCGGCGCTGGACGATTTCGCGCAGCTATTGCGTGATCGCGCTGGGCGGCGACCAGCTGGGTGATTTCACCGACCTGTTCAATGCGGGGCAGAGCGTGCCGGCGCGCCGCGACGCGACGCAAGGCCCGGCGATCGCGAAACTCTGGGGCGCGGGCTGGTTCGTCCTGCCAAACCCCGTTTATGGCAGCGGCCTCAAGGGCGGCTTCGACGATGTTTTTCCTGCCGACAAGAGGTGGGCGCCGCCCGCCCAAGGGGAGAAGTGATAATGGCTTGGACCCGTGACGAGATGGCCGCGCGTGCGGCGAAGGAGCTGGAGGACGGCTTCTATGTGAATCTGGGCATCGGCATCCCGACGCTGGTGGCGAACCATATTCCTGATGGCGTGGAAGTGACGCTGCAGTCGGAAAATGGCATGCTGGGCATCGGTCCCTTCCCCTATGAGGGGGATGAGGATGCGGACCTGATCAACGCCGGCAAGCAGACGATCAGCGAGTTGCCGCAATCGGCCTATTTCAGCTCGTCCGACAGTTTCGCGATGATCCGCGGCGGGCATATCGACCTGACCGTCCTTGGCGCGATGGAAGTGGCCGAGAATGGCGACATCGCCAACTGGATGATCCCCGGCAAGATGATCAAGGGCATGGGCGGCGCGATGGACCTGGTCGCCGGCGTCAAGAAGATCATCGTGGTGATGGAGCATACGTCCAAGAATGGCGATCCCAAGTTCATCCCCGCCTGCACCCTGCCGCTGACCGGCAAGAATGTGGTCGACATGATCGTCACGGACCTGTGCGTGTTCCAGCGTCCCGACCATGACAGCCCGTTCAAGCTCATTGAGCTGGCACCGGGCGTGACCGCCGAGGAAGTCGCTGCTAAGACGACCGCCCATTATCTCAGCTAAGGGCGTTTCATGAGCCTCGACGGCACCTATGACGAAGCCAATATCTTTGCCCTGATCCTGCAGGGCAAGATCCCGTCGACCAAGCTGTACGAGGACGAGAACACCTTCGCCTTCCTCGACATCATGCCGCAGACGCGGGGCCATGCGCTGGTCATTTCCAAATGGTCCAAGGCGCGCAACCTGCTGGAGATGGAGGATGAGGCGCTGGGTGAGGTGATGGCGACCACCAAGAAGGTCGCCACCGCCATCCGCAAGGCGCTGGACCCCGACGGTATCCAGATTGCCCAGTATAACGGCGCGCCGGCGGGCCAGACGATCTTCCACCTGCACGTCCATATCCTGCCGCGCTGGGAAGGCGACCCCAAGGGCTTCGCCGCCCATGGCGCCGGCGCGCAGGCGGACAAGGATGCGCTGGCGGCGCTGGCCGAAGAGATTCGCGCGCAGTTCTGACGTGGCACTCAAACCCTTCAAGGCGCCGGGCGCGCGGCTGGCGCTGCGGTCCAAGCCGGCCAACAGCTATCTGACCGGGGACCGGGGCGGGGCCGAGGTGATCCTCGACATCTCGCGGCTGCTCTCGCGTGCCTTTCACCCGACGCCGACCGGCATCGACCGGGTCGAATATGTCTATGCCCGCGAATTGCTGGAGCGGATGCCCGACCGGCTGGCCTTCGCCGCCGTTCACCCCGCTGGCGGCTATTATGGCCGCCTGAACCATGCCGCGGTGCGCCAGTTCCTGGCCTTCACCGCGGCGAAATGGCGCAATGTGGATTCGCCCGACGAGCGCAAGGAGCGGGCGGCAGTGATCCGCCACATGTTCGCCACGCGCCCGCGCCCGGTGCCCAAGGCCAAGGGGCCGCGCATCTATCTGCAGGCATCGCCCCATCATCTGGACGATGCGGCGCAGGTCGGGGCGATTTTGCGCGCGGAGGGCGCAAAGTTCGTCACGCTGGTGCATGACGTCATTCCGCTGAGCCATCCCGAATTCGCCCGGCCGCAGGGCGCGGACGAGCATCGTCGCCGGCTGCGCAGCATCGACCTTTATGCAACCGGCATCATCGGCAACAGCCAGGCGACGCTGGACGCGCTGGAACCGCATCTGTCGAACGGCCTGGCCGATCGCCAGACATGCGTCGCCCATTTCGGCGCCGATCCGCCCGATGTGTTTGGCGGGTCGGGCACGGCGATCCCGCAGCGGCCCTATTTCGTCTATCTGTCGACCATCGAGCCGCGGAAGAATCATCTGCTGCTGCTCAATATCTGGCGGCGAATGGTGGACGAACTGGGCGATGCGGCGCCGATGCTGGTGCTGATCGGTCGGCGCGGCTGGGAAAATGAGAATGTCATCGACATGCTGGAGCGGGGCGAGGCGCTGCGCGGCCATGTGGTCGAGGCGGGCGAGCTGCCCGACAACCAGATGCAGGATCTGGTCGCGGGCGCGCGGGCGATGCTGATGCCGTCCTTTGCCGAAGGGTTCGGCATGCCGGTGGTCGAGGCGCTATGTGCCGGCGTCCCGGTGATCTGCAGTGACATTTCAGCCCATCGCGAGGTGGGCGGGGATGCGCCCGATTATATCGATCCGCTCGATGGCATGGGCTGGATGCGGATGATCCACGCCTATGCCGCAGCGGATTCGCCGCAGCGGGCGGCGCAGCTTGCGCGGATCGGCGGATGGCATGCGCCGACCTGGCGTGACTATTTCGACATAGTGGCGCAGCTATTGGAAGATGTGACAGCGACTGTTCCTTGACCTGTCATCGCCCGGCGATCATGACTGATCCGGTCGAGAAGATGACCGCGTGCCGGATCAGGGGGATATGTGACCGGGGGTTGGTGGAAAAGGCGAATGGGACCTATGTCTCAGGTGGAGCGCGACGCTCCGTGACCATGATGCCATTCCTGCGTTCTCCCCCCTTTCCGGGCATTGATCCGGATGTGGCGGCGATCAGCCATCCGGTAGCCGGCGCGTCGGTCGCGGCTATTCCCGACACATTGTTCGACATGATTGTGGCTGCGCGTGTCGGGGGCGATTTCTGGGGGCATCGGCCACGGGGTGTGCAGGTCGTGGCGCGGGCCGGGATCGCGATTCCCGCAGAGGCCTGTGTCGGTCTGGTCGCTGGACAGATTGGCATCCTGCCGCTGGCGCGACGGGGTGGTGCGGCCGTCAGCGCAAAGATCGGTCATTTTCTGCCGGTCGGTTGCGACCCATGGACATTGGTGGCGCAGGCGCGTGCCATCTATGCCCAGCCGGACGATGATCTGGCGATCATCGGGGGCCTGCTCGGCGTGGCGGTCTTTGGCGCGAATGGTGATCGGTTTGCGCCGGAGCGATTGCGCGCGGCAGCACGGGACAGGCTGGCGGCGGCGATCTATCGGGATTGTTTTACCGGTGCGCCGGTCGATGCCGCGCATGTCGTTGCGCAACTGGCCGACTGGCGCCGCCATATCGACGGCAATCGTGGTATCGCCGCTGCCAGCGGCATGGCCTTCTGGAAACGGGAGGCGATCCGGCATTTTCTCTGGGATGGGCTTGATAGCCCGCCCTTCCTGTCAGCTGCCCGAGGCTTGGCTCGGGCGCGTCAGCGTGGCGCGGCGCTGGCGATCTGGCCGTCCCGTGTGCCGTCCGATACGGTTAGCGAGGCAGCGGCCAAGGGCGTTTCGATCGCGCGAGTGGAAGATGGTTTCCTGCGATCGCGCGGATTGGGGGCAGGCTTGCATCCGCCCGGGTCCGTGGTGATTGATCGCAGCGGCATCTATTATAATGCCCGAAGGCCCAGCGATCTGGAGACATTGCTCGCAACCCAGATATTTACGCCTGCCCTGGTCGACCGAGCGCGCCGCTTGCGCAATCGGGTCTGCGCGGCGGGCGTTACCAAATATGGACCGGAGGCTGGGCAGATGATCGATCTGCCGGCCGACCGGCGGACCGTCCTGGCCGTGGGACAGGTCGATGACGACATGTCCGTCCAGCTGGGCGGCGCGGGCGTTGGCGGCAATCTGGATTTCCTGGCCCGCGTGCGCAAGGCGGAGCCGGACGCCTGGATCGTTTACCGCCCCCATCCCGACGTCCAGGCCGGACATCGCAAGGGCCATCTGAGCGATGCGGTCGTGCTGGAACATGCCGACGCGATCGACAGCGGGGCACCATTGATGGAACTGGTGCAGCGGGTAGACGAAGTCCATGTGCTTTCCTCGCTGACAGGCTTCGAGGCGCTGATGCGCGGTCGCTCTGTCACGGTGCATGGCATGCCCTTCTATGCCGGCTGGGGGCTGACCCGCGACCTGGCCAAGCCGTCATCCCGAAGAGGGCGTTTGCTGGATGTGGATCAGCTTGTCGCGGGCGCACTCATTCTCTATCCTCGCTATCTCGATCCGGTGACGCGCTTGCCCTGTGGCCCCGAACTGATGGTGGACCGCATGGCCAGTGGATCGACGCCGCCGATGACATGGCTCATTCGGCTGCGCGCGCTACAGGGGAAGCTACGAAGATTTATGACATTGTCCGCTGAGTTCCTTCATGGCTGAACCAACGTCGAAAATATTCTTGTTCCTGCAGGGGCCGCATGGTCCCTATTTCTCGATGCTTGCGGATGCGTTGCGCAAGCGCGGGCATTCCGCTCTGCGGATCAACATCAATGGTGGCGACAAGGTCGATTGGCCAGGAGATGCCACCGATTATCGTGGAACATTTCGTAACTGGCCACTCTTCTTTGACGATTTTATCGTCAATCATGGCGTTACGGACCTGATTCTCTATGGTGATTGCCGTCCCTACCATACCTCGGCACATGGCATGGCACGGCTGCGCAACTTGCATGTTCATGTCGTGGAGGAAGGGTATATTCGCCCCGATTTCCTGACCTTGCAGGACGATGGCGTGAACGGCAATTCGACTCTGCCGCTGGACCCGCAATGGTATCTAGACCAGGTCCGGGGCTTGCCGGACTATATCGATAATCTGCCGCCCGTGCCCTCGACCTTCGATGCCCGTGCGCGCAACACGATGCGCAATGGTCTGGCCGCTGCATTCATGCGGCCCTATTTCCCATTCTACCGAACCCACCGGCCGCATAGTTTCCTGATGGAATCGGTCGCCTGGTGTCGCAAGCTGGTCATGCGTCGCGGTGACGGGCGCCGGTCTTTCAAGGCGTGGGATACGGTCAAGGATAAACCCTATTTCGCGCTCCCGTTGCAACTCAACTCCGATTATCAGATTCGCGTTCATTCGCCCTTCGGCAACATGCGCGCTGCGCTGCGTTTCGCTATCAAGAGCTTTGCTCAGCATGCGCCTGATCATGTCTCTCTTGTGGTGAAACGCCATCCGCTGGACCCCGGTCTTGTCGCCTGGGACCGACTGACTCGCCGGCTGGCCGCGTATTATGGCGTAAAGGACCGTGTCGTCTATCTGGCCGATTGGGACATTGCCGAAGTGGTGGGCAAGTCGTTGGGCGTGGTGACGGTGAACAGCACTGTAGGCACGCTGGCGCTCAATGCCGGCAAGCCTGTCGTGGTTCTGGGGCACGCAGTCTACAAGGTGCCAGGAGTGGTGCATCAGTCGAGCCTTGATGATTTCTGGTCGGCGCCGCGCCAGCCGGACATGACGCTCTATTCAGCGTTTCGGCGAGTTCTGGTCGATCGCTGCCTCATTCGCGGAGGGCTTCTGAGCGAGGAAGGGCTGCAGATGCTCGTCAGCAACGCGGTTGATCGGCTGTTGCGGGCGCCTGCGCAGATTATCCGGCCAGACCGAGGTCGGGCACCACGATGGACAATGCAAAAGGGCCCGGTGTTACGTGGAATACGCTAAAGGACAATTTTGGTGACCATCGCCATTGATCGGCGAATGCGTAATCTTGCCGAAGTGAATCGGTGACTACATGCTATTGTCATCGATCAGTGCTGAAGAATGGGCGATCATCGGGCTTTCGCTCCGGGTCAGTCTGACAGCGGTCTTCGCGATGCTGCCGATAGCTTTTGCCCTGGCATGGTTGCTCGCGCGCTATCGTTTTCCTGGCAAATTGATGCTTGATGCACTGGTGCATTTGCCGTTGGTGGTGCCACCGGTGGTCACCGGCTGGCTACTGCTGCTTCTGTTTGGTCGGCAGGGTGTTTTTGGTTATTGGCTGGAAAGCTGGTTTGGCATCAGTCTGTTGTTTCGCTGGACGGGCGCAACGCTCGCGGCAGCAATCATGGCGATGCCGCTGATGGTGCGCGCTATTCGGCTGTCGATTGAGACAATCGATCGACGATTGGAGGCTGTCGCCCAGACGCTCGGAGCCGGCCGTATCCGGGTCTTCTGCACCATCTCGTTGCCACTCGCGGTTCCGGGCATATTGGCTGGCATGATCCTGGGTTTTGCTCGATCGATCGGGGAATTTGGCGCCACCATTACCTTTGTGTCCGATATACCAGGGGAGACCCGAACACTGCCGATCGCCATCTATTCCGCGCTGCAACTGCCGGACAGCGAAAATGCGGTATTGCGGCTGGCACTGATTTCGATTGCGCTGTCGCTCGGCGCGCTGATGGCATCCGAATGGCTCGCGAGACGCATGGGCAGGGGCGACCATGTCCTTTGACATTCATGTCCGTCGCCGACTGGGGGCCAATCATCTGGCCATAGACATTGCCAGTTCCAGTGCGATCGTCGGCCTATTTGGTCCATCTGGGGCAGGCAAGAGCAGCCTGCTCAACATGGTGGCCGGTCTATTACGTCCCGATGAAGGTCGTGTCGCGATTGCCGGGGGCACGTTGTTTGACAGCGCCGTCGGCGTAGACCTGCCCATCGCGCAGAGGCATTGCGGCTATATTTTTCAGGATCTGCGCCTCTTTCCGCACATGAGCGTGCGCCGGAACCTTATTTATGGCCGAAGGCATAGTGGGGGCAGCGCGCTTGATATGCCAGCTATCGTCGACATGTTAGGCATCGGCGATCTGCTTGAGCGCCGGCCATATTCTCTATCCGGGGGGGAGGCGCAGCGCGTGGCGATTGGGCGTGCCTTGCTAGCCAATCCTCATTTTTTGTTGATGGATGAGCCATTGACGGGCCTGGACCAGGGCCTGAAGGACCAGATACTGGAGCTTATACGCAAGTTGCACGCGGCCACATCGATCCCGATTCTTTATGTCAGTCACGATCGTGCAGAATTGGAGGCGCTGGGAGCCGACCTTGTCTCGATCCGTCCGTCGAAAACCGGAGATGGTGCGGGGCTTTGAGATGATGGCGTGCGCGATTCGTAGGAAAACAATCGGCGATCAGGGCGCGCTGAAGCCGTAACGGCCAAGGATCGCCCGGCCCTGCGCCGACAGCAGGAAGCGGCGGAAGCCTTCCGCATCGCGGTGGCGACTGGCGGTCAGCCGCGCCACCGGATAGCGGATCGGCGGATGGCTGCCGGTCGGGAAAGTTCCGACCGTCTGCACCGATTTCGAGGCGCGGGCGTCGGTCGCATAGACGATGCCGAACGGGGTGGCGCCGCGCTCGACCAGGGCGAGGGCGGCGCGCACGCTGTCGCCGCGCGCGATCTTGTCCGCGACCGAGGGCCAGACATTGAGCGCGGTGAGCGCCGCCTTGCCATATTTGCCCGCCGGCACGGCGTCGGGATCGGCCATGGCGAGCCGGCCGCCGTTCAGCGCTGCGGCGAGCGGCATGTTGTGGCCAATGCGCAGCCGCACCGGCTTGCCGGCCGGGGCGACCAGCACCAGCCGGTTGCCGGCCATGTCAGCGCGGCTGCCGCGCGCGACGAAGCCGGCCTTCTGGATATCGTCCATCCAATCTTCGTCGGCGGAGGCGAACAGGTCGGCAGGGGCGCCGGCCTTGATCTGCCGGGCCAGCGCCGAGGAGGCGGCGAAGGACAGGACCGGGCGGGCATGGCCCTGCCGCGCCCAGGCGTCGGCGGCGGCATTCATCGATTCCTGCAGGCTGGCGGCGGCAAGCACCAGTGGCCCGCGCCTGTCCTGCGCGGCGGCCCAGGATGGCGACAGCAAAAGCGACAGCAGCGCGAGCGCGCGCAGCAGGAGCGGAATCGGAGAGAAGAAGCGCATGACCGCTTTGTGCGCCCGGCGCAGCGGCCATGCAATTGTCGGCACATGCTTTTGTCGCCGCGTCCGATCCGCTAAGCAGACGCCGGTGACGCCGATCCTTCCCTCCTTCGTCCATTCCGGCCGGACCCGCGCAGCCCTTTGACATGGCAGTGATACGCACGCTTTGCGGCCGGTGCGGCGTCGGCTGTGGCCTGCGCGCCATCACCGGCGAGGATCGCGACCTGATGGTCGAGGGCGACCGGATGCATCCGGCCAATGCCGGGCGGCTGTGCGGGCGCGGGCTGGAGATCGCGGAAGAGGTTGGGCTGGAAGGGCGATTGCTCCAGCCGATGATCGACGGTCGGCCGCAACGCTGGGAGAAGGCGGTCGCACAGGTTGCGCGGCGGCTGTCGGCGGTGATCGCCCAGCATGGCCCGGATAGCGTGGCGCTGCATGTCGGCGGGGGCCTGCTGACCGAGGATTATTATGTCGCCAACAAGCTGATGAAGGGCTTCATCGGTTCGGCCCATGTCGATGCGGGCTGGGCGGCGAATGACGGCGCGGCGCTGGCGCAGCGCGTGGCCTATGGCGAGGATGTGATGCCTGCCGCCTATGAGGATATCGAGCGGGCCGAACTGATCCTGATGATCGGCGCCGATCTGGCGCAGGACCATCCGGTGCTGAATGCGCGGATCGCGGCGGCGCGGGCCGATCAGGGCGTCGAACTGCTGTTGCTGGCGCCGCCGGGCGAGGGGACGAGCATCGAGGCCGACCTGCGCATCGACGTGCCGCGCGAGGGCATGGCGGCGTGGATCGCCGGGCTGCTGCGCCATTGCCATGACACAGGCGCGACCGATGGCGACTATCTGGCGCGCAGTGTCAGCGTGCCCGACGATTTCTGGGCGCAACTGCGGACCCGTCATGATTTGTGGTCGGTGGCGCGAAGTTGCGGTCTGTCGCCGGTGGAGCTGCGTGCGCTCTATGACCGGATCGCCGTCGTGCCACGGATCGTGACGCTGTTTGGCGGCGCGGACGAGGGGCTGGCGCGGGCGGTGATCGATTTCCATCTGGCAACCGGACGGATTGGCAGGCCGGGGGCGACGCCCTTTGCCATGACGGCCGCGGCCAATGGCATGGGCGGGCGCGAGGTCGGCTGCCATGCAGCGGGGCTTGCGGCGCATCGCGGCTTCACGGCAGAGGCGATGGCCGAAATAGATCGCTTCTGGTCGGCCGAGGCGATGGCGACCGGGCCGGGGCTGGATGGCGCGGAACTGGCCGAAGCGGTGCGGGACGGGCGCGTCCGGGCGCTGTGGAGCATAAGCGGCGACGGCATCGATCCGGCCTGGCTGCGCGCGGCGCTGGACGCGGTGCCGCTGGCGATCCGCTCCACCCCCTGGGCCGATCCCGAGCGGGACGGGCGCGGCATCGCGCTGCCATCGGCCAGCTGGGTCGAGAAGGACGGCACGCTGACCGGCGCGGACCGGCTGATCAGCCGCCAGCGCCGGCTGTTCCCGCTGCCCGGCGAAGCCAAGCCCGACTGGTGGATCGTCACCCAGGTCGCGCGCGCGATGGGCTGGCAGGCGGCCTTCCATTATGAATGGGCGGCGGAAATCTATCGCGAGCATGTGCGCCTGACCGCCTATGGCAATGACGGCGCGCGGCTGCTCAACCTGCGCCGCCATGCCCCGATTTCCAACCCCGCCTATGAGGAACTGACCCCCTGGCGCTGGGGCGAGCTGCCGTTCGACGAGGGGCGCTTCCCGACGCCGGACGGTAAGGCCCGCCTGCTGCCCCTGTCCTAGGGACAATCGACATTCAGCCCTGACGGCCTGCAAATGGCGGTTCTCCGCGCTTCCGGTGCTCACGTACTTTGAGTACGCTGCGCTCCGGGTCACGGAAAACCACCATTTTCGTCACGTCATCATCTGAATGTCGATCGCCCCTTGGCTGTAGAGCGACGGGATCGTCGGGCAACGGGGCGCCGACGCGACAGTAGAAAGTTCACACCGTTATGCGGCATATGGTGGCGCGTCTTTTGGCGGATTTGCGCCAGGTCGGTCGGTGCGGGGGGATAGCCGCGCGACGATCAGGCGCCGGTGCCGCGCCTGCGACGCGACAGCGAGGCGACAGGGAAAGGACAGCGACGCGACAGTGTCGCGTGGGCGGCGGCAGTGGAGGCGGGAAAGGGCGCGGCGTTCCATCGACGCATGTGGAACAGAAAGGACGAGAGTAGGAAAGCGATGGGGCTGCTACCGACCAAATGCGGCTGTAAAATCCTCCCCTGCAAGGGGAGGGGGACCACGAAGTGGTGGAGGGGTGCCGCCCTATCGAGAGGGAGATACCCCTCCGTCTGGCCTTCGGCCAGCCACCTCCCCTTGCAGGGGAGGATGGTCGGGAAGCGACCAAAGGCGGAAGTTGACTGGATATGGTCTGTCACCCACAAGCGGTCCCCATGGGGATCAAAGCACTCGCGATGTGGCTCGCTGTTTCAGCTACGACGTTTGCCGCGTGCTCTTTTGCGATGCTTCAATTCGGTCATTCCATGAATGCGCCCATATTGGTGTATCCATTCATGGCCGTCTGGGGCGTGAGTGCGCTCACTTGGCCCATATTTCTTATGCGCTTGATACGTAGATCAAAGCGGGCAGCTTTTCACAGATCGCGCCCATAAGCCGCCATTCCGCTTTCCACCCAACATTGCCATCCCCGCGGAGGGCTAGGGCCATATTCTGGATAGCTTCAGCCTCGCGTTATGCCCGTGAGATGATCGAGCAGGGCGTCGCCATTGGCGGTCCAGGTGAAGCGCAGGGCGGCGGCGCGGACGGCGTCGCGTTCGGGCGGGTCGGCCAATATGTCGGCGATCGCTTCGGCCAGGGCTTCGGGTTCGCGATCGACGATCTTGCCGGCTTCGGGGCGGTCGAGCAGCTCGCGGGCGCCGCCGACGTCGGTGATGACGATCGGCGTGCCGCAGGCGAGCGATTCCACCCAGGCATTGGCGAGCCCTTCGGATTCCGACGGCAGCGCCATCACGTCGGCGGCGGCATAGAGGCGCGGCAAGCGGTCGTGCGGCACCGAGCCGAGGAAGCCGATGCGCCGTTCGACGCCGAGTTCCTGCGCGAGATTTTCGAGCATCCGGCGATATTGGCCCTGGCCGGCGAGCAGCAGGGTGGTGCCGGGCAGCTGGGGCAGGGCGCGGACCAGAATATCCTGGCCCTTGCGGGGGATGAGCGCGCCGACGCAGAGGATCAGCGGCCCTTCGAAGCCGAGCGCGGCCTTGGCCTGATCGCGGTCGGCGATTTCGAAGCGGTCAAGGTCGACGCCGGTATAATGGACCCGGATCTTGTCGGCATCGATGCCCATCCGGCCCATGGAACGACGCATCGCGGCCGAGACGGCGAGCAGGCCGGCGGCGCCGTCGGCAGCGCGCTTCACCATCTTCTTCGTGCCGCGCTGCGTGCCCCAATGATGAATGTCGGCGCCACGCGCCTTGACCGAATAGGGGATGCCGAGCGCCTTCGACAGGCGCTGGGCCACCGGACCGTCGGGGAAGAAGAAACTGGCGTCGATCACGTCGAACGGGGTCTGGGCGTGCAGCCGCTTGACCAGCGGCAGGATGGCGCGGGTCATGGTGAGGACATTGGTGCGGCCGCCGAATTTCGGGATGATCGGGAAGGTCGGCCGATAGACGGTCAGATCCTTCCACCTTTCCTTGGGTGGCAGGGCGCGCAGCGGGGCATAGCGGCCGGCGCGCGACAGCGGCCAGGGTGGCATGCCGATCGGGGCGACGACGGTGACGCTGACGTCGGGGCGGCTCGCCAGTTCGCGCGCCTGTCGCTCCACGAAAACGCCGAAATTGGGCCGGCTCATGTCCGGGAAGAGCGTGGAAAGCGTGAGGACGTTGAGTGTCATGGGCCCTCCCTACTGCGTGTCGGTTAAGCGAGGCTTAGGCGTGGCGGGGGCGCTTGGCTATAGCCGTCGGACGAGTTGCACCGCCACCGCGCCCCAGGGTGGGTCGGTCAGCACCTGTTGCCGGGCGCCATGGCCGAGCGGCAATATCTGGAGCCGGTCGCCCTCGCGGCCGATGAGGCGGCCGAACAGGAAGCGGCCGGCGGGGCGGGGGAAGAGGACGTCGCGGTTCAAGGCGCTGGCGAAATCGGCCGGGGCGATGCGGCGGCACCAGATGGCGTCGCCGCTGCGATAGTCGCCGATGCTGGCATTGACCTGGATGCCGATCATCCCGTCGGCGGGTACCGGCGGCGGGAAGGACAGGGCGCGGACGGGCGCGCGCGCGCCCTCCGGCCCGAGCAGGGCAGCGACGGGCACTTCGCTCTGGCCGGGCAGGGCGACCAGTTCGGCGCTGGTGACGCCGAGCGCGTCGGCGATGCGGTTCAGCCATTTGACCGAGACGGTGCGGGTGCCGGTTTCGAGCCGGCCGATCGTCTGGGCGGTGGTGGGCGGCAGGCAGAGCAGGCCCACCTGTTCCAGCGTCAGGCCCTTGGCCTTGCGGACCTCGCGGATGCGGGTGATCATGGCTGTCCTCGGATTGATAACCTATTTGGTTTTCTCTTTCCTACAGATTATCCGCCGTGGCAAGCCCCTGCTCTTCCCCATCCTGTCAGGAGATGCCGCCATGGCCGCCCAGTTTGTCGACCAGATGATCGAAGACCCTGCCGGCAAGATGCAGGCAGTGAAGCTGCATCTGGGGGAATCGCCGATCGGCTGGCTGCATGCGCGGGGTCATGTGAGCGATCGGCAACTGGCGGCAGGCGAGAGGCTGCGCCGCGACTGGGAGCAGGCGGGGCTGGGCGCGCGGGTGACGATGCGCTGGGACGGGGCGCCGGCGGAGCGGCGACGGGGCGGAGCAGCGGCGATACCTGATCCGAGCGCTGCGCAACTCTCGGCCCGCGAGCGGTTCGACGGCGCGGTGCGGGCGGCGGGGCCGGGGCTGGCCGATATATTGTGGCGCGTGGTGTGCGCGGGTGAGGGGCTGGGGCCGGCGGAGCGGGCGCTGGGCTGGCCCAGTCGCGCGGGCAAGCTGGTGCTGGGGCTGGCGCTCGACCGGGTGGCGGACTGGTATCGGGTTGGGTGAGGCGGGCTAAATGAACCGTTCGGGCTGAGCGAAGTCGAAGCCTTCGGCCGAGCGGCGCGAGGCGATGACTTCGCCTTCGCTCAGTCATGCCCTTCGACTTCGCTCAGGGCGAACGGAATAAATATGCAGCGGCCCGTAGCGCCTAGGCCATGGACCCCGCTGCGCTCGCTACCCACCCCAACCCCTCCCTGGAAGGGAGGGGCGCGGTATGTTTGCATTCAGGCCAAGAATCCTGCGCCGAGCAGCAGGAGCAGCTTCACGTCCATGGCAAAGCCCTGGTCGCGCCAGGCGGTGATCTGGTCCGGCAGGGTGGCGAGGGGGACGCGGTGGACGCGGATATCCTCGCTGTCGACGCCGCCGCCATCGCCGGTCTTCACCAGATCATGGGCGCGGAACAGGGTGAAGCTTTCCGAGACCATGCCGGGCGAGCTGAAAAATTCGCCGAGCGATTCGAGGCGACCGGGGAGATAGCCGGTCTCTTCCTCCAGTTCGCGGCTGGCGGCGAGGCTGGCGTCCTCGCCAGCGTCATGATCGCCGACGAGGCCCGCGGGCAGTTCGATGCAGCGCTTGCCAAGCGGCACGCGATACTGGTCGACCAGCAGGACATGGCGGCCGTCGGCGTCCTCGTCGATCGCCAGGATGACGGCGGCGCGGATGCCGCGGGCGCGGCCGACATATTCCCATTTGCCGCGCTTCTTCGCGGTAATGAAGCGCCCGGTCCACATGACTTCCTCGGGCGCATTCCAGTCATTATCGCTCATAATTCGATCAGTCTGTCCGGCAGTTCGTTGATGTCGTCGGCGGCGCGGGGGAAGTGCGGCGCCAGAATCGCGCCGACCCGGCCGATGGCGAGGGCAAGGCCTTCGCCCGGCCGGTCGTCGCGCACCGCATCGATCAGCAGCGCCATCGCCTCGCCCCAGGCTTCGGGCGTGACGCGGTCGTTGATCGCCTTGTCGGCGACGATTTCGGCGCGATGCTCGTCGAGCGAGAGATAGATGAGGACGCCGGTGCGGCGGGCGGTGCGGGCCTCGGCAGCGGCGCGGAACAGCAATATGGCGCGGCGTCGGACCCGGCGCGCCTTGGTCGCGCGCGGGGTGAGCGCCATGCGCAGCGGCATGATCGCGAGCAGGTAGCGCACCACTAGGAAGTCGAGGATCAGGTCGCCCAGCAGGATGGTCAACATCTTCCAGTCGGCGACCTGATGGTCCCAGTCGCCCAGCAGCCGGCCGGCCAGGTCGCGCAGATAGTCCGGGAAGAAGGCGAAGAAGGCGAGGGCGACGAACACGGTGCCGATCGCCCAGTGCAGGCCGGCATCATGATAGGCGTCGGATCGACGCGCGACGATCGGCACGATCTCGCCCGATGTCAGTTTCTCCGCCTCCCTGACGGCGGCCGAGACAATGTCATGATCACCTTCGCTGAACTGTACCGGCTTCACCAGCTGCCTCCCGCACCGCCGCCGCCGAAGCTGCCGCCACCGCCGGAAAAGCCGCCGCCATCGCCGCCGCCCCAGCCACCGCCGCCACTGCCCCAGCCGGAACCACCGCCGCTGCCCCATCCGCTGTCGGACGGGCCCCAGATGATGACAGGGCCGGCACCGCCGCGATAGCGGCGACCGCGACCGCCGCGGCTGGCGAACATCGATATGCCGACGATGACGATCACGATGACCCAGAAGACCAGCATCACGGCGCCGCCGCCGCTGTCACCCTTGCGCTGCTCCGCCTCGGCTGCGGCGGCGCGCGCCTTCGCCTCCTCGGGCGGCAGGGTCAGCAGGGTGGCGAGTTCGTTGACGCCAGCGTCGATGCCGCCGGGAAAGTCGCCCGCCTTGAAGCGCGGGATGATGGCGGTGCGATAGATGCGCGAGGCGAGCGCGTCGGTGACGATACCCTCGACACCATAGCCGGTGGCGATCCACACCTTGCGCTCGTTCGGGGCGACCAGCAGGATCGTGCCGTCGTCCTTTTCCTTGCTGCCGATGCCCCAGCTGCGGCCGAGCTGATAGGCATAGTCGCCAATCTCATAGCCCTGGAGGTCGGGCACGGTGGCGACCACCACCTGTCGCCCACTCTGCTTGTCGAGCGCGGCCAGCTTGGCGGTCAGCGCCTGCTCCTGCTGCGGCGAGAGCAGATTTGCGGCATCGACCACCTGGCCGGTCAGCTTGGGAAAGGTCTGTGCCTGCGCCGCCGGTATGAAGACCAGCAGCGCAAGGACCAGCAGCAGGCGCCGCATCATCGTTATCGGCTCAGTTGCCGAAGTCGACCTTGGGCGCTTCTTCCGCGCCGGGCGTGACCGCCTGGAACGGGGCCATGGGCTTCGCGCCATGGATCAGCTTGGCGCCGATCGCGTCGGGGAAGGTGCGGATGCGGGTATTATAGGCCTGGACCGCTTCATTATAGTCGCGGATCGAGACGGCGATGCGGTTTTCCGTGCCTTCCAGCTGCGACTGGAGCTGCAGGAAATTCTCGTTGGTCTTGAGATCGGGATAGGCCTCGACCGAGGCGAGCAGGCGGCCAAGGCCCTGGCTCAGTTGTGCCTGGGCGGCCTGATATTGCGCGACCTTGGCCGGATCGGACAGGTCGGCGGCGTTGATCTGGATCGACGTCGCCTTGGCGCGGGCCTCGGTAACGGCGGTCAGCGTCGCCTGTTCCTGCTTGCCGGCGGCCTTGACCGTGGCGACGAGGTTGCCGGTGAGGTTGGCGCGGCGCTGATATTGCGCCTGGACGTCAGCCCATTTGGCCTTGGCATTTTCCTCGGCAGTGGGGACGCTGTTGATGCCGCAGGCGGACAGCGCAAGCGCGCCCATGACCGGCAGCAAAAGGCGGGAGAGGCGACGCGGGAAAAGCATGGAACATCCTCGGCTCTGTTTCGCTGACGGAAATAGGGCGTTGTCGGATGGCGTGCAACGGGCCATGCAGAGTTTATCGAAGGCGAGACAAGAGGTTCATCATGGGGCTGATTTCGGAATTCAAGACGTTCATCAATCGCGGCAATGTCATGGACCTGGCGGTTGGTGTCATCATCGGTGGCGCGTTCGCCACCATCACCAAGTCGCTGACCGATGACCTGATCATGCCGGTGGTCGGCTATCTTTTCGGTGGTGCTGACTTTTCGGGCTACTTCCTGCGCCTGGGCGACCTGCCCGAGGGGTTCAAGGGCAATCCCAACAGCTATGCCGACCTGAAGGCGGCCGGCGTCGCCATGTTCGGCTGGGGCCAGTTCCTGACCGTGCTGGTCAATTTCATCATCCTGGCCTTCATCATTTTCCTGCTGGTGAAGCTGGTGAACAAGGTTCTGGCCAAGCCCGAGGAAGCGCCGGCGCCGGCCGTCACCCCCGAGGATATCGTGCTGCTGCGCGAGATTCGCGACTCGCTGAAAAAATAAGCGATTGCGACGAACCGAGGCCCTGGTGGGAACCATTGGGGACGCGGCCGGTTGATCGGCGTCAGGGTTCGGGATGGCAAGGACCGTCCCGAACCTCGTGTCGAATATGTCAGCCCTGAGGGGGCGCAACAGGAGAAAACGCTGTGAAAAGCTTCGTCGCAATCCTTGGCCTTGCCAGCATGGTCTCGCTCGCCGCGTGCGATTCCAAGCAGGAAAACAAGGTCGAGAATGCCTACGAGAATCAGGCGGACGCTCTCGACAACCAGGCCGCGAACATGGAAGCGATGGCCGACAACCTGTCGGGCAACGCCGAAAACGCAGCCGAAAATGCGGCCGACGCGCTGGAGAACAAAGCCGACGCCACCCGCGAGGCGGGCGAGGCTGCCGCCGACGCGGTGGAGAAGAAGCAGCACTGATCTGCTGCGGCACCGACCATCGGGCCAAAGGGGCGTCGCGCTTGCGGCGCCCTTTTTCTTCGCCCGCTCTCGCCTTTAACGGCCCCTTAACCACGGCCGGCCATGGTGCCCTCGCGCGCATCCAAAGGTCGTGGGAATGGACGAGTTACTTCAGGAATTCATATCCGAAACGCAGGAAACGCTGGAGGCTCTGGCGGGCGAGGTCGTCGCCTGGGAGGCCAATCCGGGCGATAGCCAGCGGCTGGACGCCATTTTCCGCTTCTTCCATACGGTCAAGGGCAGCTGCGGCTTCCTCAATCTGCCGCGTTTCGAGAAATTGAGCCATGCGGCCGAGGACGTGTTGTCGGAGATTCGCGCCGGCAATCGCAAGCCCGATCCCGCGACCGTCAGCGCGGTGCTGGCGATCATGGACCGGATCGGCGAACTGGCCGAGGCGGTGGCGCGCGGCGCGGCATTGCCCAACGAGAATGACGAATATCTGATCGGCGCGCTGACGCAGGTGGAGGCACCGGCCGCGCCCGCCGCAGAAGCTGAGCCCGAAGAGCCGGCGGCCCCGGTCGCGGCGGTGCGCCAGGGCCAGGCGCTGCGGACCATCCGCCTGCCGCTGTCGCTGATCGATCAGCTGATGAACGGCGTGTCGGATATGGTGCTGGCGCGCAATGAATTGTCGCGCAAGCTGCGCGACCGGTCGGCCGACCCCGAACTGGACAGCGCGTTCGAGCGGCTGTCCACCTGTGTCGCCGACATGCGCGACGTGATTTCCAAGACCCGCATGCAGCGGGTCGAGCGCCTGTTCGCGGCGATGCCGCGCATGGTGCGCGACCTGAGCCGCGATCTCGACAAGCGGATCGAGTTGAGCCTGGAAGGCGGCGATGTCGAGATGGACCGCGAGATGGTGGAGATGGTCGTCGACCCGCTCACCCATATCGTGCGGAACAGCATCGACCATGGCATCGAGACGCCCGAGCGGCGTCGCGCGGCGGGCAAGCCGGACGCCGGCCGGTTGCGGCTGGAGGCGCGCCAGTCGGGCAACCAGATCGTGATCGAGATCAGCGATGACGGCGCCGGCATCAACACCGCGCGGCTGGTGGAAAAGGCGATCGCCGCCGGCCGGCTGACGCCCGACGCGGCGGCGCGGATGACCGAGCAGGACAAGCTGGACCTGATCTTCCAGCCGGGGCTGACGACGGCCGCCAAGGTGACGGCGGTGTCGGGCCGGGGCGTCGGCATGGACGTGGTGCGCGCCAATATCGAACGGATCGGCGGCGTCATCGCGCTGGACAATCATCCGGGGCAGGGGCTGCGCATCACGCTGCGCGTGCCGCTGACGCTGACCATTATTCCGGGCCTGATCGTGCGCGCCGGGGGGCTGCATTTCGCGATCCCGCGCGCGGCGGTGGTCGAGATACTGCACGACAATAACGAGATGATGCAGATTGCCGATGTCGGCGGTGCCAAGATCGCGACGATCCGGTCGATCCGCCATTCGATGATCGATCTGGAAGATGTGCTGGGCATGGACAAGCCGCAGCAGATTGGACCGCGCGCCGTGATGGTGGTGCGATCGGCGACCGGCGTGCCCTTTGCCATGGGCGTGTCTGCGGTCGAGAATCATGAGGAACTGGTGATCCGTCCCGCATCGCCGCTGGTGATGGCGAGTGGCGTCTATGCCGGCATGACCCTGCCCGACAATGGCAAGCCGATGCTGCTGCTGGATGCGGCGGGCCTGGCCAATGCGGCGCGCCTGCCGAACCTGATCGACGATCGCGCCCATGGCGCGGTGGCGGATGCCGCCGCGCAGGAGGCTGGCGTCGAAATGGTGGCGGCACTGCGTTTCGAGGAATTGTCGGGCGAACGGCGCCTGCTGCGCTTGTCGCTGATCGAGCGGGTCGAGGATATCGACGCCAGGCTGTTCGGCCGGTCCGGTGGCCAGGCCTTCGTCCGGCTGGACGAGCGGCTGGTGCCGGTGGTGAACGGCCGCCATGCCTTTGCCGAGGACAAGGTCTGCGCGCTGCGCCTGCGCGATGGCAGCCTGGAAGCCTGCTACCCGGTCGCGGCGGTGCTGGACATCGTCCAGATGCCGCTGGTGCCGGACATGGTGGCGATGCACGGCATGCTGAGCGGCGTCGCGGTGGTCGATGGCGAGCATCTGGAGGTCATCAATCCCTTCGCCCTGTTCGCCGCGCTGCCGCAGGAACCGATCGCGCCGCATAGCCGGGGCCGTTGCCTGCTGGCGGATGCGGAGGATGGCTGGACCCGCGAGATATTGGCGCCGCTGCTGCGCCAGGCCGGGCATGAAGTGGTGCTGGGCCTGCCGGGCGACGCCGTCGATGCGCAGGATATCGTGCTCTATTCGGCCGGCGATGTCGGCCAGGTGGCCGAGATCATGGGATGCCGGGTGGTGCATCTGCGCGCCACGCCGCGGGCCACGGGGCCAATGGATGCCAGCATCTACCGCTATGACCAGGACGCGCTGATGGCGGCGCTGTCCGGTACGCGCGGATAAGGGGAAGAGCGATGGAGCAACTCTATCTGTTGGCGACGCTGGCCGGCGCCCGCATCGCGGTCGATGCCAGTGAGGTCGAGGCGGTGGTCAAGCTGACCGAGATATCGCCCGTGCCCGGCATGGGCGTGCATGTCGCGGGTCTTTCCGCGCTGCGCAGCCGGGTGCTGACGATCATCGATGTCGCCGCGCTGATTCATGGGCGCGCGACCCCGGCGGACCAGCGCGACCTGGCGATCATCGCCAATATCAGCGGCCATAGCTATGGCCTGATGGTCGATGGCGTGTCGGATATCTGTCGCGTGCCGGAGGGCGAACTGCCGCTGCGCGGACAACTGGATTCGGCCTGGATGCCCTTTGCGCGGGGCGTGGTGGAGCATGAGGGCGTGCCCCATCTGCTGGTGTCGCTGGCCGGCTTCATCGAGGCCGGTGCCCAGGCACAGGCGGCCTGATCGCTTGACCGCGTCGTTTACCATTTCCTCGCCTTTCGCGTTTACGCCTCTCCTCCCGGCACGTAAAAATCAAAGGGACGCTTCATGAAGAACTGCCTGGTCGTCGATGATTCCAAGGTCATCCGCAAAGTGGCACGCCACATATTGGAATCGCTGGACCTGACCGTGACCGAAGCGGTGGACGGGCAGGATGCCCTGACCCAGTGCGAGGCCAGCCTGCCCGACGTGGTGCTGCTCGACTGGAACATGCCGGTGATGAGCGGGATGGAATTCCTGCAGGCGCTGTCGGCCACCAAGATGGAGGCCCGGCCCAAGATCATCTTCTGCACCACGGAAAACGGCATCAGCCATATCAAGGCGGCGGTCGAGGCCGGTGCCGACGAATATGTGATGAAGCCGTTCGACCGCGAGACGCTGGAGAGCAAGCTGGCGATCGTCGGGGTCATCTAGGCCCGGTCCCTCCCTTCGAGGATATCGCCGTCTTTCCCAGCCTCTTCGTTCTGAAAGCCCGTCAATGACCGTCTTCGTGCCGACCATGGTCAGCCTCGACAGCCACACCGCTCCCGCGGTGCGCACGCTGGTGGTTGACGATTCGGTGGTGGTGCGCACGGTGATCGAGCGCATCCTGAACGCCGATCCCGGCTTTACCGTCGTCCACAAGACCAACAGCGCGGAAAATGCGCTGCGCTATCTGGCCGAACATAGTGTCGACCTGGTGCTGCTCGACATCGAACTGCCGGGCCAGAGCGGCCTGGCCGCGCTGCCCGCGATCCTGCGATCGAACCCGCAGGGCAAGGTGGCGATCCTGTCGGGCCGCTGCGAGGAGGGCAGTGCGGCGGCGATCGAGGCGCTGGCGCTGGGTGCGAGCGATATTCTCTCCAAGCCGGGCAGCGGCAGCTTCGGCGAACAATTCCCTCAGGCATTGATCGATCGGCTTGGCCGGCTGTTCGGCGGCGAAGCGCCGACGGTACCGGCGCAGCGATCGACCATGGTTGCGCCCGCTCATGCGACCAGCGCTGCGGTCGAACCCCTGGCCTGCCTGGGCATCGGGGCGTCGACCGGGGGCATCCATGCGCTCAGCCAGTTGTTCAGCGGCCTGACCGCGCCGCTGGGCGTGCCGATCCTGCTGACCCAGCATCTGCCGGTCAGCTTCACCGTCTATTTCGCGCAGCAACTGGCGCGCATGACCAGCCTGCGGGTCAAGGTGGCGGAGGCCGGCGATCAGCTGGCGCCCGACACCGTCTATGTTGCGCCGGGCGACGCCAACCTGCTGCTGCGGCGCGGGCTGCATGGCCGGGTGAGCGTGGTGCTGGACCCGGAACGGACGCCGTCGGGCAATCTGCCGGGTGTCGACCCGATGTTTGCCGCCATGGCCGATGTCTATGGCGCGGGCGCGGCGGGGATCGTGCTGACCGGCATGGGCCGCGACGGCACGGCCGGGGCGCGGGATATCGTGGCAGCGGGCGGCTGGATCGTCGCCCAGGATGAGCCAAGCAGCGTGGTATGGGGGATGCCGGGATCGGTCGCGGGGGCAGGGCTGACCTGTGCCCTGATGGAACCCCATGCGATCATGGATTTTGTCGCACGACGCGGAAAGATGAACGACTGATGGCCTTGCCCCCTTCCAGGATGGGATCGGGCGCTGCCCGGATTTTGACGGGTCTGCTGGAAGCGCGGACCGGCCAGGTTCTGTCCGAGGGACGGGCCTGGCGCATGGAGACGGCGCTGAAGCCCGTGCTGCGCGACCATGGGTTGCAGGATATCGACGAACTGGCCGGCAAGCTGCTGCGCAGCCGCAATCCGCGCCTGGACGAGGATGTGGTGAACGCACTGCTGAACAATGAAAGCAGCTTCTTCCGCGATCTGCAGATATTCGACCTCATCCACCGGCAGATATTGCCGCGCATCCAGGAGGCGCGGGGCGACCGGGTGCTGCGGATCTGGAGCGCGGGCTGTTCGACCGGGCAGGAAGCCTATTCGCTGGCGATCCGCTTCTGTAACGAGGCGGCGCGCTGGGCCGGCTGGCGGATCGAGATATTGGCGACCGATATTTCGAGCGCAGCGATCGACCAGGCGCGCAGCGGCATTTTCTCGCAGATGGACGTGCAGCGCGGCCTGCCGATCGGCGACCTGATCAAATGGTTCGAGCCCGCGGGCGATGACTGGCGCGCGAACCCGGAGCTGCGGCGGATGATCGATTTCCGGCAGGATAATCTGTTCGCCGCGCGGGTGCCGACCGGCGCCTATGACCTGCTGCTGTGCCGCAATGTGCTGCTCTATTTCTCGCCCGAACGGCGCCAGAGCGTGTTCGACCTGCTGGCCCGGCACAGCCATGACCGGTCGGTGCTGCTGCTGGGCGCGGGCGAGACGGTGATCGGCCAGAGCGAGGAATTTGTGCCGCATCCCGAATTTCGCGGCAGCTATGCGCGGCGGGGGGCATCGGCCGATGCCGGCAATTCGGCGCGGCGCGCGAGCTAATCGCCTGGAGACCATTTACCACGCTTGATTGCCGCGCCGGTCTCGGCCATGATTCCGCCTGTGGCTGCATGACGCGGCGCGACGCAGGGCGGAACAGGGCGTGAGACTGGACTTTTCGTGGTGACGGGCCCTTTGCGATGACCGACATCCCCATGATCGAGACGCCGTCGCCCAATTATGACGAGCGCAGCCTGCCGATCACCATGCTGGTGCTCCATTATACCGGCATGCCGGACGCGGCGAGTGCCATCAACTGGCTGGCCAATGCCGAATCCAAGGTGTCGGCCCATTATGTCGTGACCGAGGATGGCCAGATCATCCGCATGGTGGCCGAGGACAAGCGCGCCTGGCATGCCGGCCGGTCGCACTGGCGCGGCATCGACGATGTGAACAGCGCCAGCATCGGCATCGAAATCGTCAATCCCGGCCATGAATGGGGCTATCGGCCTTTCCCCGAGGCGCAGATGGGATCGCTGATCCCGCTGGTGCACGACATCGTCCAGCGCCACCGGATCACGCGCGGCAATATCGTCGGGCACAGCGACATCGCGCCCGCGCGCAAGCAGGATCCAGGCGAACTTTTTCCCTGGGGGCAACTGGCGCGGCTGCGGCTGGCGCTACCGCGACCGACCAAGAATCTGATGGACCCGCACTGGACTGACAGCGGCTTCATGCTGGCGCTCGAACGCTTCGGCTATGACATTGCCGAGCCGCAACCAGCGGTCGTCGCCTTCCAGCGGCGCTTCCGCCCGGAACTGATCGACGGCGTCATTGATGGCGAATGCCGGGCGATTTTGCTCGCGCTGCTGCTGCCCAAGCCGACAGGGGATGACTGACCCGATTTTTGCGCCTATAGGCGCCTGTGCCAGAGGGCCGGGCGGCCGCGGCGTGGCGGGTAACTTCCACGGCGAGGAAAGTCCGGGCTCCACGAAATGACGGTGCCGGCTAACGGCCGGCTGGAGTGATCCAAGGGACAGTGCAACAGAAAGCAGGTCACTAAGGCTTCGGCCCAGTGAAATTGAAAGGGTGCGGTAAGAGCGCACCGCGTCTGCGGCAACGCAAGACGGCACGGTAAACCCCACCGGGAGCAAGACCGAATAGGGGCGGCGCGCAGCTTGACTGCTAGGTCTGTTTCGACTGAGACCGCCCGGGTTGGTTGCTTGAGGGACGGAGCAATCCGTCCCCTAGAGGAATGGTCGCCTATCCCCCTTGGGGGGTGGACAGAACCCGGCTTACAGGCCCTCTGGCATTTCCCCTGTTGCGAGGTTATCGCAATAACCGGTCCGCGGTCTTGGGGGGATTCGGTTTGCGTAACAGATATTTGGCCTTGCTGATGGCGATGGCGGCCATGCCTGCTATCGGTCATGCGATGCAGGATGCGGCGCCGGCAGCGCCTGCGCCCGCAACTGGCACGATCCAGCAATTGTTCGAGCAATCGACGCAAGCCACCGAGGCAGCGGATTATCCCCGCGCGCTTGAAATCCTCACCGCACTCGAAGGCCGAGTGGTGCGCAATCCGCGCAGCCTGGCGATCGTGCGCGTACGCAAGGCCATGGTGCTGGCGGAACTGTCGCGCTGGGCCGAGGCGCGCGACTTGCTGAACCTGGCGGCGCCGGCCCTGCCCAAGGATGATGCCAGCCTGTCGACCGACCGCTATCGTGCCGCCTATACGCTGGGGCGCGTGTCGATGGGCGACCTCGACTATGTCGGTGCGCTGGCCCATTTCAGCGCGGCGCTGGCCGAAGCGGAGGGGCCGGCGGCGCGCATCCAGGCGCTGCTGGGGCAGGCGCAGGCCGGCACGTTCGTCGATCCGGCCGAAGCGCTGAAGGCCGCGGAAGCGGCCAATGCCATTGCGGTGGCGGACCCCAAGATGTTCGACAAGGCATCGCTGGCGCATATCGACCTGATCCGGGGGCGGGCGCTGCTCAATCTGGGCCAGTTCGATCCTGCGGAAAAACTGTTCGCACGGGCGGTGAAGCAGCAGGGTGGGCTGACCACCAGGGTCGATTTCGATGATCTGGTGACCCGGTCGGATGCGTCGATCGCCGCCATGCTGGCCGGCCATCGCGAAACGGCGCGCAATTATCTGGTCTATACCGGTGCCGGGCGCATGCCGCAGCAGGACTTCACCCAGGGCGCGGACATGGCGCTGCCGCGCTGTGGCGAGGATGGCATCCAGCCCGAGGATTATGCCGTGGTGGAATTCGGCATCAGCGACAGCGGTGCTGTTTCCTATGCCCGGCCGGTCTATGGATCGCGTCCCGGCCCGTCGGCGCTGGCGTTCGCGCGGGCGGTGCGGGACTGGTCGTGGCGGCCCGATGACGTGAAGAATATCCCGGCGCTGTTCCGGTTCGTGACGCGGCTGGAACTGCGCTGTTCGACCGCGGAAGGCGGCCCGTCGATGCTGGCGGGGCCGACCAAGGCGCTGGGCGACTGGCTGGAGGCCAGGCGCGTTCCCGGCCCGGTGCTGGACAATGTGCCGATGACCCGGCAGCGCGCGCTGCTGTTGCAGCAGGCCCAACTGATCCGCAGCCAGAAGGGCGATGCGGCGGTGGAACTGGTGCCGGTGCTGATCCCGCTGCTGGCAGGATCGATGGCCGCGCGCGAGGATGTCGAGACCTATGGCCCGCTGCTGCGCCGGGTGGTGCGGACGGCGGATGCCCCGCCGCTGGCGCAATTGCGGGTCGACCGCCTGGTCCATGATGCAGCCGAGCATGTGGATATCCGTATCCGGGCCGATTCCCCCTATGCATTGCGCGCCGCCGACTATCAGGCCGATGCCGATGCACGGGCGACCTTTGCAATCCTGGCCTATGATGATCTGAGGCCCAGGGAAAAGGCCGGATCGCAGGCGCTGCTCAACGCGGTGATCGATGATGGCGCCTTGCCGGCCAATGACCCGCTGCGCGTGGCGGCGCTGGTGCGGCGCGCCAGCTTGCAGGCGACCGGCGGCAATCTGGAAGCGGCACGGGCCGATTATGCCGCGACCGGATTGTCGGCGCAGCAATGTTCGATCGTCGATGCCAAGCCCAGTTTGCGCAGCGCGCCGGTATCCTCCGCCGATTATCCCACGGACATGGTGTCCGTGGGTGTCGAGGGATGGACGCGGGTCCAGTTCGACATCGCGGCGGACGGCACGACCCGCAACCAGCGGGCCGTCATCACCTATCCACCGATGATCTTTGGCACCAACGGCACGAAGATCGTGACGCGGGCCAAATATGAGCAAAGCTATCGCCCCGATGGTGGCCTTGGCTGCGGCGGCAACATGCAGGGTGTGACTTTCCGTCGCTAATCCCGGCGCAGGGCTGGCTTTCCGGGCGCGGCTTCCCTAATTTGGTCCGATGGCAAGACAGAGCCGATCCAATGACTGGGGTTTTCCCCGCTGGCGTGCCTATGGCGCGACGCGGGAAGCGCAGCGCGTGCGCATCTGCGACCGTTTCGGCTGTGACCAGCCGGGTAACTGCCCCGCGCCCAAATCGCCCAACAGCCCGGACCGCTGGTATTTCTGCAGCGAGCATGCGGCCGAATATAACCGCAACTGGGACTATTTTCAGGGGCTGGACGAGGAAGAGCGGGCCGAGCGCGAGCGCACCGAACGGCGCGATGCCGGCGGCTATCAGTCGAGCGCCCATCATGGCTGGGGCGGTCCCGGCGACGGCAGCCGGTCGCGCGACGAGATGCACGCGCTGCAGGCGCTGGGGCTGGAGGATGACGCCGATTTCGAGGCGGTGCGCAAGAGCTGGCGCAGCCTGGCCAAGGAATATCATCCCGACGTGAAGCCGGGCGATGCCGAGGCGGCGGTGCAGTTCCAGACAATCCAGGCCGCCTATGAGGTGCTGCGTGCGGCCGAGGAACGGCGCACTTGGAAGCCGCGGGGCGCCAGCGATTGAAGGATCATGTCCGGTCCAACTGGCATAATGCCGTGCTGGTCTGCCGCAAATGCTCGAAGAAGCTGGACGGCGGCTTCGGCAAGGATGGCGAGGAGCGGTTGGCCAAGGCGCTGCGGCGGCATCTGTCGCTGAAGAAGGGGCGCAAGGCGGCGGCCGGCATCATCGAGGTGAATTGCCTGGGCGTCTGTCCGAAGGGCGCTATTACGGTGGTCAACGGCGCTGCGAGCCGCGACTGGCTGTTGGTGCGGCCGGGGGCGGATCTGGACGCGCTGGCGGCGGCGCTGGACCTGCCGGCGCAGGCGGAAGCGCAGAATCCGGGCTGACTTACGCAAAATGCGTAAATCCGGACGGGGCTGTTAAGCCTATCCTTACCAACATTTCCTAGGGGGGATGCCATGCGGATATGGCTTCCTTCCTCGCGCGGTGCGGTGCTGCTGGCCCAGCTCGCGATCATCCTCCTGGGTCTCGCCCTGCTCTACGGCAATCCGCCGGCGCAGGGGCGCATCCTGCTGATCCCGATGACGGCCGGTGCGCGCGCGCATCTGGTGCCCGATGCGGTGGCGCATGGCGCCCGGCTGGTGGCAAGCGGACGCCTGCCCGGATCGATGGTGGTGGAGGGGCAGCGCGACGCGCTGCTGCCGCTGTTGCGGGGCGGCATCTTGCCGCTGCGTGCCTTTGCCGCGGCCTGTGGCGAACCGGTGGGAGGATTGGCCTGATGGCGTTCAACAGTCTCGAAAGCCTGCGCCTGCATGGGCTGCGCATCCTGTTGCTGTGCAGCCTGATCTGGACCGTGCTGATCGGCATTGGCGGCATGATGATCGGCAGTGAGCGGGCAGCGCCCGCCATGCTGCTGTCGGCGCTGGCCAATATCCTGCCGACCTGGATGGTGATGCGGCGTCGCAACGACCTGGAGGTGCGGCTGGTGATGGGGACGCTGGCGGCGGTGCAGCCGGCGATCACCCTGTTCCTGCTGAGCGGCCATGTCTGGCAGATGGACGCGCACATGTATTTCTTCGTGGCGCTCGCCTCGCTGGCGGTGCTCTACGACTGGCGGCCGATCCTGCTGGCGTCGGTGCTGATCGCGCTGCATCATCTGGTGCTGACCTATGTCGCGCCCAATTGGGCGTTTTCGGGGCAGGCGGAGATCGGCCGGGTCATCGTCCATGGCTTTGCTGTGGTGCTGCAAGGCACGATCCTGGGCTATCTCAGCATCAGATTGCATGCGCTGCTGCTGGCGCAGGATGCACATGTGGCGGATACCGCCCGGCTGGCACGGGAAGCGCAGGCGGGGCGCAATCCGGCGGAATCGGCGATGGATGCCCAGCGCCAGTCCGACGCGCGCGAGGCGCATCTGCGGATCGAGCGGGATGCCGAAAAGACACGGATGGCGCAGGACCGGCGCAGCGAGACGCTGGCGCTGGTCGGCGCCTTCCGCCAGTCGGTGGCGGGCGTGGTGAGCGCGGTCAGCGCGGCAACGGGCGAACTCAAGGAATCGGCCGGGCTGCTGCATGATCTGGCGCGCCGGGCGAGCGTGGGCACGGACGAGACGATGGCGGCGGCTGGGCAATCCTCGGCCAGCGCGGCGGTGCTGGCGCGGCGGATCGAGCAATTGTCCGAATCGATCAGTGCGATTGCAGCGGCGGCCAGCCAGCAGGCGAGCCTGGGCGGCGAGGCGCAGCGCGTGTCGGTGGCGGGGCATGAAGCGATGCAGGCGATGGAAGGGCGCACCGCGTCGATCACCAGCTTCGCCGATTCGATCACAGAGATTGCCGCCCGCACCAATTTACTGGCGCTCAATGCCACGATCGAGGCGGCACGGGCCGGCGAGGTCGGGCGCGGCTTTGCGGTGGTGGCCGGCGAAGTGAAACAGCTGGCCAACCAGACGGCGAGTGCGACCGGCGAAATCCAGTCGCTGGCCTCGTCCGCGCGGCAGGGGGCCGGGGTGGCGCAGGAAGCCCTGTCCGAGGTGGCGGGGAGCGTCGAGGAACTGGCGCAGGCGGCGCAGGCGATCCAGCGTGCGGTGGCCGACCAGCGCGATGCGACGGCGGCGATCGGCCAGTCGGCGCGCGATACCGCCCGCGACGCCGATCATATGGCGCAGCGCATGGCGACCGTGGCCGATGTCGCGCGTAATACAGAAAATCTGTCCGATCGCGTGTCGAGCGCGGCGGCCGGCCTGTCGCGCACGGCGCAGGAGTTGCAGCGCGCGACCGACCTGTTCGTGGCGCAGCTGGAAGCGGCCTGATCGCCGGTCAGCCGGCGCGGGCTGTCCACGTTGTCGCAGTTCCATCAGCAGAACGGGCCAGCGGATAGAGGATGCGGTCCTCGCGATCGATCCGCCGGGCAAGGGCATCCAATATCCGGTCGCTGTCGGTGCAGAAGCCGCGCCAGTCGCGGGTGATCCGCTCATCGGTCCAGCCGGCCATGTAGCGGGCGAAGCTCTCGGCCAGCGCGCCGATTTCGGCCTGGATGCGGGCGGCCGTGGTGCGGACGCGATCGTCGCCCTGGCGCTGGAGCGCGGGGTAGAGGATGCGATCCTCCAGCGCGAGATGGGCCATCAGCTTGCGCGCCAGTTGCCAGCGCAATGCGCTCACCGCCTGGGGCTGGTCGGGATCGGCGATCGCCTGGCGCAGTTGCGCGGCGATCAGGGCGATCTCCTCATGCTGCGTGCCCAATTCGTCCATGTTCATCGCGATCCCCCTGCTGGCCAGGTTCGATCATGCACCGCCCGCCGTTAAGGGGGCATTGGGAGCCGGGACAGGCAAAGCGCGCAAAGCCTGTAAAAAGAAAGACCGCCCGGCGCCTGCGCACCGGACGGTCTTTCTGTCATCGATCCTGTGGATCAGGCTCCATCGGAGCCTGTCACGATCAGGCCGGCTGGTCGGCGCGGCTTGCGCCCTGGCCGTCGAGATTGAGGGCAGCGAAATCCCAGTTGATCGCTTCCTTCAGCAGCTTTTCGGCATAGGCCGGGCGCAGGTTGCGATAATCGATATAGTAAGCATGTTCCCACACATCGAGGATCAGCAGCGGAGCATGGCCTTCATGCGCGACCGGGGTGTCGGCGTCATGATAGCTGGTCACTTCCAGCTTGCCGTCCTTCAGGATCAGCGCGGCCCAGCCGCTGGCGAAGTGGCCGACGGCCTCTGCCTTGAGCTTCTCGATCAGCGCGTCGACCGAACCGAAGGCTTCCTCAATTTTGGCGAGCAGTTCGCCCGTCGGGGCGGTCTTCACCGGCGACAGCGAGTTCCAGTAGAAGGTGTGGTTCCAGATCTGGCCGACCTGGTTGAACAGGCCGCCCTTGGACGACTTGATCAGTTCGACCAGCGACTTGCCCTGCAGGCTCTCGTCGGCGGCGACCAGTTCATTGGCCTTCACGACATAGGCATTGTGATGCTTGCCGTGGTGGAAGTCGAAGGTTTCGACCGACAGGATGTCGCCAAAGGCGTCCTTGGCATAGGGAAGATCGGGCAGAACAAAGGCCATGGCGGAACTCCTCGGGTTCGTTATGGGGCGGCTCGCAGCGATGCTTGCGATGCCGGTTTATCATATGGTCCATGCGGGGCGTGGACGCCTCCGTCGCTTCCCATATGCGCACCCAACGCCCAAGAAAACCAATATGTGCCTATTGCGAAACGATCGCAGAAACAGGCGGTTGGCGGGGCTTTCGGGCGATGACGGCCGGGCAGGGCCGGGGCGGCTTGCTTGACAGGCGGGACGGGGCCGAACATGATCCCGGCCATGCCGTTCAAGGTCATCTTTGCACGCTTCCGCCATCATGGGGGACAGCTTCTCGCGGGCCATCCGCCCCGGACCTGACAGGCGCGCTGCCGGCAGGTTCGGGGCACCCTTCTTGACGCTTTGCGCCCGAGCACCGGGCGCGCACCCCTATCAGGAAGTTTTCCCATGACCCTGCAACAGAAGTGGGCGGCCGTGCCGCCGATCCATATCGTCGAATCCGAAGCCGACATGATTTCCGATCTGGCCTGGGCAGCGCGCGACCGCTTCCCGGACGTCAGCCAGTTGTTGCTGGAGGAGGTTGGCCGGGCGCAATTGTGCAGCCGGGCGGCGCTACCGGCTGATGTCGCGGCGATGGGATCGACCATCCTCTATCGCGATGGCGCGCGCGGGACGCCGCGTCGGGTGGAGCTGGTCTATCCCAGCCATGCCGATGTGGCGCTGGGCCGGATATCGATCCTGACGCCGGTCGGCGCCGCGCTGATCGGGATGCGGGCGGGCAACGCGATATTGTGGCCGGACCGCGACGGCCATCTGCGCGACATCCTGGTGGACGAGGTGGTTCAGGCCTAGGGCCAGTCCTGTCCCACATCCGTCATCCTGACGGAAGTCAGGATCCATTCGGCACTACGCCCGAGAGCGAGCGCAGAATGGATCCCGGATCAAGTCCGGGATGACGGCAGTTTTTTAGGGGTCAGCCCTGCGGCGGGGTGGTTTCGCCCACCTCGTCGCTGTCGAGGCCATCGTCCAGGGTCAGGCCGTGGCGCAGCAGCATCGGGATGTTGGCGCCGGCGAACACGACCGAGACGATGGTGACGCCCCAGACCTTGACGGCGAGCCAGGTGTCGAAGCTCATCGACCGGCGCATCAGCTCGTTGGCGACCGCCATGGCGACGAAGAAGAGGGCCCAGTTGCGCGACAGCTTGCGCCAGCCTTCCTCGGTCAGCCCGTCATAGGCGGCCTGGAGCAGATATTTGAGCAGCGGCTTGCCGCGCAGCAGCCCGGCGAACAGCATCAGCGCGAAGAAGGCGTAGATGATGGTCGGCTTCAGCTGGATGAAGCGCTGGTCGTGGAAATAGATGGTGAGGCCGCCGAAGAAGAGGATCAGCAGCGCCGAGAGCCACAGCATCGGCGAGACCCGGCCGAGCTTCACCTTGGAGATGATCACGGCGATGACGATCGCGGCCATGAAGGCGGCGGTGCCAAAGCTCATGGCGGTGATCGGGTTGCCCGCACCCCAGAACCAGCCCGCGCCCTTGTAGCTCAGGAAAAAGACCAGCAGCGGCCCGAAATCGAGCGCGAGGCTGAGGCTGCCGCCATGGGCGGGCTTCTTGGCGTCAGCGGGCATAGGCCGTCCCCGCGATCGCGCGTGCCATGTCGCCGGCATCGAACGGGCGCAGATCCTCGATCTTTTCGCCGACGCCAATGGCGTGGATCGGCAGGCGATATTTCTCCGCCGCCGCGACCAGCACGCCGCCGCGCGCGGTGCCGTCGAGCTTGGTCATGACCAGGCCCGTGACCTGTGCGGTTTCCTTGAAGACTTCGATCTGGTTCAACGCATTCTGTCCCGTGGTGGCATCGAGGACCAGGACAACGTCGTGCGGGGCAGCCGGGTTCAATCGGCCGAGCACGCGGCGCACCTTGGCCAGTTCGTCCATCAGTTCGGTCTTGTTCTGCAGCCGGCCGGCGGTGTCGACGATCAGCACGTCGATGCCGGTAGCCGTCGCCTGTTTTACCGCGTCGAACACGATGCCGGCCGCGTCGCCGCCTTCCTTACCGGCGACGATGGGCACGCCGAGGCGTTCGGCCCAGACCTTGAGCTGGCCGATGGCGGCGGCGCGGAAGGTATCGCCCGCCGCCAGCATCACGCCATAATCCTGTTCCAGAAAATTATTGGCGAGCTTGGCGATGGTGGTGGTCTTTCCCGATCCGTTGACGCCGATCACCAGGATCACCTGTGGCCGCGGGAAGGCCTCGATCTCGAGCGGGCGGGCGACCGGGGCCAGCACCTTCTCAATCTCCTCCGCGATGATCTCGCGCAGATATTCCTCGGTCAGTTCCCTGTTGTAGCGTCCTTCGGCCAGGCGATCACGCACCCGGCCGGCCATGGCCGGGCCGAGATCGGACATGATCAGGGCTTCCTCGATCTCGTCGAGGGTCTGGTCGTCGAGCGCGGCCTTGGTGAAAAGGCCGGTCAGATTCTCGCCGAGCTTGTCGGAGGTGCGCTTGAGACCGCCGAAGAGGCGGTCGCGCCAGCTGGTGCCGGTGTCAGTCATTATTGCGCCTCTTGCGCGATCAGCGCGCCATTCTCAAGGCCGCTGATGCGGGCCGCGACGATCGTGGAGGGGGGCTGGGGCGTGGTGAAGCGCACCGGCGCGAAATTTTCGGCATGGCCCGACAGGCCATTGCGTTCGACCAGCACCGACTGGCGGGTGCCGACCAGCCGGGCGAGCCAGGCGTCGCGCTGCGCCGCGCAGGCATCGCGCAGCAGCGCGGCGCGCGCCTTGATGGTTGCGCGATCCAGCTGGGGCATGCGCGCGGCGGGCGTGCCGGTGCGCGGCGAATAGGGGAAGATATGGCCATGGACGATGTCGCAATCGGCGACCAGCGCCAGGCTGTTGGCGAACATGGCCTCATCCTCGGTCGGGAAGCCGGCGATGATGTCGGCGCCGATGCTGATGTCCGGGCGGGCGGCCTTCACCCGCTCGACGATGCGCACGGCATCGGCGCGGGCATGGCGGCGCTTCATGCGCTTCAAGATCATGTCGTCGCCGGCCTGTAGCGAGAGATGCAGATGCGGCATCATGCGCGGCTCATGGGCGATGAGGTTGAACAGCCGCTCGTCAATCTCAACACTGTCGATCGAGGAGAGGCGCAGCCGGGGCAGGTCCGGGACATGCTTGAGGAGCCGTTCAACGAGTTGGCCGAGCGAAGGGCTACCTGGCAGGTCCGGGCCATAGCTGGTGACATCAACGCCGGTCAGCACGATCTCGCCATAGCCCGCATCGACCAGCTGCTTTGCCTTGTCGATCACCGCGCCGGCGGGGACGGAGCGGCTGTTCCCCCGGCCATAGGGGATGATGCAGAAGGTGCAGCGATGATCGCAGCCATTCTGCACCTCCAGAAAGGCGCGGGCATGTTCGGCAAAGGCGCTGGCCATGTGCGGCGCGGTGTCGCGCACGGCCATGATGTCGGAAACGTTGACCTTATCCGCCACCGGGGCGAAGGCGGCGGCCTCCAGCTTCTCCCGGTTGCCGATCACGCCGTCCACTTCCGCCATGGCGGCGAAGGTCTGGGGCTCGGTCTGGGCGGCGCAGCCGGTGACGAGGATGCGGGCGTCGGGGCGGTCTCGCCTGGCGCGGCGGATCGCCTGCCGGGTCTGGCGCACGGCCTCGGCCGTCACGGCGCAGCTGTTGACGACGATCAGGTCGTCCTGTGCGCCGGCCATTTCGCGAATAGCCTCGCTCTCCGCGATGTTGAGCCGGCAGCCCAGGGTGATGATGTCGGGACCGGCCACGGTCAGAAGCGGTCCCAGTCCGCCTCGCCGTCGAACACATGGGTGGCGGGGCCGGTCATGCGGATCGTGCCGCCCGGTGCCCAGTCGATCTCCAGGTCGCCGCCCGGCAGGCTGACCGTCACCGGGCCGGCCATCAGCTTGCGGCGGATCGCCGCGACGGCGGTGGCGCAGGCGCCGGTGCCGCAGGCGCGGGTCAGGCCGGCGCCCCGTTCCCAGACGATCAGGCGCAGATGCTGCGGGCCGACGACCTGCGCGAAATTGACGTTCACGCGGGCGGGGAAGAGCGGGTCATGCTCGATCAGCGGGCCGAGGCGCTCGAAATCCACCGCGTCCAGATCCTCGACGAAGAAGATCACATGCGGGTTGCCGACATTGACGGCGGCCGGCGCGGGCAGGTCTTCCCAGCTGGCCGACATCGTCAGCGTGTCCATCGGATAGCCAAGCGGGATCGCGTCCCAGTCGAAGCGAGGCGCGCCCATGTCGACGCTGGCGCCGCCGTCCACGCTCTTGGCGTCGAGCAGCCCGGCCCTGGTCCGGATCAGCACATCCTTGCCAACGAACAGCGGCACGCAGCGGGTGGCGTTGCCGCAGGCTTCCACTTCCGAACCGTCGGAATTGAAGATGAGCATCGACACGTCTGCCTGATCGCCGGTCTCCGCATCGCCGATGACGATCAGCTGGTCGCAGCCGATGCCGGCATGGCGATCGGCAATGGCGCGGGCGCGCGCCTCCGTCATCGCGACCGGCGCCTGGCGCGCGTCGATCACGACGAAATCATTGCCCAGACCATGCATCTTGGAAAAGCGGCTCATCATGGCGCCGCATTTAGTGCGGGACGGGGCAAAAGACCAGCGGTCAGGCGTCTTGGCCGCCGATGATCGCGGCATAGGCGGCCGGATCGACATTGGCGCCGGAGATGACGAGGGCGGTGGCACCGTCGCTGGGCGGGGCGAGGCCGGCAAGCATGGCGGCGAGCGCGACCGCGCCGCCCGGTTCGACCACCAGCTTGAGCGTGGTGAAGGCGAAGCGCATCGCGTCGCGCACCTGATCGTCGCTGACGACCAGGCCGCCGGCCAGCAGGGCATGGTTGATCGGGAAGGTCAGCGCGCCGGGGCTGGGCGCCAGCAGGGCGTCGCAGATGCTGCGCGCGTCGGGCGAGACGGTTTCGCGCATGCCGCTGGCGAGCGAGCGGGCGGTATCATCGAAACCGGCGGGCTCGACCGCATAGACGCTGATGTCGGGGCGGGCGGCCTTGACCGCCGTGGCCGTGCCCGCGACCAGCCCGCCGCCACCGCAGCAGACGAGTATCTGTGCGAGGTCAGCGCCGACGGCCTGGGCCTGCTCCAATATTTCGAGGCCGATCGTGCCCTGGCCGGCGATGATGAAGGGATCGTCGAAGGAGGGGACGAGGGTGGCGCCGCGTTCGGTTGCAAGGGCGGTGGCGATTTCCTCACGGCTCTGGGTGAAGCGGTCGTAGGGGACGACCTCTGCGCCGAGCGCGCGGGTGTTGGCGGTCTTGATCGCCGGGGCATCGGCCGGCATCACGATCGTGGCGGGAATGCCGAGCAGGCGGGCGGCGAAGGCGACGCCCTGGGCATGGTTGCCCGAGGACCAGGCGACGACGCCCGCCGCCCGTTCCGCAGCGTTCAGCCGGGCGAGGCGGTTATAGGCGCCACGGAACTTGAACGATCCGCTATGCTGGGCGCCCTCGAACTTCACCAGCACCCGCCGGCCGCAATGATCGTTGAGCGCGGCATTCTCGATCAGCGGGGTGCGGACCGCCGCCGGCGCGATCAGCCGCGCGGCATCGGCGACGTCGGCGGCAGTGATGGCCATCAAGGATAGATCTGGCGAATCGGTCATGTCGGCTCCTTGGGTCAGAGGCCCCTGCATAGCCGCCCGCCGGCGCCGCGCAACGATCCGCCGGGGCGATCCTGGCCCGCTTGGCAGGGCTTGTGCTTTGGCTTATGGGGGCCGCGCGCCGGGGCGGTCAAAAGCCCCGGACGCGCATGATCGCGCCGGTGCCCGCAAGGGCTGAAAACGGGAATGCGGTGCGGGGGGCGCAGCCCTTCCAAATCCGCGGCTGTCCCTGCAACTGTAAGCGGTGAGCGCGATGCGCAGGGTTCCCAGGCTCTTCAAAAGGGGAGGGCCGGAACCGGCCACTGGACCGACAGGTCCGGGAAGGCTGGCGCATCGCTGCCCTGACCCGCGAGCCAGGAGACCTGCCGGCGTCTGGTCGCTCTTGCCCTGGCCCAGGGGATGGCCATGGCGCGGTGTTTCCGTCGAGCGACGCCCATGGCGGCCGGGGCCGCATCGGTGCGTGGGGCGGGGCGCTGGCGTCTTCCCGATCCTCACGCAGCGACCGCTTGTGCGGACGCCCCGGTTCCAAATCGACGGACGCCGGGGGACGATAAAATGAAGACGTTGGGGATTTCGCTGATCGCGCTGCTGACCGCTACGCCGGCATTGGCCCAGGATGACGATATCGTCGTCACCGCTTCGGGCATCGCACAGCCGCGCGACGAGGTCGGCCAGGCGATCACGGTGATCGATGCCGACACGATCAGGACGCGCCAGGCGGTCGATGTCGTCGACCTGCTCGCCACCACGCCGGGCGTCCGCTTCAGCCGCAACGGTTCCACCGGCGGCGTGACCGGCGTGTCGCTGCGCGGCGCGGAGACGACCCAGACGCTGGTGCTGATCGACGGGGTCAAGGTCAACGACCCGAGCGGCATCGGCGACGGCTATGATTTCGGCCATCTGTTGACCGGCAATATCCGCCGGATCGAAGTGCTGCGCGGCTCCAACTCGGTGGTCTATGGCAGCCAGGCGATCGGCGGCGTGGTCAATGTGATGACCGGCGCGCCGAGCGAGGGTTTCGAGGTCAATGCCTCGGCCGATTATGGCTATAGCGATACGCTGAATGCCAAGGCCGATGTGTCGGGCACGCGCGGCGCGGTGTCGGGCGGCGTTGGCGTCGCCTATTTCAACACCGACGGCATTTCCTCGGTCGGCCGATCCTTCGGCGGCGTGGAGAAGGATGGCTATGAGAATATCGCCACCAACGCCAAGCTGAAGATCGCCTTTTCCGACAGCCTGAGCCTCGACCTGCGCGGTTACTATATCCATGCCGATCTCGACTATGACAGTTTCTTCGGCGCGCCGGCCGACAGCAGCGACGTCAGCAAGCTGGACCAATATGTCGGCTATGCCGGAATCAATCTGGCGCTGCTCGACGGCAAGCTGACCAATCGGGCCGCCGTCACCTGGCTGCGCAACGATCGCGACTATTATTTCGTGCGCGGCACTGACCCGGACTATGGCTATTCGGGCACCAATCTGCGGTTCGAATATGAGGGCGTCTATGCCCCGGTGGATCAGGCCAAGCTGATCTTCGGCTATGAGCATGAGCGGCCGGACTATGAGTATTTCGGCTTTGGCGACATAGCGAGCGCGAAGGCGAACATCGACAGCGTCTATGCGCTGGCGGTGGTGAAGCCGCTTGCCGGCCTCGCCGTCACTGGTGGGCTGCGCCATGACGATCATAGCCAGTTCGGCGGCGCGACCACCTTTGGTGCCAACGCCAATTACACGCCGAACGCCGGCGCGACGAATATCCGCCTCTCCTATGGCGAGGGCTTCAAGGCGCCGTCCCTCTATCAGCTTTACGACACTTATAGCGGCAACAGCGCGCTGCGGCCGGAGCGCTCGAAAAGCTATGATATCGGCTTCGACCAGAGCCTGGACGGGGACAAGGCCGTGCTGTCGCTGACCGCCTTCCGGCGCGACACCCGCAACCAGATCAATTATGACTATGCGACCTACACCTATGGCAATCTGGACCGGACCCGCGCCAAGGGCGTGGAAGCGACGCTGACGCTGAAGCCGGTCGAGGCGCTGACGGTGGCGGCCTCCTACAGCTATGTCGATGCGCGCGACCGGTCGGGCGGGGCCACCGATGGCAATCGCCTGCCGCGCCGCGCCGCCAATGCGGTCAGCCTGTCGGCCGACTATCTCTGGTCCTTCGGCCTGTCGACCGGCGCGACCCTGACCATGGTCGGCGACAGCTATGACGACACGGCCAACACCCGCCGGCTCGACGGCTATGCGCTGGCTGGCCTGCGCGCGTCCTTCCCCATGGGCGACCATCTGGAAGTCTATGGCCGGATCGACAATCTGTTCGATGCGGATTACGCCACCGCCTATGGCTATGGCACCTATGGCCGGTCGGCCTATGGCGGCGTGCGTGTCCGCTTCTAAGGGGCGGCGGCATCCTCTGTTGCTGCCGGGGCTGATTGCCCTGCTGCTGGTCGCGGCTATCGCGTCGGTCGCGCTGGGAACGGTGACGATCGCGCCGGCGCGCATCCTGGCGGTGCTGGCCGGCGGCGGCGACATGGTGGCGCGGGCGATCGTGATCGACCTGCGCCTGCCGCGCATGGCGATCGGCCTGCTGGTCGGCGGCATGCTGGGCCTGTCCGGCGCGGCATTGCAGGGCTATCTGCGCAATCCGCTGGCCGAACCCGCCGTGCTGGGCGTGTCCAATGCGGCGGCGCTGGGGGCGGTGATCGCGCTTTATTTCGGCCTGTCCGAACTGCACCCGATGGCGTTGCCGCTGCTGGCGATCGTCACCGCGCTGGCGGCGATCGGCGCGCTGTTCCTGCTTGCCGGGCCGTCGGAAAGCCCGTTGACGCTGATCCTGGCCGGGATCGCCGTCGCGACGCTGGCGGGGGCGGGGATCAGCCTGGCGCTCAACCTGTCGCCCAATCCCTTTGCCGCGATGGAGATCATGAGCTGGCTGATGGGGAGCTTGGAAAATCGCAGCATCGACCATCTGCTGCTGGCGCTGCCCTGCATCGCGGTTGGCGCGGCGCTGCTGCTTTATGACGGACGCGCGCTCGACGCGCTGACCCTGGGCGAGGATGGCGCGCGGGCGCTGGGCGTCGACCTGTCGCGGGCGCGGCTGCGGCTGATGGCGGGCGTCGCGATCGGCGTCGGCGGCGCGGTGGCGGTGACCGGATCGATCGGCTTCGTCGGCCTGATCGTGCCGCATCTGGTGCGACCGCTGACCGATCGCTCGCCGTCCGCGCTGCTGTTGCCGTCCATGCTGGGCGGCGCGGTGCTGCTGACCCTGGCCGATATCGGCGTGCGCATCATCCCGACCAGCAGCGAGCTGAAACTGGGCGTGCTGACCGCGATCCTTGGTGTGCCGGTCTTCCTCATTCACCTGATGCGGGAGCGGCGGCTATGGTGACCCTGTCGACCGAGCAACTGGACGTCCGGCTGGGTCGCCATCTGGCGGTGCGTGGCGTCCATCTGACCATGGCGCCGGGCCAGTTGATCGGCGTGATCGGCCCCAATGGCGCGGGCAAGTCGACCCTGGTGCGGGCGCTGCTGGGGCTGGTGAAGCCGGCCGCCGGTCGCGCGCTGCTGGACGGAGCGCCGGTCGAGCGGCTGTCGCGCCAGGCGGTGGCGCGGTCCATCGCCTATCTGCCGCAGGGCCAGACATTGCACTGGCCCCTGGCGGTCGAGCGGCTGGTGGCGCTGGGGCGCTTGCCGCATCTGGGGCCGCTGTCGCGCCTGAGCGCCGACGATGAGGCGGCGATCGAGGATGCGATGGCCCGCGCCGATGTCACCGGCTTCAAGGGGCGGATCGCCACTGAGCTGTCTGGCGGCGAGCGGGCGCGGGTGCTGCTGGCGCGGGCGCTGGCGGTGGGTGCGCCGGCGCTGATCGCCGACGAGCCGCTCGCCGCGCTCGACCCCGGCCACCAGATCGACGTGATGGCCTTGCTGCGGGCGCAGGCGCAGGGCGGGGCGCTGGTCGTCACCGTGCTGCACGACCTGGCGATGGCGGCGCGCTATTGCGACCGGCTGCTGCTGATGGATGGCGGCGCGCTGGTGGCGGACGGGGCGCCGATGGACGTGCTGACGCCGGAGCGGCTGGCATCCGTCTATGGCGTCGCCGCGCGGATCGACGTCAACGACGGCCTGCCGCTGATCGTGCCGACGGCACGGGTCTGATCGGGAACGAAAAAGGGGGCCTTCCGGCCCCCTTTGCTTAGTTGCCGAAGCCGCGCGGGGCGGGATCGACCACGCTGATCGTGCCGGCGCCGACCTCGCTCACTTCCAGCGCGCGTTCGGCGATGCCGTTGCGGTTGAAGCGGAAGGCGCCGTCGATGCCAGCAAAGCCGCCCGGATCGCGCAGCCGTGCCGTCGGGAAGGGCGCGCCCGGCTTCCAGTCCTGGGCGATCCGCACCGTCAGCAGCACCGCGTCATAGCCCATCGAAGACAGGCGGAAGGGCGCGCTGCCGTAGCGGGTGCGATATTTGGTCGCGAGCTGGCGATAAAGGCCGTCCGACACGCTGGCATACCAGGCGCCGCGTAGCACGGGGCTGGCGGCCAGCGATTCTTCGGTATTCCAGATTTCGGTACCGAGCAGGCGGGCATTGGCGCCGCCATTCTTGCGCACGATCGGTGCGACCTGCAGCGCGACACGGCCGCTGTCGGCGATCAGCAGTGCGTCATAGCTGGACGAGGCTTGCAGCTTCTTGACCGCAGCGGTGATCGAGGCGGGGGTGCGATCGAAGGTCTGCATCGACACGACCGTGCCGCCGGCCTGTTCGACCGCGCGCAGCAGCGCATTGCCGGCACGCTCGCCATAGGTGCCGCGCGGCACCAGCGCGCCGAAATTGGACAGGCCCTTTTCACGGGCGAAGCCGATCACCCGCTCGATCGACTGGTTGGGGGTATAGCCCATCAGGAAGATGTTGCTGCCCGCGACGCTGGTGTCGTTGGAGAAGCTGATGACCGGGACATTGGCCTTGGCCGCAATCGGCCCGACGATGCGGGCGTCATCGGCCAGCAACGGACCCAGGATCAGGCGGTTGCCGTCGGCCAGCGCCCGGTTGGCGGCGGCCGCCGCGCCGGTGGCGGTGTCATAGGTGGTGATGCGGACCTTGTCGGTCTTGATGTCCATCAGCGCCAGGGTGGTGGCATTGGCGATCGACTGGCCGACCCCGGCATTGGGGCCGCTGGTCGGCACCAGCAGCGCGACGCGATGGCGCGCAGTGTCGGTCGGCAGGCCCTGGGTCACTTCCGGGCCGGTCGGCTTGGCGGGACCGGTGGGCTGGGCGGGGCCGGGGCCCTTGGGCACGATCGACTGACAGGCGGCAAGCATGATGGTGCTGGCAACGAACAGCAATCGCGCGCTGCGCTTCATCGCCGCGAACATGTTCGCTTGCCGGGGGGCATCCGTCTCTGTCATCTGGGATCCTTATGGAAACTATATTGGCATCCGGGCTTGAGCCCGGGCTTTACATCGTGGCGGGGCCGATCGGCAACCTTGGAGACCTTACGCCGCGCGCGGCCGAAGTCCTGCGGTTGGCCGACGTGGTCGCCGTGGAAGATACACGGGTCAGCGCAAGGCTGCTGCGCCATGCGGGATCGGATCGGCCGATGATTCCCTATCATGACCACAGCGCGGAAAATGTGCGGCAACGGCTGATCGAGCGGATGGCGAGCGAATCGGTGGCGCTGCTGTCGGACGCGGGGACGCCGCTGATTTCCGATCCGGGCTACAAGCTGGTGCGCGATGCGCGGGCGGCGGGGCGCAAGATCACGACCCTGCCGGGGCCGAGCGCGGCGATCGCGGCGCTCACCCTGTCGGGCCTGCCGACCGACCGGTTCCTGTTCATGGGCTTCCTGCCGAACAAGGCGAAGGCGCGCGGCGACGTGCTGGCCGAAGTGGTGGCGCTGCGCGCGACCCTCGTCTTCTACGAAAGCGGGCCGCGCCTGTCGGACAGTCTGGCGGCGATGGCGGCGGCGCTGGGCGATCGCGAGGCAGCGGTCAGCCGCGAGATCAGCAAGGCCTTCGAGGAGACGGCGACCGGCACGCTGAGCGAATTGTCTGCCCGCTATGCCGATGCGCCGCCCAAGGGCGAGATCGTCGTCATCGTCGGCCCGCCCGGCGAGGCGCCGCCGGCCAGCGCCGAGGATGCCGATGCGGCGCTGCGCGAGGCGCTGACCCGGCTGCCGGTGTCGAAGGCGGCGGGCGAGGTGGCCAAGAAGCTGGGGCTCGACCGGCGGACGCTCTATGATCGGGCGAACGAGCTGAAGGGAGAACGCGAGGCGTGAACCGCCAGCAGGCGGAGAAGCGCGGCCGGCAGGCCGAACGCATCGCCGCCTGGTGGCTGCGCCTCAAGGGCTGGCAGATTGTCGGCCAGCGCCTGCGCACGCCCGCGGGCGAGGTGGACCTGGTCGCGCGCAAGGGGGCGATGCTGGCCTTTGTCGAGGTGAAGAGCCGCGCGACCGACGCCGAACTGGACGTCGCGATCGACCAACGCCGACTGGCACGGGTGGCGGCGAGCGCGGAAATATTATGGCATCAGCTGGCAAGACCCGGAGACGACATGCGAATTGACGTCATCCTCCTTGCGCCCGGCCGCCCGCCACGCCATCTGGCCAATGTCTGGCATGGGGGGTGAAGGCTCTCCATTCCGTTCGGGCTGAGCGAAGTCGAAGCCCACGCCTGAGCGCCAGCGAAGGCAAGTCACCTCGCTAACGCTCGGCGGAGCCCTTCGACTTCGCTCAGGGCGAACGGTAAAAGGAATGAAGATGACCGAACTCAACCCCCTGACCGTCGCCATGCAGATGGACCCGATGGAAGGGATCAGGATCGCTGGCGATTCGACCTTCCACATCATGCTGGCGGCGCAGGCGCGGGGGCATAAGCTCTATCATTATCTGGCGCCTGACCTGACCTATCGCGACGGCCGGGTACTGGCCAAGGCGCGGCCGGTGAAGGTGCAGAAGGTCGAGGGCGATCATTATGCGCTGGGCGAGCCGGAGATGCTGGACCTGGGCCGCGACGTCGATGTCGTGTGGATGCGGCAGGATCCGCCCTTTGACCTGAGCTACATCACCGCCACCCATTTGCTGGAGCGGGTGCAGGAAGAGACTCTGGTGGTGAACGACCCTGCCAGTGTCCGCAATGCGCCCGAAAAGCTGTTCGTGCTCGACTATGCCCGCTTCATGCCGCCGACGATGATCACCCGCGACCTGGCCGAGGTGAAGAGCTTCCTGGCGGAGCATGGCGAGATCGTGGTGAAGCCGCTCTATGGCAATGGGGGCGTCGCGGTGTTCCATGTCGGCAGCAATGGCGCGAACCTGTCGTCGCTGGTGGAACTGTTCAAGGCTTCGTGGGTCGAACCCTTCATGGTCCAGGCCTTCATCCCCGGCGTCGCGCAGGGCGACAAGCGCATCGTGCTGGTCGATGGCGAGGTGGCGGGCGCGGTCAACCGCATTCCAGGCGCGGGCGAGATCCGGTCCAACCTGGCGGTCGGCGGATCGGCGGCCAAGACCGTGCTGACCGATCGCGAGCGGGAAATCTGCGAGGCGATGGGGCCGGAATTGAAGCGCCGCGGCCTGTTGTTCGTCGGCATCGACGTGATCGGCGGCGAATGGCTGACCGAGATCAACGTGACGTCGCCGACCGGCATCGTGTCGATCGACGCATTCGACGGCACCGACACCGGCGGCATGATCTGGGACGCGATCGACGCCCGCCTGGCGGCACGGGCGGCGGCTTAAGCCTTGGGCAGTTTGGGCTTGGTACAACGAAATCCGTTCGGGCTGAGCTTGTCGAAGCCCTCAACTGAGCGGAGCGAAGTGCCTCCCTTCGGTCGGCCGAGCCCCCTTCGGCGAAGCTCAGGACAGTCTTCGACAGGCTCAGGGCGAACGGAGGGGGGGCGTTCGGGCGCCAACGGATTTTGGTCATGACCGACTGGGTGCTGCGGCTGATCGATGCGGGGGGCTATTGGGGGATCTTCCTGCTGATGATCCTTGAAAATGTGTTTCCGCCGATCCCGTCCGAACTGATCATGGGGATTGGCGGCATCCGCGTCGGCCAGGGGCGGATGGCGATGGAATGGCTGCTGCTGGCGGGCACGCTGGGCACCACGATCGGCAATTATTTCTGGTATCTGGTCGGCCATATATTGGGCTTTGGCCGGTTGAAGCCGCTGGTCGACCGCTTCGGCCGCTGGGCGACGCTGGAATGGCGCGATGTCGAGGCGCTGGACCGGCTGTTCGGCAAATATGGCCAGATCGTCGTCTTCGTGTTCCGCTTCATGCCGGCCTTCCGCACGATGATCTCGCTGCCCGCCGGCCTGTTCCGCATGGGGCATGTGCGTTTTCTGATCTGGACTGCCGGCGGCGCTTTGGTGTGGAATCTGGTGCTGGCCTATGCCGGCTTCCTGCTCGGCCAGAATTTCCGCGACATCGACAAATATGTGGGACCGGTGGCGACCGCCTGCGTGGTCGGCGCGGTGCTGCTCTATCTGTGGCGGCTGGCGACCTGGCGGCCCAAGGGGTAAGGTGGTTCAGAAGGGCAGCTTGATGCCCACCATCACCCGCTGCGACGTTGTGCCGTTGCCCATGCCCTGGCTCTCGACATGGACATTGCCCTTCACCTTGCCGAACAGGGTGGTCTCGGCCCGGCCGAGCGGCGGCTCGTCGCTGGTGGCGACGACTTCGCGGTCGACCCGTTCGTCGCGGCGGCGGCCGGTGACGACGATGGCGTTGGGATTGGGCGCGGGCTGCACCTTCTGAAGGTCGAAATCGGGCGGGATGTCGGTGCCGCCAACGCTTTGCAGGGCCATCAACAGACGCAGCATCCTGGGGTTCCTCCGGTCGCGACGGGGATCTGCCAGCGAGGCTGACGCAGGATTACGGCGAATCCATGGCCGTTTCAGGCGCGGGGATGGGCGGCGCGATAGACGTCGAGCAGATGGGCGGCATCGACCTGCGTATAGACCTGGGTCGAGGTCAGGCTGGCATGGCCGAGCAGTTCCTGGAGGGAGCGCAGGTCCGCGCCGCGACCGAGCAGATGGGTCGCGAAACTGTGGCGCAGCGCATGGGGCGTGGTCCGGTCCGACAGGCCGAGGCGCCCGCGCGCGCCCTGCACCGACCGGCGAATGAGCGCGGCCGAAAGCGGACCGCCGCGCGCACCCCGGAACAGTGGCTGGTCGCGCTCCGGGGACCAGGGGCATTGGTCGGCATAAGCCTCGATCGCGGCACGGACTTGCGGCAGCAGCGGCACCAGCCGGGTCTTGCCGCGCTTGCCGGTGACGCGCAGCGTGTCGCCCAGCGGCATGATGTCGCCCATCAGCCCCATCGCCTCGCCAATGCGCAGGCCCGCGCCATAAAGCAGCAGCAGCACCGCCCAGTCGCGCGCACCGATCCACTCCTCGCGCGCGCCCTCGGCAATGTCGCCGGCGAGTGCCAGCGCCTCGTCAGGGGAGATGGGGCGGGGCAGGCCGCGCTTGACCCGTGGCCCCTTGAGCTGGGGCACGCGGGCCTCCGCGCCGCCGATAAATTTCAGGAAACCGCGCACCGCCGACAATTCGCGCGCGGCGGAGATATTGCCGATGCCGTCGACCCGGCGGCTGGCGAGATAGGCGCGCAGGTCCGCCTGCTCCAGCCGGGCAAGGCTGGCGGCGGTCACGGCCTGGCCCTGATGCTCGGCGAGGAAGGCCACCAGCCGCTCGGCCGTGGCGACATAGGCCCGCACCGTATGGGTGGAGCGCCGCCGGTCGAGGCTGAGATGCTGGCGCCAGCGTTCGGGGAGGGAGGGGGTCATGTTGGAAATGCCGCGCTTAACTTCGCATATTTCCCGCACATTTTGACAGTATGAAACAAGAGTTGGAAATCTTGTTTCGTGGAGCAGGGAATGCGGGGAGGGGCTGCGTTGCGCATGGCGGCAGCCTAGCAGAGGGGGGCGACGTAGGACAGGTGGCGCTCTCCTACCTGATCGTCACCCCGGCGAAGGCCGGGGTGACGATCATCTGCGGCCCTTGAAATCCGCCGGGAAATGGGCACATGGGAGCCATGGCTACCCCGTTCGATCCGGCCGATTTGCCGACCGGCATCCTGATGACGCTGTCGCCGCTGGTGGCGCGCGTGCTGGCGCCCAATCCGTCGCCCTTCACCTATACCGGCACCCAGACCTATCTGGTCGGCGGCGCGGATGTCGCGGTGATCGATCCGGGGCCGGACGAGGCCGAGCATCTCGACGCGCTGATCGCCGCGATCGGCGGGCGGCGCGTGGTGGCGATCCTCTGCACCCATACCCATCGCGACCATAGTCCGGCGGCGCGGCCGCTGAGCGCGCTGACCGGCGCACCGATCATCGGCTGTGCGCCGCTGACGCTGAGCGACGACGGGCCGCGCGCGGACGCGGCCTTTGACGCGGACTATCGGCCCGACCGGGTGCTGGGTGATGGCGAGGGGGTGGCCGGCACCGGCTGGACGCTGGAGGCGGTGGCGACGCCGGGCCATACGTCCAACCATCTCTGCTTTGCCTTGGCTGAAGACAAGGCGCTGTTCACCGGCGACCATGTGATGGGCTGGTCCACCAGCGTCATTTCCCCGCCCGATGGCGACATGACCGCCTATATGCGATCGATGCAGCGGCTGCTGGAGCGGGACGATATCGTCTATTATCCGGCCCATGGCGAGCCGGTGGAAAATCCGCAGCGGCTGGTGCGCGGCATGATGGGCCATCGCAAGCAGCGCGAGGGCCAGATCATGCGCTTCCTGGAGCGCAATGGCGACAGCGCCATCCCCGACATGGTGGCGGAAATGTACAAGGGCGTGGACCCGCGCCTCTATGGTGCGGCCGGGCGATCGGTGCTGGCGCACCTGATCGATCTCAATGGCCGGGGCATGGCCGCGCCGCTGGAGGATGGGCGATGGCAGATGCGCTGAAGCGCTATGCCGGGCCGGTCGCGATCGCGCTGCTGATCCTGCTCGTCGGCGGCGCGATGCTGGTCGGCTGGCAGCGCTATAATCGCGACTATGTGGTGAGCGTCGAGGATGACGGGACGGCGGTGACCAAGGTCATTGCCGAAAAGATCTCCGGCACCAGCAGCCTGAAGGTCTCCGAACTGAGCGGCACGATCCAGAGCAGCGCGCGCGATGTGCGCGGCTTTGGCTGGCTGAAGTCCGATCAGGTGGTGAAGATGCCCTTTTCGGTCGATTATTTCGTCAATGTCGGCGCGATCGGCGCGGATGACCTGGAATGGGATGCGGAGCGCCGCACCCTGATCGTCAACGCGCCCGATGTCACCGTCGGCAAGCCCAATGTGGACGAGAGCCAGCGCACTCTGGTGCGCACCGGCGGCCTGTTCGTGACGCGCGAGGCGGGCGAGGAACTGAGCCGGCGCACGTCCGCTTCCGCGCAGGCACGGGCCGCCAAATCGGCCGGGTCGCCCGAGCGGATGGCGCAGGCGCGCGAATATGGCCGGGCCGCGCTGGTAAAGCTGATGGGCGCGCCGTTGGCGGCGGCCGGGCAGGGCGATGCGCGGGTGATCGTCACTTTTCCGGCGGAACGACCCAATCGCGATCGCTGGGACGTGACCACGCCGGTTAACGAGGTACTGGCAAACAAGCGCCCACAGCGCTAGGGCGCGTGCCAAGACCCCGCAAAGGGACCGAGGAGTCACAGGGTATGAACGCTTTCACCGATATTCCGCAGGGGACGGACCTGCGCGCGGAGATCGACCGCCTGCGCAAGGAGCGCAACGCCGTCATCCTGGGCCATTATTATCAGTCGCCCGAGATTCAGGATCTGTCCGATTTCGTCGGTGACAGCCTGGAATTGTCGCGCAAGGCGGCCGAGACCGATGCCGATGTCATCGCTTTCTGTGGCGTGCGATTCATGGCCGAAACGGCGAAGATCCTGTCGCCGCAGAAGATCGTCGTGCTGCCCGACATGGATGCCGGCTGCAGTCTGGAAGACAGCTGCCCGCCCGCGCAGTTCAAGGCGTTCCGCGAGGCGCATCCCGATCATATTGCGCTCAGCTACATCAACTGTTCGGCCGAGGTGAAGGCGCTGTCCGACATCATCGTCACCAGCTCGTCGGCCGAGAAGATCCTGGCGCAGATCCCCAAGGATCAGAAGATCATCTTTGGCCCCGACAAGCATCTGGGCGGATATCTCAAGCGCAAGCTGGGCCGTGACATGCTGCTGTGGCCGGGCGTGTGCATCGTGCATGAGGCGTTCAGCGAGACCGAATTGCTGAAGCTCAAGGCCCAGCATCCGCAGGCGCCGGTCGCCGCGCACCCGGAATGCCCGCCCTATATCGTCGACCATGCCGATTATGTCGGGTCGACCAGCGGCATCCTGGACTTTGCCAAGACGATGCCGGGCGACACGCTGATCGTCGCCACCGAACCGCATATCATCCACCAGATGCAGAAGGCGGTGCCGGACAAGAATTTCATCGGCGCGCCGGGCGCGGACGGCAACTGCAACTGCAATATCTGCCCCTATATGGCGCTCAACACGATGGAGAAGCTCTATCTGTCGCTGCGCGACCTGAGCCCGCGCATCGAGATGGACGAGACGCTGCGCGTCGCCGCCAAGAAGAGCCTCGACCGGATGCTGGAGATGGCCAGCGGTACGGTCGGTCAGGGCGATCTGGGCGCACGCTGAGGATAGACGGGGGAGGTCGGTCACATGGTCAACCTCCCCGACAGCGACTTCGGCCTTTTCTATTATATCCTCGAATGGGCGATCCGCATCGGCGCGCTGATCGCCGTGCCCTTTCGCCGGACGCCGGCGGCGACGCGGGCCTGGCTGCTGCTGATCTTCTTCCTGCCGGTGCCGGGGCTGATCCTGTTCTGGATCATCGGCAGCCCGCGTTTCCCCGAATGGCGGCGCGCCCGGTTCGGCGAGCTTGATCCCTGGTTCGGCGGCATTGCCGCGCGGCTGCTGCCCCATGCGCCATCACCCGACCCTGATCGTGCGCCGATCGTCGACCTCGCCGCAAAGCTGGGCAAGATGCCGGCGACCGGCGGCAACCGGGTCGATCTGATCTTCGACTATATCGTGGCGATCGACCGGCTGGTGGCGGACATCAACGCCGCGCGGCACAGCGTGCGCATCCTCGTCTATATCTTTGCCGATGATGCGGTGGGGCGGCGGGTAGCCGATGCGCTGGGCGCGGCGGTCAAGCGCGGCGTCACCGTGCAGGTCATCTATGATCCGGTCGGGTCGCGGCCCTGGCGCAAGGGGATGGAGGCGATGCTGACGACGGCGGGGGTGGAGCTGTGCGCCGCCCTGCCGTTCCGCTGGATCCGCGGGCGAACAAGGCGCGACATGCGCAACCATCGCAAGCTGTTCGTGATCGACGGGGTGATCGGCCATGTCGGATCGCAGAATATCGTCGCGCGCGACTTCAAGCCCGGCATCGTCAACCAGGAACTGGTGGCGCGGGTGACCGGGCCGGTGGTGGCGGAGCTGGAGGCGCTGGTGCGCGCCGACTGGTATATGGAGACGCACCGCTTGCCCGATGGGCCGGTGGTCATTCCCGAGCCGGCCGGTGAGGCGGTGACGCAATTGCTGCCGAGCGGGTCCAATTATCCGCTGGAAGGGTTCAAGACCTTGCTGGTGTGGCAGCTGCATCAGGCGCGCAGCCATGTGATGCTGGTGACGCCCTATTTCATTCCCGACGATGACCTGGTCGATGCGATGCGCACGGCGGTGGTGCGCGGGGTGAAGGTCGACCTGATCGTGTCCAAGCCGGTGGACCAGTGGCTGGTCCATGCAGCGCAGGCCTCCTATTATGCCGAGCTGATGGCGGCGGGCATCGGCATCCACGCCCACCGGCCCGAATTCGTCCACGCCAAGACGGTCAGCATCGATGGTCGGCTGGCGGTGGTCGGCTCGTCCAATGTCGACATGCGCAGTTTCGAGCTGAACGAGGAGGCGAGCCTGCTCATCTATGACGCGGAAACAGTGGCGGCGGTAGAGCTGGTGCAGCGCCGTTTCATGGCGCGGGCGGAGACGCTGGACCGCGAAACATGGCGGGCGCGGCCGCTCTATCGCAAGGTTGCGGAAAATGTCGCGCGGATGGTGGGCTCGCTGTTGTAACGGCCCCGCATCATCGCCTATCGCATCGGGCCATGAGACATAAGCTGACGCTCCGTTCCGCCCTGATGGCGATCGCCATCGCTTCCGCTCCTGCCCTGATTGCCGCCGCGCCCGCCACGGGCGATGATCCTTATCTCTGGCTGGAGGATATCGAGGGCGCCAAGGCGATCGCGCAGGTCGAGCAGTGGAATGGCGAGACGGAAAAGCTGTTGCGCGCCAGTCCGCGGTTCGAGGCGGACCGGGCGCGGGCGCGGGCGATCCTGGACGATGAAAGCCAGATTGCGGTCCCCGACAAGGTGATGGGCGACCGGGTCACCAATTTGTGGCGCGACGCGAAGAACCCGCGCGGCCTGTGGCGGTCGAGCGACCTGGCATCCTATCTGGCGGGCAAGCCCAACTGGACGACGATCATCGACGTCGATGCGCTGGGCAAGGCCGATGGCAAGAGCTGGGTCTGGCATGGCGCCGATTGCCGGGCGCCCGATTATAGTCGCTGCCTGATCTCGCTGAGCGCGGGCGGCACCGATGCCGATGTCGTGCGCGAATATGACCTCGCCACCGGCAAGTTCGTCGAGGGCGGCTTTACCCTGCCCGAAGCCAAGAGCGACGTCGCCTGGGCCGACAAGGACACGCTGCTGGTCGGCACCGACTATGGCGCGGGATCGCTGACCGCGTCGGGCTATCCGCGCATCGTCAAGCGCTGGAAGCGGGGCACGCCGCTGTCGGCCGCAACGCTGGTCAAGGAAGGCGTCGACAGCGATATTTCGGTGCGCCCGCGCGTCGAGCAGGATGGCGACAAACGCTGGGTCTTCATCGACCGGGCGCTGACCTTCTACACCAACGACCTCTATATCGAGGGCGCGAACGGCCAACTGATCCGCACGCCGGTGCCCGACACGGCCGATTTCCGCGGCCTGATCGACGGGCAGATGATCGTGCTGCTGAACAAGCCGCTGGGCGACATTCCGACCGGATCGCTGGTGTCCTGGCCGATTGCCGATGTGGCGGCGGGCAAGGCGGGGGCGCCGCAGGTCGTGCTGAAGCCGACCGCGACCACCGTGGTCGAGGAAGTGCGCACCACCGACAATATCCTGTGGGTGAAGCAGCTCGACAATGTGTCGGGCGCGCTGCTGGCGATGACCCGCGATGCCGCCACCGGCCGCTGGGCCAGCCGTCCGGTGCCGCTGGCCGACAAGGCGACGGTCCATCTGGTCGGCACCGACGACAAGGGCGACCGGGTCTTCGCTTCGGTCGAGGGAATGCTGACCCCGCCGAGCCTGATGGTGGCGGGCGCGCAGGGAGCCGCGCAAACGATCCAGCAACTGCCCGCGCGCTTCGACGCCAGCCAGTTCGTCGTGGAGCAGCGCTTCGCCACGTCGAAGGACGGGACCAAGGTGCCCTATTTTCTGGCGCGCAAGAAGGGCGTGACGGGACCGGTGCCGGCATTCATCCATGCCTATGGCGGGTTCCGCGCGGCGCAGACGCCGACCTACCTCACCACCGAACCCTATCGCGCCGGGCCGCTGGGCCTGTTCTGGGTCGAGGATGGCAATGCCTATGTCCTCGCCAATATCCGGGGCGGCGGCGAATATGGCCCGGCCTGGCATCAGGACGCGCTGCGCGAGAAGCGCCAGAATGCGTTCGACGATCTGGCGGCGGTAGCCGAGGATCTGGTCAAGACCGGCGTGTCGACCAAGGGCGATATCGGCATTTCCGGCCGCTCCAATGGCGGCGTGCTGGTCGGCGCGGCGATGACCCAGCGGCCCGACCTCTATGGCGCGGTGATCGCGGGGTCGCCGCTGGAGGATATGAAGCGCTATTCGCATCTGTCGGCCGGCGCGTCCTGGGTGGCGGAATATGGCGATCCCGATGTGCCGTCCGACTGGGCGTTCATGTCCAAATGGTCGCCCTATCAGAATGTGAAGACCGGGGTGCAGTATCCGCCCGCCTTCTTCTACCTGTCGACCAAGGATGACCGGGTGCATCCGGGCCATGCGCGCAAGATGGCGGCGAAGCTGAAGGCGACCGGCAGTACGGTCTATTATCATGAATATCGCGAGGGCGGCCATTCGGTCGGCGCCGACCATGCCGAGGATGCGGTGCGCGCGGCGCTGCTGCACGCCTTCCTGACCCGCGAACTGGTGGAGAAGAAGAAGTGAGCGGCAATGCCCTATTATGAATGCTCGATCAGAGGAGCGCATTTCCCCGCCGAACTGATAGGCAAGAAAGGCATGTGCGGCTTTAACACCACGCGATGGTTGGAAGCTGATGATCCCGATGATGCCGAGATGAAAGTCGTCCAGATGCTGCGTGGAGAGCGAAGCTTTCAATGGCGTGGCAAGCCAGAGCGAATGGCTGACGCACGGGTTTTCGTAGAGACTATCCGTGAGATCAAGAAACTTCCCAAGTCCCAAGGTGGCGGCGCAACATGGCACACAGAATGAATAGCTTTACCCTGGAGGGGTTCGACCTCGACGCTTTTGTTGCCGCGACGCTGGCCGAGGATCTGGGGCCGGATGGCCGCGACGTCACCAGCGAGGCGGTGATCCCGGCCGATGCGATCTTCGACGGGGTGATGGACAGCCGCGACGCGGTGACGCTCGCCGGCCTGCCGATCGCGGTCGCCTTCTTCCGGGCGCTTGATCCCGATGTCGAGATCGAACTGCTGCACCAGGATGGCGACCGGGTGGCGGCGGGGACCGACATCATGCGCATCCGGGGCAAGGCCCGCGCGCTGCTGACGGCCGAACGATCGGCGCTCAACACGGTGCAGCATCTGACCGGTATCGCCACCATGACGCGCGCCTATGTCGACGCGATCCTGGGCACGGGCGCGACCTTGCTCGATACGCGCAAGACCATCCCCGGCCTGCGCCGGCTGGAGAAATATGCCACCCGCATGGGCGGCGCGACCAATCATCGCATGGGCCTGTGGGACGCGGCGATGATCAAGGACAATCATGTCGCGGTCGCCGGGTCGGTCGAGGAAGCGGCACGCCGGGCGGTTGCCGCCGGCATCGCCCAGATCATCGTCGAGGTCGACCGGGTCGACCAGATCGAGCCGGCGCTGGCCGCCGGTGCCACCCATTTGCTGCTCGACAATATGGATGCAGCCACGTTGCGCGGCGCCGTCACCCTGGTCGGCGGCCGGGTGCCGACCGAAGCTTCGGGCGGCGTCACGCTGGAGACGATCCGCGCCAAGGCGGAGACCGGCGTCACCTATATCAGCGTCGGCCGCCTCACCCAATCTGCCCCTGCCGCCGACATCGGACTGGATTTTTCCCATGCGTAAATATCTGCTGCCCCTGATCGCCCTGCTGCTGCCCGGCATCGCCCATGCCCAGGCCAATCAGTGCCGCCTGCCCGAGATCATCGCCCGCCCGCAGGTGGAGGGGCCGAGCGCCGACGAGCCCAAGCGGGTGCTGCCGATCGGCTATTACACGCTGGCGGTCAGCTGGAGCCCGCAATATTGCAAGACGTCGCGCGGCGGCGCCCGCGATTCCTTCCAGTGCGGGTCGGGCAATGATTTCGGTTTCACCCTGCATGGCCTGTGGCCCGACGGCTATGGCAAGGAATGGCCGCAATATTGCAAGCCGGCCGCACCGCTGCCGCGCAAGGTGATCCGCGAGCATCTCTGTTCGACGCCTTCTGTGCAGTTGATCCAGCATGAGTGGGTCAAGCATGGCACCTGCATGCCGACCACGCCGACCAAATTCTTCGCCCTGTCGCGCAAGCTGTATCAGGCGTTGCGCTATCCCGACATGGCGGCGCTGGCCGCGCGGCCGACCCTGTCGGCGCAGGATTTCGCCACCGCGTTCGCGGCGGAGAACAAGGGCATGGTCGCCGATGGCATCCGCCTGAACGTCAACCGCGACGGCGCGCTGAGCGAAGTGTGGATCTGCATGGACCGCAAATATCGCTACATGGCCTGTCCGCCGCAGCAAGGCGGCGTGCGCGACCGGGCGCAGCTGCGGATCGAGCCGAAGGGCTGAGACCCAGGCGCCCTTTCCCGCGTGGAAAGGGCAATGATCGCGGGTCAGGCGGAGAGGCAGCGCTCCATCGAGAGCGGGACACCCCTCCACCGGCTTTGCCGGTCCCCCTCCCCTGGCAGGGGAGGATCAACTATGGTGCATGTCAGCCGTCGATCGTCACCGTCGAGGGATGGTGGCGATCGAGATGCTTGCGGATGATGCGCAGATTCTTCGTGTTCGACTTGTAGAGAAAGTCGAAGATATCGCCGGCGAAAGGAATGGCGCCGACCAGCGTGTCGACGCCGACATTGGCGGCCATGCGGGTGAGCTGCCATTTCGACAGGCCGAGATTGCGGGCTTCCCACACGATCCAGGCACCCATGGCGGCGGTCGCGATGTCGCCCACGACGGGGACGAGACCGATCAGGCTGTCCATGCCGACCCGGTGCTTGGTACCGGGGATGACGAACAGCCCCTCCAGCACGGCCTCCATCATCTCGATCCGGCGCCGGATCGAGGCGGGGTCGCGGCCGAAGCCGGGCATGTCACGAACAAGGTCATCGAACTGCTTGGCCGAAACGGGCATTCCATCACTCTCCAAAGCCCTGTGCTGCCGGATAACGTCCGGCGCAGCAAAATGGGCGCAGACCCTTAATTGGTGCTGCGGAAGAGATGGTTCAATGGGTGGCGACCGCGCGGCGAAGGCAGGAAGCCGCTGAGCCGTTTCGACACCAGCGACCAGCGGATCGGCGCGCCGAGCGGGATATAGCCATCATGGCCCTGAATCAGGCCTACCGCCTGGGCGACGCGGGCGGCGCGTTCCTCCGCCGTGCTGGCGAGGCTGGCGGCCTGCAGCGCGGCTTCACCCTCCGGGCTGCAGTGAATCTTGCGGGCGCAGCCGATGCGGCCGAGATACCAGAGCGCGCTGTCATAGGCGGCGACCTCGTCGATCAGCGACAGGTCCGCCTTGTCGGCCAGGTCGACCCGCTCTGCGGCAAGGCCGATGGCGCCCAGATCGCGCGCCAACAGGCCGAACAACAGGGTCGAGCCGGGGCCGGCGGGCAGGGCGATGCGCAGCGGCGGCGGATCGCCATGGGTGGCGCGCCAGCGGTCGATGATGGCGCGGCCCTGCGCGCGGCGATCATCCATCGCCTGCCCGATCCAGGCGGGCGCGGGCGGCGTCACCGGCAGGTCGAGCTGGCCGGGCAGCAACTGCTCGCTGATCGCCCAGCCGCCCAGCGGAAACATCTGGAGCAGTTGGTTGCGATCGACCGCCATGTTGATCGCGGCGCGCACGCCGTCATCGTCGAGCAGATCGCCCTTGCCGGTGACGGCCAGGCCCAGCAGCCCCTGCACCGGGTCCACCCGCACGGCGTCGCGATCGATGCCGGCGGGCACCAGCAGGGGCAGGTCGGCATAGCGGCCGCCCAGCACCAGCGCCGACTGTTTCTCGCGGAAGCGGATGATGGCGAGCGACGCACGCTCGGCGCGCAGCACGCGGGTCTGCCAGGCGGGGACGCCGGCTTCCTCCTCATCGCTGTCGGCATCGTCGCCACTGAGGCGATCGACCGGGGCGAGCATCGCCGCGCCGTTGCGCCAGACGCTGCGATAGGGGCCGGTGCCGCCGTCGCGCGACAGTACCGCCATTTGCGGCTGGGCCAGCATCTGCAGCACATAGGGGCGGGCGGCGGCCATGCGAATCTCGATCACCTCGCCGGTCATCGGCACGACCGCCTGCACCGCGTCGAGCGGTCCGTCGGGGTCGAGCTGGCGCAGCATCTCGATCCGCGCCATCAGCATGCGGGCGACATCGGGTGCGGTGACGCGGGCGCCATTGGCCCAGAAGGCGCGGCGCAGGCGGAAAATATAGCTGCGCCCATCATCCTCCACCACCCAGCGCTGGGCGAGGGCCGGCAATATGTCGCCGCCGGCATCGAAGGCGACCAGCCCCTGGGCGGTGGCCTCCAGGATCAGCTTGGCTGCCGGATTGGGCAGGTTCTGCAAGGGCTTGGCGAGTTCGGTGCGGCTGCCGATGACGCTGACCACCACAGGGCCGCTGCCTTCGTCGGAGCAGCTGCCGAGCGCGAGGCCGAGGCTGGCCCCGGCGATCAGGGCAGCGCGGCGCGACAGGCGACGCAGGCGAGGCGAGACGGCGAACATGCAGGAACGGGCTTAGCCGGACGGGGCGCCGCCGCCAACCGCGATCGGCGCTTTTGCTAATGTCACAAAACCGACATCTGAAAGACGCGGCGATGTAACATAAAATTCATACTGGCGTCCCCGAAACAGGGGAATGGACAGGAATGACGCTCCGATTGCGACTGGCCGCCGGCACCGCGCTGGCGACGCTGATGATCTCCACGCCGGCACAGGCGCAGGATAATGCGGCCTTGCAGCGCCAGATCGACGAACTCAAGGCGCAGGTGCAGGCGCTGACCGCCGCACTGGCCGCCAACAAGGGCACGCAGCCGGTGGCGGCCGCGCCGGTGCCCGCGCCCGCAGCGGAATCCGCTGCGCCCCCCGTTGCACTCGCCGCTGCGCCCACCGCGCCGGCCGCCGTTCCGGTGTCGGCAGAGGCGCCCAAGTCCAAGGCCTGGTATGAGAAGCTGTCGCTGCGCGGCTATACCCAGATGCGTTACAATGGCTTCCTGTCGGGCGACGACACGGCGCCGACCGGCGAGTCCCGGCTCCGTTCGCCCCATGACAGTTCGATCTCGGATCGCGGCGGTTTTTCGCTGCGCCGGGCGCGGCTGGTGCTGCAGGGCGATGTGTCGGACCGGGTGTCGCTCTATCTCCAGTCCGATTTCGCGTCGGCGGTGAACAATCAGGCGGGCAGCGAGCGGCGCGAGGGCTTTGTCCAGCTGCGCGATGCCTATGCCGACGTCTTCCTCGACAAGGGCAAGAATTGGCGCCTGCGCTTTGGCCAGTCGAAAGTGCCGTTCGGCTGGGAGAATATGCAGTCCTCGTCCAACCGGCTGACGCTGGATCGCAGCGACGCGATCAACAGCGCGGTGCCCAGCGAGCGCGATCTGGGCATTGTCGGCTATTATACGCCGACATCGGTGCAGCAGATCTGGGATCGGCTGGGGCATGACGGGCAGAAGCTGTTCGGCAATTATGGCGCGTTCGGCCTGGGCGTCTTCAACGGCCAGGGCACCAACCGGACCGAGCAGAATCGCGGGCTGATGAAGGTCGCCTTCGCGACCTGGCCGTTCGAACTGGACGGGCTGGGCGATGCCTTTGAAGGCCAGGTGCTGGAAATCGGCGGATCGGCGATGATGAACGATGTGCAGCCCGAACTGCGCAGCGGCGGCGTCAGCGCGATCGCCTATGACGATGATCGCGTCGGCCTGCACGCCATTCTCTATCCCCAGCCCTTCGGCATCCAGGCCGAATGGAATTGGGGCAAGGGGCCGGAATATGACCGCGACCTCCAGTCGATCACGACCAAGAATCTGAGCGGTGGCTATGTCCAGATGATGTATCGCCTGCCGACCGAGACGATCGGCGCGTTGATGCCCTATGGCCGCTGGCAGCATTATCGCGGCGGATGGAAGGCCGGCACCAACGCGCCGCGGCTGGAAACCGACGAGTTCGAACTGGGGATCGAATGGCAGCCGTGGAAGGCGCTGGAATTCACCTTTGCCTATGCCCGGATGAAGCGCGCCGAAGCCGACGAACGACGCACCGGCCGGGCGGAAGGCAATCTGATCCGCACCCAGGTGCAGTGGAACTACTGACCGGTCAATCTGCCCTCAGGGCGTGACCGGCGGTAGCGGATCCTTCTGCGCTGCGGCCTTGCCGTCGGGGTTGAAGAGCATGATCCGGTCCTGGGTCGCGTCATAGCGCGGCCAGGCGGCAAGGCCGGTGCCGTTCGGATCGCCGCTGCGTGCGAAATTGACGATATAGGCGCTGATGGTGCGACCCATATCATTGTCGCGTGGCGTGGTCGCTGCGCCATATTTGATCGCCTGGGTGTCGAAGAAATAGGGGATGTCGGTGGCATGGCCCGCGCCGGGTTTGCCCACCGAGGTCGCGACATAGTCGAAGCGATAGGCATAGACCGGCAGCTTGGCCGCCGCGAGCGTGGCAGCGACGGTGCGGGCACCGCCGACCATGAAGCCGGTCGGCCCGCCAATATCGGCGCTGGTCGCGCCGACCATCACCGGCACATGGGCGAAATTGCCGGCCGCATAGGCTGCGGCGGGATTGACCGCGATCCTGCCGTCGGGGAAGGGCGGGCTGTAGGGGCCGAGCTGGCCCTTGAACATGCCTTCCAGGTTGAGGCCGTCGATCACCTGATCGGCGGGGAGGGCGCGCAGCCCCTTGAGCGCGGCGGCGTCGCTGCCCTTGATCCCCTTGGTCGCGGCGAAGGCTTCGCCGATCGTCGCGGCGCTGCCGTCCTTGGGGCCCATCATCTGGCCGTCGCCACCCGACATGATGACCGCGCGCTGGAACAGGCCCTGCGACAAAGGCGAGGTCAGCAGGGCATGGACCGACATGCCGCCTGCGCTTTCGCCGATGATGGTGATGTTGGCGGGATCGCCGCCGAAGCGGGCGATGTTGCGCTTCACCCATTGCAGCGCCGCGACCTGGTCCATCAGGCCGTAATTGCCGTTGAGGCCCTTGTCCTCGTTCGCGGCGGCAAGGGCGGGGTGGGCGAAAGTGCCGAAGCGGCCGAGCCGATAGTTGAAGCTGACCACCATCAGCCCCTGCTTCGCGAGCGCCGCGCCCGAATAGGTGGGCGGCGACGATCCGCCATTCACGAAGCCGCCGCCATAGATCCAGAACAGGACCGGCAGCTTGGCGGTGGTGCCGGCGGGCTTCCAGACATTGGCGTAGAGGCAATCCTCGGCCGGCGGGGTGCCGAGCGGGGCGGCGTCGCTGGGGAAGGGAAGCTGCATGCAGTCGTTGCGATAGGTGGTGGTTTCGCGCACGCCCTGCCAGCGGGCCACGGGCTGGGGCATGCGCCAGCGCAGGTCGCCGACCGGCGGCGCAGCGAAGGGAATGCCCTTCCAGCTTTCCACTCCGGCGTCGAGCGCGCCATGGACGATTCCCGCCTCGGTCTGGACCATCTGCGGCTGGGGCGTGGGCGAACGGGCGGCGAGGGGCGCCGTGCCAAGGGCGCTGGTGCCGAGCAACAGGGCGCCCAGCCCGATGATAGTGGTCCGCCGCATCGCCTGCATTCTCCATTCCATTCTGTGGGCAGGAATAGAGGCAAATATGGCGGCGAAATCAATCCGCTTGATCGGGCAAAGAAAAAGGGGCGGCGCCCGAAGGCACCACCCCAAATTTCTCCGGTTGCAACCGGAAAGCCGGGCCTTGCCGAAGCAAGGCCGCAACAGCTTACTTCAGCTCGACGGTCGCGCCGGCTTCTTCCAGCTGCTTCTTCAGCTTTTCAGCTTCGTCCTTGCTGGCGCCTTCCTTGACAGCCTTCGGGGCGCCTTCGACCAGAGCCTTGGCTTCGGTCAGGCCCAGGCCGGTGATGGCGCGGACTTCCTTGATGACGTTGATCTTCTTGCCACCGTCGCCGGTCAGGATCACGTCGAATTCGGTCTGCTCTTCAGCAGCCGGAGCGGCGCCGCCAGCAGCCGGAGCGGCCACAGCGACAGCAGCGGCGGCCGAGACGCCCCACTTTTCTTCCAGAGCCTTCGACAGCTCAGCGGCTTCGAGGACGGTGAGGGCCGAGAGCTGATCGACCAGAGCGTTGATGTCTGCCATTTTTCAATTCCTTCTAAGGGGCGATCGCCCCGAACAAATGAGGTTCAAAAGTTAATGAGGATGAGGGGCGGCTCAGGCCGCTTCCTTCTCCGCATAGGCGTTGAAGACGCGCGCAAGCTGCGCAGCCGGTGCCTGGGTGACGGTTGCGAGCTTGGTAGCCGGGGCGACCAGAAGGCCGACCAGCTTCGCACGCAGTTCATCCAGCGACGGCATCGATGCCAGGGCCTTGACGCCCTCCGCATCGAGCAGCACTTCGCCCATCGCGCCGCCAACGATCTCAAGCTTGTCGTTGGTCTTCGCGAAATCGACTGCAACCTTGGCGGCTGCAACCGGATCGACCGACGAGGCGAGGCCGACGGGGCCGGTCAGCAGGTCGCTGATGCCGGTATAGTCGGTGCCTTCGAGGGCGATCTTGACGAGGCGGTTCTTCGTAACCTTGTAGGACGCACCGGCGTCGCGCATCTTCTGGCGCAGGACGGTCGACTGAGCGACGGTCATGCCGAGGTTGCGGGTCACGACGACCACGCCAACTTCTGCCAGCTGAGCGTTCAGCGCGGAGACGATCTCAGATTTCTGATTACGATCCATGCCATTCTCCACTTCATGTCCGCGTCGCTTGCGCCACGCGAACGGCTAAAACCCATGGCAAGCCATGGGGCAGTTAAGTCCGAAGGGGAGAGGTCGACTGGCCCATATCCTCGAAAAGGAAATCAGGCAGACCCGAATCGGGCGAATGGCCCGTCCGGTAAAGAACTTTTCCCCGTCTAGGCTGGAGATTAAGAAGGGCAAATTCCCTTCACCAACTGTCTCGGACGGAAGACCAATGGCGTGAGCCACGGGTCTGCTGGGGCGCCCTTACAGATTTTGGGCATGGAACGCAACGGATAAACGCTGGCAGGGCGGCGGGTGCGGCCGACGATGGCTTGATAAGCGTTGGTGTGTCACATATATGTTGTCGGCATGGAAGTGCTGCAAACGCCGGTCTTTGCAGAATGGTTTGCCGCGCTTCGCGATCGCCGGGCGCGGTCGAAGATTGCCGGGCGGATTGCGCGCTTCGAACTGGGATTGCTGGGCGATGTGAAGTCGGTGGGCGATGGCGTGCTGGAGGCGCGTGTCGATTTCGGTCCGGGCTATCGCCTTTATTTCGTGCGGCGCGGGGATCGGCTTATCGTCCTGCTGGTTGGTGGCGACAAGTCGAGCCAGCCGCGGGACATTGCCAGAGCAAAGGATATGGCGGCCCGGATCGATTGAGCTGTCCCTCATCGACCCGGCCAAGGAGGTTGATATGACGATCGAATTGACCCGCTTTGATGCGGCTGAGGCGCTGACGCAAGCGGAGGATCAGGCGGAACTGCTCGCCGATGCGTTCGCCACCGGTGACGTGCATGTCATTACCCAGGCCATCGGGATCGTGGCACGGGCGCATGGCATGACCGAGCTGGCGAAGGAGACCGGCATGAAGCGGCAGCAACTTTATCGGATGCTCGGCCCCGAAGGGAATCCGACGCTGGGCAGCATGTTGAAGCTGCTGCCGGCGCTGGGCCTGCGGATGCGGATCGAGGCGGCTGCCTGATTGATGGCCCGCTTCGGCAGTGGCAATATGTGCCACCGCCGAAGTGAGGATGGTCCTAGACCCGGTCCGCCTGCACCACCGTGTCGAGGGCGCGCAGCGCGGAGACGATGCGGCTCAGATGCTGGGCGTCGGCCACTTCCAGGTCGATGATGTCGGTGTGGAAGGGGCCTTCGCGATTGACCAGTTGCAGGTTGAGGATGTTCGCCTTGGTCGCGCCGAACACATTGGCGACGGCGGCGAGCGCGCCGGGCTGGTTCTTGACGATGACCTGCAGCCGGGCGGTGCCACCCTTGGACTTGCTGTCCCAGCTCAAATCGACCCAGTCGTCGTCCTGGCCCGCCTCCAGCGTGCGGCAGTCGATGGTGTGGACCTCGATCGGCTCGCCGGTGCGGCGGATGCCGACGATGCGGTCGCCCGGCACCGGGTGGCAGCATTCGCTCAGCTTGTAGGCGATGCCCGGCGTCAGGCCGCGGATCGAGACCGGGGCATGCTGGCGCGGATGGGCTTCTTCCAGTTCCTGGCCGCTGGTGGAGCCGGGGATCAGCGCCTCCATCACTTCGGAATCGAGCAGGCGATGGGTGGCGATCGCCACCATCAGCGAGGCGCGATCCTCCAGCTTCAGCCGCTTGAGCGCGGCGTTGAGCGCCTTGTCGCCCAGCTCGCTCGCCAGTTCGGGCGAGAAGCGGCCGATGATTTCCTCATAGAGTTTTTCGCCCAGCGCCACTTCCTCGCCGCGCTGCTTCTGGCGGATGAAGCGGCGAATGGCGGCGCGCGCCTTGCCGGTGATGGCGAAGCTGAGCCAGCCGGGCTGGGGTTCCTGGCCGGCGGATTTCAGGATTTCGACCTGATCGCCATTCTCAAGGGAGGTGCGCAGCGGCACCACCCGGCCATTCACCTTCGCCCCGACCGTCTGGTTGCCGAGCGAGGTATGGACGGCATAGGCGAAATCGACCGGGGTCGACCCCTTGGGTAACTGGTGCAGCTCCCCCTTGGGCGAGAAGGCGAAGATGCGATCCTGGTACATCGCCATGCGGGTATGTTCGAGCAGCTCGTCGGCATCCTGGCTCTGTTCCAGGATTTCGACCAGGTCGCGCAGCCAGGCCGCATTCTGGTCGGTGGCGTCGCCCTTCTGCTTGTAGGCCCAGTGCGCCGCAAGGCCGAGTTCGGCGTCATTATGCATGTCGCGGCTGCGGATCTGCACCTCGATACGGGCATTTTCCTGATGGATGACCGTGGTGTGCAGCGAGCGATAGCCGTTGCGCTTGGGGGTGGAGATATAATCCTTGAACCGGCCCGGCACCATCTTGAAGGTCTGGTGGATGACGCCGAGCGCGCGATAGCAATCCTCGGTCGTCTCGGTGATGACGCGGAAGGCCATGACGTCGGTCAGCTGTTCAAAGCTGATGTGCCGTTCCTGCATCTTCTTCCAGATGGAATAGGGATGTTTTTCGCGGCCCGACACGGTGACGGACAGATTATGGCCGCCCAGCAGCAATTGCAGTTCCGCACCGATCCGGTCGACCTTGTCATGGCCGCCTTCCTTCAGCTGCTCCAGCCGCTTGGTGATGCTGTCATAGGCTTCGGGTTCCAGCACGCGGAACGAGAGAAGCTGCATCTCGCGCATGAAGTCGTACATGCCGATCCGCTCCGCCAGCGGGGCATAGATGTCCATCGTCTCCTTGGCGATGCGACGGCGCTTCTGCTCATTCTTGATGAAGTGCAGCGTGCGCATATTGTGCAGCCGGTCGGCCAGCTTCACCAGCAGCACGCGGATATCGTCCGACATGGCGAGCAGGAACTTGCGCAGATTTTCGGCCGCCCGCTCATTTTCGGACATGGCCTCGATCTTGGAGAGCTTGGTCACGCCGTCGACCATGCGGGCGACATCCTTGCCGAACGCCTCCTCGATCTCGTCATAGGTGACCAGCGTATCCTCGATCGTGTCGTGCAGCAGCGCCGTCACGATCGTCTGGTCGTCCAGATAGAAGTCGGTCAGGATACCAGCGACCTCGATCGGATGGCTGAAATAGGGGTCACCGCTGGCACGCTTCTGGCTGCCATGCTTCTGGACGGAGAAGACATAAGCGCGGTTGATCATCGCTTCATCCGCATCCGGATCGTAGCGCTTTACCCGTTCGACAAGTTCATATTGACGTAGCATCGTTTCCCGATTGTGTGGGAAGCGCCTTGCAGCGCAACAAAAAAATCCCGATCTGTGTGATTTGGGTTGCCTTTGTGCAACTTTTGCAACGGTCGCCGCTTTGCGCTATTAGATCGACATCATGAAACATAATCTTGCCCAGGACCTGGAACAATGCGCTCTTCCCGCCGCGCTGGAGGCGATGGGTGAGCGCTGGTCCTTCCTGATCCTGCGGGGCGCCCTGTCGGGCATTCGCCATTTCGAGGAGTTCCAGTCGACGCTGGGCATCGCCCGCAACATTCTGGCCAACCGCCTCGCGCGGCTCGTCGAAAATGGCATCATGCTGCGCCAGCCGATGCAGTGCGACCGGCGCAAGGTCGAATATCGGCTGACCGAAAAGGGGCAGGAACTGGCGCCGGCGATGATCGCGCTGCGCCAGTGGGGCGAGAAATGGGGCAGCGCGCCGCCCTTCTGCCAGGTGCTGGCGGACAAGCGCGATGGCATGCCGATCCGTGCGATCGCGATCCAGGCGCATGACGGCCGCACGCTGGACCTGAGCGATCTGGTCTGGCTGTGCCGCGACGAAGTGACCCCGATGGCGCAAGAGCCGGCTGCGGCGGCCTGATACCGGACGACGGGGCGGCTTCACCATGGCGCTGAAATCGCCTAGGCTGTCGGCAATGTCAGTCCATCCCCTGCAGCCCAAACCCTTTTTCGCGGACAAGAATCGCGCTTTCTGGAACCTCCAGTCGCTTGGCTGGGCCGGGGCCTTCCTGCTGCGCGGGTCGTCCACCATCGCCAATGGTCAGCCGCTGTCCAGCCTGATCCCGGTGCTGATCTCCACCGTCACCGGCTATTCGGCGACCTTGCTGATCGCGGTCGCCTTCCGCTTCCTGCAAAAACAGCGGCCGATCCTGACCTGGGGCGCGTCGATCGTCACCGTGGTCGCCGCCGCCGCGATGGTCGCCTTCATCGATGCCTGGGTCTTTTCGACCCAGAACAAGGGCAGCGAAACCGCCGGGTTACAGCTGTTCTTGGGCGCTTTCTACCTGTCGATGACGCTGCTGGGTGCCTGGTCGGCGCTCTATTATGCGATCAACTTCTACCTGACGGTGGAGGAACAGGCGGACCAGCTGCTGCATCTGGAGAATCAGGCGTCGAGCGCGCAGCTCGCCATGCTGCGCTATCAGCTCAATCCGCATTTCCTGTTCAACACGCTCAATTCCATCTCGACCCTGGTGCTGCTCAAGGAAACGACGCGCGCCAATGCGATGCTGTCGCGGCTGTCCTCCTTCCTGCGCTACACGCTGATCAACGAGCCGACCGCGCAGGTGACGATCGAGCAGGAGATCGAGACGCTGAAACTCTATCTGGAGATCGAGAAGATGCGCTTTGAGGACCGGCTGCGCCCGTCCTTCGACGTCCATCCTTCGGTCGCCCATGCACGCCTGCCGTCGCTGCTGCTGCAGCCGCTGGTGGAAAATGCGATCAAATATGCGGTCACGCCCAAGGAGGAAGGGGCGGAAATCTCGGTCTCGGCGCAACCTGCCGGTGAAAATGTCCGGATCGTCGTGTCGGACAGCGGGCCGGGATTGAACGATGGCGCAATGAAGCCACACATTCCGGTCAGCGAGGGGACGGGCGTCGGCCTGCCGAACATCCGGGACCGGTTAATTCAGGCCTTCGGGGAACGACAGCGGTTCGAAACGCGTTCCACGCAAAGCGGATTTTCGGTCATCATCGAAATTCCGCTTAACATGGATGAAACATCGAAAGTGGCCGCATGACCATCAGAACAATCCTCGTCGACGACGAAAGCCTGGCTATCCAAGGCCTTAAGCTCCGTCTGCAAGCGCATGAGGATGTCGAAATCATCGAGACCTGCACCAATGGCCGCGAAGCCATCCGTGCCATCAAGACGCATAAACCCGACCTTGTGTTCCTCGATATCCAGATGCCCGGCTTCGACGGCTTCTCCGTCGTCCAGGGGATGATGGAGGTCGAACCGCCGCTGTTCATCTTCGTCACCGCCTATAGCGACCATGCGATCCGCGCCTTCGAGGCACAGGCGGTCGATTATCTGATGAAGCCGGTGGACGAAGGCCGCCTGGCCGATGCGCTCGACCGGGTGCGCCTGCGCCTGTCCGAGAAGAAGCAGGTGCAGGAAGCCGAAAAGCTGCGCGAGGTGCTGGCCGAAGTGGCGCCCGACGCGATGCACGATTTTGCCAATGGCGATGAAGATGCGCCGGCGTCGAACCGCTTCGAAAAGCTGATCAACATCAAGGATCGCGGGCAGATTTTCCGCGTCGACGTGGATTCGATCGAGCGGATCGACGCGGCGGGCGACTATATGTGCATCTATACCGCCGACAATTCGCTGATCCTGCGCGAGACGATGAAAGATCTGGAAAAGCGGCTCGACCCGCGCAATTTCCAGCGCGTCCATCGCTCGACCATCGTCAACCTGAGCCAGGTGCGTCAGGTGAAGCCCCATACCAACGGCGAATGCTTCCTGGTGCTGGAATCCGGCGCCCAGGTGAAGGTCAGCCGTTCCTACCGCGACGTCGTCGCGCGTTTCGTCCACTGACGAAACGGCGCCGGCCGCCCGTGCAGGGGCGGCCGGCCGTTTGGTGGGGATGGCCTGAACCGATCCCGCGCCCTTTCCTCAGTCCATCGTTCGTACCGGACGGACGATCATCTCATTCACATCGACATCGTCGGGCTGTTCCACCGCATAGGCGATGGCGCGGGCAATGGCGTCCGGCGTCAGGGCGATGGCGCGGAAATCCTCCATCGCGGCGGCGGCGCCCGCTTCGGTGATGGTGCTCGCCAGTTCGGATTCGACCACGCCGGGCGACACGATGGTCACGCGGATATCGTCATGCTCCATCCGCAGCCCGTCGGAAATGGCGCGCACCGCATATTTGGTCGCCGAATAGACGCCGCAGGTCGGCCAGACGCGATAGCCGCCGATCGACGAGATGTTGACGAAATGGCCGCTGCCCTGGGCCTTGAAGCGGGGCAGGGCGGCGGCGATGCCGTGCAGCACGCCGCGGATGTTGACATCGATCATCCGGTCCCATTCCTCGACCTTCAAACTGTCGAAGCGCGACAGCGGCATCAGCCCGGCATTGCTGACCAGCACGTCGATGCGGCCAAATTCGGCCTGCGTCGCGGCAATGAACGCCTCGACATCGGCGCGGTCGGTGACGTCGAGCGCGCGGAAGGCGACCTGGCCGCCGGCAGCATTGAGTTCGTCGGCAAGCGCGGCCAGCCGGTCGGTGCGGCGGGCGCCCAGCATCAGTTTCGCGCCGCGTGCCGCCAGCAGCCGTGCCGTGCCCTCGCCAATGCCGCTGCTGGCGCCGGTGATCGCGATGACCTTGTTCTCGATAGCCATGATTGAAGCTCCATCCTTGGGGCGGATCGACATCCGATCCGATGGAGCAGGAATGCGCCCGATAGACGCCAGAGCGGTAGAATGGTCCTGCGTCATGATTGCACGATATTCCGAATGAATGATCGGGCGTGGTGATTGGCGGACTTATCGGCTATCTCGATTGCCTGAAATTCCTGGAAGGGGGTGTGGATGAGCCATGAGCATCTGGGCGAGCAGATTGCCCGCCATATGGACGCGGACGGCATAGTCGACACGCGGATCCCGCGCCTGACGCTGGTGCGCTGGTCGCAGCCGGGCGAGCCGGTGCATATGCTCCAGCGCCCGGCGCTGTGCATCATTGCGCAGGGCGCCAAGCAGGTGATGATGGGCGACGCGGTCATAGCCTATGGCCCGGCCAGCTATCTGGTCGCCTCGCTCGACCTGCCGATCACCGGCACGGTGACGCAGGCGGATGCGGACAGCCCCTATCTCTGCTTCTGCCTCTATCTCGACCCGGCGATGCTGTCCGACATCGCGCTGGCCCTCCGGCTGCTGCTGCGGCGGTGGAGGAGGGGCGGGCGCTCTCGCTCCATCCGATCACGCCCGAACTACTGGACGCGGCGAGCCGGCTCACCGGACTGCTCGGCCAGCCGGACAGCGCCGCGCTGCTGGCACCCTTGGTCGAGCGGGAATTGCTGCTGCGGTTGATGATGGGGCCGAGCGGCGGGCTGCTGCGTGCGATTGCTAGTGGTGACAGCCGCACCGGCCAGATTGCGCGCGCGATCCGCTGGCTCAAGGCCCATTATCGCGAGCCGTTCAGCGGCCCGGTGCTGGCCGATCTTGCCGGCATGAGCCTGTCGAGCTTCCATGATCATTTTCGCCGGGCGACGGCGATGACGCCGCTGCAATATCAGAAGCAGCTGCGGCTCCAGCAGGCGCGGCAGATGATGCTGGCGGAGCGGATCGACGCGGCCGAGGCCGGCTATCAGGTCGGCTATGATAGCCCGTCCCAGTTCAGCCGTGAATATCGCCGCCTGTTCGGCGCGCCACCCCAGCGCGACGTCGGCCGGCTGCGCGCCATGCCGAACCGGGCGCTGGCGATCTGAGGGGGTTCTAACGGAAAGTTCGTTTACGCCGCCGCACAAGCCAGAAGGCGCCAGCGATAACAAGCGCAATCGCCGCATTGATTACGGCACGTATGGGCAGGTTGCCCAATGCGTATTCCATGCCTTTCGACACGGCGTCCGAAAGGAAGAACCCGACTAACATGGGCAGCCATGAAACAAGGAAATATCGGACCGAGGCACGCATCGCTAGATGCTATATGCGATCGCCATGGGCGCGCAAGGAAAGCGGCTATTCTCCTGTCATCCTGAAACAAGTTCAGGGCGACGATCCGTGATCGCTTAGCGGAACACCCATTGCCGGTTGAGGCCGAACACCACGGCGGGGGTGAGGAAGATCATCGCCGGGATCGGCGACCATTCGGGCCAGCGCATATGGGTGACGCACAGATAGACCCACAGGGCGTTGAGCGCATAGCTGACCAGCGAGACGGCAACGAAGCGGACACCGCGCGCGGCATGGCCCGACTGGCTGCCATGGCCGCGGAAGGTGAAGGCATTGTGCAGCACATAGCCGATGGCCACCGCGCAGAGATAACCGATGCCGTTGGCGACCTGCGGATGGAGGCCGACTGGCGCCGCCAGCGTCCAATAGATCGCCGCCTGGCAGGCGGTGATGAACAGGCCGCTGATGCCATAGCGCAATATCTGCCAGAACAGGGCCTGATGGGCCGGCGACAGTCGGTCGATGATTTTCATGGAGCCCCGTTGCGCTTTGGTGTGGAGCGTCTAATCCACCGGCCATGAATTTGCAAAGCTGGCCTGCTTTCCGCGCCCGCGCGTCCCATTGGTTCGCGATCCTCACCGCCTATGCCGATCGCCACTGGAAGTGGCTGACCTTCCTGATCTGGATCGCGATCCTGGTCGGCATGCTGGTCGATCGCTGGCCCGCCATCCACTGGCTGACGCTGAGCGACACGGACGACAATATCCGCTTCGTCCAGGTGAAGGACTGGCTGGCCGGGCAGGGCTGGTATGATCTGCGCCAATATCGGCTCGATCCGCCGGGCGGCGCCAATATCCACTGGTCGCGGCTGGTCGACATCCCGCTCGCCGGGCTGATGCTGTTCTTCCGTGCCTTTGTCGAACAGGATCTGGCCGACCGGCTGGCCTGCGCGATCGCGCCGCTGCTGCCGCTGTTCCTGCTGATGCTGAGTCTGGGATCGATCGCACGCCGGCTGGCGGGCGACGCGGTCGGTGCGCGCTGGGCCTGGCTGTTCGCGGTGCTGGCGCCGCTCGCCGCACAGATGGGCCTGGGCATGTTCGCGCCGATGCGGATCGACCATCATGGTTGGCAGCTGGCGCTGGCGCTGACGATGATGGCGGGCCTCATTGACCGCAACTGGCTGCGCGGCGGCGTGGTGGCCGGCGTGTCGAGCGCCCTGTCGGTGGCGATCGGCATGGAGATGATCGTCTATCTGGCGGCCGGCGGCGCGCTGGTGGCGCTGCGCTGGGTGTTCCGCGATGGGGCCGGGCGGCGGATGCTGCCCTATGGCCTCAGCCTCGCGGGGGCGACCTCGCTCTGCTACCTCCTCTTCGCCAGCTACGACAATCGCCACATGGTGTGCGATGCCATCTCGCCCATCTGGGTCGCGGTGTTCGGCGCGGCCGGCGCGGGCATGGTGCTGCTCAGCCGCCTGCCGCTGCGGCTCTGGTGGCAGCGGCTGATCGCCGGCATGATCGTCGGCGGGGCGGTGGGCCTGTTCTTCTTCCTGAACTGGCCGCAATGCCTGACCCCCTATCAGATCTCACCCGAACTGCAGCAGCTCTGGCTCGCCAATATCCGCGAGGCAAAGCCCATCACCGCGCAGGCGCAGAGCCTGGTCGTGCCGCTGATGGCGCTGCCGGCGGTGGGCCTCCTCGGCCTGCTCTGGGCGCTGTGGGAACTGCGGCGCGACAGTGACCGGCTCTGGGCGTTCGCGACGATCGGCCTGATGATGCTCTTCTCGACCGCCTTGCTCTTCTGGCAGCTGCGCGCCGGGCCGGCGGCGCAGTTGCTGGCGATCCCGCCCGCGGCCTGGGCCGGATGGCGGCTGGTGACGGCGATCTTCACCGGGTCGCGCCGGGTGCGCATCCTGGCGGGCATCGGCGCGCTGCTGGTCGGCGCCATCGCCTGTGCCTATCCGCTCTATCCGCAGGTGATCGCGCTGTGGCAGCAGGCGACCGGCACCAAGCCCAAGCCATGGCGCCCGTCCGCCATTGCCCGCACCGACGCGATCAAGAAGGCCAATGGCCGCTGTCGTACCCTGCCGGCGCTGGAGGTGCTGGACCAGCTGCCGCCTGCGACCATCTTCACCATGGTCGATCTGGGGCCGCGTATCATCGCCACGACGCATCATAGCGCCGTGGCCGGCCCCTATCATCGCAATGGCGCGACGATCCTCGACATGCATCATGCCTATGACGGGCCGGCCGACGCCTTCCGCCCGATCGCGGCGAAGCATCATGCGACCTATTTGCTGGTCTGTCCGAATTTCCCAGAAGGGACCATCTATCAGTCGCGCAGCCCGCGCGGTTTCTATGCGGACCTGATGCGCGGCACGATTCCGGCCTGGTTGCAGCCGGTGACGCTCAAGACGGCGATGACGCTGCCCTACACGCTGTACAAGATTGATTATTCAGCGCCGGGCGGCAAAAAAGTCGCGCAGCAGCGCTGATCCCTCCGCCTCGGCCAGCCCGCCATAGATTTCGGGGCGGTGCAGGCATTGCGGCTGGGCAAAGAGGCGCGGTCCCTGTTCGACCGCGCCACCCTTGGGGTCGGACACCGCATAATAGAGCCGGGCGACGCGCGCGTGGGAAATCGCGCCCGCGCACATCGGGCACGGCTCCAGCGTCACCCACAGGTCGCAGCCGGTCAGGCGGAAGTCGCCGATCCGGGTAGCAGCCGCGCGAATCGCCACCATTTCGGCATGGGCGGTGGGGTCATTGTCGCGACGGTTGCGATTCTCGCCCTCGCCGATGATGATGCCGTCACGCGTGACCACGGCGCCGATCGGCACTTCCCCTGCCGCTTCGGCTTGCCGCGCCAGCGCAAAGGCGCGGTGCATCGGTTCGGGCAAGGGAAAGGGCGAGGTCATGACCCCGCCTTAGTCGGAGAGGGAGGGCCGCACCAGCCTTCAGCGGAAGGCACGGGACTCGGCTGAACCCCCACCCGGCCTACCATTCCAGAATAGGCTGTTGGGCGGCCGGGTGGGGGGGGGCGGGCTGGTGCCGTCCATGCGCCGGGCGGCGCATCAAAAACCCGCGAATCGACTCAGGGCTTCTTCACGTCAACGGTCGGAACCTCGACCGTTTCGTTGCGGCTGCCCACTTCGACCTTGGCGACGCTCGCCTCATATTTGGGCAGGGCGCCCTGTTTTACCTGCACTTCGGGCAGGCGACCCTCCTGAGTCTTCTGCAGGTCGATGAATCCGGTTGCTATCCCGGCGCCGATGACGATAAGCGCGATCAGCAGCAATCCGCCGATGAAACGCATGGCACTCTCCTCTGTTGAACGGGGGGATGAACGCGGGGCCCGGTGAAATGGTTGCGATAGTGCCACGAACCGAGCGGAAGGTTGACGGCGAGCGGGAATCCCGCTATCGGCGCCGCTTTCCGAACGAACCCGAATTTCAAAGGTTGATTGACTATGTCGCGCATTTGCGAGCTGACCGGTAAGGGTCGCCAGGTGGGTCACAATGTTTCCCACGCCAACAACAAGACCAAGCGCGTGTTCCTGCCGAACCTGCAGAACGTGTCGCTGATCTCCGAAACGCTGGAAACCACCGTCAAGCTGCGCGTGTCGACCCATGGTCTGCGCTCGGTCGAGCATAATGGCGGCCTCGACAACTGGCTGGTCAAGACCAGCGACGACAAGCTGTCGCTGAAGGCCCGTCGCCTGAAGCGCGACATCGTCAAGAAGCAGGCTGCCGCAGCCGCCTGATTCGCTTCGATTCGTTTCGGCATAAGAAGCGGCCTGGCAACAGGCCGCTTTTTTGCGTTTCTTGATATTCCCTGCGCGGCAGGGAATGCGCCGCACCAGTCCGCGCCCCGATCCCGATCAATCCAATCGGAATTTCAGCAGCAAGGTGCGCTGGAAGAATTCGTGATTGTCGTCGGATGCGACCCACAGGATCGTCCGGCCCTGTTCCCGGCTGAGCGCCAGTCCTTCGAAATTGTCGGCCAGCAGCGGCGGTGCCAGCCGTGCCAGCGTCCGGGCGCGCAACTCCGTGTTCGGGGCGGGATGTGCCGGCAACTCGATCATCGCGATCGTCGCGGTGAACAGTTCCTGCAGGGTCAGACGCCGGTTCAGCACCAGCAGATGGCGATCGTCCAGCGCGACCATGTCGGTCGGGCGATAGCCCTGCGGCGCGACATAATGGAGGTGGATCGGGTCGGCAGTGTCATGCTCGGCCGGATCGCCCGACCAGAGCAATGTGTCATGATGGCCGTCGGCGGTCATGCCCATTTCGCCGATCGCGATGAAGCGGCCGTCGGGCAGGCGGGTGAAGGATTCGATCGATCCGGTCTTGGGCCAGGCGACGATTTCGGGCCAGGTCCGGCACGCCTCCACCCGCGCGAAGCCGGGGGAGTAGCGGCAGATCGCCTGGAGCAACTCGAACCCCACCCAATAACGATCGCTGGCCGGATCATGGGTCATGGATTCCGAATCCCAGGACCACCAGGGCCGGTCCCTGTCCTGCGCCCTTACCGGCAGCGGCGCGATGAACGGGCGGCGGCTGGCGCGGCCGGGGCCGACATGGAAGCCCATCAGCACGCCGGCATCGCTCAGCGCCAATATCTGGCCCGGCCCGTCGACCAGCAGCGAGGATATGCTGCCAAAGCCCGGATTGTCGCTGCCAAGCTGCCAGCCGCCCAGATAGGTGAGCGTGCCGACCCGGCGGCGATCGGGATCGCTGCTGTCGAGCGGCACCGCCCGCGCCGTCACCAGCAAGGTGCCCGGCCGCACGGCGGCGGGCTTGGTGGACGGCGGGGCAGGCAGCAGCAGGATCGCAAGAGCGAGAACGATCAGGATTCGACGCATCGCGCTCTGCCATAGGGGAAATGTCGGCGGGACGCAGCAGGGGAGTGGCGAAGCGTTGCCAACTGAACGGTGGCTGTCACCGCCATTCAGGCTCCACTCAACGCGAATCAGTCATAAGGGCATCAATCCTGGTGATCGGCCCGTCCGGTTCACCGCGGAAATGGCAATCTGAGGAGCAACGCCATGAAGATGAAGTATCTGATCAATCTGGGTGCTGCGCTCGCCATGGGCGCTGCCTCCCTCGCCGTCACCGCGACGCCCGCCATGGCGCGCGATGGCTGGGGCCGCGGCTATGAACGCGGCGACTATTACCGGGGTGATCGCGGCTATCGCGGTGACCGTGGCTATCGCGGCTATCGGGGCGACTATTATCGCGGCGACCGTGGCTATCGCGGCGGTTATCGCGGCAATTATTACCGCAATGATTATCGCGGCTATCGTGGCGGCTATCGCTGCCGGGACAATGGCACGGGCGGCACCATCATCGGTGCGATCGCCGGTGGCCTGCTCGGCAACGAAGTCGGTAAGGGCAGCAGCCGCTATGGCCGGGGCGACGGCACCACGGGCGCCATCATCGGCGCAGGCGTCGGCGCGCTGGCTGGCCGCGCGATCGACCGCAACTGCTAAGCGTCACCCCATCTGGTGACTTTGAAGGGCCGTCCCCGTGAAGGGGGCGGCCTTTTGCTATCGGGCGGCATTGCCCCCGGCCTGTCGCCGGTCGGCGCGGGCGGCCGCGACGGCGGCGGGGTTGAGCCCGGCCTCCTGCGGCGAAGCGGCACCGGCGCGCGCATCCAGCTGCGCCGCGGCGGCATTGAGCGCGCTGGCTTCGGCCGCGCTGACGCCACCGACGCCATCATCCTGGCCGGAATTGCAGGCGCCCAGCGCCAGCAGGAGCAGCAGGGCAGGTCGCTTGATCACTCGCCGGTCCTTTCGCGCATAAGAAAAGGGCCGCTCCCGTTTCCGGTGCGGCCCTTTCCCAAGAAACTCTTCCCGAAAGGGAAATTACATCGCGTTGGCGACGTTGTTGGTCGCGTTCGAAGCGGCGTTCGCAGCGTTGTCAGCAGCGTTCATCGCGGCGTTCATGGCGTTGTCGGCAGCGTTCGAAGCGTTCTCAGCAGCGTTGGCGGCGTTGTTGGCAGCGTTTTCGGCGGTGTGGCCACCGCAAGCAGCCAGACCCAGCGAAGCGGCGAGAACGAGCGAAAGAGCAATCGACTTGGACATGGGCAAACCCCTCTCAGAGAAAAAAAAGATGCAGACCACTCTCGGAGAAAAGCTCACCCCCCATTGCGCCTGCGCGCTGATTCGTAATGCTTTGGGCGAAGCAAGGCAATCCCATTCCTGAGCGGGAGGGCCTGATAAGGCGCGGTTTTTGTCGGAAGTGCCCGCAATGGACGGCCATTGACGCATATAAAGATTTCTTTATATGATTGCTGCATGAGTGGCGCCCTCGACATTTTCCGGTCTCTTGGAGACCCGACGCGGCTGCGCATCGTCCACCTGTTGCGGGCGATGGAACTGGCCGTGGGCGAAGTGGCGCAAGTGGTCGACCAGAGCCAGCCGCGCGTGTCGCGCCATATCCGCATCCTGGTGGAATCCGGTCTGGTCGAACGGCGCAAGGAGGGCAATTGGGTCTTCCTGCGGCTGGGCCAGAAGGCGTCGGTCCAGCCCTTCATCACCTTGTTCGATCGATTGCAGCCGTCGGCCGCCGAAGCTGCCTGGCAGAGCGCGGATCTTGCCCGTCTTGCCGCCGTGCGGGCCGAGCGCGCCCGCGCCGCCGAAGCCTATTTCGCCGAACATGCCGAGGAATGGGACGCGATCCGTTCGCTCCATGTCGCCGAAGCCGATGTGGAAGCGGCGATGCGCACGATGCTGGATGGGCAGGCGATCGGCCATCTGCTCGATATCGGCACCGGCACCGGGCGGATGATCGAATTGTTCGGCCCCGCTGCCGATCAGGTGACGGCGCTTGATCGCAGCCCCGATATGTTGCGGCTGGCCCGTGCCAAGCTGCCCGAAGATGCGGGCGACAAATATGCGCTGCTGCTCGGCGATTTCGCCGCGCTGCCGATCGATCCCGCCAGCGTCGACACGGTGCTGCTGCATCAGGTGCTGCATTATGCCCAGGCCCCCGAGCAGGTGATCGCGCAGGCGGCGCAGGTGCTGCGCCCCGGCGGCCGGGTGCTGATCGTCGATTTCGCCGCCCATGAACGCGAAGAGCTGCGCACCCGCGACCAGCATGCGCGCCTGGGCTTTTCCGACATGCAGATCGAAGGCTGGTTCGCGCAGGCGGGCCTGGAACTGGAGCGGGTGGACATGCTGCCCGGCCAGGAACTGACGGTACAATTGTGGCTCGGGCGCCAGCGCGGCGCCGACATCCTGCCCATCGAAGAACGGATTTCCGCATGACCCAGACTGACCGCGCCCGCCATGATGCCGAAGGGCCGCTCTATGCGGATCTGGCCGGCGACCTCAATGTGAGCTTCGAATTCTTCCCGCCCAAGACGGAGAAGATGGAGGAACAACTCTGGTCGGCGATCGAGACGCTGACGCCGCTGGCGCCCAAATTCGTCTCCGTCACCTATGGCGCGGGCGGCTCCACCCGCGAGCGCACCCATAATACGGTCGCGCGCATCGCGAAGGAAACGCCGCTGGCCGCCGCCGCGCACCTGACCTGCGTCGCCGCCAGCAAGGCTGAGATCGACGAGGTGGCCGACGCCTATTGGGAAGCGGGCGTGCGCCATATCGTCGCGCTGCGCGGCGATCCGCCGGAGGCCGGCACCGCCTTCCAGCCGCACCCCGATGGTTATAAAGGCGCGGCCGAACTGGTCGAGGGGCTGCGCAAGCGCCATGATTTCGAGATTTCGGTCGCGGCCTATCCCGAAACCCATCCCGATGCGCTGAGCGCGCAGAGCGACATCGACAATTTGAAGCGCAAGATCGATGCCGGCGCGACCCGCGCAATCACCCAATTCTTCTTCGAGGCGGATACCTTCTTCCGCTTCCGCGACACGGTCGCCGCCGCCGGCATCGACGCGGACGTCATTCCCGGCATCATGCCGGTCAGCAATTTCGCCGCGGTCCAGCGCATGTCGGCGATGTGCAACACCGATGTCCCCGCCTGGATGGGCCGCCTGTTCGACGGGCTGGACCAGCATCCCGCCGCGCGCCAGCTCGTCTCCGCCACGCTGGCGGCCGAACTGTGCCGTAACCTCTATATGGGCGGCGTGCGCGACTTTCATTTCTATACGCTCAACCGGGCGGAACTAAGCTATGCGATCTGCCATCTGCTGGGGTTGAGGCCTCAGGTTGCGGTGGACGCCTGATTTGAAACCATCCCCTCCGTTCGGTTCGAGCTTGTCGAGAACCGGTTGCGCGAGGGTTCTCGACAAGCTCGAACCGAACGGGACGAGGGGATATGACGATGAACGCTGAACAGAAATTGCGCGCCCTGGCGGCGGAAAAGATCCTGATCTTCGACGGCGGCTATGGCACGTCGATCCAGAAGCACGGCCTGACCGAAGCCGATTATCGCGGTGATCTGGACCTTGCGAAGGATCAGAAGGGCAATAACGACCTGCTCTGCCTGACCCGGCCGGACATCGTCGAGGGCATTCACACCGCCTATCTCGACAATGGCGCCGACATGATCGAGACCAACACCTTCTCCTCGACCAAGATCGCGATGGCCGACTATGGCTGCGAACATCTGGTGTGGGACATCAATGTCGCGGCCGCCAAGATCGCGCGGGCTGCCTGCGAGAAGGCGACGGCGAAGGACGGCAAGCCCCGTTTCGTCTGTGGCTCGATCGGCCCGACCAACAAGACGCTGTCGATCTCGCCGGACGTCAACGATCCCGCCTATCGCGAGGTCGATTATGATACGCTCAAGGCCGATTATCGCGAACAGTGCGACGCGCTGATCGCCGGTGGCGTCGACTTCCTGCTGATCGAAACCTGCTTCGATACGCTCAATGCCAAGGCCGCCGGCATGGCCGCGCGCGAGGCAGAGGCAGCGGCCGGTCGTTCGGTGCCGGTGATGCTGAGCTTCACCATCACCGACATGTCGGGCCGGAACCTGTCGGGCCACACGATCAACGCCTTCTGGTATTCGCTGCGGCATCTGAAGCCGCTCACCATCGGCGTGAACTGCGCCTTTGGCGCCGACCTGCTGCGGCCTTATCTGGCCGAACTGTCGAAGAATGCCGACACGCTGATCCTGGCCTATCCCAATGCCGGCCTGCCCAATGAACTGGGGCAATATGACGAGCTGCCGGAAACCACCGCGAAGCTGATCCGTCAGTGGGTGGACGAAGGGCTGGTCAACATGGTCGGCGGCTGCTGTGGCACGACGCCCGCCCATATCGGCGCGGTGGCGAAGGCGCTGGACGGCCACAAGCCGCGCGTAGTGCCGGAACTGCAGGTTGTGACGCGCCTCGCCGGCCTCGAACCGATGCACATCGCGGCGTAAAACCACCCTCCGTTCGGTTCGAGCTTGTCGAGAACCGGGCGCGCAACGCTTCTCGACAGGCTCGAAGCGAACGGATTGATAGAATGACCACGCAGACCTCCACCGCCACCTTCGTCAATATCGGCGAACGCACCAACGTCACCGGCTCCGCCAAGTTCAAGAAGCTGATCATGGCCGGCGACTATGCCGCGGCGATCGATATCGCCCGCGAGCAGGTCGAAAATGGCGCGCAGATCGTCGACGTGAACATGGACGAAGGCCTGCTCGACGCGGTCGAGGCGATGACCACTTTCCTGAAGCTCATGACGTCGGAACCGGACATCAGCCGCGTGCCGGTGATGATCGACAGTTCCAAATGGGAAGTCATCGAAGCGGGCCTGAAATGCGTCTCCGGCAAGCCGGTGGTCAACTCGATCAGCATGAAGGAGGGCGAAGAGGCCTTCCTGCATCATGCGAAACTCTGCATGGCCTATGGCGCCGCCGTGGTGGTCATGGCCTTCGACGAGACCGGCCAGGCCGATACCCAGGCCCGCAAGGTCGAGATTTGCGAGCGCGCCTACAAGCTGCTGATGACGATCGGCTTCCCGCCCGAAGACATCATCTTCGATCCCAATATCTTCGCCGTCGCGACGGGAATCGAGGAGCATAACAACTACGGCGTCGACTTCATCGAAGCCTGCCGCGAGATCAAGAAGCGCTGCCCGCACGTCCATATCTCGGGCGGCCTGTCCAACTTCTCCTTCTCCTTCCGCGGCAACGAGCCGGTGCGCCGGGCGATGCACTCGGTGTTCCTCTATCACGCCATCCCCGCTGGCCTCGACATGGCGATCGTCAATGCCGGGCAGCTCGACGTCTATGACGCGATCGACCCCGCGTTGCGCCAGGCGTGCGAAGACGTCCTCCTCAACAGCGATCCCGAAGCCGGTGACCGCCTCGTCGCGCTCGCGGAATCCTTCAAGGGCAAGGATGCCGCATCGGAAAAGGCCGCGCAGGAATGGCGCGGCTGGCCGGTCGCCAAGCGCCTCGAACATGCGCTGGTCAAGGGCATCGACATGTATGTCGTGGAAGACACCGAGGAATGCCGCCTCGCCGCCGAAAAGCCGATCCAGGTGATCGAAGGCCCGCTGATGGACGGCATGAACGTCGTCGGTGACCTGTTCGGCGCGGGCAAGATGTTCCTGCCGCAGGTGGTGAAGTCCGCCCGCGTCATGAAGAAGGCGGTGGCCCATCTGCTGCCCTATATCGAGGCGGCCAAGGAACCGGGCGCCAAGGGCAAGGGCAAGATCATCATGGCGACGGTCAAGGGCGACGTCCATGATATCGGCAAGAATATCGTCGGCGTCGTGCTCCAGTGCAACGGCTTCGAGGTGGTCGACATGGGCGTGATGGTGCCCTGGCAGGACATCATCAAGGCCGCGAACGAGAATGACGCGGACATGATCGGCCTCTCCGGCCTCATCACCCCCTCGCTCGACGAGATGGTGACGGTGGCGGCGGAAATGCAGCGCGCCAACATGACCATGCCGCTGCTGATCGGCGGCGCGACCACCTCGCGCGTCCACACCGCGCTGCGCATCGACCCGGCCTTCACCGGCCCGGTCGTCCATGTGCTCGACGCCAGCCGCGCGGTCGGCGTCGCCACCGCCCTGGTGTCCGAAACGCAGAAGGCCGATTTCGTCCAGAAGACCAAGGATGATTATGAGCATGTCCGCGTCGCCCGCGCGAACAAGGGGCAGAGCCAGCTCCTGTCGCTCGAGGACGCCCGCGCCAACGCCTTCGAAATGGACGAGAGCCTGAAGGCACCGCGCCCGCTGCTGCCCGGCACCCACCGCTTCCCCGACTGGGACTTGAAGGATCTGGTCAACTATATCGACTGGACCCCCTTCTTCCGCGCCTGGGAGCTGGCCGGCAATTATCCCGCCATTCTGGAGGACGAGATTGTCGGCGAAAGCGCCCGCAGCCTGTTCGCCGACGCGCAGAAGATGCTCCAGAAGATCATCGACGAGAAATGGCTGACCGCGCGCGGCGTCGCGGGCCTGTGGCCCTGCCGTCGTCAGGGCGACGACATCATCGTTCATGTCGAGGACGAGAAACATTACACCCTGCCGATGCTGCGCCAGCAGATCGCCAAGCGCGAAGGCCGGGCGAACATGTGCCTGGCCGACTTCATCAGCCATGATGGCGACTGGATGGGCGGTTTTGCCGTGTCGATCCACGGCATCGAGCCGCACCTCGCCCGCTTCAAGAATGCGATCGACGATTATTCGGATATTCTGCTGAAGGCCCTGGCCGACCGTCTCGCCGAAGCCTTTGCCGAACGGTTGCACCATTATGTCCGCACCGCGCTCTGGGGCTATGCCGAGGGCGAGCAGCTGACCAACGAGGCGCTGATCAAGGAAGAATATCGCGGCATCCGCCCGGCACCCGGCTATCCGGCCTGCCCGGAACATAGTCTGAAACCCATCCTGTTCGAGATGCTGGACGCCCATCATGCGACCGGCGCGACGCTCACCGAAAGCTTCGCCATGTTGCCGACGGCGGCGGTCAGCGGCTTCTATTTCGGCCACCAACAGGCGGAATATTTCGGCGTCGCCCGCGTCGGCCGCGACCAGCTGGAAGATTATGCCGCCCGCCGCGGCATCGACCTGGAAACCGCCGAACGCTATCTGCGCCCCAACCTGGACTGACGCCCGGCGCCTCCCTCCATCGGGGGGAGGTTGCCTGCTCCCCCATGCCCGGCGGTGCCATGCGCGCCTCCGGGTAATTGCGGTCTTGCGCGCGGGCGGCGGTCGGTGGCTAAGTGCCGCCGACGACAGGCATGGGGGCAGGATGGCACGGCATCTCGACGAGCGGACGTTGCGGGTGGTCGGCTGGATCGCGACCGTCACCGCCATCCTCATGTATGGTTCCTATCTGGACCAGATCCGGATGAACCTGGCCGGGGACAAGGGATCGGTGATCCAGCCGCTGGCGACCGTGCTCAATACCTGCCTGTGGGCGGCCTATGGCTGGCTGCACAAGGACAAGGACTGGCCGATCATCGTCGCCAATGTGCCCGGTATCATCCTGGGCGCGACCTGCCTCTACACCGCGCTTTAGGGCTGATCTTGACCCGGTTTGCTTGAAACTAAGTCGCAATTGCATTCATGTTGCAGATGCGTAATAGGCTGGGCTTTCGGATGACAGCCAACGGAGCCCCGGTGACCAAGCGCATATTGTTCCAGATCCACTGGTTCCTGGGGATCACCGCCGGCTTGGTGCTGGCGCTGATGGGCGTGACCGGCGCGACCATGAGCTTCGAGGACGAGATCAGCGAGGCGCTGTCGCCGCGCCTCTATGCGCCCGGCGTGCCTTCCCAACCCGACCTGTCGCCGGACCAGTTGATCGCCAAAGTGCAGGCCGACAATCCGGGCTATTATATCGCGCGGCTGGACTGGGAAATGGCGCGTGACCTGTCGCACAGCGTGCGCCTGTCGTCGAGCGAAGGGCGCGGTCGCAAGCAGGGGCAGGTCGATCGGGCCACCGGCGCCTGGCTGGGCGCGCCGGCGGGCGAAGGCTTTTTCCACCTGATGGACGACCTGCATCGCTGGCTGGCGTTGCCGGGCGGCGGCAATGGCATCGGCCGGCAGATCACTGCCTTCAGCGCGATTTCGCTGATCTTCTTCGCGCTGTCCGGCCTCTATCTGCGCTGGCCGCGCCAGGCGCTGGACTGGCGCGCCTGGCTGGTGCTGGACCTGCGCAAGACCGGGCGCAACCTGTGGCGCGCGCTGCATGTCGTGATCGGCACCTGGGTGCTGCTCTTCTATCTGCTGAGCGCGCTCACCGGCCTGTGGTGGAGCTATGACTGGTATCGGCAGGGGGTGATCTACAGCCTGACCGGCAAGGCGCCGGGCGAGGAAGGGCGGCGGTCGGAAAAGCGCGACGGGATCGCGCCGCGGCCGCCGATCGATCCGGCCTGGACCGCCTTCCGCCGCGCCACCGGCAATGACTATATCTGGGTGCGCATCACCCAGCCGGCGCCGTCGCAGCCGATGAAGACGATCAGCTTCGACGCCCGGCCCGACGGCGCGCGCCATCTGCGCCAGACCGACAAATATAGCTATGATCCGGCCAGCTATGCGCTGGAGAAGCGCGACCTCTATGATCGCCGGCCGCTGGGCGTGATCATCACCCAGAGCGTCTATGAACTGCATCGCGGGGCCTTTTTTGGGCTGCCCGGCCGCATCATCATGATGCTGACCAGCCTCACCATGCCGCTGTTCACGGTGACCGGCTTCCTGCTCTATCTCTCGCGCCGCAAGCGCAAGCAGGCGGCACGGGCGCTGGCCGGCGATGCCGCGGCGGTTGCGGGTGGCGACCTCGGCGGCGGCGATCTGCTGATCGCCTATGCCAGCCAGACCGGGACGGCCGAGATCCGCGCGCGCAATGCGGCGCAGGCGCTGGCCCATGGCGGGGTGCGGGCACAGGTGGTGCCGGTCGGCCGGCTGACCCGCGATATGCTGGCGGGGGCGCAGCGAATCCTGTTCGTCGTTTCGACCTATGGCGAGGGCGAGCCGCCGGATATGGCGCGCGGCTTTGCCAGCCGGTTGCTGCGCGGCGGCCCGATCGATCTTGGTCATCTCCATTATGGCGTGCTGGCGATCGGCGACCGGGAATATCCCGATTTCTGCGCCTTCGGCATCGCGGTCGATGGCTGGATGGCTGGGGCGGGCGCGCAGCCGCTCTTCCCGCTGATCGCCATGGGGCATGACGATGACGCGGCGGAGCGGGCCTGGCATGATGCGCTGCATGATCTGGGCGCGGGCGAGGGTGATCGGGGCCAGATGGTGATCCCGTTCACGCCGTGGCGCCTGGTGGCGCGCCATGCGCTCAATCCGGACAGCCCGGCGCTGACCGCCTATTATCTGCAGTTCGAGCCGGTCGGCACGGACGTGCCCGAATGGCAGGCGGGCGATATCGTCGAACTCCACCCCTGCAACGCGCCCGAGGCGGTCGAGGCGCTGCTGGCCAGCCAGGCGCCCGAGGGCGACCTGATCGCGGTGCCGGCGGCGTTGCGGGCGGAACTGGCACGCGCGATGCTGCCCGACGCCGGAACCCCGCTCACCATGGCAGAAGCGCGGGCGCTGCGCCCGCTGCCGGCGCGCGAATATTCGGCGGCGTCGATCATGGCCGATGGCGTGCTGGACCTGGTGGTGCGGCAGGTGCGCGATGATGACGGGCGGCTGGGCATCGGTTCGGGCTGGCTGACCGCGCATATGGCGCCGGGCGAGACGACGATGATGCGGGTGCGGCCCAATCCGGGCTTCCGCACCGATCCGGCGGCGCGCGGCGCGATGATCCTGATCGGCAATGGCACCGGTATTGCCGGGCTGCGCGCCCATCTGCGCGCCGCCGCCCATGACGGGATCGGCGGCCACTGGCTGCTGTTCGGTGAGCGCAGCCGGGCGCATGAGCGCTATTTCGATGCGGAACTGTCGGCCTGGCTGGCGGACGGCACGCTGGCACGGCTGGACCGCAGCTTTTCGCGCGATGCGGATTGCGGCCGCTATGTCCAGCATCTGCTGGCGGACGCCGGCGCGGAACTGCGCGAACGGATCGGCCAGGGCGCGACCATCCTGGTCTGCGGCAGCCTGGAAGGCATGGCGCAGAGCGTCCATGAGGCGCTGATCGCGATCCTGGGCGAGGCGACGCTTAACGATCTGGCCGAGGCGGGCCGCTACAAGCGCGACGTTTATTAAGGGCGGATTGGAAGCGACCAGAAGCTGCCATCGTCACCCCGGCCTTGAGCCGGGGTCCCGCTTCTTTATCTGTAGCATCTAAAAGCGGGATGCCGGGTCAAGCCCGGCATGACGGATGTGGGTAGGGCGGCTAACGACCAGAAGCAGACGTTTCCTACTCCCCTCCCTTCCAGGGAGGGGCCGGGGGTGGGTGCGCCGCGTAGCGGCGGTCTACGGTCGATAGGGCAGAAGCTCGCTGCGCTCGCAACCCACCCCAACCCCTCCCTGGAAGGGAGGGGCTATGTCTTGTTTCCACCCAAAGCCGCCCTCTGGGGCGCCAGCTCGCCTGAGGTCGGCCTCAATCAGCCAGCATGGCCGCGAGGGTGGGGGTCATATATTCCTGGCCGCCGGTTTCGGTGCGCAGGATGAGGCGGGCGGCGAGGTTGTGGCGGGTGGCGAGGGCCATGCCGCGATCGGCGCCCAGCACGGTGATCGCGGTCGCCCAGGCGTCGGCCAGCATGGCGGAGGCGTGGAGGACGGTGACGGCGGCGACGCCCTCTGCAATGGGGGCACCGGTCGCGGGATCGATGCTGTGCGACAGGCGGCGATCGCCCTCCATCCGGTAGCGGCGATAATCGCCCGAACTGGCCATGGAAAGGCCGCAGAGCGCGACTCGCAGCGTCGGGAGGTCGAGGCCCGGCGGCACTTCGGCGTCGACCCACCAGGGCTGGATATCAGGCTTCACCCCTTCGCCGCGCAGTTCGCCGCCAATTTCCACCAGGAAGTTGGGGAGGCTGAGGCTGCGCAGGCAGGCCGCGACCGCATCGACGGCATAGCCCTTGGCAATGCCGGAAAAATCGAGCGCGACGTCGGCGGTGCGCCGGGCGCGGTCGCCATTGAGTTCGATGCAGGTCCAGGGCGCGACCGAGGCGGTGGCGCTGCCGCCAGCGAGCGCCGGGCCGAAGCCCCAGCGCGCGACGATGCCGCCGATCGCGGGGTCGAAGGCGCCGTTCGACAGGCGGGCCATGGCAAGGCCCGCGCGCAGCACGCCCATCATCGCGGGCGGCAGGCGGGTCCATTGGCCGATCGGACTGCGGTTGAAGCGGCTGATGTCGGAGCCGGCTTCCCAATTGCTCATCTCGCCGATGACGGCGGCCAGCACGGCCTCGACATGGGTCTGGCAGTCGGCGGGCGGATCGACGATGTGGGCCGACCATGTGGTGCCCATGGTCAGTCCGCCCAAAGTGACGATAGCGCCCTGACGCTGGCGCCCGGCAAATAGCTCGGGCGCCAGGTCGGGCGCTATCGCGATCCGGACGGGATTGCCGGCGGGCCGGGTCAGGGCGCCAGCACTTCCAGCGTGGTGATGTAGGAGGCGCGCTTCTGCGGCGGGCCGGCCGGCGGTGCGGGCGGTGCGCCCTCCGGCTTGCCGCCCTGCGCGCCCGGACCACCGGGGCCACCAGGACCGCCGGGGCCACCTTCGCGGCCGCCGCCGGTGCTGGCGTTCAGCCAATACATGCCGGGGGCGCCCCATTTGACGGCCAGCTTGCCATCCTTGTCGGTGACGAGGTCCATCTGGCCCAGCGCATCGCGATAGCGGATGCCGCCGGGAATGACGGTGACCTTGAGGTCGGCGGCGGGCTTGCCGTCGAGCAGGAACTGGAAGGTCGCGGTCTCGCCCGACACCAGGTCATTGGGATGGGTCACCGGGACCAGTTCGATGCCGGTGCCGGTCGGCTTGAAGATGGTGGTGGTCGGCGCGCCCAAGGTCACGAAGATCTCGTTGCGGTTGCTCGCCTCGGCGGTCTGGACATTGGTGGCGCCGGTGGGGATCGCCTGGGCCAGATTGGCCTTGGTCGTGCCGCGCGGCAGGCGCTCCTGCTTGCCGTTCAGGGTGTAGCTGCCCATCACCATGGTCGAGACATTGGCGATGCGATAGGTGCCGGGCTTGGTCAGATGCACGTCGAAGGTCGAACGATATTTGCCGGTGGCGGCATTTTCGATCTTGCCGGTGGTGCCATCCGGTTCGGTCACGGCGATGCCGTCGGTGCGCATCGGGAAATGTTCGAAATAGAAGAGGTCGTTAGAGACCGCCGCGTCGACCGTCACCCAGCTGTCGGTGCCTGACAGGGTGGTGGAGGAGGGCAGCATCCACTGGCGATGCGCCTGGGCCGCGCCGGAGAGCATCAGGGCGGCAAGCGCGCCCGCGATCAGATATTTGGCTTTCATGGTCTTCATCCCCTGTTACTTGCCGAAGCTGACGCTGACGGCGCCGAGTTCGCTGCTGCCCTGTGCCTTGGCGGCGACGCCGGGCTTGGCCGGCCAGGTGAAGGGCAGGCGGACCAGTTCGCGGCCGCCGACTTCACGGGCGGCTTCCACCACCAGCGTATATTTGCCCGGACCCAGGGCGCCGAGCGGCCCCTTGCCGGCGGTGAAGGCGATCTTCTGGTCGCCCGGCGCGCGGGTCGCGCCCGATACGCCATCGGCCGGGAAGCTCATCGTGCGGCCGGACACGCGCCACCACTGACGGATGTCGCGCAGCCATTTGGTGCCTTCGCCCTTGGCCTTGTCGACATCATACCAGACCGCGAGCGTGCGGGGGGCGGCGCCCTCGTTCTCCAGCCAGATGGCGACATAGGGGCGATGATATTCGGCGACCGATAGGCGCGGGATATTGACCGTGACGGTCATGGTCTGCGCGGCGGCCGGCGCGGCCAGCGCACCGGTGGCGCCAAGCGCGGCACCGCCGGACAGGATGAGCTTGGGACTGATCTGCATGGAAAGATGGACCCCCGTTAGTGGATGAAGAGGATGGCGAGCAGCGCCGGCAGCGCAAGCCCGATCGCGACCAGCGGCCAGGTGCTCGGCCGCTTGGCGGCGTGCAACTGGAGCAGCAGCAGGCCGGTCAGCGCGAACAGGAAGCAGGCGACGGCGAAGATATCGATGAACCATTTCCACACGGTGCCGGCATTGCGGCCCTTGTGCAGGTCGTTGAGATAGCTGACCCAGCCACGGCTGGTCGCTTCGCTGGTGACCTTGCCGTCATGCCGGTCGATCGACACCCAGCCATCGCCCCCGGGACGCGGCAGGGCGAGATAGACTTCGTCCGCCGACCATTCCGCCTCGCCCGCGCCGCTCTGGCCGATTTCCTTTTCGACCCATTGGGCGATCGGGGCGGGCAGGGGCTTCTTGGCGTCGGGCGCGTCATCGGCCGCGACCAGCTTCAACAGCGGGGCGGGCAGGGTGGCGCTCTTCTCGACGGTCTGGGGCGACCCCTCGACATCGGCGGCGTGGTTGAGGGTGATGCCGGTGAAGGCGAAGAGCAGCAGGCCGATCAGGCTGATCGCCGAACTCACCCAATGCCAGGTATGCAGCTGCTTCAGCCAGAATGCCTTGGCGCTCTTCTTTTTCTTGGGCTGGGCGCGGGCGGGAGCGTGCATCGAGAGAAAGGCGAGTCCTGTGGGAAATGAGGTCGCCCGAATAACGCGAACGACTCGCAATTGCAAACCGCTCGCAACAGGAAAAATGTATCAAAATGTAAGCGGTCGGGAACCAAAGCGCCGCACGCGCGTCTCCGCCTGCCGCCTCCTGCTTGACCACCATACTTGACGGGTGCGGCACGCCCCCCTAGCGAAATCAGCTTGGACAGCGATGTCGCGGGGATGCGATGTCTGTTTATCGGCCCTTATCCAGGCCGTTGCTGGCCGTTGGGCCCGTCGTCCAGACGGGGCCGTGACAAGGGACGATTTATGCTGCTTTCGGTTGCCGCCACTGGAATGATGCTGATGGCGGGACAGGGGGAGGCCGTGGACAGCGGCGCTCCGGTGGTGGCGGCTGCGGCCGTGGCGCCTGCGCCGGCGGAAACGCACCAGACGGTCCCTGCCGATCCGGTCCAGCCCGCACAGATGCCGGCACAGGCGCCGTCACCCGACAGTCCCTATCCGCCGCCGGTCGTGCTGCCGACGCTGAGCCCGATCGCGGAGCAGCCCAAGGAAGAGGTGCCGGTCGATCCCAATGCGATCGTCGTGACCGGCGATACCGGGCTGCGCAAGCGCGATCCTTTCGCCGCGATCAACGAACAGTCTTTCGAAGCGGTCCAGGCCGTCGATAAGGCGCTGATCGAGCCGGTGGCCAAGGCCTATAACAAGGGCCTGCCGCGCCCGGTGCGCAAGGGGCTGCGCAACTTCTTCTCGAACCTGGGCGAGCCGGTCGTGTTCGCGGCCTATATGCTGCAGTTCAAGCCGGGCAAGGCGTTCGAGACGGCGGGGCGTTTCGCGATCAACACGACTCTGGGCTTTGTCGGCCTGTTCGACGTTGCCAAGCGCAAGCCGTTCAACCTGCCCTATCGCCCCAATGGCCTCGCGAACACGCTGGGCTTCTATGGCGTGGGGCCGGGGCCGTACATGTATCTGCCGCTGGTCGGCCCGACGACGCTGCGCGACATCATCGGCGACACGGTCGACAAGATGATCCTGCCCTTCGCGGTGGGCAAGCCCTTCACCCAGCCCACGGTCGTCATCCCGATGGCGGTGCTGGACCAGTTGGGCGAGCGCGCGGCGTTCGACGAGCGCATCCAGGCGATCCGTTCCGACGACAATCCCTATGGCAGCTATCGCGACCTCTATCTCAACCAGCGCAAGGCGGAGATCGAGGCGCTGCACGGTCGCTACACGTCGGGCGTGACGCCGGTCTATGGTCCGGGGCTGCGCGTGCCGGGCAAAGACAAGCCGGCAGCCGATGCGCCGGAGGCTGCGGCCCCGGTTGCTGCGGAGCCGGCACCGGCGCCTGCTGCTGCGCCGGCCCCCGAACCGGTCCCCGCACCGGCGCCCAAGCCGCTGATGGTGCAGCCGCTGCCCGCCGACCCGCGCTGAGCGCATCGAAGGCACGGAAAAGAAAAAGGCGCCCGATCACTGGATCGGGCGCCTTTTTCTTTTTTTTTTTTGGGGGGGGGCGGTTGAAACACCTTCCCGGTGACGGGAAGGGGCGATGGCCTCAGCGGCCGAGCAGACCGCGGGCCTGACCGGCGATTTCCGCCAGCATCGCGACATTGGGCGATGCCGCTGCCTTGGCGCGCTGCACCAGGGCGCGGAACTGCTGAATGCGCGCACCGCGCTCGATCAGCCATTTCTCGACATGGTCCGACACGTCCTTGCCCTTGCCCTGGGCCAGGAAGTCGAGCCGCACCTGCTGCATGTCGCGCGCGACGCCGGAGATGAGCAGGCGCTCCCACGGATCGGTCGGTTCCATGCGGGCGGCGGCCGACTGGACCCAGTCGATGCCGACAGCCTCGCCCAGATGGGTGAAGGCGCGGGTCAGCGCGATCTCGTCCATCTTCAGGCGACCGGCGAGCGCGGCGATGCCGACCGCGCCATCCAGCTTGAACAGGCCGGCGGTGCGCACTGCCAGCATGTCCGGCGCGCCGAGCGAGAGCAGGCGATCGGTGACGGCCGTGACGCGACGCAGCGCTTCGCTGGTGAGCAGGTCATCGACCTGGTTGGCGAGCGTTTCGACGCCCTTGGCCAGGATCGCATGGCCGGCGTCCGGCAGGGTGCCGGCCGGCACGCTGCGCAGGATATCGGCGATCTGCGCGCGCATGCCGCTGGCGATGTCGCCGAACAGGGCCAGGCGGGCGGCTTCCGACATGTCGGCCGCGTCGATATCCGCCCACAGGGTGCGGATGTCGTAGAGACGCTCGGCGATCAGGAAGGCGCTGGCAAGATCGGCGAGCGAGCAGCCCTCTTCTTCCGCCAGTTCGAAGGGATGGATGATGCCGAGGCGGTTGACGATGCGGTTCGCAACCTTGGTGGCGATGATCTCCTTCTTGAGCGCATGGGCCGCGATCGCATCGGCTTCCTTCTCCTGCATGGCGGCAGGGAAGGCGGCGGCCAGTTCCGCGCCCATGCTGGGATCGGTGGCAAGGTCGCCATGTTCGATCGCGTCCTGCAGCGCCAGCTTGGCGGTGGAGAGCAGCACGGCGAGTTCGGGGCGGGTGAGGCCCTGGCCATCCTGACCACGCCGCAGCAACTGGTCATTGGCGGCCAGCCCCTCGACCTGGCGGTCGAGACGGCCGGTTTCCTCGAACGTCTCGATCAGCCGGACATAGGAGGCAAGGTCCGCCGCGCCGCCGCTTTCGGCGATCGACAGGCCGAGCGCCTGAAGCCGGTTATCCTCGAGCACGATCGCGCCGACCGCGTCGGTCATGCTTTCGAGCAGGGCATTGCGCTTGTCGAAGGGCAGGCGGCCTTCCGCCATTTCCTTGTTCAGCGCGATCTTGATGTTGACCTCATTATCCGAGCAGTCGACGCCGGCACTATTGTCGATGAAGTCGGTGTTGATCCGCCCACCATGCAGCGAGAAGGCGATGCGCCCGGCCTGCGTGGTGCCAAGGTTCGCGCCTTCGCCCACCACCTTGACGCGCAGCTGTTCGGCATTGACGCGCAGCCGGTCATTGGCCGGGTCGCCGACATCGCCATGGCTCTGCGCGGCGGCCTTCACATAGGTGCCGATGCCGCCGAACCACAGCAAGTCGTTGGGGCTCTTGAGGATGGCGGAGATGAGCGCGGTCGGCTCCATCTCGCTTTCGGTCACGCCCAGGATTTCCTGAACCTGCGGGGTGAGCGGGATCTTCTTGAGGCTGCGGGCGAACACGCCGCCGCCCTCGGAGATCAGGCCTTTGTCATAATCCTCCCAGCTGGAGCGGGGGAGGGCGAACATGCGGTTGCGCTCTTCCCAGCTCTTGGCCGGATCGGGATTGGGGTCGAGGAAGATGTGGCGATGGTCGAAGGCGGCGACCAGCTTGATCGCCTTGCTGAGCAGCATGCCGTTGCCGAACACGTCGCCCGACATGTCGCCGCAGCCCACGACCTTGACCGGCTCGCTCTGCACATCGACGCCCATTTCGGCGAAGTGCCGCTGGACGCTGATCCAGGCGCCCTTGGCGGTGATGCCCATCGCCTTGTGGTCATAGCCGTTGGAGCCGCCGCTGGCAAAGGCGTCGCCCAGCCAGAAGTCCCGCTCCAGCGCGATCGCATTGGCGACGTCGCTGAAGGTCGCGGTGCCCTTGTCGGCGGCGACCACGAAATAGGGATCGTCGCCGTCGCGCACCACCACCTGGGCGGGGTGCTTCACCTTGTTCTTCACGATATTGTCGGTGATCGACAACAGGGTGCGGATGAAGATGCGATAGCTTTCCGTGCCTTCGGCGAACCAGGCATCGCGGTCGACCTGCGGATTGGGCAGTTGCTTGGGGTAGAAGCCGCCCTTCGCGCCGGTCGGCACGATGACGGCGTTCTTGACACGTTGCGCCTTCATCAGGCCCAGGATTTCGGTGCGGAAATCGTCGCGCCGGTCGGACCAGCGCAGGCCGCCACGGGCGACCGGGCCGGCGCGCAGATGGATGCCCTCGACGCGCGGGCTGTAGACCCAGATTTCGCGCCAGGGCAGTGGCGCCGGCAGGCCGGGGACGAGCGCGCTGTCGATCTTGAACGCCAGCGCCTCGGCCGCGGCCGGGGCATAGAAGTTGGTGCGCAGCGTCGCGGTGATGACGGCGCGGATCAGGCGCAGCACGCGATCCTCGTCGATCGAGCTGACCTGTTCCAGGCCCGCGTCGATCTCCGCCTGGATGGCGGTCGCCTTGTCGCTGCCGTCCTGCGCGGCGGGATCGTGCAGCGCTTCGAACAGGGCGACGAGGTTGCGGGCGACGCCCTGTTCACGGCGCAGCGTGTCGGCGAAGGTCGCCATGCCAAAGGCGGTGCCGGTCTGGCGCAGATAGCGGAACAGCGCGCGGAACAGCACCACCGCGCGCGGCGCGAAGCCGGCGGTGACGATCAGTTCGTTGAACCTGTCATTTTCGGCGACGCCTTCGATCACCTGGGCGATCGCCTCGGTCACCACTTCGGCGCGGTCGACCACCGCCTGGGCATCGCCGCCGGCCGGCAGTTCCAGCACGAAGCGCTGGACATGGCCGAGCGCGCCGCCGTCGATCGCCGTGGTCATCTCGTCGATCACGCGGAAGCCGAAATTCTCGAAGGCGGGGACGACTTCGGACAGGGCGATCGCGTCATGGCTGTAGAGCTTGAGGCGTAGCCGTTCGGCGCTGTCTTCCGGGTTGCGATAGATGCGGATCGACTTGTCGCCCGGACCCGACAGGCCGTGGATCAGGCGGATGTCGACCGCCGCCTCGACCGGGCCGGCGCCGTTGCGATAGGCCATCGGGAAGCCGGGGGCGAAGCGCTGGGCCAGCGCCGCGGCGCGGCCGGCTTCCTCGCTTTCGGCCAGCGCTTCCTCGACGGCGGGCAGCCAGCCGCGCACCATCTGCTTGAGCTGGCGATCGAGCGCGGCGTCATCGGGCACCACACCGCCGTCGCGCAGGTCGAGGGTGATGCGCAGCAGCGCCAGGCCACCTTCCTCCAGCGCGATCGACCAGCTCAATACCGGGCCATTCGCTGCCTTGGCCAGCATGTCCTGGATCGCGACGCGGCGCGCGGTCGACAGTTCGTCGCGCGGCAGCCAGACAAAGGCATAGAGGTGACGGGCGAGCGCGCTGGTGGCCAGCACCAGCTTGGGGCGCGGCCGGTCGGTCAGCGACATGAAGGTGAGCGCCAGATGCTCCAGCGTGTCGCGCTCGAAGCCAATCAGAATGTCATGCGGCAGGGTGGTGAGCGCATGGGCCAGCGTCTTGCCGGCATGGCCGGCCGGATCGAAACCATATTTGTCCATTAGCGCCGACAGGGCCGAGCGCAGCAGCGGCACCTTTTCCGGCGAGGCGGCAAGCGCCGCGCTGGTCCACATGCCGGCGTGGATCGACAGGCCGGTGACGCTCTTGCCCTCGCGCACCGGCAGGATGATGAGGTCCAGCAGCACGCCGCGATGCACGCGCGAAAGGATGTTGGACTTGATGATGAGCGGGCTGCGCTTGCCTTCCTCGAACCAGGTGAAGGCGGCCTCGCGCGAGGCTGGCGCGATCATCGGCTTGTCACGCAGCGCGCAGATGCCCAGCCGCTCTTCCGAGGTGCCGACCCGGCTGCACAGTTCATGGCCGATCTGGGTGAAATGGCCCGCGAGGAACCAGCGCAGCAGCGCCGCGCCTTCATCGTCGGTGACGGCATTGGCGTCGGCCGACATGGCTTCCTGCATGCGCGGCCAGTCGCGCACGGCGACGCGAACGTCGGCCAGCGTGTCTTCCAGCGCCTTTTCGAGCGCGCGACGCGCCTTTGCGTCGGCCCGGTCGGCCTCGATATAGATCATCGATTCGCGGCGGGCGCCCGGCGCATCATCGTCCAGGATCGCGGACAGGGTGCCATCGGCGCCGCGCGATATCGACAGGACGGGGTGGAGCAGCCGGTGGATGCTGATGTCTGCCGCCGCGAGCGTGGTGGCGATCGAATCGACCAGGAAGGGCATGTCGTCGTTGATCAGCGCGATCCGCATGAAGCGGCCGGTGGCGCCTTCGCCCAGCGTCTCGATCGCGATACCGGGCTGGCCGGCCTTGCGCGCATTGGCGGTGCGACCGAGGAAGGCCGCAGCGGCGGCGATGGCCGCCTGATCAAATCCCTCGCTCTCGCCGGGCAGGGCGCCCTTTGCCAGGACGCCTTCCAGCGCCGCGCGAACAGTTGAATCGACTTCCTTGATATTGGGATCAGCCAGCGCCGTCATTCGCCTACCTCTTAGCCGCGGGGAAATGTCCCGCCGTTGCCGAAACGGAGGAGGCGCTGGAACACCGCCAGACGACTCCTTGTCCTAGGGGCATCTATATGCCCCTCTCACCGGATCGTCTCAAGTATTGGTCGAAATAAAATTTCGCGCGCGTGAAATATTATGATGCAGCGCAGCATGGTCGGGCCGCCCGTTACTGGCGGATATCGATGTCTGGAAGGCATGGCCCGAAGAGCAGGCATGTCCCTATGCACTTGGAAAGCCGCGATGTCACCCCAGGATGGCGCGTTTGCGGCACGGCTGGGAGTGAGGGCCGGCGCCGAGGCAAGATCTCAGTCGGCGGCGGCCAGGATCACGCGCTGGCCCAGGTCCGATCCCTCCGGCAGGGCGCCGACGATCGCCAGCGTGCCATCCGCCTCGCGCCGGGCGACGACGACGGCCAGGCCGTCATTGTCGGTGGCGACGGCCAGCGGATCGAGCGCGGTGGCGCATTTCATCGTGTCGCGGGCGGTCTGGCGCTTGTCGGGGCGGGCGGGCATGTCCGCCCGGCGGGCGGCGCGCTCGTCGCGGACCAGGGCCTTGAGGCCACCATCATAACCGGCCAGATAGGCGGCGAAGCTGCCGACCGACAGGCTGGCGGTCGCGGCATGATCCAGCGCGGTCGCATATTCGGTGATGCGCGTCTTGTCATAGGTGGCGCCGAAGACCAGCTTGATGACGGCGGTCATCGGGCTGCGCGCCTGCGCCTTGATGCCATAATCTTCGAGCAGTTCGGCATATTCCTCGGCCGAACGGCGCGTCACCAGCGCGAAATCATAGGCAAGGCCGATCGCGCGATAGAGGGCGGCATGGCTGCGCGCCTCGCTGGTACGGGCCTTTTCCGCGCCTTCGCGGGCGAGCGCCAGCCAGTCGGCAAGCGGCGCATCCTCGGTCGGCATCTCCATGCCGGCCAGGTCCAGCACGTCGTCATCCTCGTCCGCGCCCGGACCATCGGCCCAGATCGGCGCATCGCTGCGCGCCGGGGGATTGTGCAGCAAATTGGTGTCGACCTCGCGCTCGATCGCGACCGACAAAGCGTGGCTGGCCATTTCCTTCCAGTTGATCACGCCGAACACGAAGTCGATCGAATCGCCCTGTGCGGAAAAGGGCATCAGGATGCCGCGATAGAGAATCTCGCGGCCGCGCTGGTTGATGAACTCCGCCTCGAATCCGATCGGCGCGGCATTGGCGATGATCTGGAGATAATGATCGGTCAGGCGCGACAGCAGCGAACGGGCGGGGACATCGGCGATATGGCCGATCGGCCCCTCGATCTCGCATTCCTCGCGCAGCGCCGTGCCGAGATAGACGATTGCGGGATTCTCGATGCCGGCGGTGAAGTCGAGCAGCACGCTATAAGGGCCGAAATCGTCCATCTGATCGGGCGAGAGATCCTCGATCAGGGGCAGGGCGCGATCGCCCAGCAGCGACGCCCAATAATTATAGGCGCGCACCTGCATGCGCCGTTCCTCATATCCCACGGCGAGCGCACGGTCGATCGCGGCATCACCGGGATATTCGAAATCGTCCTGGTCGTTGGCGACGTCATGCCCCCGCAGAATGTCCATCCGGTCGGTCCTTGGAACAGAGAATAAGCGACTTTGCGCAAGGCTGTGCCACGGGGATGGTAAACATGCCGTAAATTCGCGTGCAAAAGCGGATGGATGGCGCGCAATATCGGTCGATCGTGCAACGAGGACGGGGCGGGGGGCAAGAAAGTGCATTTGGGCGCTTGTCCAATCGCCCGACCGCTGTTATCTGCCCGCGCCAGTGCCGCTTTAGCTCAGTTGGTAGAGCATCGCATTCGTAATGCGAGGGTCACGTGTTCGAGTCACGTAAGCGGCACCAGGAACGCCCCTCGAAAGGGGCCTAAACCCTCGAAAATCAGCCAAAAATTTGCTATGCTTGAGCATCGGCTTTCCGGTGAAGCCCCCACGCGTCCACCTGTATCCAGGTGATTTGGGGGCCCCAAATCCGGGGGCCTAAATGACATGCTTGAGTCGAGGCCCCCAGATGCTGACTGCAGTTCAGATCAAGACCCTGAAGCCCAGGGAAAAAGCCTATAAGGTCGCCGACGGCGCCGGGCTCTATCTCCTGGTCAACCCCAATGGCTCGCTGCTATGGCGGGTGAAGTTCCGCTTTCACGGCATCGAGAAGAAGATGGCGCTGGGGCGCTATCCCGACATGAGCCTGAGAGAGGCGCGCGAGAAGCGCGACGAAGCCCGGGAATATCTTGAGCAGGGCGTCGACCCTGTTGCCCACAGGAAGCAGGAGAGGCTGAAGGCCGAGGCTGCGGCCCGCACGACCTTCCGGGTCGTGGCGGACGAATTCATCGCGAAGATGGAGATCGAGGGCAAGGCTCCCGCCACGCTCAAGAAGATGCGCTGGTTTCGCGACGTGCTGGACCCCAAGATCGGCAATCGGCCCATCAAGGACATCACGGCCCATGAGTTGCTCAGGGCGCTCAAGCGGTTCGAGCAGAAAGAGCATTATGAATCTGCCACCCGCGCCCGTGCATTCTCCGGCCGCGTATTCCGTTATGCGGTGGCAACCTTACGGGCGCAGCACAACCCGGCCGACATTCTGCGCGGTGCGCTGGTCAGCCCGAAGGTGAAGCATCATGCCGCCATCCTGAAGCCGGAGAAGGTTGGCGAGCTGCTGCGTGCGATCGATGGCTATGGCGGCAGGATCGAAACGCGGTTTGCTTTGCAGCTGGCCCCGCATGTCTATCTCCGTCCGGGCGAACTGCGGAAGGCAAAGTGGGACGAGATTGATTTCGAGGCGGCGATTTGGCGCGTGCCTGCCGAGCGCACGAAGATGCGCAAGCCTCATGTTTTTCCCTTGTCGAAGCAAACGCTTGATTTGCTGCGGGATCTCCGAGCGTTGGGGAATCGCGGTGACTATCTGTTTCCTGCAAACAGTACATGGCTCAAGCCCATTTGCGAAAATACGCTGAACATCGCGATCCGACGACTGGGCTTTACGGGCGAGGAGATGACCTCGCACGGATTTCGATCCACTGCGAGCACGCTTCTGAATGAAAGCGGCTTGTGGCATCCCGATGCAATCGAACGGTCGTTGGCGCATCGCGAGCGTGACAGCGTCCGGGCTGCTTATCATCGCGGGGCGCATTGGGACGAGCGGGTTCGCATGGCGCAGTGGTGGTCGAATTATCTCTGTCGGTTGCGGGATGGCGCGGAGGTGATCCACCCCATGTTTGGCACCTGACACTTATTGACTCCTGACTATCTAAATATTGCCAAATGGCATTATATGAATTACGTCATGCCAGATGGAGGTATGTATGGCGATGTTGCAGCCGATTGACACTGTTCCGGCCCCTTTCCGGCCAGAGCCGATTTCGCAGGAAGAAGGTGGTGCGCTGTTCCGTGCGGCGCTCAACCTTTTTGCGCGATGGGGTGTCACGGATGAGCAGGCTGCTGTGCTGACCGACATGCCGGTGCGGACCTACCGCAGGTGGAAGGCAGAGGGGCCGGGACGTATCTCGCGCGACGGGCTGGCCCGGCTTTCCAACCTGATGGGCATCCACAAGGCTTTGCGGATCATCTTTCAGGAGCCGCAGCGCGGATATGACTGGATCAAAGCCCCCAATGCCGCTTTTGGCGGCGCCAGCGCTTTGCAGGTGATGATCGGGGGAGAACTGACCGACATCATGCGGGTCCGGCGCTATCTCGACGCGGAGCGTGGTGGCTGGTGACGACGCCAGACGAACCGCCGGTCAGCAAGGTCGAATGGGAGGGGGCGGTCAGGATCATCCGCAGCATCTATCCTCCCATCGACCTGTTCGAGGATATTGCGGACCCCGCCGACTGGCCCCTTCTGCTTTCGGCGGAGCAGAAGACGAATCCGCGCATCATGGCATCCGTCGGCAACATCGATCTAGTGCCGTCGGGGCGCCGGGTTGGAGGCGTCGGCTCCTCATATCTGATGGCATCGTTCACGCACGTCAGCATCGATCGGCCGAGCCGTTTCTCGGGCGGAGAATTTGGCGTCCTATACGTGGCACGCAATTATGAAACCGCGCTATTCGAGACGATCCACCACCATGCGGCCTTCATGGCGAGAACCAGTGAGTCTCCGGGCTGGACGTCTCAGTTCCGCGAGATCGTGATGAAGGTCGATGCCGAGCTTCATGACCTTCGTGACGACAGAAATGAATTCCGAGCCTGCCTTGACGCGGATAGTTATCGAGCGGCGCAGCAACTTGCGGCGCGCCTGCGGACCGGCGGGTCGAACGGCATTGCCTATCCAAGCGTTCGGCAGACTGGTGGGGAATGCGTCGCTCTCTTCTACCCGGATTGCGCGTCCGGTCCTGTTCAGGGGCGGCATCTGGATTATCACTGGGATGGAAAGCGGGTCGATCTCGTGCGCGACGCGGGAAGCGGTGCCGTCTTCAGGGTCGTCGAGGCAGCATGAGCGCCGTCCATGATCGCCATGCGCATGCGGCCGAATTGTTGAGCGCACATCCTGACTTCCGCATCCAGCGACGCCTTTTGCCGGTCACTGCCTTTCACGAGGCGGCCCCGCTCGTCCCGAGCCGGATTGGCGTCGCGATCGACGTTGAGACGACCGGGCTGAACCACGATGCGGATCGCATCATCGAGCTGGCTGTCCAGCGCTTCCGGTTCGACGCACAAGGGCGCATCATTCAGGTCGGTGTGCCCCGCGTCTGGCGTGAGGATCCGGCCATGCCGCTGGACCCCAGGATCACGATGCTCACCGGCCTGACGGAGGAAGACGTTGCAGGCCAAGCAATCGACGATGCTGCGGCCGTGGACATACTCGCCTCCGCTGACATCATCGTTGCCCATAGTGCCGCATTCGACCGGCCGTTTGTCGATCGTCGTCTGCCAGCCGTCGCCGGCAAGCCATGGGCCTGTTCAATGGCCGATCTGGACTGGCTTGAGCTTGGTTTCGAGGGACGGGCACTTGCGCATCTCGTTTCGCAATGTGGGTGGTTCTACGAGGGGCACCGGGCCGAAAACGACATCCTTGCTCTTCTCTATCTGCTTTCACACGGATTGCTGGACGGCGAGACAATCCTTGCAAAACTGATCGCCTGTTCGGAGCAGCCAACCTGGCGCGTCAATGCCGTCGATGCGCCGTTCGATTCCAAGGATCGTCTAAAAGCGAGGGGATATCGCTGGGATGCCGCCTTGCGCTTCTGGTGGAGGAGCATCAGTCAAGGAGAGGTAGACGCCGAGCGCAATTGGCTGCTCAGTGACGTTTACGGAGGATATGGCGAACCTGCGTTCATACCCGTCACGGCCTGCGAGCGGCATCGATGATCCGTAGGTCGCATTGTTACGTCGAGCGCTCGCCGGCTTTATGCCGCCCAGCGATCAAGGTCCGGAAAAAGCGGCAACGCCGGCGGATTGCCGGGCTCCACGACACGAGCATCGAATGCCGCGATAGTCAGCCATTCGATGCGCCACTCGACACGGGCAGCATTGCCCTCGAAATGAACGAAGCCGGCACCATCGCGAGCGACTTCCCAACGGCAGCGCATATGCTCGTCGTAGGAGCCCATCAGCAAAGTGCCGTCGCTCAGGCCAACCAGAAATCGGTCGTCATTTTCATAGGGCACTGCCAACACCGTTTCCACGTCGCCGGTAACCTGCAGGCGAACACTCTCCGAAATCGGGGTGATCAGAACGCACATCGCAGAATCTCTCTTTCCTACATGAGAACAAATAGCGAACATGCCGGGTGGAAAAGGAGTCGGCAATGATGATTATCGATGGATCGTTTCTTTTTGGAGTGGCCGCGGTGCTGACCAGTCTCGCGACGCTGTGGCGGGCGGTGAAGGAGCAAAGGTAGCAAATTACAAGCTGATGTCGGCCGGGAGACAAGCTCCGGCAAGATGCATGCGGCTAAATTTGGCTTTGGATTCTGTGAGAGTTTCAGAACCGACAATCCGTTTCCGAATTTCAAGTTTGGCCGGTTACGGAATGGCGGGTTCGTGGCGGAGCCCCTGCCAAAGCGGATGCTTCTAAAAGCCGATATCAGGTAAGAACAGGTGGCATCGCATCCCGAATCTCAACGCCAATAAAACCTATTCCATTACACCTCGCCCCTACTTGTGATAAGATGAATGAGATGCCTTATCGGATTGGTTGGACGGCCGATATCCATCGGTACAGGGATGCTAGCCATTGGATAGATGAATTTCGTTTTCCCAGCCGTGATCGCCGCGATCGGATGCTCCGTCTTTTCCCACTCGAATAGTTTGCGCCCGAATAGGTAGTGCCCACCGTCGTTACCACGGACCACGATTGGAAGCGTGCTACAGAACGGGTATATCTTAACTGCTTGGGGGCGCCCACCGATTCTCGCGTATCCAGATGAGTCTCGGGTTGTATTTAACAACTCGTCGAGCGCCTCGAGTGGTTCGTATTCAAAGTCGATTTCCTTGCGATGCCATCGGTGAGGGACTGGATTACTTTCGCCGATTATCCGGCCCAATATCCGCATGTAGTCTTCGATGTAGTCTCCTATGACGACCAGCGATGGCTTTCGCTCGCGCCATGGCTTCGAAATCGGATTTGTTGAAGTTTGAAAGATAAATTTACCATCAACAAATTTGAAGAATCCAATTATGAAGTCCTGCTCTCTCCAGGACCATCCCGCAAGCAAAATTCTTGTGTCTTTTAATTCATCAGCTTTATCTTTGGGATGCAAATCCCAACTTGCTATCATATTATTTAGAACCCTCCCCAGAAGCACAGATACTTCGACAACGTCACTTCCTCGTGTTCTCAACCGAATGAAGTTATTCAGTACGGATGAAGCTTGGACAAAGAAAGGATAAGCCACGCTGGTGTCACCACAGAACGCCAGTGCACAATCACCGCGTTGAAGTGGAAAAATCTTTTGAGCTTGATCCAATGCCCCTCGACTGCGAAGCCGACTGTCTGAGACGACTACTAACTCACGTGTTTGTTTGCTCCGCCGAACCCAAGCTACCGTCAACGTCATGTTAATTCGCGTGCCCCATTGCTAACGTTTGGTAAAATTTCGTGATGCCGTTCTGTCGTCGTCGTTGTCTTATTGTCAATTCAGCATCGTATCCTTGATCAATGAGGCCGCGTCGTAGCGTCTCATTTGCCCTATCGAATGATCGTGATGAGCGCAGTGGCGTCGATGAAGCGGCTGGATGCCTCGTCCAGAATGACTTCTCGGGCGATGACCATGATCAAGATGGTTTTGGGCCCGTGTATGGCTGAATACCAATTACTACTTCGCCGGTGACGTGCCGGGACTCGGTGCGTCATAATCGTGGCCTGCCTGCCCGCCTTCCGCTGCCAGAACCTCTTTGAGCAGTTTCGCCGCGTCCGGGCAAAATGTTTCTGGCGCGCCTTCATCCGTATAGAAACCATGGCCGCCGGATCGAGCACCGGTATAGAGCGGCACTCCGGACACGGTTGGCCCTCCAGCTTCCTCACCATTTAAATTCAAGTACTTGGTCCGCTGCCTTCCGAGCAAATCGGTATAGGCCAGTCTCACACGCAGAGATGTCGTGATGACATAAAGCCCATGCGCTTCAAACTGCATGAGCAGGGAGCCGAGGTATTGGGTAGAGGGTTGCCAGAGTGTCGAAAGATGATCGTCGTCGTCAAGGTACACGCCTCTCAGTTCGATCTGACAATGTTTGTCTCCTTCGGCATTCATCAGCGTGAACGATATCGGTACATCGACAAGGCTGAGCTCGCGCACGCCTTCTCCAACGCTAACTTTGATCGATTTGTTCAAGGTGACCTTGCGATCTGTCAGCCCAGTCTTGAAGGGTTGCACGGCACTAGATGCAACGATCGAGAAATGGCCATCCGACTTCGCAAACTCAAGTTGAGCCAAGGAATCCGCAATGTCGGTTTGCCGCTCTGCGGTTCGCCACTGGGCAATCGCCACAGCGAGCGTTGCGATCGCCATAAATGTTGTACCGAAGGTCGCAAAGAAGTCATGCCAACTATCGTTGCTTTTCGGATTTGCCTTTCGGAGTCGTTTGGTGCTGCGCTGAAATGAAAGCGCCTTTCGTTTGTCTGCCATCTGTTCAATTGCCCCCCCCCCCAGCATTGACCTCGCATCGAATGTGATCGGTGTTGGCCCCAAATCCTTGTGAATGCGCGGATATTTGCCGATCTGAAAGATGGCGTCTAGGCCGTTTCGTCAAGTGTTGAACTGGTGCAAAGATAGCCCCCCATCTTAACTGCTGGCTGATCTAGCCGACTAGAGAGACCAGACGGTCCGCTCCCTGTCGGGTTGGATCAGGCACGGAACGACTGACAAGGCGCTTGCTTACCTGGGGCAGCCATGAAACTGCCGCGCGCGTTGATGTTGTGTGGAAGGAGCTCAACGCGGTGACGGTCGACTGCACTGATCCATTCTGCCCCTGCCCTTTAGGAGGCGAAATCGCACACATTATCGGCGATCAGGCACAAATCCGGGCGTGACACACGCTCCCCCCGCGATACTATCGGGCCTCGGGGGGAGGATGATGGCGCGGAAATCGGACAATGGCGGGTGCGGCCTCATGGCCATATGCATTCTGCTGATATTTGCCATCGCCAAATGTGGCGGTGGTGCGACCCATAACAGCGACAGCACTCCGTCGGAAGAATCGTCGGAGGCCATCGCCGGAGCGGTCTCAGAGGCCGCCACGATGTATGTCGCCACCGCCACTCTAAATTGCCGCTCAGAACCTCAGAAGGACGCCCGGCCGGTCGAGAAGCTAACGCGTGGGGACATGGTGTCGGCAGGCGAAACACGCGGTTCGTGGGTCATGTTGGACCGTATCGGCGAAGACTGTTGGGTCGCGCAGCGCTTCTTGTCAGAGAGCGAGCCGGAGCCAGAGCCGGTGTCCGCTGCCAGACCCGCGCGGTTGTTGTCGCCGGCGTCTTCAGATCCGCTGGAGACGGTGTCGTCGCGGCGATCTGGCCCCAGCTGTGGCGGCAAGTGGAAGTGCGGGCAGATGGATAGCTGCGCCGAAGCATATCACTATCTGAACGAATGCGGCGTTGGCCGGCTTGATGGAGATGGAGACGGCGTGCCGTGTGAGAGCATATGCTGACCCGTCGCGTATCAGACCGCTGTCCACTCCGGTACCCGTTGATCCTGCAAGAGGCGTAGTCGGCGCCAATCAAGCGCTGAATAAATATCCGCAAGGTCGCCGCGCCCATCGACCGGCAATGCTGCGGCAACTTCCCGCTCAAACCTTGCGCTCAGGGCATCGTCGGCGAGATAGGCCAGCTCCCACCATCCGATGATCCGATCTCGACTGTCCGCAAAGATCGCTGCGGATGGCACTCGATCTCGCTTCTGACGCTGGTTCACCTTCCGGTCGCATGGGCCGAGGTTCCAAAGATCGCTGCATGGCCATGCCGCCCAAGGCAGGCAATGATCGATGTCCAACCGCGCCAGTGGTAGCTTTTTGCCAGTCCAGATGCATTCAAGCTGACGATCGGTTCGAGAAATTCGTTCTGCGGCAAGGCGGGCGATCGACGTGCTGCGAACCGGCTCGCGCCATTCCAGGGCGGCTTCGGCCATTCCAGGGGGAACGGGAAGGCTCATTCGTTCGGCGTAGGTCCGCATGAGGCGGCTCCATTCGGCGACGAGCATCGGCTCGATCCAGGCGCCGAAGCGGGACAGGGCGCGCCAGAGATGGCCGGGCACGACCAGCGTTCCCCAAGCCTGAAGGCGCTGAAGATCAAGTTCGATCCCGGTCGCTTTGGTTCGGCGCTTTCGGGCGATTTCGAATACCCGCTGATCGCTATTCGGGAATCGCGTGAAATTTGCCGGCATCGCTGCGATCGTGGATGCGGCCTCGTTCACCGCCGCAAGGATGGCTTTGGCGCGATCGGGGTCGAAGACAGCGCCAACGCGCAATTCGGCTGGATCGGTGCCGTCCACCAACAGGCGACGGAACCCTGCCTTGGCAAAGCCAAGGCGGTCCGGTCCACTATTCTTGGGCAGTTGCGGGAGACCCAGCCGTACCAAGGGCAGGTACATCCGGACCCAATAGAGCGCGACAAGACCGAGCGGAAGTTCAACGGCATCCGATTGATCCGGCGCGGGAAGAGCCGCTGCGGGCGACTGTTCGGCGACGCGGGCCACAGTGCGCAGAAGCCCGAGCTTATAGGTGGAGGATTTTTCATCGCCGAGAACGATGCCTCGGACCAGCGGCAGCGCTCCGGTCCCATCATCGGGCATCCTGAGGGCCACACCTGTCCAGCTGACGCCATCCCGCCCTTGCAGGTCGTTGGATGCCTGAACCTTCAGCACTTCCATACCATACGCGCGGGCCAAGCCTTCGATCTCTCCGCTGGACGTCGGATGCATAGGGCGATCGGAAGGGGCAGGGCCGGCGCGGAGCGTCATGGCGAGGAGGCCCCCGGGCCTGAGGAGCGTCACCAGTTTGCGAAAGGCGCGTGCGCGGTCGTCCGGTGCAATGTGCTGCCAAACCGCAGAAATCGTTATCAAGTCGAAGGATAGCGTCAGACGGTGGACTTGATCGAGAGAGGGCAGCCGATCGTCGAGCCACCGAATGCCGTCATTTGGCTTGGTTGCGGCATGAAGGCGAAATCCTTCCGCCGGTTCAACCGCAACGACATCGAAGCCAAGGCTCCGCAGCCATCGCGCATCTCGCCCTGAGCCCGCGCCGACGTCTAGTGCGAGGCCGGATGATGGAAAGAGAGGTTGGAGCGCGTGAAATGCCGCGCCCGATGGCAAAGCGTCATAGCGCTCTGCAAGTTCATGAGCCGCATCATGATAGGCGGCGATCGTCTGATCGTAGCTGTTCAGCGTCATCCCCCGGTTCGGACTGCCTCAATAGCTCGAAGCAGTTCGTCGGCCAATCGCCATGTCCATTGGACGATCGCGGTTAGCGCTGTCCGCGATAGGGTTCGCACGCAATGCCGTCGCCGTCGCCATCCATGTGCGGGCCATAGCCTGGCTGCCCGGCATAAAGCGGTGCTGCTGCGGCCGCACGGGCGGCGCGGCAGTTGGGATAGGACCAGCTGCTCCCGCTTGTCTTTGCTGGAGCGGCTTGTTGAGGCGCTACGGTACCAGACGACGGCTGTTGCGCATCCAGTTCTGCTGCCGACATCATGTGTGGCGGGGTATAGGGAATCGCTTCGACCGATTGGCTTTGCTCCGTCATCACTGGAGCATCGCGATCCCGCATGATGAATGATCCGGCCCCCACGGCGGCGACCAGCATGGTGCCCGCGGCCATTTTCGCGGCGAGCGCCTCTTGGCGGCGCTTGCGCCTCTGCGCAGCATAATGGCCGCCATGGCGAACGGGAACGGCGCGGAAGGGCTTCTTGAAGGACATGGGGCGGCATCATGCCGCCCCATGGTGAAATTTCGGTTTCTCCGCGTGTCGCTCAGGCGAGCTCGGGCTCGGCCTTGGCTTTGCGCGTGCGGGTAGCCGGGGCCTTAGCGGCGGTGCGGCTGCCTTGGGCTTGCGACCCAGGCCGATCTTGTGGGCCAGTTCCTTGCGCGTGGCCGCATAGCTGGGCGCAACCATCGGATAGTCGGCGGGGAGGCCCCATTTGGCGCGGTAGTCGGCCGGGGTCATCTGATAATGGGTCATCAGATGGCGCTTGAGCATCTTGAGCTTCTTACCGTCTTCCAGGCAGACGATATAATCGGGCTTCACCGAAGCGCGGATCGAGACGGCAGGTTCGAGTTTGGGTGTTTCCGGCTCGTTCGTGCCGAGGCCGGTCAGCGCCTGATGCACATTGGCGATCAGCTGCGGCAGATCGCCGACGCTGACGCTGTTATTGGAAACATGCGCCGCGACGATGTCGGCGGTGAGGGTGATGAGCGTATCTTGTGCGACCGGCTGTTCGGACATTTTTGTTGCTCCTGAGTGGAGGATAGGAGGATCGCCACCCAATTCATTAGGTGGCGACAGGCGCGAGATAGAGCCCGCCAAGCGTAACATCAAATGAAGCAGCTAATTTGATGATCCCGTACGGCTCAGTTGATTGATGCAATTCGCGATTTTCTTCCACATCGCGACGCCATCGACGTCGCCGATGGCGGTCAGCGCAGAAATTCTCTTGTTGGCATAGGCTTTGGCGTGGTCGCCATGAGTGCGGATGAGCATGGATGCCGCGCCCCACGGCACCTGTTCCTGGGTAAGCGTCATTTGGCGATGATTCTGTCGGCCGCGACAATGTCATGGCCTTCACGCGCGCCTTCGACGCGCACATGACGGCCGAGAAGATGGTCCTGCCTGCCGAGCGCCAGTAGACGCCATTGACCGCCATCCGCCATATGCAGGACGAGCTGGCGTCCGTCCTGCATCAGCAGTCCTTCCAATGTGATTGGGCGGTAGCGGGCCATCAGCTTTCTTCGCCTCAAATGTGGATTGAGCGGGGTCGAATTGTCTTGGATAGGCATGGGCTTGGGATTGGACAATATCGGCTTGCATGATAGCGATCACCCATGGCGGGGACGGACAGCAGAGGATCGGACTGGACGGATCGGGAGATCGATCTGATAGTCGCGGATTATTTCGCGATGCTCCAGATGGAGCTGGCGGGGCAGCCCTTTGTGAAGTCCCATCGCAATATCGCGCTTCAGCAGCTCATCAATCGCTCCCATGCCTCGATCGAGTTCAAACATGGCAATATCAGCGCGGTGCTGGAGCGTCTGGGGTTGCCCATCATCAAAGGCTATAAGCCGCGCGAGAATTTTCAGGGTGCGCTGATCGAAGGGGTCGGGCGCTACCTTGGCTCCCCGAACCGGCCAGCCTCTCTTGTGACGTTCGATAAAGCTGTCATCGGTGACGGCACGGGCTTGCCCATCGTTGATCCGCCGAACCTTGTCGTCGGCGAGAAGACCAGCACACCGCCGCTTGAGCGGCTGGTGCGCAAATTCGATCCGGCGGCGCGCGATGCCCGCAATCGATCCTTGGGAATGCGCGGCGAAGAGCGCGCTTTTCATGCCGAGCGGCAGCGGCTGTCGGCTGCCGGGCGGGAGGATTTGGCGCGCAAAGTGCGCTGGGTGGCGCAGGAGGATGGTGACGGGGCGGGTTATGATATCCGCTCCTATGGCCTGGATGGCGGCGAGCGGCTGCTGGAGGTCAAGACCACGCTTGGACATGCGCGGACGCCTTTCTATCTGTCCAGCAATGAGCTGGCCTTCTCTCAGGAGCGCCCCGATGCCTTCCGGCTGCTGCGGGTCTATGATTTTGCGGGAGCCGCCAAAGCTTTCGAGTTGGAGCCGCCTTTAACCGATCGTGTCGGTTTGCTGCCTACGGCCTATCGGGCGAGTTTTTAGGCGAAGGCGCTGCGGGGCGCGACCGTCGGTTTCCGGCTGACCCGGTGACGGATCGTCTGGCCCCTCCATTGGTGGACCACCATTTTTCGGGCTCGGCCGACCGCATCATAGAAGGTCGATATGC